>Ga0209060_10000041_pt1 | contig 382831 bp, 296 predicted proteins | sample Coa_R1_8_FD_187155 | JGI IMG/M metagenome (GOLD analysis project Ga0209060, IMG submission 187155) | Surface soil microbial communities from Centralia Pennsylvania, which are recovering from an underground coalmine fire - Coalmine... | ecosystem: Environmental > Terrestrial > Soil >... | reverse complement strand
ATGCCGCCAGCAATTTTGAGTCCTTTGGAATGGTCGGTGATGGCAATATAGGAATATCCGCGCAACCGCGCCGCCTCTGCCATCTCCTGGATCGATCCGGAACCGTCGCTCCAACGAGTGTGCATCTGGAGATCGCCGCGAACCTGATGAAAGCGCTCCGGATACCTCGACCGCAATGCCCGGGCTTCCGCAACTGTCAAGAAGTTCTGTCGAATCTCTGGAATCGCTTCTTCAGCCTCCAGCGGCTGCCTCATCCAGTCGAGGATCTGCTGGTTCAGATAAGGACCAATACCTGCGAGCTCTGTAAGGCTCTCTCCGCGAGCGACCATGTCTTCTGCCTCTTCCGGCCAAAGAAAGGAACGGCGTGCGGCGCGTCGTAGCGCCCGCTGCAGAGGCTGCTTTGCATGTTCAGCCGCCCGGGCGAGTAATTCGGCGATGTCGGCATTTCTCATGTAGTCCCAGATACCAAACCCGGAAAGCGCATTCGCGGCAATTCGAGTCTCTGCAGGCCCAGGCCTGATGCTGGTGGCCTTCGCTAAACGGCCCCCGACTTTTCTCTAAAGTGAACCGAAGCCGCGTTAGCCAGATTTTCTCCGAACCTCAGACTGGTAACAGGGATTCCAGCCGCGGTCGCGCTAACAACCTCAGAGAAACCAAAAGACGCAGGCCCTACTGGCGCGGAGCCTGCGTGATTCAGTTGCTACGCCGATTTTCGGGTTCTAGACTCCGACGAGCTTGTACGCTGTTTCTTACCGTGCCGCGAGTCTTCGCCGTGCGAGGTTTCCATATTTTCAACGCCCTCTTTAAGTTCGGGAACCTCGACGATTCGCCAATTGCCGCCCTCGTTCCACGGACCCCGAGCATCGGTCTCGCCTTCATCTCCTTCTCCGGTCGAGTCATTGAAATACTGGTCGACCAGTACAGGAGTCGGCGGTATTTTGCCGATCGAAAAAGGCGCTTTACCCATACTCTCAAGCGCAGCGGTGAAGGCCTTCATGTGAGTAATCTCTCGCGTCATCAGGAACTGGAGCGCATCTTTGGATCCCGGATCGTCGCAAAAATTGATTAAACGCTCATACACGATCTTGGCACGCGCCTCGGCGGCGATGTTGCTCCTCAGATCCACATCCAATTCGCCAGTGATTTTGAGATAGTCGGCGGTCCACGCGTCACCCATCGAGTTGAACAAACTGACGCCGCCTCCACCCGCGATTGCAATAAGCGGATCCACCTCGCCAGCGTCACGATCCTTCTTCATGGGCTTAAGATGCATCCGCGCGAGAGTGCCGACAACCTCCAGGTGACTGAGTTCTTCCGTGCCGATGTCCATCAACATGTCCTTGCGATCGGGATCGTCGCAATTCAGCCCCTGGATTGAATACTGCATCGCGGCAGCGAGTTCGCCGTTGGCCCCGCCGAACTGTTCGAGCAGCAGGTTGCCGAATCGAGGATCGGGCGTTCCGACGTTTACGGTGTACATCAATTTTTTTATGTGGTGGTACATGAATCCTCCGTTTGAAAGATGTTTTCTATATTGCGGCCTGAGATTCGAGTGCTATTAAACCGATAGGCTCAATCGCGGGGAACGACAATCGATACGATTGCGTAGATTGATACAGCTTTTTCCTTACGCTCTCACGATGCGTCTGGGGACTGGCTTTCCAATCCCCCGCAACTTTCCGAGAGACGCGACTGGGGTTGTACCCGGCGCATTCCCCGGCCTACTCTTTTGCGTTTCTCGAGCTTCAATCGTGGAGATGTTTTACGAATAAACGAACCGAAGGCTATCCTTTTTTCGGAACCATCCTCACTCTATTTCGAAGCATCATAAGTTCTCCTCGGTTCGCTGCGTCGTGAATGCATCGCGAAGGCTGAACTTGGGAAATAGACTTGCCGCGGCTGGGCCGATGGCGAGAAGAGGGATAGCAATGTCAGGGCGGTTCGCAGTGGTGACAGGAGCATCGAGCGGTATTGGACTTTCACTGGCAAGAGAATTGGCGTCACGGGGTTACGATCTAGCAATTTGTTCGTCCGGCGAGCGGTTGCAGCCAGCCGCACAACAACTGCGCGCTCACGGCGTGCAGGTCACCGAAATCCAGGCGGACTTGGCGACTCGCGACGGCGTGAAGCAACTTTGGGATCAGGTGCAATCCCTGGGACGGAACGTAGATGTAGCCTGCATCAATGCCGGCGTCGGTGTCGGTGGTCTTTTTGCAGAAACAGACTTGGATGCAGAATTGAAGATGGTGCACCTGAACTGCGTTGGCACCGTGGAACTGGCGAAGTACGTAGTTCAACATATGCTCCCACGCAATGAAGGAAGAATTCTGTTCACGTCCTCCATCGCCGGAGAGATGGTTGCTCCACGCGAAGCGGTATACGCCGCCACAAAAGCTTTCGGATTGTCTTTCGCGCACAGTCTTCGTTACGAATTACGTGACACTGGTGTCTCGGTTACCGCCCTACAGCCAGGGCCCACGAACACGGATTTCTTCCACCGCGCCGGCATGGATAACACCGAGGTCGGATCCGAAGGGAAAAACGAATCTCAGCCTGAGGACGTAGCGCGTCAGGGCATCGAGGCGCTCCTGTCGGGTAAAGATCATGTATATGCGGCCTCTGCAAAAACCAAGGTTGAAGGCATGCTGGCCAACGTTACGCCCGGGAATGTGAAGGGCGCGATGCACGAGAAGATGGCCAGGCCTAAGGCCAGTTGATCTTCAACTTAACATTTCCTTACCAGCAGGCGAGATCTTTTTTCAGGAGTTCGGGATGTCGAAAGCATTGAATGAAAAACCAAACGCAGAACCGCTCCCCACTTCAGCGAGTGCAGGGGTTATTGTGAATGGCCGCTATTTGCCGCCGCCCGAGGATAAAGAGGGAAAGATATGGGTAAGAACGAGCGCCCTGATCCACGCGAGTGCCGAAAGTCTTTACCACAAGTGGCGCGATGTTGAAGCGGCACCCCTTTGGCAAGAGCAGATCGAAAGTGTTGCGCGAACGGGTGAGACCACCTCTCACTGGGTGATGAGACCTGTGACGCAGGATGATGGCAAGGACAAACGCACCGACAAAACCATCGAGTGGGATTCCGAAATCCTAAAGGATGAACCGGGGCGGCGAATCGCCTGGAAATCCATCTCGGGCGACTCTCAGAACGCGGGGGAAGTTGTGTTCGAGCCCTCGCCTGGCGGTCGCGGAACCATGGTCACGGTTTTGCAGGAATTTCGAATGGGAAAGTTAGCGAGCGCGTGGGAAACGATCGCCGGGCGAAATCCGAAGCAGGCGGTCATTGAAAATCTCCGTCATTTCAAAGCTCTCGCCGAGACTGGTGAAATTCCGAGGACGCAAGGCCAGCCTCACGGACCGCGGGGAACGATCGCTGGAATCAAGAAATCGATGTACGGGGAAGAAATTACTACCCCGCCCGGACTGAATCGTAAAGCGGGTTAAAGAACAACATTTGCTTCTAATTTTGTCAGCGAATTGGAGTTGATTTATGAAAGCGCTCTGTTGGATGGGAAGCAGCAAGGTAGAGGTTCACAACGTCAGCGATCCGACGATCTTAAACCCGCACGACGCCATTATCAAAATTACTCGTACCGCTATTTGCGGTTCGGATCTGCATCTGTTCGACGGCTTCATCCCAACCATGGAAGAAGGCGACATTCTCGGACACGAGTTCATGGGGATAGTCGAAGAGACCGGTAAGGACGTGACCAACCTTCAGCGGGGCGATCGCGTAGTCGTACCATTCACGATCGCATGCGGGAATTGCGAGTTTTGTAAGAAGAAGATCTGGTCGGCTTGCGACAATACCAATCCGAACGCCCACCTGATGGAAGCGGCCTACGGATATTCCGGTTCCGGCTTGTTTGGATACTCCCACATGATGGGCGGGTATGCCGGCGGGCAGGCGCAGTATGTCCGGGTGCCTTTCGCGAATGTCGGCCCCCTGAAGATCGAAAGCGATCTTCCCGATGAAAAGGTGCTGTTCCTTTCCGACATTTTCCCCACCGGGTACATGGCTGCCGAGAACGCACAAATACAAGAGAACGACACCGTCGCCGTCTGGGGCTGCGGTCCCGTCGGACAGTTCGCAATCGCCAGCGCATTCATGCTGGGCGCGGCACGTGTTATCGCCATTGACCGTATACCCGAGCGCCTGGAATTGGCCCGTTCCATAGGCGCCATTACAGTCGATTATTCCGAGGAAGATGTGAGCGTTCTGACTGCCTTGAAAGATTTAACAGGAGGAATCGGTCCCGATTCTTGCATCGATGCCGTAGGTCTCGAAGCCCATTCCGCTCAACTCCAGGGAATTTACGACAAAGTCAAAACTGCATTGATGCTCGAAACCGACAGGCCGAGTGTCCTGCGGCAAGCAATCCAATCGGTGCGCAAGGGCGGCACGGTCTCCATTCCAGGTGTTTATGGAGGTCTCCTCGATAAGGTGCCTTTCGGAGCCGCGTTCGGCAAGGGCATCACGATGAAAATGGGACAGACCAACATGCACAATTATATGAAGCCGCTATTGGAGCGCATCGAAAAAGGCCAAATTGATCCTAGTTACATCATTTCTCATCGCATCACTCTGGAACAGGCGCCGGAAATGTACAAAGTTTGGCGAGACAAGAAACAAAATGTCACGAAGATCGTGATTGATCCCTGGGCTACTTAACGGGTAGCCCCTTTTCCCTGATTTTTGCTCTTGACAGGACCATATTCCTGCCTAATGCTCCTGTCATTCTTGCCATTCATCCGACACGCTTACCATGGCCCTCAGCATCAGCTCTCTTCTACAGCAAAAACCGGATTGATGAACCACAATCCGCTTGGGTTATAACGTCCTCGTAAGGTAGCGAAGATGCGAGCAGACTCGGAGCCAACAACAGAATGCGCTTGGCGGGCCGCATATCTGACTGCTCTGTTCGAGGCGGACCCGGCCAAAATACACGCACGCATTGCGGAGGCGGAGCAGGCACTTTACCTCCGTGAACGTGAACTGTGGTATTCAGCCGGCGATCACACCAAAGAAAAGCTCGCCCTTACCGGTGCAATGCGCGCTCTCGAAGCGTTGCGGAATATACACAAATATCCGCGCCGCGCGACCCTACCCGCGGATAAGTCGGTATCCGGCAACTTCTGCGAAGTGGGTAGTCCGCGGGGTCGCTTGGTTTGAGAGCTCATTAGCAGTTCTTCGAGATTAAACACTCAGTTGCTCTTCCTCGCCAACTTTTAGAAAAGGGCTTGCATCACAACGCCGTTATAACGCTTTAGATAGTCGGCGGAGAATGAAGCGAGTTCACAAGACGCCGTTGTCGATCTGCCAAGCGGCGCGTTTCTCCATCGCAGTTTTCGTTCTTATTACAGTCTCCAGTTTCGTCCTCCCCACCGCCTTCGCTCAGACCGATTCGATGCAACAGCCCACGGTCGAGCGAAACTATCAGCCTCGTCCTTATCCGGGACAACTAGAAGCCGATGACGGGCAGTGGATTCGTCCGGCAAAAGATTACGCGAGCACTCGCTACAGCTCGCTAGATCAAATCAACGCCAAAAATGCAAAGGACCTGAAGCTCGCCTTCACATTTTCCACCGGCATGACTCATGGGCATGAGGCTGCACCCCTGGTCGTGAACAACACGATGTACATCGTGACGCCGTTTCCGAACAATTTGTATGCTCTCGACCTGACCAAGCCGGGCGCTCCGATGAAATGGGTGTATGAGCCTTTGCCGACGCCCGCATCGCAAGGAGTTGCATGCTGTGACGTTGTGAATCGAGGCGCTGCCTATGACGACGGCAAAATTTACTTCAACACCCTTGATAATCAAACCGTCGCCGTAGATGCGAGCACGGGCAAGGAAGTATGGAAAACGCGTGTTGGAGACATCAATAAAGGCGAGAGCATGACCATGGCTCCGCTTGTCGTAAAGGGGAAAGTCCTCGTAGGAAATAGCGGGGGTGAATTCGGAATTCGCGGCTGGTTGACAGCGCTCGACGCAAAGACCGGAAAGATCGTCTGGAGAGCCTATACCGCGGGGCCGGATAAGGATGTGCTGATCGGCCCGAGATTCAAACCATTCTACGCGCAGGATCGTGGCCAAGACCTGGGCGTGAAGACCTGGCCGCCCGATGCTTGGAAGATTGGTGGCGGCGGCGTATGGGGATGGATCTCATATGATCCGCAACTAAACCTGATCTACTACGGAACCGCCAACCCAGGCCCTTGGGACGCAGAGGCTCGCCCGGGCGACAACAAATTTACGTCTGGTATCTTCGCGCGCGATCCGGATACCGGACAGGCGATATGGTTTTACCAGTTCAGCGTTCACGATCTCTACGACTATGACGCGGTGAACGAAAACATCCTGCTCGACCTTCCGATCCACGGACAAACCCGGAAGGTTCTGGTGCATCCGGATCGCAACGGCTATGTGTACGTTATGGACCGGACGACGGGAGAAGTCTTATCTGCGAGCGTATTCGCCCCCATTACGACGAGCCGTGGAGTGGATTTGAAAACCGGTCAGCTTCAGTACGTTGAGGAGAAGAAGCCGATCACAGGAAAAGTGATAAAGGGCTTGTGCCCCGCATCCCCCGGCGCCAAGGATTGGCAGCCGTCGGCATTCTCCCCACGAACCGGATTGATGTACATACCCCACAACCATCTTTGCATGGATGAAGAGGATCTGACACCAAACTACATCGCCGGCACTCCTTATGTGGGAGCGAATGTCCGCATGTATGACGCGCCCGGAGGATACGGTGGAGAATTCACCGCCTGGGATCCAGTCGAGGGCAAGGTCGTGTGGACGCTTCCTGATCATTTCCCCGTGTGGAGTGGCGCGCTCGCTACAGCGGGAGACATCGTGTTCTACGGGACCTTGGACGGATGGTTTAAAGCTGTCGACGCCAATAGCGGAGCGCTTTTGTGGCAATTCAAAACTGGGTCTGGAATCATCGGCCAGCCCACAACGTACAAGGGGCCGGATGGCAAACAATATGTCGCCATCTTGTCTGGAGTGGGCGGCTGGGCGGGAGCCATCGTAGCGGGCGGCCTGGACGCTCGCGATGAATCCGCCGCTTTGGGATTTGCGGCAGCCATGAAGGACCTTCCGCATTACACGAACAAGGGGGGAATGCTTTATGTATTCTCCCTTCCCTAAATTGTTAATGGTTTTTTTGTTGATGACGTCTGGCGTTGGAGTGCATGCCCAGGCCCGTCAATTGCGCGTATGCGCAGATCCCCACAATATGCCATTTTCTAGTCGGGATCAGTCTGGCTTCGAGAACCGCATCGCAGCACTTGTAGCGCAGGATTTAAACGCTCGTCTCACTTTCATTTGGCAAAGGATGGGGCGGGGATTCGTTCGAGAATACCTTGATAAGGCCCAATGCGATTTTGTAGTTGGAATACCCACGAACTACCCGGCCGTTCTCACTACCAGCCCGTATTACAGGTCCACGTATGTGTTTGTCTCCAGGCAAGGAAATCCTGTTTCATCACTCGATTCTCCCTCGCTGCATAGTTTGAAGATAGGAATACAGGTTCTGGATGAGCAATACACCCCGCCCGGAGAAGCTCTCGCGCGCCGCGGTTTGCAAAGCTCAATCGTGGGCTTTGGCGCGATCGGAGATGGCGCAGACTCAATCATGCGGGCGGTGGCGGATCAGAGGGTGGATATTGCCATTGTCTGGGGACCACTTGCTGGGTACTTCGCCAAAACGGTTGGGCGCGACCTTAGAGTTGCTCCCGTTGAACCTGACGTCGACCCGCCTGGTCTGCCGTTCACCTTCGCGATTTCAATGGGCGTTCGAAGGGGCGATCTTGCTCTGCGGGATCAACTGGAGAAGATCCTTGTCGACCGTCAATCCGAGATCCGCGCCATTCTTGATGAATACGGAGTTCCACAGTTGCCAATTGCCTCTCTCATAAGTGCGTCAAGAGGCTCAAGGTGATGCGGCGCGTTCTGCAGTTCGTGATTTTGCTTGGAGCAATGATGGCGGTCGCTTCGTGCAGTCGTGAAGATCGGATTTTGCGTCAACCTCCTTCCGCGAATGACACGCTCAACACCATTCAGATTAGCGGCCTCAACCCGGGAGCCAATTTAATCCCAACCCCACCGAGCTCCAACATGTATCAGGAGAGCGCTTACGCGGTTGCCGAAGGCCAGAAACTTTTCGAGGAATATAACTGCGTGGGTTGTCACGCACATGGAGGGGGTGGAATCGGGCCTCCTCTAATGGATCGCAACTGGATCTACGGCAGCGAACCGGGAAATATCTTTGCGACCATCATGCAAGGAAGACCGAACGGCATGCCGTCCTTCCGAAATCGCATTCCCGAATATCAGGCTTGGGAACTCGCCGCCTATGTTCGATCGATGGCTGGGTTGCTCCCCAAGGGTGTCTCCCCGAACCGTCCCGACCAGATGAACGTAAAACCCTCGGAGTCCTCGACTCCTGAACAAACCCCAACCGGAATCACGGGCGTCCCGGAGCAACCCAAATGAACGCGGCACGAAGTCTGATTCCTGATCATTTGCTGGCTCAGGCTATGCCCCTGGATCCAGGCCGCCATCACGTGCTGCACGCGGCCGCCGCGCAGGCTGCCCACGTTGAATGGCTGTACTGGGTCATCTTTTGGATTCTTTTCCTGGTTTTTATCCTCATGATCGCCGCTTTCGTCAGGGCCGGCGCGAAGGCTCGTGTTGAAGCCGACCGTCCCCTTCCTATCCTTGAAAAAGATGAAAAAGCAGACCGCCAAGCCGGCTGGGGAGTTGGCGCCGCTCTTGGTATCACTGTGATCACATTGTTCGTCATTCTTGTGGTGAGCGTGATCACCGGTAAGCGTGTCGAGGGACTGACGTCTAAAAATCCAGTCACCATCCAAATCACCGGCCACCAGTGGTGGTGGGAAGTCACCTATCCAAATTCAGAAGCGGACCAGACAGTTACCACCGCTAACGAGATTCACGTCCCGGTGGGAACTCCGGTCGTCGTTTTGACGAATTCGAACGATGTGATCCACAGCTTTTGGGCGCCGAACATTACCGGCAAGCGTGACTTGCTGCCCGGGTACTCATCGGCCTTCTGGTTCGAGATAGACAAGGCTGGTGTTTATCACGGCCAGTGCGCCGAGTTTTGCGGCTTGCAGCATGCGCACATGGGGTTCTCAGTCATTGCGCAATCCGTCACTGATTTTCAAGCTTGGCAGCAGCAACAACTGAAGGGCGCGGCCGAACCGTCGACATCCGAAGCCATTCGAGGGCGTGAAGTGTTTCTAACTCATGCCTGTTTGATGTGCCACACGATTCGCGGCACCGATGCCGGTTCACGAGTCGGCCCCGACCTCACGCATGTGGCCAGCCGCAATATGATTGCCGCTGAGACGCTCCCGAATACTGCAGGTGCGCTCGCGGGATGGATCGTCGATCCACAACGCATTAAGCCGGGAACGCAAATGTCACCCAACCCGCTGGCCCCAGACGACCTTCAGGCGGTAGTCGCATATTTGCAGTCGCTTCATTGAGGAACGAAGACTTGGCCGTTGCAGAACCCATCCTCGCGAATGATCAAGACACTGGGCAGTCGGAACTCGCTCAGCGCCTCGCCCGCACGTGGCGTCAACCGAAGGGTCTCTGGGGATGGTTCTGCAATACCCACCACACCGATATCGGCATCCGTTTCATGGTGACCGCTTTCATCTTCTTTTTACTAGGAGGCGTGTTGGCCGCAATGATCCGGCTACAACTGATCCGGCCGGAGAACTCCCTGATGGGACCCGATCTCTACAACCAGGTTTTCACAATGCACGGCAGCACGATGATTTTCTTATTTGCCGTGCCCATGATGTTTCAAGGTTTTGGGGTATACATCGTCCCGCTGATGTGTGGAGCTCGCAACATTGCTTTTCCCCGCCTGAATGCATTCAGCTACTACCTTTATGTCGGCGGCGCCCTCGTGCTTTGGGGTGGTCTTCTGACGAACACCGGCCCCGATGTTGGTTGGTTCGCGTATGTGCCCCTCTCTGGGCCCGCTTATTCTCCCGGCCATCGCGCCGACATTTGGTCGCAGATGATCACCTTCACTGAGGTATCGGCCCTCGGTGTCGCCATCTGCCTGGCCACGACAATCTTGCGACACCGCGCTCCCGGAATGACGCTCAATCGCATGCCCATCTTGCTCTGGGAAAAGTTGGTGATCTCCATCGCCGTCATATTTGCGATGCCGGCCGTGATGATAGCCAGCGGCCTGCTGCTGCTGGACCGACTAGTGGGCACGCACTTCTTTAATCCCGCGGAAGGCGGAGACGTTCTCTTGTACCAGCACTTGTTCTGGTTCTTCGGCCACCCCGAGGTCTACATCATCTTCCTTCCGGGAGCCGCAATTATTTCAACTCTAGTCGAGTGCTTCTCGCGGCGCCGCATCTTCGGCTACACCCCGATTGTGGTCTCTGTCGTTGCTACTGGATTTATCGGTTTCAGCGTGTGGGTCCACCACATGTTTGCCACGGGCTTGCCTCAGTTGAGCGAAAGCTTTTTTACAGCCGCGAGCTTAATGATCGTGATTCCCACCGGAACGCAGTTCTTCTGCTGGGTCGCGACTCTTTGGTACGGACGGCTTCAGCTTCGATTACCGATGCTCTGGTGCTTCGGCTTTTTCTTCGTTTTCTTGATCGGTGGATTGTCGGGCGTCATGCTGGCCTCCGTACCCGTCGATTTGCAAGTACACGATACCTATTTTGTGGTCGCGCACTTTCACTACGTGCTGATTGGCGGCGCTCTTTTCCCGATGTTCGCGGGCATTTATTTCTGGTTCCCGAAGATGACAGGACGAATGGCGAACGCGGCCCTGGGAAAGTGGCATTTCTGGCTCTTCTTCATCGGTTTCAATATCACGTTCTTCACTCTGCATTTTCTGGGATTGCGCGGCATGCCGCGTCGGGTTTACACCTACGGCCCAGATATGCATTGGCAGGGACTGAACATACTCGCATCCAGCGGTGTTGTTTTCATGACCGCCGGCCTGCTGGTGTTCCTTGCCAATGTTTTCCATAGCGTGCGGGCTGGAGAAATTGCCGGCAATAACCCTTGGGGAGACGCCGGGCTGGAATGGTCCACGTCGTCTCCCCCTCCACCCTACAACTTCCTTCATGTGCCAACCGTCAGTGGCCGGGATCCCTTGTGGGAAGATCCACCGGATCAACCCGTTGTGGTAGGGCTGCGCGACGACATCCGCGAAACGCTGGTCACTCACAGTCTCGATGCCGATCCGCAACATAAGGACGAGGATCCCGGTCCAAGCATCTGGCCATTCCTGAGCGCGCTTACCGTATCCGCCGCATTCGTCGGATCGATTTTTACCCCGTGGGCCGTTCCGCTTGGAGCGCCGCCGGTCATCGCTACTTTGATCGGATGGCTCTGGCCGCGTGGACAATCGCCAACACCTCAACCAGCTGGTGAATCATGGGTTCGTTAAACGAGCCAGTTCGAAGGCCACTGACACTCGATGTTTCCGGCTTGCCGAGCGTGGCATTTGGCCACCAAAATACGACATGGCTGGCGAACGTCTTTTATATGGCGATCGAGGGCATGATGTTTGCCCTGATGTTCGCGACATATTTCTATCTGCGAACGCGCTCGACGAACTGGCCTCCCGGACACTTGCCGCCGACTTTGAAATACGGCGCGTTGAATGCGGTCGTCTTTTTCGTAAGCATCATTCCCGCCTGGATCGTAAAGAGGCGCGCACCTGAGCGTAATCGAATAGGAGTCAGAAATGGCCTTCTTGTTCTCGCATTGTTTGCCCTGGCGGCCACGGTTCTCCGCATCTTCGAGTTCAGCGCCTTGAATTGCCGGTGGACCGACGACGCCTACTCGTCCACGGTGTGGGTCCTGATTGGAATGCATTCAGGACACCTGGCGACGGAGCTGATCGAAACGCTGGTGCTTCTCGCAATTTCATTCACTCCGAAAATGGAGGGCACGCGCCTTGCCGATGCCGCTATTAATTCCGACTATTGGTATTTCGTTGTGGTCACGGGTTTGATGGTCGATGTGCTGATTTATGGGACGACTCGATTGTTGTAGGGAATAATCATGGCAAGGTCTGAACACCGTTCTGAACAACAGATCCAGGCAGGGCGAACACCGCTGGGGCTCTGGTGGAGCCTGATCGCGGGTTTTGCGGCATGGGCGTTCGACCTCGGTTGCAGCTACGTGCTCGAACAGCACAGTTGTTCTACCGGTCATTACTATGTGCTGCACATCACCAGCGTCGTCTGCTTCGTAATCGCGCTGACTGGCTTCGGAACCGGCTGGATGGAATTCAAACGCTTTCCCGGTACCACATCGGAGGAAGGCGGCAGCCATTTCGATCGTGCACATTTTCAGGCTCTGCTAGGAATGGCACTCTGCCTTTCCTTTGCCGTGGTGATCATTGCAGGTGCGGTGCCGCGCTGGATTCTTAGTCCGTGTGAATGAAATGACAGGAATGCGTAAACAGGTCGCAGCGATCGGAGCAGCAGCGGTTCTTTCGACAACACCGGCTTGGTCGCTGACAGAAGCTGGCGGTCCGTTGTCAGCCGGGTGGACATGGCCACCTCTTGTCGTGATGCCGCTGTTCCTCGCGGCGGCCCTTTATGCTCTGGGCTCAATGAGGATGTTGAGACGAAGCACCAACCGTAAATTATTCGCGTGGCCAGTACTCGCGTTTGCGCTCGGGTGGCTTTCGCTAGTCATTGCGCTCGACTCTCCATTACATGAATTTGGCGAGCAATTATTCTGGGTGCACATGACGCAGCACGAGATTCTTATGTTGGTTTCGGCCCCGCTGCTCGTGCTCGGGCGTCCCATGGTTGCATTTCTGTGGGCATTGACCCCAGCAGGGCGGGAGACGGCGGCAGCCCTTGCTCATTCACAAACTTTCAAGAAAGGCTGGGCATTCGTTTCGGCACCGCTCTCGGCATGGTTGGTTTCCGCACTGGCGTTATGGATCTGGCATGTCCCCTGGCTCTTCGATCAGACCCTTCGCAGCGACTGGATCCATGCGGCACAGCACACGACTTTCCTACTTACAGCAGTACTGTTTTGGTGGCCAGTGGTCAACCGAACGCCCGCCCTAGGTTATGGCGGGGCTCTGGTTTACGTCTTCACGACAATCCTGCATACCAGCGTCTTGGGAGCGCTGCTCACCTTTGCGCCGAAGGCCTGGTATTCGCCGTACGTGGTGACTGCCCCAGCATGGCATCTCACGGCGCTCGAAGATCAGCAGATCGGTGGACTCATCATGTGGATTCCAGCCGGGACGCTGCTGCTGATTGTTGCCCTTGCATTACTCGTTCGGTGGATGAACGAGTCACAAACGAGATGGCAGTACACGCGCATGGCCGAACTGGGCCGCTTATCGCAGGGAGGAGTTGAATGAAATCGATTCTGGTCCCCCTATGTGTTGTCATCCTTTCGATCTCGAGCGCATGCGATCATCTAAGCCGAACTGAGATCAAGCGAGCTGCGATGCTTACGGGAGGCGGGGATGCGCGACTAGGGCGAACTGAGATTCGTAGGTATGGGTGCAATACGTGCCACGAAATTTCCGGAGTTCCGGGAGCAAGAGGTTTGATCGGACCCAACCTGGATGGCCTAGCACAACGTTATTACATTGCTGGAGAACTTCCGAATACTCCGGAAAATCTCATGCTATGGATTCAGCATCCGAGACAGGTTGAGCCCCATACCGCTATGTCAGAGATGGGAGTCACCGAACAGGACAGCCGAGACATTGCGGCTTACCTCTATATCCGTAGATGATCGAAACAGGAGATGGATATGCAGTTGATGTCTTTTCGCACATTCGTTGCTTTTTTGGCATTCCTAGGGTGCTCATTCCCCTCCGTTGCACAGAACCCGCAAGATTGTTCGAAAGTTCCGGACTATAACAAGCTCAAATCTGCATTGACAAGCGCTGTTAAAGAAGGCAAAGGGGCAAACGGAGGACTCGGGAATCAGGAGTGGGGCGCGGTAGTGAATCGCGATGGCATCGTCTGTGCCGTTGTTTTTACCGGCCCGAATCGAGGAGCGCAATGGCCGGGAAGCCGCCTGATCTCGGCGGAAAAGGCGAATACGGCAAACGCCTTTAGCACCGACAACTTTGCTCTCTCCAGCGGCAATATATATTCCGCTGCCCAGCCGGGCAACTCCCTCTACAGCATCGTGACAGGTCCAAATCCAAATACCGCGTTTGCCGGTGATCCCGAAAAATTCGGCCAGCCCGATGACCCGCTGGTAGGAAAGCCAGTTGGAGGAGTCATCGTCTTTGGCGGGGGACTCGCGTTGTATGACAAAAGCGGGAAAATTGTAGGAGGCTTGGGAGTGAGCGGAGACACTTCGTGCGCCGACCACGTCATCGCCTGGAAGACCCGGCAGGCTCTGGGATTGCACGCAGTGCCGCTGGGGGTGGCTCCGGGACCGAGTGACAATCTTATCTTCGATATCCAGAATGGTGTGAGTAGCAGTGGCTATGGACATCCCCCGTGCAAAGGCGGTAACCCGAGTGAAGAAATCATCAATAAGTTAATCCAGACTCACCCAACCGGCCCCCACCGGTAGGATCCGGTAACCGGCGGGGATCCGCTTCTCGTACGATCAAGTTTGGGCGCTTAAGCGAAAGAACGGAGCTTCACAACGGAAAAGAAATGAGCGGCCAAACTCTTTTGCGAGAGTTGAATCCAACTCATACAGCAATGAGTGGGAGTCTCGCAAACGTCGGATACGCCAGGGCTGCGGTCTCTCCAACTCGATCCAGAGTGGCGCACTGTAGGCGCAAGTTTCTACGGTTTTTTCCAGAGGCGTTCCGGGATGAGACGTACCTGGATTGGGAACGTGGATACAAGTTGCGGGCGCATGAAGAATGGCAACTTATTCTGAATCGCACGGCCTATCAGTCGAAACTGTCTCAAGGAAAGTTTATTGAGATAGGAGCGGCGGCTGTCAAGATTGAATCGCGCACAAATCTTCTCTTCTCCTTCGAAAAGATGGCAATTCGAGACGCGCTGAAGTCCGAGCGCGGCGCGCAGGCTTTTGCTGAAGGCCTGTACGCCTTTCTGCACGGCCGCGGAAACCTGCAAACCAGATTCACCCGCTGGTGCGAAGTTGTTGCTAGCCTTCCGCGCAAACAGAGCCGCGTGCTGACTTGGCCCCTGGCTACCGTGTTCGGCTTCATTGCTCAACCCGATACTCATATCTTCCTGAAACCTACCGTGACTCGCCTCGCTGCCCGCGAATACGGTTTCGATTTTCTATACCGACCGCTGCCCTCATGGGAGACATATTCCAGTCTTCTAGCTTTCGCCGACGAGATCAGACTCGATCTGCGTGACCTGCGCCCTCGCGATCTCATCGACATCCAGTCGTTCATCTGGGTGCTGGGATCCAGTGAGTACGAAGAATAGACAACGGCTCAAAAGCAAGGCCGCGGGAAGCTTCCTATCGTCGCTTTTTGAGTCGTGCCAAATGCAACCTCGAAGAAGAAGCCGTATTGGCGCCGAAGCTGTCTTTCATAAGGTCGAGCGAGCGCCGGTGTTCGCGCTCTGAAAGGGCAGCCACACAGTCGGACGGCACGAACAACCGGAAGTCCCGGACATGAAGGTCGCCCGCGGCAATCAAGACGCACGCATTCGTGGTTACGCCGGCGACGATCGCATTTCGCGCACCGATGGAATCGAGGATGGTCTGAAGTGGAGTCGCATAGAACGGAGAGTGTTTCGGTTTGAAGACGACGTAGTCGTCCGCTTCGGGAGCGAGTAGCCTCGTCATTTCGCAACCGGGCGATCGCGCATCCAGGCAATGGCGTAAGACGGCGGAGAGATCGGAACGCCATCGACCGCGATTGTCGTTGACGTAGATGGCCGGAATGCCCAAGCGCTTGCACCGCTTTTTCAGTTTGGCGATCGACCTGGCAAGCGTTACGGAACGGCGTACCAAGTCCTGGTTATCTGGAAAGTTGAGATCATTGATGACGTCGATCAGCAGCAGCACCACTCGCGACTGATCCGGAGCGTTGCCGTGCAAATCGTCGTGGCCGTTGCGCAAGGTGCGCCTACCTTCACGCGGCATCGTTCTTCTCTATGCGGCTGCCGGTATCCCTTGCCAGGCGCTTAAGGTCTAAGGCGTTGCGGGCGGCATATCCTGCTTGATCGTTGTCGAAATAGATATAGATCGCGGCCAAATCTCTTGCCCATTCTTCGACTTGCTTGCTCCAGCGCCGCAGGCGATCGGTGGAGTACAACTCTTGATATTTCCCCAAGCCGGGTCCGTGCAAACGTACATACGCAAAGTCTGCGGTGACGGTCAGAGGAGAGTGGTAACCCGCGAGCTCGTAGATACAAAACGCTGCGCCGAATCGTGCGAGGAGTTTATCGATTTCAGGCCGAATCCAGGTCGGATCGCGGAATTCGAAGGTATATCGAAGATCCCGGGGCAAAGCCTCAAGCAAAGCTTCGAGGCGCTCTGGGTTTACCTGCCATTTCGGGGGAAGCTGAAAAAGAATCGGTCCCAGTTTGGCAGAAAGCCGGGAAGCTCGGGGAAGAAGGTTTTGCAATGCATTCTCTGGATCCTTCAGCTTTTTCTGGTGAGTCAGAAAGCGACTGGCCTTCACGGCAAAGACGAAATCGCCCGGGGTCGAGTGACGCCAGTTGTCAAAAGCGGTTTCTGTGGGAAGACGATAGAAGCTGTTGTTCAATTCAACGGTGTTGAACTGCTGCGAGTAAAAATCAAGCATCTTGTCTGGCGGTATTTTTGGCGGATAAAAAGGCCCTCGCCAATGCTTGTAGTGGTAGCCGGATGTGCCGATGCGAATATCACACGTCATGAGAGGCGAACTTTCATCCTCGGGATTTGTTCTTTTTCTTGGCTACCGACGAGGCTTTCTTCCCCAGCGCGGTTCGCACGGATTTTGGCAGATGGGCGATGGTGCGTTTTCTTTTTGCAGAAGATGCCGCCTTCTTAATGTTTTTCTTTGCCGCCGCTCTCTGTCTTGTCGAAGCCACTTGTCTACCTCCTGATTTCTTACTTGTTTAGACGCGAGTTAAATATTCGCGAAGCTTCCCGCTCGTGACTCTATGCGGCCCTGTCCGCCCCCGCCGAAACACCGGCACATGTGCGCAACAATACCTCTGGCCATCGCCCTCCACCCCATGACCGATGATTCGGCAAATGGCAGTGTGAGCATTCAGGAGCTAACGCTTGAATCGCACATTCAAAACTGTCGAATATGTGCTTCTCCCCATCGGCTTCAATGGTGAAACTCCTGTCGTAATCATTTCCGCAAACTCACATACGGCAATAGCTTTGCCCTGAACAATAACGCTACGAGTTGGATGAGATACCAGCTTGAGAGGGTTTCTTTCGATTGACAATGGCTCGGCTCCGTCGCCGAGATCAGTCCGCCATCTCGAATCTCAGTCGCCGGGAACCGACAACCGCTCCTATTTGATTGACATCTAAACGCCAGATCCAAGTCAAACTCCAGAAAGGAGCGCTTTATGTCACGAATATCGAAAGTTTTATTGGCCGCGACCTGTGTTGCCACAGTCCTTGCATGCGGAGTTGCCGCTCAGCAATCTTCCGATCCATCGAACTCATCGACCGCAAGCGGGGCGAGTACAACAAAAGCGTCCGCCGGGAACATGGCCGCAGATACCAAGTTCCTCAAGGAAGCTGCAGAGGGTGGAATGGCGGAAGTCGCCCTCGGACAATTGGCCGTCGAGAAGGCCTCGAATGCCGACGTGAAGAAATTTGGCCAGCGCATGGTGGATGACCACAGTAAAGCCAATGATCAACTTAAGCAATTGGCCTCTCAGAAAAATGTGACCCTGCCTCAAGACTTGAACGCCAAAGATAAAGCGACCAAGGCCAAGCTCGAGAAGCTTTCAGGCGAGCAGTTTGACCAAGCCTACATGAAGGCTATGGTGAAGGATCACACTAAAGACGTCAGCGACTTCAAGCGGGAAAGCATGTCTGCGCAGGATCCGGACATCAAGAATTTTGCCGCCCAGACTTTACCTACACTGCAGCAACATTTGAAGCAGGCGACGTCGCTTGCGCCATCAACAACCGCGCAAAATTCGGCCCGCTAAGCCGAACTCGGAAGGGGACGGGCACAGAAGAGCTATGCCCGTCCCAGAAAGGTCGCTGTCGTCTTTATGATGAACCGCAATCTTACTGTTGGGGCGGGAATCGCGCTGGGTTTGGCGGCTTCCGTGGTGTTGGGCCGAAGGAAGCCGATTTCGCTAGCCGGAAAAACCGTATTTATCACTGGAGGTTCTCGCGGACTTGGTTTGCTGCTGGCGCTAGAATTCGCGAACCGGGGCGCGAAGGTCGCAATTTCAGCGCGTGACCGAAGTGAACTGGACCGGGCGCAGACCCAGCTACGCACGGTTACAGACCAAATGCTCGCCCTCGAAGCTGACATGACGATGCGCGAAGAAGTCGAGACGGCGGTTCAGAGGATCGAGCAACATTTCGGCTCGCTGGACATTCTCGTGAACAACGCCGGCACCATTTGTGTTGGTCCCGTCGAAACAATGACGATTGATGACTACCGTAACTCGATCCACACGCACTTTTGGGGGCCTTATTTCGCGACGATGGCTGCCCTGCCGTCGTTTCAAAAGCGGCGACAAGGCCGAATCATCAACATATCCTCAATTGGTGGCAAGATTGGAGTTCCCCATCTCGTTCCTTACTGCGTGGGAAAATTCGCCCTCACTGGTTTCTCTGAAGGTCTGCGCTCAGAACTCATCAAAGACAATATCTATGTGACCACGGTATGCCCGGGCCTCATGCGCACGGGCAGTCCGAGAAACGCTTCCTTTAAGGGTAACAATGAGGCCGAGTATGCGTGGTTCAGCATCAGCGATGCGTTACCGGTGATTTCTATGAGCGCGAAGCGTGCTGCTCATCGAATCGTGGATGCCTGCCTTCGTGGCGAGGCCGAAGTAATTCTGTCCCTACCGGCAAAGGTCGCCGTCCGTGTGCATGGATTGTTTCCCGGAACCACCACTGACCTTCTCGGTTTGGCAAATCTGTTGTTGCCACCACCCGGCGGCATCGGCAGTGATGTTCGAACCGGTAAGCAGAGTTCATCGAGTGTATCGCCATCATGGATCACCGCGTTGAACGAACAGGCGGCGCGAGAGAACAATCAAGTTCGGTGAATGACTCGATATCTGAATTATGTCGCAGCGCGGCAACGCGACCATCATCTGGCAGGGATGTTCTAAGAATCAGGCACTCTCTGCCACTATGTTTCCTGCAGGGAGTGCCTTTGATTATGCAGCCGCTTGCATGTTGACCGTGCCAGCGATCCGGGTAAGAAGTTCATCTGCTTTCTCTTCTTCTCCTTCGATGCTTTCGAGAATGGCAGCATCTGACGACCTGCCGATGATTTCGGCCCAGCGCCGCAGGGTGCCGTAGACAGCAATTTCGTGATGCTCCACCTGCTGCGCTGCCCCGATCAAGGCGATATCGCGCACGGACGTTAGGAAAAAATTCGGCAGTCTGTCGACTGCCGCATTTTTCCGTGCCGAACTTGAGGCGAGCGCACCAGCACCCTTTGGTCAGTTTGTGGTCACAAAGACTTGCCTTTCGAGGCAAGATGGCGCCCACAAGATTGTTTGTAAGTGATTGAAATGATGGTGGCCAGGGACGGAGTTGAACCGCCGACGCCAGCCTTTTCAGGGCTGCGCTCTACCACCTGAGCTACCTGGCCACGTTCACAATTCCGCTGCTGCTTGCGGGCTCCAACAGCGTGCGCTTCACCCAGATTGTTGCGGAAGGACTGGCCGGATGAAAAGCCTGGCATACTGCCACGTGCGGAACGCAGTTGATTATATCAATGCACTCGCGCTTCGCTCAAACGCCGGGACATACTTAAAAAAAAGTCAAGACACACCTGAAAAAACAAAGAGCTGAACCGAGCGTACCCGATCCAGCTCAATCTTTCCTGCCCAAAGCCGCTACAGCCTACTGCCCGCCGGCGTTGGAACTATGTTGTCCCAGCCACGAAGCCAGCTTGGGTTCTTGTTGCGCCTTCAAATCGATGCAGTTATTGATGCGCTCAATCGACTGCCGGTAGGTGCGCTCGGCCGCTTCCACTTTGTGCGCGGAAAAGAATTCCACGACCTGATCGCGCATGTGAGCGTCGCAGAACGAGCTTGTGGCCCCCACCACCGCCGCGCTGGCAAACGGTCCGCCCGCTTTCTGAATCGTGTCCCAGTGTGCGAGCCCGAACTCCCATGCCAGTTTTTCTCCCGCCGGATTATTCATGACGCTCCCCAGAAGTTGCAGCGTATCCTGCGAGCGAACGTCGGGGGATATCGCATAGTCCAGCGTTCGCTGCAGCAGCCTGGGATCTTCCGTGTCGCCCAGCGAGAACAGGAAGTTGTAATAATCCTCCTGCGTCTTGGCATTTTGCGCGGCCTTCATGACGCGGCTGTAAAATTCGTCGTCCCCATTCAAGATGGCCAGGCGAATCGCAGAACCTGCCAATTGGCGGTCCACCGATCCCGGATTGTCAATGGCTTCATCCGCCAGCTTGCGCGCTTCGCTCAATACCTGCGGATCGCGCGCATCGTAGCCCAGGGCGAAGAACACTCTGGAGCGCAGGGTTCGCTCTTCGTCGCTCTCTCCGGGTTTCGGCTGGGAGCCAATGTCCTGCAATACCGGATTCAACACTTGCTGCAGCCAGCTGCGGAAGGACTGGCGGTCGGTATCCGTGACCAGATATTGCGAGATGAAATTGATCCGTTGCAGCGCATATTCGAGCACGGCACGATTGCGGTCCGCCTGCAGACCCTGAACGAGGGCGAGGAAGTCGCCCACTGGTTCGCGCGCCACTCGCACTGACGCCCAGATGTCGGTCTGCAGCGCAATGCGTTCCGCCGGCGTGAGTTTGGTCTCGGCATCATTCGCCATCGCGCGCACCGCATCCGGTTCGTAGCCCACGCGGTAATACCCCGATGCGCCAGCATTCGCCAGCACCCAGTTGCTGCATCCAGGCAAAGAGAAGGAAGCCTCCTTCTTGGTGAGCAACTCGCATTTCTGCGTTCCCGACGCGGTCTTAAAGCACAAAGGAACGTCCCACATTTGATCGTTGGCCGCCTGAAACTTCTCGCGGTCGTAAAAATAGCGCCTCTGGCTTACGTTGACCGTCGTCGAATTCCCCGAGCACTGCGCCTTTACATCGATCACGGGCACGCCGGCCTGCTTGACGTAGGTCGACATGATTCGATCTACAGGCTTCTTCGAAGTCGCCGTCTGCGCGTTCCAAAAGTCCTCGGCAGTTGCGTTGGAATATTTATGCTGCTCAATGTAGGCGTTCACTCCGGCGCGGAACGTCTCTTCGCCAAGGTAAGTCTCCAGCATGCGCAGCACAGCCGCCGCCTTGCCGTAAGCGATGCCATCGAACAATTCCTGGATTTGCGCCGGGGTTTCGGCTGCCTGATGGATAGGGCGGGTATTCGCCAGCGAATCCATGTTCAGCGTGCCCCCGGTACCGCTCACATCGTCGAGATTAAAATTCCACTCCGGCTTCCATGCCTGTATCGGCTTGCTCGACATCCAGGTGGCGAATCCTTCATTCAACCAAATGTCATCCCACCACTTCGCGGTGACCAGGTCGCCGAACCACTGGTGCGCCATTTCATGTGCAATCACCGAGGCAATGGTCTTCTTCAGGTCCACCGATCCGGTCTTTTCGTCGATCTGCAGCAGGACTTCGCGGAAGGTGATGCAACCCGTATTCTCCATCGCTCCCGCCGAGAAATCCGGCAGGCCGATCAAGTCCAGTTTCCCGTACGGATACTTCACCTTGAAATAGTGGTCGTAGTATTTCAGCACCTGCTCGGCAGTCTCCAGCGCGAATTTGCCAGTGTCTTTCTTTCCGGCGGTGTTGTACACGCGGACCGGAATTCCGTCAGCCTCGCCTTCGATATATTCAAAGTTGCCCACAACCAGCGCAGCCAAATACGACGACATCCTGGCAGTCGTCGCGAAATGCACGGTGTGCTTGTCGCCCGGCCCGGGCGTGTCGCTGCTGATTTTTTGATTGGAGATCGCGACGTGGGCCTTGTCGACGACCGCGGTAATGTCGAAAGTAGCTTTGTAAGCGGGCTCATCGAACGAAGGATAGGCGCGGCGCGCGTCCGTCGACTCGAATTGCGTGGCGGCGTATTTACGGCCCTGGTCGTCTTTGCCCAGGTAAAAGCCGCGCATCTCGGAATTGAGAATTCCGGTATAGGTGATATGAATCGCGGCAGCGCCCGCTGCTAGCGGCTTTTCCAGCTTCAGCGTCACCATCTCTTTCTCTTTATCCGGCACCACCTGCGCCTTCTGCGAATGCCCTCCGCTGGAGACGGTCACGTCGTGAAAATCGATGTCCACCGCGTTCAGTGTGATTTCAGAAGTCGGCTTGAGCACGCGAACGGCGATCGTCTCATCGCCCTCGAAGGTTGCCTTCTCCAGTTCCGGCGTGAAGGTGAGTTTGTAGTTCTCCGGCGCAGCTGTCTCCGGCAGCCTTTGCCCGATTGCCAGCGAAAAGGCGGTGACGACAAAAATAAGCACAACCACGAAACCCTTCATAGTTTTCCTCGAAAACATTCTGAATTGATGAGTTCGCAAAACCTCATGGCGGAAATGCGCCGGGATCAAAAGCGCCTACCGCTGTATACGAGCAATCGCCAGGAAAAGTTCACGCTTGATATGCGATCGCACCGCCCACGATGGTCATTTCGCAACGGTTGCCGCCGAACCAGTACGGAATTTCGCGGTAGTCCTGCACCGCGAAAACCGCCAGATCCGCGTCCTTGCCGGAAGCAATTTCGCCTTTGCAGTCCGCTACCCGCAGCGCCCAGGCGCCATTGATCGTGGCGGCAGCGATCGTTTCCGCCGGAGTCATGCGCATGTGCGTGCAAGCCAGCGACATCGCCATCGGCATGTTCAGCGTCGGCGAGGTCCCTGGGTTGTAGTCGGTGGCTAAGGCCACCGGCACGCCTGCGTCGATCAATTTGCGCGCCGGCGGGTATTCCTTCATCCCTAGAAAATAATTTGCGCCCGGCACCAACGTCGTCACCGTATCCGCCTTGGCCAGCAACGCGAAATCCTCGTCGTGCACGTGGTCCATGTGATCCAAAGATGCCGGATGAAACCGCATCAGCGGCTGCAGCCAGGTTTCGGAAAGCTGACCCACGTGTGCCCGCACGCTCAATCCGTGCCGCTCGGCAGCTTCGAAAATTTGCTCCGTTTGCTTCGCACTGAAGGCTACTCGGTCGCAGAATACATCGACAAAATCCGCCAGTTTTCTCCGTGCCGCCAACGGAATCATCTCTGTACAGACGCTCTCAACATAGTTTTGAGAGCGACCTTCGAACTCTTTTGGCACGACATGCGCTCCTAGAAGCGTGGAGACCACCGTTCCCGGCCAGCGTGCCGCCGCATCGCGGATCGCGGCCAGCGACTTCAACTCCGACTCCACTGTCAGCCCATAGCCTGACTTGGCTTCGACCGCCGTGGTCCCGTAAGCGGTCATCGCCTGAAGGGCGGAAATAACTTTGTCGCTGAGCAACTGCTTCCGTGCCTTCCGCACCCCTTCCAGGCTGGACCGGATCCCGCCCCCGGCCGCCGCAATCGCCTCGTACGAGGCTCCTTCGATGCGCTTTTCGAAATCGATAAGCCTCGGGCTGACAAAGACAGGATGTGTGTGTGAATCCACGAAACCCGGAAGCACGACCTTGCCGGCGCAATCGATCTCTATCACTTTTTTGTGATTTCTCTTTAACCACGGATCGCGAAGGGCATCTTTGGTGCTTCCCGCCGACACAATCTTTCCTCCGGCGCATAAAACCGCACCGTCTTTTATGATGCCCAGCCCTTTGAGATTTGGTCCCCGCCGCGGCCCGGTGGCAGAATTGGGGGCTTGGAGAGTGAGAAGCTGGCCAATATGAATGAGCAGCAGCGGGGGCACGCCGCCAGGTTTCGGTTTCGCGATCACGTTGCTACAGTTTATCAGCCGCTCTGCTCGGCGCGAGCCTGGCCGTCTCAACACACGGAACTTTTTCTGTCAGGCTGCCGTATTGTCTTGTTAGTCGGATGACGGCGTTCGGCCGCTTCAAGTATGATCCATCGCATCGGCCTTGGAAGGATTTCTTGATGAAAACCAGATTTATTGTCGTGATTTTGCCCCTGCTTTCGGTTATCGCCATCACGCTGATGGTGAAGCAGCATTCGGCCAGGGCGGCGGCTCCGCAAGCCGTACCAGCGCCGGCTTCCCCCATCGCCGTGCAGCCCCCAGCGACATCGCGTGATTCGGCGTCGGCTGCGATCCCCACGACTGTCGCGGCAATTAATTCCGACAAGCCGATGTCGGAGCGCGTAGTGCACTATGAAATCGACGCCCGCTACGACGCCGACAAGCACATCGTCGACGCCACCGAGGTGCTGACCTATCGCAACCTCACCGGGCAAGCCCTCGATCACTTCCCTTTCCATCTTTATCAAAACGCCTTCCAGCCCAAAGCCACATGGGTCAATGAAGCCAAGCTGATGGGGAGCCGCGATACTGGCTACGCCAAGTGGGAAGACAAGGATTACGGCTCGGAAGAAATTAAGTCCATTGAAGTCGTCGGGCAGGGCGATCTCACGTCGAAGCTGCACTACATTGCGCCCGACGACGGAAATAAAGATGACAAGACCGTGATCGACCTGCCGGTGGCCAAGCCCATTGCGCCCGGCGAATCCGTGCAATTCCGGATCGCCTTTCAGACCAAATTTCCGGAAACACAGGCGCGCTCCGGCTACAAGCGAGACTTTGTTCTGGGCGGGCAGTGGTTCCCCAAAGTCGGCGTGTTCTGGCACGGCGCCTGGAATTGCCACCAGTATCACAACACCACCGAATTTTTCGCCGACTTCGGCGTCTACGACGTGAAGCTGACGGTGCCGAAATTTGAAGTCGTTGGCGCCAGCGGCATCAAGGTCGGCGAAGTCAGCAACTCCGACAACACCAAAACCGTCACCTATCACGGGGACGACATTCACGACTTCGCCTGGACCGCCAGCCCCCGCTACAGAATCAAGGACGACGGCGTTTTCCAGGGACAGATGGGTCCGGTGAAATTGCAGATCATGATGCAGCCCGCCCACTGGAACCAGGTCGAGCGCCACGAAAAAATTCTGCGCGAAACTCTGGACCGCTTCGAGCGCTGGTACGGGCCCTATCCCTACAAGACCATTACGCTGGTCGATCCCGAGCCTGATTCGGCGGCGTTCGGCATGGAATACCCGACCTTCATCACGGGGGGCACCAGTTGGTGGACGCCGAACGGCTTGGAATTTCCCGAGGTCGTGGTCGAGCATGAATTCGGCCACCAGTATTGGTATGGCATGGTGGCAACCAACGAATTCGAAGACGCCTGGATGGATGAGGGCATTAACAGCTATACCGAAGTCAAAGTGCTCGATTCCATTCTCGGCCGCGATACATCCATCCTGAATCTTGCCGGAATCACCGCCGGGGAACGCGGATTACAGCGGATGCAGTACATCGTGCTGCCGGATTTCGATCCCATGGCCAAGAATGCCTACGAATATTACAACTCGAACTCGTACGGCGGCGTTACCTACGGCAAGACGGCCAGCGTGCTGCTGACGCTCGAGAGCATCGTCGGCGAAGACACCATGGCCAAGGCCATGCACGCCTACTTCATGAAGTATCGTTTCACCCATCCCACCAAGGAAGACTTCCTCAAGACCCTCGAGGAAGTTTCAGGAAAGAATCTGCGCTGGTACTTCGACCCCGCCGTGTACGGCACACAGGTGATGGATTATTCCGTCGCCCGCGTCGAATCGTTGCCCGTGAACTGGTACCAGGAACAGAAACGCGGAAAAGAGGATAAGGATACGGTTTACCGATCCTACGTCTGGCTGCAGCGCAAGCAAGATTTCGCCATGCCGGTGGACGTGGAGATCAAGTTCCAAAACGGCGAAAAGCTGCGCGAGCACTGGGACGGGGCCAACCGCTGGATCCGATTTGGTCCTTACGAGAAAAAAACCAAAATTGCATCCGCTGAACTCGACCCCGATCACAGGATCCAGATCGATCGCAATGACTTCAACAACAGCTATACCGCCGAACCCAACGGCAAGGCTGCGCGCAAGGTTTCCAACTACTGGATGTTTGTGACGCAATGGGTGAGCCAGGCAGCGGCGTGGTGGGGCGTGTGAGGGGACGGTGAACTCCACACGATCCTTGTAACCGATCCGGGCAGTGAAGAGATTCGAGGAGAACAATGGCAGCAAATCAAAGTTTACTCAGCAGCGGCTGGGATATGGTGAGCCGCAACAAGCGCTACATCCTCTGGTTCTACGTACTGAACCTGGCTCTGGCGTTTTTCGGCACGGCCGCATTCAGCAATCAGGCGCATGAGGTTTTGGATCACAGCCTGCTCTCCGATCGCCTCGTCCATGGTTTGGACGCAACCGTGTTTTTTGAGATGCTGGCGCGGCCAGAATTCGGCCCCATGAAGGCGGCCACGGCTTCGGCCAGCGACCTGGCGCTTCTCTTCTTCGTTTTCACCGCGTTGTTTCTTCCCGGAGTCCTGATGGGCTACGCTTCCACCTACCGGCTGCCTGGCGGCGATTTTTTCCGCGCTTGCGGCCGGAATCTCTGGCGCTTCGTCCGGCTCATGATCGTCGCCGCCGTCGTGATGGGCATTGCAGCTGCAGCGTTGTTCAGCATTCGCATTCCGCTCATGAAGGCAGCGGATACGAGCACGAATGAATTAATGTCGTTCTACATGTCTCTCGTCACCCTTGCGGTGATTTTTCTGATTATGTGCGCGTTGCGCATCTGGTTCGACATCGCCCAGGCCGACGTCGTTCTCAGCGATCAAAAAGCTGTGCGCCGGTCGATCGCCAGAGCCTTCCGGCACACCATGCGTCATCTCGGCCGCCTGCTGGGAAGTTACGTGATCTCCACGCTGGTCGCGGCAGTCATCCTGGCGGCAGGAATTTTCGTCTGGATCAAGTTCGTGCCTGCAGCCAGCGTGTTTGGCGCCATGCTCGTCAGCCAGTTCACGCTTCTGTTGCTGTTGATTCCGCGCTTTTGGCAGCGCGGCGTGGCAGTTTCGTACTACCTGCAATATATGGTGGAGCCGATCCCGGTGCAGCAATTCGCGCCTGCGCCGGTCGCTGCGCCTGCAGTGGTCGAGACTCGGCCGATCCAGGTGGTTCCCGGATCAAATTGAAAGTTCAAAGGGAATATCGAGGGAATCTCGCGCACTGACAGGAACACGCGGGCGCCGCAGCTTACGCCGATTTCACCTGGATGCGTTCCCCAATTTGTTCCAGCAGCGCCGCACAGGCTTCTCCCGCTTCCCTCGTGGAAAATTCGGGACCTAATTCAATCGTGGGGAACTTTGCGCTCGCGGTTTGAAACGATTGCCGCGTTGCAGGCGACGCAGAAACATCCGGCCCTAGCAGCAACAGATCGAAGCGCGTGATGCGCATCAAAATCATGGCGTCGCGCAAATGACTGGTGGTGTGCACGTCGTAGCCGGCGGTCCGCAGCAACTCCCGCAGATAGGCAAGTACGTCGGCGTTGCAGTCCACGCACAAAACACTGCGCCCCGCCACGGCCGGCGCCTTAGCCTGACCGCGCGGCTGATAGAAAGCCGCTACCGCCTTTTCTTCCGACTCGTGCGTCTCAAAGATCTTTGTGAGCCGCGACAGTTCCAGCACCTTGCGCACGTGCTCCGGCACATTGCACAGCTTCAGGTCGCCATGCACCTGGCGAGTGCTGGTCAAGGTGCGTACCATCGTGCCCAGGCCGCTGCTGTCAATGAAGCCCACTTCGCCCAAATCAAGCACGATCGCGCGCCGGTCGCGCAATAACCAGGCTACGTGCGATCGCAGCGATTCGCTTTCGCTGCCAGCCACAATGCGCCCGTTGCATTGAACCACCGTGACGTTTCCAATGTCCCGCGTATCCAGAGAAAGCCGCACAGGATCCTCCGAGCCCGGAAGTCATCCGCCAAGCGGCAACATTATAGGCCAGAGTTTTAGGAAGTCCTAAGAAATTTGCTCAGAGCAACACTACGGTGATGCCGCGGTTTCCCCGGCCCAGATCGCGATCCGACTTCAGTTCTGCATTCGATTGCAAAAGCTTCCACGCATCCTCGCCCGATTTCGCCCAGTTCTCGCCGAAGATGCAACCCCGAATCTGCCCGCCGGCCTTCATCTCAAGCAACCGCTTCTGCACGGCAATCCGTATTTCGCCGCCTTCGCCCGTGGAGCCGTAGCCGTGCACTACCTTCAGCACCGCGGCCGATTCCTGGCGCGCCACTGCCAGTTCGCGCTCCAGTCGCTGCAAAGCCTCTCGCACCAGCGGCATGTCGGATTTGAGGTTGACGATCTTGATGGGGTCTCCCTTGATGGGGTATCCGCTTTGTCATCACCGTCCCATACGATCAGTTACGCCTCCGGGGTCCATGGCTACTCTTTTCGCTTCCCTCTCGCCATCGCCTCCCGCGCCTCTTTGTCCGCGGTTCGCCGGCGCTCGGTTTCGCGCTTGTCCCACAACTGCTTGCCTTTGGCCAGCGCCAGCTCTACTTTCACTTTGCCGTCCTTGAAGTACATCCGCGTCGGGATCAGCGTCAGCCCTTTCTGCTGGGTCTTGCCGATGAGCTTCCTGATCTCCTCTTTGTGCATGAGCAGCTTTCGCGTGCGCAGCGCGGCATGGTTTGAGTAGCTGCCGTGCGAATAAGGGCTGATGTGGCAGTTGAGCAGCCACAATTCTCCATCCTTCACCAGCCCGTACGAGTCCTTCAGGTTTGCCAACCCGCCGCGAATCGACTTCACTTCAGTGCCGGTAAGCGCGACGCCGCATTCAAATTTTTCCAGCAAGAAATAGTTGTGCGAAGCGATCCTATTAACAGCGGCGTCCCGCTGCCCGGAAGCGGTCGCGTCCCGGCGTGGAGACTTCTCCGCGTTGGGCCTGGTCTGGTGTGTGGACTGGCGGGGCATGCTTGAGGCTTCATCTTAGCAGCAGGGTTCCGCTCGCGGCTTCCGGCCTCCGGCGACTTGCAGATTGAAGTAGTCACCCTGCGTTATCGGAAGCCGAGAGCCGGAAGCCGGCCGCCGGCTCTCCCCACTAGGGCTAAGACCAAAGAGTGTAACTAGTGTGGCTGCAATCACATGGGTAGGCACGAATCCCGATGCTATAATCGCTGCCAAAGCACTTTCCAGGTTGCAAAAGTGATGTTCGAAACCCCGGTTTACTGGGTCGGCTGCCACTGCCTGCCCGGCGAAGCCCTTTCACACGAGGAATGACGAATGCGACGTCTTAAGCCCGCGGCGGTGCTGCTGCTGGTCGTGATCACCATCCTGCCCGCGATCGCAGATAAAGCCAAAACCGACTATCAAAAAGGCCAGGACGCCGAGGCCCGCCAGAACTATATGGCCGCCTATGAGTTTTACAAGCAGGCTTACGACCTGAAACCAAAAGACTTGCGCTATCGCGCCTCGTTTGAGCGCATGCGTTTCAAAGCCGCAGCCGGGCTTGTCCATCATGCGCAGGGGCTGCGCGAGGAAGGCAAGTTGCAGGACGCGCTGGCCGAATTTCAGAAAGCTGTCCAGATCGATCCTTCGCTGTTCATCGCCCAGCAGGAATTGAAGCGCACGCTGCAGATGATCAACGACGCCACCAATCCTCCGCCGCAGGCCGCCGGACCTCCCGGCAGCCTCGAGCGCAAGATTAAAGAGGCAGGGGGCCCGGTTGAACTCGCTCCCATCTCCGTCGTTCCCATCACCGTAAAGCTCACTGAAGATTCTAAGGTCATCTACCAGACGATCGGCCAGCTCGCCGGCATCAACGTCCTGTTCGATCCTGACTACACTTCGCGCCGCATCAAAGTGGAACTCAATGGCGTCACCCTCGAGGAAGCGCTCGAAATCACCGCCCTCGAGTCCAAAACTTTCTGGCGTCCGGTGACCGGTAACACCATTTTCGTCGCCCAGGACAATCCCGCCAAGCGCAAGGAACTCGAGCAGAGCGTGCTCAAGACTTTTTATCTATCGAATCTTTCGCAGCCGACCGAGCTGCAGGATGTGGTGAATGCCATCCGCGCCGTGCTCGACGTGCAGCGCGTGCAGCAATTGCTTTCGCAAAATGCTCTGGTTGTGCGCGGAACGCCGGACCAGATCGCGCTCGCGGAAAAGCTGGTGGAAGATCTGGACAAAGCGCGTCCCGAAGTCATTGTCGACATTGCCGTGCTGCAGGTCAGCAAAGACCGTTCTCGCACGCTTGGTTTTAATCCTCCATCCAGCGCAACGGTCACTCTGCAAAGCAATATCAACTCAACGACCACCACCACGACGACCACCGGCACCACCACGCCGACCACCACAAACAACGGAACCGGGCTCAACCTGAATACGCTTGGCAACCTGAACGCAACCGATTTTCAGGTCACGATTCCCTCCGCCAACCTGTCGGCGGTGATGGGCGATAGCGATACCAAGATGTTGCAGAACCCGCAGGTGCGCGCCCTCGACAATCAGAAGGCCACACTCAAGATCGGCGAGCGCGTCCCGGTGGCCACCGGATCGTTTCAGCCCGGCATCGGCGGCGTCGGCATCAATCCCCTGGTCAACACCCAGTTCCAGTACCTGGATGTCGGCGTGAACATCGACGTAACTCCGCACGTGCACTCCAACCGCGAAATTACGCTGAAGATCACCATGGAAATTTCTTCGGTGGTCGGTCAGTCGAGCATCGGCGGCATCAGCCAGCCCATCATCGGCCAGAAAAAATTAGAGCACGAAATCCGCCTGCGCGACGGCGAGTCGAGCCTCATCGGCGGCATCTTCGACGATTCGCAGACTCGCTCGCTGGCCGGCATTCCCGGCCTTGCACAGATTCCCATCATTCGTTATTTGTTTGGGCAGGAAACCAAGGACCACGCTCAGGACGAGACCGTTTTCGCCATCACTCCGCACGTGATTCGCGGGACCTTCGTCAGCGAAATGAACCAGCGGCCGATCGATATCGGCACCGCCAACGCGATTGCGTTGCGTCACGTGCGCCCGGCCGCAGCTCCGGCTCAGGCTCCGACGCCAGCCACGCCCAATCCGACGTCGGGACAGCCCGCCACGCCCAACCCGGCTCCGGCGGTCGCCAACTTCTTGTTCGATCCGGGACAGATCACCACCGCGAAGGGCAGCACTTTCGTCGTGAACCTGCAAATTTCCGGCGCACAAAATGTTTTCTCCGTGCCGGTACAATTGAATTATGACGACAAGCTGCTGGAAGTGGTGAACGTTTCCAATGGCGGCTTCCTCTCGCAGGACGGCCAGGCCGTGGCCCTGGTACATCGCGAGGATGAAAAAGGGCTGCACATTACGGCGCAACGGCCTCCCGGTACCGGCGGCGTCTCGGGACAAGGCACGGTCGTGACCATAACATTCCAGGCGAAGGCCAGCGGACAGACTCCCCTGACCATCACGCAGGGCGGGGCGCGTGACCCCGGACTGCAAGCCATCACCGTCAACGGAGCGCAGGCGTCGGTTACCGTGCAATAACCGCAGAGTGCCGCGTTCTTCCAATGGTGCGATAAAAATGTTTTCTCGATTCCAGCGCGGGCGCGGTTTTAAGCCCGAAGGCGGCTTCACGCTCCTGGAGTTGATCATTGCCACCTCCATCCTGGTCATTCTTTCGACCATGGTGGTGCCGCTGGCCAGGGTCACCATCCAGCGCGAAAAGGAGCGCCAGTTGCGTATCGCCCTGTGGCAGATGCGCGATGCCATCGACCGCTACAAAGACGCGGCCGATCGCGGTGGCTTTCAGACCAAGGTCGACAGCCAGAACTATCCCCCGGATCTTGAGACTCTGGTGAAAGGCGTCGATGTGCAGGGCAAGAAAGTCCGCTTTCTGCGCAAAATTCCCATTGATCCCATGACCGGCACTACGGAGTGGGGCATGCGCTCCATGCAGGACGATCCCGAATCCGATTCCTGGGGCGGCCAGAGCGTTTTCGATGTCTTCACCAAGTCGCAGGGCGTTGGACTCGATGGCACGAAATACAAGGATTGGTAAAAGATTGTAAGAAAAGAAGGATGCAATGGTAAGCAAGCTCAAAAAACGCGGCACGGCAGGCTTCACCCTGCTCGAGATGATGATCGTCATCATCATCATGGCGATCCTGTTGTCGATCGCGCTGCCTATTTATAAGTCGTCGATCGTAAAGGCTCGCGAGGCCGTGCTGCGCAACGATCTGTTCGAACTCCGCAAGCTCATCTCGCAATACACTCTCGATAAGCAGAAGGCGCCGCAATCGCTGGATGACCTGAAGGACGGCGGGTATTTGAAAGAGATTCCCAAGGATCCCATGACCGGTGAAGCCAACTGGGAACCGCATCAGGAAGATGTGTTGCTCTCGGTCGACCAGCAGGATCCCGGCATCGACGACGTGCACTCCGCCTCGAACCAGGTCGGCAGCGACGGCACCGCCTACAGCACGTGGTAAGGCTCAGGCCGCGGTAGTCCGCGCACATTTTCATGTGGGAACAGCCGCCCTCGGCTGTCCAGTCGAGCCAAGCTCGACAGATCTTTCCGGCACCTCCAACTCCTCAGAAACTACCCGGCCTTGCCGGTCTTGATACCATCTACTTATGCCCGTTGAAACGGAACTCCAGGCTCCCACTTCGATTCGCGCGCCACGCGGCAATTCCATTACCTGCAAAGGCTGGCAGCAGGAAGCTGCCATGCGCATGCTGATGAACAATCTCGACGACGAAGTAGCCGAGCGCCCGCAAGACCTTGTCGTCTACGGCGGCACCGGCCGCGCCGCCCGCAACTGGCAGGCTTACCACGCGATTGTCGACACGCTGAAAAAGCTCGACAACGATGAGACGCTGCTCGTCCAATCCGGCAAGCCCGTCGGTGTCTTCAAAACTCACGATCACGCTCCGCGCGTGCTGATCGCCAATTCCAACCTGGTCGGCCACTGGTCGAACTGGGAAAAGTTCAATGAACTGGAGCGCGCCGGCCTGATGATGTACGGCCAGATGACGGCGGGATCGTGGATCTACATTGGCTCGCAAGGCATAGTCGAAGGCACCTTCGAAACATTTTCCGCCGCCGGCGAAAAGCATTTTGGCGGGGATCTCGCCGGCAAGCTCATCGTCTCCGGTGGCATGGGCGGCATGGGAGGGGCTCAGCCTCTCGCCGCTACTATGACCGGTGCTGCGTTCCTCGGCATTGACGTCGACCCCGAGCGCATCAAGAAGCGGCTCAAGACCGGCTACTGCGACTTCATGGTGAACTCGCTCGACGAAGCCCTGCGCATTTTGAAGAATGCCGTCCGCAAGAAGGAAAATATCTCCGTCGGCCTCGTCGGCAATTGCGCCGACATCATTCCTCAGCTCGCCGAGCGCGGCGTCGTGCCCGACATTCTCACCGACCAGACCTCGGCACACGATCCCCTTAACGGCTACGTGCCCAATGGCATGTCGCTCGAAGAGGCACTGGAACTGCGCCGGCGCGACCCTCATGCCTACCAGGAAAAGTCGCTCGACGCGATGGCTCGCCACGTCGAGGGCATGTTGCGCCTGCAAAAGATGGGCAGCGTCACCTTCGATTACGGCAACAACATCCGCACCTTTGCCCACCAGCGCGGCGTCACGAACGCTTACGACTTCCCGGGCTTCGTTCCCGCCTACATTCGCCCGCTGTTCTGCGAAGGCCGCGGCCCGTTTCGCTGGGTTGCATTGTCTGGTGAAGCCTCCGACATCCACGTCACCGATGATCTCGTCCTCGAACTCTTTCCCGAAAATCGCATCCTTCGCCGCTGGATCGAGCTTGCCCGCAAGCGCATCAAGTTCCAGGGACTGCCCGCGCGCATCTGCTGGCTCGGATATGGCGAACGCGCGCAGTTCGGTCTTGCCATGAACGATCTGGTTAAAAAGGGCAAGATCAAGGCGCCGATCGTGATCGGCCGCGATCATCTCGACTGCGGCTCGGTCGCTTCGCCCTTCCGCGAAACCGAAAAAATGAAAGATGGCTCCGATGCCATTGCCGACTGGCCCCTGCTGAACGCGCTGGTCAACACTGCCGCCGGCGCCTCGTGGGTTTCCATTCACAACGGCGGCGGCGTCGGCATTGGGTATTCACTGCACGCCGGCCAGGTCACGGTCGCCGACGGAACGGACATGATGGCCAAGCGCATCGAGCGCGTGCTCACCAGCGATCCCGGGATGGGCGTCATTCGCCATGTGGACGCGGGCTATGAGGAGGCGGAAGCGTTCGCGGCGAAGAAAGACATAAAAATTCCGATGAAGCCTTGAGCGCCGCGCAGATTGGCGCAACCTTGCCCGATAGGAGCGCACCATGAAAGCCGTCCAGCAGGGAGGGCTCGAACTCCTCCAGCATCCTGCCTCACAGGAACTTTTGCATTCGAAAATTCCTGCGCGCCTCGCCTACGTCTGGCCCGATGGCACGCCGCGCGTTGTGCCCATCTGGTTTCACTGGAACGGCCACGAAATTGTCATGGCCAGCCCACCCAAGGCTCCCAAGCTGAAGGCGCTCAGGACGAATCCCAAAGTTTCGCTGACCATTGACGAGAACGACTTCCCGCACAAAGTGCTGCTCATCCGCGGAACCGCCCGCCTCGAAGACGTCGACGGCATCGTTTCGGAATACGAGGCCGCCGCAGCCCGCTACTTCGACAAGGCAATGGCTGAAGGCTGGCTCACCCAACTTCGCAAACAGGTTTCCAGCATGGTCCGCATCACGGTAACGCCCGAATGGGTCGGTCTGCTCGATTTTAAAACCCGCTTCCCTAGCGCGCTCTCAGGCTGAGCCGATTCATCGCCTCGCAAGTTGGCCACGGCTTAGTTCTGCGAACCGGGAACCTCGACGGTGGCACCCACTTTGCAAGTAGTGAACGGTGGTGCTGTGCTTCCCTGATCGCCGTGAAGGCACGCTCCCCCGTGCAATTGGTGGTATGCTTCCGCCACGTCCCAAGGCTGGAAATAACTCAGTCCACGCCTGACCTTACTAAGCGAGGAGCTGCGATGCGCCGATTCATTTTGGGCCTTCTGCTTTTGACTGTTCCGATGGTCAGCGCGCTTGCGCAGACGCCGGCTTTGCAAATGAACGTGGTGTACGTGTGCACCGACGGGCAAAGCTTCAAGGTCTTCTCCTGTAGCAGCGCCACGGGCGCTTGCGACTATCAGAACTACAAAAATGGCAAGGCTTACCAGCGAGGCGAAGCGCTTCGCGTGCAGTTGGCCGCTTTGCTGCCGTCGAAGTGCCATGCGCAAACGCCTGCCGAGGCGCAGAAGGACCCGCACACCGGCGAAATTGCTCCGGCACCTTCTCCGTTTAAAGCGCGCGCCGCCACAGCCAGCACCGGCGCCGCGTCGGCCACGCCGACGAATGCACCGTCCGGTCCGGGCCCCGGCGGCTTCAAAGTCGGAGATACGGTTCGCGTTTTGATCGATGGCTGGCAGGAGGCCAAGATCATCGAGGTCCACGGCAATTCTTATCTTGTGCACCTGCCGAACGGTATTAACGTTTCAAAAATGTGGCCGTGGGAAGTCCATCGCCTGGGAAAACTCACAGCCGAGGACCACGCCGCCGGGCAATACGATCTTCACGACCGCGTTCAGGTTTTGGTCAACGGCAAGTGGATGGAAGGTGAAATCCGAGGCCAGAACAACGTCAACATGTACGACATCAAGGTTCCGGGCGTCGATACCGGCTTCGGCTCCGACATCGTGAATACCACGGCCAACAATATCCGCATGTCGACAACCGCGGCGCCGGCTCCCGCGCAAAGGGCCGCAGGACAAGTTCCCAAGGCTGGGCTCGCCAGCTGTGCCGGCCGGTATGAAGGCCGCTGGGAACACGTCTCAGGTATGGGCGGGATGACCGTGATTTTCCGCTCGGGCAAGGCCACCATTCGTGAAGGCTTGGGCGGCGATATGCTGTTCGACTGCTTCACCGGCGAGGGTAAAGTCGTTTTCTACAAAGCCGGCTCCTTCACGCCATTTTCATACGATTTCGACGTCAACAGCGACGGCACGCTGCAGACGCCGCTTGGAGCCATCAAAAAGATGGGAAATTAGCGGACCCAACGGCTGATCGATTACTGGCTCGCGGATGGGCTTTTCGCCCGGATTGCTGCTCCGAGCGGCTTGCACAATTCCCTTCCCGCCGACGATACTAAAGAGTCACCCAAAAACTTAGACATCATGAAAACTACTATTTCTACTGCTACGCCCAGTCAACTCGAAACCGAAGCCCTCGTTGCCGTTGTCCTCAATCAATCCGACCCAGCGCAGGCGGAAAAAAATAAAGATGCCAAGCCGCAGCTCAAGCTAGCCTCCAGCGACTCCGCCCTTCAGTCTCCCGCCGCCGATCTTCTCTCCGGCGGAGAGCTCACCGGCAAAATGTTTGAGAGCAACCTGCTGCACAAGCCCGCCGGATTAAAAGCAAAGCGCCTGCTGCTGCTCAGCGGCGGTTCCGCCAAGAAATTTGCCGGCTACGATCTTCGCCGCCTCGCCGGAGCCGCCGTACGCACGCTCAAATCGCGGGGCATTCGGAGCTTCGCCTTCGCCGCCCCCTCAGGAATTCCCGCCGACGAAGCTGTGCGCGCCATCGTCGAAGGAGCGATTGTCGGCAACTTCGATCCCGACTATTACCGCAGCGATCGCAAAGATCAGAAAATCGACGAACTCACCATCGTCGCCAGCGGCGACAAGGGCGCTCTGGAGAAGGCCGCCGCCGAAGCCATGATCATCGGCGACTCGCAAAACTTCACCCGCGACCTGGTCAACGAGCCGTCCAACCGCATGACGCCGACCATCCTGGCCGATCGCGCCAAAAAGATGTGCCAGGAAGTCGGCCTCAAGTGCGAAGTTTTTGGTCCCGACAAAATCAAAGAGATGAAAATGGGCGCGTTCTGGAGCGTCGCCCAGGGCTCCGACGAGCCGCCCGCGCTCATCGTCATGAAATACGAGCCCGCTGGCGCGCCGGAAAAGCCCGTGCTTGGCCTGGTCGGCAAAGGCGTCACCTTCGACACCGGCGGCATCTCCATTAAGCCCGCCGACGGCATGGAAAAAATGAAATACGACATGGCCGGCGGCGCCACCATGATCGGCGCCATGCGCGCCATCGCCCTGCTCAAACCGAAAGTCAAAGTCATCGGCATTGTCTGCGCCACGGAGAACATGCCTTCCGGCAAGGCGCAAAAACCGGGCGACGTGCAGATCGCCATGTCGGGCAAATCCATCGAGATCATCAACACCGACGCCGAAGGCCGCCTCGTCCTCGCCGACGGCCTGCACTACGCCAAGCAACTCGGCGCAACCCACCTGGTCGACGCCGCCACCCTTACTGGCGCGGTCGTGGTCGCGCTCGGCTTCGCCAACGCCGGCCTGTTCACCAACAACGACGACATGTGGAACCGCTTCCACAAAGCCAACGAAGCCGCCGGCGAAAAAATGTGGCGCCTGCCCCTCGACGACGACTACAAGGAGCAGATTCGCTCCACCATCGCCGACATCATGAATACCGGCGGCCGCTGGGGCGGCGCCATCACCGCTGCCATGTTCCTGCAGGAGTTCGCCGAAGACACGCCTTGGATTCACCTCGACATTGCCGGCACCGCCTGGATGGAAGATCAGAAGCCATGGATCGCCAAAGGCCCCTCCGGTATCGCGCTGCGCAGCCTGGTGGAGTTCGTGAAGGGCTTCGTCAACTAGAACCGCCCAGGTTCCGCTCGTACGACGTCATCCTGAGCGGGGCCGTTTTTCAGGCGGAGCGAAGGATCTCCTGAACTCGCGCTCTTGCGGTTTGATATTCCTGGCCACGCTGCTAAAAGCTGAGGCATCGGAACGACACCCTGCATCGTTTCCGCCAGCCTTTTCGCGAAAAAACGCATCTCATGCCGGGCACGACTGCAGCCGCCACGCCGTCGCCTGCTTGGGAGGCATCACCTTGAAAGCTCTGATGATCGTTGGACTTCTCCTGCTTGTGCTGGGAGTCCTTTCCTTTTTCGTTCCCTTTCCTCATTACGAACACCACGGCTTCAACGTGGGCGACGCGCACGTCGGCGTCACAACCCGGCACGACGAAGGCGTCCGCCCGGTCTTCAGCATCCTTCTAGTTGTCGTGGGGGCCGGCTTGATGATCGCCGGCAGAAAGAATTAAGCCCGCCGTTCGTCGGCGAGATTTTCGCGCGCGTGACGACGGAACCAGCTACACATTTGGCCGTGCCGAAAATACCTCACGCCCCAAACCGCTCCGCGGCCCGTGCCTTCGCCTTGGCCGCTTCCTCTTCGCGATTCTTCGGCGGCGCAGTCGTTTCGAGCGACGTCAGCAGCCGCTCCGACGCGCGCGCCACTTCGTCGATCGCGGCCTGAAACGCCTCTTCGTTCGCCTTCGACGGCTTATTGAACCCGCTGATCTTTCTCACAAACTGCAGCGATGCCGCCCGCACCTCTTCCTCATTCGCTGGCGGATCAAAATTAAACAGCGTCTTGATATTTCTGCACATGAAAACCGACCTCAATCGTCAGAGTCCCCGCTTGGCGTGAAAAGTATATTCTGACACACCTCGGCGCCCGACGAGCGTGGCCCAGTGAGATTGGAGAGATAGCCTCGTCGCCGAAACGGAGATGGACTTCCGCCTATGTGCCGGTGCCGGCCAGTTCGATGACTTGAGGCTTGGTTGACGCGCTGTCGATGATGGAGATCGTGCCCTGCACCGCGCCTTTCTTCGTGGGCGAGAACGTTGCGCTGATCGTGCAGTTCGCACCCGCTGCGACGGATGAGCCGCAAGTTGAGGTCACGGCAAATTCAACGCTGGCTTTCATCGACGCGATTCTTAGCGCTGTCGTGCCCGTGTTGGTGAGCGTGATGTTTTGCGGGTTGCTGGTTGTACCGACCGCTTGCTTTTTGAAATTCAGCGGCGTCGTCGGTGAAAAGCTGACCACGCCCGTGTTGAGGAGAATATCGATGTAGCTGGGGTTCCCGCCCACGCCCACAATGTCGGGCTTGCCGTCGCCATTGAAGTCGCCGGTTGACAGGTAGCCGGATAGGGTGGGGAAGAACGCCCCGGCCTTAAAGGTGCCATCGCCCTTGCCTTTGAAGATGGTGATGCCTATCTGCTGGTGGGGCGGTGGCAGATATACGGCCACGGCCAGGTCATCGTGGCCGTCGCCGCTGAAGTCTTGCGCAGTCACCCCGCCGGGAAAGCTGACATCGTAGTAGACGGACTCGTGAAACGTCCCGTTGCCGCCGCCCAGGAGGACGCTTAGACTGCTGTCCACCCCGCTCACTACGCCTAAGTCGAGCCTTTTCTTGCTCCCCGTAAAATATCCCGTGGTCATCGCCGTCGGCGTCTCGGAAACCAAATAATATCCGTCTGCGGTGAAGGTGCCGTCTCCGTTTCCCAAAAGGATCGCGGTCTCGTAACTTGGGAAGGCCTCCCCCACCGCAGCCACGTCCAGTTTGCCGTCGTCGTTGAAGTCGCCGGCCGCGATAAAATAGGCGGTAAGACCATACGGGAGCGGTGTGGTTATAGGCGGCCCAAACGTTCCATCGCCATTGCCAGGCAGTACCTCGACGCAGTCGCAGACGTAGGTCCCTGTGCTGACGCCTTCGGTGGCGATGATGTCGAGTTTGCCCTGACCGGTGAAGTCCCCGATCGCGACCATGTATGACTCGGCGCTTGTTGGATAAGCAACTGCGGGCTGAAAAGTCCCGTCGCCGTTGCCGAGCATCACCCAGATGTTGTCATTTAATTTGTCGTTCAGTACGAGGTCGAGTACTCCATTGTTCCTGAGGCTGGCCGTTGCGCCATAAGCAGGAAAAACACCAACCAGATACGTCCGGCCGGCACGGAACGTGCCATCCCCGTTTCCCAGCAAGATGTTCACGCCTCCGGTGGTCGGAAGGCCGTTAATATCTGCCAGGTCGAGTATGCCGTCCCCATTGAAATCGCCGACAACTACGGAAATTGCAATACTGGACCCGTTCACCAGGACGCTGGAGCGTGTCTCGAACTGCGCCAGCGCCCGTGGATCATGGGCTACCGCGAGGAGCAGCACTGCGCTCATCAGAATACGGAAGGACATCGGCGCACCAAGCGTACCACTGCGGAGATTACCACCGCGGGTGCCGCAATCCAACCATTTTAGGGCAGTTAGGCCGACGTTGTGTCGCCAGCCGGCGGCAAGCTTTGCAGGTTATTAACTTGACTTCCGCAGCATTCGCCGCACAAAAAAAACGCCCTGCCTTCCGAAGAAAGCAGGGCGCCGTAACGGAGTACAAATCAGCGAAACTTTAGGAGTGCCAGCTCACGACCTTATCCTGCGCAACCACGGGCTGAGGCTGCACGGGCGCGTGCTCCGGCTTCGATTCCTTGGGAGAGGTCAGCACCATCTTGGCCGCCAGCGATTCCGCCACCTCTGGCAGCGAGACGCGCAGCGCCTCGCCAATCGTCTTCACATAATGAATGGTGACATTCTCCAGCTGTTCCGGGGTCAGGTCCTCTTCCACATTCGTCTTGTTTTCCGCGGGAAGAATGACCGTCGTGACTCCGGCGCGCTTGGCGGCAAGAACTTTTTCTTTAATGCCGCCCACCGGAAGCACGTTGCCACTGAGCGTGATCTCGCCCGTCATCGCGGTCAGCGGGTGAATATGCGTGCCCGTCAGCAGCGATACCAGCGTCGTCGCCATGGTCACGCCCGCTGAAGGCCCGTCTTTCGGAATCGCTCCCGCCGGCACGTGCATGTGAAGGTCGTGATCGGCGAAGAAGCTTTCCTCGATCCCCAAGAACGACGCATTCGACCGCACCCAGGTCAAGGCCGCCTGCATCGACTCCTGCATCACCTGCCCGATCTGTCCGGTCATGGTGAAGCCGCCTTTGCCTTTCATGGCGTTGGCCTCCACGAACAGCACGTCGCCGCCCGCCGGAGTCCATGCCAATCCCACGGCAACTCCCGGCCGCTGCGTCCGCTCCTCGATTTCGCCCTCGGAGCGAACCTTGATGCCACCCAGAAATTCCTGAACGATCTCCGGCGTCACCACCAGCTTTTCGCTCTTGCCTTCGGCCAGCCGCCGCGCCTGCTTGCGGCAGATCGTGCCGATCGTCCGCTCCAGGCTGCGCACGCCCGCCTCGCGCGTGTAGTGGCGAATGATGTGCCGCACCGCCTGCTCCGGAAATTCAATCTGGTCCGCCGCAATCCCGTTTTCTTCGGTCTGCCGCGGTATCAAATACCGAAACGCGATGTGCACTTTTTCTTCTTCGCTATATCCCTGCAGTTCGATGATCTCCATGCGGTCGCGCAAAGGCTCCGCAATCGGATCCAGCATGTTCGCCGTGGTGATGAACAGCACCTTCGACAAGTCGAACGTCACGTCGAGATAGTTATCGCGGAACGAAGAGTTCTGCTCCGGATCGAGCGCTTCCAGCAGCGCCGACGCCGGATCGCCGCGAAAGTCCCGCCCGACCTTATCAATTTCGTCCAGCATGAACACCGGATCCTTGGTCTCGGCCCGCCGGATGCCCTGAATGATTTGCCCCGGCAGCGCTCCGATATAAGTGCGCCGGTGCCCGCGAATTTCCGCCTCGTCGTGCACGCCGCCCAACGACAGGCGCACGAATTTTCGTCCCAGCGCGCGCGCAATCGACTTCCCTAGCGACGTCTTGCCCACACCCGGAGGCCCGACAAAGCACAGGATCGGACCCTTCATGTTGGGCTTCAGTCGCCGCACCGAAAGATAATCCAGGATGCGGTCTTTCACTTTTTCCAGATCGTAGTGATCCGTATCCAGAATTTCTTTGGCCTTCAGAATTTCAATTTCCTGCCCCGAAGTCTTCGCCCAGGGCAGAACGGCCAGCCACTCAATGTAATTCCGGGTCAGCGAATAATCCGCCGCCATCGGCGACATGCGCGACAGCCGTCCCAGCTCCTTCAGCGCTTCCTTCTTGACTTCATCGGGCATGCCCGCTTCTTCGATTTTCTTTTTCAGGTCGTCGACATCGCGCTGGCCTTCATCCTGCTCGCCCAGTTCTTTCTGGATGGCCTTCATCTGCTCGCGCAGGTAATACTCACGCTGCGTCTGCTGTACGCGGTCCTGTACTTCGCTCTGGATCTTGTTGCGCAGTTGCTGGACTTCCAGTTCCTTGGCCAGGTGCTGGTTGATCTTCTCCAGCCGGGCGCTGATGTCGAGCGTCTCCAACGTCTCCTGCTTGTCAGGGGTCGAAAGCGAAGGCAGCGACGACGCGATGAAATCCACCAGCCGCCCCGGCTCGTCGATATTCATCGCCACCGTCGAAAGCTCGTCCGACAGCGTCGGCGATCCAGCTACGATCTGTTGGAACAGCGTCAACACGTTGCGCTGCAGCGCTTCAATCTGCGACGTGGTCGGAGAAATCGACTCCGGAATTTGCGACACGCGCGCCCGCATAAACGGCGCCAATTGCGTGAACTCGCCCAGGCGCACCCGCTCCAGGCCTTCGGCAAACACAAACAGGCTCTGGTTGGGCATCTTGACGACCTTGTGTACGATGGCGGAAGTGCCGACCGTATAAAGGTCGCTGGGTTGGGGGTTGTCCACGCGCGCTTCGCGCTGCGCGACAACTACTATCGTCTTATCTTCTCCGAGGGAATTAATCAGCTGCACCGAACTCTCGCGCCCCACGGTCAGGGGCAGAACGGCATGCGGAAACAGCACCGTATCCCGCACCGGGAGCACCGGCAACGCCCGTACGTCGTTGGAATCACGCGGCTTAACAACTTGTTCGGAAGCCGGTTCACGCGGCTTAGTAATCTGCTCGGAAAGCGGTTGCTGGCTCATTGGCTCTCCTTGAGTGTAACTCACTCAATCTTAGATGACGCTTCGTGGGAAAGGGTTCAGCCCGGCCCAACACACTACCGGATTCGTATTCTATCGGCAATCCCGGCCCCTGCACATGATTCCCAAGGTACAAGGGCAAAAAGGGTGGGAACGAGCGAACGCCCGCCCAAGCCCGCCTAATCGAGATTGAACGGGCAAAGCTCGGACGGGTCGCAGCTTAACGAACGCGAAGGCGAGAACATCCGCCGAGGTCTAGAAATTCGGGTTGCACGCTCTCCCGGAAATGTTAATCATGTCGTCGATAAGCGCCTGGTACGCATTCTTGTTGTTGTAATTTGTGTTGTGATAGAAGGTCGTCCCCTCCTCAATGTCCTCCGATGTGGTGCAAACGACGCCGTTCACCGACATCTGGTTGCCTGCTTGCGATTGCTGTGTGAACTCAGCATAATACTCGCCGCCTTGGGCAGTGGTGTTGTTCAGGCTAGCACCGGACTTGGAGACAGCCTGGCAGAGCCAGGCGGACATTTTTGTGTTGGGGTAGTTAAAGTTCTGTTGGACGGGTTGATTTCCGGACAGGATACTCATGCCGTACCAGCTTTGGTTGTAAGTCGTCGTGATGCCCTGACCGTTGGCGCAAGTCGGGCCCGTGTTCCCAGTCCACAGGTTTACGTCACTCGCGTTTTGCGGAACGTACTCAAGTGAGAACTGCTGGGCTTGCCCATTCACAAGGGGCCAAGTCGGAGTATTGCAGCCCGTCTGGGTTGTATTTGGCGCACACACAGTCGTGAAGTTGCCATTCGGCACTTCGCAGCCCAAGTCGATCCTGCTGAACACTGGCCCATTCTCCATGAGAACCTTGGTCAGATCGCCTGCCTCGCCGTACCATGTCAAAGCGTAAGCCAAGGCGCCAGCACCTCCGCTGTTGGCGTGGACGCACATCCCGTTCGCTGTCCAGATTCCGCCGGTCTTCACGTAGTGAATGAAGGTGGCCACTCGGCAAGCTGCGTTTATAATGCTTGGCGTAGTGTTGCTGTTCGGCGCCGAGTTTGCGATTTCCCAAGCGACCCCAGGCGCGGGCGATCCCCAGGCAACTTGCACGATCTGATAGTTAGCGGCTTCATATTGGGGGATGTAAAGCGTCGAGAAGGCTGGTGTACTGGCGTAGGTCCCACCGTCGCCGGTCAGCGTTACAATCGTTCCCTTCGGCGTCCCCTGTGGCGACCAATAACCGTAGACGAACGGAAGCGAATCCGCATTGGGGCAGTTCACTTGAGCGGTGAAGCATTGTTGCATCGTCGGGTCAACTGCGCGATAGCCTTGACTCTGGGGGGAGCTAAAGCTCGTGCATGAGCCTTGCCCACCACCGACTACGTTCGAAATAGTTCCCAGCGGCAACGTCTGCGCTGCTGCCAGAGGTACAAATACTAATGTGGCCAAGGTCGCTGTCACGCACACCCACACAAAACTCATTTTGTTAGGCACAAGAAATCTCCCTTCGTGATTTTTACGGCTGGCCCCTCATTTCGTGAGGCTTTACACCCTAATGGCGGACCAAGGCTAATACTTTGCACAATCTTCAATAGCTCCGCGCGCTTGCCCCGCTTCCCCATAGGCTTAGAAATGCCTTGATGAAGCGGACTCTAAAGTGCTAATCTTCTCTGGCATTGCCTGCCCTGGAGCTTCGAATGCTGCGCTCGGTATCTGCGGCGATCTTCGCAATACTGGTGACCGCCAGCCCGTTCGGCCTTGCCCAGTTTGAGACTCGCGGCGATTTCGCAGTCAGCGGGCCCGCCGCCCCGTACTCGGTCGCGGTGGGGGACTTCAACGGCGACGGGATTGCCGACATAGCTGCCGTCCTCGAGCCTCCCGGCACTGTGGAAATTCTGCTCGGAAACGGCGACGGAACTTTTCGTTTGGGCGCGGCCTATGTGTTCGGAGCAACTCCGCAACATCCCGTAGCGGCAAATCTTAGACACAACGGCGTGCTCGACCTCGTACTCAGCGACCTCGCGAACGACAGCGTGTGGGTAATGCTTGGCAATGGCGACGGGACATTCCAGCCGGCAGTCGCGTATCCGACAACGGCAACATCCTACATGGTCGCGCTTGGGGATTTTACCGGGAGCGGCAACCTCGACATCGCCACGACAGAAGGCTACAACGCCCAGTTCACGTTCGACTGCAACTGCGTCGAAATCCTCCCGGGCAATGGCGACGGGACGTTCCGAGCCCCGATCACGACACCCCTGCCCTACGGCCTGACGGCATACGTAATCGCGCCCGGTGATTTCAACGATGACGGCAAACTCGATATCGCGGCCGCAGGGGAGTCCTTGCCAAACATGGAGGTTGCGATATTGCTCGGGAATGGCAACGGCACCTTCAGCGCCGACGGGAATTACCTGCTCTCGTCCTCCTGTAGCTCAATCGCCGCTGGATATTTCACGAGCAACAAGAGGAAGCTCGATTTGGCGCTTGTAGAAAGCCTGTATGTGGTACTGGGCAATGGCGACGGGAGCTTCGCTCCTCCGACCCCATATTCCTCGAACACGCTTCCCAGCCGGGTCATCGCGCAGGACATCGACGGCGACGGCAAAGTAGATCTCGTTACATCGGATGTCGGCTCCTATAAGGCTCGCCCGGCCGGCGTGAGTGTGTACAAGGGCAACGGCGATGGCTCCTTTCAGAAAGGCGTGTTCTATCACGTAGGCGGCGACGAGGGAGGGCACTATCTTGCAACCGGCGACTTCAACGGCGATGGCAAGCCCGATATCGTCGTCCTGAATGAGGTGAACTCGATCATCACCACTCTGCTAAATACGGGCGTGGTTAGTTTCTCGCCAACTACGCCGCTGAATTTCAAAAAGCAAGCCGTCGGCACCACCAGCAATCCGCAAACTGTCAAGCTCACCAACACCGGCACAACCGCATTAAGAATCGCCTCCGTCAAAGCCAGCGCCGAATTCGCAGTCACCTCAACCTGCGGCTCCTCCGTCGCCGCCGGGGCGACATGCACGATCAGCGCCACCTTCTCTCCAACGAAAAAGGGCACAGTCCAAGGCACAATTTCCATCGTCGATAGCGCCTCCACCAAACCCCAGGTCATCGAGCTGCTCGGCACGGGAACCTAGCCGCCCCATAGCCGCTGGTGGGAACTGCGCCGGCACGAACACTTTTGCAACTCCCCGGCTCCGCCCGCTCACCGCTCATGATATTCTTCCCGCTTCCGCATCATCGTTGGAGGACTCATGTCTTTTTCCCGCCGTGACTTTGTGAAAACCTCTGTGCTCGGAGCCGTGGCTGCGGGCGTCAAAGCACCCGCCGCCGCATCCCAGGACGCCCCGCACCGAGACACGGGATCGTACAAGCGCCCCATCATCATTTGCGCTCACAACGGCCTCAACTACCTTGACGACGCGTTCTCGTTTCTAAGAAACGGCGGTGACACGCTCGACGCCGCCATGCGCGTGGTGAAAGGCCCGGAAGACGATCCCAACGACGACAGCGTTGGCCTCGGCGGCCTGCCCAACGAAGAAGGCGTGGTCGAGCTCGACGCCTGCTGCATGCACGGGCCCACGCGCCGCGCCGGCTCGGTGGGCGGCGTGCGCAACATTAAAAATGTGTCCCAGGTTTCCAAAGCCGTCTTTGAACACACCGGGCACGTGATGCTGGTGGGCGAGGGGGCGGAGCGCTTCGCCGTCGCCGCCGGCTTCCCTCGCGAAAATCTGCTGACTGAGAATTCCCGCAAAATCTGGTTGCTGTGGAAGGAGTTTCACTCGACCGACGACTGGTGGGGGCCGGGGCTGGCCGATCCGCACTTCCAGATGCCGGCGGAAAAAAGCAACAAAACGCACTCCGACTTGTGGCGCGAGCGCGTGGACAAGCTACAGGCGCGCGCCGCCGATCTCGGCATTGCGCCCGAACTTCAACTCGCCGCCGTGCGCAAAGTCTTGTCACCGCCCACGGGGACCATTCATTGCTCGGCGCTGAACGACAAGGGCGAAATTTCCGGCTGCACCACCACCAGCGGACTTGCCTTCAAACTGCCCGGCCGTTGCGGAGATTCGCCGATTCTCGGCGCAGGCTGCTACACCGATCAGGATGTAGGATCGGCCGGCGCGACCGGCAGCGGCGAAGAAAACATTAAAGTGGCGGGGGCTCACACCATCGTGGAGAACATGCGCCGCGGCATGTCGCCGCAAGAGGCTGGACTGGACGCGCTCAAGCGCATCGTGCGCAATTACAACAACGACATGAACAAGCTGCACCTGGTCGCCATGACCTACTACGTGCTGCGCAAAGACGGCGCCTATGCCGGCGTGTCGTTGTGGGAAGGCTCGTCGCCCGAGCATCACCAGACATTTGCGGTTCACGACGGAACGCGCCGCGTGGAAAATACCGTCAGCCTGCTGAAAGGCTACGCGCAGGAATTTCCGCCGTTCCCGGAAATTCCCGAGGACCTGAAAAAACATTCCGAGTATGTGAAGTAATTCTCTCGGCCTTACGCGAAGCGGACTTTCACGTCTGGGCCCTTCTCGAGGTGGATGCTCTCGATGAAGCGAACCTTGCCTGTCTGGTAAGTAAGTATGACCGAAGACGTTCGCGTGCCCTCCCCGAAGAAGCGGACGCCTTTTAGCAGAGCCCCGTCCGTTACCCCGGTCGCGCGAAGATGAGCTGCCGCCCGGGAGCGAGATCCTCCGCTTCATAAATGCGGCTCTTATCCTTGACAGCCCATCTTGGCGAGTTCCCGTCGCGCGGAAAAAACAGTGGCCATGTTCAAGGGATTTTTGCAGGACTTTCCGCCGGAACTGACGGTGCTGGAGGAAGTGTTGAAAGAATTTGAATAGAAAAGCGATTGCAGGGGAACACCAGGCAGGAATTTAGCTCGGGACTTCTGTTGCAATTGATTTCCTGACTAATAACGACGCGTCGATACCGCCCATTCGGCTCGACACGAAGTTGAAGACCAGTACGGCGGCTAGCCCAGTCAGCCATCCTGTGACCGTGTAACAAAAAGCAGCAAAGAGCGTGGACAACACTCCGGACAAAAAACTCGCTGGCAATGGGAAGCGAAGATTCAGATTAAGGTGGACGAGTGGCGCGACAATGCCGACTGGCAGCACCATCTCTTTCGCTCCGACGAGGAGCAGGGTCGGCACATAAGCGAAGCCGAACACAGCATAGATAATCGCGAGTATCTTCGCCACCGGAGTGGCTCGGAACGATAGGATCCGCATGATTGCTCCTTTCAAACGGTCCCGCGCTTCAAACTGGCCTTACGCGAAGCGGACTTTCACGTCTGGGCCCTTCTCGAGGTGGATGCTCTCGATGAAGCGAACCTTGCCTGTCTGGTAAGTAAGGATGACCGAAGACGTTCGCGTGCCCTCACCAAAGAAGCGCACGCCTTTGAGCAGCGCACCGTCCGTCACACCGGTTGCGGCGAAGATAAGCTGCTTACCGGGCGCAAGGTCCTCGGCTTCGTAAATGCGATTCTTGTCTTTGATGCCCATGCGCTCGAGGCGCTCTTCCTGATCAGGTTTCACGACCAGGCGTCCGAGCATGTAGCCATTCAGGCAGCGAATGGCAGCAGCGGTGATCACGCCTTCGGGAGCACCTCCCGAGCCCATGACCGCATGCACACCGGTGCCGATGACGGCCGCCGCGATTCCGGCGGATAGGTCGCCGTCGCCGATCAGGCGGATGCGCGCGCCGGCGGCGCGAATGTCGGCAATCAGCTTTTCGTGGCGCGGCCGGTCGAGCACAATCACCACCAGATCTTCCACGTCGCGATCCAGCCGCTTGGCAATGTTCTTCAGGTTATCGGCCACGGGCGCATCGAGCTCGACCGCGTTTTTGCAGGAAGGCCCGACGACAATTTTCTCCATGTAGCAATCGGGCGCGTTCAGCAGGCCTCCCTTCTCCGAAGCGGCAAGAACCGTAATGGAGCCGGGCGCGCCGGTGGCGCAAAGATTCGTTCCCTCCAACGGATCGACTGCGATATCGATTTCAGGCACGACTCGCCCGTCAGGAAATTCAGCTCCCACTTTCTCGCCGATGTAGAGCATGGGCGCCTCGTCGCGTTCCCCCTCGCCAATCACGATGGTGCCGTGCATGGGGATCGAGTCCATCGTCTTGCGCATGGCTTCGGTGGCGACCTGGTCGGAGAACTTGCGCTCGCCCTGACCCATCGTGCGAGCCGAAGCGATCGCCGCAACCTCGACGACGCGCAGAAAGCGCGACGCCAGGTCGCTTTCAATGTTTTCTCCAAAACTGCGAGCCTTGCCTTCGGGACGGGTTTGTGTAGCCATAAGGGCCTCCATGAGGGTAAGAAACGGGTTGAGAAACGGTCGTCTTCCGGGTTGGACTATAGCGCAACTTGGGGCGAATGAAAAGCTGCGCCCGGCACTTCCGGATACCCGATGCCGCGAAAGTTTGCGACGTGATATTCTCTCAACCCTAAAAGGAAGCCAACCTGGAGCCGCGCCCGATGACGATTTTTTGCATCACAACCTACGAGAAGGGGCAGGAGTTCATGCGCGAGTGCAAGCGGCAAGGCTGTCGGGTGCTCCTGCTGACTGCGGAGAAGCTGCGCGACGCCGATTGGCCGCGCGAAAGCCTGGACGAAACTTTCTACATCCCCGCGGAGTTGCCGCTTCCCGACATTGTGAACGCGGTGACGCACTTGGCGCGCAACCAGAAAATTGACCGCATCGTGGCCCTCGACGAGTTCGACATGGAAACCGCGGCCACGCTGCGCGAGCACCTGCGCATTCCGGGCATGGGCCTCACGACCATGCGCTATTTCCGCGACAAGCTGGCCATGCGCATGCGCGCGCTCGACCGCGGCGTGCGCGTGCCGGACTTTGTCCCCGTGGTGAACCACGAGGACATTCGCTATTACATGGAGCACGTTGGCGGGCCGTGGGTGCTGAAGCCGCGCCAGGAGGCCTCGGCGATCGGAATCAAGAAGATTCATGCGCCGGAAGAGTTGTGGCCCGTGCTCGAACAACTGGGCGATAAGCAATCTGCATACCTGCTCGAGAAGTTTGTGCCGGGCGAGGTGTACCACGTGGACTCGGTGGTTTCAGAGAACGAAGTGGTGTTTGCCAATGTCAGCAAATACGGCAAGCCTCCGATGAACGTGGCGCAGGGTGGAGGCGTGTTCACATCGTTCACGGTGCCGCGCGGCAGCGGAGATGACACGGCGCTGCGCCAGACAAACCGCGACCTGCTGGGGGCGCTGGGATTGCTGCGCGGCGTTTCGCACGCGGAATTCATCAAGGCGCAGGCGGACGGCGAAGTCTATTTTCTGGAATGCGCGGCGCGCGTGGGAGGGGCGTACATTAACGAAATGGTGGAAGCGGCCACGGACATTAATTTGTGGCGAGAGTGGGCGCGCATAGAGGTATCAGCAGGAAATGGCAGTTACAAACTTCCGCCCACGCGCAAAGACTACGCGGGCGTGATCCTGTCGCTGGCAAAACAGGAGGAGCCGGACACCTCCGCGTACAACGACCCGGAAGTGGTTTACAGGATTAAGAAGCACCACCACGCCGGACTGGTGCTGCGCTCGCCGGACGCGCTGCGCGTACCGGCGCTGCTCGAGCGCTATGCGCAGCGCTTTGCGGAAGAGTTTATGGCGGTGCAGCCGCAGCGGGATAAGCCGACGGCGTGAGCTATTGGCTGCCGGTGTCGGGCCGTCAGAACGCATCAATCCCGGTGATGCTCTGCCCAATAATCAGCGAGTGCACGTCGTGCGTGCCTTCGTAGGTCTTCACCGATTCGAGGTTCATCATGTGGCGCATGATGGGATAGTCGTCGGCTACGCCATTCGCGCCCAAGATGTCGCGGGAGAGGCGGGCGCATTCGAGCGCCATCCAGACGTTGTTGCGCTTCGCCATCGAGATGTGCTGGTGCTCGACCTTGCCGGCGTCCTTGAGGCGGCCGACTTGCAGCACCAGCAGTTGCGCTTTGGTGATTTCGCTGATCATCCAGGTGAGCTTGTCCTGCACTAACTGGTGCGAGGCGATGGGCTGGTCGCGCCACTGCTTGCGCAGCAGCGAGTATTGCAGCGCCGTGTCGTAACAGGACATGGCAGCGCCGATCGCGCCCCACGCGATGCCATAGCGCGCCTGGTTCAGGCACATCAGCGGAGATTTCAGGCTACCGCTTTTCGGCAGCAGGTTCGCTTCGGGGATGTGCACGTCCTGCATGGATAGCCCCGACGTAACCGAGGCCCGCAGCGACCACTTGCCGTGCACGTCGTGGGCGCTGAAGCCGGGCCGGTCGGTTTCGACGAGAAAGCCGCGTATCTTATCGTCCTCGTTATCGACCTTGGCCCAGATGATCGCGACATCGGCAATGGTGCCGGATGTAATCCACATTTTTTCGCCGTTGAGGATGTATTCTTTGCCGACTTTTTTCGCGCGCGTGCGCATGCCGCCCGGGTTCGATCCAAAGTCGGGCTCGGTCAGGCCGAAGCAGCCAAGCTTTTCGCCCTTCTGCATCGGAGGCAGCCAGGTTTCTTTTTGCTCGTCGCTGCCGAATTCGTAGATCGGATACATGCACAGGCCGGATTGCACGCTGACGAAGCTGCGCACTCCGGAGTCGCCGCGCTCCAGCTCCTGGGTCATCAAGCCGTATTCGACATTGCCCATACCGGCGCAGCCATAGCCTTTGATGGAGGCGCCGAAGAAACCGAGCTCGGCCATGGGTTTGACCAGTTCGCGCGGAAAACGGCCGTCGCGGTTGCACTGTTCGATGATGGGGATGAGATTGTCTTCAATGAACTGGCGCGTAGTATCGCGCACCAGGCGTTCTTCTTCGGTGAGGAGCGAATCGTACTGCACGAAATCGACGCCGCGGAATTTGATGGCTGGCATGGAGAGTCTCCTCTAAAACCGTTCGGCGCGCGAAAATTTGTACGGTTCACAGATGCAATGGCGCCGAAGGGCAAACATTAGACGGTAGCAGGGGCGCGGGAAGTGGTCAACGGCGGGGATTGCCGGGTAGTGGGCTGTTTTGAATTTCATGCTCTGCGGAATTCGCGAACTTTGGCGACGGCCAGCAACACTAGATAAGCGATCACTCCGTAAACAACGGCGTTCGCCAATCCTATGAAGAGACTAGAGTGAAAGAGCAGCCACCCCGGCGAGAAGATGGCGTAAACGACCATGCCCGGATATTCGGGGCTGTAATGCTTTCGGATAATCAAGAAGAGCCACACGTCTGGAATGTGGTATCCAACCACCGCTGCTAGCAAAATCCAGAATCTCAAGCCGCCACTCCTTGTGGTTTCTGCTCCAATAATCCCACCAATTCTTCCAAACTCCTGTGCGAAGTCTCACTTGCTTGAACGCTTAACCATGCTCCCAGTCTCTCAACACAATGTTGCTGAGAGCAAACACTAAATCTCCCGAAACTCAAAACAGCCCACTACCGACTGCCGGATTGCTGATTTGTGCGAAAATGACGCGTTCACAAAAAAGCCCCGGGAGCTTCTATGCCAACGCCTACCATTGACCCATCCTTTCAGGAACTGTTGCAAAAGCGATTGATTGCGACGCTTGCCACCGAGAATGAGGACGGAAGCAGTCATCTTACAGCCGTGTGGTTTCTGTACGAGGCAGGTTCCGCCTACATCGCTACGTCTTCCAGAACCCGCAAGTACCGCAACCTGGCGGAGCGGGCCAAGGCTTCGCTGATGGTCGACGTCCGAAAGCCGGGCGCGGAGCGCGGCATCACGTTAGTGGGCAAAGCCGAGCTGATTTCGGGCCAGCAGTCGCGAGAAATTAATGAGCGTTTGCACCGGCGCTATCTGAGCGCCGAAGCGATCGCAGATCCGCAGATTGGGCCGGTCTTTGGGGGTTTTGACGACGTCACGGTGCGGCTCACGCCCGCTTCGTGGTTCACGTGGGACATGGGCGTTCTTGACGCTCAAGCTTTTGGCGGGAAATTAGGCCGGACGAAGGGATACATGCTTCCGCTCGATTGATAAGAGGATTGATAAGAGCACGTTTTATGCGAATGCCCTGGCGTCGCGCGGACGCCCTCGGCGAGACAATCAGCGCAACCGTACGGTAGAATTGAAGGCGGCTTCACCAGGGTTTCCGCTGTCTTCGAGCCTGCGCTCGACCTATCCCGGAATTTGCGGACGAACTGGAGATTGCACATTCTTTTGGCAGTTCCATCTTGAGAAGGCAGGAGAGATCAGATCATGGCAGTAGGCGCCAAGATTGCGAAAACAGCGGACCGCAAAAAAGTTATGGATACGAGCAAGAGCACTGCGTGCCCCAAGTGCGGCAAAGAAACGCGCATCGTGAAGCGGGTGAAGGACCGCGAGCGCGGCGTGCCGGGCGGCATTTATATCTCATGCTCGGCATGCGAGTTTTTTGAGAAACTGTAAGTCGTTCATTAGCAAAGATTGGGCCGGACCGGCGATTCCCCGCTCCGGCCCTTCCCTTTTGCTGCCCCGGCCACGAGTGCCGCTCTGGCACCTGCCTCCGAAGATGGCTGTTTCTGAGCCGAAATCTGGGGCCCGCAGCGGCTAAAAATGCTGATTTTTCAGCAACTTCCCGGACAAATCCCATCATCTAACTTTCGCGCCAAGACAGGCGCGGGGCGAAAGATAGAAATTTAATTTGTACGGAGAGGGCCATTCGGTGAGAGCTCAAGGGATCCTGATTGCCATCCTGGCTGCGGCCGTTTTGCAGTGCGGGTGCGGCGGAGGCAGCAGCGGCAGCAGTTCGTCGAGCACTGGCGGAAGCACCACCGGCACTAGCGGAGGAAGCGGCGGGCAGGGCGGTTCCGGCGGCACCAGCAGTGCAATGCCGCAATTCAAGCATGTTTTGCTGGTGATGGAAGAGAATCATAGTTATTCCGACATCATCGGTAACGCGAACATGCCCTATCTCAACGGACTGGCGACGGCTAATGGTCTCGCGACGCAATACTACGCGGATGCCCACCCTTCCCTGCCAAATTACTTCGAGTTGACCGTGGGCGAAGGAACCTCGATTACGGGGCTCGCCGGCGACTCCTACATTGGCCCTGTGACGCAAGACAATGTGGTGCGTGCGCTGACCGCGGCGGGCAAAACCTGGAAGTGTTATGCCGAGGCGCTGCCTTCCGTGGCTTACCTGGGCAGCGATACCAACGGCTATATTCAACATCACAATCCGTTCGTATACCTTTCCGACGTCCAGTCCAGCACCGTCCAGGCGGCAAACGTCGTGCCCTTCACGCAGTTCCCCATCGACCTGACGAACAAAGCACTGCCGGACTATGCGTTCATCGTTCCCGATATCAACAATGACGCGCACAATTGCCCCGCGGGCATGAGCAGTTGCACGGACGCGCAGAAACTTGCCAATGCCGATACCTGGCTTTCCACCAACATCGACCCGCTGCTGAAAAGCGCGGCATTTCAGGATTCGCTGCTGGTGATCGTTTTCGACGAATCGGAAGACGCGGACATACTGTATGGCGGAGGGCACGTGGCGGCCATCATCGTCAGCCCGCTGGCGAAGCCCGGATACGTGTCGACGACTCTCTACCAGCACGAGAGCACGTTGCGGCTGATGCTGGAAGGGCTCGGCGTGACAGATTTACCCGGAAGCGCGGCGACCGCTCCCGACATGAAGGAATTCTTCCAATAATACGAATGGCTGAGCCGTTACCATCGCGCTCTCGCGCGGCGGCTGAGGATCGCAGCATCCGGTATACTAGACAAGCATGCCGGTGCTGAAAAATATTGCCGCGATTGCCAAGGGCATGAGCATCACCTTCCGGGAGATGTTCAATCCCACGACGGTGGAAAATTATCCCGACGGCAAGGGGCCGCTGCGCGGGGCGCGGATCGAAGCGCGTTTTCGCGGCGCCCACGTGCTGCAGCGGGACGAAAACGGCCTGGAAAAGTGCGTGGCCTGTTTCTTGTGCGCGGCCAACTGCCCCTCGAACTGCATTTATATCGAGGCCGCGGATAATACCGCCGAAAACCGGGTGAGCGGAGCCGAGCGCTATGCCAAGGTTTACAACATCGACTATAACCGATGCATCTTTTGCGGCTACTGCGTGGAAGCCTGTCCCACGGACGCGATTACGCACGGCCATGGATTTGAGCTGGCCACCTTCAACGCCAGCAATCTGATTTACCGCAAGGAGCAAATGCTGGCCCCCCGGCCAGCACACATGGGCGCCAACATCGTATTCAATCAGGCCGACGTGGATGGCGGGGCTCCGGCGGAAATGGTGGCGGGGAGCTAGATTCGACACCCGAGTTTTCAATACACGCCGGTCTTCGGGCCGGCGTTTTGTGCATGAAAGCTACGGGCTTCGAGCTACCAGTTCCGAGCTCCCAAGCCAGGGTCGCGAGTGGGTGCCAGCGCCGAATCCAAGGCCGTCTGAACTCATCAAAGATAGATCAAGAGACATGAAAACACTGCAAAAGCACCCTTTGGAAAAGATTCTTCAGGATCGTATCGCCATCATTGATGGAGCGATGGGCACCACGATTCGCTCCTATGGAATGAAGGAAGCGGACATCCGCGGGGAGCGATTCAAGGACGCGACGAAAAGCCTTTTAAACGATGGTGACCTGTTCTCCTTGACCAAGCCGGAAATGATTGGCGACATCCATCGCCGGTTTCTGGAGGCGGGGGCGGACATTATTGAGACGAATACCTTCGGCGCGACCAGCATTGCGCAGAGTGAATTCTTCGTGGAAGATCCGCGGGAGCGCGGCGGCCGCAAGGGTCCCGAGTTCTACCAAAGGATTATCGACGACAAGTTTCTCGGCAATTTGGCATGGGACATCAATGAGCAGTCGGCGCGGCAGTGCCGGGAATGGGCTGACCGGATCGGAACTGCGACCTCGCGCCAGCGTTTTGTAGCAGGGGCGATCGGGCCACTGACAGTTTCTCTCTCGAACTCGCCCGATGCCGACGATCCCGGATTTCGCGTGGTCACCTTCGACCAGGTCAAAGCGGCGTACGCGCAACAGGTGCGGGCCCTCATCGCCGGTGGCGTAGATCTGCTGCTGGTGGAGACCATCTTCGACTCGCTCAACGCAAAGGCCGCACTGGTTGCCATCCGTGAAGTCTTTAATGAGCAAGGCATGAATGAACGAGGAAAAGAGCTGCCAATCATGATCTCGGCGGCAGTGGGGCGCGGAGGCGAGACGATGATCTCGGCGCAAACCACGGAGGCATTCTGGAACGCTGTACGGCATGTAAAGCCTTTCTCGGTGGGCCTGAACTGCTCGCTCGGTCCCGATCTCATGTATCCGTTTCTCGAGGAACTCTCGGAAAAGGCGGACGTGGCGATTTCCTGCTACCCCAATGCCGGGCTGCCGAATCCGCTTTCCCAGACTGGCTTCGACCTTGGCCCGCAAGACATGGCCCGTTATCTGGGAGAGTTCGCGCGGGGAGGACTGATCAACATTGCGGGCGGATGTTGCGGAAATACCCCCGAGCATATCGCGGCGATTGCGAAGGCGCTTAAGGACCAGCCTCCACGGAAGTGGGGCGCGCACCGCATGGCTGAAACCTTCGCCGGCACACGCGAGATGGAGAGTCGAGCGTGAGCCTGCCCGAAAGCGTGATCACCGAGCCTGCAATCGAATCGATAAAGGCGAAGCCCCTTCGTCTCTCGGGATCGCAGCCCTTCACGCAGCAGCCGGGTGTCTACATCATGATTGGCGAGCGGACCAATGTCGCCGGCTCGCCGAAATTCGCGCAGCTCATCAAGCAGGGCAAATATGAAGAAGCGGTAAGCATTGCCCGGCAACAGGTCGAAAATGGCGCCAACGTGCTCGACGTCTGCATGGATGAGGGCATGATTGACGGCGTGACAGCGATGACTCGCTTCCTGCAATCGCTGGCCAGCGAGCCGGAAGTAGCGAAGGTGCCCATCATGATCGACTCTTCGAAGTGGGAGGTCATCGAGGCGGGGCTGAAATGCCTACAAGGCAAGGGCATCGTCAATTCGATTTCTCTGAAAGAAGGTGAAGAGCGCTTTTGCAGGAACGCCGCGACCATTCTGAAGTATGGCGCCGCGGCGGTTGTCATGGCTTTCGACGAACAGGGCCAAGCGGCAAACTACGATGACAAGATCCGCGTGTGCGAGCGCGCTTATCGCATTCTGGTCGACCAGGTCGATTTTCCACCGGAAGATATCATCTTCGATCCCAATATCCTCACCGTGGCCACCGGGATGGAGGAGCACAACAATTACGCGGTCGACTACATTCAGGCGACGCGATGGATCAAGGCCAATCTGCCGCACGCAAAAGTAAGCGGCGGCGTTTCCAACATCTCTTTTAGTTTTCGCGGCAATAACAAGGTGCGGGAAGCGATTCACTCCGCGTTTCTCTATCACGCCATCGCAGCGGGCATGGACATGGGCATCGTGAATGCCGGGATGCTCGAAGTTTACGAGGAGATCGAGCCTGAGCTGCGGGCGCTCGTCGAAGACGTGCTGCTGAACCGTCGCCCCGACGCCACCGAGCGCCTGGTCGAGTATGGCGAAACTCTCAAAGGCGCCAGCCGGTCCAGCACCGAAAAGAAAACGGAAGAGTGGCGGAACGGCACTGTCGAGGAACGCCTGGCGCACGCGCTGGTCAAGGGAATCGACACCCACATCGAAGCCGATGCGGAGGAAGCCCGCGTCAAACTGGGCCGTCCGCTACTTGTCATCGAGGGGCCGTTGATGGCCGGGATGGGTGTGGTGGGAGACCTTTTCGGGGCGGGCAAGATGTTTTTGCCCCAAGTGGTAAAGTCCGCTCGCGTGATGAAGAAGGCCGTCGCGCACCTGACGCCTTTCATGGAAGCCGAGAAAGAGGCCAGGGCTGCTGCGGGAGAAGCGGTCAAGGCGCAGGGAAAAATCGTACTGGCTACCGTCAAAGGCGACGTTCACGATATCGGCAAGAATATTGTTGGAGTCGTGCTCGCTTGCAATAACTACGAAGTGATCGACATGGGAGTGATGGTCCCTTGCGAGAAGATCCTCGAGCGCGCGAAAGCTGAAAATGCGGACTTGATCGGACTCAGCGGGTTAATCACTCCGTCATTGGATGAGATGGTGCACGTGGCGCGCGAAATGGAGCGGCAGGGCTTTAAATTGCCGCTGCTCATTGGCGGGGCGACGACGAGCCGGGCGCACACCGCGGTCAAAATTGCGCCGCATTACAGCGAGCCGGTGGTTCACATTGTGGACGCCAGCCGCGCGGTACCGGCTACCACCAGCCTTCTCAGCGAACAGGGCAAGCCGGCATTTGTGGCACAGCATCGTGCCGATTACGCGGCAATCCGCCAAGCGCACTCCGCGCCCAAGCTGGCGGTTGTCTCGCTTGCGGAGGCCCGGAAAAGACGAACTCCGATTCGGTGGCGGGCTGAGGACCTGCCTGCGCCTTCTTTCACCGGTGTACGCGTCCTCCACGATTTTCCGCTGGCGACGCTGCGGGAGTTCATCGACTGGACTCCCTTCTTTCACACCTGGGAGCTGAAAGGCGTCTACCCCCGCATTTTTGAGCATGAGACCCAGGGCTCGCAAGCACGCCAACTCTTCACCGAAGCGAATGCTCTTCTGGACGTCATCATCCAGAAGAAACTGCTTACTGCTCGCGGCGTATATGGCTTGTTTCCGGCCAATGCGGTGGGCGACGATGTCGAGATATACGCCGACGAGAAACGCAAGGAAGTAATCGAACGATTTCACTTCCTCCGGCAGCAATCTAATCGGGAAGGCAGCGAGCCATGCCGGTCGCTGGCAGATTTCATTGCGCCAAAGGAAACCGGGCTCCCTGATCACATCGGCGGGTTTGCGGTGACCAGCGGATTTGGCCTGAAGCAACTGTGCGACTCGTACAAGGCGAAGCACGATGATTACAACGCGATCATGGCCGAGGCTCTCGCCGATCGTCTGGCGGAGGCTTTCGCCGAGTGCCTGCACAAGCGCGTCCGTAACGAATGGGGTTATGGCAGTTCGGAGGGCTTGAGCAACGAAGATCTCATTCATGAACAATATCGCGGCATCCGGCCCGCTCCCGGTTATCCGGCGTCACCCGATCACACCGAGAAGGCCGCGCTCTGGCATTGGCTCGATGTTCGGGCCAATACCGGAATCGAGATCACCGAGTCGTTTGCCATGTGGCCGGGATCGAGCGTGAGCGGCCTTTACTTCGCTCATCCCGAATCGCGCTATTTCAGCCTGGGTAAGATTGACCGGGATCAGGTTGCGGATTATGCCCAGCGCAAGGACATGGGCGTATCCGAAGTCGAGCGCTGGCTGGGGCAAAATCTGAATTATGATCCGGCGGGGTAGGACCGCCCAGCGCCTTCTCCACTGGAAGACCTGACCAAAAGACCAGACCAAAAGGACAAGGCCGCGTATCCGCGGCCCTGCGAAATTGCCTCGACTTCTTTCCTTATCCTGACGATTCCCTTGCCGCAGCCGCTAGCCGGCCGAGCGATAGCAAATCTGCCCCCGAAGCAAGGTGGATCGGCCTTACAGCACTTACTTTGTAGTGCGAACGAGTGGCGATTAAGGGAAGACTTCTATTGCAGTGAGCTGGCTACGTTGGAGAATGCATTGTTTGCATTCGATCCGATAAGGCGGATCGTCCCCACTACCAGCACCAGAATCACTGCCAACATCACGGCGTATTCGGCGATATCCTGACCATCTTCGTCAGTCCAAAGCCTGCGAATCAGCTGAGCCATTTCTCCCTCCAATTGTGGTCACCGGGGTTCCCTGCATGAGGGAAGAATCGGAATGCCACCCATAATGCCCGAGGGGGGAGAGGTTGTCAAATGTGGAAAACCGCGGGCCTGTTGATGAATCGCGGCTTGGGACGCGGGTTCGGGCGCACTCGAATGATTGGGGGCCAACGCCTCGACGCCAGGCAACGAACAACAATCGTGGAATGAGAAATTTGAAAACGACAGGCGAACAAGCGCTTGACCAAGGTAAGAAAATACAGAACTGCGAGAACCCGCCGCCGAGATCGTGTGGGTGTCTTACAATCATCCCGTGGCCATTCTGCACAACCTGCGCGTTACCCTGGAGATGATCAAGTGGGAGCACTCGATTTTCGCGCTCCCCTTTGCCCTGTGCGGCGCAATGCTGGCGGCCTCCGGCATGCCGACTGCGCACCAGTTCCTGTGGATCGTCGTGGCGATGGTTTCGGCGCGGTCGGCGGCAATGGCGTTCAATCGCCTGGCAGATGCCACGATTGACGCCGCCAATCCTCGAACCAGCTCGCGAGCGCTCCCCGCGGGGCATTTGTCGGGCGCGTTTGTGGCCATGTTTGTGCTGGTGTCGAGCGCGGTGTTCATTCTTGCTGCGGCGCGACTGAATCGGCTTGCTCTGTGGCTTTCGCCGGTCGCGTTGGCAGTGCTCCTGCTCTATTCCTATACAAAGCGCTTCACCCGCTGGTCGCACTTCGTGCTCGGATTTGCCCTGGGCATGGCCCCGGCCGCAGCGTGGATCGCGATTCGCGGCTCGCTCGACCCGCGGATTCTGCTCCTCACGGCCGCCGTCACTTTTTGGGTCGCAGGGTTCGACGTTCTCTATGCGTGCCAGGATTTCGATTTTGATCGCGCTTCGGGACTGCACTCGATTCCCCGCTATCTGGGAATTGGGCCTTCACTTTGGGTTGCGCGCGCCTTTCACCTGGTTATGCTTCTGCTCTTGATCGCGCTGGTCCCTGCGTTTGGGCTGGGCAAGTTCGCTCTCGCCGGTATCGCGGCCGTCATGGCGCTGCTGCTCTACGAGCACGCGCTGGTGAAAGCGGATGATCTTTCGAAACTCAATGCGGCTTTTTTTACCATGAACGGCATTATCTCGATGGTGTTCTTCTTGTTCGTGGCAGCCGATGTCCTGCTGCGAAAATAAGACCGCGAACGCCAGCCTTGCCGGGACGAGTTGCGCTCACCGAACTAACGCTGTGCCGTCCGATTGTGTAAGATTTCCGGTTCTCGCAAAAGGAGTGCTATGAAGCATTTTGTCCTGCTCGCCGCATGCTTTTCGTGCGCGCTGTTTGCTCAGACGTCAGAACGGGCCTCGAGTGAGCCAAAGCTCCTGCCCAGCCTCGATTCCAGCCTGATCGACAAGTCGGCCAATCCGTGTGTCGACTTTTTCCATTACGCCTGCGGCAACTTCAGCAAGCTTTATCCGATCCCGAACGACCGGTCGAGCTACGGCACCGGCGCCATGGTTTTCGACTACACGCAGGCTGTATTGCACGAGATTCTGGATAAAGCAGCGGCCGGCGGCGCCAATCGCACAGCCAACGAACAAAAGATTGGCGACTATTATGCCGCCTGCATGGATACAAGTGCGATCGAAAACGCCGGTTTGAAACCTCTGCAACCCGATCTTGACCGGATCGCCGCGATTCACGACAAGCAAGCCCTGAGCGGCCTCTTCGCGCGCTTCCAGTTGATCAACGTAAATGCTTTTTTCGGATACGGCGAGCAGCAGGATTTTGCCGACGCACGCAAGCAGATCGCGCTGGTGGATCAAGGCGGCCTCGGACTTCCGGAGCGTGATTACTACCTGCGCACCGGAAACGTGCCGGAAAAAACGCGCAAAGAATACGTCGAGCACATCGGGAAGATCCTCACATTGATGGGGGAACCGGAGACGCAGGCCGCGGCGGATGCCAAAGAAATCATGGCGCTGGAAACCGCGCTGGCCAAGGCTTCCATGGATATTACGGCCCGCCGCGATCCCAAAAGTATTTATCACATGATGCCAGTTTCCGAGCTGAAGACGCTCGCGCCGGTGATCGACTGGGATCGTTTCTTGCAGGAAACCGGCGCTCCGCCTGTGAGCGAAGTGAACGTCTTGAATCCCGAGTTTTTCAAAGCGTTGAACGCCATCCTTTCATCTACCGACCTGGAGACGATCAAGACATACTTGCGCTGGCAACTGGTGGCTTCCACGGATGGAACGGTCCTGCCCAAAGCGATTGATGACGAGATTTTCGACTTCAATCGGCGAAAGCTGGCCGGACAACCGGAGCAGCGGATGCGGTGGAAACGCTGCGTGTCATCAACGGATGGCTCGCTGGGCGAGGCGCTGGGCGAGGTTTATGTGGCGCAGCAGTTCCCTGCCTCGAGCAAGGCTGCCATGCTGGAGATGGTTCACAACATCGAGGCGGCGATGGGCCAGGATCTGGACACACTGGACTGGATGAGCGCCGAGACGAAGGCGCGGGCGCGGGAGAAGCTGCACGCCATCGCCAATAAAATTGGCTATCCCGATCACTGGCGCGATTATTCAAAGCTGGAAATTATTCGTGGCGACGCCTTCGGCAACCTGGAACGCGCGGCCGTCTTCGAAAATCACCGCCAACTCGCCAAGATCGGCAAGCCGGTCGATCGCGGCGAGTGGGGCATGACGCCGCCGACGGTGGACGCTTACTACAACTCCAGCATGAACGACATCAACTTCCCGGCCGGGATTCTGCAGTCGCCGTTGTATAACCCGAAGTCGACAGATGCAGGAAACTACGGGGGAATCGGGGGTGTCATCGGGCACGAATTGACCCACGGCTTTGACGACGAGGGCCGGCAATTCGACGGCAACGGGAACCTGGCCGATTGGTGGACAGCCACCGATGCGAAGAAGTTTCAGGAGAAAGTCGATTGCGAAGTGCGCGAGTACGGCAACTTCACCGTGGTTGACGACGTGAAGATCAACGGCCAACTCACTTTGGGTGAAAATACAGCTGACAATGGCGGCCTGCGGCTGGCTTACCTCGCATTTCTGGCGCAAGCCAAAAGCAAAAACCTGGACCTGACGAGCAAGCAGGACGGCTTGACGCCGCTGCAGCAATTTTTTCTCGGCTATGGCCAGGGATGGTGCGGCCAAACCCGGCCCGAACAATTGCGCTTGCAAGTGCAGACCGACCCGCACTCGCCGCGGCAATTTCGCGTGAACGGAGTGGTCCAGAACATGCCGGAGTTCGGCGAAGCATTTGGCTGTAAGGCGGGGCAACCCATGATGCCGGTCCATGCGTGTCGCGTATGGTAGCCGCCTGTCTGTAATTTCAAAACCTAAAAAACTGGCGTCCCCACCCCCTGCGGTGGGAACGCCGGTTTCCCCATTCCCTCCCGGTGACGGAGGGCGTGAAGAGTGCAATCAGTAGGTTCTCTGATCTGCCCCCATCGTGCCCGAAGGCATTCCGCCGTTTGTCAGATGGGTGTCAAGATTTTGTAAAAACGGGTCAAGCGAAGTGTCCTTGGTAACAGAATCCGCTGGCGGAGAACTGATAGCATTACTTTTTCCCCAGACTTGTGCGATTGCGCCTCCACCTCGTCGTGCTCCTGGTTGCTATGCCGTTGATGGCGCAGAGCAACTCCGGCGAACTTCGCATCAAAGTTGCCGGCCCGGACGCGCTGCCGCTGAAGGCTACGGTTGAGCTCTCCAGCGACGCGCTGTCGTATCACCGCACATTCGCCAGCGACGAAAATGGAGAACTCGCGATTCGCAATCTTTTGTTCGCTAAATATCACCTGAAGGTCCAGCGCGAATCGTTTTCCAGCTATGAAGGCACGGTCGAAATTCGGTCTGCGCTGCCGCTCGATCTGCAAATCACGCTGAATATCGCCGCTCTCAGTACAGCGGTACACGTGACGGCGGAAACCACGCTGATCGATCCCGAGCGCGCATCGACGGTGAACCATATCGACTCCAAGGCCCTGGCGGACCGCCCGGCTTCCCTTCCCGGGCGTTCGTTGCCCGATCTTGTGAACTCGCAGCCGGGCTGGCTGTATGAGGGCAATGCGGTGCTGCATCCGCGCGGCTCCGAGTACCAGACGCAGTTCGTGATCGATGGCATCCCGTTAACCGACAATCGTTCGCCGAGTTTCGGCCCCGCAATTGAAGCGGACGACGTGGACTCCATGACTATCTACACGGCCGGCATTCCCGCTGAATACGGCCGGAAAATGGGTGGGATCATCGAAGTCAACACGCAGCGCGATGCCACTCCCGGCCTCCACGGCAATCTGGTCTTGTCGGGAGGAAGCTTTGCCACAGCCGGGGCGTTCGCGAGCGCGCAGGAGACGTCCGGTCGCAACACCTTTGCCGTTTCCGCCTCAGGCAATGGAACGTCGCGCTATTTGAATCCCGTCGTACCGGAAAATTACACAAATCGCGGCACTACCGGTGATTTTTCGGCTGGCTACGATCGCGACCTTACTACAAAAGATCGACTCAGTTTCAGCGTGCGGCATGAATTTTCGCGATACGAAATTCCTAACGAGTTGCTGCAGCAGTTTCCCGCGCAGCAAATTCCTCCGGGAGTCATCCCGCAATTACAGACGGCAGGAAATGTTGAGACGATGGGGACGGTCGCTTACCAGCACATCTTCTCGGAGAATCTTTTGGCAAATTTCCGCGGCATGGTTCGCGACAACGCAGACACGCTGAACTCCAACCAGGGTGCATGGCCCATCGCCGCTTTTCTCAACAACGATTTTAAGGAGGGTTATTTTCACGGCTCAGTATCGGTTCACCATCGCCGGCACGAGTGGAAAGCAGGGTTTGAGTCGGACAATCTTTTTCTGCATGAACAGTTCCACGACACGATTACCGCGAGCCCTGGAGATCCCTACGACCCGTTCGCCCCGGGCACTCCGGCCACGTTTTCCTTCGCCGGGAGCCGTCCGGACCTGGAGCAATCCGCTTACATTCAGGACCTGGTTCATCTGGGAAAGTTCACGGTAAGTGCGGGGCTGCGTTGGGATCACTATCAACTCGTGGTGAATCAGAATGCGGTCAGCCCGCGGTTCGCTGTATCGCGCTACTTTGCGGATGCAAACCTCATGGTGCACGCCTCGTACGATCGCGTGTTCCAGACGCCGTCGTCTGAAAATATTCTGCTGGCCTGCTCTCCCGATGTGACGGTGCTCAATCCGGATGTGCTGCGCCTGCCGGTAAAGCCATCGCACGGAAACTATTTTGAGGTGGGTGCAACCAGGAGCTGGTTTGGGCAGTTCCGCGCCGACGTCAACTACTTTCGGCGCTATGTGGACAACTTCGCGGACGACGATCAGATCCTGAGCACCGCGGTCACGTTTCCCATTGCGTTTCGCAAAGCGGTCATCTACGGCGCCGAGGCCAAGCTGGAACTGCCGCGCTGGCAGCGCTTTTCAAGCTTCCTTAGCTATTCCTACATTGTTGGAAACGTGTGGGCGCCAGTAACGGGCGGACTGTTTATCGGCGATGATGCGGTGAGCGCGCAAACGCAACTGTCAGGGCATTTTCCCGACTCCCAGGATCAGCGCCACACGCTGCGCGGACGCGCGCGCTACCAGTTAGCGTCGCACGTCTGGCTGGCCGCGGGCGCGGAGTACGGAAGCGGATTGCCGGTGGCATTCGCGGGAACACCAACTCAAGCCGTTGCCGAGTACGGGTCGCAAGTGGTGAGCCGAGTCGACTTCAACGATGGTCGCGTGCGGCCAAATCTTTCCGTAGACCTTTCTGCCGGCGCCGATCTCTACCAGAAGGAAAAACGCTCGCTGCGACTGCAAGGCGATGTTGAGAACCTTAGCAACCGGCTCAACGTTATCGATTTCGCGGGCCTGTTCTCGGGGAACGCAATCGCGCCGCCGCGCAGCTACTTTCTACGGATGGCGTGGACATTCTAGTCGCTCGCAAGGCGAGCTTCCCAACTAGGAGGCGCGCTTGAAATATTGCACGGCGCGCTCGTGTTTCTTAGCCGCGGCCAGCGATGAAAATGTTCCAAGGTTCTTGCGCTTGCCGGTCTTCGCATCTTTTTTGCGGGAATAGAGCCGAAACTGGCCGGATTGTAATTTGCGAATCATGAAGAGAAGATGCGACCCTGAGGCCGGCGGGTTGGCGGCGGAGTTGCTCAGTCCCTGGAATGAAATCAGTGCGCGGGCGGCTTGATGCGCATGGCGGGGTCGCCCAGCAAGTTGAATGTCTTCCTTACGCCCACATCCGTGATCGCGGACTTGCCCTTCAGAATCGCGTCTCCCAGTGTGGGATACGGCACGTTGAAGGCACCCTGCACAATCAATTTATCGAGAATCGTCTGCGGGGGCGCCTGGTTGAGGCTGCTGGACGACAGCACGGCGACTGCGCCTCCGTTCTGCTGCAGCATCAGCGTTACTGAGAGCGGTTGCTCGTAAACATCCTGGAAGAAGCCGTTCAGGCAATCCATAATGAGGAAGACTGGCAGCGAGGAGCCATTGGTCAACGAACTGGCGACGGTATTGTCGAAGAAGTCTTCGCCCGACCATTGATCCTCTGAACCGTGGCCGGAATAGTTCACCAGCACCTGGCCGGAGTTGATGCCCGCCACAATGGCCTGCTCGACCTGCGTCCCAGTCAGGTTGGTCGCGTACACATCCGTGGCCTGGATCGACTTCGGCAACTGCGCCTGCACCATCTGGCTATCCTGGGTGAAGTTTTCCGTATCGTTGACGTCGGCGACCATCAGGGCCTGCGAAGTCCAGGGGCCGTTGGTGGTTTGGCTGGCATAGCCCGCTGCTTTGCCGGCAACGAGAGTGGCTTCCTGCGTGACGCTCACCGGGAATCGCCCGGTCGCCATCGTGGGCAGGCCGCTGTCGTTAAAGTCGGAGAACCAATCGTCCGAGGCGGTCATCATGGCCGAAGTCGGAACGATTTTCGTAGGCACAAAGTCGAGATAGCCGAAGCCCAGGTAATTGCGCGGGTCCAGCGACGCGCGCCCGTTCAACAGAAGGTAGTGCGGAACCTTTTGCCAAACTTTGCTCGCCGTCTGGAGGAAGTTGCGAATGGCCCACGGGTTGTGCTCGCCAAAGGTAAACTCGTCGTAGAGATCGTCGACCAGAACCAGCGATGACGACAACCCTTCTTTGTGATGCGCCTGAATGATTGGCGTTAAGGCCTCGGCGAAAGCCTGGGGCGTGATCATCACGATGTCACTGCCCAGTTGCGCGCTGTGCCAGTGCGAGGGATGATTCGGTCGAACGCCCGCAACCGATGCGATGCGGTCGGAAGCGACCACCAGCAACGTATGGCGCGACGGGCCTGCGGAATTCGTGGTCGACCAAGGCACCTGTACCTGCAGGGCAAACTGGTTATTGGTAGACGTGCCTCCGGAAATCTGCGGCGTGAGCGCAACCGGCATGCGGGGATCGGTAATGTCGAGCACCACGGCGGGCGTCGACGTGAAGCCGGTCAGCTTCAGTTCGTCGCCGGCGCGGCCGGTGAACTTCAGCAAATCGGAATCCGCCGCGTAGAGGTGCGGGTAGGTGATGCGGATCGACTGCACCAGGCTCATGTCGTAATCGCCATTCTGCGCAGTCAAAGTCACAGAGTTGCTGCCATCCTGAAGCAGGCCGGAGGGTAGCGCGATCTGCCACTTCCCTTTGTCCTCACCGGTAAAGGTAATGTCGCCGAGCGTAGTGCCGTTCAGCGCAACCGAAACATCGTGGGGAACGCCAACAATGATGCCCTGCAGGACGATTTCGAGGGTCGGGGACATAGCCGCGTTCGGATCAAGGTGCGGCGTCTGCATGGTTTCCTGGTCCGCGACGGTGGATATGAGCGCGCCGAAGAAGTTGTTGCCGTCGGACGTGATCAGCGACGAGAAATACGTCGTATGCGGCGTCAGTTCCACGCTGAATGGGAAGCTGGCAGGCGGCTGATTCGCTCCGGTCGATGCGGGCAACTGCGAAATGCGCAAGCCCGGCGTCGACTCCTCCCGCAGCCAGTACACGCGCATGCCGGAGTAAGGCGTGTTGATGCCGGTCCCGTAAAATGCGAGGGTTGCGCCTGACCCGAAGCCACCGGGGCCGGCGGTTGCGCCGGTAATTGCAATCGGAATCTCAACGGCTTCGGCGTACAGATGCAGCAGAGCCGGATCCACATTGGGATTCAGTCCAGCCTGCAGCAACTGAGCCTGGTTCAGCTGATGCCAGCCTTCGTGCTTGACGGCAATTTTCAGGGCCGGATGTGCGGCGATTTCAAATTGCTTCTGCCGCTGCGCCAGAGAAGGCTGGAAATCGTGCCGCGTCTCTTCCAGTGGATGGCTGGTCTCGCCGGAAAGCGCCGCCGGCTGTGCCTGATTCAACTGATTCAGCATGAGGGACGCGGACGGATTCGCGTCGTCATCCGACGAACTGGCAGCGCTCGCCGTGACCGGCCCGTGCAACGAGCGAGTCCCGTTCGTTTCGACATCTTCCAGCCAGTAGGCGCCTGCGCCCGATTTCGTCGAGGAATCGATCCAGGTGTAAGTTTTGGCCGCGTGCTTCGGCTGCCCGCCAGTCATCAACAGCGCCGAGCCGGCAATCAGCGAAGAATTCACCCGCACTCGTTCGCCGTTTTCCTCACGATAGATATTGAAGCCGAGGTTGTGCCTTTCTCCCCCGGTCTTCCAGAACAGCGTCACCTTGCGGGCGCCGCTCTGATCCTGACCGAGGTGCGCCGCAAATGACTGCAATGTAATTTTGGTCGAAGCCGTAATGGTTTCGGTCTGTGTAGAGCTGTTGTTGTTGAGGTTGGGATCGACCTGATCGGCGGTGACCGACGCAGTGTTGACGGCCGGTCCCGGAGTTCCGGCAAGGGTAAGAATTGTGATCGTGGCAGTCGCGCCGTTTGCCATCGTTCCGAGCAGGCAGGTTACGGTGCCGCCCGCCTCGGAGCAGGTCCCTGTTGTCGTGGTGACCTGCAGATAGGTCACGGCGGAGGGCAATGGGTCGGTTACAACCACATTCGTCGCGCTGGCCGGGCCGTTGTTGGTGACGGCGAGCGTGTAGGTGAGAGTATCGCCCTCGGGGACGGTCGGGCTCGGTGAAGCCGTTTTCAGGATCGCCATGTCAGCGCTGTTTGCGTTCGCGACAAGGACGGTCGCGGTGGCGCTATTCGTCGTAAGCCCGGGCACGATGTTGCCGGCGCTCGCGGTAACGGTTTCCGCAATGTCGGTTCCGGACGGCGTGCCGGGATTCACCTGCAGTACCAGGGTGAAATTCGCGGTGGCGTTCAGGGCCAGAGTCCCGGAGTCAGTACAAGTAATTGTGCCGGCAGATCCGACCGCTGGCGTCGTGCAAGTCCATCCCACCGGCGGCGCTATGGATTGGAAATTTGTGTTGGGAGGCGTCGTTTGCTTGAACGTGACCGGCGCACTAGCCGCTGAAGGTCCAAGGTTCGTCACACTTTGTGTGTAGGTGACGTTGCTCCCGGCCGAGACCGAGCTCGGAGAAGCGGTGTTGGTGGCGACAAGATCGGCTTGCGTGATCAGCGCAACCACATCGGCTGCAGTCGCTGTGTTATTGGCGGTATTAGGATCGGGCACCGATGAACTTACGGTTACTGTGTCGTTGATCGCCGTTCCCGCCGCGGTGCCTGCATTCACGTTAACCTTCACGGTGAAACTGGAGGAACCCGACGCGAAGCTGGGATCGGTACAGCTGATGGTGCCGGTGCTGCCGACCGCGGGCGTTGTGCATGACCACCCGGCCGGAATCGTGATGGATTGGAATGTCGTGTTTGGCGGAGTAACCTCGGTCAGGCTGGCCGAGGTTGCAGCGCTCGGCCCGGCGTTGGTCGCCACTTGCGTGTAAGTAATCGTGTTGCCGGCGATCACCGGGACCGGGCTCGCCACGTTGGTCACCGAAAGATCGGCGGAATCGGCCACGTAGACGGTGCTCGACGCCGTGTTGTTGTTGGAATTCGGATCAACGACGGCACTCGCGATGGTTGCGGTATCGGGAATGGCAGTTCCCGCAGCGACGGTCCCGTTGACAGTGACCGTAAACGTGAAATTGGCAGTCGTGCCCGACGCCATGCTGGCGATGGAGCAGGTGTACGGAGAAGTGCTGGTGCAGGTCCAGCCAGCAGGACCAGACAGCGACGAGAATGTGGTGTTGGCGGGAAGCGTCTCAGTCAGAACAACAGTCGTCGCCTTGGCCGGTCCCGCATTCTTAACCGTTTGCGAGAAAGTGACCGTCTGCCCGGCGTTGACGGGATTCGGGCTGCCCGAATTGGTCACGCTCATGTCGGCTTGCGTGCCGGAAGCGACGCCGATGGTGACCGTGGCCGTGTTGTTGGCCTTGTTGGAATCGTGCGTGGTTGTTGCCACCGTCGCAGTGTCGGTGATGATCGTGCCAGCTGCAGTTCCGGCGGGAACGGTCACAACCAGCGGGAATGTGCTGGTCGAGTTCGGAGCGACGCTCGGGTTCGAGCAGCTGATGGATCCGGTCGTGGTGCAGGTCCAGCCCGCGGGAACCGGCGTGAGCGAGACGAACGTCGTATTGTTCGGGAATGGTTCGGTAAACGTCGCGCCCGCGCAATTGCTGGGTCCGGAGTTGGTGACGACCTGCGTATAGGTAATGTTGCCTCCGGCCGCGACCGGACTCGGGCTGCCGCTGTTGGTGACCGAGAGATCGCACAGCGGGTCGACCGGAGTGGTCACCGACGTGGAGTTGTTGGCAGAGTTCGGATCGACGGTAGTCGTCGTAATCGATGACGCCGCAGTGATGGAAGCGGCTGCCACCGTCGGGGCAAGATTGACCACGATGATGATGTCGGTGGAAGCTCCCGAAGGTACGCTCGGGTTGGTGCAATTGATGTTGCCGGTGCCGCCGACGGCGGGCGTGGTGCAAGCCCACCCCGCGGGAATCGAGATCGAAGAAAACGTCGTGTTGGCCGGAACCGCTTCGGTGAAGCTTGCGCCCGTCGCAGTTCCGGGGCCGTTATTGGTGATCGTCTGCGTGTAGGTGATGTCGTTTCCGGGAAACACCGGCGACGGCGTGGCGGTCGTGCTCAGAGCAAGGTCGGCCTGACCAGCGGTGGCGACCACATCGGTCGCGGTCGCAGAGTTCGATCCGAAAGATTGATTGGTCGAGGTAACGGTTGCGGTATCGGTGATGACGGTGCCGCTGGCGGTTCCCGCATTCACTTGCACAACTACCTGAACGGTCCCGCTGGAACCGGCGGGCGCGGAGGCCGAGGTGCACGTGATCGTTCCGGTGCCGCCTACCGGGGGAGTGGTGCAGCTTGTGCCCGGCGGAAAAGTGATCGACTGGAATGTGGTATTGGCCGGAGTGCTTTCGGTCAGAGATGGACTGTTCGCAGTCGCGCTGCCGACGTTGGTGGCGGTCTGCGTGTAAGTGATGTTGCTGCCAGCCACCACAGGGTTGGGCGACGCCGAATTGCTGACGACCATCTGCGCCCCCGCTGTAGTACCGACCTCGGTAAACGCGCTGGCGGTGTTGTTGCTGGTATTGGGATCGCTTACTGAAGAACTGGCCACGGCAGTATCGGTGATCACGGTGCCGTTGGCCACGCCGGTATTGACCTTGACTGCGATGGAGAACGTTGCGGCCGTGCTTGCGGCCATGTTCAGATCAGTGCAAACAATACTTCCCGTACCGCCCAGCACCGGGGTGTTGCACGTCCATCCTGACGGGGCCGAGATAGAAGCGAAAACGGTGTTGGCGGGAATGCTCTCGCTGATGGTGGCGTTGTCGGCCGCGCTAGGGCCGTTGTTCGTGACCATCTGCGTGTAGGTGATGTTGCTTCCGGCGGCGACCGGATTGGGCGACGCGGCGTTGGTGATGCTCAGATCGGCGGTGGACGCGACGGTTGCAACATCCGTTGCCGTGTCGTTGCCAAGATTGATTTCGCCGCCGCCGCTGACGATCGCGGTGTTGGTGATGGTGGCCGGCGCAGTCTGCAGCACGTTTGCCGTGACGGTGATAGACGGATAGCTGCTGCTGCCGGGAAGCACGTTCGAATCGGTGCAGCTGATGGTTTGCGAAACGATCGAGCACGCCCATCCGGTGCCGGTGGCACTGACCGGGGTTAAACCCGCGGGCAGAGTGTCATTCACCGTGACCGTGGCGATCGTCGAACCGTAAGTGCTGAGATTCGAAACTGGAATCGTGTACGTAGCAAGACTGCCGCGGGTGAAGTTGCCGACGTGCGACTTGCCCAACGTCATGTCGGGAGTGCACTGCGCGCCGGAAAGATCGCCGGAAACCGAGGCGATCGATGCGTTGGTCACGCTGAAGCCCGCCGTTCCTGAAGTCGCGCCGTAGGAAACTCCAGGATTCAGCGTGAGGCCGTTGCTCCCGGCTGCTACGCTGGCGCTGGCCGGCGTACCGGAAACAAACACCACGCCTCCACCACCGCCACCGCCCGGGCCGTGCCGATTGCCGAGGCTGAAGCCCTGCGATTGCCAGGCATTGCCCCCATTGCCGCCATTGGCCTGCAACGTGAGCCCGCCCTCGCCGCCGTTGGCCGAGAGGATGACGATCGTTCCGCCCGCGCCACCGCCGCCGCCGGCGTCATTGGCCGTGCCGTTGTAGGCGCTGGCACCGTTTGCGGAGAAAGTGGCCGTACCGCTGAGTGCGTTGGCGCGGATGATGATGATGCCCCCGCCGGTCGCGCCGCCACTGGCTTGGTTATCGCCATCGGAGTTGTTTCGGGTGCCTGCACCGCCGCCGCCGCCCATGACCAGGCTGGTGATGGTCGCCGGAAATGCCACGCCCCCTTCTCCGCCCACGCTGAGATTCGTGCTCCAGGAATCTCCGCCAAAGCCGCCGCCGCCACCGTTGCCGCCACCGCCGCCGCCGGCATTCTGGTCGTTGCCCGGAGTATCGCCGTCCGTTCCTCCACCGCCGGCATTTCCGGGCGCGCCGCGCGCCAGGCTGCCATCGGTTCCGGCCGTTCCGCTGGGATAGCCGGTATTCGTTTTCAAATAGCTTCCGCCCGATTCCACCCACAAAGGTGTGCCGGCGATGCCCTCGCCTTTGGGCGCGTCGAAGCCCGCAACCGGCGTTCCGCTGTAGGCTGCGGGAGCTACCTGCCAATAATCCTTGTTACTGCCGCCGCCGTTGCCGCTCAATTGCATGCCGGCGCCGCCGCGAAAACCCTGGCCGCTGACCGAGACTGCCGCTCCATTGAGCGTAAGCGTGCTCGACGCATCGAGCGCCAGCACGCCGCCCGTGGATCCGTTCCATGGGATGGCAGCGGGAGGGGTGGTTGCGCTTAACGAAAGGGTTGTGTATTGCGGGACAATGATCACCTGGTAGGTGCTTTGCCCGGCGCTCGCCGAAGCCGCGCTCGCATGATAAGAAAACACCAGGCCGCCGCCGGTTCCGGCGCCTGAAATCGGTACTGAGCCACCGCTGATCGGGCCGGTCGCGGTGACGAACTCATAGCTTCCCGCACTGTTCAACGCCGTGAATCCCTGCCCGCTCGAACCGTTCCCGTAAGCGACGGTGTCGGAATCGTTTATGCTGGCATCCTGCATCTGGATGACGAGCAAGAGATTTCCTGTCGCGATGGCGGCGCCTGCGCCGGTCGGCGTTCCGACGGGAATGGAAGTCGCTCCAGCCGGGGCATTGGCAGTCCCGGGATAATAAGTGTTCAAAGTGCCGCCAACATTGGTTCCGGTAACCGCTTGGGAGACGTTCTGGCACGCCAATGTTTGCACCGTTCCAACCACGGTTGAGCTGTTATTGCCGGTGTTGGGATCGGGCGGCGAGAGCGTGTCCGCTACGGACGCCGTGCTGGGATAGGCGCCGGCGGATGTTCCCTGCACGACCACCGTCACGGTTGCCGTCATGGCGCTGGTGAACGGGGTTGGCAGGTTGCACGTGATCGGAGGCGGCGCGGCCGTACAAGTGGTGCCCGCGCTGGGCGTGATAGAAACCACGGTCATTCCAGCCGGCCACGTGTCGGTCAAAACGACGTTGTTGGCGGGCGACGGGCCGTTATTGAAAACCGTGGCCGTATAGGTGGTGTTTTGGCCGACAAACACCGCGCCGCTGACGCTGGTTTTGACCCCAATATCGGCGGACGTAGGACTGATCGAGATCGCGCCCAGAGACCAGTTGGTGTTTCCGCTGAAGACTTCAGAAATCGGGACGCTGGGCGCTCCCGAGCGTGTGCTGCCGCTGCCGGTCACGTCCGGTGGAGCAACGCCGGTACCCGAAGATACATTCCATTGCGCCTGTTGCGGACCTGAGATTGTAGTTACAGTTTGGTCGCCTCCAATCGCCAGGGTGTCAAGCACCATGCCGTTCACTACGCTGGGCACGTTGAGCGCAGAATTTCCGGTGGTCGTGCCATCGGCCGAAACGAAAGTTCCCAACGGCGAAGTCTGATCGACGCCCGTGAACGTGACCGCTCCGGCTGCGACGCCGACATTCTTTAAAGCGGGAATATTTACGGAAACGATCACGTTGTTCGTGCCAGTGGAGGGATTCAGCAAATACCACATCTCCACGCGTCGGGTCGTGGCCGTGTCGTTATGCGCGCCGGCGAAGGAAAGCGGCGCTCCGTTGTAGCTAACGCTCACCACACCGGTCGTGGGCACATTCTGGATGTCCATGGACACACCGACCATCAGCAGCAAGTTGCTGCCGGTCGTGGTGGTGGTGTGGCCGAAAGTCAGCGTTTTTGTGCCTGTGCCTTTTAAGGTCGCAGTGGAATTGCTGGCGGAGTCGACGGCGACTTGCGCGCGAGAAACGGCTGGCACGAATAAGGCGAGCAAGACAATGGCGGCAGCAAGATTCTTCGTGCTGTCCGCAGAGCGCAATCCGACCTTCCGCAGGAAGCGGCCGGCAGCGGCGCGGCCGAGCGCCGCCCCGCGCCATAACGTTCCACGAAACCCTGTCAGTTCTATGCGCACAGATCTGTTCCCAAATCTGACTTCTTTAAAAGTGGCGAGTCCGAGAATCTGTTCGCTGCTTACCGCCGGATCGTTTTGTGGACTGTTGTCTCCGCGAGTCACGAAGCGATCGTTCTGGGGATCGGCGGCAACCAGGCGGTGGATTAGAAATCTCTCATCGCGCCTGCTTAAAACAATATCGTTCTTCCGTAATTTGCTAGTAATTACGGGAGTAATGTGGACCATGTCGCCATCTTGTATGCAGGGAGCCATGCTCGACCCGCGGGCCTGGAAACGGACGGTAAAGCCTTGCTTTAGGAGTTCGCGACTAACCGCCTCAAACTGATCCGAGTCGGCCTTGCCGTCAGTCATGGAAATCAAGGATTCTTCTTACCGCGCGGGCGTCTGGCTCAAAGCAGAATCGGTAGCACGGGATGGAGGCGGAGAGGTGTTCCAGAAAGGATAGGGCTTTTTCGAGATATTCGTGACGATGAAACGGGACAAAAGCGCGGGCAAACAACTCGGCCACCGCCTGACTCTTGCTCAGCCGCGTGAGCACATTGCCTTTGCCGTGCTCGAGAACGAAGATGCGGCTCAACGGAGCGCGCTCGGGCAAAGCGAAGCAGCCTTCCCCGTGCCACGGCGTTCCGTACATATAAATTTGACTCGGATCATCGCCCGGCTGGAGGTCGCGCGCCGGGCTGGTGCGCACAATGATGCGGTCATCGCTGAGAATTCTCACATTGCGGAGCGAAGTCCACAAGCGCGCGGTCGTGCTCTTGCCCGCGCCGGAATGCCCGATGAATAGATTATTCGCGCCATTGGGTCCGACGACGCCGACGCCGTGAAGTTCCACTGCCGATTCCTGGGTGAGGCGGTGCATGATCAGCAGTTCGTCGAGCGGATACGCGACCGAAGCGACCGGCGAGCCTTCGGCCGCAAAACATTCGTCGCTCATCTGCAAGGTTGCGCGGCGGAACCGGGAATCCACCACCAGGCGGCGCGACGCGACAAAGCCTTGCCTCCCGGCGCTGAATTCGAAGCCAAGATCGTCTCCCGCGTCGTAGAGGCGCCAGGAAGCTCCCGAATCGAAAACTACATCGCGGACCGCACTCGGAAGGCTGGCCACGCGTTCCACGGAAATTTGAATGTCACAGGATTTGCAGCGGCCCTGAAAGGATGCGAGCGATGGTACGAGCGCGACATCATCGCGGCTCGTGCCAAGCAGTTCGACCTGGATTCCGCCGATGCTGAATCCATTGTGATAAGCCGCGCGCGACTGGCTGAGTGTGGCCAAGATCGAGTTGAATCTCCGTTACGAACCTGCGTTCGCGCAGGTAAATCCGCAAAGACTGTGGCTGCCGCTCTGGCCGAGAACCTTGCAGGCGCCAAGCACCGCCTCTTCCGGGCGCAAGCTGATAGCCGCCAACCGTGGCGGCTCGTACGGCTTCTTGCTGGCTGACTGATCCGAGTTTCGGTTCATGTTGTCTCCGGCGGCCGCTCTTTCAGGAATGGCCGCAGCCTCCACAAGCTTCCGGCGCTGGGCTGGCATTATTCAGAATCTGAAAAACGTGCTGCGGGCCCGACCAGGTTTCAACATCGATCTCTTTCGCGCGAATCTGGCGCGCCGACTCCTGCAGCTGTTCGTACTGCCTTCCGCCGCGGCAGAATTCGCAATCGCCGTGCGCGGGAACTTCTTCCTGCAGAACCGCCGCGCGCAAGTGCGCCACGTGGCAAAGAAATTCCACGGGCGTTTCGCGATCACCGTTCTCCATTTCCCCGTTGGCCGGACACATTCCGCAGAGAGCTTGAATGCGGCAATCGATGCACTTGGTGACGCGAGTCCGCTTGCGCGTGCGCACCTCCTGCAGCGAACCTTCCCACGCCGCTTTGACGCCGGCGCGGCGGATGTCAAAGGCTTCCTGCTGCGAGATCACGCAGATGCTCATTTCCCCCTGCGCGTTGATGGCAAACGACTCACGGCCGCCTCCGCAGAAATAGACTGTATCGATGGTGGATAAGCGCGGCGGTCCTTCCAGTCCCTGCCGTGCTTTGGCGCGATAATCCTCGACCGCCTTGGGAGTGCTCAGATCGAGTGCGACAAGGTCCTCCGCAGTAAGGCGGACTGCCAGCGGGCTCTGGGAACAATCGATCCGGGGATTGATCTGGCCGTCCATGCGAAACTCCACACCCAACTCCTCTTCCGCGAAGCGGCGCATAGAAGTGATTTCATGCTTATTAATGCTGGTGGCCACGGTTTTCAGCTTCAGCGGGAGGCCACGCTCGCGCAGCAACCCGATTCCGCGCAGGCAGCGCTCAAAAGAGCCCGGGACCTGCGTCAGCGCCTCGTAAGTTTCCTTGGTGCGGCCGTACAGCGTGATCTCGATGGCAAACGGCGGCCATTGCGCCAGGTAATCGGCGATTTTTTCGTTGATGAGCGTGCCGTTCGTGAATAGCGAGATCAGAAAGCCTTTCTGCTTGGCGTAGGTGTAAATCTCGATGAAATCCTTGCGCGCGAAAATTTCCCCGCCCGTGTACAGCAGCCAGAAACAGCCCATCTCCACCAGTTCATCGAGCAGGCGAAAATGCTCTTCGGCGCTCATCTCGCGCCGCCGGGCGTCCTGGTCGCCCATGGGCAGATTGTTGTAGCAGTGCTGGCATTCCAGCGGGCAGCGCCGCGTGACTTCAATGGAGACCTGCAGCGGCACTCGTTTGCCGCGATGCTGCTGGTGAACCTGTTCGCTGAAGGTTCCGTAAGTCAGTTGGTCCATGCGTCTCCTGAGCGCGCTGCCGATCGAAGTCCGGATGTCTCCGCCTTAGGACTCAACCCGCCGGTCAATCTATCTCGCTTCCACCTCCACGTGCGGTTCGGAAATCGCTGCCGGAATCTCAATCTCCGCCGGCAAGGGACGGGGCTCGACCAGGTCCACGCCGATCATGTCGTTGACGAACTGGGTGACGTCCTGCAGGGCCTGCTCCGTGTCGACGGCATACTCTCGTTCTACCGCTTCCACCAGTTCCGCGAGATCGCGCGGTTCCTCCAGCAATTGCCAGATCAGAGAACCGGTGCCATTGAAGCTATAAATGGAGGCGAGATCTCCCACTTTGCCGCGAACCGGAACGACCAGGGTTTCGCCTCCCACCTTGCGCGAAACCACCGAGCGCGAGCGTACGAACCTCTGATTTTCAAAATTTGACGGCATGCGATTTAAGGACATGGCACCTCTCTTTGGCGAAGGTTCTCGCAAAATCTGGTCATCTCAGAATTTCGTCTCAACCCCAGATGCAAGGTGTACAAAAATGAGATTACGGTGGGAAGCCTCGCCAAACAATGCTTCTGATGGGGCAGGTGCTTGGTTGGTTATCACCGGAGTTGATTACCGCGGCAGCGAGTCTGTGCCTTGTTGGGATCGCCACACATCGCGGACGCGGGCCGTTACCGTCGTACCCTCGAAATGAGACGACGCTGAAAATATGATCGAAGCGCGAAAACCGCCATGAAGAAACTGAACTTCGTCCTCGCACTCACCAACGACGACAACGACTACCAGCAGGCGCAAGCGGCCGCCGCCGAAAAAGCGGCGCGGCGGCTCGGCGTCGACCTTAAGATCGTCCAAGCCAACAACGACGCGGTGGCGCAAAGTCAGCAATTGCTCGAATTCATACAGGGCTCGGCGGCGTCGCATCCGGATGCAATTGTGTTTGAACCGGCCGGCGCCACCGCGTTCACGCAAGTCGCGCGAGCGGCCGTCAGCGCGGGAATTGGCTGGGTCGTTCTAAATCACGAGCCCGATTATCTTCGCCAGCTTCGCGCTTCCGGCTCAATTCCCGTTTTCAGCATAAGTTCCAATCACGTGGATGTGGGCAAGATTCAGGGACAGCAGATAGCTGCCCTGCTTCCGCAAGGAGGCACTGTTCTCTTGATCGAGGGACCGGCTAACAACTCTGCCGCCAAAGAGCGCACCAGCGGAATGAATATGACGAAGCCGGCAAACGTCCAGGTGAAGACCCTGCGCGCAAACTGGACCGAAGAGAGCGCGTACAAGGCCGTGAGTTCATGGCTGCGGCTGCGCACTTCACAGGAGACGCGCGTAAATCTGGTTGCGGCCCAGGACGACAGCATGGCGGCGGGAGCCCGAAAAGCTTTTGCGGAAATCACCGAAGGCGAGCGCCAGCGCTGGCTCGATATTCCTTTCATTGGATGCGATGGTTTACCCAAGACGGGCCAGTCCTGGGTACGAAGCGGGTTGCTGGCGGCGACGATTTACACTCGCCCGAACGCCGACCTCGCTCTGGAAATGCTGCTTGCGGCAATTCAGAATGGAAAGCAGCCCGCAGAACGTACCTTGACCGCGCCCGAATCGATCCCGTCGCTTGAGGAGCTTGCCTCGCGAACCGCGCGCGCTCAGGCAGCGAAAAGCCGCTCGGCACACGCCTGAGCGGCCTCATGCATAATTTTTTACGATGGTGAGCGCGGCAGGACTCGAACCTGCGACCCATGCCTTAAAAGGGCATTGCTCTACCAACTGAGCTACGCGCCCACACTTCAATCAATTTAGCATATCAGTTCGCGGCCCAGCCCAACCTCGAAGCGGCGGGATCGGCGTATACTTTTTTTTGCCGCCTCGTCTGAGAACCTGATCTCGATGTCCAGCATCCTGTTTCCGCAATCTCATTACTTTTGACGGCTTCACGTGCCAACGCGATTGGATGGTAAGCGTAGTGGAGGATTTGAATGAATGATCGTAACCGCCCTGGAGCGGAGCCGGACGATTCCGGCGTATCGCGACGCGACTTCCTCAGAATTTCCGGAATTACGGCGGCGCTGCCGCTGGTGGCTGGGCCGAAGGTTGTGCTGGCGGCGGGCCAGGAAATCCCCGTGCACGGCCCGGGCAAGGTTGCAATGGAATTTTCCATTAATGGAAAAACCTTCAAGGCGCAACTGGAACCGCGCGTAACGCTGCTCGATGCGCTGCGCGATCAGTTCGAGATTACCGGCGCGAAGCGCGTTTGCGATCGCGGAGAATGCGGAGCTTGCACGGTGCTGCTCGACAACAAGCCGATCTACGCTTGCTCAGTGCTGGCCATCGAAGCGCAGAAGAAACCGATCCTGACCGTGGAATCGCTGATGGCAGAAGGCAAGCTGCACCCCGTGCAGCAGGCCTTCGTAGAAAATGACGCCTCGCAATGCGGCTTCTGCACGCCCGGATTCGTGGTTGCCTGCAAATCGTTTCTCGACCGTAATCCAAATCCCACGGCGGAAGATATTCGCCGCGGCTTGAGCGGCAACCTGTGCCGTTGCGGCACCTATCACGGAATTCAAAAAGCCCTGGCGCAGGCTGCGCAGAAGGGAGCGTAAGCGATGCCCGATTACGCATGGCCTCCAGCCGAACAACGAAGGCTCCTCGGCAAACGCATTCAGCGAGTGGACGCGCCGGCAAAAGTCTCCGGCGAGGCGAAGTACACCTACGACGTCCACCGGCCTGGCATGCTTTACGGCAAGGTGCTGCGTTGCCCGCACGCCGCCGCAAAAGTGGTGAGCGTCGACATCAGCGCGGCGGAAAAAATCCCGGGCGTGAAGGCCGTGCATGTGGTGCAGGGACCGGGCTCGACGATTCATTGGGAGGGCGATGACGTGGTTGCGGTGGCCGCGGTCGATGAATCGACCGCCGAAGACGCGATTCGCGCGATCAAGGTCAAATATCAGAAGCTTCCCCATCTGGTCCGCGATGTCGAACCGCCCAAGGGTGCCGTGCAACAGCAGGGACCGCTCAGCCTGGACGACCTCGATGACATGCTCGACAACCAGGTTCCGAGCCGCGAGATGGTGCGACAGATTCAAACTAACGGCATTACCGAAAAAGCGGAAGAGGACAAACTGCAGGAATTGAAAGCGGACGGAGCCGACGACGAAGTGCTGGAAGCGATTCGGGCCGCGAAGGTGCATCCCGAGGCGTCCAAGCGGCCGAAATCGAATTACCAGCAAGCCGCGACGCAAACGCTTGGTGATCCAGATGGCGCACTGAAAAACGCTGAGGTTGTTTCCGAAGGCCTGTACGGCGTTCCCGTGATCACGCATTGTTGCCTGGAAAGTCATGGCTCGATTTCCGAGTGGACCGATCGCGAGCACCTGCTCACGCATATTTCGACACAGAATGTCTCCGGCATTCCCGGACAAATGGCCGAGCCGTTGGAGATGCCAGCCACCAACATCCGCGTGCATCAGGATCACATTGGCGGCGGCTTCGGCAGCAAGTTCGCACCCGACCGCTGGGGAATTTTCACGGCGCAGATTTCCAGGAAAGCCGGCGGGAAGCCGGTGCGCATCATGCTTGAGCGAGACGCCGAACTGAAAGTCGCGGGCGCGCGGCCCTCTGCTTACGCGCGAGTGAAGGTGGGCGCAAGAAAAGACGGCACGCTGACGGCGTGGCAGTCGCAGTCGTGGGGAACGGGTGGACCGGGCGGTGGAGGAATGCCGCCGATTCCCTACGTCTTCAATGTTCCGAACCAGCGGAAAGAACACGTTGCCATCGCCAACAACATCGGCCCGGCTCGCGCATGGCGGGCGCCCAACCATCCCCAGGCCGCGGTGCTTGCCATGTGCGCTTTGGATGACCTTGCGGCCAAGTTGAACATGGACCCGGTCGAGTTCTTCGGCAAGAATCTCGAACTTACTAAACCTCGGCAGGACATTTACCGGGAAGAGCTGGGAATCGCCGCCGATCTGATGGGATGGAAGCAGAAATGGCATCCTCGCACGGACGTGCGCGGCGTCGCGGTTCGCGGTGTTGGACTCTCACTTCACACCTGGGGCGGCCGCGGTCATAACAGCGACTGTGATCTGACCATTCATCCCGAAGGCTCGGTGGAATTGAAGATGGGCTCGCAAGACCTGGGCACTGGAACCCGCACTTGCATCCTCATGGTTGCCGCCGACACTCTCGGAATCCCGATGGATGCGATTCAATTGATGATCGGCGATACCAGCTATCCGCCCTCGGGAGGTTCGGGAGGTTCGACCACGATTGGCGGCGTCACTTCATCGACGCGGCGGGCCGCCGTCGATGCCCGCGACGCGCTGTTCGCGAGAGTTGCGCCCGCGCTCAACGCCCACCCCGGCGATTTGGAGTGCGTCGAGGGAACTGTGCGCGTGAAAGGCGATCCCAGCCGCTCGCTCAGCTGGAAGCAGGCTTGCTCGAAATTGGGCGCGATGCCGCTGACGGTGCGCGGAAAAAATCCCGACAAAAGCAAGCCGCCGGATCTCTCGAATAGTGGAGTCGGCGGCGTACAGATGGCGGAGGTGGAAGTCGATACTGAGACGGGCATCGTGAAAGTGAAAAAGATGGTCGCGGTACAGGACTGCGGCCTGGTTGTCGACCTGACGACCGCGGAGAGCCAATGCTACGGCGCGCTCATCATGGGCATCAGCTATTCCCTGTTCGAAGAAAAAATCATGGACGCCGCCAGCGGCCGCATGCTGAATGCGGACATGTCCCTTTATCGGTTGGCCGGGTTGAGCGACATTCCGGAACTGGTTGTGCACATGATGACGGGCAAGGGCTACGACGAACGCGGCGTCATTGGCCTGGGCGAACCGCCGGTGATTTCTCCGGGCGCCGCGATTTCCAATGCGGTCGCGAATGCCATTGGAGTGCGAGTTCCTTATCTTCCGCTCACTCCCGATCGTGTGCTAGCCGCGTTGGACCAGAAAGGAGCCGCCTGATGCGAGCCTTTGAATATGTCAGCGCCAACAGCAAAACGCAAGCCGTAAGCTTGCTGGGAGCGACATGGGGAAAAACCGAAGTCCTCGCCGGCGGAACAGACCTGCTGGCGATGATGAAGGACGATGTCATCGCGCCGCGGCGGCTGGTGAACATTAAAGACATCCACGAATTGAGCGGGATCAGCGCCAGCGGCGACGGCCTGCGGATCGGCGCGTTAACCACTCTCAGCGATCTGGCGGATGATGCAGGAATCAGGAAAAATTATCCTGCGCTTGCCGAGGCGGTGATGGAAGTCGCTAGCCCGCAAATTCGCAATCTGGCAACCTTGGGCGGCAATCTTTGCCAGAGGCCACGCTGCTGGTATTTTCGCAACGGCTTCGGCCTTTTGCCAAAAGATGAGAGTGGAAAGGATGCGGTCGCGGGTGGAGACAATCGATATCACGCGATTCTCGGCAACAACGGTCCGGCAAAATTCGTCAGCCCATCAACCATCGCTCCGATCCTGATTGCATATGGAGCGAAGGTTCGGCTGGAGGGCGCGAAGGGCAAGCGCGAACTCCCGCTGGAGAAATTCTTTCTCATCCCTAAAGCCGAAGGAGAACGCGAACACGATTTGCGGCCCAATGAAATCGTTACGGAGCTTCTTTTGCCGGATGCGGCCGGCCTGCGGGCAGCTCACTATGAAGTTCGCCAAAAAGAAGCCTTCGACTGGCCACTTGCCGTTGCCGCAGTCGCGTTGCGAATGGACGGCGGAAATGTTCAATCGGCTCGCGTCGTGATGGGTTACGTGGCGCCCGCGCCATGGCCTTCGCAAGAAGCCGAGCGAGCCCTGACAGGGAGCGCAATCCATGAAGACGTCGCCAAAAAGGCCGCGGAAGCGGCTCTAGCGGGCGCAACGCCATTGAGCAATAACGCGTACAAAGTTCAGCTTGCCCGGGTAGCTGTCAGGCGGGCAATCTTAAAAGCGGCTGGAGGCGCGGCATGAGCACGGCACGAGATCGCTTCGACATTCACCACCCCGATCTTTGCGCTTCGCTGCGCTGGAAGGGCCAGTTCATTTTGGCCGAGCCCGACCCGACGGTTCCCGCCTGCAACGACGGCTTGTTCTGGTGCCTGCATAGCCAGACCTGCATCGGGCCCGACGGCGAACTCGCCGAACCCGGCAACTGCAGCTCGAAAAGCCGCGCCTGTCACGGATCCGGCAAGTGCGGCTAGCTTTTGCGATGTATCATAGGCAAAAGGGGTTCTGTATGCGTTCTCGGTTCGCGATTGCTCTGTTAAGCGCCGTCCTCTGCTTCGTCCTGCCGCTGAAAGCCCAGCAAATTCAAGGCGACTACCTGGAAACTCGCAGCGCCGACGTTTACACGGGACAATGTTTTGCCAACGGCGAGGTGAATCTGGTTGGCAACGAGGCGATCCTGGCCTGGCATGTCCGCAGCGGCGATTGGGACGGAGTTTCGCTCGGAGATTTGAGCATCACGGCGGTCGTGCGTGCGAAAGGCACGCTGGGCGATCCTTACGAGAATCCTTATCCAGCCAAAGCCGTGCTGCTGGTGGATGATCGGGCGAATGCCCGGCAGAGCGCGGCCCTCGTCAGTTTCGCCCGGCAGATGGGCGGCGAGCTGCTTCAGAATGTGGCGCAAGTCATTCCGGTGCAGTCGGAGTTCGTGGTGAATCCCAAGCATCACGGCGCAGCCATGCTGCGCGCGGGCGAGTTTGCCCTGGTGCAGACCCGCTCCATCGGAGACAAAGATCATCTTTGCGGAAATGAAGTGACCTTCTATCCCCCGCTGACGCCGCTGGCGCACTCCATGCCGGCCGTAGCCGTCACCGATTCTTATAATGGCCCCGGCCTGGGCGAATCCTGGAACCTGCACGGCAAGCGCAGCGCTTTTGTTGGGGTGTTCGCCCGCTAGAAACCCGCTGGAAAATCGGCTGTCCGCGCGCGATTCTTGCGCAATCTCCGCCAACCGTGGAATAGAATATCCACTTGTCTTGCCTATGAGCGCTTCGACCGCACTGTCCAAAACCTGGGAAGGAAAAAAAGCGGCGGACAAATTTGTGCTCCGCCAGTGGCTCGGCAGTTCCGATCACAGCGTCGTTTTTTTGACGGACTGGAAGGCCGCGAGTTCGGGCAAAGCCGTCATCAAGCTGATCCGCTCCGCCAACCTCGATCCGCGCCAATCGGCTCCGGCGCCTGCGAAGGAAGACGCTCAACTATCAAGATGGTCGGACGCCGCACGATTGTCCCATCCTCACCTGATCAAGATTTACGAGTCTGGCCGCTGCGAGTTGGAGGGAGATCGCTTCGTTTACGTGGTCGTGGAACATGCGGACGAGAATCTGGGCGAGGTTCTCCCGCTCAGGGCCCTGACTGCCGAAGAAGCGGTCGAATTGCTCCGCACCACTGCCGAAACGCTGGCTTATCTTCACAAATCAAATTTTGTGCATGGGCGAATCAAGCCTTCCAATCTGATGGCGGTGGGAGAAGAGATCAAGATCACGTCCGATCCGATCTCCCGGACCGGCGCGAGCGCGGCTGCGACGTCCTTATACGATGCGCCGGAAGTCGCAAGCGGAGGGCTTTCCTCGGCGGCTGATATCTGGTCGTTGGGCGCAACCCTGGTTGCGGTCCTTACGCAGAAAGAGCCTGACGCAAACCGCGGCGCATCGGTGGCAGCGCGCGTGGAAGCTATGCCGCAACCGGTACGGGAAATAATACGCGGGTGCTTGCAGCACGATTTGCAGAAGCGTATTACCGCGGCCGAAATTCTCCGCCGGCTCGAGGCGCAGCCCGAGCAGATGCCGGCGCCTGCGCCAGTGAGTCCGCTCGAGCGAAAGCCGAGGGGATGGACTTTCGCCGCCGTGGCTGTGGTTGCGATTTTGATCGCGGTGTTCGCAGCCAGTAAATGGATGAAGCATCCGCCGCCGGTTCCGGCCCCGGAGACTCATCCTGCGGAAACGGCTACCGCCCCCACGCAGCCGAAGCCCGCGCCCTCCACGCCCGAAGCAAATGCAGCTCCCAACGCCGCCTCTCGTGGCAGCGTGCAGCGGCGTGTGCCCGCCGACGTCTCCCGCGGCGCGCTGAACACGATCAAAGGCAGAATCAAAGTGGGAGTGCAAGTCTCAGTCGACGCGTCCGGAAACGTGACCCAGACAAAGTTGCTATCGGAAGGGCCCAGCCAATATTTCGCCGGGCATTCGATTGCCGCTGCCCGACAATGGAAGTTTAATCCGCCGCAGGTGAATGGCGAGCCTGTCGCCAGCGAGTGGTTGTTGCGATTCCAGTTTCGCCGGGGCGGATCGGAAGTCACCCCTACTCAGACCAGTCCCTAAGCGCCGTCTTTCTGCCGGCCCAGTTTCCAAACAATCTGCCGCAACATTCCCAGCAAAAACTCCGCGTCGCCCTGCTGCAGCTTCATGCGCCGCAACATCCGCCGTGCCGCTGATTGAAACGTTGTCGAGGTATTGAATTTCGGGTACTCGCTGGCTTGGAGCGCGCTGAGCAACGTTTCGTGAAGCCGCTCAATCTCCTTCGATGATGCGGCCCTTCCCTTCTCTTTGGTGAGCGGGGCCCGCGAGTTGCGAACCAGTTCATATAAGCAGATCGCCGCCGCCTGGCCCAGGTTCATCGAACCATGTTCTTCGCGCGTGGGAATCCGCATCAGCCAGTCGCAATGACTCATGTCCTTGTTCGACAGGCCAAATTTCTCCGATCCAAACAGCAGTGCGCAATTCTTCGAAGCAAGCGCTGAGCGCATAAGCCGCGCCCCTGCCTCCAGCCGCTGCAAGGGATGTTGCAGGTCGCGATGGCCTACGGCGGTCGTGCCTACGACGAGAGCACAATCCGCCACAGCCTCTCCCACCGTCCTGAATTCCTTCGCGCTGGCCAGAACGTCGGCTGCGCCCACGGCTGAACGGGCGCCCTCAAATGCCACATGATACGGATTTACCAGGCGAAGCTGAGTCAGCCCAAAGTTACTCATGGCTCGAGCCACGGCGCCAATGTTCAAGGGATTGCGCGCGTCGACCAGGACCACGCGCAGCCGATCGAACTGAGTCAGAACAGGCAAGCTATCGAGTATTTTACGGCACCGTCTAATGGAGGAGGCGCGTCACTTCTTTATGCTCCGCAGTTGCACGCGCATGGCCGTAGGGCCTTTTTACTCCGTGGTGAAGATGTAAAAACTTTGTCAAACAATTGCTGCTCCTCCGAAAACGGGCAAAAACGTTGTAAGCTTCCCTCATCGCGGGCGGGCGAAAGTGATCCAGCCTTCAGGCCTGCCGACGGCGGTGGAGTGCAAGACGATCCAATGCAAGACGATCCAGTGAAGGATGACCTTATGGGGCAAATCGCTACACCAACGATGCCGGCGAAGTTGGCCGATCCGATGAACGTTCCTCGTCCGGCGGGCAGAATCCTCGTGGTTGAGGATGATCCCTCCGTCCAGAAAGCGCTCAAGCGCCTGTTTGAGTCGGAAGGTTACGCAGTCGAAGTTCAGGGGAATGGAAAGTCTGCGCTGGAAAGCTTTCTGATTTCGCAACCCGCCGTCATCATCCTCGACTTGCGTCTGCCTAAGCTTTCGGGAAGTGACCTTTGCAAAGAGATCAAGGCGCAGGCGCCAAGCTTGCCCATCCTCGTGCTCAGCGCCACCAGCGATGTTTCCGACAAGGTTCTCCTGCTCGAACTCGGGGCCGACGATTACGTGACCAAGCCGTTCAGCCCTCGCGAGCTGCTGGCCCGCGTGCGCGCCGCCTTGCGGCATACCGCCAGAACCGCCAATGTGAATCGCGTCAGCTTCGACGGCATCTCGGTCGACTTCAAGAAAATGGAGGTGCAGCGCGACGGCAAGATCGTGGTCCTGACCGCCCAGGAATTCAAGACCCTGCAGTTCCTGGTGCAGAATGCCGACCGCGTCATCAGCCGTGACGAGTTGCTGAATGAGGTTTGGGGATATCAGAATTATCCTTCGACCCGCACCGTCGATAATCACATCCTGAAGTTGCGCCAGAAACTGGAACGCGACCCCGCCAGTCCTGTACACTTCCGCACCGTACACGGAATGGGCTACAAATTCGTGCGCTGACACCTCTTTTGGCTTACACATCCGAATCCGTCTCTCCCGGCCTTCCTGGCTTTCCCGGCAGCGCGCTGGTTCCCAAAACGCGGTTGCGCACTCGCTTCCTGCTTTCGATGGTGCTCATCACGGCGGGGCTCACCGCGTTGAGCCTGCTGGTGGTGCGGCACACCATGCAAAAGCACGTTCGGGAAGGAATTGTTCAGGACCTGCGCAACTCCGTCACCACCTTTCGCAATTTCCAGCATGATCGCGAACTCATGCTCACCCACTCCGCCGAGCTGGTCGCCTACCTTCCCATCACCCGCGCGTACATGACGGCTTCTGATCCGGCCACCATTCAGGACGCCTCGAAGGATTTGTGGCCACTGACCGGCAGCGATTTGTTTGTCTTGGCCGACCGCAGCGGGAAAGTGGTCGCCCTGCACACCAAGACCCCTGGATTCACGCGCGAGACCGCGCAGCGTTACTTCGAGCAATCGCTAAACGAAGAAGACTCCAGCCACTGGTGGTTTGGCGCCCACCACCTTTATCAGACCTTCGTCCAGCCCGTGTATTTTGGCTCCAAGACCGAAGGCCCGCTCCTTGGATTTTTGATTATCGGCTACGAAATCGATGGCCGCCTGGCGCGCGAAGTCAGCAAGGTTTCGGCAAGCGATGTGGCTTTTTCTTACGGCAACGAAATCGTTGCTACTACGCTGACTGCTCAGCAAGTGCAAGATTCACAAGTACGGGCGCTCGCTGCGGGATCCTTGCAAAGCGAGCCGCGCAGCGTGCAGGTGGGAAAAGAAAATTTCGTTGCCACTTCGCTCGACTTATCGGGCCAGCAGCCGACCCCGGTCCGCCTCACCGTGCTCGGATCGTATGATCAGGCCGCAAGATTTTTGGGAAGCCTGAATCGGTTATTGCTGCTGTTGGGTTTCTCGGCAGTCCTGGTCGGCAGCGCACTTGTGTTCTTCATCTCGTACACTTTTACGCGGCCTCTGGCTAGCCTGGTCGATGGCGTCCGCGCTCTGGAGCATGGCGATTACCACCATCCGCTCGATCCACGGGGGGGCGACGAGGTCGCGGAACTGACCTCGGCTTTCGACCGCATGCGCTCCAGCTTGCTGAAAACGCAGCAAGCGCTGCTCGAATCCGAGCAGTTAGCCACGATCGGGCGTATGGCCAGTTCCATTTCTCACGACTTGCGGCACGCGCTGGCCGCGGTGGTGGCCAACTCGGAGTTTCTCTGCGATGGCCGGCTCACGGCGCCGCAACGCGAGGAGCTTTACCAGGAAGTCCGGATCGGCGTAAATCAAATGACGGACCTGATCGATTCTCTGCTCGAGTTCGCCCGCACCCGCGAGTCGCTGAACCCGAGCTATGCCAGCATTGCAGAAACGGTGCTGCGAGCCATGCAGGCCGTGCGCCTGCACCCGCGCCACCAGGGCACGCAGATCGAAGTCCACAACCACGGTCCAAGCCTGGTCTGGTGCGATCCCCGCAAGCTTGAGCGCGCCCTCTACAATCTTCTGTTGAACGCCTGCGAAGCCGCGCCCAGCCCGAATGGACGCGTGGAAGTGACGATCGAAAGGGTTGGGCAGTCGGTGATCATCTCGGTATCCGATAACGGGCCGGGCGTTCCCGCGGCGATTCGCGAAAAACTTTTTCATCCATTTGTCAGCTTCGGCAAAGAGAACGGTACCGGCCTCGGGCTGACGGTCGTGCAGAAAATAGTTCAGGATCACGGTGGACAGGTGGTGATGGAACGCACGGCGGATGCGCGCACGATGTTTCGCCTTACGATTCCAGGGCGCGCCCAGGATTCTTTGGCAGAAGGCGACGACGAACCGGCGTCTCATCCCTTCGCTCCTGTCCCTACGGATCCGGCAGCAGAAAATTCAATTCGACATTCGGATCGATAGTTCAGGCTTTTCAAGCGATCGATTTCAACCATCCGAAAGTCGCGCAGGAGGATGTGTGAACCGAACTCGAATCCTTGCGCTCTGCGCCGCCACCGCGGCGGCTTTACTTTTTACCTGCGCCATCAGCGTGGCGCAGCAAAGTTCTCAGGCCGTGTCGCCATCGGACGCTGCCGTGCGCGATCTTGCCGACCAGGTCAGTCAGCTCCGCGCCATGGTCGAGCAGATGCGGGCTGAGAATCAGCAGTCGCGCGCCGAAATGCGGCAACTGCGACAGGAGTTGCAGGACACACGCAGGCTCTTGACGCCGTTGGCCACGGCCGCCAGCGCGCAGCCGGCATCGCCATCCGATTCGATCGGCACGAACTTAGCTTCCGTCGCTTCGAACCCTGGCGACTCCGCCGGCACCAGTGCGCCGGCCGATTTAGGATCGCGCGTGCAGAAACTGGAAGAGTCCACCCAGTTGCTGGGCTCGAAGATTGACGAGCAATACCAGACCAAGGTCGAAACAGCTTCCAAGTATCGCGCTCGGCTGTCTGGCATCGTGCTTATGAACTTGTTTCATAACGTGGGCGCGGCGGACAATTTCGACATCCCCAACTACGCGACCCCGGTGGCGCCGGGCGTCAATCAAGCCAGCCTGGGAGCCACCTTGCGGCAAACTGAAATTGGCCTGGAAGTTTTTGGTCCGGCGGTCGCTGGCGCCAAAACGTCCGCAAATGTCGTGTTTGATTTTGCCGGCGGATTCCCTTCCACCAATAACGGGGTGAACTTTGGCATTGTGCGTATGCAGACGGCAAGCCTTCGCTTCGACTGGCAGCACACGTCGCTGATTGCGGGACAAGATTCGCTTTTCTTCTCCCCGCTCTCACCGACTTCATTTGCGTCGCTCTCAACGCCTGCCTTCGGCTACGCGGGAAATCTTTGGGGATGGACCCCGCAGCTTCGACTCGAACACCGGTTCGATCTTGCCCATGATCAAACCCTGACTCTATCTGGCGGCATCCTCGATAACCTCGACTGGGAGCCGCCTTCCGACCCCTATAATCGCTCCCCGCAAGCCGGAGAGCAATCCGGCCAGCCGGCCTATGCATTTCGCACAGCCTGGTCGCATCCGGCCTACAGCCATCCTTTAACGTTGGCGGTGGCGGGGTACTATGGTCGACAGAACTGGGCATGGGGTCGTTATGTGGACGCCTGGGCTGCGATGACCGACTGGCAAATTCCCATCGTGCGCCGGCTGAACCTGTCGGGAGAGTTTTATCGCGGGCGAGCCGTGGGCGGCCTGGGAGCGGGCATCGGGCAAACCATTCTGTTCGGAGATTCCTCCAAGAATCCTTTCGCGCCGATTCGCGGGGTGAATTCCGCCGGGGGATGGTCGCAACTCAAGTTCCTGCTCACTTCCAAATTCGAGCTCAACGGCGCCTTCGGCGAAGATGACGCCTTCACCGGCGACATCCGAGGCTTCGCCACCGACGCCAACAATTTCGGCGAACTTCTGGGCCGCAACAAGGGCGCGCTCGGCAACTTCGTGTACCGGCCGCGGTCCGATTTATTAATCTCAGCGGAATTCAGGCGCTTGCACACGTTCCCGGTTTATCAAAGCGCCAGTACGACCAATCAGTTGAATCTAGCCATGGGGGTGCTGTTCTGAGGATCAAATCCTCATTGTGGGCTTCCTTCAGCTGGCTGCTTCTCTGCGTCTATGCCTGCGGACAGAATGCCGACCTGAAGGGAAAAGTCGAGCTCACTCACGACGGACGCCATCTCAACGACGCCTCCAAGGTCGTGGTGTGGCTTACGCCCATGGGCGCCACGCCCGTGCCTGATCCGCCGGCTCAGCGGCCCGGCGATATCCCTAAACTCGCCCAGAAGGACAAGAGTTTCCGCCCTTCGCTCGTGGTAATTCCTGCCGGAGGGAAGGTGGAATTCCCCAACCAGGATCCATTCCTTCACAACGTCTTTTCCCTATTCGACGGCAAGCGCTTCGACCTCGGCTTGTACGAAAGCGGGAGCACGCAGTTTGTGCAATTCGAGAAACCCGGCATCTCTTATATCTTCTGCAACATTCACGCCCAGATGAGCGCGGTCGTGGTCGCGCTCAACACGCCGTACTACGCCATCTCCAACGGCCACGGCGATATCGCGATCGCGAATGTCACCCCGGGGCGCTACCAGATGCACGTGTTCCACCCCTCGGTTTCGGCTGAGGGGTTACGCGCCGCAGAACGGGAAATCACGGTGACGCCGGGAGCTACAGCCTTGGGAAACTTTAGCCTCGCGGAATCGAGCCTGGAAGTGGCCCACAAGAATAAATACGGCCGCGATTATGACCGCCCCGACCCGCAAAGTCCCGCCTACGCGCGGCCCTGATTTTCTGAGGTGGTTCTGAAAATCGATTCCGCAAGAGAAAGGGCGCGCCTTTCGGCACGCCCTTCTCGCCTCTGACCTTCACTTTCTACTGCGACAACACTTGCACTTTCTACTGCGACAAACACCTGTTTAGTGATGGCTGCCGCCGCCACTGGAATGTCCACTTCCGCCGCCGGAAGAATGTCCACCTGAAGAGTGCCCGCCTCCGCTGTAGAAGCTGCCGCTGGAGGAATGCCCTCCGTAGCTCGGAGCGCTGTGCGAGCCGCCATAGCTGCCTCGGCCGGCGCCATATCCGCCGCCGTAGCTGGGCGAGCTATGGCCGCCGCCGTAGCTCGGAGACCCACGATATCCCCCGTAGCCTTGCGACGCGCGCGGCTGCACGATGGGCTGGCGCATATTCAGCGTCGGCCGCGAAGAACTGCCCCGTTCGTACGTGCCGGAAGTTGATCCGCGGGATGCGGACGAACTCGGCGCGGTGCGATTCCAGTAGCTCTGGCTTCGGTTGGCTGTGCCGGCTTCGCTTCCGCGGTTGAAATTGCCGCTTTGCGGGCGGGCGGAAGCCTGTGTTTCGCCTGCGCTCCGGCTTGCGGTTTCGCTGCCGCGCGAAGGCGGGTTGAACGTCTTCCACTCGCTCCGGTTCGGCTCACCGCGTGCGGCCGACGTGGGTGAAGTCTCCGGCCGGTTTCCAAGGGTATTTCCAGCATTGGCGCCCCGACTCGGCGGCGCAAAGCTTCCCCGATTTCCACCTTCGTTGCCGGCCGTCCCACGGCTGGCGGTGCGCTCAGGCGAAGGGGCCGGCGCGGCCGAGCCGCGCAAATTGCCTTCCCGAGCCGCAGCCGGAGTGCCGGGGCTTGGCTTGCCCGACGCCGTACCCCGCTCGCCAGAGCCATTGGCGCCACCGCGCGCCTCCATCCCAGCGGAGCCGCGATTCACCCCTCCCGCGGTCGCCGCCGAGACGTGATTCTGTTGCATCGACTGCTGCAGGCGCGAAGCCTGTTGCTGAAACGACTCCGGATGCGATGCTGCTTGTTTCCCGAAGAAGCTTTGCGATGCGCCGTTGTGAATGGTCGACGGCGCCGCCTCTCGCCCGCTCGCCGACAAGCTGGCGCGCGTCGGCAGCACCGGCATATTCCCGGTCATCATGCGAGCGCTGTGAATCTGCGCTCCGCTGGCAGCCGTCGCGGTCACGTGACCGGCGCCGAATTTTCCTGCCCCGACGGTCGAAAGTCCGTGCGTGACGCGTGGATCATTCAAGTGCGCCAGGTTCGAGAATCGCGTCCCTCCATGCAGGGGAGCGATGCCGCCAAAGCGGTTCAGGCCCCCGAATCGATTGACGCCCACCCAGCCGAAGCGGCCGCCATATCCACCCCACCAGGGAAAGAAGCGGTCACAGGGCCCGATCGGAAGCCAGCCAAAACCGCCCCATCCGCCCCAGCCAAATCCGATTCCGAAGCCAAAGCCTCCGCCCCAGCCAAAAAACGAAACGTATGCCGGCGCCCAGAACGGACGATATCCGCCCCAAACTGGTCCTGGCCACCACGCCCAACCCGCGCCGTACGGAAACCAGCGGCCGTAATGGTAAGGCGCCCAGCCCCACGGCTCATATCCGACCCACGTCCAACCGTAAAAAGGCTCCCAGGTCCAGTTGCCGTCTCGGTACGGCGCCCAGTCCTCCGACTCATTGGGCACCCACACATCGCCGTAATCTGGGACATTCCGCCATTGCCCGTACGCATCGAGATCTTCGGTGCCCGTGTAGTAGCGATTGGTGTGCTTCCAGGAATTCGCGCTGTGAATCATGCGATCGCGGTCGCTGTTCCAGCGGTCCCAGTCGTCACGCTCGGGAGCGGAGCTGACTTTGTAGCGCGCGTCCGCGCCAGCGCCGCGCACCGTCGCCATCTCGCCCTGCTTTACGTCGGCGATTCCTTGCGGCGTAGCAATCTGCGCTTCACCTTTGCGGACGATCACGATCGTGTCGCCATCGGGCCGCACTTCCACGCGGTACACGCCGTCCACGTGGGCGGGATGAATGGACACATTCGGAGTGTCAATTTCCGGCTCCGCCTGGCTCTCCCCAAAAACCGAATAGGTGGCGAGGCCTTGCCCAAGCTGCACCTGGATATAGTTATGCGTGAAATTTGCGAGGCTGGCCTGCGAATTCGTTCCCAAGCGCAAAATGTTGGAGTAATCGAGTTGGACTTCGGCGCGGGCGCCCTCGCCGGTTGAAACTTTGTCGCCATTCACCACCGGCTGGTTGAGCACCGCCGCCGACCACGTGCCCGAGTCCCCCCGCTGCGTGGAAACGTCGCCATGAATCATGCTGATGCGGCCAACGCCCTGGTCCGTTTTTGCCGGGCCCTCACCCGCCGGTCCACCCGGCTGCGCTTCCCCCATCTGCGGCTGCTCTGGCTCCGCCTGATCTCCAGGCGCTTGATCCGGAGGCATCTGGCCGGGTCGTGCCTGGTCATACGCGGGCGCTTGTGATGGCTGAGGCTGACCCATTTCCATGGGCGCGCTTGGCTGCTCCGACGGGCCTGGTCCGTCATCCGCCGTTTGTGCATAGGCCCCGAGCGCGACGAAGCTCGAAAGCGACAAACCGACGATTGCCCACTTTTGGAAGAATTTCTTTCTCATGAGCGCGCTCTCCAGAAACCGCCTAACCCTAATAACCCGGAATTATGCAGAATGATTCGTTGTTGATCGGAGCACCTGCATCACCAAACACCCACAAACTCGAAGCAGCTAACTCGTTTATAATGAGGTGCTCAGAGATCACGTTGTGGAAATCAGCGGGCTGATTCGCGATCGATTGGCCGTCTTCGGCCACAGTGGTGGTTTTCAACCAAATCTCGCGTCAGGGTTGCGGGGCTCAGCTTTCCTTCTCTTCGTCGGCGATTCCAATCTTCGACAGGCGATAGCGCAGCGCATTGCGAGACAAACCCAGCAGCCGCGCCGCCCGGCTTTTGTTTCCACTCGCTCGCCGCAAGGCTTCGCGAATCATCTCATCTTCCCATTGTTCCAGTGTCATTCCTTCCGGCAAAAATCCGCCAGCACCATTTGCCACCTTTAAGGGGCGAATATCCAGATGAATGTCAGCGGCCTCGACGACTGCGCCCTTGGTCAGCGCGCAGGCGCGCTCGATGATGTTCTGCAGCTCCCGTACGTTTCCCGGCCAGTGGTAATCGACCAGGACGCGCATCGCTTCCGGTGAGACGCTCTTCACCACTTTCCCGGAGTCGCCGCAAAACCGTGAGATGAACAGATTCACGAGGTCCGGAATATCCTCCTTGCGCTCCCGCAGTGGCGCAATATCGATGGGCACCACGTTCAGCCGATAGTAAAGATCTTCGCGGAACGTGCCTTGCTCCAGCGCTTCCCGTAGATCGCGATTGGTTGCGCCGATCAGCCGCACGTCGACCTTGATGGTCTTCGTGCCGCCAAGCCGTTCAAACTCGCGTTCCTGCAAAACGCGCAGCAGTTTCACCTGCGTGGCCGGCGGAACGTCGCCGATTTCATCCAGAAACAGAGTTCCCTTGTCCGCCAGTTCGAACTTGCCCGGCTTGCTCGCGGCGGCGCCTGTAAATGCGCCCCGCTCAAATCCGAACAGTTCGCTCTCCAGCAGATTTTCCGGGATCGCCGTGCTGTTAATTTTCACGAAGGGCCCGGAGGCGCGCCGCGATTTTTCGTGGATCGCCCGCGCAATCAAGTCCTTGCCTACCCCGCTCTCGCCGCCCAACAGGACGGTGGAATTTGTGGCGGCAACGCGCTCCACGGTGGCCAGCACCTCCTGCATTTTTGCGCTTCGCGCGACGATATTGGGGTGGGAGTAGCGCTTGCCCAGCGCTTCCCGCAGCGTCCGGTTCTCTTCCCGCAGATTACGGACATCCAGCTCCTTGTGGATGACCATGCGCATTTCATTCAGCGAAAACGGCTTCAGGACGTAGTCGCTCGCGCCCGCTTTCATCGCCTCCACCGCGGTCTCCACCGTGCCGAATGCCGTCATTACCACCACCGGCAGAGCCGCGTTCTGCCTCTTTACCATCTGCAGAAATTCCAGGCCATTCATACCCGGAAGCTTCAAATCGGTCACAACGAGATCCACGTCATTTTCGCGAAGGAGCTTGAGTCCGGCTTCGGCATCGCCGGCAGAAACCGTCTGAAATCCGTCTTCGCCAAGATTCAATTCGAGCAAACGCCGCATCTTGGCTTCATCTTCAACAATCAGAATCGTCGGCATAAGGGTCCAGTCAATATTCTGCTACGCGGCGGTGCGCTCCGGGTGCATGGGAAAAAACAGGACGAACCGCGCGCCAGGCTGCCCGTCGTCGCCATTCTCCACTCGAATCGTGCCATGATGCCCATCCACAATCCTGGAAACGATCGAAAGGCCCAGCCCCACTCCGGTTTTTTTCGTGGTGACGAACGGGTTGAAAATCTGCTCGCGCAATTCGGCTGGGACGCCGGGCCCGGAATCTTCAATTGTCACTTCGATCCCGTCGCCGCGCACACCGTCGGTCCGGGCCGCAGCCACGCGCAAGGTCCCCCCGCTCGAGCCCATCGCGTCGTACGCATTGTCGATCAGGTTGACGAAGGCTTGCTCGCACAGTGCTTCATCCACCGGCACGAGCGGAAGGTTCGACTCGTAGCGGCGCTCCACCTGTACCGGTTCATGCTCATCCTTGCGCGCTAACGAAACCGCCCGCAGCGCCTGATCCAGAAGCGCCGAAATCTGCAGCGGCGCCAAATCCACCTGCAGCGGCCGGGCAAAATCAAGGAAGCGTGTGACCAGCGCGCTCAAGCGATTCGTTTCCGTGGAAATGTAACCCGCCAGTTCGGTCGCCAGCGGATTGGAATCGCCCAGCTTCTGATGCAGCATTTCGGCCGAGCCCTTGATCACGCCCAAGGGATTACGAATTTCGTGCGCCAGCCCTGCCGACATCTGGCCGAGGGCAGCCAGTCTTTCGGAGCGTCGCGCCTGCTCCTGCGCCTGCTCGAGCTTGCGATTGGTTTCCGCCAGCGTTTCAGCCAATTCCTGATAGCGCCGGGTCTGGCGGCGGTTCTCGACCACGAACCGGTTCACAATCATCGCCGCCAGAAAAAAGAAGAGGATGCGGATAGCCAGCTCGTAATATCCCTCAGGCGTGATGTCGTATTCCTGCCGCGCAGGGATCAGGTACGAGCAGTAAGCACTGGAAGCCAATGCGGTCCAGGCCAGCGTGGCCCAAGGGCCGAAGAACTCCGCTGCCGTCACCACCGGCACGTAGAAAATCGGGTAGTAACTGCTGTTGATGCCAACTTCGCCGGTGTGATCGATGAGCAAGGTCGCGAGCGCGATCTTGAGCAGCACAATGTACGCCGCGCCGCGCCGTGGCGCTTTCGATATCAGCCAGCTCTCGCTCACCTGCACGATGGCGATCGCAATCAAGGTCAGCTGCTTGTGAATTTCCGCCACCGGCGGCAGCGCGGCCAGCGCCGCCAGAAATACCAGCCACAGGATGTCCATCCAGTGGATCGCCGGTCGCTTCTGTTCGCTCATGGAGTGATCACCGGAAAACACAACTGCGCCGGAAATCTCCCGATTCCCGGCGCATGCTTCAGTTTATTTGTTGCGCGGTCGCGATGCAGGTTGCTGGCCATCGCTCCCATCACACCCCAGACCGCACTTCCCCGTCAACGTCACTTCTTCGAGGAGCCGTGCGAACCCGAGGAAGAATGCTGCGCAGGCTTCGACTGCGATTGCGCCGGCCTTCCCTGGTGCCAGCTTGAGTACTTCTCCTCCTGCTGCCGCTCTTGCTCCGGATTCCGCTCCACCGGAGGCGCCGGCTTCGCCAGCGGATGCGACCACGACTGGGACGACCCCGAGTTCGCCGAGCGCGAATTGTTTGCGGGCTCGCCACTGCGGCCGTTGGTGCGACCCTGAGTATTACGCTCGGGCTGCTCTGGCTGCGGAGTTCCCTGCTCCTCCCACACCCGGCTGGCCTTCGGTTGAGTGTTGCCATTTCCGTTATTCGGCTGCTGGCCAAAAGGACGGAAGCCCTGTTCATCCTGCGGCGGCCTTTGCGCCTGAGCCGGCGGTTGGACGGGCTTGCCCGGTGCCTGTTGCCGCACCAGCGGTTGCTGTGCCACTTGTTCATTGAGCCGTCCGCCCGCCTGCGCCTGCCGTTGATCGATGGATCGCGGCATCGGGGCCGGAGTTCTGACCGCCACGACGGGACGCGTCGTTACTGCAGCCGGAGGCCTGGCTGATACCGGCCGCCCCGCTCCCATGACGCTGGCTCGTACGGGTTCAGCCGCAGCCACGCGTGACACGGGCGCCGATGCGACCTCTTTCGCCGATACCTGCACCACATTGCGGGCCACCGGCCGCGCATTCACGAATGTATCGCGCGACACCACGGTCACTCCGCCCGCTGCCCGGTTCGCATAGGTAATATTATTTACGCTGCGATTGACCACCACCGTGTTGTAAACGTTATTAATCCTCGTCACATTCACCGTGGTGTTGGTCACGTTCACGCGATTCACATAAACGCGGCTCACCCGATATCCCGGCACAAAAACTTCGCCAGGGGCCAGCGGGAACCATCCCACTCCCGCTCCAAACGAGAAACCGAATCCCGGGCCGCCACCAACCCACGCCACCAGCGCCGGCGCGTACACTGGACGCACCACGCTCGGTCCCGGCACCCAGAACCACCCGCTGTTCACAAACGCCCAACGGCCGTAGTGAAATGGAGCGAATCCCCAGGGCTCATCTTCCACCCACGTCCAACCCCACGGTCCAACCCAAATCCAATGCCCGAACCGGTAGGGCGCCCAGCCCGCGACCACTACACGCGGACGCCAGCACGGACCATAGCCCGCAACGTAATTCCAGTCGCCGTATTCGTCGAGGTCTTCATAGCCGGTCATCTCGCGGGAAACGTAATTCGCGGAATCGGAATCCTCCTCCACATGCTCGCGCTGCAATGCCCAGTTATCGAAATCGTCCTGCCGGGGAATCTGACCAAGGTCGTAATTCAACTGATCGGTTCCGGTAAACGTGGCCAATTGATTGGCAACAACCGTGTAGGTCGATCCTCCTCCCGTCACCTGCCCGCGCCCGCGCCAGACAGTCACGTCGGTTCGCGCGCCGTCGGCGCTGACATCGATGCGATAATCTCCCGGCTGCATCACGACGAAAGCAACATTCGGCGTGTCGACCTCATAGGAATCTTCGTCGTCGACGTGCCGCACGTTGACGACCAGCGAGCCCTGGGCGAGACGAATTTGCGCCGCCCGGTCATTGACGTCCAGCAGAGTGATCCCAGTTTTCGCTCCCAACCGCAGCGCGGTCGAGCCCACATGCACTTCCGCGCGCGAACCTTCGTCCGCCCAGAGATTGTCACCCGTCACCAGCGGGCGGTTCAGCACCGCATCGACCCAATCGTTTTCTCCGCCCGGCTGAATCGACACCGATCCGTCCATGAAACTGAGCCGAGCCACGCGGCCCGGAGGATCCTGATCCGGGTTTTGCGCTTCGAGATTTTGATCCTGACCTGGGCCTTGATCTGGCGCAACCTGCGCATCCGGGGCGGGTGCGTCTTGGGCCAGCAAATTCACCGGCGCGTGAGACAGCAATCCCAGGCACGCCGCGATCATCGCCAAACTCCACCACTGCTTCGGTCGTTTCATACCGATCCTTTCTTTATGAAGACCTGTGTTTCTCTCGACTATCCTACGCATGCCGATGTAAACCCGATAGAGACGGTTTAGTTTCCTGCCTGCAGTGGTGGTTTTCAGCCAGAAGTGGCTGAGATTGAACAAACGTGCCGCCGAGAGAGGATCCTGCGCGCGCGGAAGACGCGCATGGAGGGATGGTTTGAGACAAGCCGCGGCAGGCGTGGGAAGAATGCTTCAGTCGTGGAGTTGGCTTTAGATTATCGCGACGCCTTCTGCGAAATTTGATTCAAAGCCAGATTGAGCTCCAGCACATTCACCCGCGATTCACCCAGAAACCCAAACTGGCGATCCGCGGTGTGCTCTCGCACAATCTCACGGACGCGCTCTTCGCTTAGTCCTCGCTGCTTCGCCACGCGGGACAGCTGATATTCCGCCGCCGCCGGGGTAATGTCGGGGTCAAGCCCCGATGCGGAGGATGTGACCAGGTCAATCGGAACGGGAGTGCCGGGATGTTCCGCTTGCAGCGCGGCAACGTCGCTCTTGATACGGTCGATGAGTTGATGATTCGTCGGCCCCAGTTGCGATCCGTTCGAATTCATCGGATCGTATCCATTTCCCGCATTCGACGGACGAGAATGAAAATACTCCGGCCCAGAAAAAGATTGCCCGATCAGGTGCGAGCCGACCAGCTTGCCATTCACCACAATCAGCTCGCCATTCGCCTGGCGCGGAAAGATGACCTGGGCTAATCCAGTCACAAGCAACGGATAGATAATGCCCAGCAGAATTGTGGTCGCAATCGTCATTAGAACAGCGGTCAACAGATTTTTCTTCATAGCCACTCCTACGCCAGCCCTGCGCGCGTGATCAGCAGATCAATGAGCTTAATCCCCAGAAACGGAATGATGATCCCGCCCACGCCGTAAATCCAAAGGTTATTGCGCAGCAACACCGCGGCGCCCATCGGCTTGTATTTCACTCCCCGCAGCGCCAGCGGAATCAGCGCAATGATGATCACCGCGTTGAAGATCACGGCCGAGAGCACCGCCGATTGCGGCGTTTTGAGTTGCATGATGTTCAACGCGTTAAGCACGGGAAAGGTCCCGGCAAACATGGCAGGGATGATGGCGAAATATTTCGCCACATCGTTGGCAATCGAAAAGGTGGTCAACGAGCCGCGCGTCATCAGCAGTTGCTTGCCGATCTCCACGATTTCAATGAGCTTGGTCGGATTCGAATCGAGATCGACCATGTTGCCCGCTTCCTTGGCGGCCTGCGTGCCAGTATTCATGGCGACGCCGACGTCGGCTTGGGCCAGCGCCGGCGCGTCGTTGGTGCCGTCGCCGGTCATCGCCACCAGCTTCCCTTCTGCCTGTTCCTTGCGAATCAAATCCATCTTGTCTTTGGGCGTGGCCTGCGCCAGGAAGTCGTCCACCCCGGCCTCGCGGGCAATCGCCGCCGCTGTCAGCGGATTGTCGCCGGTGATCATCACCGTCTTGATGCCCATGGCGCGGAGCTGATCGAAGCGCTGCTTCATTCCGCCTTTCACAATGTCTTTCAGTTGAATGACGCCCAGAGCGCGGCCATTTTCCGCAACCACGAGCGGCGTTCCGCCGGCCCGCGAAATCGCGTCCACACTGTCTCGCACTTCCTTGGGTAGAGCCGTCCCTTGCTGCTCCAGATATTTGGCGATCGCATCCGCCGCGCCTTTTCGAATCTGGCGGCCGTCGAGATTTACGCCCGACATCCGGGTCATCGCGCTGAATGGAATAAATTCGGCGTCGTGCGATCCCATTTCGCGACCGCGCAACCCATATTTTTCTTTGGCGAGCACAACGATGGACCGGCCCTCCGGCGTTTCGTCGGCCAATGACGAAAGCTGTGCCGCATCCGCGAGCACGGCTTCGGTCACTCCCGGCGCCGTGAAAAACTGAGTCGCCTGGCGGTTGCCCAGCGTGATGGTGCCGGTTTTGTCCAGCAGTAAGGTATTCACGTCGCCGGCGGCCTCGACCGCGCGGCCCGACATCGCCAGCACATTGTGTTGCACCAGCCGATCCATGCCGGCAATGCCGATCGCCGACAGCAATCCGCCGATCGTAGTCGGAATCAGGCAAACCAGCAGCGATACCAGCACGAACACGGTTTGCGGCGCGCCGGAATAGATGGCGAACGGCTGCAGAGAAACCACCGCCAGCAGAAAAATAATCGTCAGCCCCGCCAGCAGAATATTCAGGGCGATTTCGTTGGGAGTTTTCTGCCGTTCCGCTCCTTCCACCAGCGCGATCATGCGGTCGAGAAAGGTTTCACCGGGATTGGAGGTGATCTTCACCTTGATCCAGTCGGAGAGCACGCGCGTGCCGCCGGTGACAGCCGAGCGGTCGCCGCCGGCCTCGCGAATCACGGGCGCGGACTCGCCAGTGATCGCCGACTCGTCCACCGATGCCACTCCTTCCGTGATCTCACCGTCACCGGGAACAAACTCGCCCGCCTCGACCAGCACCATGTCGCCGGCCCGCAGCTTGGAACAGGCAATGGTTTCCGTGGTGCCGCCCGGCAGGAGTCGGTTTGCCATGGTCTCTGCCTTTGCCCGGCGCAACGCGTCGGCCTGCGCCTTGCCGCGTCCCTCGGCCATCGCTTCGGCAAAGTTGGCAAACAGCACCGTGAACCACAGCCACAGTGTGATCTGCAGATTGAACTTGAAAGCTGCGCTGGCGCGGAAAAGCAACGCGGTCGTGATCACGCTGCCAATCTCCACCACAAACATGACGGGATTGCCCATCATTTTCCGCGGGTTGAGCTTTAAAATCGCGTCCCACAGGGCGCGCCGCACAATCTTCCACTCCCAGACGGCTTTGTTGCGCTGCTTTCGCGGCGAATGTCCAACTCGCACGGACTGCAGTTCTGGAATTCGTGGTGTGTCTGTTGTCGTTGCCATATCTTTTCCTTAAAAAACCTTGCCCGCGGCCATCAGCAGATGCTCCAGGATCGGCCCCAGGCTTACTGCCGGGAAAAAAGTCAGTGCGCCCACAATGATGATCACCCCGATCAGCAAGACAGTGAACAGCGGCGTCGTTACCGGGAACGTTCCCGACGACGGCGGAACATACTTTTTCTGCGCCAGATTTCCCGCAATCGCCAGCATGGGGATAATCATGAAGAATCGGCCCAGCAACATGTCGAATCCGATCGCCGTGTCGTACCAGAGCGTGTTGGCAGTGAGGCCGCCAAACGCCGACCCGTTATTGCCTGCACCCGAGACAAAAGCGTAGAGAATCTCGCTGAATCCGTGCGGCCCGGGATTCGAGATTCCCGCCGTTCCGAACGGCATGACCACAAAGATCGCAGTGAAGGTCAGAATCACCAGCGGAAAGACCAGGACGAACAGCATGGCCATCTTCACGTCGTAGGCTTCTATCTTTTTGCCGAGATATTCCGGCGTGCGGCCGACCATCAGGCCCGCGATGAATACGGCCAGCACCACATCCACCAGCATTCCGTACAAGCCAGAGCCCACCCCGCCGAAAATGACTTCGCTCATCATGATGTTCGCCAGTGGCACCAGGCCACCCAGCGGAGTGAACGAATCGTGCCAGCCGTTGATCGCCCCGCAGCTCGCGTCGGTGGTCACGGTTGCAAACAGGGCGCTATTGGCGATGCCGAAGCGGACTTCCTTGCCTTCCATGTTGCCGCCAGGTTGCGAAACGCTGGCTCGCTGATCGGTTCCCGCCAGCAGCGGATTGCCGCGCGCCTCGGCCCAGTAAGCAACCACCGCGCCCGACAAAAACAGGATGGTCATCGCGGCCCAGACCGCCCAGCCGTGGCGTTGCGATCCCGTCATACGCCCCAAGGTATAAGTCAATCCGGAGCCAATCGCGAAAATCGCAATCATCTCCACCAGGTTCGTTAGCGGCGTGGGATTTTCGAACGGGTGCGCGCTGTTGGCATTGAAGAATCCGCCGCCGTTGGTCCCGAATTCCTTGATGATTTCCTGCGAAGCGACCGGGCCTTGCGCAATGGTCTGCTCCGTCACGGTATCCATGACCGGCTTGCCGTCAGCCGCCAGAACGGGCTTACCGTCTTGCCCCGCTTTGGCTACCTGCATCGGCTGAACCAGCGCCGCCTTGTCGTTGGGGCGCAGGTTTTGCACCACGCCCTGGGACACCAGAATCAATGCTCCGACGATCGAAAATGGAAGCAGCACCCACAGGCAGCTCCGCACCAGGTCTACCCAAAAGTTGCCGATGGTCTGCATTTGGCGACGCGCGATGCCGCGAATGAACGCGATCGCCAAAGCAATTCCCGTAGCCGCCGAGATGAAGTTGTGAAAGGCCAGGCCGGCCATCTGCGTGAAGTAACTCATCGTCGATTCGCCCGAATACACCTGCCAGTTCGTATTCGTGGTGAATGACGCGGCGGTGTTCCACGCGAGGTGCGTCGGCGTTACTGCTGCAAACTTCTGCGGATTGAACGGAAGAAATCCCTGCAGCCTCTGGATCAGATAGAGCAGAACCATCGATACCGCGCTGAACAGCAGCATGGCGATGGCGTACTCGGTCCAGCGCATCTCGTGGTTCTCGTCCACGGCGGTCGCCCGATAGAGGAGACGCTCCACCGGGCGCAGCACCGGATCCATGAAGGTTTTTTCGCGGTTGAACACGCGCGCCATGTAGATTCCCAGCGGCTTGGTAATCAGAAATACGATCGCCAGGAAGAGCAGAATTTGTAACCACCCGTTGACTGTCATGTCAGAACTTCTCCGGGCGCAGCAGCGCGTACACCAGGTACACCATCGTCGCCGCGCTGATGATCAGCATGATGATCGATTCGAGACTCATAGCATCCTCACTTCACGCGCTCGCAAAAGCGCACATACGCAATCGACAATGCGAAGAATGCAATCGTAATCGCGATCCAAAGAACGTCTTCCATATTCGCTTCCCTTTTGTTTTCTGCCTCCTGGCTAGAACTTCACCAGGATCGCCATCGTGGCCCGGTCCTCGGTGTGCCGTAAATCCGGATACCACGTATCCGTCGGCGACCCGCTGCATCCGGTCACGCCGTTCAGGCATACCAGCGAGCCCGGTGCTCCGTTATTGCCTCCCGGGGGCGTCACTCCGCCCGGGCCGCTCCAGTACGGCACGTTGGCATGACGGTGATTGAACTCCCAGCGGAACGTAATGTACTGGCTGGGCATGTAGTCGTACGTCGCCGACACATCCCACGCTTTGAAAGGATCTCCGGGATTCTCCGTGAAATACGGCGTTCCCGAAGTTGCCGTCGCGCCATCAATCGGCGGCAGCAGCACCAGATAGCGCCCCGGATTATTGATTTCTCCTCCGCCCAGCGTGAAACCATAACGATCTTTGTGGAACCACCAGCGGTTGTAAATCATGTATCCCAGGAAACTCTGCTTATAGGAGTAGATTTGTCCGGCGTTCTTTTTGTTCGTGAAACAATTCACGCCGCCGCCGCTCTCACAACCCGCGTCCCCAGTGAGGGAGAAAGCCATCTTGTCCAGGAAGCGCTCCGGATGGTCGTAATACTTCACTTCAATACTATTGTCCGTGTGGTAGCGAGTGCGCGTGGGAATGCCGAGCGCGTCGGCGCCCGCCCCGTAGTTGTTGGAAAGCATCGACAACCAACTCGTGGGGCGATACAGAGTTTGCCCGCCGAAACCCAGCCTGCCGTTGTAGCGGGCATAGGACTGCCATCCGTTGATAATCCAGGGTTCGATCTTTAACTTTGCGGTGGGGAAAATCTGGACGCGCATGCCCGTGAAAAACCATGGCGTGTTCGAAGACACATAAGAGGGCTGGTACGCCCAGTTATCGAATTGGTAAAAGCTGAACAAGCCCACGTACGACAGGAAAATTCCGGCATCGACATTGATTCCGTGCAACGCATCGAAGTGATACCCGCCATAGGCCTCGTTAACATATCTGTAGGCATCGGCCAGGTCCCATTGCCCCCGCGTGTAGCTGGCGTCGTTGCGCGGCGTTGCCGTTGCATACAATCCGATCTGGCTGAACACACGCGCACGAACGTGGTCGTAGTGAAAGTCTCCGCCCACGCCCAGATGCGTAAGGCTGATTTCGCCCGAACGAAAAACTTCACTGGAACCGCTGATCGTATCGTCTTTGGGATGGTTGAAGTCGTAGTGGTAGGCAACATCCGTGCGGACTTCGGGAGTGAAGAATTTTGAGTCGAATGCCGGCTCTTTCGTGCGCGGGTTGCCATTCAGCCACGTCCAATCGGCAAAGGCGAACGGCTCCGCCTTCGCAGGAGGGGTGGCCGGCGTTTCACTCTGACTGGCGGGCGCCGAGGAACTGACAGGAGCCGCAGGATTGGTGAAACTCGCCGCCTCAATCACTGCATTGGGGCCGGTTCCAGGACGTGGCGATATTTCCTGCGGCGTCGCCTCTGCTCCTTTCTTCTCCACTTCCGACCGAAGGTGTTCCAGCTCGGCTCGCAGCGCCCTCAACTCCTCTCGCATTTGCTCGCGGTCCCGCTGCTCATCTGCAGTCGAGGTTGCTGGAGATACCGCCTCGCCGCCTTGGGACTGCGCGCCAGCCCATACCGGCATCCACAAGACGCACATCAAAAGAAATAAGGCATGCACCGCTTTGTTCCTCATGAGTTTCGCTCTCCAATAAGGCTTCGCGTTGGCGATCGCCAACCCGTGGTTTGAAACAATTTTCCGAATCGTCAAAATCCGCGCTTCGCCGGACGCGTTCTCTCGCGCGGGATGGAACCACCCAATACCAGGACGAAGGGGCGGGATCGCGCAACAATGCCAGCAAGAAAACCAGCATGAAAGCGCTCGCCGCGACCCCAATCATCGCGATTGCGACAGCCACCCACATCTGCAGGTCCGATCACTCACACGCGGGGAACAGTCCATTGCACTCCTCCACGCGTAAGAGTTGTTTAAAGAATTTGTAAGGATTTAATAAAGACTCGACATCTGCCTGAAAGACTCCGGCGTCTGCGCGCGAGTGCTTCCTTAACAGCCCCACTCCGCTTCGCCAGGACGGGCGAAATACCGGCGGGATTCTCCTTGCTCGCTCGTCCCCGATTCCAGTTCCAGCAGGGCCAATCGTGCCGCAGCCACCAGGCGGCTCTTCTCTTTTGCTGGAACCGCCGTCCAATCCCCGCGCTTTGGGGCAGCCGCTTTGCCTTCCAAATCCGGCAGCAAGGCATGCAGGTAATGGTGGAAAAGTTCTGCCAGCCGCTCCGGCGCTACATCGTGAATCCACATACGCGTTGTCTCCCGTCTGACTTCCAACTCCAGACGATTAGACACGGAGCTTCGCAAAGAGCGAATAAACGATTCGTAAAATGTTCATAAGGGAAAAAGGCGAGGGATCAGCTGGCGAGTCGCATGGAAGATAGGCTGAAGCCGTTCGTGCGATCAGGGCTTCGATCTTTGCCGCAGTCGTGCGCCTCAAACTCCGCTCGCGCGCGAAGAATGAGATCGTCGGTCCGATCGCCGTTCCTGGCTTCGGCGACAAATCGGCGATTGCACTCGCTGCACCATGCATTCACGGAAGAGCCAGGTTCCAGCTTCGAGAAATGGAGATATCGGTTGGGACGCGTCACTCCACTAGGCTAGGGTTCCGCAGGAAGTCGCGCTATAAGGTGCGCACTGTAGTTCCGCACGACTTATGACGCCTTTTGCCGCATGATGCAATGCCCTCGAGCTCCCACCCCTTCACGAGCAGGGATCAAACCGGTACCCAACCCAAGGTTCGGTCAGCAGATACTTCGGCGCGGACGGGTCGCTTTCAATCTTTTTTCTCAACTGCCCCACGAAGACGCGCAAGTATTCCGGTTGCTCGGTGCTGTTCGGCCCCCAGACCGCGGCCAGCAGGGCGCGGTGAGTGACCACCTTTCCCGCCCGCCGCGCGAGGTAAACCAGCAGATCAAATTCCTTCGGAGTCAGATGCACTTCCCGGCCCGCCACCTTCACCGATCGAGCGTCCAGGTCGATGGCGAAATCTCCTACGGTAATGGCAGAGGGAGCATCTTCTGCCAACGGCGTTCGCCGCATCTGGGCCCGGATCCGCGCCAGCAGCTCGGTCATGCTGAAGGGCTTGGTCACGTAGTCGTCGGCGCCGGCGTCCAGGGCTTCGACCTTGGAACGATCCTGTCCACGAACCGACAGCACAATAATTGGCACCTGGGAAGTTTCGCGAACCTGCCGGCAAAGACCGACGCCATCCAGGTTGGGCATGGCCAGGTCGGTAATGACGACGTGCGGAGTCCAGTTCTTCATCAGTTCCAGCGCCATCTCGCCATCGTTGGCCACGCGAATGTCGTATCCCTGCGCCGTAAGCGTCGTTCGCAGGACGCGCGTAATTTGCGGCTCGTCGTCCACCACGAGAATTCGCTTCTGAGAGTTGGCCACGGGCTACCGCATTTCCTGGGTCACGATGTGCACATCCACCGCCGGCGTGTCGCGCAGGAACTTGTGGATTGTCGAAAGATAAAAATATCGCTTCCAGCCCTTGGTTGCCGACCTGCCAAATACCACCTGCGTAATATGATTTTCGCGCACAAACTCCGCTACTCTCTCCGCCACGGATTTGCCTTCGGCTCGCACCACCTTGGCGCCCACGCTTTCGGCAAAGCGCACGTTTTCCGCCAGTGACTGCTGATTTTCATCGCTCTCATCCGCCCCGGTGTCCACATAGAACACGAAGTAATCCCCGTCCATGGCCTGCGCCATGCGCGCGCCTCGGGCAATCAGATACTGCGCAGCGGGATTGGAGCTGATGCATACCGCAATGCGCTCCCGGACTTGCAGCAGTTGGCCGTCTTCGCTCTTCAGCGCGGAAAGCGTGCGATCGACCGCCTGGGTCACTTGGCGCAGCGCCAGTTCGCGCAACGCCACCAGATTAGTGTTGCGGAAAAAATTCGCCAACGCTCGCTCGGCGCGATCCACGGGATAAATATCCCCGCGCTTCATGCGGGTCTGCAGCGCCTGGGGCGTCAGGTCCGCCATCACAATCTCGCCCGCCCGCCGGACCACCCAGTCCGGCACCGTCTCCCGCACCTGCACTCCGGTCAAGGTTCGGATGGTCGGCGACAGGCTCTCGATATGCTGCACATTCATCGTCGACAGCACGTCAATGCCGGCATCCAGCAACTCAAACACGTCCTCGTAGCGCTTGGCGTGCTTGCTGCCTTCGATGTTCGTATGCGCCAGCTCATCCACCAGGCAGACGTGCGGCTTGCGTTCCAGAATCGCGTCGACATCCATCTCTTCAAAGATCGTCGACTTATATTCCAGCTTTTTTCGCGGGACAGTCTCCAGCCGTGACGACAGCTCAACGATCGGCTTGCGCCCGTGATTCTCCACCACGCCGATGACCACTTCCTCTCCACGACTGGCTCGCCGCACGCCTTCGCTCAGCATGGCGTAGGTCTTGCCTACGCCGGGCGCATAGCCAAGAAACAGCTTGAATACAGCAGGCCGCTTCTCGGTGCCCACTTCCTTCAGCCATTCTTCGGGAGTCTTGGTCATCGCCGCTATTTTCCACGCCTGCGCGGGAATTGTCGAATCAATACAGAGTTTCAGGGTTTCAAAGTTGCAAGGTTGCTCGGCTTCAGAGTTTGCTGATCTTCCATTAGAACTTAGAAACTTGCCTCGTTTACAATCCTCCCGTGAAAGGCCGCTGGCCCCAATACGTATTCCGATTCGCCGCATGCTTGGCGTCTACCGCTGGGGTGGTCCAAGTCTATCGCCATCTGCTCCACGTCAATCCCACCACGGTCGCGCTCACTTTTCTGCTGATGGTGCTCTGGGTCGCTGCCTACTGGGGATTTCGTTTTTCTGTTTTTTTGGCGATCATCGCCACCCTCGCCTTCAACTATTATTTCCTTCCTCCGATCGGCACGCTCACCGTCGCCGACCCGCAAAACTGGGTAGCCCTGTTCGCCTTTCTCGTGACCGCGGGAATCGCCAGCGAACTGGCCGACCGCGCCCGTCGCCAGACCGCCGACGCGCATCAGCGCCGCCGCGACGTCGAGCGCCTGTTCAGTTTCAGCCAGCGTCTGCTCGCCACCGACAACGTTGCCGAGTTGCTCAACAATATTCCGGCTTACATTCGTGACGGCTTCGGCGCCAAGTCTGCCGCCGTCTACCTCATGAGTTCGCAGCAGGTATACCGCACCGACGCAATGGCCACATGGCTTTTGCTGCAGGATCTGCAAATGGTCAGCTCGCGCGGCGAGCCGGTCCTCGACACGCAGCGCGCCATCTCTCTTGCCCCGCTCCGCCTGGGGACGCGCACCACTGGCGCGGTAGGAATTGCCGGTCCCGCCTTGTCGCGTGCCACCCTCGAAGCCCTGGGCAGCATGATCGGCATCGCCATCGAGCGCGCCAACGCCGTGGAAAAACTTTCACAGACCGAAGCCGCCCACCAGAACGAGAATCTGCGCGCCGTTCTTCTGGACTCGGTGACGCATGAATTGCGAACGCCGCTGACCGGCATCAAGGCCGCCGTCACCGGCTTGCTATCCGACTTCAATTTGAATGAGGGGCAAAGAAAGGAATTGCTGACGGTTATCAACGAAGAAACCGACCGCCTGGACCGCCTGGTCGGCGAGGCCACCGAGATGGCACAACTCGATGCTCACAAAGTGGAGTTGCACATGGCCGAGGTCGACATCGCCACCGTGATTGAATCCGCCGTGGAGGATTCGCGCTCAGTCCTGGGCCAGCATGCGCTGGAGATTAGCGTGCCGCCGTCACTGCCGAAAATCCGGGTCGATGCCGACCGAATCGCCGAGGTTCTCAAGCAGTTGCTGGAGAATGCCGCCAAATATTCCCCGCCCGAGTCGCCCATCACGATCACTGCCGAGCGGCGCGGGGACTCAGTGTTGACCAGCGTGACCGACCGCGGCACCGGCATCGACGACTTCGAGCAGGCCCTGGTCTTCGACAAGTTTTATCGCGGCCGCGATCAGCGCTATCGCGTCCAAGGCACAGGCATGGGGTTGGCCATAGCCAAGGCAATCGTTGAAGCTCACCGCGGAACCGTTGCCGTCACCAGCCAGGTCGGCCGCGGCTCCGTCTTCTCTTTCGAACTCCCCACCGCTTAAACACCCCACACCTTGTCATCCTGAGTGAAGCGAAGCATCTATGCAGTTCGCCGACGCCATCACAGACCCGGCAAGGCATTTCCACCGCGACCGCCGCTGCCTCAATTCTTCAACTTCGGCCGCTCGCACGCATCCACGATTTTGCCGGGATTAATCGCGTCGTCGTCTACCTGCTCTTCCAGAATCTTGCCGTCCTTGCCGATCAGGAAGTTCACTCGCCGCGGCGCCTTGTACTCATCGACAAAGATTCCATACTTCCGCGTCACTTCCCCGCCCCAATCGCTCAGCAGCGGAAACGTAACCCCAATCTGGTCGGCAAAGGCCCGGTTCGCATACGGACTATCCATGCTCACACCCAGGACCTGGGTGTCGGTCGCATCCAGCCGTTTCAAATCGGCCTGGAGCGCCTTCATCTGCCGGGTTCAACCGCCGGTGAATGCGAAAATGTAAAACGCCACCACGACGTTTTTCTTCCCGCGATACTGGCTCAACGTCACCGATTTCTCTTGCTTGCCCTCGACATATTCCAGCTTGAAGTCCGGCGCCATGTCGCCGACTTTCGGCATGCTGCCCTGTGCCGGCGCGGTGCCGGTCATGCCCAGCGCGGCCACGGCAGCTAAAACGGATGAGACCCACATGTTCGGACACTTGCTCGACATCCTGTCCTCCTGAATGAACTTGTCCTGTCCCCAGATTTGGCGGTGAGACCCGCACCCTGTTATCCAGACACGGGTGTACAACTTAGACGTGCGGCCGCAAGAATGATAGCGCGCCGCTCCGAAAAGCAGTATGATTTTCTGTGAAGGGTACGGCACCGGACGCGTTGGCCGCCGTCCCGCGACCCAGACGCTGATCAGTACCCTGCCCTCCGCACGATTGGCATTGCCCAATGCCGCAGCAGACATTAAATTCAGTTTCAGATCGCGGCTCGCCGCCTCCGTCCATGACTCTCTCCACACTGAACGACATCTTCTTCGCCGTCACCGAACGCAATCTGGAACACGTCATGCTTTACCGCGAAGGCGGCAAATGGATTTCCATTTCCTCTGCCGACCTGCGCCGCCGCGTCGCCGGGACCATGCGCGCGCTGCAGCAGTGGGGCGTCCGCAAAGGCGATCGCGTTGCCATCCTTAGCGAGAATCGCCCCGAATGGACGATCGCCGACTTCTCCATCCTGCTGCTGGGCGCGGTCACCGTACCGATTTATGCAACCTTGACCGCGGAGCAGACCGCCTACACCCTTTGCGATTCCGGTGCCGGAATTGTCTTCGTTTCGAGCGAGCATCAGTTGCGCAAGATCGAAGCCATCCTGCCGCAGACCCGCATTCAGAAGATCGTCGTGATGGATCACTTGCAGATCCCGCCCGATCTGGCCAGCACCACCGTCCTCATGCAACCGATGATGAGTGACGGTACCGCCGCGCTGGATGCCGAAGCCGAGGCTTTCGCCCATTCGGTCCAACCCGACGATGTCGCCACGCTCATCTATACGTCCGGCACTACGGGCACCTCCAAGGGCGCCATGCTCACCCACGGCAACATGGCGTCGAACATCAACTATTCCTTCGACGGCTTCGGCATGCGGCCCGGCGGCATCAGCATCTCGTTTCTGCCGCTCTCGCACGTTACCGCCCGCCACGTGGATTTCTCGCTGCTCTACCACGGAGTGACCCTGGCTTACTGCTCGTTCATGGAGCATCTTCCGGAAACGCTGCTCGACATCCGGCCCACCGTCTGCGTGGCCGTGCCGCGCGTCTACGAAAAAATTTATGCCAAGACTGAAATGAAGGCGCACAGCTTCCTCAAGCGGATGATCTACCGCTGGGCGCTGAAGGTGGGGCGCGAAAACAAGCCCACGATCCTTTCCGGACAAACTCCCGGATCTTCCCGCTGGAAGCTCGCTAACAAGCTGGTCTTTTCCAAGATTCGTGAGGGCGTTGGCGGGCGCGTCGAGGTCTTCATCTCCGGCGGCGCGCCGCTGGGCCGCGAGCTGGCCGAATGGTTCGCCACCGTTGGCATCCGTATTCACGAAGGCTACGGCCTCACCGAAACTTCGCCGGTGATCGCGGTGAACACGCCCGTAAATCACCGCATCGGCACGGTGGGAAAAACGTTGCCCAACCTCGAGGTCCGCATCGCCGAAGATGGCGAGATCCTGGTGCGCGGGCCGTCGGTCTTCAAAGGCTACTGGAATCGTCCCGAAGAAACCCACAACGCCTTCCTGGATGGCTGGTTCAAGACCGGGGACATTGGCAAGATCGACGCGGACGGCTACCTCTCGGTGACCGACCGCAAGAAGGAGCTGATCAAGACGTCGGGCGGAAAATTCATCGCGCCGCAGCCCATCGAGAACTCGATGAAGCTGAGCCCGCTTGTCGGAACCGCCGTGGTAGTGGGTGAGAAGCGCAAGTTCGCCTGCGCCCTGATCTCGCCGAATTTCGCGCTGCTGGAAGAGTGGGCGCACAACAATGGCGTCCAGTTCTCCTCGCGCGCCGACTTGGTTTCAAACCAGAAGGTGCAGGAGCTCTATCAGGGCATCGTACAGGATGTGAACGAAAACCTGGCCCGCTTTGAGAAGCTGAAGCGGGTGGTCGTCGTGCCGGATGAGTTTTCGGCTGACAACGGCGCGCTAACGCCCACCTTGAAACTCCGCCGCCGCGTGGTCGAGGAGCGCTACCGCAATCAGATTGAGGAGACTTACAAGCAGGCGGAGGCCAAGTCATCGTCCTGATACCCGGCGATTTTCCACCTGCGCCCGTCAGCATGATCGGCTGGAATCACTTTGTCATTCCGAACAAAGCCGGCTTCGGATCATCTCATCCGCCTGCTATTTCATTTGCAGCCAAGACCGTCTCGTATTGCCGCTTCCAGCGCATCGGCGTCGATGTCCTTTAGAGCTTTAAACCGGATGCAATATCCGGTCACGCTCGCCTTGCCTATTTTTTTTCCATAGGTTGTGAGTAAGTGCTTCTTATCTTTGAGTCCAAGAATATAGACGGAGATTCCGCTCTTATTTCCGCTCACGCCAATTTGAAAAAACTCTCTGCTTTTTCCATTGGCATATTTTATTGTGTGAGATCCATATCCAATCGTAGGGTTGGTAACCGTGCGATCTTTGTCTTTCCCATCGAAAAACCACAATTTGCATTTGGGTGACACGTGCAGCGTGATGCGATGCAACTCTCGCATGTCACTCTGTTTTGGCTCCGGTTGGCTGGCGATATGCTTCTCGATTTGCCCTTGTACATTCATAAATTCCGCTCCCCGACGGCGCGCAGAAAGTTTTGCTGCCTGGCGTCGGCCTGCTATTTACCCGCGCTCTCCAGCAGCACCGGCTTGGTCCCGATCGCGACCGCTCCGCCGCTGATCGGCGACTGCTTGCCTGCCAGGTCCCATACCGCGGTGAATGGCCCGCCCACCACGTATTTCGAGGTGAAGCCGGCATCGAACGACCGCGACGCGTTCCACACGATTCTCGCTTGCGAGCCGTCGCTGCGCTTTAGGTCACAGGTCCAGACGTCACTCTCAGCCGAGCACGGCTTCGTGAACGTCGATCCCACCAGCCACTTGTAGACTTCGCCATAGGCAATGCCGGCTTTGAACACCCCGCTCTCGTCCCATAGCCCGCCCCAGGCCTGCGGATTGCGGCCCATATCCCACATATACCAGTAGGCGCGGGCCACGCCCCCCGAGGCTTGCAGGATGAGCCAGCGCGCCACGTAGGCGGCCTGCGCGTCCGCATCGGGCATTTCGCCGTTCGTGCCCCAGCCGCCTTCGGTGGTCCAGAAGGGCTTGCCGCCCATGCCGCCGCGATCCATGATGCCGCGAATCGTTGCAATCTTGCCGGGCACGGTGTCGGGGCACGCGTCAGAACGCGTTTCGTGCGGGCAGCCGCTGCCGGCAAACGTGTCGGGCATGGGGGCGGGCACGATGCCGTGCGTGCGCGCCGCGTAAAGATGCACGGCCACGCCATCCGGATAATTTCCATACTGCTTGTACGCGGCGAGAAAATTCCGGAACCACTCGTCGTAACCGCGCGCGTCGCCATTGTCCTTGGTATCCCCGGTGGTGGCGGCCGAGATGTCGGGCGTGAGCGTCACGCAATCCTTGCATTGATCCTTCACGATCTTCACCATGTCGGAGCACATGCGCGCGCTCTCGGCATAGGTGCCGATCCAGAATCCGTCAAGATTGGGCTCGTTCCAGCAGGTGTAGGCCACGATGCGGCAACTCTTGTTCGGAGCCTTGCCGGTGCAGACGTGATCGAGCAGGCTGGCGACGAATTCCTTGAAGTAGCAGTCGGTCGTGGTTGTGCCTTGCAGCGGACCCTGGCAGAGCGCGGCGGTGTCGAGATCCTTGGGCGGAGAGCAGTCAGCCTCATCGCGGCTGGGACCGCAGCTGGAATGTGCGTTTCGCGCCGCCCAGGCCGGCGTGCGGCTGAAGGTGTACAGGACGTCGACATGGTGAGCTTGCGCGGCGTCAAGCCAGCGGTCAAGCGTGCGCCAATCGTAGCGGCCGCGCGCATCGCCCTCCAGGTGATACCACGTCGTCAGATTGCCCAGCATGCGCAGGCTGCCGAAAGGGACGCTCGGCCACGGAGTGTTCAGCCGGTTGATGTGCATGCCGAAAAATGTGGGCGGGATGGGCGCGGGGTTGGATGACGAGGCGGCGGAAGGCTGTGCAGTTTGCGCGCAGGAGAGAAAAGGGATCAGCAGAAGCAGGATCGCGGCGAGCTTTCTCATGATGGTCGTATCTTACCGCGACGGAGAGTGCGAAAGGTCGCCTTCTGGAGATTTGAGGGCGCGGAATCGCCCTATGCAAAAAAAGCCGCACATAAAAAAAGCGTGGCAGCAAAATGCTGCCACGCTTGCGATGATCCCTTCCAGACTAGATTTATGGCGTCATCCTGAGATGATCCCTTCAAGACTAGATTTACGGCGTCATCCTGAGCGGAGGCGCTTTTCAGCCGGAGCGAAGGATCTCCCACTTACAGGCTCTATGGGTGTGAGAGTCCTCGCCCAACTGGTGAAAACGCGGGGCGTCGGAATGACGCACGCGTCCGAGATGCCCGTTCTTCCGCTTTACGCGCTGATGCGCGACAGCGAAACCGCCGCCGATTTACTTTCGCGCAGGGGCGCGGGAGCTATGGCCAAAGGCACTTTTGTCAGCAGGAAATTATCCATAAGCAGCGCGTCAATGCCGGAGCACGAATAGCTGCGGATCGCGTCCAGCGGGCTGACCACCAGCGGCTCACCGAACAGGTTGAACGAGGTATTGATCAGCATAGGCGCAGGCGCGCGCAGCCCGAAGCGCTTAAGCAGATCCCACAGCGCCAGATTCGATTCCTTGCTCACCGTGTGCAGGCGCACCAGGCCGCCGGGCAAAATGAAATCTTCTGGCAGGCCTTCCACACCGGGGCGCACCCGCGCCAGCGTGTTCATGCTTTCGCAGAGCGACGAGCATTCGAAGTAGCGCGGCGCGTCCTCGATGGGCACCGAAACCGCAAACGGCCGGAACCACTCGCGGTGCTTGATGAAATCGTTCAGATTTTCTTTCACGTAAGACGCCCAGGGCGACGCAAGCACGCTGCGGTTGCCCAGCGCGCGCGGGCCAAACTCGGCCATGCCCTGAAACCACCCGATGATCTTGCCGGCCAGCAGCAGTTGAATGGCCTGGTCGGTCTGCTTTTCGCGCATCACCTGGAAGGAGAAGCGGGCCTTGCAGTTATCCAGTACGTCCTTGATGTCGTGACGCGAGAAACCTGGCCCCCAATAGGGCGTGGCGTGATAGGGCTTGCGCGGCGCCTGCTTTTCGTGATGCTGCAGATACAGCGCAGCGCCTAATGCCGTGCCCGAGTTGCCGGGCGCGGGCGGCACAAAAACGTGATCCAGGCCGAGACGCTCTTCCAGCGAAGCCACCAGCAGGCTGTTGTTGAACAGGCCGCCGGCAAGGCAAACGTCTTGCACGTTGTGCTCGCGGCAAAGCGATTCGACGATCTCGCCGACTTTTTCGGCGCACGCTTGCTGCGCGCTGGCGGCAAGGTTGCGGCGCTGATCTTCCGTAAGCTGCTTGGGATCCTGCGGCAGGCCGGTCTTTTGCCAGAATTTCGCCGACAGGATGAATCGATCGCCGACCCCATGATCGAGATAAGCGTAATCCAGTTGCAGCGAGCCATTCTTCGAATGACGCAGCATGTCGCGGAACACATCGCGATACTCCGGCTCGCCGCCGAGACTCAGCCACTGCGTCTTGTGCTCGTCCGATCGCGGTTTGAATCCGAGCGCTTCGGTGATCCGCGAGTACAGCCATGCCAGCGAATGCGGATAAGCGATGTCGCGAAGCTTGCGCAGCCGCGTCCCGTCCCCGAGCGCGACCATGCCGGAGCGGCCGTCGCCGTCTTCATCCATGGTAAGGACGATGGCGCGGTCGTACTTCGATAAGAAAAACGCGCTGGCGGCGTGGCTCAGATGATGCTCGACGTTGAAAATCTTGTCTTCGAGATGCTTACCGGTTTGATGGCGCAACACGCGCATGTAGCCGAGTTCGCGGGCAAGGCGGCCGAATTCCCGCACCTGGGCGTGTCCTACGGCCACCGGATCGAGCGGCGACATGCGTGCGCCGGCAGCGGAGCGGCGCATCCAGCCGCGCAAAGGCGTGGCGCTGAGCGCGACGCAATCGATGCTCTCCCACCCGCCGGCTGCCTTCGAGAGGCAGAACTGGATGGCCGCGGCGGGCAGGCCGCGGGCGTCTTTCTGGCGAGAGAGTTTGCTCTCTTCGATGACGGCGCGGATCACGCCATCTTCAATGAGGGCAGCCGAGGTGTCGTGACCGAAGGATGAGAGGCCAAGGATGCGCATAGTGGTATGGGGTTGTGCCGATTGACGCGAAACGAATGAGGATGCGAGCCGACGCTTTACCGCGTCGCGAGTATGTAGTGGATCAGTTCGAAAGCCTTGACGGTGGCGTCATTCCGAAGCCCCGCGCTTTCACCAGAGGGGCGAGGAACCTCACACCCACAGGACATGTAACTTCAGTCGCCGTCGCCGACTGCCACCGGATTCGCCTTCAGACGCTGCAGCAGCGGGCTGTTTTGCGACAGAAATTCGAGGTGCCCGCACTTGGGGCATTCCAGCATTACGTTGCCGCCTTGCGAGCCATAGGGGAGAAACGTCAGCTTGGTGAAAACGTAGGTTTCGATTTCGTGCTTGCAGCGCAGGCACTGCACGCCGCTGAGGGCGCGAGCCACTGGCTTTTTGTCCATCTGGGACAGGTTGGTTCGGCTGGTTTTTTCGTCGCTCATGTTTGCACCGCTCGATCAGGCCGCGGTCAGGTTCGACCTAGGCGAATTGGCCCTGTAAAGACTGGGCTTCAGAATAACCCAGCCGGGCCAGAACCGCTCCCGCATGCTGTTGCACAAGTTGAGCCTGCCCCTCGGTGAACGTGGCCCGCCATCCGCCAGACGAACCGCTGCGAATAAAGCGGCCCTTCGCGGAAGCGCGCTGCGGCGTGGCTTTTTCTTTTTCCTTCATGCGCGCCAGCGAATTATTCTCGATGGCCGCCGGGATGCGCACTTTCACCTCCGGCATCCGCAGGAAATCGACGATGCGGGAAAGCTGCTGCACCGGGTCCTGCTTCAATTGCTCGAAGTTGACGTGCAGAATTTCGCCGCGCCGGGATTCGGCGGCGTTCATCCAGGAATTGACGTGATCGATCCAGGAGCAGAACGGGTTCACCCCGGTACTCAGGAAACGCTCGATGTACGAGTCGAAGTCATCGTTGGCAAAGCCTAGCGCCTTTTGATAGGCGTACTCGGAAAGTGCCACGTCGCGCGGATCGCGCACCAGGTAGATCGCTTTCTTGTACTCCGGGCGGAAGGCCTCGTGGGTCTTGATGAGGCGTCCGTTCCCGGGCAGCACGGTTGCGCCCGCTTCGTGCTTGCCCACGTCGGGCAGCATTTCATTGGTATTGCTGAAGCCAGAGGCCTGTCCCGCGAGGATCTCGAGCAGCATGAAGCGCAGCCAGGTGCTGCCGGATCGCGGGTACGAGCCGACAAATACGTCGGTGGGGCGGAAGCCGCGGTGGCGAATCCAGACGAGGGGAACGCGGGCATGAGTTTTCGATAGCGTATGGCGGACTTTGCGGAGTGTGGTCATGATGATGGGTATCAGTTCTCGATTTTGATGGGGGCTGGGGATAGCACGGGTTCCTGGGCGGTCGCGGGCTGAGACTTCGTTCCGCGATAACGGCGCAGGACGGCGATCGGCGCGTAACAATACACGAACGCCGTGAAGCGATCGAAAGCGCGGAGGGCGCGGTAGTAGACTTCATCCTGCACGCGCTCGGCGATTCCGGCTGGCGCGGATTCCACGTTTCGCGGATACACCGGCCAGGCGCCGGCGGACTCCTTCTTCCATAGCGCCTGGTAGCGGGCAATCTTGTTGGCCAGTTCCTGCGGCAACTCGGACTTCCGCCTTTCACTCACGCCAATCGCTTCTGTTTTCACGCCGGCGTGTTGCGGAGCGTCATAGATGGCAGAGCGGTCGGCGCCCGCAGGCGTGGTCATGCGCGGATCAAATTCAATATCGAGAAACAGGCAGATCCCGCGCATCGTGGTCTCGGGCGAGCCCACCATTTCTTCGTAGTGAATCTGATGCAGCGGCACGCCCTGTCGAGCCAGCGCGTCGCACTCGCGTTTCATCCGCCGATAACCGATCAGGGCTCGATGCGTGATGCCGCGCTTGGCGAAGAATGAAGATCCCTTCGCAGCCTGCGTGATACTGCGGCAGGTTGCGGCCAGGTCGCGCCAGATGACGAGGAAACGGGCGTTCGGAAATTCCTGGGCCAGCGGCTGCAGCGATTCGAAATAGTTGGGCGACTTGTCGCCGTAAAGCGCCTCTTGCGAATACTGTTTCCACACTTGCGTGGCGGCCGCGGGATAGCTGGAGGCGGGCACCGAGAGGCGGCTGGTATCGATATGGTGGCGGGTGAGCGCGTTATTCCAGAACTCCCATCGCTCCAGCCAGTCCGACTTGCTGCCTCCGCCGGCAAACAGCGAACGCAGCAAAAACAGATCGCTCTCATAGGTGAGAGCGATCTGCGGATGCTGATTCAGGAGTGTATACAGCAACGAGGTCCCCGATCGCCAGATGCCGACGACGAAGAGGGGGCCCGGTTGGTGTGAAGTGGTCATTTCGCGCAATGAGTTTAATATTTGCTGCTAGTTATCCTGAGCGCAGCGGAGGATCTATGCATTTCGCCGGCGGCGTCAAGGTACATAGGTTCTTCGCTGCGCTCAGGATGACAAAGCGAATTTAGTCGCCGTCGACGCCGGCCAGTTCCATGGCGTCGGACGTGACGACTTGCGAACGGATCCAGGGATAGGTGCGGGCAAGGCCTTCGGCGAGGGAGATGTTCGGCTCCCAGCCCAGCACCTTGCGCAGCAGCGTGTTGTCGCTGTTGCGGCCGCGCACGCCCTGCGGTCCGGTCAGGTTGTGGCGCTTCACCAGCTTCTTGCCGGCGATGCGCGACACGACGTCGACCAGGTTATTGATTGTGGTCAGCTCGTCGGTTCCAAGGTTGAGCGCGTCGCGATGACCGGAGGCCATCAGGCGAATCAGGCCTTCGACGCAGTCATCCACGTACATGAACGAGCGGGTCTGTTCGCCGTCGCCCCAAATCTCGATCTCAGCGCCGTCTTCGGCAAGCGCAACTTTGCGCGAGATGGCCGCGGGCGCCTTCTCTTTGCCGCCGTCATAGGTGCCGAGCGGGCCGTAGACGTTGTGGAAGCGCACGATGCGCGTCTCGAAGCCGAAGTCTTTGTAGTAGTAGCGGCAAAGCTCTTCCGCAAAAAGCTTTTCCCACCCATAACCCGGCTCGGGATCGGCGGGATACGCGTCTTCTTCCTTCAGCGGCTTCACATCAGGATCTTTCTGCTTGGCCTGGTTGTAGACGCAGGCGGAAGAAGAAAACAGGAAGCGCTTTACGCCCTGCTTGTAGCTGGCATCCAGCATGTGGGCGTTGATGAGAATGTTGTTGCGGCTGATGTCGGCATGATTAGCGGTGATGTAGCCGATGCCGCCCATGTCGGCGGCGAGGTTGTAGACCTCGTCGATGCCGCCGCGGGTGGCGAGCAGGCAGTTTTCGATCTTGCGCAGGTCAAGAACTTCCATCTCGTCGGCGGGGCTGGTTTCGTACTCCGGCAGTTTGAGGTCGGCGCCGCGAACCCAGTGGCCGTCGCGCTTCAGACGTTTAACCAGGTGGTGGCCGATGAAACCTCCCGCGCCGGTTACGAGTATCCGCTTTTGCTTGGTCATTACGTTTCTCCTGAATTGGTTCTAAATTCTTTTCCTGCGTAGGGCGAGTTTGCGGGAGGACTTGGGGCGTTACGAAAATGTTATGAACTTTTCGCGAAAATCCGGGGAAGCAGATGTTCCGTGCAGACGGCCCAGGCAAACTTGGAGCCGTTCACGATATAGCGCTGCCACAAGCGTTTCGGTTCGGCGCACAGCCGGAAGAGCCATTCCAGCCCATTCTCGCGCATCCACTCCGGCGCCTGCTTCAAGCGGCCGGTATTCAAATCGAAGGCGGCGCCCACGCCCAGCATCACCGGAACATGGATGACATTGCGGTGATCGTACATCCATCGTTCCTGCTTGGGCGTGCTCAAACCAACCCACAGAACATCGGCGCGAGATTCCTCGATCAGGCGCTTCACTTCTTTTTCTTCCGCATCATTCAATGGGCGGAAGGGCGGGCAGTAAGTTCCGGCGATCTGAATGCCGTAGCGCTGCTGTTCGGCCTGGGCAAGAGCGTCGGCAACTCCCGGCGCTCCGCCGTAAAAAAAGTGGCGATATTTCGAGCCGGTTTCGCGGCAGAACGTTTCCATCAGCTCCGGGCCATAAACCCGGCGCTGCATGTGCTTGAATCCCTGCCACCGGCCCAGCCACACCAGCGGCATGCCGTCAGGAACCACCAGGCCGGCATGCGCCAGGATTTCGCCAAACTTCGCATCCTCACGCGACACCGAAACCCCATGCATGCCCGTCACCGCGACGTAGCGCGCCGGGCCGCGATCGGCGATCCACGATTCCAGGATCTGAATGGCATCCGGAATCTGCACCGCGTCGACGCGAACGTCGAGTACGCGGTAGTTCGGGATCGTCGTGGGCGCGGATTGTAAGGTCGCAGTAGACACGATTTTCCTAATTCCCATTTCTTGTCATCTTGAGCGCAGCGAAATTGCAAACTCGCGCGCGATGACAGCCTGAAATCCTACCGGGCGGACGCGGTGGCCATCTGCCACGCCGGCGTCGCCTTCACTTCCACTTTCTTTCTGGCGGCCGCCAGCAGGCGGTCACTGACGAATACCAGCGCGAACAGAATCATGAACGTCCCGTCAGGGCGGCTGCCGAAGGTGCGGCTGACCATGCCGTTGACGAAAATATCGAGATAGATCGCGAAGCAGCCAACCGCCATCTGGTGCAGCGGGCTGTCGGTGCCGACGGCTCGCATGACTGCAAACATGTTTCGCGCCGTCCAGCCCAGCATCATCACGATGACCACCAGCCCGATCAGGCCGTTGTTGTACATGACTTCGAGGAAGCCATTGTGCAGGTGGTTGGGCATCCAGTTGACGTTGATCTTGTAAGAAATGAAGCGCGACGACATGAAGCCGCGGCCGAGAATGATTTTCGCCTTGATCAGCTGCCATCCCGCGGCCCACACATCGGAACGACCGGTAACGCTACCCGCCTGTCCGCTGCCAACGTAGAACTTTAAGTAGGTGCCGAGTGGAGTGAAGAGCACCAGAATCGTGCCCACTGCCATCAGGATGAGCAGGAAGCGGGCGGCCGATTTGAACTTGCCGCGCAGCATGAAGAAGGCGAGCGCGCCGAAGATGCAGCCCAGAATTCCGGTTTTGCCGGCGGCCAGAAGCATGACTACCATGCCCAGCAGCGTGAACAGGTTGCGAGAGGCATTCTTCAAGCCGGGCCGCGACAGCGTCAGCGAACAGAGCACGACCAGCCCGGCATCGACCGAGAGAACGGTTGGCGCGGTGCCCACGTCATACAGGCGGCCCGTGGCCAGCGTGTCAGGGTTCGAAACCAGGCGAATCATGGGCAGCGCAATCATGAAGACCAGCGCCCATTGCGTGACGACAAGGAAGCTTCGCAGATCGTCGGTGTTTTTGATTTCGTAATTGCAGGCCGCCAGCAACGCGATGGCGAGGAACAATTTGACGATCCAGGCGAGCGAAAATGAAGGCTGCTCGGCATAGGCGCAGGATAGAAAGCACACGATGCCGAACCACGTCACCCACTTATACGATCCCGTGAACAGGGTCTTCAGATATTCCGTGTGACGAAACGTATAAAGCAGCAGGCCAATGCCTACGAAAAACCACAGCATGGCTTCGGAGATGGCGCCGGAGGAGAAGCCCTTGCCCTCAGCGTCGTCGGTGACGTAGGAAAAAACGGCTTCGGAGCCGAGCAATACCCACCAGCAGGCGAAAATCAGGTTGCGGCTGCGCGCTTCCACGCTCGGCGCGGTGGCAACCGCGAAATACATGATGAGGAAGAATGCTCCGCCCGCCAGCATGATGGAGATGGCCTGGTCGGAAGTGAGCTCGAGGAAGAGCGCGAGCGCAGCCAGCGTGACCACCGCGAGTCCGGCAATCCAGCGCACGGAAGTCTTGCGCGGTAGCGGCTTGGCGGCGCCGATGGTGGGCGCTTCCGGCTGGCTGACCGAATTGAGGAACGTCGACAAGATTTACGCGGCCCCCGAACCCTTCAGCACCGCCGGAATCGTTTTGATCAGGATCTTGAGATCCAGAAGCAGCGACCACTTATCGATGTACTGGAGATCGAGCTCCATCCATTGCTCAAAGGAAACTTCGCTGCGGCCGCCGATCTGCCACAAGCAGGTTACGCCAGGGCGAACGCTGAAGCGACGGCGCTGCCAATCCTCGCTGAACCCTTCGTAGTCGCGCAACGGAAGCGGGCGCGGTCCCACCAGGCTCATATCGCCCCGCAACACATTGAACAATTGCGGCAATTCGTCGATGCTGGTCTTGCGCAGGAATTTTCCGATCGGGGTGATGCGGGGATCGTTCTTGATTTTGAAAACCGGGCCGCTCACTTCGTTGAGGTGCTCAATGTCCTTCATGCGCTTCTCGGCGTCAACCACCATGGTGCGGAACTTGTAGATGCCGAAATGGCGCTTGTTCAGGCCCAACCGCTTCTGCACGAAGAATACCGGCCCCGGCGAAGTCAGCTTGATGGCTAACGCCGTGAGCAAAAAGACAGGCAGGAGCAGAACGCTCAACGCCGCCGACGCAATAATGTCAACCACGCGCTTGATCAGAACCGGCCAGCCCTCCGGGCTCACCGTACTGTGCGTGATGACGGAATCGTCTTCCATCACGACCACGCGTGGCCGGGAACTCTTGCCGTCGAACAGGTTGGAAATGAAGCGGACCAGAATTCCCTGCTCTTCGCAGATGGTGGCGATTTCAGTGGCGCGCGCGTGCAGCGAGCGCATGGGCAGGGCGACGACCACTTCATCCACCACGTTTTTCCGCAGATATTGCAGCAGGCTGTCGAAATCGCATGCCAGGCTGAATCCCGACTGCGAGAATTCTTCCAGGCCGGTCCAATCATCATCGACAAAGCCAACGATGCGGTAGCCAAGGTAGTGATTGTCGCGCATCTTGGTGGCGAACTGCACGGCGCGGGGGTTGGTTCCCACGATCAGCATGTCGCGCAGGTTACGGCCGTGACGGCGCGCATTGCGCAGGGCCAACCGCATCAGCAGGCGGCCGGTGCTGGTGGTGCCAAAAACGGTCAGCCAGAAGACCAGCAGGAATTCCGGCGTCCAAAGGTCGATGTGAACCAAGATATGCGCGACCAGGATTAAAACCGTACCCAGGGTGGTGGCCTTGAACAGGTCGAAGATCTCTTCCCAGCGGCGCGCCAGGCGGCGCGATCCGTACATGCCAAACAACGAATACAGCTGATGCCACGTCAGCAATAAGACCGCGAAAACCAGGAAGTTTTGAATCTTGACCCGCATGGCCAGAAATTCCGCCAAGGTCGCAGCGGATTTCTGCGATACCACGACAGTCGCAAGGCCGAAGGCAAAAATCACCGCAGCCAAATCGAACAACTTCATCGAATTCAACAAAACCTGCCGCCGAAAGTGGCCCACGAGGCGACTCCTAGGGATTCGAACTACCGGGTTAGTGAAGCGCTTGCGGGAGGAATTCGAGAGTGAACGAAAAATTACCCGACCGGAATGAACTTACGATCCCATTCCGGTGCCAGGCGTCCTGCGTCCGGCGGCCACATCGCTGACCACTCGGCTGAAACCTTGCAATTGCGTTGCGATTTGCTGCATGTAAGCCTTCGCTTCCGAAGGGCTCAGAACTTGCTGTTTTGAGTGCCCGTTGCCCCGAACCGGCCAGCCGGAATCGCCCGTGTGCATCACGTCGACAACCGGCGTGGTGACGGCAATCGGTTCATCGGCGAAAATCTGCGAGGCGCCGGGGCCGATGCCGACCGAACTGGCAACGGCTTGCGAGGTGTGCTTGGTGATGTCGAGATCGCCGATCACTTCGTCGACGATTTCCAGGTCAATGGTCTTCTTCTGCAGCGCGCAACCCAGCGAGAGGCAGTTGAAGCAGAGATTATTGATGTTGCGCGGAATGCCGGAGGTGAACTCCGAAACGCGCAGCAAAGCATCGGGAGTGAAAACCGGGCCACCCTGGTAGCCGACCGCGCGCATGCGGTGCTGAATATATTTGTTGGTTTCCTCGAACGAGAGCGGCTTCAGGCCGGTCATCAGGGAAACGCGCTGCCGAAGCTGCAGCATGCCGGGGCGCGCCAGCTTATCGGCAAGTTCCGGCTGCCCGGCCAGGATGATCTGCATCAGCTTGGCGCGGGGCGTTTCGAAATCGGAAAGCAGGCGCACGGTCTCGAGCACGGAGGGCTCCAGGTTCTGGGCCTCGTCGATGACCACAATGAAACGGTTGCCGGCGCGCGCTTCCTGCAGCAGGCGCTTGTTGAACTCTTCATGCATGTGCACGAAGTCGCGGTCGTCGCATTCGTAGCCCAGTTCCGCCAGCAGGAAGCGCATGAACTCGCGCGAGTTGCATTGCGTCTGGAATAGGAAGGCGGTGCGGGCGGAGGAGCGGAACTTTTCCAGCAGGTGAAACAGCAGCGTGGTCTTGCCCATGCCCGGAGGCGCGATCAGGCCAATAAATCCGCGGCCGGCTTCGATGCCGTACACCATGGAAGCCAGCGCTTCCCGGTGAGCTGGGCTGAGATATAGAAAACGTGGGTCTGGCGTGACCCCGAACGGCTGTTCCCGCAATCCGTAATAGGTTAGATACATCCCCGAGTCCTCTTTCCGTGCTTGAGCTTACGCGAAGCTTATTCCAACTCCGACTCGCTGCCGGTCGCAACTGCGACCTTGGCCGCGCCATTTCCGTTGCCCCCGAAGCCGTGAATCCCGTTGCCGTTTCCATAAAGCGGAACGGCGGCCAGTACGGGGATTCTCAGCTCCGTGGAAACTTCTGACGGAGTGCGGAACGACGAATCCAGGTATTCTTTGGCGAACACCAGGGCGGCGCTCACCACGACCGCCAGCAGCACTCCCACCAGGCTGAAGATCCAGGCGGAGCGTACCGGCGCCAGGGGAATGGTCGGCTGTTCGACCATGGCAACGTTCAAGATGCGGGTGCGATCGAGTTCTTCCTCGATGCGAGCTTCTTCACGCTTGTGCAGGTAAAGCAGGTAATTGTCTTCGTTGGCCTTTGCTTCGCGCAGCAGGTCCTGCTGTACCAGGCCGGTTTGCTCCAGCTTCTGGGCGCGCGCTTGATACACGCCGACGATGGCCTGGGTGGCCGCCGCCCGCGCCTGCAGGGCGCTGTAATCGGATTTGGCCTTGGCCAGCTCCTCGTTGATCCATGCGTAAGTCGGGTTGCGGTCGGTCGTCTGTTCCTTCAGTGGCTTGGCTTCGGCGGCGGAAATCGCGGCCTTGGTGTCGGCGATCTGCTTATCGACTTCCTGCACCAGGCGGTAGTTCGATTGGTATTTGGTGAGCAGTTCGGTGCGCTTCAATTCCAGCGTCATCAGCGTGCTCTGCAGCTGTTGCTGAACCGCGGCATCGTCGCTCTCGCGCAAGGACGTGGTCATGCGATCCGGCGTCGAGCCTGCCTGCTGTTCCAGGTTGGCGATTTTCTTTTCCGTCGCCGACATCTCGGCGCGCGTCGATTCCAGCGAGGCGGCGAATTCATTCAGCTTCTGCAGCGTAATGTCCCGCGAAACCTGGGGAGCGACTCCGCCCTGTTCCTGCGAGAAGTTCTTCAACTGCGTTTCCGCCTGGTCGAGCTCGTGCTTGTAGCGGTTGGTTTCCTCGTCAAAGAAGGCCAGCTGTCCGGCTCCGCGGTGAATCGCAACGTGCTTATCGATATAGGCATTGACCAGGTTGTTGAGCACCAGCGCGGCATACTTGGCGTTGTGCGCCGTGTAGGTGAGCTGGATGACATTGGTCTTTTTCACCGGCTCCACGATCAGGTGCGAGCGCATGCGCTCAACCGCCTTGGCAATCTTGGCGTCGGGGCTCATGCCAAACTCGAGAAACCACAGCGTGCTCTTCTGATTCTGGAAGTTGGAATCGATCACAGCCTTGCGCAAAACATCTTCGCTGGTGACCAGGTCGGCTTCGGAGTTGATCTCTTCTTCGGTGACGTCTTCGCGAACCTGCATCGGGTTGTTCTTCTCGGCGCTGACCACGGGGTCAACGCGCTCGCGCTTCACCAGGATCTGGCTCTTGGACTCGTAGGTCGGCGGCACCAGGAACATGGCCGCAATGCTGCCGGCAAAGATTCCGCAGAAGCAGAGGACGAAGGCACGCTTGTGGCGGAAGCCGATGGTCAGCAAGTCGCGCAGCGTAAAGCTGAATCCGCTGCCCGCCGCCGTGTAATTTTGTTCAGTCATATATCTCCTGTTGTTCGCTGCGGACCCGACTGCGCCCTACGGGATTTGCTTATAAGCGCCCATGCCGGAGTTCGGAATGAAGGGCTTAATTTTGGAAAGGGCGTTTTTGGGGACGATCAACATATCTCCGGGGTGGAGGGTGGGGTCTTCGTGCAGATCGTGCCGCCGTTCCATGTCTTTGATATTGAAAATTTTGGCCGAAAGCCACTGGTCGTCGACCCGCCGGAAAAGCAGCACTTGCGAGTGCTTGGCATCGGGAGTGAATCCTCCAGCGATCGCCACCGCTTCGGTCAGGGTCACGGTGCCGCGCATGTCGTACTTGCCAGGGTGAGTCACCTGGCCGTCGGCAACGAAGTACGGCTTCTCGAAATCCTTAAGCACGATCACGATCAACGGATCGTTCAGAATCTTGCCGTAGGAAGTTTTCAGCGTCTGCGTGAGCTCGGGAACCGATTCGCCCACCACGCGTACATCACCGACCGCCTTGAGCGTGACGTATCCATCGGGCTGGACCGTGACGGTCTGGTTGAATTCCGGGCTGAGTTCGAACGCGATGTCGAAAGAATCACCGGCGGCGATGTGATAGCGCGCATCGCGCTGCTGCAGTTGCGGTCCGGCGGCGGACTGCGAAGGCGTATCCGCGGCAGGCTGAGGAGTCGATAACGCGGCGGCGACCGGCTGGGCGTTCTCCTGCTGCGCGAAGGCGCTCGATGCCGCCATCAGCAACAGACCCAACCCAAATTTGAAAACTTTATTCATGCCACTGGCCTCCACAATTTCTCACGTTGATCGAACTTTAAAACGAACCGCTATTGTAAGTCTGTGCAAACAAGTTAGAAAGCAAAACATGGCGGGACCCAGAAAACTTGCCGCCAGCCTCCGTCTACGGCTCCGCCCTCTGAGTCACATTTCGTGACCCCGGGGCACAAACAAGCAATAGACCCAGCGACCAGCCGAGCAAAAACCAAGTGGTTCAATGCGTAATTCGTGGTAGTGCTTGATTTATGGGGGGATAGCTTGCTGTTCGCGACGGGGCTGCCCTAAACAGCTGCCCCAATTGCTGCAAGAATATCGGCGCGTGAAGGTTCTTGCAAGTGGTCAAAAAGCTTAGAGACGAAAGACTCTGTTACTTGTAAAATTCGCTGTAATTCTATGATATTACTACACTTGCAATCAGCGCCGTTACCAAAGGAACACTCCCCACACAAGTGCTATACCTGATGCAGACGGCTTGCGAAACAGCTGACAATTTTCACGGGACCGTGTTCAGGTACGCGGCCAGAGTGCGTGCCACCGTCTCGACATTGGGCTCGTCGAACATATAGGCGTGGTCGCCGGTGATGCGGTAGAAGTCAATCTCCGCGGCGAGATCCTGCCAACCCAGCTTGAAATCGAAATAAGGGCTCTTGGGCCATTCGCTCGACTGCAGCAGGACGATCTTGCCGGGATAGGGCTTGGGCTCGTACTGGCTGAATGCGGGATGCACAATCGAGTCGGTGTTGCGGAAGTCGTCGCTGTGATTCTTGCGGTCGGCGGTCAGGCGCCAGGTTACGCGCTCGATCTTGCGCCGGGCTTCCTCGAGCCGGTCGCGCAGGTATACCGCGGTCTCGCTCGAATCCATGCGCAACAGGTTGGCAAGGTGGTATTTGATGCGGGCGGTGTAGCGGCCGTCTTTGAATGGGTTCTTGTAGTAGGCGTGATTGTGCGCATCGACCATGGCGAGCAGCGCCACCGTCTCTCCCTGCTGCATCAGCTGTTGCGCGATTTCATAGGCGATCACGGCGTTCACGCACAGCCCCGCGATGTAGTAAGGGCCGTGCGGCTGAACTTCGCGCATCGCCTTCACCAGGTAACCGGCAATGTCTTCCAGGCGATGCGGCATCGGCAGCCGGATGCCGTCGGCGTAAGGCAGATCCACGCCCAGGAACGGGCGATTCCATCCCAACTTTTGCGCCAGGAGGCGAAAACGCGGGCCGCCGCGAATCCAGAACAAGGGCGACCCCTCGCCCTTCTGTTGAATGGGCACGATCGCGCGGTCGCGCAGCGACAGGCGCGAAATGCGCAGAGCTTCCGCCATGCGTGCCACTGTCGGCGACTGGAAAATGAAGGCAAGCGAGAGCTGGATGCCGAATTCCTTTTCGATGCGCACCAGCAATTTGGCCGCAAGCAGCGAGTGCCCGCCGAGTTCGAAGAAGTCCTGGTTGACGTCGTCGCTGGAGCTTTTCAGAACATCTTTCCAGATGGCGAGCAGGCGCCGCTCGACCTCATTGCGCGGAACCGTGCCGGTCTCGGCGGGCTCGGGTTGCAGCGGCAAAAAAGCCAGCGCGTGGCGGTCGATTTTTCCGTTTGAAGTGCGCGGCAAGGCTGCCAGCACCTGGACCGACGCAGGAACCATATAGGCGGGAACATGGCCGCGCAAAAAAGTTCGCAGCTCCGAGGAAGATAGCGGTGGGCCCGGATGCTTGGTCACAAACGCAGCCAGTTGCACCTCCCCGGACCCTTGCGGCCTGACCACGATGGCGGCTTCGCGCACCTGCGGATGCTGGCTCAGCACGGTTTCAATTTCATCCAGTTCCACGCGCTGGCCGCGCAGTTTCACTTGCGAGTCGTGGCGGCCAAGAAACTCGAGATTGCCGTCCGCGCGGTATCGCGCCAGGTCGCCGGTGCGGTACAGGCGTGCCTCTTGTGTGCTCGGCGCGAAGGGATCCGCTACGAAGCTTTTTCGCGTCTGTGCAGGCTGGTTCAAATAGCCCTGCGCCACTCCGTCTCCGCCAATGTAGAGCTCGCCGGCTACCCCGACCGGCACAGGTTGCATGTGGCGATCGAGAACATACGTGCGCGTGTTGGCGATCGGGCGGCCGATGGGTACACTCTCGGCAGCTCCGGGCTCGCATTCAAAAACTGTGCTCCACACCGTTGCTTCGGTGGGACCATATTCGTCGAATAGCGACGCATGCGGCAGCAGCTCGTAGTGCGAATCTACGACCTGGCGCGGGCAGGCCTCGCCCGCAACAATGACCGAGCGCAGCGAACGCAACTGCTCGACGTCCTGAGAGTCGAGGATCTCCGCATAAAGACTGGGAAATGTCAGGGTGTGCGTGATCTGGTTGGCCGCGATCAATCCCGCAAGCTGCTCGCTCTCCCAGCGAAACTCCGCTGGCGGAAGCACGAGAGTTCCGCCGCAGCTAAGCGTGTGAAAAATACCCGCGACCGAACTATCGAACGCGTAGGAGGAAAGCAGGAGAAATCTCTCGGGCGTGTCCTGATAGAAATCGCAGCGAGCGTGCGTCGAAGCGGTCAGGTTTTTGTGAGTAACCAACACCCCCTTCGGCGCCCCCGTAGAACCGGAAGTGTAGAGAATGTACGCCAGATCATCGGGCGAACAAACGATCGCTCCGGCTTCCAGATTATCTTTCGCGTCCGGCGGAAGCTCGTCGAAGGGAACGTCCAGAAACAGGGTGCGCACTTTTGCCGACAAAGGCACACCCGCCGAATTGCGCTGCGTCAGCAGAACGCGCGGGCGGCAATCCTCCAAAATTAATTCCAGGCGGCGCAGCGGATTCGCCGGATCCAGAGGAACATAGGCGCCTCCCGCTTTTAAAACGCCAAGTATCCCGACGATCATTTCCACGGAGCGATCGAGGCACAACGCGACCGGAACATCCGGACCGACGCCTTCGGATCGCAATTGGCGCGCCAGCCGCGACGAAAGTTCTTCCAGTTCCGCGTAGCTCAGCTGCCGGTCGCCGCAACGCACCGCGCTCGCACTCGGATGAGCGAGCGCCGCCTTCGAGATCTGTTCATGCACGGGAACTGAGGAATAGAGCGAGGCCGTATCATTCCATTCCACAAGAATCTGCTCGCGCTCCTGCGGCGTGAGCAGCGAAAGCGCGCTGATGCGGCAGGCAGGATCGGTAACGATCGACTCCAGCAGCCTGTGCCAGTGCCCTGCCATGCGGGCAATGTTTTCGGCATCGAAAAGAGCGGTGTTGTAGATGAGGCGGCAGAGCAGCCCTTCCGCACGGTCATCCAGCACCATGCACAACTCAAACTTCGTGGCGCCGGTCTCGACTTCGATGCAAGTCAGGTCCCACTCGGGCGAAACCGGCGAGAGTGGCGGCTCGAGCGAAAATAAAATCTGGAACAGCGGGTTGCGATTCGGGTCGCGGTCGGACTGTAACTCGGCCACCAGCCGGTCGAGCGGAACTTCGTCATGCGACAGCGCGCCCAGCGTGGTAGCCCGCACCCGCTCCAGCAACTCGTGAAATGTGGGGTCGCCCGAGAGATCGCAACGCAGAGGAATCGTGTTGAGAAAATAGCCCAGCAGCTTGTCGGTGCCGGGACGGCTGCGCCCGGCCGTATTGCTGCCGATCAGGATGTCTTCCTGGCCGCTGTAACGGTAAAGCAGCACATTGAACGCGGCCAGCAGCGCCATGAACAGCGTGACATTCTCTTCGCGGCACAAATCGCGCAGCGCTTCGCTGAGTGACAGCGGCAGTGCCACCGAATGCATGGCTCCGCCAAACGTTTGAATCTCGGGCGCCGAGCGCGTTAACGGAGTCTGCAACGAAGGCAGGGGCGGCCGCAACTGCTGCCGCCAGTATGCAAGATGCGATTCGAGCGCCTCGCCTTGCACCTGCTCGCGCTGCTGCAGCGCGAAGTCCGCGAATTGAAATTCCAGCTCAGGCAGCGGCGAAGGCTGATCGCTCAGAAAAGCGTTATAAAGCGCAACCAGTTCGGGCAGAAAGACGCGGTACCCGCTGTAGCCGTCGAAGATGATGTGGTGCAGGACGATATAAAGGCGCTGCTCGGTGGGACCAAGATGGATCAACTGCGCGCGGAACAGCGGCCCGCTCGCCAGGTCGAATGGAAGGCGCGCATCCGCGGTAGCAAGCCGCGCCGCTTCCTGCTCGCGATCGCCAGCGGGAAGATCCGACAGATCGGTTTCCGGGAGTGTCACCGCAAAAGGAGGCAGGACGCGCTGCACAGGGTCGCCGTCGTTGAGCGGGAAAACCGTTCGCCAGGCCTCATGGCGGCGAATGATTTCGGTGAACGCGCGCTTGAGAACGTCCGCTTGGAGCGGACCGTGATGGCGAACCGTCAGCGGCTCGTTATAAAGAGCGCTTCCGGGCGCAAGTTGCGAGTGCAGCCAGAGCTGCTGCTGCGCAAACGTCAGCGGCGTGGTCACGCCGGCAGCGCGCAACGGCGACGACGGCAGCGTCGGCTCCGCGACGGTCTCCACCCGCGTCCGGAGATAAGCTTCCAGAAGTTCTTTGCGGCGTGACTCGGTCAGCACTTCAGACATCGTGGCGCTTCGGCATCTGGCGAGCAGATGCGCATTACCTACACAGATACACTTTCCAACTCGGTTTCGGCAACTGCCCTGCCTCGCGACGCCATGGCAAACTGGTAAGCCTCTTCCAGCATGCGGATATTCTGGTCGGCAGTATATTTTTGCTCGAATTGCTGGCGGGCATTGCGGCCCATTTCCTGCATCTCGCGCGGATGATCCCAGGCCCAGCGCATCTTCGCGCGAAAATCTGCGATATCGCCAACATTGAAATGCAGGCCGGTCTCGCCGTCGGTAATGATTTCCTGCATGGCCCCAAGCCGCGAGGCAACCACGGGAAGCCCGCACGCAAAAGCTTCCGCGATGGTGACGGGGAATCCTTCGTACCACTCGCTGGGAAAGATGAGCATGCGGGCATTCTTCATCGCGGCCAAGGTTTCGGCGCGCGGCAACCGCCCGCGATAGGTCACCGAAGGCAGCTTGCCGGTTTTAAGTTCCGCCTCCACCTGCTCGCGGCAGGTTCCGTCGCCTACAATGTGCAGCGGCACTCCCGCCAGGTCTCGCCACGCTTCCAGCATCGAATTCATCCCTTTGGAGGGAAACAGCCGGCCGACAAACAAGGCATAGTCGCCCGATCCGGATTTCACGCCGGGATCAGGCAAGACGAAGTTCGGCTTCACGCGAATCCGGTCCGCGGGCAACCCGCCCTGGATATATTTTCGCCGCGAAAACTCGGTCAGCGCGATGTAGCAGTCCACCATGCGGTTCCAGGTGTTGGCGCGGCGATGAACATCCACCATGAGGGTCAGCACCGCCGTGCCCAGCTTCGATCCCTGGTAGCACCCGTAGCGAACCCCGCGCAGGACGCCGTGTTCCAGGCACTCCTCGCAGACCTTACCGTCGCGGTAAAGTTCAGCGCCCGCGCACAGCAGGCGATAGTTGTGCAGCGTTTGCACCACGGGAACATTTTCGCGGCGGCAGGCATAGTAGATCGCGGGCGAGATGCGCGGGAAAAAATTATGAACGTGCACCACGTCGGGCCGCTTCTTCCGCAGCAACTCGCGGAACTCGCGATGCCAGCGGCGCGACCACACGCAGTCGACCGCCATGCCGATCTTTTTCGCAATGCTGTCCGGATAAACGTTCTGTTCTTCGACCTGCGAGACTTCGTGTCCGTGCTCGCGCAGCAGGCGCGCTTCGGATTCAAATACCTGGTCTTCGCCGCCGGCGACCAGGTAGCGGTTGTGCACCGAAATGACATGGAGTGGCCGCATGGGCATCAAGGCTTCGTCAGAAAGCGCCTTCCTCCGCCTGCCTCGCCACCACCGGCACCTCGCGCGGCGCTGTCTTTAACGCCGCCAATTTGCGCTGCAACATGACAAAGGCGACCGCAACGTAGAGCAGGTTGGCAAGCACCATGCTCCAGATCACGCCGTGCAAGCCAAAGTACCGCGTTGCCGGAATGCCGACAACGATCGCCACAATGCTGGCCGCGCCATTCGCAAAAAACAGGGATCGCGGATATTCCATGGCACGCAGCACAATCGCGGGGCCGAGCGCGGCGCTCCAGATGATGGTCTCCGCTGCAAACAGCGGCAAAAGCGAGCTCGCGTCCATGTATTTGCCGGCATACAGCAGGTCAAACACGGGACGCCGCAGCGGAATCAGAACCACCCAGTAGGCGAGCGCGCCGAAGACGAATAACGCGGTCAGCTTGCGCGCCACCGCCTTCGAAGCCTGAGCCCCCTGCGTTCCCTGAATTCGCGCGGCCATGGGCAGGAACAGCATCGACAGCGCGGCATACGTTTGCAGCACCGGCCCTCCCAGGTTCATCAGAGCGCGCAACTCGGCGGTCACCGCGAGCCCGGAGAACTTGCTCACCAGCGGGATATAAACATATGTGGGAATCCATCCCACGATGCAGGTGCCCAGCGCCCACTTTCCATACTCCCAATGCTTTTTGAGCGTCGTGCTCAACAGCATTTCGGCGGTGGCAGGTTCGAGCTTGGCTTGCAGCTGGAAAAACATGATGATGCCGCCAACCAGCGCCGCGAACCCCATCACCAGAAATGCGCTGAAGGCGGTCAGCCAGCCCAGCTTGTAAACCAGGAAGCAGCCGCTCACCACCAGCACGCAATAAAACGAAGAACCGAAGGCGGCCGGGCCGGGGGAAAGCTTGAGGTAAAAACTGCGGCGGCCAAGAGCGTGGATCAGGATGAACGGAGTCGCCGCGGTCATGCCGGCAAACGCCATGGCCGCGGTGTGCGAATAGTGCCGCGCCACGATCGCCGTAATCGCCATGACCGTGCAGATGATTGCCGAAACGCCCCAGTGCAGCCAGAAATTCGATTTCAGGTAGCCGCGGAGATTGCCGCTGTACGTGGTACCCGAGAAAACCGAGAGTGGCTCGAGCAACATCGCCTGGTACAGAAACGTCACCAGGATAAAAATGCTGAACACCAGCGCATAGGCGCCGTACTGCTCGGGCGCCATCCAGCGCGCCAGCAGAATGCCAAGCAGAAAATTCGATCCGGAGTAAAGTCCAAAGTCCAGCAGCGCAAGGCCGCCCTTCATCGCCCAGGGAAAAAACTTCTGCGTGAGGAAGCGCCGGCTAAGCAGCGGAACGCGCTCCGCGTCCTTCCCTTCCGTCTTGATTTCTTCTGGCAAACCGACCGGCACCCGGAGTCTCCTTGATTCTATAAAGCGATAAATGCAGCTTTGAAATTAATTCGAGGTGAGCGAACTCATGCGTGCTTCCTCGGCGCGCCCGGCCCTGGCTTGATCGAGGCGGGCGCAAATCGCAGCCGCCAGCTGCCGCACGTTGGGCTCATTCAGAATGTTGCCGTGATCGCCATCGATTTCCAGCACCTCGAAGCCGCCCGCGGCATAATGCTTCCAGCCATTGTTTCCGTTTTCCAGGCCGCGCAGTGCTTTCTCGCTGGCCCGGAATAGCGTGACCGCGCCAGAAAAAACCGATGGACGATACTTCTGTTCCGCCACGGCACATGCCTCGCGGACAGCTTTGACGGGGGCGGGAAGCGACAGCGCGTCGACCCGGCGCTTGATGCCCCGCCCGTAGCGCGTGGCGCGCTTCTTTATGTAAGCCAGCTTTTGCTCCGTAGAGAGCGAAAAGAATCGGCTCAGCAACGAAGAATTCGACTGTTGCCCAACCAAATAAGTGTCCACCAGGGCCAACAAGCCGATTTGTTGTCCAGCCGCAACCAGGCGGCGCGCCATTTCAAGCGCCACCAACCCTCCGAACGAATATCCCCCAAGATAATAGGGCCCTTCGGGTTGCGCTTGCCGCATGTGTTGGCAGTACAAATCCGCCATGGGCTCGACCTGATCGAGCACGGGCAGATTGCCGTCGATGCCCTGCGCCTGAAAGCACAGGAAGGGCTGTTGCCGGGGCATGTTCCTGGCGAGCGCATGAAAGCGCATGACCGTGCCCCCGAGCCCGTGAACGAAAAACAACGGCGGCTTCTCGCCGGACGGCTGCAGCGCGACCAGCGGCGACCAGCGTTCGTCGGTGGCCTCGACCAGCCGCACCATCTGCTCGACCGTCGGTGCCTGGATCAGCGCTGTCAGCGTCAGCTTCCTGCCAAACTCTTTCTCGATGCGGCCGGTGAGGCGTAATGCCAATAGCGAATGGCCGCCGAGATCGAAGAAGTTGTCGCGTACGCCCACGGCTTCCCTGCCCAGAACCTGCGCCCACAAGCGCGCCATCTTTTTCTCAGCCTCGTTGCGCGGCGCGGCGCTCGCGTCGGAAGCGGCAGCGCTGACTTGAGGCTCCGGAAGCGCACGGCGGTCCACCTTGCCATTCGGCGTGAGCGGAAAGCTTTCCACAAAAACGAAGTCTGCCGGAACCATGTATTCCGGCAATTGTTTCTTGACGTAGTCGCGGAGCTCGGCAGCCGATGCGCGCTCCGCATTCGTAAGGATGTACGCCGCGAGCTGCTTCCCGGCAGCGGCTTCGCGCGCGATGACCACGGCCTGGGCGACCCTGGGATGTTTTTCCAGAACCGCTTCAATCTCTCCCAGCTCGACCCGGAAGCCGCGAATCTTCACTTGAAAATCAACCCGGCCAATAAATTCGATATTTCCGTCCGGCAGGCGGCGCACCATGTCTCCGGTCTTGTACAAACGCGCACCTGGTTCTTGCGAAAAGGGATCGTCAATAAACTTCGCCGCCGTGCGTTCGGGATGATTTAAATATCCGCGCGCCAGGCTGATGCCCCCGATGTGCAACTCGCCGGGTTCGCCGATCGGAACAGGTTGCAGTTCGGAGCCAAGAATGTAGAGCCGAACGTTCGCAATCGGGCGCCCAATGGGCAGATTGTCTGGCAAAGGCTTCTTCGGATCGGGCTCGTACGCGGTTGCGATCACGCTGGCTTCGGTCGGCCCGTAAGTGTTCACCCAGCGCACGCGGGCGCCTCCGGCTTTCAGCCACGCCGAATAGGCAGAGGAGGACGCCTTCTCGCCGCCGACAATCAACAGCCGCAGGGTTGGCGGCAGCGATTGGTCGCTCTCTGCCAGCTCGTGCACCAGTTCATGCCAGTACGCGGTGGGCAGGTCGAGGGCGGTAATTTTGTGTTGGCCGATCCAGCGCAGGAATTCCGGCGCGGTCAAAGCCACTTCGTCGCGCCGCGGAATCACGCAGCCACCGGCAAACCACGTTGGAAAAATTTCTTCAATGGCGATGTCGAAGCTGATCGAAGCGAACTGCAACATGCGCTCCGCCGAAGTGAGGCTATAAATATCAATCGACGCGAAGCCGTGATTGACCAGGCCCGCGTGTGTCAACTGCACACCGCGCGGTGTACCCGTCGATCCCGACGTGTAAATGATGTAAGCCAGATTCTGCGGATTGGTCAGACATGGCAGATTCTCGCCGGGTTCGAGTGCAAGCCGGTCCGCCACAGAATCCAGGGTGACAGTTTGCGCTCTGCTTTCGCCGAGCGTCGCCTGCAGTTCAGCGAGAACGTCGGGCTGCGTAATCAGAATCGGTGCGCCCGAATCGCGCAAAATGTGAGACAGGCGCTCGCTTGGATAATCGGGATCGAGAGGAACGCATGCGCCCCCGGCTTTGAGCACCGCCAGCAACGTGATCAGCAAATCCGCAGAACGCTTCAGGCAAACGGCGACCGGCACTTCCGATCCAACACTTTGTTTTCGCAGGAAGTTGGCCAGCTGGTTGGCGCGCTGGTTGAGCTCGCGGTAGCAAATGCGACGGCCTTGATCTTCGATGGCAATCGCATCCGGTGTTTTCGCCGCGGTGGCCTCGACTATCTCGTGAATACACTGATCCGCGGGATAGGGCTTCGCGGTATCGTTCCACTGATGCAACAGGCGGTGGCGATCGGTCGCCGGTGCAGCGGATGTCGTCGAGGATGAAGCCGTAACTCCGGCTTGCGCAGGCAATGCTCCGAGCGTCTCCGCTTCATGCCCGCGTGGCGCGGACTTATTCGATCCGGAGGGCCGATCGAGCGCGATCTTCAGAGAATTTAAGCCGCGCAACCCGAGATTGGTGCGCCACACCAGTGGCTGCGGCTCCAGATGAAATGCGGGAAAGCGGCGCAGCAGCGCCTCGAATACCACTTGGCCTTCGAGGCGGGCCAGCGGCGCGCCGAAACAGAAGTGGGCCGCGTAACCGAACGCGACATGGCGATTGTCCTGGCGCGCAACGTCGAACCGATCGGGCTCGGGAAAGCGTTCCGGATCGCGGTTCGCGGCTGCCATTACGGCGATGACTGCCTGACGTTTCTTGATCTGCTTGCCCCCGAGCTCGCGGTCGTCGGGAGCCAGGCGCGCCGTGTGCTGGCTGGGACTTTCGAAGCGCAGCATTTCTTCTACGGCCGAAGGAATCAGAGACAGGTCGCCGCGCAGCTTCTGCAATTGCTCCGGGTGGCGGAGCAGCGTCAGAATTCCGTTGCCAATCAGATTGGTCGTCGTCTCCTGACCGCCGACCATCGTGATGATCGCATTGGCGGCCACTTCTTCCTCGCTCAGCCGGTCGCCATCGATTTCTGCCGTCAGCAGCGAGTTGATCAAGCCCTCGCGCGGATTGCTCTTGATCTCGCGAACCACGTCGCGAAAGTACGCGCTCATTTCCTCCACCGTGCGCAACATGGTTTGCGCGTGCTCGGGATTGTGCTGAAAATTCCCCAGCATCTCGGCGAAGTTCGTCGACCACAGCTTGAGCTTTACGCGATCTGCGACCGGAACACCCAGCAGCTCCGCGGTGATGATGGAGGGCAACGGCTCGCCCAGGTCAGCGATGGCATCCATCGCGCCGCGCTCTTCCAGCTTATCGAGCAGATCGTTGGTGATCTCGACGATGTGCGAACGCAGCATCTCCACGCGAGCCGGAGTGAAGGCGCGCGAGGCCAGGCCGCGCAGGCGGCCATGCTGGCCCGCATCCATGAACAGCATTTGCTTCACCATCAGTCCGGCAATCGGGCTGAGGTGGCCGATGCCCATGGCAGCCAGCTGTTCGGGCGTAGGCGTGCGGTTGGCGGAGTAGCTGTGCAGGACTTCCAGAACGTCGGGATAGCGGGTGACGACCCAGGCGTGCAGAAAAGGATCCCAGTGCACGGGAGCTTCTTCGCGCAGGCGGCGGAATAGCGGGTAGGGATTGGCCAGTACCTGCGGATCAAGCAGGTGATACAGGCTGAGAGCCGCGTCGGCGCCCTCGATGCGGGACTTCGGGTGGGCGCCGGACGACACTACTGCTTCTCCTGCACCACGGCGCTCGGATTGGAGGCGCCGTTGCCATTGGTGGCGCCGATCTTGGCAAGAATCAAATTCTCCACTTCCACCGACATTTCCTCGAGCGTTGGGTGGTCGAAGAGGCTGAGCAGGCTCAGTTCCACGTCGAAGTTCTCTTTGATTTTGGTAATCAATTGCGTGCCGAGCAGCGAGTGTCCTCCGAGCAAAAAGAAATTGTCCTTGGCGCTGACGCGCTCCACGCGCAGCAGCGGCACCAGGATCGACGCCAGCCGTTTTTCCACCAACGTGGCCGGAGGCACGAACTCGGTTTCCGGAAGCGTGTTCGACTCGTTCAGGGCGGGCAGGGCGCTGGAATCGAGCTTGCCGTTCCGGTTCAGCGGCAGCGACGCGATTCTGGCGAAGATCGAGGGCAGCATGTATTCGGGCAAGCGCCGCGCCAAAGCTTCGCGCAACTCCGTCACCGCGACTTGCGCCTCGGGCGCCACCACAAGATAGGCCGCCAACCGCTTCTCGCCGTTCTCTGCTCCCAGCAATGAAACTGCGCTGGCTTGAATGCCGGGGTACGCGTTGAGCGCGCTCACAATCTCGCCGGGCTCCACGCGGAAGCCGCGGATTTTGATCTGCTCATCCACCCGGCCCAAAAATTCAATTTCGCCATTCGGCAGCAAGCGCGCCAGATCGCCGGTCCGGTACAGGCGGCCGCTCTTGCCGGCGCTCGCCGAACGCTGCGAAAAACGCTCCTGCGTCAGCGCAGGATTGTTGCGGTATCCGCGGGCCAGGCCCGCGCCGCCGATATAAATTTCTCCCGACTCGCCATGCGCCACAGGACGCATATGGGCGTCGAGAATCTGAATTTCAGTATTGTCGATGGCCCGCCCGATCGAGGGCAGTGCCGCTTCCGGTTCGGGATGCACTACGCCCGACGTGGCCACGACCGTGCATTCGGTCGGGCCGTAGTTGTTGACCAGGGTAAACGGCAAATTTTTCGGCGGGCGCTTGCGCAGCGCATCCGCGCCTGTAAGCAGCAGGCGCAGCGTGGTCGTCGCCGGCCATTTCAAAGCCAGCATGCGCTCAGCCATCGCTGTCGGCTGGAACGTGATGGTGATTCCGTTTGCCGTCAGCCAGTCGCGCACCGCTTCGGGATGGTTCCGAACCTGCTCCGGCGGAATGGCCACACTCGCCCCGGTAGCCAGGTACGGCCAGACTTCCCACACTGCCGCGTCGAATCCCACAGCGGCCTGCAGCGTTGCGCGATCCGCCGCGGTCACCTGGAACGCGCGTACATGCCACTGCGCCAGGTTCATCAGGCTGCCATGCGTAATTTCCACGCCTTTGGGCTGCCCTGTCGAACCAGACGTATAGATCACGTAGGCCAGGTTGTCGGCGCTGATTTCCACCTGCGGCGCGACATCGGAGTATTGCGCGCTGGACTCTTCCGAGCAGACAACTTTCCACGGTCCTTGCGGCAAGCGATGACACAGCGGAGATGCAGTCACAATCGCAGTCACCTGCGCGTCGGACAGCATCGAGGCAAGGCGCTCCTCGGGAAGCGAGGGATCGAGCGGCAAATAGGCTCCGCCCGCCTTGAACGCCGCCAGGGCGGCGATCACTGAGCCCTGGGACCGCTCCATATATACGCCAACCAGCTTCTCCGGCCCGACACCGAGGCTGCGGAGATGGTTCGCCAGGCGATTGGCTTGCCGGTCGAGCTCGCCATACGTCAACACCGATTCGCCGCCGATCACGGCAGGCGCACCGGGGTTCGCTTGCGATCGCTGTTCGATCCACTGAAGGACGCAGGCGTTTCCGCCTGAAGACAGGGTCTTCAGTGCATCATCGATCAACTGTGTTTCGGGCTCCACGTGATTCCTTTCAGTTCCGCAACGTTGGCGGAACCTGGTCACGCGTCGGTTGGGGGAGAACAGACGCTACCAAGTGTCTTCCCGGGGTCCAGCGAACGAATTTGCGGCGCCACAACTTTCTCAGGGACAACTTGGCAGACGGCAAATACGCCAGCTTTTTACCGCTTTACTTATTGCGCTTGCGCAGCACCAGCTCTTCGATGGTATTGACGCTCTTCAGCGTGTCCGCGTTGATTTCCTCGTCGCTGACCCGCACCCGCAGCTCCTCTTCCATGAACGAAACCAGGCGGAAGATGCCGAGAGAATCGATGACACCAGTTTCCATCAACGACTCGTCATCGGAAAATGCGGTAATACCCTTGGGTTCAGCGAGATTCTCCTGAATGAACTGATGAATCTGCTCTTTCAGCGAGGATTGGGTTGCGGTGTTCTGTTCTGCTGCCGACATGATCTACTTGCCTCCTAAAAAATCCAGGTTTCACAACTGCACTGCCGAATTGTTACTCGACCGCTAGGGCGCGACCAGGGTGGAAGACGGCCGCGTACTTTGCTGCGTCAACTGCACGCGATCCACCTTGCCGGTGGACGTCTTCGGCAACTGATCGCGAAACTCGATGGCCTCGGGAATCATGTAGCGCGGGATGCGCGTGCCGCAATATTGCTGCAGCTCCCCGGCCGAAACTCCTGCGCCTTCATGGAACGCCACCACCGCCTGGATCCGGCTTCCGATGATCTCATCTGGAATGGCGATGGCCGCTGCTTCTTTCACCGCCGCATGGCTGAGCAGCGCGCTTTCTATTTCGCCCAGCTCGATGCGGTAGCCGCGGCTCTTAATCATACTGTCGCGGCGTCCCAGAAAATAGTAGTTGCCGTCTTCGGCCAGTTGCACCAGGTCTCCGGTGCGGTACATCTTTTCCTCGAAATGGGGCTGGAACGTGTTGGGCAACACCATCTTCCTGGTCTTTTCCTCATCCGCCCAGTAGCCGTAGGTCACCGCCGGGCCGCGCACATACAGCTCGCCGGTCCCGCCCGGTTCGGTCACGATTTCGTTCTTGTCGCTGACCGCGAACACCTCGGTGTTCTCGCAGGCGATGCCGATGGGCAGCTTATCCATGCTCATCACGCGGTCGCGCTCCACCTTGTAGTAGGTGCAAACGTTGGTCTCGGTCGGGCCGTACAGGTTGTACAGATCGATGTGCGGCAGCAGTTGTGTCAGCTGCTGCAGATACTTCATGGGAAACACTTCGCCGGCAAACAGGATGATCCGCAGCGCTTTCAGTTTTTCCGCGTTCAGGTTGGCGTGCAGCAGCAGCAGCGTAAGGGCTGAAGGCACCGAGTACCAGATGGTAATGCCCTTGCTCTCCATGAACTCCGCCAGCTTTACCGGAAAAAGGGCCAGGTCTTCGGTGACCATGTACAGCGAGGCGCCGGCCTCAAGCGTGTTGTAGACATCGAATACCGAGAGATCGAAGTGCAGCGGCGCGTGATTCGAAAGCCGGTCTTCGCTGCTGACTTTGAAAATATCGGCGCACCACTCGACGAAGGTCAGCGCGTTCTGATGCGTCAGCATCACGCCCTTCGGGCGGCCGGTGGATCCGGAAGTATAAAGAATGTAGGCCAGATCGGTTTCGGTAAGAACGACGTGCGGCGCGCGCTCGGCCGGATATGCGCCCAGGATTGTCCAGGGCAGGATCGATCCGCCATTCAGCTGCTTCGGAGATTCGTCGATCAGCAGGCTGAGGCTCAGCGACTCCAGCGTAGAGTGGTCCAGCCCGCGGCGCTTGTCTTCACGCGTGATCAGAATCTTGATTCCGCAGTTGCCGATGATGTAAGCCACGCGATCCGCCGGTGCTTGCGGATCGAGCGGCACGTACACGCCGCCCGCCTTCACCACGCCCAGCATCGCCACCACAGATTCCACGCACTTGGGAAAATAAATTCCGACCCGGTCGCCCTTGCGCAGTCCGCGTTCCTGCAGCAGGTGCGCCAGTTGGTTCGAGCGCTCGTCCAATTCGCGATAGGTCAGGCTGCGGCCGCGCGCCCACACCGCCAGTTTCTCCGGATAGCGTGCCGCGCTCTTTTGCAGTAGTTGCTGCAGGATGTAAGCCATGATCTAACTTTTCCCGTTCCGCCAGTTCGTTGGGTTGGGGGGATGAATCAAAGTCCCTGAAACCCGGCAATAATCACTCGCTGAATCTCGGACGTTCCCGAGTAAATCTTTCCGCTTACCGCATCACGCAGATCGCGTTCCATCTCGTACTCGGCCATGTATCCGTAGCCGCCGTGAATCTGGATCGCATCGAGGCAGGTCTGCACCGTCGCCTCGCTGACGTATAACTTCGCCATCGCAGCTTCGCGCAGCGCATGCCGCCCCTGGCTCTTCATCCATGCCGCCTTATAAAGCAGCAGGCGGCCGGTCTCGAGCCTCACTTCCATGTCGGCGATCATGTTCGCAATCGCCGAATACTTCCCGATGGGCTGGCCGAATTGCTGCCGATCGCGCGCGTACTTGACGCAGGTTTCGATCAGCCGCTGCATCATGCCCAAATGGCTGGCCAGAATGCAGGTCCGCTCCCATTCCATCGAGTGCGTGAAGATGGCTTGCCCGCTGCCTTCCTTGCCCAATATGTTTGCCGCCGGAACTTCCAGATCCTCCAGCGAAACTTCCGACATGGGCGACGTTCTCAGGCCCATCTTGTGCAGCTTCTTGCCCAGCACCAGGCCCGGTGTTCCCTTCTCCACCAGAAATCCGGTTACGCCGTTGGGGCCTTTCGCCGGATCCACATTGGCGAACACCACGAAAAGATCGCCGTGCGTGGTGTTGGTAATGAACGTCTTCGATCCATTAATGATGTACTTGTCGCCCTGGCGCACCGCCCGCGTTTTCAGGCTGTAAGCGTCGGAACCCGAACCCGGTTCGGTCATGCAATGCAGGCCGATCCACTCGCCGCTCACCAGCTTGGGCAGATACTTTTTCTTCTGCTCTTCGGTGCCGAACGCCATCAGCGGCAGTTCGCTGGTCCACATGTGCGCGTTCAGCGAAAACAGAAAGCCGTTGTCTTTGCATCCGTAACCCAGCGCTTCCAGTGCGCAGGCCGTCGTCAATGTATCCGCGCCACCGCCGCCGTACTCCACCGGCACCGGCAGGCCTTGAATCCCGAACTTGGCGCATTTATTGAAGAATTCCCGGGGAAATTCTTCTTCGCGATCTCTTTTTGAGAGGTCGTCGTTTAATTCTTCTTTAGCAAACCGGATCACTTCTTTCCGAAACGCCGCCTGCTCTTCGCTCCACGAAAAATCCAAGGTCGTTCTCTCTCCCCCTGCGGAAAAAATCTCTACCGGCCGCTGGTTCTTTCCACCGTCGCCGGCTCGCCAGACTTGCCGTTGGCGCTCCCGTTGCTGGCCGCGCTTCCGTTGCTTCCGGTGGCTATGGGCTGGCTGCCGTTGCCGCTGTGACCATTGCTCGCCGCCGGCTTCTCATCTTTGCCGGCGTCTTTTCGGTCCATCGCGCGCCAGGCGAATTTCTTGGGACCGCGTCCGCCGGGCAGCTTGATGCGCGCCGGCACTCCCATGATCGTGATGTTGTCGGGCACGTCAGTCAGCACCACGCTGTTGGCCACGATGACCACGTTATTGCCGATCTTCACGTCGCCGATGATCTTGCAGCCCGCGCCGAAGTACACGTTGTCGCCGATGCTCTTGCAACCGGAGTTAATCAGCGTGCCCGTGGTAAACGTGCAGTTCGAGCCTATCTTGACCGGGGGAATGAAAACCCCGTACGGCGTGTGGATCACCATGCCCGGGCCAATCTCGGCGTCGGGCGAAATGAAAATACCGAAAAACATCTGGTTGAAACGCTGCCAGAACAGCGCCGGGATCATCAGCAATTGCCGGATGACCGGAACCTTCAGCGTCAGCACCCAGTGCGAGTAGCGGTAGCAAATGATGGCGGGAGTTTCCACCCGCATCAGGACGCGAAGCAGGCCTTTCTCCATGGTGCGATGGCCGGTAGCCGCTGCAAAATCCGCGCGTAGATTATCGAACATGCTGATCTCTCTCTTGCCTGGCCGCGCCGGCCCGAATCGTCCTGCGCTACAGTTTCTTGTAAATGGAGTCGGGAATGGGGAACGTTCGCTGGTTCAGCACTGCGCCTAGCACGCGCGCCTTGGTGCTTTGCAGCTCTTCCACGGCTTTGCGCGCGCTCTCGCGCCGGGACGTGTTGGCCTTCAGCACCATCACCACTCCGTCGCTGCTGCCCGAAAGCATCATGGCATCATTCGCCTCGCCCAGCGCCGCCACGTCGAATAATACGTAATCGAACTCCGCCCGCAACTCCGACATGCGCAGCCGCATGCGGTCGGTCGAGAGCATGTTCTGCGCCCCTTCCGGGTTCGACCCGCTACTGACCAGCCACAGGTTCTGGCGGCCCAGGTTGGTGGCAAAGCCGCGCACCGGATCCGGTTTCATCAGTGCATCGGAAAGTCCCTGCTGATTTTCCGCGGAGAATTGCTCGTGCAGGCTGGGGTGACGCAGGTTGGCGTCCACCAGGCAAACCGAACCGGAAACTTGACTGGCCAGCACCTCGGCCACGCGCGCGCACACCCAGCTGCAACCGTTTCCGCGCTCCGGCGCCGCGAACACCACGCTGCGCGGCGAATCGTTGCCCGGCATCACGAACAACCGTTGCACCAGACCGGTGAATTCCTCCAGTTCGCTGTCCGACATCCCCAGCGACGACGTGAAGGGCTCGGAGAATACCACGGGCTGCTCCGCTACCGGTTCCACTTCGGGTGCCGGAGCGGAAGCATAGAGTGCCTGCTCGCGTCCAATTCTCTGTAATAGTTCGAAGTTACGGCTCATTCGGTTCTCCCATACTGCACCTGACCGATTACGGTCAGCCTACCATCTTTCCGACACGACCCCAACCATGCCATGGTTGATCAGAGCCCGGCCGATGGAGCTGTCCCGCGCGGCTAAACCTGCGGGCGCTGCATCTGTGCCAGGCTGTTGCTGGTGGCCGGCGTGATGTTGTATTGCCGAATCTTGTAGAGCAATCCGCGGTAGCTGATGCTCAACAGCTTGGCCGCATGCTTGCGGTTCCAGCCTGACTCTTCCAGAGCCCGGCTGATGGCGTGGATTTCCGTCTCCGCACGGAGCGAACGCAGCGCTGCCCAGCCGCGATTGCCGTTCGTTGGCTGCTCCACAACCGCCGCCGCCTCCGGCTTTTCGGCCGCGACTTCCTGAGTTTCGATTATCACCTTCGTTTGTGTTTCATTCATAGATGACCCCACCCTGCTTGTTATCCCTTTTGTCGAGACTGATTTGAAAACCCGGGGAGAAATCGTTGCTGATTCGCACTCCTTGCAGAGTGCGGCCTACCGCGCACTGACTGGTTCCACCTCGTACCCTTGCAACCGAATTGAAACCGACCGTTGGATCAACTCGACCGAAACTACCAGCATGCGGTCGCTTTCGTGGCCGACCAGAATCCCTTCCGTCCCATTCAGCGAGCCGCTGCGGATCCTCACCCGCTGCCCCACTTTCAGAAAAGGATGACTCTCCAGCGGAACCTTCGCCGCCAGCAGATTCTGTATGTCTTCAATCTGGCGGTCGGGGATCGCCATTCCCTGGCCGTGCATCCCCACGAAGCTCACGATGCCTTCGGTGGTCAGCACCCGAAGCCGCTGCTCCGGCTGATAGACCATCTTCACGAACGTGTAGCCGGGGAACAGTGGCAGTTCCACCAGCTTCTTGCGGTCGCTCCACTGCCGCATCTGGCTCGTGAGCGGGAGGAACGTCGAGAAGCCTTGCCCCTCCAGCAGTCGCGCCACCATTTTTTCGTGGCGGGACCGAGTCTGCACCGCGAACCAATTCATGTCCGCGATTGGTTCTGCAGGCTTTGCCTCTTGCCCTGTCATGAACCCAGTGTACGCGTGGCCGGAGTTCGCGACTCGCGGCTCCGCCCTCTCAGTCACATTCGGTGACCAGCTACTAGCTGTGCATCCCAAGACGCGACTCCTCCGCATGCCCTTGATAAATCGAGGGGAAGCAATCTTCTGAGCGTGTTTCAGTTTGGGGGGAGATACAGTTTCAGCGACCCGCGTATCGGCATCGGTGGCCATGGCTTGCCACGGCTGGACCGCTGCCAAAGTTGAGTTCAGCGTACGAGAGATTGCAAGTTACTGCAAGTGGTCGAAAGGATTGGTGCCAAAAGACTCCAATTTCGCTAAAACATGAACAATTTCACCGATCTGATTGATTCTATGGGACTACGGAGAAAGTGGGCAGCGCTGGTCACGCTTGGCAAGCCCCGATTCGGAGGGAAAATGGCCCTGTTTTGCTGACCAAGCGGTATTTGCATGGTCAGGCAGTGGATGCAGCCTACCTCGCAATTCCTTCTCCGGCGGTCTCTAGTTGGTTGCTTTGTAGCCGTCGTAAAGCGTCGTACTGCCGGCCTGCAAGTAGCGTCCTACAACCAGGTTGGAATCATTGATCCCGTCCCCGCGTGTATTGCTTCCCGTGGGATTGCCGAAAAGGTAATCAACCCGGACGCCAGATTCGAGAGCGCAACTACTGTTTGTCCTCTGCTGGCGGCACGTTGAAATAAGCTTCGTTCCGGTCGGCCGAGAACGAGCTGTCGATTTTATCCATGAAATCTTTATAGTGCTGGGCGGCCAGCGCCTGCCGAATCTCATTCTTCGCCTCATCGAGCGTCAGCTGGTTTTTTTCGTCAAGTTTGTAAATGTAGTGGCCACCCGCGTCGGTGATGACCGGAGAGACTTCGCCGGCTTTGAGTTCCAGGATCGCTGGCTGGTTGGCGGGCAGCGCCGGCCGCCGCACTTTCTGCATGTGAGTATTTACGGACGCGACCTTCACTCCCGCTGCATCGAAGGCCTCTTTCTGCAGCTTTACAAAATCCTCTCCAGCAGCGGCCCGCGAACGCAGCGCCTGCGCAAGGTCCGAAAGTTCCTGATCAGATTTCTTTTCCGCTTCCGCATCCTTCTTATCGGTGGGCCGCGCGGTGCCCGGTTGCTTGTGCAACGGGACTACCAGCCGCTCCAGCGTGTATTCGTAGAAGTCATCCTGATGATTTTGGAAATATGCCGCGATTTCCGCGTCGGAAACTTTACCCGAATCCTGTTGAACTTTGCGCGTGTAAGCTTGCGTCAAAATTTGCATGCGCGAGAACGCGATCGACTGCTGGTAAGGCGCCTGCTTGTCGAGCCCGGCCTGTTCCGCTTTCTGCGACATCACCAGCAGCCGCGGGTACAGATTGGCCAGCTGCTGCTTCGCCGACATGCTCATGTCCGGACGAATGGCCGCCACCATGGCCTCGAACTCAGCCCGCGTGATCGAGGTCTGGCAACCGGCGGTAGCCGCCTTCGTTTTCTGCTCCGGGCAATATCCCCGAATGGTGAGAACCGGCGCGTCCATGGGTAGCGAGGAAGCCGGCGTGACCGCCTTCTGATCGTCATCACCCGCGGCGCCCGCCGAGGAGGCCTGCGCCGCTGCCAGTGTTGCCGCAAGTATCCACAGACCGCAAACTTTCCAGGTCATAACACCCCCGCCATCAAACTTAGGAAAAATAACAGGAAAGCGTCAGCCGCAGGGAGAAAGAAACAAAAAGGGCGTGACGATGGTGTCTCGTCACGCCCAAAGATCATGCCTACTGGGCGCAGGCATTTCCTAACGATGCGTTGTAAGCGCTGTAAAAGCCGGGGTTGTAGCCCGGATCGAACGCGGTGTACAAGTCCGGCAACGCGATCTCAAGGATGGTGGCATGGTTCTGCACCGCCGTCGGAATCAGGTTTACCAGGCTTCCGGTCGGATTGTTGGGATCGGAATTGGTTGGATCGCTGGGCGTCGCTGTTTGCAATTCCAGAGGAACCTGCCCGGCATACTGGTCGAACAGCGCGCACCAATCCGACGTGCAATTTCCGTTCGTCTGCGAAGCCTGAATGTCGCTGGCTCGCCAGCCATTGGACCCGAAGCCAAATCCGTTGCTCACGGCCAGATTCGCCTCAAACTCGGGCAGCGTCGGGCCGGGGTTGGTATCGAGCGAATTCAGCGAGGTCATAATCTGGAACTTGGGGTTCTGGCTCTTTTCGAAAGAGACCATCGTGCCAATGTACTGTTCCCAGGTGCTGGCGCCGGCAAAGGTATTCGGCGCTGGAAGAGCTTGCGTCTCAGCCGTGCAATAGGCGTCGGTTTCGTCCCCGACCGAAAGCCCGAAGCGCGCGTAACCGATGGTCGAGTTGCTGTTGTAGTGCTGGATGACTGCCGCAATAAAGTTCTGGTAAGCGACGTAGAACGGCGCTTCGTAAACCACCGGGTATCCTGAATTCGGAACCGAAGCGTTGCCCGCGTAACCTGAGCAGCTCACCACGTCGAGCGGGGGTGGAACCGCGCCGCCGTTGGCAGCAATGACCTGGCCATTGCTGGCCCAGGTTCCGCTGAACACGTACTGCGGAGTGAAATAGTTCACTCCTCCCGTCGGATTGTTCCCGTTCGAGCTATAGCTGATCGGGATCAACATCAGGTTGACTTTCATGCCAGGATAGTTGGTGGTGTAGAAAGCGATCTGGGAATCGAGCGCGGAAAAATCGTAGACGCCCTGGCTGGTCTCCACGCTGCTCCACGGCACCGCCAGGTTGACGCCGGCGATCACCGAGTTTCCGGCAATCGTCTGAAACTGGTTCCAGTTCGGCTGCGACATGGTCGAGCACGCTTCCCCGTTCGGACTGCTTCCCGGGTTGCAGCTGGCCGTGGTGCAGTTCACGCCCGGAGGGCAAGGCGGCCGCAGGGCCTCAAGCTTGATGGAACAGTTATTGACAACGCTTTGCCGTTGCGAAGTGGAAGTGCCTCCGCCACAGGCGGTTAACAGGGCTAACCCGGCGGACACCAAGCACATCCCAAGACGCCGAGCGGGGGTTAGAGACGTCATAGACGGTTTCTCCAGGCGACGTGTAATCGATGACTCCAAGCAGGTCGTATTACGACTTCCTAACTTTTAACACACCCCGCCCGCTAAAGTTGCAGCCTGCCAACGATTTAGCGGTGCGAAGCGGAAACGAAAGGGGGGGTTCAGCTTGCTACTTCTGGTGTCTCGATTGGGAAGGAGAAAGTGCAGCGCCATCCCTATTCGTCCCAGTGCGGCTGGCGAGCGCGCTTCGCGGAACTGCCGGGTGGTCATCGCCTAAAAGCAAAAAAGCGTAAGGTGGTTTCCCACCTTACGCCGATTTTCAAGACAGGTTTGGCTCGCGCTGCTTAGTCACCCGTTCCGGTCAGGTTGATGGTTTGCGGGCTGTTGCCGTCGTTGTCGACGAGCGTCAGCGTTCCGTTCCGCGTACCGGTCTGCGTGGGCGTGAAGGTCACGCTGAGGGTGCACTTCGCGTTGGTACCCACCCCGCCCGTACACGTGTTGGTTTGGGAAAAATCGCCCGCGGCGGTAACCCCGCCGAAGGTCAGAGTCTTGGCTCCGTGGTTGGTGAGGGTAATGGTCTGCGGTGCGCTGGTGGTCCCGACTTTCTGCGCGGTGAACGTCAGCGACTTCGGCGTGTAGCTGACCGCGGTGCCGGTGCCGCTCAGCCGCAACTGCGTCGGGCTGGCCGGATCGTTCGAATAAATCACCAGGTCGCCATAGTAGGCGCTGCTCTGCGGCAACTGTGCAGCGGTCGTCGGCTTGAAGCTCACGTTGAAGGTGCACGTTCCGCCCGGTGCGACCGAGCCGTTGCAGGTGTTGGTCTGGCTGAACACGCTGCCCACCACTTGCACGTTGGAAATACTCAGCGACGACGTGGTCGAGTGATTGGTCAAAGTAACCGGCTTGGTCAGCGTACCGGTTCCTATGGTCAGCAATGGGAAACTCAAGCCGGGATACGGAATGTTCAGACCCAGCTGGCTTCCTATGCCCTCCAGTTGCACCGTCCACGGACTATTGGGATAACTGGTTTTTACCGTGAGCGTCCCGGATTGACTCCCCAATTGAGATGGACTGAACGTGACGTTCACCGCGCAGGTGGCATTCGGCTTCAGGCTGCCCTTGCAGGTGTTGGTCTGGCTGAACTGGGCGCCGGTGATGGTGGGCGCGTTCACGGTGATGGTGCTCGTGCTCCAGTTGGTCAGCGTGACCGTAAACGGCGTGCTGCTGGTGCCGACCGCCTGGCTGCCGAAAGGCACCGTGTTCATCGAGACAAACGGGCAGGTGCGCGTGGTCAGAAGCATCGGCGGCCGCGGGTTCTGCGTGAAGTCAAAGCTGTCGGTCGTATCGTTGGCAATGGTGTCGCGATTGGTCAAAGGCGACAGGCCGAAGCGCTCTTCGATGAACTTCAGCACGGAAGAAAATTCGTATTGCGTGTGCGAAATGTAGCCCTGCTTGGCGTAGGGCGAAATGATCAGGAAGGGCACGCGCGGACCCAGGCCCCATTGGTCCACGACCGGCGGAACGACGTGGTCGTACAGGCCGCCGAAATCGTCCCAGGTCAAAAAGATCGCGGTGGAATTCCAGTCGGGACCGTTCATGATGGCGTTGATCTGCTGCACGGTCCAATTCTCGCCGGCGCACAGTGCGCCGTGCTTGGGATGCTCGCTGGCCGATCCGCCTGTCACCAGCCAGCTCACGGCGGGCAGGCCGGTGGCCGCATCGTTGACGAAGTTGGCGTCATTCACCACGTTGGTGGTCCAGAGCGGGCCGTTGCGAATCTGATTGATGGCATCGAGGGTGGAGAAGTTGTAGCCGCGCTGTCCCTCCGGCGGCGCATAAAACTTCCACGAGATGCCTGCATTCTGCAGCGAATCCGCAAGGGTTTGAATGTTGTAGCAAGGGAAAACCTTGCTGATATTGCCATTGGCATCGGCGGTCACGCCTGCCGTTCCCGCAGGGGCGTCGCATCCGAAAGATCCGCCGCCGGCCGAGGTCGGGCCGGTGACAAACAGCGCTCCCGTATCCTGCGCCGCCACCGTGTACAGGTGGTTGGTGAAGCTGTCGGACTGAATCGAGGAAAACGCGTTGTCGGCGAGCACGTAATTCTGCGCGTAGGTCCAGTAATTTGGAATCTGGCTCTGGCTGGCCTGCGTGTAACCCAGGTATCCCTGGCCGTTGATATTGGAGTCGGCCAGCAAGTCGTAGCCATTCATCTTTCCGCCATTGATGGCCTCGTTGCCGCTCGCCCAGCCGTGCTCGGGATCAAAGGGATAGGCATAGTCCGGCGTTTCGAGCAGCGGCCACGTCGCTCCGAAGGAAGTCTGGCCGCTGGTGGCGCCATTGGCTCCCGGATACTGTCCAAAATAATTATCGAAGCTGCGGTTTTCCTTGATGATAAAGACAATGTGGTTGATGACCGTAATGTCTTTTCCGTTCGGCGCCTGCCCCTTATTTTGGGGCGCTGAAGGACGAGCCGACTGGGAAAACGCCAGGGCTCCGAACAAACTTACTGCCAGACCACGAGAGAGAACGCGGGACACCGACATGCCGGAAGATCTCCTTCTGGATTTGTAACCTTGCGAGAGTTCGCGGGGGGATTACAGAAATCGTGCTCACAAAGGTACCGTGAGTCGCAATTCTGCACAAGAGACTTTCGTCTACGGGCCGCGCTACTCCACGCCTGAAATCAAAATCCGCTCACTGCGCCAATCGACGGCCCCGGCAAACCATTGCGCTGACGCCGATACAGCTACACCTTGGCTCAGAACACCTTGGCTCAGACCCGGCTACGAACCGGTTCCACTTAACCTGACAGACTGCGGACTGTTCGGGTCGCTAGTGGTCATAATCAGCGTTCCTGACTCGGTACCCGACTGTGAGGGCGTGAAGACCACATTCACGGTGCACGATGTGCCAGCCGCCAGGCTCGCCGGGCAATTGTTGGTCTGCGAGAAGTCGCCCGTGGTCACGATGCTGCCGATCACAAGGCTCACGGTCTCAGCGGTGATGGTGACCGGCCTGGGCTTGCTTGACTTGCCGACCGCGGTGCTGGGGAAAATGATGTTCGTGGGAGCATAGCCGATAGATTGGCCGCTGCCCACCAGATCGACAGTAATTGGGCTGAGCGCGTCGCTGCTCTGCACGGAAACGCCGCCGAACAATGTGCCCGCAATCGTGGGATTGAAGCTGACCGTGATGGTGCAGCTGCTGTTGCCCGAAACCACCCCGCCGCAGGTGTTGGTCTGCGTGAACGGTCCCGAAGCCGTAATGCTGTTGATGGTAATGTCCGCGCTCTGCGTGTTGCTGAACGTGATGTTCTGAGATGAGCTCTTGCCCAGGTAAACCGAGGCAAAGTTGCGCGGCGCGGAAAGCTGGGTGGCCAGGCCAACTCCACTCAGGCTGATGACCTGAGGACTGGTGGCGTCGCTGTCGGTAATGGTGACGGCGCCCGCGCGGGCGCCAGTGGCATTCGGCGTAAAGAAAATGTTGAGCGTGCACTTCTGCCCGGACTTGATGGTGGAAGTGCAGTTGTTGGTCTGCGAGAAGTCGCCGCTGGCCACAATACTGTTCACCGTGAGAGTCTTGCTCGTGTTGTTGGTCAAGTACAGCACCGATGCGCCGGACTTCTTGCCGACGGCCTGGCCGCCGACAAAAAGCGAAGGATCCACCAGCGGACAGCTGCGCTGGTTCAGGATGAGCGGCGGCAACGGCGTCTGGCTGAAATCGAAGCTGTCGGTCATGTCGTTGGCGTTCGCGTCGCGGGTGGTGAGCGGCGGAACGCTAAAGCGCTCTTCGATGAACTTGAGCACGGATTCAAACTGATACTGTGTGTGCGAAACCTGCCCCTTAATCGCATAGGGAGAAATAATCAGGAACGGCACGCGGCCGCCGAGTCCGAAGTAGTCGGCCATGGGCGGCACGACGTGATCATAAAAGCCGCCGAAATCGTCCCAGGCAATGAAAACCGCGGTGGTGTTCCAGTCGGGCCCCTTCATCAGCGCATTCAGTTGCTGCACGGTCCAGTTTTCGCCCACGCAGAGGCCCTCCGGGGGATGCTCGTTGTTGGGCGAACCGGTCACCAGCCAGCTAACGGCAGGAAGCGTTCCGTTCTGCGCATCGGTGATGAAGTTCTTGTCGGAAACTACATTCGCCCACAGCGGGCCATTGCGAATGTGATTGATGGAATCGAGTGCGGAAAAGACATAGCCCGATTGCCCTTCGCCCGGCGCATAGTATTTCCAGCTCACTCCGGCCGTTTCCAGGTTGTCGACGATGGTCGTGAAGTCGAGGCACGGGAATGGCGAAGTCACGACGCCAGAGTTGATGTCGAGCATGCGGGTCAGCGTACCGGCGGGAGAATCGCAACCCCACGAGTTGGGGGTCTGATTGTTGAAGAGCGGGTTCAGAAAAACGCCTTCGGATTGTCCGCCGACCATATAAAGGTGATTGGGCCACGTGGCGCCACGGAAGGAGGAGAAAGCATTGTCGGCCAGGACGAAGTTTTGCGCATACTGCCAGTAGTTGGGCAGGTCGGCCTGTTGCATCTGAGTGAGCGCCAGATAATCTTCGTTCAGGCTGCCGCCGGGAATAATGTCGAAGTAGTCGAGCTTGCCGCCGTCGAAGCCATTCGAGTAGTCGTACCAACCGTGTCCGGTAATGTCTCGCGGGGTCATGTCGGGGGTGTGCCCGAGCGGAATAATCTGTCCGGTGGAAATCGGAGCCGTGGTAGCTCCGTTGGCGCCTGGATAGGTTCCGAAATACTCGTCGAAGCTGCGATTCTCCTTCATGATGAAAACGACATGCTGAATCACAGTCATGTCGCCGGCGGGAGGCGCGGATTGTTGCGCCGCCACGCCGCAGGAGAATACGAGACTGAGGCAGACGGTTGCTGCAGAATAACGCAGACCCATGAACGACCCTCCGAAGAGCATTCGACTCTAGTCTCCCGTGCCAGTCAGGTTGATGGTCTGCGGGCTGGCGCCATCACTGTCAATGAGCGTCAGCGTTCCGGTTCTGGTGCCCGTTTTGGTTGGGGTGAAGGTCACGCTGATGGTGCATTTAGCGTTCGACGCGATTGCAGCCGCGCAGGAATTGGTGGCGGCGAAATCGCCCGCCGGCGTGATGCCAGCGATGGTCAGCGCTTTGGCGCCATGATTGGTCAGCGTGATGATCTGCGCAGCGCTGGTGCTGCCCACCGCCTGCCCGGGAAATGTCAGAGCTTTCGGGGCATAGCTGAGAGCGGTACCCGTTCCGCTGATGCGCAATTGTTGCGGGCTCGCCGGGTCATTGGAGTAGATCACCAGGTTGCCGTAGAACGCACTGGTCTCCGGCAGGGCCGTCGCGGTCGTCGGCTTGAACGTCACGTTGATCGTACAGCTGGATCCCGCAGTCACGGTGCTGCCGCAAGTGTTGTTCTGGCCGAACGCTCCGCCGACCACCTGGATATTTGAAATATTCAGATCGGAGGTCGAGTGGTTGGTGATCGTCACCGGCTTCGAGAGCGTGCCGGTTCCGAATGTCACCAGCGGGAAAGTCAGTCCCGGATACGTCACGTTCATGCCCAGCTGGCTGCCGGTTCCCTGCAACGCGACCGACCATGGCCCGCCCGGATAATTCGTATTGACTGTGAGTGTGCCCGATTGGCTTCCCAACGCGGAGGGGGTGAAGGTCACGTTCACCGCGCAACTCTGCGTCGGCTTCAGGCTGGTAAGGCAATTGTTGGTTTGCGTGAATTCGCTGCCGCTGATCTGAGGCGCGCTCAATGTCACCGTCTTCGCGCTCCAGTTGGTCAGAGTCACCGTGAACGGCGTGCTGCTGGTGCCAACTGCCTGGCTGCCGAAGGGCACCGTGTTCATCGAGACAAACGGACAGGTGCGCGTGGTCAGCAGCATGGGCGGCCGCGGGTTCTGCGTGAAATCAAAACTGTCGGTCGTATCGTTGGCGTTGGCGTCGCGCTGGGTCAACGGCGAAAGGCCAAAACGCTCTTCAATGAATTTCAGCACCGACGAGAATTCGTATTGCGTGTGCGAAATGTAGCCCTGTTTCGCATACGGCGAAATAATCAGGAAGGGCACGCGCGGACCCAGGCCCCAATTATCGACGACCGGCGGCGGCACATGGTCGTACATGCCACCGAAATCGTCCCAGGCCAAAAAGATCGCGGTGGAATTCCAGTCGGGACCGTTCATGATGGCGTTGATCTGTTGCACGGTCCAATTTTCGCCGGCGCACAGCGCTCCGTTTCGCGGATGCTCGCTGGCGGCTCCCCCGGTCACCAGCCAACTCACCGCCGGAAGACCCTTGGCGGCATCACTTACGAAGGTAGAATCTTTTGCCACATTCGTGGTCCACAGCGGGCCGTTGCGAATGTGATTGATGGCATCCAGCGTCGAGAAGCTGTACCCGCGGGCTCCCTGCGGCGGCGCATAATACTTCCACGAGACCCCTGCGCTCTGCAGCGAGTCGGCCAGGGTTTGAATGTCCCAGCAGGGGAATTGCTTGCTGATGTTGCCTTGCGCATCGGCAATCAATCCCGCGGTGCCGGCGGGCGCGTCGCAGCCGAAGGAACCGCTCTCGGTCGAATTTGTCGGCCCGGTGATGAAGATAGCGCCATTATCCTGCGCCGCGACCGTAAAAAGATGGTTGGTGAAGCTGTCTGACTGAATGGAAGAAAAGGCATTGTCGGCCAGAACGTAATTCTGCGCGTAAGCCCAATAATTCGGAATCTGGCTCTGGCTGGCTTGCGTGTAGCCCATGTATCCCTGGCCGTTGATGTTGGCGTCGGCCAGCAGATCGAAGCGATCCATCTTGCCGCCATCAATCGCTTCGTTGCCGCTCGCCCAGCCGTGCTCGGGATCGAAGGGGAACGCGTAATCGGGAGTTTCCAGCAGCGGCACCACGGCGCCGTAGGACGTCACGCCGGTGGTCGCGCCATTCGCGCCGGGATACTGGCCGAAATAATTATCAAAGCTGCGATTTTCCTTAATGATGAAAACGATGTGCTGGATGGACGTGATGTCTCCGGGAGGGGTTGGGGTTTTGCTTTGCGCCAGAGCCGGCATGGCAGTTTGAGCGACCGCCAGCATGGCAACCAGAACGACTACAAAACTTTGAGAACGGCTACGCAGCATGCCGGCAAATCTCCTTCGCAAATACAGCCCAGTTTTTGGGGGATGCATCAAGGAAAAACGTGTCTTCTAAAATACTCTCCGATGCCCCCTCCGCGAAAGAGACTTTGGTATGGAGTGAGGCTGCCCCAGAGGATTGCAAAATGTTTCATCTTGACGCTTTTTGCAGAGGCAGGGAAAATAATGGCGCTGAGCTGCGTGTGGGCAGCTTCCTCCGTTCCCCTCAAACGTAAATTACCAACCGACTGCGAGGTTTCAATGCGAGTACCGCGTATCCTTTTCGTGGCTATCCTGGCCCTGGTGTGGATGTCATTCTCTGCTACTTCATTCGCGCAATATCCTCTGGGAACGGTCAACAGTGTCGCGCAGGAAACTTGCCCCACCGTTTTGGGTGGCCATGACACCTTCTGGGTTACGCAAACCAGCAACGGGACCGACATTGTAGCGGTCTGCTACCACGCCAACATCACGTGCCCGCAGGACGCGGATCTCGGCGTCACCTACGGAATCGCCACGCCCACTGCCGCGTCGAACGGCATGATGGTCTTTGTCCCCAGCAAGTTTGGGACATTTACTCTGCCTGGCAACTACAAGGGCGAGCTTCCCTTCGATCTCTACCACGCCAATTATCAGACGGTGCAGTTCGCCTTCGACAACTGGTGGCAATTGACAGGCGAGAGCGTGGGCAGCCTCAAGGTCGCGGGATGCCGCGTTGCGACGTTGCTCAACTTCCTGTACACCACATATTTCCTGACCAATCCTTTGAACACGACGACCGCGGGCATGTGCGCGCACAGCCAGAGCGGCGGCGCCGGCGGACTGGGCTTCGCCATGACCTACTACGGCGCGGGCGACTTCCTCGATAAGGCTGCGTTCGTCTCCGGTCCGGAATACGGCAACCTGGTGCAGGGCTGCACCACTCCCATGCACGCTCCCGTCAACATCTGTCCCAGCACGGGCGGCGTTTACGCGATGGGCTGTAACAGTTCCGCCGGGACCTGGAGTGATCGCCCCAACTACACGCAGGGAGCCGCCACGAACATCGGCCAGGAATTGAACGACAATCCGCCGTGCTTCGACAAGAGCCACACGTATACCACGGCCGACAAACAGACCCTGCAGGCCACCAGCGTGGTCGACAATGCTTCCGATGCCAGCTATACCTACCCGAACACCGCCATCAGCGCGTACCTCTGCGATGACGACAGCTTCTGGCAGAATCCCTCCGAAGCGCAGGCGTGGTACTACTACCAGAAGTTCACGACTTCCAGCGTGCCCAACACCTGCAACTACACCGCGAACAACGTCTCCAGCCCGACGTCCTGCCTGATGGTGAATCGCGTGTTCGGATGCACGCAGGTGGAAGAAGGCGCCACGGGCTACATCTGCAATGGCTCGACCTGCCCGGTGTGCACGGGAAATCCGCCGAACATCACCTGCACCTGCGGCGGCAAGGCCTGCCAACCGTTCGGTTCGTATGCCATGCGCCCGTTCGCCGAAGCCGATTACGAGGATCCCGTCAACGGCTGCATCAATCGCCACGGGGCGAGGATGCAGGTCGTGAAAGCGGAATAACGTTTTTCGGATTGCTTCGTTTGCGCGGCCCGCTGAAATTAGCGGGCCGTTTTCTTTGCCCGGAAATTTCGGGAAGCAATTCGGGGATTACGATCCTGTGCCCTGCATGGCGATCACTTGCGGCTTGGTGGACGCGTTGTCGATGATCGTGACTGTGCCGGACACCTTTCCTTTTGTCTTTGGTGAGAAGGTCACGCTGATCGTACAATTCGCCCCCGATTTTACCGTCGTTCCGCAGGTTGTCTTCATGCCGAATTGCCCTGCCGCCTGGATGGACGCGATATTCAGGGCCTTCTTCCCCGTGTTGGTGAGCGTAACTTTTTGCGGTGGGCTGGTTGTTCCGACACCCTGCTTGCTGAAGAGCAGCATGGTGCTGGGGGAAAACGACACAACACCAGTGTTGAGCATCAGCACAACATCGTCGAAACGATAATCAGTAATGGCTATGTCCGGGCTACCGTCGCCGTTGAAGTCGCCGACCGCTACGTAGCTCGTTTCCTGCTCCGCTTGATAGAACCTTCCCGGCTGTTGGAATGTGCCGTCGCCATTACCCAAAAAGATGGTTGCGCCGCTGGTGTTCAACCGTCCCCTGATGAAATCATTGGCGACGATCAAATCCAGCTTGTGATCGCCATTCAGATCGGCTGCGGTGACCCAGTTGGGGAAAGAAACGGGGTAGTTGACTGCCGTCTGGAACGTGCCGTTGCCATTGCCCAGCAGCACGTTGATGCTTCCACCAGCCCCGTTTGCGACGGCCAGATCGAGATTCTTGTCGCCGTTGAGCTCGGCGACCGCGATGGGGCCGGAAGCTCCGCCGCTCGGATAACTTGCCCCATAGCGAAACGTGCCGTCGCCGTTTCCCAGCAGAACGTTAATCGTTTCCTGGCCGGCGGTTACCACGTCGAGCTTGCCGTCGTGGTTGAAATCGCCAATGCCGATTGTCTGTACGTTGAACGATGGTTGCGTCACCATCGCATCCCGAAAGGTGCCGTCCCCATTCCCTAAGAAGACGCTGATGCATCTGCAGGGATTGCTCGTCGACAACCCTATCAGGTCCGCTACGCCATCGCCGTTGAAATCCCCGGAAGCCACGAAGCTCTGCGGAGCTACAACCGCAGGATTTTGCGGGCCAGGCGCAAACGTTCCATCGCCATTGCCAAGGAAGAGGCTGATATAAGAACTCAGATTGTTGGCGACAGCCAGATCGAGGTTCCCGTCGTGGTTGAAATCGGCGGCGACCACTGACGTTGGCTCGCTCCCGGTGCTGTAGTTTACTGCCGGCAGAAACGTTCCATCGCCATCCCCCAGTAAGACAGAAAGACCTTCCGTGGTGAAGAAGGATGCTACCGCCAGGTCGAGATTGCCATCATGGTTGAAGTCTCCAACTGCAATGGAGTAGGGTCCGGGTTCGGCCACTGACCGGCCCCGCGTTTCAAACTGCCCGGTGACGGGAGGTGGCGCAAGTAGCAAAACGGCGGCGAGAGAGCCGATGCAGAAAGGCACAGTAAAGCGGGGCATACAAATTCTCCTCAGGGCGACCGCCGGAAAACGGACAACGAAACATAGCATCAGCTCCCCAAGTAGTTAGCACCAAGACTCGCATTTTTCCACATATTTCTCCGTGCTTTGCGGTTTTCGTAACAAGAACGACAGCGGGCCGTTTTCTTTTTTCCGCCGCGCTCCGACATCGCGCGTTTTTCTGTAGGGTCCGGAAACGTCCACGTTGTTTCGTGCCGATTCGCTATGTTCGTTCGCGGGGCTCATTTTTTTGACCGCGAAGTGGAGTCCCTCCAAGATTTCCTATGACACCATCTGCCGTTAAATGGATCGCCGCCGTCATTTGTTTCGTTCTGCTGAGCGCGACCGGTTTTTCTCAAAGCGTGACCAGTGTCGACAAGTCCATTCGCCCCGGCGACGACTTCTACCGCTACGCCAACGGACCCTGGCTCGCCAGTACGTCAATTCCGTCCGGCGAGTCCATCTACGACACCCGCGCCGAGCTGAAAGCTAGAACTGCGCAGCGCGTGCGCGATCTGATCCTGGCGGCCTCCGCCGCACCGGAACCCAAAGGCAGCGTGTCGCAGAAAGTCGGCGATTACTACGACAGCTTTATCGACACGAACGCGATCGAAGCGCAAGGCCTGAAGCCGCTCGCCGCGGATCTTGCCGCCATCAGCGCAATCGCCAGCCGCACGTCGCTGTCCGCCTATCTCGGCGGCACGCTCAACAGTGAAGTGGACGGCCTCGTCGCCAACTCCGATCACGTTCTCGGAGTGTGGATCAATCAGGGATTTGACGACGCCGACCACAACCTGCCCCACATCTGGCAGGGCGGCCTGGGCTTGCCCGATCGCGACAATTATTTCGATTCGTCGCCGAAGTGGAGTGCGTTGCGCGCGCAGTATCAGGCGCACATTGCGGCCATGCTGAAGCTTGCGGGCATTACCGATGCCGACCAGAGAGCGGCGCGCGTGCTGGCGCTGGAAACCAAAATTGCGCAGGCTTTCGCCCCCGATGCCGATGCGGCCGAAGTCTCGAGGCAGAACAATCCCTGGAAGCGCGGCGATTTCGCCGTGAAAGCCCCGGGCATGGATTGGAGCGCGTATTTTCAGGCCGCCGGCCTGGAGGGGCAAAGCGATTTTCTGGTCTGGCAGCCATCCGCAGTCCTTGGGGTCTCATCGCTGGCCGCAAGCGAGGCGATTGAAACCTGGCAGGATTATCTGCGCCTTCATTTGCTCGAGCATTACGCGGCAGTGTTGCCCAAAGCGGTTCGCGATGAGCACTTCAATTTCTATGGCAGAGCTCTTTCCGGTATGCAGCAACCGCCTGACCGCGCCAGCGACGCCGTGGCCGCCACCAATGGCGCGCTGGGCCAAGCAGTTGGCCAGCTCTACACGCAGCGTTACTTTCCGCCAAAAGCCAAGGCCCGAGCGCAAGCGATGGCGGCCAACTTGCTCGCGGCATTCCGTTCCCGCATTTCCAACGTGAAATGGATGACGCCGGCGACGCGGGAAAAAGCCCTCGCCAAACTTGCGGCCTTCGAACTTTTCCTGGGCTATCCCGATGTTTGGATCGACTACTCCACGCTCGACGTCGTCCCGGGCGACGCCCTGGGCAACATGCGGCGCGCGGAAACTTTCACTCGAAAACACAATTTGGCAATGCTGAAGCAGCCGGTCGATCCGATCGACTGGCCGCTCAATGCGCAAGTTCCCGGCGCAGTGATCATGTTCAGTCCCAATGCCGAGTTTTTCAGCGCCGGAATTCTGCAGCCTCCGTATTTCGACAGCGAAGGTGACGCCGCTGCAAATTACGGTTCTGCCGGCGCAGGCATGGCCCACGAAATCAGCCACAGCTTCGACGAGTTGGGCAATATCTACGACGCGCGCGGCCGCCTGGTGAGTTGGTGGACCGCGGACGACAAGGCACAATTCCAGGCGGCTGCCACGAAGTTAACTGAACAGATCAATCACGACTGCCCGCTTGCCGATCTATGCGTGAATGGCAAGCAGGCGCAAACCGAGACCGTCGCCGACCTTGCCGGGCTGGCCGTGGCGCACGACGCCTACGTTCTCTCGCTACAAGGCCAGGCCGATGCAGTGATCGGCGGCCTGACCGGCGAGCAACGCTTCTTTATCGCCTTCGCGCAGCGCTGGCGCCGGCTGCAGACTGAGGCCTCTTTGCGGCAGCAAATCCAGACCGACACACATCTTCCCGCGGAATATCGCAGCGATGAGGTTCGCAACTTCGATGCCTGGTACAAAGCCTTTGACGTGAAACCCGGCGACCGCCTCTACCTGAAGCCGGACGACCGCGTCGGCATCTGGTAGATCTTCACGACGGAAATTGCTGACAAAAAAAAGGCCGGCAAATTTCGCCGGCCAAATACAACAGCTCACTTCGTTGATCGAGCTTGCAGCTCTACGAATGCGATCGTTACTGACCGGTTCCCTGCAAGGTCACCGTGACCGGCGTCGTAGGAGCGTCGGAATCGTCCATCGTAATGACGCCCTGGATCCCGCCCGTGACCGTCGGAGTAAATGTGACGTTGAACGTGCAACTGCCGTTCGGTCCCAAGGTGGTGCCGCAGGTGGTGGTCTGCGTGTAATTCGGGCTGTTGTGGAACTGCGTGTCCTGCACCAAGATTGCTCCCAGGTCCAGGGTTGTCTTCATCTTGTTAGTAACCTTCACCGTCTGGGGAGCGCTGGACTGCCCCACGGTGACGATTCCGAAGTTCAGCGCCGGCGGGCTGATTTGCACGCCCGTGCCGGTTCCCGTGAGGTTTATCACCTGCGGAGACGCACCATCGCTGTCGGTGATGGTCAACGCGCCATACCGGACGCCGTTCGCCTTTGGAGCGAAGGTGACCGTGAATGTGCAACTGCCTCGAGATTTCACCGAGCCGCCGCAATTGTTGGTCTGGGAATAGTCGCCGGATACGCCGACGTTGCTGATGGTGAGCTTGCTGGTGGAATCGTTCGTCAGGGTTAAGGTTTTGCTCAGCCCGGCTGAGCCAACCAGCTTGCTGCCAAAACTCAGCAGCGACGTTGACGTGGTGACTTCCGTGCCTTGCCCCGTCAAGGTCACCACTTGCGGGCTATTAGGCCCGCTATCGGTGATGGTAAGCGTGCCAGTAAGAGTTCCCGTCGCCTTTGGGGCGAAGGTCACGCTGACCTTGCAATTGACATCGACGCCCAGCGAACCTTTGCAGGCGTTGGTCTGCGTGAAATCACCGGAGGTCACGATACTGGAGATGGTCATCTTGGTGGTGCCCCAGTTTCCGATTTCCACAATCAGCGGCTGGCTGTTGGTGTTGACTTTCTGCGCCGGGAAGGTGACTTCCAGCGGCGAAACCACCGGGCAAACGCGCTGGTTCAGAACCAGCGGAGGCAGCGGAGTCTGGTTGAAATCAAAGCTGTCCAGCAGATCGTTGGCATCGGCATCGCGCGCCGTCAGCGAAGGCAGCCCGAAGCGCTCTTCCACGGTCTTCAGGAACGACGCATATTCGTACCGCGTGTGGGTAACAAATCCCGGCTTCGCGTACGGCGATATGACCAGGAGCGGAACGCGCGGCCCAAGGCCGTAGAAATCGACCTGCGGCGGGGCCACGTGATCATAAAACCCTCCGTAATCGTCCCAGGTCAGAACGATCGCAGTCGAGTTCCACTCCGGACTCTGCATGACGGCGTTGATCATGCTGACCGTCCAGTTTTCGCCAGAGCACGTGCTCGCTCCCTGGGGATGCTCGCTCTGATATCCCGGCGGCGTCAACCAGGCCAGCGATGGCAGGTTTCCGCTTTGCGCATCGGTGATGAACTGTGTCGTGTCCACCACGTGCTGCGTCCACAACGAGGTGTTGCGGATGTGATTGACCGCGTCCAGAGCCGACCAGGCGTAGCCGCGCTGCCCTTCGCCGGGCGCGTAGTACTTCCACGACAGTCCGGCGTTTTCCATGCTGTCGGCTATGGTGGTGAAATCGAAGCACGGAAACACGTTGCTGACGTAGCCCTGGCTGTTCAGCCACGGCACGTAGGTTCCGGCCGGCGAATCGCAGCCCCAGCTATTGGACTGCATGGGCGGGTTGTCGATCGACCCGTCGGCAGTGGCACCCACGGTATACAGATGGTTGGGAAAGCTGACGCCCATCAACGACGAAAACGTGTTGTCGGAAAGCGTGAACGTGGACGCGTAGGTCCAGTAGTTCGGCACATCCGCCTGGGTCATCTGCGTCATGCAGACATCGTTGAGCGCCGGGCCACAAGCGGTATCGAACTTGTCCATGCGGCCGTAATCGGTCGCGGTGTGCGCTCCCGCCCAGGTATGGGTCGGATCGATGGGCGGCGTGTCCGGCGTGTGCCCCAGCGGGATGACCTGCCCCGTGGAAAGCGTGCCGGTGGTGACGCCGTTGCCTCCGGGAAACGCGGCGAAATAGTTGTCGTAGGTCCGGTTTTCCTTGATCAGGAAAATCCAGTGGGTAATCGTGGTCAGGTCCGCCGGCTTTTTAGCCGGCGCCTTCTGCGCGGTGGCCGAAACGGCCAAGAGCGCGCCGGCCGCCGCTAGGAGCAGGGCTCGTTCAAACATTCGACGCATGTTTCCATCCCCCGGGAGTGAAGCATTCCAAGGTTTCACCGCACTTGAGTTTCTCTGAACCTGGCGCGGTGAAACCTTGCAACTTGATCGGCTTTAGTGCCGCTTGATGCAGCCGTTCAGCGCGTTCTCGTAGTCCTTTTCGGCGACGGTGCGCATCGCGTACTTGGAGGTGACGCCGTTATCGCTGCAGGTCTGTCCGTTGCAGGTGCAGGTGACATTGGGCGGGTTTCCAGTGCACACCGGGCAGCTGCTGCCCTGGCAGATGTAACCGGTCGCCGCCAGTTCCACGCTGGTGCAGCCGAACACGCGATTCACCATCAGGCACGCGCTCGGATGCGGTGTCTTGCTCGCGCTGTAATTGCATCCCCCGGCTACTTGCGTGGGGCTACTCATTTGCGAGAGCCAGTACCAGCCTTGCAGCGAAGTCGGGTTATTAAAGTAAGTATCGTCGTCGCATTCGTAGGCTGTGACCGCAGTCTTGGGATAGGTGTAGCTGGCGTCGCTCATGCCATCGATCAGACTCGTATCGGTCAGCGTGGTGATGTCAGAGCTGGTGTAGGTGTGATTGGGATCGTCGCAGGGCGGATTGTCGCCCAATTCGCTGCCGATGTTGCTGGCCGATCCGCCGTGATAGAGCGGGCTCTCCGACCAGCTTCCCGCATAAATGTTGCAGCCGTTGGGCGTCTTGCCATTCACCGGCGCGCAAATGGTGCCGTTCGGCGAATTCGGAACGCAGCCTTGCGACAGGTCGGAATATTCCGGCCCCGACACGTACACGGCCTTGTCGATAAAGTCGCCCGCGCCGTAGAAGGTCATGCTCAGCGCCAGCGCTCCGGCCGACGCGCTCTGCGCATGCACGCACATTCCCGCCGTCGCCGTGTTGTTGGTGTCAGTCAGGTAGTAGTTCGTGTACAGGAAGTTCAGAAAGGTCGCTTCGCGGCAGGCTGCAACCTTGAAGCTTCCGCTTCCCGTCCAGCCTGTGATTTGCCACCAGTCGTCCCACGCCGCCTGGATCGTCTGGTAGCTGGCGTGATAAAGATCAAAGGGAATTTCCTTGTGCAGGTTGCCGGGCAGCGTGATCGTGCCTCCCGCGCCGCGAATGAAAACGACCGTGCCGTTGGACGGCGTCGTCGGCGTAGCGATTCCGTAGGTGACGCCAAGGTCGGGCAACTGCGGGCAGCTCACCGTCGCGTGATAGCAAATGGTTTGAATGTCGGTGCCGCCGCTGGTATTGGTCACCCAGTCGGTTGCCTGGCCGCCCAGAGACGTGGGGCAGGTTTCGGTTGCCACTGCGGACACGGAACCCAGCGCGTACTGTGCATGGGCGGGAATACAGGTGCCCACGCCAATCATGATCATCACCGCTAGAAACGCGAAATGTCTGGCTTTCACCACTGCCTCCTCAGGAAACGATCGGGAATGTTGCTGGCAAGAGCGACGGACGCCTGCACAGGATTGTTGAGTTTGATAAGCGCGCAAGGGGCTGAACTTCAAGCGGCGACCCACTCGCCTTTAAGTTTTTTTTTGGGGGGTTACTTTGACGAATCCTCGAAATTCTGGCCTGCTTTTGTTGTTGTGTCAAGATGCAGTTTTCTGCAAGTCGTTCTTCTCCGGAGTCTTTCGACCCGGTCGTCTCACGCAGGCGCCGTCCACGCCAATCGATTTGCCGTCCAGCGTCTGTAGTGGGGCCGCGTCCGCGCCGTCGGCATGCGTGAACTGAAAGCGCTCATGTAGAATGCCTCGTTTGGAGGTTTTCAGTTCTCGAATGCGACGCACGCTTGGCGCAATTGGCTTCGTCCTGTCGTTTTCTTTGTTCGCACTGGCTGGTGAGAACGTTGCCGATTGTCCCGCGGCCGACAACTACCAGCAGCCGCACCGTTTCGGCGCCTATGTTGTGCAAATCGTTCCGGGACCGCCGCCGCAAGGCAAGCAGCGCGTGGAGTTTCGCTGCCTGGGAACCATCACCCCCGCGCAGGGCGTGCGCAAAGCGATCGCCAAGAACTGGACGCTCTCCCTCAATCCGATTTCCGGGACCGACATCAACGGCGACGGCAAGCCCGAAGTTGTTTTCGACGGCCACACCAGCGGCTCGCACTGCTGCTACGAATACTGGATCGCCAGCCTCAGTAAGCCGCCGCGCCTGGTTCGCGAAATCCGGTCCGAGATGCCGGTGTCTTTTCAGGTCTCTGATTCGGGCGCGCTGATTCGCGTCCCCGACGCCGCCTTTCAGTTCTTTATGCTGCCGCCGGAAGAAGGCGTGGTGCCCACTGCCATCCTGCGGCTGGAGGGCAACCGGCTTGTTGACGTCAGTTCTCAGCACCAGGCCGAGTACGATGAGGCGATCGCGAAAGCCAAGGCCGAGCTTGCTCCTGACGATCTGGAAAAATTCCGCCACTCCAGCTACAACACGAAGTTGTTCACCGACCAACTGCTGACGGTGAAGCGCGTGCTAACCATCGTCCTCGATTACCTCTACAGCGGCCGCGAAGAGCAGGCCTGGCAGGCGCTGGAGCAGATGTGGCCGGCATCGGACCAGGCGCGCGTCAAGGCGATCATCCTGGAACGGCGCACCCGCGGCGTTCTCAGCCAGTTGCTCGGCCCGCCCAAGCCCTGACAAAATTTGTCAGGCTTTCCCGCGCAAAATCAAACGAAGTGAAAAGTGCGCATTAGAGTCTTTCGTCCATTGCGGCAGCCTTCGCCAATTAGCGATACTGTATCTCACAGCTCGAAGTCTCTCCCCCTACAAGGCACGACCAAAAATTGCACTGGCCGATCGACCGTAATATCTTCCGCTTTCATGGCAACAGGAAACGCGGGCGTTTTCAAGAATCGCAATTCAGGACGTGTATCCGTCCTGCATAGGATTTCCAAGTTATGATTCGAAAACTTCTTACGCCATTCGCGGCACTGTTCGTTCTCACTGCCATTGCCGGCGCTCAGACTTTTTCCGGCGTGCTGACCCAGCACAACGACAATTCCCGCAGCGGCCAGAATTTGTTCGAGACCACGCTGACGCCGCAGAATGTGAACACGTCGACGTTCGGCAAGGTCTATTCGTTTTCGGTTGACGGCCAGATCTACGCCCAGCCTCTTTATGTGCCGAACGTAACCATTGGCGGCGTGTCGCACAACATCATCGTGGTCGCGACCGAATACGACAGCATTTACGCCTTCGACGCCGAGCCCGATCTGGCCGGCCACACCACGACCGCGTTGTGGCATCGCTCGTTCATTAATCTAGCCAAGGGCGTGCAGCCCGTACCCTGCGGCAGCCAGGGCAGCACCACCGACATCAGCTGCAACGTCTTTCCGTTTTACGGGATCACGGGCACGCCCGTGGTGGATCCCGTCACCCTGGTCATGTACCTCGTGGTTCGAACCGCGGAAACTACTTCCGGCGTAACCAACTACTATCAGCGGTTGCATGCGATCAATCTCAAATCCGGCGGCGATATCTCCGGCAGTCCCGTGGTGATCTCGGGCGAGGTTCCGGGAACCGGCGCGGGCAGCGTGAATGGCATGGTCCCCTATGATCCGCTGGCCGATATTCAGCGCGTTGGATTGACTCTCTCCAATGGCACCGTCTACATCGGCTGGGCGGGCGCGGCGCACGGCTGGATCATGGCTTACAACGAAAAAACTTTGAAGCAGACCGGGATCTTCAACACTGCTCCCAACGCGGTGCTCGGCGGCGTGTGGCAGTCTGGCAACGGTTTTGTGGCCGACAGCGCCGGCAACATCTACGCGGCTGTGGGCGATGCAACTTTCGACGCCAACACCGGCGGCGTCGACTACGGCGATTCGCTGGTTGAACTGAATTCCTCGCTGCAGGTTGTGAACTACTTCACTCCCATGGATGAAGCCTGCCGCACCACCGGCACCAACGATCTGGACCTGGGCTCGGGCGGCCCGCTTCTGCTCTCCACGCAGGGCGGAAAATATCCCGATGAAATTCTCACCATCGGCAAGAGCGGCACCGGTTTTTCCGGAACGGGCTGCGACACTTCCGATATGTATCTGCTCAACCAGGCTGACCTTGGCGGCTACAGCACCACCGACGCCGCGGTGCTGCAAGAGTTGACCGATCCTCCGGGCGGCACTGCGCAAGGCTTCTGGAGCGACGCCGCATTCTGGCAAGGCACCGAGAGCGCCAACGGCACCAGCGGCACCAGTTACATTTATGTGGCTGGAACTACGACCGGGCAAAATGGCAATGCCGGCGGGCCTCTCGATCAATATGCGATCAAAGCCGTGACCGGAACTTCGACGGCGAAATTGTCTTTCTCCGCCTCCAGCACCAACACCTTTCCGCAAGGCGCCACGCCGTCGGTTTCCTCCAATGGATCGAATGATGGCATCGTTTGGGTGATCGAGCGCAGCGATTCGCTGGACCTGCAGCCCGGCGATAATCCGGCCATCCTGTTTGCGTACGACGCCACCAACGTCGGCAACATGCTCTACCGCAGCAACGGCTCCAATCCCAAGCGCGATCAGCCGGGCTGCGCCAACAAATTCCAGACGCCCACCATCGCCAATGGCCGCGTGTACGTCGGCACGCAGAACGAACTGGATATCTTCGGCCTGCTCAACGGCGGCAGCGGAGAAACTCTCTACCTCTCCAACACGTGCAATACGTATCCGAGCACGCCTGTCGGCCAGAAGAGTGCGCCCTTCGTGGTGACCTTGACCAACACCGGCACCACCACGCTGAACATCACATCGGTCATTCTCACCGGTCCCAACGCGCCCGACTTCAACAAAGGCTTGTCCAACAAGTGCGGCAAGACTCTGGCCGCCAACGCCAGCTGCAACATCAGCGTTTCGTTCTCGCCCTCCACCGGGCAGCCCGAAATCGCCTACCTCACGATCAACGACAGCTCGATCGGCAGCCCGCACAACGTCCGGCTCGTAGGCACTGGCGACCAGCCCAGCTTGAACGTGACGCCTCCTTACCTGGCCTTCGGCAAGCAAGACGTCAACATCGCCAGCGCGCCACAGACAGTCACCGTCGCCAACTCCGGAAATTTGCCGGTCACTTTGACCAGCTTCACGTTCACCGGCACCAACGCGAATTTGTTTACCCAGACCAACAACTGCCCTGCGTCGCTGGCGGTGAACGCCAACTGCACCGTCAACGTCACCTTCACGCCGCAAGTCACGGGACAGTTCAGCGCGAACCTGAGCATCGCCGACAACGCTACGGGCTCGCCTCAGTTGGTGAACCTCACCGGCGTCGGGGTGCAGCCCAATGCGGTGATCACCGCGCCGAATCCTCCGCAAATCAACTTCGGCCAGATCGCGCTCGGCAAATCCAGTGCGCCGCAACCGGTCACGCTGCTCAACAATGGCGGCGGCACGCTGTTCATCACCAGCATCAACTTCAGCGGGCCCAATCCTACTGAATTTTCCGAGACCGACAACTGCGGCACTCAGCTGGCCTCGGGGGCGAGTTGCACGATCAACGTGACGTTCACGCCTTCGGCGGTGGGATTGGCGCAGGCATATCTCAATGTGAACGACAATTCATCGCCCAGCCCGCAGCAGGTTTCGCTGTCAGGAGACGGCACATAAACCCGCAAGAAATGGTTGAAGAAAGAGCCGGGAGCCGCGAAGGCTCCCGGTTTTTTTCCCAGAACGAAACCTTAGTGACCCTTCCCGACTAGGCAAAAACTTCGGCCGGATGCCCTTCGTTCGTCCCTCGCTTTAGGCTTAAGTTATTACACATCAATAACTTAGCGGTATTACAACCTACGTAACCCGACCCTATGTACAGGCATTGTCCGTTCGGCCTAAGGGGGTTTCTGTACCTCTGGAATCTAGCGGGTCCCCCGTAACATGCAGAAACTATTTGCATGAGACTCCCCCAGTCCTTGTACCCGCGCCCCTCCGTCAACTCAAAAATCCAATTCAGTCGAGCGGAAGGTCTCGTGAATTCTACACTTCGCACCATTTCCCTCATCCTCTGCTTCTACCTGGCAGCGGCCGCCGTCGGCTTCGCGCAGTACTCGCAGACAGCCGACTATTATGTTTCGCCAACGGGCAGCGACAGCAACCCCGGCACCTTAGAGCAACCCTTTGCCACTTTTAATCAGGCGCGTATTTCCGCCGATGCTCTTTGGCAAAAAAGCAAGGGTCGCACCTCTCCGATCACGGTCATGTTTCGCGCCGGCACGTACTATCTTTCGTCGACGCTGAACTTCACCTCGGCCGATTCCGGATCGTCGGCGCTCGGCATTGTCTATCAGAATTATCCCGGCGAAACGCCGGTGTTCACCGGCGGCACGCGCGTCACCGGCTGGAAGTCGGAAGGCAACGATACCTGGGTTGCCAACCTGCCGGCGAACACGAAGTACTTCGAGCAGCTCTGGTATAACGGCCAGCGCCGCCTGCGGCCTCGCCTGGGCGCCAGCAGCAGCTCCGGAAACGTCGGCACCTACTATCGCCTGACGAATCCCGTATACACGAATACGCCTCAAACCAACTGCACCGTGCAGACCAGCTCGGGCTACGAATGTTTTGACCGCTTCTACTACAACCCGTCCGATCCCATCAGCAAGACCTGGAAGAATCTGAGCCCGGGCTCGGGCAATGCTTGCGGCGCCACGGGAAATTCTTATCCCAGCGGCGACATTGAAGTGAACCTGTTCGAGCGCTGGAATATGTCGAAGCTGCGCGTCAGCTGCATCGACACCACGCGCCACATCATTTATTTCACGGGCCCGACCACGGTGCTGCAGAACGGCGTCAGCGTCGTCAACCAGGCGCCCATCGCCAATCACCGCTACCTGGTCGAGAATATTAAGGACGAGCTGACGCAGCCCGGCCAGTGGTTCCTCGACCGTTCTTCTTCCACCTGGACCGTCACCTACATCACGAACGCTGGGGAAGATCCGAATACCGATACGGTGATCGTGCCGCAGCTGGCGCAACTTCTGATCGCGCAGAACCTGCAGTACGTCAGCTTCAACGGCCTGACCTTCGAGAACGATAACTGGACGATTCCGACGATTGGTTACCCGTCGGCGCAACAGGAAAACGGAATTCCGACAGCGCTCTCCTGCCAGAACTGCTCGCACATCACCTTCAGCGGCTCGACGGTGACGCAGACTTCGGGCGGGGGACTTGAATTCATCACCACCTCGACGAGCTCCACATCTGCGCACAACAACATCGAGAACAGCATGTTCTACGATCTGGGCGCGATGGCGCTGCGCATCGGCATGCTGCCTTACTATACCGACACCGACAGCAACGTGGCGCAGTTCAACACCGTGCAGAACACAGCCGTGGATGGCTTTGGCCGCGTCATCGCCAGCTCGCCTGGCATTTCGCAGGGCGACGGTCACGACAACACTTACACGCACAACGATGTGTACGACGGCTATCAGGATGGCATCGAGTTCTGCGCGCCGGCCTGCCAGCTGGGAGCTTCGAACTCACACGGCGTGTTCAACAACATCACGTCGTTCAATCACATTTACACCATCGGGCAGGGCATCCTGAACGACATGGGTTGCATTTACCTGGACACCGATCCGTCCTCGACCGGCAACCAGATCCTGAACAACAAGTGTCACGACGTGATGGATGCCGCGGCATGGGATTCTGACGGTTATGCCGGCCACGCCTACTATCTCGACCTCAACACGGCCAACGTGCTGGTCGAAAATAACCTGGGCTACCGGGTTTCGTCGATGGGCATTGCGCAGACCTGCGGGCCGCAAACTGCGAATAGCGCGAACACGATCAAGAACAACATTTTCGCCTTCTTCGGCCAAGCTGCTAAACAGCAAGGTTGCGTCCCTCCCAGCCACGGGGTCCTGCAGTTTAATTTCACCAACAACATCATCTATTACGAGCCTCGGACTACGGTGCAGGCCAGTTGCGTTTACTCGCCCTCCGGCGGCCTGTCCGCGGCGCAGAATTACCGCGATAACCTGTATTGCTACCAGGGCGGCAGCACCGCGTGCGCACCGCCTTCCAACGCGTTCTTCACGACCGACGCAAGCTGCCACAATCACACTTCCATCGACTTCGCGTCCTGGCAGGCCTTGGGAGAGGATAACGGCAGCATCATCGCCGATCCCATGTTCGTGAATCCGGTCTATCCGAACGACGACTTCACGCTGAAGAGCGGCTCGCCCTACAGCCAGATCGGGTTCGTTCCCTTCGACGTGAACGCTCCTGGCCGCGAGTCGGGTGCGACGCAGGTTCCCGCCATTGCGGCAACCTTCCCGACGAACCCCATCGTAGGCACAACCTCAGTCTCCATCGGCACCAGCGGCACGCCTTCCACGTGGGGCCAGACCGTTACGGTGACGGCCACGGTGAGTTCGCAAGTGGGTCCGCCGCCCGACGGCGAAACCATCAACTTCACTCTGAACGGCACTTCGCTCGGATCGGCTACCTTGACGGGCGGAGTTGCCACGATCAAAACGTCGTCGCTCGGCACGGGCAAGAATGAAATTCAGGCGACGTACGGCGGCAACACCATGTGGACTGGCAGCACTTCCAACCAGTTCAACCAGTGGGTCAACGACGCCCAGAGCAACACTACGCTGACGTCGTCAGCGAATCCTTCCGCAGCAGGACAGTCGGTCACGTTCACGGCGAACGTGTCCTCCAGCAGCGGTGGTACGCCCACCGGCACGGTCACCTTCAAGGCCAACGGAACGTCGCTTGGCACGGTGAACCTGAGCAATGGCGTGGCCAAGGTCACCACCTCGACTCTGCGCACGGGCAACATCAACATCACCGCGCAGTTCAGTCCTGGCGGCGGCAATGGCGACCTGGGCAGCTCCGGCACCTTGACTGAGACGGTAAGCGATCACACCACCACAACCACGATCACCTCGGCCACGCCGAATCCTGCAAATTACGGACAGGCGGTCACCTTCGTGGCCAAAGTCACCGGCGATTCGCCCACGGGTAGCGTCCACTTCTATAACGGATCCAACTACCTGGGCCAGGCGAGCCTGGTCAGCGGCACCGCCAGTTACACCGCCAACGGCAACAAACTGCCGGTCGGCGTCGATTCCATCACGGCTACCTACGAAGGCGACAATAGCAACGCGCAGAGCACATCGCCCATCGTGAAGGTGACCATCAACTAAGCTGCTCCCGCTGTTCATGGAACAGGGCCCGGCGTCTCACGATGCCGGGCTTTCGTTTTGTCCGGCGCGGGATGGCGATGGTGATCTACGAATAAAAGGGCGCATCTATCGCCAGGTGTTGGCTCAGCTTGAAGCCCCACGACTGCGGCGTCATTCCGAAGCCCCGCGCCCTTGTGGTAGACCGCCGGCTTTAGCCGGGGGCGGCGAAGCCGCGGAGCGAGGAATCTCCCACGCAGAGAGAATCTCCCACGAAGAGAACCTGTAGGTGGCAGATCCCCTCCGCCATGCAGCTCAGGGCAAGCTCTTCGCTCCGCCTGAAAAGCGGCTGCGCTCAGGATGGTGTCCTGCAAAGTGAATCACGGCTGGATGAAGGTGTAAAATTTGTTCCAGCACTAAAGAAAAATTGGAGGCTTGATGTTCGCAGGCACTCGCCCAAGATCGCGCGACCGACGGTCGCATTGGCTGTCGTTTCTCGTCTCGTTCGCGTTTCTTCTCGTCCTCGCTCAGAGTGCATGGGCGCGCGTCCCCGAGCCTTATCAGATCGAGCCCGTTCCGTTCGACAACTCCGGCAAGCTGCCGAAGACACTCACCGATGGCCTGGACCCGCAAGGAGTGCGCCTGTTCACCTTCGAGAACGGCGTGCGCATGAACGTCTGCGATATTTTCTGGGCCAAGTCAGTCGCGGGCCAGGACGGCGCCTCTCCCGCTCCCAAGCTGGTTTACGGAACTCTCAGGCCCGGAGCTTTCGTCGGACTGGTTCACTTCCTGCCGGAGGCGGATCAGGAATACCGCAAGGACTTTCACGATCAGAAATTGAAGGCTGGTTACTACACGCTGCGTTATGGCGTGATGGAAGCTGGAATTGGGGCGCACGGTCCCGAGCCCGGTGATTTTGTGGTGCTCAGCCCGGCCTCGCTCGACCATGACGCGGCTCGCGTGGTGCCTCGCGTGGAGTTGCTGCGCATGAGCCGCCTTGCTTCGCACACCAAAGAAGCCGCGGTCATGAGCCTGATTGAAGTCACGACCGCGCGCAAAACTTTTCCCGACGTCTCCACCGATTACGCGGGAACCTGCGTCCTGCAGGTGAAGCTTCATCTAAAGCCGAAAAAGGGCGCCGAGGCCCAGGATCTCGCCATGGCCATCGTCGTGTTGACTCCGCTGCAGGAAGGGGAGGGTTCCTAGAAGTTGCGAGGCCGCCGGGGCGAGAGAAATACTTGCCAGCGGCTTCGCCCTGTTTAGTTCACATTCTCGGTAAATTGGGCGACAAAGCTGCTCACGGTGCCGGTGATGTTGATGGTCTCCGGGCCTGAGTTGGGCAGCGTGTAAGTCACTGTGACGGTGCCCTGAGCGCTGGTGACGGGCGTCGTCGTCGAGAATGTTCCCTTGGCCCCGCCGTCAGAGAAGGTGACCGTCACGCCGGACACCGGGTTGCCATATTGATCCTTCACGCCCGCTACCAGCGACTTGGGCAGCTGGGTTCGCGGCGCGCCGGTCTGGTTGTTGCCTGAAATCACGCTGACCGAAGCCGCCGGCCCAGCCACCGATTTTTCCGAGAACTTGCCCGACAGGCTGTTATAGCTTGGCGTGATAGTCAGCGATTCCGCTTTGTTAGGAACCGTGTAAGTCACCGTCACCGTGCCCGTCGGGTCCGTTGTGACCGGGCTCGGTGGATTGAACGAGCCGTTTTGGTTGCCATCGGAGAACGACACGGGGATATTCGGCACTCCGTTGCCGTAGGTGTCCTTCAGCCGAACCACCAGCGGATTGGGCAGTGCTGTGCCCACCGTCGCCGACTGGTATCCGCCGGAAATGTCGTACAGGTTGGTCGGCGAGCCGGCAGTGGCCGTTTCCGTGAATGTGGCCGAGACCGCGTGCAGATTGGTCGCGCTGATAGTGATGGTTCCCGAGGCCGTAGGCAGCGTGTACTGCGTGCTGGCCATGCCGTTCGAGTCGGTGGTGGCCGCCGGAGGATTGAATGTTCCCTTCCCTCCCAGCGCGCTGAAGGCGATGGAAACTCCCGCCACGGGCTGGTGCAGGTAGGAGTCGGTGACCTGCACGCTCAACGAAGTCGGCAAAGTGCTGCCGACGGTCGCCGACTGGTTGTTGCCGGCGCTGATTGCGATGGACGGCAAGAGACCGTAGACCATCAGGTTGGTCTGCGTCCCGACATACACTTTCCCGTTCACGATGATCGGGGTGGCAAAGTGCGCGGTGGTTCCCAGCGCATCTCGCAGCGACTTGGGATCGGTGTAATAAAGCTGGTTCAGCTGGCTACCCGTCGGGGTGGCGTTGTAGGCATACATCCCGTAAGGCCCGTTGGCCGTGGTATTGCGCACCAGCCACAGCACGCCGTTGGTATTTTGGTTTGCCGAGATTACCGGAACTCCCACTACCTGGTAGTGTGTGCTCGATTGCGCAATCGGAGTGGTCGAGAGCGTGGTAAATGGCGGCGTGCCCTGCTGGCTCAGGCTGTAGGCTTTCAGGAAGTCGTTGTGCGCCGAAAAATAGACGGTGTCGTTCCAGAACGCTGCGGTGCCGTACTCCTGCAGCAGCGCGCTGGTCACATACTGCGGGATCTGATCGTTGTTGCCCGTCTGATACTTCCCCATGTTGTCGGTATCGATCAGATAGATGGTGCCCGTTTTTCCGGCGGCGATCAGAAGGTCGGGATACTGGCCCTGCTGCGGCGAAGGCAGCAACATCACTCCGCCCGATCCCAGATCCAGGTCGTTGGTGTTCATGTTCAGCTGGTCGTCGGGAGTAAAGTAATCCACCACCGACAGCCCGCTGCTACCCATCTGCAACTTCACCACGGTGTCGCCGTAGTCGGATCCGCCGGTATTGATATCGAAGTCGCCATTGGCGGTCGCCAGGTAAATGTAGCCATTGCCGTCCAGCGCCGGGCCGCCGCCGCTCATCCAGATGGCGCCGCCCTGCACCACATCCGGCGTCGTGATGAACAAACCGCTCTGCTGCAGCGTCGCCGCGTTATATGCCATCAGCCAGCCGTGGTCTTTCTGGTCGCAGCCATTCGATCCGAAGCTCAGGAATACATTTCCGTTGGAAAGCAGCAGCGCCGGGCGCTGCAGTTGCGACGTGGGCGTGAAGTTGACCGTGCCGTTGATCGTGCTCACCGAGGCTGTGATTTGCGTGGGCGCGCCAAACTTGAGCGCCCCCGAAGTTACGTCCATGGCGTACAGCCAGAAACTGGCCTGCGTATCGGTCACTTCACCCTTAGCCACGAAGTACATGGTGTTGGTGGAGGGATCGATCACGGGCGTCCCCATGATCCCAATGTTCGCCAATCCCGTAACCGAGCCGCACTCCTGCATGCTGATCGGTACCGGCCCGATTGTGTTCGGCGGCGTTACGTTCACCTGCCACAGCGGGTTGGGATTGTTCTGTGCGCTGTCGGCATCGAAAGCGTACACATTGTTATTTTCCGTCGCCACATAAACCACGTTGTGGTTCACTCCGCCGATGCTCACGTTCGGTAAGAACAACGGTTGGGCCGAGACGTAGCCTTCCACGGGATAGGAAAACAGGTTTCCGAACGTGGTGGAATTCACGTTCGCGGGAGTCAAATACGTCTCGTTGGGATAGAGCCCGTCGCGCGCATAGTCGTTGCGACCGGTGAGGACGCTGGTCTGGGCGAGGAGGGCCGGGGAAAGAGACAATACTCCGAACAGACCGGCAAGCCACGCGAGGGTGATGCGTTTCATTGGATCTGTCACGAGACGGGACGAAAACGAGGCTCGGGCCGTTGTCATAACTCAACCTTTTTTTACACAGGCGGAGAAACCCAGGGAAATTTGCGTGTACTCAGACGAAGGCCGCGGGCTAACCAGGGGGAGGGCCAGCCATTAACACTGGATTAACATATCACACAGCACACCAAAAGCATTGCAAAAATCTGCAATCATGCACCTTGGAATATGGACCGCCGAGGCCTGGTCAATCAGGTTTCGGAAGCGCCAACTGCGGATCACCAGGAACAATCTCCTTGGTTCGCCGCTTCTCCTTCCCTGCCCCAAAATATGCCTGGTTCAAGTCCGATGAAACCGAGTCTTGCACCTTTTGCATCATGGCGCGCATGCGCTGCTCTTCCAGTTTTTTGCGAATCTCAGCCTGCACTTCTGAGAGCGGTTCTGTCTCCTTCGAGTCCAGTTTGTAAACGTAAAATCCGCCCGCATCCTCAATCACCGGAGAAATCTCGCCGGCTTTGAGGTCGAAGACTGATTGATGAGCGTCGGGCACGCTGCCGCGTCTTGCCCTTTCCAGGCGCGTTGGCGGCGGCGGTGTGTTAAGGTGCGCAAAACCGTATGCCTGTTGCTGCAGGGCGCCAAAATCGTCTCCCGCCGCGGCGCGGCCCCGCAGCCTCTCCGCCTCCTGCCTCATCGCATCCTTATCCTTTTCTTTCTGCTGAGCGTCCGAGGGGCCCGGCGAGCCCTTGGCCTCCTCCGTCTGGCGGATCGCGGGAACCGTGAGCCGCTCCAGCGTGGCTCGCTCAAAAAGGCCGGCATTGCCGCGGTAATACTCCTCCACGTCCGCATCCGGAACTTTCGACGCTTCCTGTTGAAGATTTCGCAGCAGTTCCTGCGACAAAATTTGCAACCGGGAAAATGCAATGCGCTCCTGGAAGTCCTGCTGCTTGTCGAGCCCGCGGTTTTCCGCCTCGCGCGCCAACGCCATCAACCGGGGATAAGACGTGGCCAGTTGCCGCTTTTGCACCGCCGCATTCGCCCGCACAGCGGCCGCCAGCCGCTCAAACTGCGCCCTCGTAACCACCGTTTCGCAGGTTTTCGAGGCGGAACTTGCCGCAGAATCCGGGCAGAGGCCCTTCACCGTGATGACCGCTGCATCGGGCCCAATGGCAGCCGCCGACTGCGGCAAAGTCTCTTTTTCGTCATCCTCGGCGCCTCGCCCCGGCGCCTCCTGGGTTGGCGGTTTGGGCGCCGCGGCCTTCTGCTGGCTCCAGCCGGGCAATCCCAGCAGCAGGACGAGGCAGATCAGACCATTTATGCGCATGTTGGTGGTTTCTCCGGGAAGAACTCAACGATGAGGGAGCAAATCAATCTTACCAAACGCCTGTCGGACACAAACCGCTGCGGTTGCAATTTGCTTCATCTTGACCGCGTTTCAATTGCGGCAGACAATCGGTGCAACGCTAAGGCCAGGGTGACCCCCCGCCCACTGACCGCCGGCCTCACTTCCCTGATTCACGGCTTGGGGACAAGAATCGTTCCGAAAGGATTTCTATGCGTAAAGCTTTCCGCCTTACCGCCGCCCTCATCTTTCTTGCTGAAGCGCTATTCTGCATTCCGGCAACTGCCGCCAGTTCGCAAAGCCCAGTCCCCGCCGCAGCCCAGACTCAACTATCGTCGCTGATTGGCCAGGAGAATTCGCAATATTACGCCCGCACGACCCGGACCGGCATCCTCGCTAATAATCCCGCCCAGGACCTGGAAACAGTTTTTTCTTCTGCCGGTGCCTCGTTCGAAAATGATTCTTCTCGTTGGCGGGTCGCTCTGCGCGGCTACGGTTACGGTGATGCCGTCATGGCGGCGGCTCGCGTGACGCCGGTAGCAAGTGGCAACCGCGTGGAATATCGTCGCAAAAATCTTACGGAATGGTACGTCAACGGCCCCGGGGGAATCGAACAAGGCTTCACGTTCTCCCAGAGGCCGGCGAGTCGTCACGGTTCGCCGCTCACCCTCTCGCTCTCTTTCGCCGGCAATCTTTCGGCCTCGCTCGAGCCGGGCGCCGAAGCCATTGCGCTTAGCGATTCGAACGGGCACGTCACTTTGCGCTACTCCGGCCTCACCGCCTCGGACAGCGCCGGGCGCAGCCTGCGCAGCTGGATCGAACTTCGCGGCAATGAATTCCTGCTGCGCGTGGATGATGCGGGCGCCGACTATCCCATCGTCGTCGATCCCACGGTGCAACTGGCCAAGCTTTCCGCATCCGATGGCACCACGGGGAACTGGTTCGGCTACTCGATCGCCATCAGCGGCAGCACCGTCGTGGTCGGCGCGCCTCAAGCCAGCATCGGCTCCAATACCTATCAGGGCGCGGCCTACGTGTTCGTAAAGCCGGCCAGCGGCTGGGCCAACATGACCCAGACCGCCAAGCTCACTGCCTCCGATGGCGCAGCCTTCAATTATTTTGGCGGCGCGGTCTCCATCGACGGCGGCACCATCGTCGTCGGCGCTTTCGACGATTACATCAACTCCGTGCCCGGCGCGGGAGCCGCGTATGTCTACGTGCAGCCCGCCGGCGGCTGGACCAACATGACCGAGACTGCCAAGCTCACCGCGTCCGACGGCATCATGGACAATTTCTTTGGCTACTCCGTGGCCGTGAGCGGTAACACCATCGTCGTGGGCGAGCCCCACCAGGAAGTCAACAACGTCTACGACGTGGGTGCGGCCTATGTCTTTGTCGAGCCCGCCGGCGGGTGGTCGAACATGACGCAGACCGCCAAGCTAACGTCAAACGGAGCGCAGGGCGATCAATTCGGCATGTCGGTGGCCATCAACGGCAGCACGATCGTAGCCGGCGCTCCTTATAAAGAAATCGGAACCAATTGGGATCAGGGCGCGGCTTATGTTTTCGTTGAGCCCGCAGGCGGCTGGATTGACATGACGCCGACGGCGGAGCTGACCGTGTCTGGCGGGGCCGCGAACCAGTACTTTGGCTCAGCGGTCGCCACCAACGGCAGCGCCGTGGTCGCGGGCGCGCCCGGCGCGAATTCGTATGCCGGCGCGGCCTACGTCTTCGTCGAGCCCGCAGGCGGCTGGAGCAACATGACCGAGACTGCGCAACTGACGGCCTCAGCCGGCCTCGCCAATGACCTGCTCGGATGGTCCGTCGCCATGAGCGGAAACACGATTGTTGCGGGCGCAAGCCACGCCCAGATTGGCTCGAACACGTGGGCGGGCGCGCTTTACATGTACGTGATGCCCGCAGGCGGCTGGAAGAACATGACGCAGAGCGTCCGGCTGGTGGTATCGCACGGCGCAGCCTACCAGGACCTGGGCGGCGCGGTCGGCATCAGCGGCAACGTCGTAGCCGCGGGAGCGTATGGCACGTCGTCCTACACGGGCGCGGGGTATGTGTATGGCAACAGCGCGGCGAAGAAGGCCGCGCCTGCTCTCGAGCCCTGAGCCTAATGTTCCGTAGCCGACATGTGTATGTACGTTCCTATACGTATCAGTAAAGTGGCGTTGACTCAATCCTCTGCGGCATCGTTTGCGTCCGCACCCGGCAATGGCCATCCGCTCCAGGGCACGTAAAATTCCGGAGGTCAACCATGCGAAATCTTTGCTCGCTTTGTCTCTTTGCAAGCCTCCTGAGCTCGACGGTAATGGCGCAAGAAAATCCAGTCCCATTCGTGAATCACCCCTTGGTTCCTGACACGACCGCGCCGGCGGGGCCAGCGTTCCAACTCACCGTGAACGGTGCCGGGTTTGTTCCTGGCTCAACAGTGCGGTGGAATGGCGAGGCGCGGCTCACGACATTTGTGAGCAAATCGAAGCTGACGGCTAACATCCTCGCATCCGATATTGCCCAGAAGGGCAGCGCCTCAATAACCGTGGGGAGCCCAGGGGCTCTCGTTTCAAATAGCGTGCTGTTTGAGATCGGGGCTCGTGGGGGCAAGTTCCAGACGAGTGGACGCCGGTTTCCCGTCGCGGCTGGGAGCAGAGGGGAGGGCTTGGTAGTGGCGGATTTTCTGGGCGATGGCAGAGCAGACATTGCGGTGGGCGCCGGCAATGCAGTTTCAGTTCTGATCGGCAACGGAAACGGGGTATTCCGGCATCACGTTGACTATCCCCTACTCTCGCCTCCCGTTGCGCTGACCTCGGCTGACTTCAATCGTGACGGGATCCTGGATCTGGCCGTAACAAATGGTCAGGTCGTCTCTATTTTCCTCGGCAATGGTGATGGAACCTTCGGACCGCGCACTGATTTCACGTTTGGGCCGCCGGGAGCGACAGGCTACGCTATTGCGGCAGCCGACTTTAACGGTGATGGGAAGTTGGATCTGGCCATAACCGCAGTTGGTGACAGGGCTGACGAAATCGCTATTTTATTGGGCAACGGCGATGGGACATTCCGGTCGCCGATGGGTGCCCACGCTGGAGTTTCGCCGACTGATCTAGCGGTAGGCGATTTCAACGGCGACGGCAAGCTTGACATTGTAACGGCTGACGAGGGCGGGGCGACTTACTCCGTCATGCTGGGCAACGGCGACGGCACATTCCACACGACTTCTTATCCTATGCCGGCTTGCGTTCTGGCAATAACGACTGCGGACTTCAATGGAGATGGAATCCTAGACATTGCGGTGACCTATGGTTGCGGGTTCGGACGGGGCCGCGTGGTTATCTTGCTCGGCGATGGCGCCGGTCACTTTGCCAGGCTGCGAAGTTTCATCACTGCGGGATCGACCCCCTTTAGAGTCACTGTGGGGGATTTCAACAACGACAATTCTTTGGACCTCCTAATCATGGATTCAGGGCATCCCGGCATCCTGCTGGGAAGGGGGGATGGTACGTTCGGGGAAGTCATAACCACCACGGCGCCGCTTAATTTTCCAGTCGCTGCCGTGGGCGATTTTAACCGAGATGGCGATTTGGATTTCGTTCTCGGAACGTTTGATACTGCTGTCTCCGTACAGTTGCAAACCAGAAGCGCTTCGCCAGGGCCTTGAACACCGACGCCAGTTGTCCGTGAGAAAAAAGCCGGGGGCTTGCGCTAACGACGTCGACAAAATGAATCCGGAAACCAAGCAGCGGGAAGCACAAGTCGAGCACGTGCCCTTCACGAGATTCGTCGGCTATTTTCTGAAGCTGGGAACGATCGGTTTCGGCGGACCGATTGCGCTCGCGGGGCACATGCAGCAGGACCTTGTCGATGAGCGCAGGTGGGTGAGCCGGCAGGATTACCTGGAAGGACTGGCGCTGGCGCAATTGGCGCCTGGGCCTCTCGCGGCGCAACTGGCCATCTATCTCGGCTATATTCACGCCGGCATTCTGGGAGCGACCGCCGTGGGCATCGCTTTCATCTTGCCGTCGTTCCTGATGGTATTAGCTCTATCCGCCGCTTACGTCCGCTTCGGCGGGCTGGCCTGGATGCAGGCGATGTTCTACGGCATCGGAGCCGCTGTGATCGCGATCATCGCGCGCAGCGCCTTCAAATTGACCAAACTCACACTCGGAAAAGACAAGCTACTGTGGGGAATTTTTGCGGTTCTGGCGTTATCGACGGCGTGGACATCGCAGGAGATGATCGGGCTGTTTCTGCTTGGAGGGGTGGTCGCGGTGCTGGTAAAGGCCCTGCCTGGGCGTGTTCCAGCAAGGACTTCAGCTCCGCTCATGCTTGCGCCCGGCGGATTCGCGCTGAAAGGCACGCTGCTGGAGATCTTTCTCTATTTCGCCAAGGCAGGCATGTTCGTGTTCGGAAGCGGACTGGCCGTGGTGCCTTTTCTGTACGGCGGCGTCGTGCAGGGGCACCACTGGCTGAATGAACATCAGTTTGTCGACGCTGTCGCGGTCGCCATGATTACGCCCGGGCCCGTGGTTATCACAGTGGCCTTCATTGGCTATCTTGTCGCCGGGGTGTGGGGCGCAACGGCCGCGGCCTTGGGTATTTTTCTTCCGGTGTATTTTGTGGTGATCGTACTAGCGCCGTCCTACCAGCGCTGGGCGAAAAACCCGCAACTCAATGCGTTCGTAAAGGGAGTTACTGCCGCGGCTACGGGAGCGATTGCTGGCGCGGTCCTTGTTCTCGCCAGGCGGTCCGTTTACGATGTTCCGACCGTGCTGATTTGCCTGGTGAGCGTGGCGGTCCTATTCCGCTGGAAGGTTTCGGAGCCGTTTTTGATTGCCTGCGCCGCGGTTGCGGGCCTGATGCTGCACAAGGCTTAGGGGGTGTGTGAGCATTAGAGCAAAGGCATACATCCTCGCTGTGCCCAGGATGACAAGGGCGAGCCGCATTTCAAAAAGAAAAAGCCGGGAGCTTGCGCCCAGTTGAAAATCGACCCAGAGAAGACCGGAGACGACAAGGTGTGGATTGGAAGCGCGCTCGTTCCTCTGGTCTGTCTCGAAAACGGAGAGGTTCTCATACCGGCCAGCAAGTACCAAGACGGCGCGCGTCTGTTAGAACAGCGTAAGCCGAACCACAGGCGTGGAGGGGGTAGCGAGCTTTCACTTCGCATCTTCGATCTTGACGCCCTCCGGTTTGGCGAACAGCTTAGCGTCGAAGGGCACTTCCTCGTAGGTCGCGTACCATAAACAGGGGAAGTTCGCGGCTCACATCGACAAGGAAGGCCGAGCCTCGATTCCCTTGCACCTGATCTACGACGTGATTTCCGGACGCGATTCATCGAATAACAGGCATGTATCTAGTTCCTGCCGGAAGGAGTGCATGTCAATGACAGCTCAGACGGCAAGGTGGTGGTCTGGACGTAAGCTTGGGTGTACTTCGCTCGCTGTGTCGTTGGCGGAGATACTCGTCATATACGGTGTAGTGGTCATTGTTCAAACGTCGCAGCAGCCGCACATGCCTCTACTTCGGAAGGTGGTCGGCATTGCTTATCTTGTCGGCGGACTCGATTCGTTCGGATTCGCGGTTGCTGGCCTAGTTGCAGATTCCCATCGAAGAGCAGCGTTTTTCGCATTGATTGCGGCAATCGCGGCCTTTTTGATCTGCGGATTACAAATGCTGGTGTGAGCGACCCGTCTAGGGCCTAGTGTTTTTCTATCTCTTCGGAACGGGAAGTCGGACGCGAGCCGACATCGGGGGTTGAGGAGTGGCAAGGCATCGCCGGGTTCGTTTGAGTGGGATAGAGTCTTTACGCCGCCAGGTCCACAATGTACGGCGCGTTCTGCTACTCGACTCGCACCTTGCCCGTGGCGATGTCGGCGAAGTTCTTGCGCAAACTGAGGGACCTCGTGCGGGTACAAGTCCCACACGGGCAATGGTGAGCGCATGTGGTGGAGGTCACGGATGAGATATTTTGCGGTGGCTCTCGTAGGAATTTCGTTACCCTTCCAGATCGGCTTCGCTCCAGGGCAGACCAAGGCTTCCAAGGTCTTCTTGCTGGAAGATGCTCCGAACAATCAGTGGTGTTCTTACACAACTGAATCGACGTGGAAGGCGAAGGTGCAGGAGGTAGGAGCCATGACGGTTGGCACGTTGGCTTACTCGAACGATCATCTGTCGCAGATCGACGTGACAGAGACTGACGAGTCTGGCGACTGGACGGTCTACGACCGCTACTTCTTCGATGACCACGGACAGTTGGTAAAGCTCTCCCGGCTCCTCAATGTCGTACCGGGTGACAGAAGCGTCTCGCAGACCTTTTCGATCAGCAACGGGAAGGCTACGCAGACGGCAACGAGCGAGAAGCAGCTAAGCACCGGTAAGCCGGTGACCTCGCCGACGGCGGACTGGCTGCCCGACGTGTCTATCGAAACCGGTACGAAGATGTTCCCGTTCTTCGCGCTTCTCAGCCGTCCGAGCCTGAGAACAAGTCCCAAGTCCTGCGTGAAGGTTCCAGCCACACAGTGAGCTGAGGCATCGTTGGGCAACGCAGGCCGTCCCTCTGGGGCGGCTTGCTTGTGTCTGGGGCATCGCCGGTTCGTTTGAGGGGTCAGCTGCGGCGTGCTACGCTGTAGCCCAAGTAAAGCGAGACTGCCAATATGCTCTGGAAGTGCAATCAAGAAAGGCCAAGGTAGCAAGGGAGGGCGCGGCCCAGAGAATGAAGCTAAAGTTAAATCAGAATGCGAAGGTATTTCTTCCAGCCGTTGCGGTGGTCTTCGCACTGCGGATCGCGTTCGACATTCAGCGTGGCCATTGGACCTTTGCGAAGGACTTCCCGGATTTCCTTGAAAAGCTCTTCCCGTGTGTTGTGATAGCTCAGGGGGTCGCGTTTTTCTGGAATCTGTTTCGAAGCAAGACCTATTAAAGTTAACTACGACGGCTTTGCTAGCCTGATGGCGAACGATGCAAATTGTAACGGGGAAAGACAGCAAATAGTCGAGCGTCCTCCGCAGCTCGCTCGGGAACGTCAAACAAGGTCCCGCTTCGTAAACAAAAGCCGGGAGCTTGCGCCCCCGGCTGCTACCTACCACGAGTTTACTTTCTGTAGTTGTCGCTACGACCGGCGTTCGCTTGCGGCATTCTCGGACTTGTGTTGTTTAGGTGGACGCCCACGACGGGCCGGGGCATTCTTGTCTATGCGGCGCTGTTTGTCGTGCTGATCGTAATGGGGGGCTGGCCCACACGTAGGCCAGTTCTTTCCATGGATCACCACGACCGAGGCTGCCCCACTCGTCGTGGGTTCGACGAGTGGGCACCACGGACCGACGCTTTAAGATGACGGACTCCACGACGAATGCGCGGCGATTTTTTCGTCGGAGACGCGTACCTTTATGAGATCAAGCACGTGAACTTCTTTGCGTCCGCAGCGGTCGGCATTCTTGGCTGATCGCTGGTGATGCTATTGGCTGCAGGAATCGCGGTTGCGTGCAAATCTGCTAAGCCGGAGCGGCACTAGAGACGTGGTCATACCCTATTCAGCTTGGCCGACTTGGTTACAGGTCTTAATTGTGGGGCCGAATGCCCTGCTGGCGGGATACGCCTGCTGGGCGTGGTGGCCGAAATCTAGCCTGGAATGGCGTAGGTTCGGTTGGGTAGCGGCATACCTGATTGCTTTTTTTTCGGTGATGGTGTTTGTTTTCCACTTCCGGTGATGGCGGCAATGTGGTCGGCGGCATTGCCGGGTGTGCGGGGCTTGATTCCGGTTGGAATCCTAACGCGGGGCAGAACTTGCGGGAGTGGGGCATCGCCATTTTTGGGAAACTAGGTGGTCTATTCTGGTCGGGCGCAATGTCAGGAACAACCCAACTCACCACGCTCAGCGGAACGACAACCGTCGGATCAACATTGGAGCTTGTAACCGAGGCGGTCCTCGGAACAGTCGAGGCGGTGGCTACGCCCGCAATGCTTGCTGCGACTGTTGTAGACATCGCTGCTCACGCGAATTGTTCGACGATGCCTGGCGGGGCGCTTGTAACTCCAAGTTCAGGTATGTATGGAGCCATCCCGTGAGCCAGAAAATGCGGAGGATGCTTCTGCGGTCGACCGCGATTGCCTGCGGCGTTCTTGGACTCATCGTGTTCAGATGGACGCCAACAACCGATATGGGCATTCTTGTCTATGCTGCCCTGTTCGCCGTGTTGATTGTGATGGCCATTGTCCTATCTCCTCGCAAGGGCGCGGGATACTGGCCTCACAAGCCCGAGAATCATTGATTGTCTGGTTAAACTGGGGCGAGAACCCAGACGCTCTCTGACTATGAAATACATCCGAATCAGCCTTGCAGTTCTTGCCGCGCTTGCAGTGCTCGGAATCGCGGGTCGGTACTTCGTCGAGTGGAGCCTGAACGGCGCATTTCAACCAGCGATGAAAGAGGGCGGCGGCCTTCGACAGCTTGCCGATGGGTTGGAAGCGTCCGTGGGTAGTACTTTGGCTCGTGGAGACGCCCGATTGCAGCCAGGGGAGGCACCAGGCCAAGGGGCGTTGGCTTATTACCAGAAGAATCCGCAAGCGCTCCAGCGTGACAAGAAATACTTCGAGACTTGGCACTCTGCTCTGGCTATCGCGAATGCTGGCCGCAAGGGTGAGCATCAACTGGGCCGATGGGAAAGCAGTACAGCAGCATCGTGGATCGCTTCATCGCAGAGAACCGATGCCAGGGGCCATGCGTTCTGTGTTCAATCTGATCAGCAAGAAACCATCGTTGTCAGTCCCGGTCCGCAGGCCCTCAGCTCCCTCGACTGCAACAGTCTGAAGATCACCGGAGAGGAACTGGCCCAGATGCCTCAGGGCAGGTTGAATCCTCACGCTTCGGGAGCCTTGATGCTGTTCGTGAAAAAGTCGGCTGACGGCCCATCCGCCACCGACACCGTGGACCTGCAAAACGGAAACCTGCACATGCAAGTTCCGGTCACAGCCTCTGCCAAACCGAAACCGCAGGTTCCACGATCCGACCACTGAGCACGGTGCCTGCCGCTGGCATTTCTGGTGGCTAGGGCGAGCAATCCGGGACCGGGATGAGAAAACCATTTGTCAAACAAGTCCCGCTGCGTGAACAAAAAAGCCGGGAGCTTGCGCCCCCGGCTGCTACCTACCACGAGTTTACTTTCTGTAGTTGTCGCTACGACCCGGTTCCGCTCAACTTCACCGACTGCGGGCTGCCGGCGTCGCTGGTGGTCATGACCATCGTTCCCGAGCGCGTTCCCGATTGCGTTGGCGTGAACGTCACATTCACCGTGCAGGAGGTTCCTGCAGCCAGGCTAGCCGGACAATTGTTCGTCTGCGAATAGTCGCCGGTCGTGGCGATGCTGCCAATCAGCAACGTGACAGTCTCGGCGGTGATGGTGACAGGCTTGGGCTTGCTCGACTTGCCGACGGCAGTGCTGGGGAACGTCAGGCTGGTCGGCGCATAGCCGATCGACTGGCCGCTGCCAACCAGATCGACTGTGATCGGGCTCAGCGTGTCGGAGCTTTGCACCGAAACGCCGCCAAACAAAGTGCCCGCCACGGTCGGGCTGAAGTTGACCGTGATCGTGCAGTTGCTGTTGCCCAACAGGACTGTGCCGCAGGTATTGGTCTGGCTGAACGGTCCCGAAGCCGTGATGCTGTTAATGGTCAGAGCCGTGCTTTGGGTGTTGCTAAGAGTGATGTTTTGGGATCCCGAGGCGCCCAGATGCACCGCGCCGAAATTGCGCGGCGCGGAGAGCTGGCTGGCGAGACCGACTCCGCTCAGGCTGAGAACCTGCGGGCTGGTCGAATCGCTGTCGGTAACCGTGACTGCGCCGGTGCGGGGGCCGGTGGCCTTGGGCGTAAAGAAAACATTCAGCGTGCACTTCTGGCCAACCTTGAGGCTGGCAGTGCAGTTATTGGTCTGGGTGAAATCGCCGCTGGCCACGATGCTGTTGAGGGTCAGCGTTTTGTTGGTGTTGTTGGTCACGTACAGGACCGATGCCCCAGACTTCTTGCCCACGGCCTGCCCACCCACGTAAAGGGAGGGGTCGATGATGGGGCAGCTGCGCTGATTGAGGATGAGCGGCGGCAGCGGCGACTGGCTGAAGTTGAAGCTGTCGGTCATGTCGTTCGCATTGGCGTCGCGGCTGGTGAGCGGCGGAATGCCAAAACGCTCTTCGATGAACTTCAGCACCGACTCAAACTGGTATTGAGTGTGCGAGACTTGCCCCTTGATCGCGTAAGGAGAAACGATCAGGAAAGGCACGCGGCCGCCAAGACCGAAGTAGTCGGCCATGGGTGGAACCACGTGATCGTAAAATCCGCCGAAATCATCCCACGCGATGAAGACCGCGGTCGTGGCCCAGTCCGGACCGTTCATCAGGGCGTTCAATTCCTGTACCGTCCAGTTCTCGCCGACGCAGAGGCCTTCGGGCGGATGCTCGTTGTTCGGCGAACCGGTGACCAGCCAGCTCACGGCCGGCAGGGTTCCGTTTTGCGCATCGCTCACGAAGGTCTGGTCAGAAACCACGTTCGCCCAGAGCGGGCCGTTGCGGATGTGATTGATCGAATCCAGCGCCGAGAAGGTGTAGCCGGAGGATCCTTGTCCGGGTGCGTAATATTTCCAGCTCACGCCGGCGGTTTCGAGATTGTCAACGATGGTTTGGAAGTCAAGGCACGGGAACGGAGAAGTCACGATGCCCGTGGTGATGTCGAGCATGCGGGTGTACGTTCCCGCGGGTGAGTCACAGCCCCAGGCGTTGGGAGTCTGGTTGCCCAACAGCGGGTTCAGGAACACGCCTTCGGACTGGCCGCCGACCATGTAGAGGTGATTGGGCCAGGTGGCGCCCCGAAATGAAGCATAAGCGTTGTCGGCCAGCACAAAGTTCTGCGCGTACTGCCAGTAGTTGGGCAGGTCGGCCTGCTGCATCTGGGTGAGCGCCAGGTAATCCTCGTTGACGCTGCCGCCGGGAATAATGTCGAAGTAATTGAGTTTGCCGCCATTGAGGGCGTTGGAGTAGTCATACCAGCCGTGGCCGGCGATGTCGCGCGGCATCACATCGGGCGTGTGTCCCAGCGGGATCGTCTGTCCCGTCGAGATGGGCGCCGTAGTCGCCCCATTCGCCCCGGGATAAGTGCCGAAGTACTGGTCGAAGCTGCGGTTCTCCTTCATGATAAAAACGATGTGCTGAATTACGGTCATGTCGCCGTGAATTGGCGGAGCCGGCTGTTGGGCCTGCAGGCCGGAGCTGAAGGCCAGACCGAGACAGACCATTGCCACCAGAAAACGTGCACGCATAATCAAAAACCCCCAGAAATGATCCGAGCAGACTTGAGCCTGTATCGGAGAACCGCTCACAAGCTAGCAACTTAGTACAAAGCGCGGCGCGCTGACTAGAGCCGAAAGCTTGTGGAATTTAGTGTTCAGCCGGCACGATCCCACCCACAGATCAGAGATCATGCCTTTCCTGCGCTGGGGAAACGTAACCGCCCTGTCTACGCGTCCCGGACGAAAACCGCTAATTCACAGTCGTATTCGCCGTTTTCGAAACCTTCTTACTATTCGCCGCGATCACACTCACGGTGTTGCTGATGACCGTTCCCGATCCCGCCGTCACATTGACCACGAGCGTGATCTTGTTCCGGGAATTCTTGGCTTGCGAGCCGATCGTGCACGTGACGGTGCCGGTGCCGCCGACGACCGGGCCAGTGCAGGTCGCAACCGTCGCGGCGACGCTCTGGAAAGTCGTGCCTGCCGGCAACGGATCGGTGATCGATACGACGCTGGCCGTATCCGGGCCGTTGTTGGCGTCGACAATCGTGTACGTAAGCTGGGAGCCGCTGGCCACCGTCGTGGGCGCCGTCACCGACAGCTGCAGCACGGCGGAAGTGGTGACCTTCACCGCAAACGCGTCACTGAGGCCGCCGTTGCAAGCGCCATCGGTACCGCACTTGGTCTGGAAGACGCCGGTCGTCACCGGGAAATTCGGCGACACGGTGGTTCCGGAAACGTAAGCCGCGGTGAAGGCGTCAATCGCGATGCGCGAGCCGCTATCCTGATCGGCGCCGCCAATATAGGTGGAGTAACTGAACGCGCTTCCAGTTGGATTCAGCTTGGTGATGAAGGCATCGCTGGCGCCGCCCCCGTAGCTCGGCTGGACCGGAGTTACCAGCGGGAAGTTGAGCGAGTCGGTCTGGCCGGTGATGTATGCGCTGCCGCCTGCGTCCACCGCCATGGAGAAACCAGGATTTTCATCCAGGCTTCCGCCGAGGTAGGTGGCGTACAGCAGGGCCGAGCCGGTGGGATTCAGCTTCGAGATGGTCACGTCGCCGCAGGTGACGCTGCTGCTGGGAACACATCCGGCCGACATGCCGCCGAACTTGGTCTGTGCAGCTCCCGCGGTTACAGGAAAATCCGTCGAAGTGGTGTTGCCCGAAACGTAGATGCCCGTGGTATCGATGGCAACTCCGGCAGCGTAGTCGTAACTGCTGCCGCCCAGGAAGGTGGAGAATACCAGGCCGGTGCCGGCGGAATTGACTTCGCTGACGAAGCCGTCATAGGTTCCGTTGCAAAGGCTATCGCTGCCGCAGGTGGTCTTGTACGCGCCCGCGGTGGTGGGGAAATTCGGCGAGCCGGTGATGCCAACCACATACGCGTTGCCGCTGGAGTCGGGAACCACGCCGTAAACCGCGTCGCCCAGGCCGCCGGAGCCGCCCAGATACGACGAGTAGGTGAAAACATTTCCCTTGCTGGGCAGCTTGATGACAAAGCCGTTCGAGCAGCTGCCTCCGGATGTGTCGCCGCAGGTTTTCTTGAAGGCGTTGGGGCTCACAGGGAAGTTGATGGAGCTGGTGTAGCCGACGACGTAGACATTGTTGCTGCCGTCGATGGCGAGGCTGAATCCCTGATCATCGGAGGAGCCTCCGAGATAAGTCGAGAACACCATCGCCGTTCCGTGCGAGGCAATCTGGAAAACGAATGCGTCGCCCGTTACCGTTCCGCCGCCGAACGTCGCCTGGATGGCCTTCACCAGCGGGAAGTTGGTGGAGAGCGTGTAGCCGGTGACGGTCATGTCGCCGAGGCTGTCGATGTGGATGTCGGTGGCAACGTCGTCACCCGATCCGCCCACGTAGGTGGAGTACTCCGGAGCGCTGGCCTTGGAGTTGAACTTGGTGATGAAGATGTCTTTGCCGCCCGCCGAAGCCGTCTGCAAGGGATTCATCAGCGGAAAGTCGCTGGAGAGAGTGCTGCCGGTGATGAAGCAGCTGCCAAAGCGGTCGAGCGCGACGCCCATGGCAACGTCTACGTTGTTGCCGCCCAGGAAAGTCGAGTAGCTGATGGTGGGATCGATGACCAGTTCGCGGCTGCGGTCATAAGAGCCCAGCGCGAAGGTGATTTGGCCGTTGTCGCCCACCTGATAGCGGCTGGCAACCAGGGTTTTCTCGCTGCCATGTTTCTGATAAACCACCGGCTGGTGAAAGCGAACATCACCGCTTGCCAGGTGGACCATCAGATCGCCGTTGCCGTCGATGCTGGACGCGAGGTGGTGCGAGCCGTCCGCCTCGCCGCCGAAGTGCAGCGCGATGGCGCTGGGATCGGCGCCGGGAGCGACGACAAAATCATATTCGAGCTGCTGCTGATTTCCGTAATAAACCAGATCGATGCCGGGATAGATAGCGCTGTAGCGAACTTTCTCGTAGCTGGGCACAGACGTGCGCCACTTCGCGGGATCATTGCCGATGAAATAGTTACTCGCGCTCGGAAGCTGGTCGATCGCGCTGACCGATGCGTGTGCGTTCGCACCGACCAGGTGCATATTCAGGACGGCAGTCGAGCGAGACTCGCCGGCCGAAGCACTTGCATTGTCTCCCACATGAGCCATCAAAGAAGCGGAGTGCGCGGGCTTCTGAGCGGGCCTGGCTGCGCCGGCGCTCTCAAGCGTCATGACGGCGCTGTCGCCGGTAAGGAATAAAGCGTAACCCGGGCCGCGCGAGGTGAACCTGACGCGCTGGTCCGTCTGGCCTTGATTGGCCTCGAAGCTCATGGGCGAATTACGCAGCATTTCAATCGCGTCCGCCTTGGTCATGGCTGCGGAATTGCCGGCCGCCGCGGCCGTCTGTGAAGCCTGCAGGTTGCGCGGAAGCGCGTGTCCTGCCAGAACCAGCAGGAGCGCCGAACCAGCCGCTGCCGCCACTGCACCTTTGATCGTTACCATGTTTCCCCCGTTTGATCTGGGCCAGGCAATGCTGCCTTGGCTTCCTGCTTCACAACTTGTTCCCCGGCGGCAGGGCGGCTGCCGGCCGGAGTGCTAATTTCCGGTCCCCTTCAGCGAAGCGTTCTGCGGGCTGCTGGAAGCGTTGTCGGTAATCGTGACATTCGCGGTCCGGCTGCCGGTTGCTGTCGGCGTAAACGTAACTGTGATCGTGCACGTTCCCATGGTGGCGAGCGTGGCAGGACAATTGTTGGTCTGGGTGAAATCTCCGGCATTGGTCCCGGTGACGGAGATGTTGGAAATCGTGAGCGTGCCGCCGCCGTTGTTGGTCAGCGTAATATTTTGCGGCGCGCTGGTGGTCCCGACTTTCTGCGTGGCAAACGTGAGCGACTTCGGGCTGAGCATTACATTCGGCTGAACCCCTGAACCGCTCAGGCTGATCGTCTGCGGGCTGCCGGTTGCGTTGTCGGTAACGGTGACTGCGGCGCTGAGGCCACCGTTGACCTGCGGGCTGAACGTCACCTTGATCGTGCACTTGGCTCCCGCCGCGAGCGAAGCCGGGCAGTTGTTGGTCTGCGCGAAATCAACGGCGTTGGTCCCGGTGATCTGGATGCTGCTGATACTGATCGTGGTTTTTCCGGTGTTGGTAAACGTCGCCGATTTCGACGGGCCCGTGGTGCCAACATTGACCTTGCCGAAATTCATCGAGGTCGGAGAGAGCGACACGGTGCCGGCAGAGCTTCCGGAGCCGGTCAGTCCGACATTGTGCGGGCTGCCCACCGCGTTGTCACTGATGGAGACGAAGCCGGTAAAGGTTGCGGCTGAGGCGGGCGTGAAGGTCATGCTGATGGTGCAGCTTGCGCCCGCAGCCAGCGAAGTTCCGCAGGTATTGGTTTGGGCAAAGTCGGCGGGATTGTTGCCCGTGATGCTGATGTTGCTGAAAGTCAGCGTGCTCGTCCCGCCATTTTTCAGCGTCACAACTTTCGCGGCGCTGGTTGTGCCCACGGCCTGATTGGGGAACGTGTAGCACGGAAACGAAAGATAGACTGCGGGCCCGGATTGCGTGCCCAGCAGACCGAAGACGTCAAGCTGAGTCTGGGTGCCGACGTAGACGCGGCCATTGGCAATGGTGGGAGTCTGGAACTTGTTGCCGCAGCCCAACTCGTCGCGGTTCCCGCTCTGGCCGCTGTTGTACAGCATGGTCGCGACGTTGGTCGCGTCAAAAGCGTAAAGAATCGCAGCCTTTGCTCCCGGCCGCGTGTCGAGCGAGTCGGCGCGCTCCACGGCCCACACGATTCCGTTCGACGTGCCATTCGACGAAACCGAAGGCGTCGCTCCGACCGGAAAGATGTTCGTGCTCTGCGCAGTTGGCGTCGACGAAAGCAGGCCGTTGGTCACAGTGTACATCTTCAGCGAATCGCCTTTGCCCGCGTCTCCCGTGGTGCCCGCCCAATAGACGTAGGAGCTGGTCGCTCCCTGCCAATAGGCGGGATTGCTCCAGTAACCGAAGATCGCGCCGTTGATCTCTTCGACAATCTGATCCTGATTGGCGTTGTATTTTCCCAGGTTCTGCTGGTTCAACACATAGATGGGGCTGGCGCCCGAGGGATCGCAGGGATTGCCGCCCTTGCCGGAGATGACCAGCTCGTCCGGATTCGAGCCAGGTTGCGTGGGCAACAGCATGACGCCGGCCGAGCCCAGATCGATGTCGTTTCCCGCGCGGCATGCCTGATCCATGGGCGCGAAGTAATCCTCGACGCCGAGTGACGCGTTCATTTTCATGACCGTGTCGCCGTAATCGGTGCCGCCGGTGTTGGCGTCGAAAGTGGCATCGCCCACGCTGGCGTAAACGTTGCCCGAGGAGTCGGCCGCCAGGCCCGCGCCCGCGCCCCAGACTCCGCCGATAACGGAATTGGGCGTGGTGTTGAAGATGGCTACCTGCGCCAGAGTGGTGGCGTTATAGCCCATGATCCAGCCGTGCGCCGCGCCTGCCCAACCGATGTAGATGTTGCCGTCGGCGAGCAGCAGCCCGGTGCGTTGGATATCGGCCAGCGGATCGAAGGTCACGATTCCGCCCACGCTGCCCGCGCCCGTTCCCGGCACGCTTCCCTGAATAATGACGGGGCCGCCAAATTTTTCCGCGCCGGTGGTGATGTCGATGGCGTGAAGCTTTTGATAGTAGTTGCCGTTCTCGTCAGTTCGCGCGACGAGGTACATCGTGTTCGTGTTGGGATCGATCACCGGGGTGCCGGTGATTCCATAGAACGGAAAGACATTGCAGCTGATGCTGGTGTTGCCATCGGAGCCGCACGGCACCGGCGTGATGCCCGCGCTGGGATTTACAAAGCTTACCTGCCACAGCGGAGTTCCCTGCAGCCCGTCGGCGTCGAAGGCGTAAACGCTATCGTTCTCCGTGGCCGCGTACACCACGTTGTGCACGCCTTGGCCGGGGATGCTCACATTCGGCGCGTACAAGGGCTGGGCATACATCTGTCCGTCGACGGAGTAGGAAAATACTTTGCCGAACTTGGTGCTCTTGACGTTCTGTGGCGTCAGCACCGTCTCGTTTACATTCTGCCCGGTTCGGCCAACATCGTTATGCCAGGTCAGCACGCCGCCGAAGCTCTGCGCGAGCGCGGTGGAGGCGGTAAGCAAAAGACAGATCGCTGGAAGCGCGCCCTGGAACCGAAACCTTTTCCCCGCTCTCGTCCGTGTCTTCATCGACTCTGGGTCCCCGAATGCCGTAACGAACCTTTCGAGATAAAGAAGGCGGACTCACTACGAGGGAGTCCGCCTTGCTGTTTTGTGTGGGCTGCTTCCAGCGGCGGCCCGGGTTGCCCTTACTTGATCACCTTTACCTTCAGAGTGGCGTTGTGCACCAGGTTCTGGAAGGTTGATCCGACGGTCAGGGTGTAAGTCCCGGGCGCGGTCGTGCTTCCCACCGTAACCGTTGCGATCGAGGTTGAGGCGCTTCCACCCGTCAACGTGACCGGGTTTGGATTAAAGGTGCAGGTCATGCCGGCCGGCATGCCCGTGCAAGTTAACGTGACCGTCTGGTTGAATTTTGCGATCGGCGTCAGTGTCACCGTTGAGGTGCCCTGCGCGCCTTGCGCCACGGTGATGGCGTTGGGCGAAGCCGCGATGCTGTAGTCCGGTCCTGATGCCGTCAGGGTTACGGCTTGCGGATTGTTGGCGGCGTTGTCGGTGAACTGCAACGTCGCACTCTGCGATCCATACGCGCTGGGCGTGAAGGTGACCGTCGCCTTGCAAGCGGCCTGCGGACCCATCGACGCCGGCAACGTGCCGCACGTGTTGGTCTGGGCAAACTCGCTCTGGTTCGTTCCCGTAAGGCTGATTGAGCTCAGACTGAGTTCGGCGCCCCCGGCACTGGTGAACGTAACCGTCTTGCCCGTGCTTGTAGTGCCCAACGCCCAGGCGCCAAAGTTGATGGAATTTGCGGACGTCGTTGCCGCCGGTGCCAGCGGTACATAGCGGATGCGGTTGTTGCCGCCATCGGCGATGTACATGTTGCCGGAGCCGTCAACGCTCGTGCCAGTATTCGAGAGGCGAACGCCGGTGCCCACCGCCGGGCCGCCATCGCCAGCGAAGCCGCCGCTGGTGGGGTTAGCAGCGTTGCCGGCGACCGTGCCCACTTCGTTCGGGCCACCGATGCCGGTGGTCAGCACATCGACGCGCTGCACCAGATCGTCATTGCCGCCGGAGATGAACAGATCGCCCGCCGGATCCAGTGTAACCAGAAGCGGATTCCACATGGCGGCCTTCGAGGCCGGGCCGCCGTCGCCCATCGGGCCGGGCTTACCGTCGAGAGCGTAGGCGTTCAAAATGTTTGAGGTGGTGATCACGCGCACGGCGTTGTTCCACTGATCCGAGAAGTACACGTTGCCTGTGCTGTCGATCGCAACGCAACCGGGGTGGTTGATTCCGGTCTTGATGGCCGAGCGGCCGCAAGTGTTGTTGAAGCTGCAATCGCCCGCCGCGCCAGTGCCGGCGATGGTGGCGATATTGCCCGCGCCCACAGAAATGCCGGCCAGCTTGGTCGTGCTCGAACCCATGTTGACCGCACGGACTTTGTAGCCGTAATAGTCGGCGATGTAGAGATTGCCGGCGGTATCGGTGCCGATGCCCAACGGGCCGGTAAAGGTGGCCGCGATGGCAGGGCCGCCGTCGCCGCAAGAGGTCGTGCTCACTGCGCATCCCTGTCCGGGTGTTCCCGCAACGGTGTTGATGATTCCCGTGTTCAGGTTGATCTGGCGGATGACGAAGTTGTTGGTGTCGGTGAAGTAGATGTTTCCCAGGCCGTCGGCCGCGACATAGCTGGGCGAGTTCATGGTTGCCGCGATTGCCGGGCCGCCGTCGCCGCTGAAGCCTGCGCTGCCGGTGCCCGCGATTGTAGTGACGGTGTAAACGCCCCCGTTGTTGGTCAGGGCGCGGATGCGGTTGTTGGCCTCGTCAGAGAAATAGATTGTTCCCTGGTAATTGGCCACCGAATACGGATCGGCGAACTGGGCGCTCAATGCCGGACCGTCGCCCAGGCTGCCGCCCGCGATGGTGGAAATGTTGCCGCCGGAGGTGAATTCGCGAACCCGCTGGTTGCCCGTGTCGGAAACATAAACGTTCAAGCTTGCATCGACGAAGACGGCGTTTGGCAGATCCAGCTGGGCCGCCGTGGCTGGCCCACCATCGCCGCCGAAACTCTGCGTTCCGTTCCCGGCGATCGTACTGATGATGCCGGTCGACGCATTCACGAAGCGAATCTTATTGTTGGCGGTATCGGCGATGTAGCCGTTGCCCTGGGAGTCGAGATAGATTCCCTGCGGAAGATGCAGCAGGCCCTTGGTGGCCACTTTCCCGTCGTTGCAGGCCGCAGTGGAAGTCGGACATGCAGCGCCGACCTGGCCGGCATAGGAATTAATGGTCGACTGTCCCGCCAGAATCACGCGGATTTCCTGATCGTGCGTGTCGGCGATATAAATGTCGCCGGCGGCATCGACGAAGATGCCCGTGGGAGCGTTGACCTCGGCCGAGCTGGCCGGGCCGCCGTCACCGCAGGTCGGATTCTGCGAGATGATGCAAGGGTTGCCGTCTCCGACGATGGTCTGAATGTCGCCGGCCGGAATGCTGGTGCCCGCGATCGTGATCGCGGTGCTCTGCATGTTGGCCACGCGGATGCGATTGTCGACGGTGTCGGTGATGTAGATGTTGCCTGCGCTGTCAAGCGCAATCGAAGTCGGAATATTCAACTGGGCCCCAAGAACCGGGCCGCCGTCGCCGCAGACGTTGGTCCCCTGCGCGATATCGCACTTCGTGCCGCTACCCACGACGGTGCTGATTACGCCCGCGGGAGTGACCTTGCGAATTCTCGAAGTGCGCACATCGGTGATGTAGAAGTTGCCCTGGCTGTCTTCCACGATGCCGGTGGGCAGGCCGATGTTCGCGGCTGTGGCCTGGCCGCCGTCACCGGCGAAGTTTCCCCATCCCACGCCGGCATAATTCACGACCGTGTTGTTCGAGAGGATCTCCCACACGTACGCCGAAGCCGGCGCAGTGATGTAAAGATTGCCCGACCCGTCTTTCCACACCGAAGTCGGTCCCGGCAGATCCAGTTGCAGCGGGTTGCTGGGCGTAGCGCCGCCGCCGGCAACGGTGTTGATGGTATTGGCTGCCTGCTGGCCGTTGGCGAGCATACCGGCCAGGAGCAGGGACAGGGTGACCGCTGCCAGGCTGGCGATCTGCGCGACCGAATGACGGGAGTTGCCACAGTCGAGATTCAATTTCACGAATTTCCTCCGACAAAACGCTGAGATGAGTTTTTCGCTTCGGGATCGAACGCCGAACTAAAGCCCCAACACTTCAAAGCCCGGTTCAAGTTCTTGTTACACCAACCCGCGCTCGCTCGGTAGCCACGGGACACTCCGCTTGCTGTCTGTTTGAACCAAGTCAGCAGCTAGCGTTGACTCTGGGGGTTTGGTTTCAGTCAGGTTTAACGAATCGGGGGGAGCACAGACCCACCGCAAGGGTCCCTTGCCGAACGTAGAATCCCTCGGTGTTGATCTAAATTAACGACCCTTGCAAAAGCCTGCAAGAGGCCAAAAGCACCCCTGTCAAAAGTCTCTATTGCAGCAGGCCGTAAACGTCCAGTTCCGATGCGGTTCCGACGTACACTTTGCCGTTGGCGACGGTGGGTAGAGTGAACCGGACCGCATTTCCGGGCGTGTCGCGCGAACCGGCTTGCGTGCTGTTATACAACTCGGCGGCAGTTTGGGCGTCGAGCGCGTGCAGCACCGCCGGAAGCTGCGGCGTGACGTTGGATCCGCTGGTATCGAGGGCCCAGAGAATCGCGTTGGTGTTGCCGTTGGAGGAAATGACCGGGGTTGCGCCCGGCGAGGCCAGAGTGAAAGTAGAAGTGGCGACCGGGGTGGTTCCGATTTTCCCGGCGTTGAGCTGGAAAATCCTCAGATAGTCCTGCGTGGCCCAGTAATAAAGAAAGCCGTTCCAATAGCCGGGTGAACTGTACACGCTGTGGCCGGCGAAAGCATTCGCAATTTCCTGGACAATCTGCGAATTGTTCTGGGAGTTGAACTTGCCCATGTGGTTGCGGTTCACCAGGTAGAGATTGCCGTCTTTGCCGGCGCCCACGCCCAGATAATGATTGCTGCCACTCTGGTAAGGCAGCAGCAATGCGCCGCCGGAGCCCAGATCCTTGTCGCCCGAACTTTCTTTCGCCTCGTTGAAGGGCGTGAAATAGTCTGCCACCTTCATCGTGCCGGCTGAGAGTTTCACGTAACTCATGCCGAAATCGACGCCGCTTGTGTTGCCGTCGAAAGTGCCATTGCCGCTAAGAAAATAAATATTACCCAGCGCGTCCGCCGCGAGGCCGTTGCCCGATTGCCAGATGCCGCCCTGGTCGCCATTCGCGGTCACGCAAAACGCGCCGGTTTCGGCCAGCGTGGTTTCGTTATAGCCGATGACCCAGCCGTGATAAATGAACTTCGCTTCCAGCCCGTGCGAGGCCCAGGAGATGTAGACCACGCCATTCAACAGAAGCAGCGCCGGGCGCTGGTTTGAGTGGAAAGGATCGAAGGAAATATAGCCGCCGACGGACCCCGATCCAGTGCCCGGCACCTTCGCCGAGATGACGACTGGGCCGCCGAACTTCTCTACGCCGGTTCGAACGTCGAGCGCGTGCAGGCGCTGATAGTAGACGCCGCTCTCCTTGGTGGCCGCCACAACATAAAGCGTGTCGTTGCTGGGATCGATCACCGGCGTTCCCGTGATTCCCACTTGCGGGCTGATGGCGGTCGTGCCGAAATCCGAGGACGGAACGGTGGTGATGCCTTTTGCGGGATTGATGAAGCTGGTCTTCCACAGCGGCGACGCGTTGGTGCCCGTGTTGCTGTTGCCGTCGAAGGCGTAAACGCTGTCGTTCTCCGTGGCGACGAAGACGACGGTGTGCAGCGACCCGCCGACTGGGAGATTGGTCACGACCAGCGGCTCGGCGTAGATTTGGCCGTCCACGGGTTGCGAGAAAATTTTGCCGAAGCTGCTCGAATTGACCACGGAGGGCGTGAGCACCGTCTCGTGATTATTCTGCCCGGTGCGCGAATTGTCGTAGTGATACGTGGTGACATTCACTTGCGCAGCCGCGGACAGCACCGCAAGCCCGGCGAGAAGCAAGGCGCAGACGCACGTCAGCCCATGACGAATTAAGTGGCGCATGGCAGATTTTTCTTTCCGGTGTGATGCTTGCGGATGTGATCGGAAGACGGGGCCAGGAATGATCGGCGCGCAAGTCGTGCAGGGATGGACAAACTGGGTGAGGCCGCAGCGGCAAGAGATTGCCGCTGCTGTCCAGCTTTCGGCGGTCCAGCTTTCGAGTGATCAGGTGCAGTACACTTACAACCTTGCCACAAACGGGGCGCTTAGTTCGCCTTCTTGCGGCCGATCATGATGTACAGCGCGCCGTCGGCGCCGCCGGTCATCAGCATTTCCATCTCGGTCATGAAGCGCGTAAATTTCGTGCCCTTATCGTGCGGCTCGAACAGCTTTTCCTGATCCGTGAACGGACCGGGGTCGATCTTCGGAATGCTCGACAGGTATTCGAAGCCGTTCGACTCGAACCAGTTGAGCAGCTCCGAGTAGGTGTGCTTGCTCTCGTGCGGGTGCTTGTACTGGTCGAAGAACCAGGCGCGCTTACGGTCGGCGTTGTAATTCTTGTTGCGCATGTGGGCGTCGAGGAAGCTGAGCTTGTCGGCGGTCACGCGGAACAGGAATCGGCGGAAGTCGGTGGTCAGGCGCCCGATCTTGTTATAGAGCCCGATGATGATGACGCCGTTGGGCTTCACCAGCCGCGAGATCGATTTGAACGCGCCCAGCGGATCGGCGGTGTGGTGCAGCACGCCGTTCGATACGACCAGGTCGAATACGCCGTGCTTAAACGCCGGACGGAACAGGTTCATCTGGACGAAGCCGGCATTCTTGATGCGGCAGCGTTGCCGGAATCCGTTGGCCAGGCGCAGCGAGTGCAGGCACATATCGGAGCCGAACACCTTGCGGTTGTAGTGCATGCCCAGGAAGTTGGTGAGCTGGCCGGTGCCGCAGCCGACTTCCAGGCAGAGCGCGCCCTGCGGAATCTGCTCGTCGAGCAAGCGCGCAAACATGCCGCGCCGCGCCTTCTCCATCAACGTCTGCTCCGAATCGATGTCGTCATAGTTCGGGAAAGGATTCTCCTCGTAGAACGACTTCACGATTTCGGTGACATCCCCTTTTTGCGCCTCGGGATCGTTGGGCGCGAACAGCTGCGGAATGCCGCTGTCGATATTGAAGATCCGTCCGCAACCCTGGCAGCGAACGCTGTCGCCTTCGTAGCTGACGCCGGCCGAGCAATACGGGCAGGCTAAGACTTCGATGGCGCGTTCAACCAGAGTGGCTGGTGGTGCTTGCGTTGCGAGCGTGGTCATGAATTGGGCCCCTATGTGCGATGCTTACACGAGCTGCTTGTCGATGATGAAGTTCCCCAGCACCAACGCGTCCATTTCGCTCTTGGAGAACGTGTTGAACGCGTTCTGCGGCGTGTTGACGATGGGCTCGCCCTTCAGGTTGAACGAAGTGTTCAAAATGACGGGCACGCCGGTCGCCTGTCCAAACCGCTCGATCAGCTTATAGTAGCGCGGGCTCTCCGACTTGAAAACCGTCTGGAGGCGTCCGGTGCCGTCCACGTGCGTGATCGCGGGCAGCGCCTGCTTCCCTTCGTCCTTCACCGGAACCACGTACTGCATGTAGCGCGCGGGAGCGTGATGGGTGGCGTTGGGCAGATCGAAATACTTTTCCGCGCTCTCCGCCAGAACCGACGGCGCAAAGGGACGATAAGGCTCGCGGAACTTGATCTTCGAGTTCACGATTTCCTTCATTTCCGGATTGCGCGGGTCCGCGATAATGCTGCGGTTGCCGAGCGCCCGCGGGCCCCACTCGAAGCGGCCCTGCGACCAGCCAATGACCTGGCCGCTGGTCAGCTGCTCGACCACGCGGTCCAGCAAGGCGTCTTCGTTGTCGAAGCGGCTGTGCGGAATGTTGTTCTTGGTGAGGAAGTCGGCGGTCTCGGCGTCGGAATTTTGCCGGCCCCAGTAGGCGTGCTGCATGGTGAAGTTGCGCGGCTTGCCGAGAATGGTGTTGTAAGCCCACAACGCGGCGCCGAGCGCGCCGCCGCCGTCGCCGGCCGCGGGCTGGATGTACAGCTCGTCAAACCCAGCTTCGTTCAAGATGCGGGTATTGGCCACGCTGTTCAGCGCCACGCCGCCCGCCATGCACAACCGCGTCATGCCGGTCGTCTTGCGCAGGTTGCGCGCCATGCACAGAAGGATTTCTTCCGTCACCTTCTGGATGCTGGCCGCGATGTCGGCGTAATGCTGGTTGAGCTTGGAAAGCTCCTGGAAATTGCCTGGCGGCGTACCGAAATATTTCGGGAAGCCGGTCGCCTCGGTGAAGAACAGGCTCTTCGGCGGACGGGGCGCGCCAAACAGCTGCTCGAACTTGTCGCCGTAGGTTTTGTAGGTAGAGTGATGGAAGCAGAAATAGTCCATGTCGAGGGTAAACGAACCGTCGGCATTCTGCTTCACCATCTTCCATACTTTGTCGACATAGCGCGGAACTCCGTACGGCGCCATGCCCATGACCTTGTATTCGCCTTCGTTCACTTCGAAGCCGAGGAAGGCGGTAAAGGCGCTGTAGAGCAAGCCCAGCGAGTGCGGGAATTCAATCTGCTTGTCGAGCTTCACTTCGGTGCCGCGGCCCACGCCGTAGGTGGTGGTGACCCACTCGCCGACGCCGTCGACGGTAAGGATGGCGGCCTCGTCGAAGGGCGAGCACAGAAACGCGCTGGCCGCGTGCGAGAGGTGATGCTCGGAGAAAAGAATCTTCTCCTTGGCGATGCCGATTTCCGCCTGCAGCTTGGAGCTGACCCAGAGCTTGTCGGCCATCCACGTGATCATGGACTCGCGGAAGACCTTGTACGACTTGGGATAAGTCGCCAGGGCCATCATCAGGATGCGGTCCAGCTTGCGGAACGGCTTCTCGAAAAACACGACATATTCGAGATCCGCGGCCGTGATGCCTTCTTCCTCCAGGCAGAACTTGATGGCCCGGGACGGAAAGCCATAGTCATGCTTGATCCGCGAAAAACGCTCTTCTTCGGCTGCGGCCACCAGCACGCCGTCTTTCAACAGCACGGCCGCCGCGTCATGGAAATAGCAGGAAACCCCAAGGATATACACGATGTTATTGCCTCAATGCGGCCTGCATATCGCGGGCATCGCCAGGATGGTCGAGCCATTCGGTGGGCCGACTTTTAATGCGAAGGGGATCGGAGAAGGCGCGAGTGCCCAGCCCGAACGGTGCGAGCACAACATAGAAGATGGTCAGAATCACGCGCGCATTGAAGTTGCCGATCTTGTGCGCGAATTCTTTCCAGGCTTGCCAGGTGCGTTTCAACATGGTTGCGAGTTCCTTTGTTTATCTGAATTCTGCAGTTTCAGCGAAAGCTATCTCGAAGTTACCGGTGCGGCTGATTGCGCGGGCGCGGCCGTGTTGGCGGCGGCCGATTGCGGCGTGCCACAGGCCGAGCTGAACGCCGGCAGCGTCTCCACCGTTTTGACCAGTTCGTTGGCGATGATTTCGTGGCCCGCCACCGTCGGGTGCGCCGGGTCCATAAACATGGCGCTCTGATCCTTGGTGCTGATGATCGGAATCATGTTCACCATGGGCACATTATTCTTGGCTGCGAAGTTGATCATGGCCGTCTGGAACGGGTGCATCGGCATCTGCGGCGTCTGCCCGTCGGAGCCGAGCATCAGGTACACCAGCTGCACGTGATAGCGCCGCGCCAGGGCTAATTCCTGCTCCAAGTTGTCATTGAACTGGGCGAGGTCCAGATCGTCCATGCCCTTCATGGTATCGAGCGTGCCCGCCATCAGCAGGTGACGCAGGCGGTAGTAGGCAAAGCGGCGAAGCAGGTCTTCAATCACGTAGTTGTAAATCGCGCTGCGGCGCGCAATCGACTTCCACTCCACGCGGCGCAGAAATTTCTGCCGATCTTCGCCCTGCAGCTTCACCAGCTTCTCGAAGTTGCTGTTGTAACTGTAGGCAACGATAGCTACATCGGGGCGCGTGGCCGGATCTTCCACCACTTGCTTCAGCTTCTCCGCCACCAGCGAATTCGGGTACGCATTCACGCCTGCCGAGATCACCTGAAAATGCTCTTTATTGCAGCTGCCGTGATTCAGCGTCTTCTCCATGTCGGCGCTGTAGGTGGAGTTGTCGTCCACGCCCCAGCCCTGCGTCGAGGAGTCGCCAAAGGCGATGACGCGGAACTGGTCGGGCTGCTTCGCGGTCAGATCCACCTTGTAGCGCATGCCCTGGTTGTTGATGGTGATGGGCAGGTGGTTCACCACGGTCAGCGTGGTTCCCGGCTCGGGCACCCAAAGCAGGCGCTGGTCGGGACGGTAAATCGTGTAGTGGCCGTAGCCGAACAGGCGCAGCACGCCTTCAAACAACAGCATCAGGACGAAGAACACCACAACCGCTCGTAAAAAGCCGTGTTTCTTTTTCGGAGTTACTTCCGTAATCGTCGAACTTGCAGTCATTCCTGAAACCCCAATTGGTAATTTTCGGACCGGCCCACTGGCCCGGGCAAGTCGCCGAAGTAACCGGGCGGGAGGCGTGACGCGGCGCAAGCGCTCGCCGTCACGCCCGTCCCGCGCCGCCTAGAACATGGTGTAAATGAACGGAGCGAGCGAAGAGCTCTGCGCTACCACGATGAAAGCTCCCAGCAGGAACAGGGTGACAATAATGGGCAGAACCCACCAGCGGCGGCCGCCGAAAAAGGAGAACAATTCGCCAGCGGTCTTTGCGTTGCGAGCGACATTCTTGAAGAAACTCATTGGACTCTCTCTCCTGAAAATTTGATCTTACCGAAACCACGCCGATACAGCTCCGCCCTCTCAGTCCCGCATTGCAACCGCCAGAGGGAACGCCCGGCAACACTTCTGGCACTGCCAAAAATCAATGCTCTTAATTCACTTGATAACGCAGCGGAAAATGTTCCTGTTTCACTTTGTTTGGGGAAGGAGAACTACTCAGAAAACTTCGCTAGTTCAGTTGCACTGAGATTACGTGGCATCGCAATTTACTGCAAGTGGTCTTATGTGGATGAGAAGAAAGACTCTAGGGGGACGCCGAGGCTTTGGGGCGCGTATCCCCCTTAAACCCGGTGCTTTACACGTCCGCGACCCCATCCTTGGAGGCGGGTTCAGCTTTCGTCTTGGATTTCGTGAACACATTTCCTGATGCGACGCCCACCCGGGGCGGTTTTGGCGCGGAAAGGGTGGGCCACCCGGCGCACCCAGCAACGCCATGGGTAGCCACTCTGATGAACAGTCGGATCAGGGAGACTGCGGCTTCGCTTTTGTGCTGGCTGGAACCGGCACCTGCACATGCAGGTTCCCATTTTCGAGGTCTACGGAATCGGTATGCTCCATTGACGGGGCTGGCCTGGGCGGCGGCAGCTGGAAAAGGTAGACCGATTCGTCGTTCAAAATGGCCAGCTTGGAGCCATCCGGCGACAGCGCCAGTTGGGCCCGTTCTTTGATCTTTGGCCCTTTCACTTCCAGACGGTAGGACCGTTCGTGGAACGGCGCGTCGTAAACGGAAATCTCCTTCAGCTCGCCGTGAGCTCCGATATCGAGGGCGGCAACTCCTCCCTTCCACTGGAAAAAGGGAACGACGAAGCGCTGTCCACTGCAAGACGCGATCGCCATGCTTCCTGACGGCGCGCTCTCGCTCAAGACCACCGTTCCATCGGGTTTCAGCAGCCGCCACGGGTTCCCCGCGAGGAAGATAGTATCTTCATTCAAAAATCGGAAGCTAGCGCCTTCATTCAGAAACCCGGAGGACAGTCGTCCCTCGACTGTGGCTATGGTTTTCCACTCTGTCGTGAGGCCTTTGACCTGCACGTTCTGGTTGCATCGGTATGGGTAGAAGCCACAGGCAATCATTGAGATTGTGGTGTCTGATATTGCCACCCCTCCGCTTTGCACTTCCTTCCATGACCGAACAATTTCAAGTGTGGAACCATTGACCCATATCCAGGGCCTCGGAGAGTTTTCCCTCGGGTACGGCGTCGCGAAAAGGATATTCCTTCCCGTTGGTGATGGGTGTGGAAACCAGCCGGTCAAATAGTCTGGCTCTACCGGAGGGAGACTCAGTCTTCTTAATTCCTTGGCGTCAGAGGAGTAAAGGGTTAAAAGATCTCCCCTTTGCGTGATGAAGTTCCCGCTATTCACGGCCACAATCCGCGCAAATCGTGATTCGGTGGGCCATGCCTGTGTTGACATGACCTTCCCAGTGCTCGCGTCGAGAAAGATCGCGCGCAACCGCAAGGGCAAGTCTGTGTCAGACTGGTCGCGCTTTGATAGGGCGGGTTTTTCCTCGCGTGTCACGAATGTGGCAACAACTGTGCTGTCATCTCGGAACCACAAGGACTTTATCGGCTGCAGCATCTCATGCCCGCGACCAACCACAAGGCCCAGCGGTGCGCCACCGATAGCAGGGCGTAGGTCCGCGCTCCAGTTCGCCACTATCGCGCCGCTTGCAGTATCGACAGGCGGCCCATTTGGGCTACTGAGGAAATGCGCCAACAAAAAAAGTGCCGCCGATAAGATCAACAAATCCGTGCTCCCAAAAGTTGCCAGTAAACAACGCCCCGGCCGAAAATGAACCTGTCCCACCCGCTCAGGAAAACAAGGCGGGCAAAGGCGGTTTACTGCGGCAGCCGGAAGGTCAGCGTCAGTTGCGTTTGCATTTCGACGGGCTGCCCGTTCACCCGTTTCGGCTGGAACTGCCACTGCTTCACCGCGGCCACGGCGGACTCGGCGAGAATGGGGGGGCCGCTCGTGACTTGCACATCCTGCACTCTGCCGTCGCGGCCTACGCGAACGTCGAGCACCACCGGGCCCTGAATTTTCTGCTGCCGAGCGCTCTCCGGATAGTCGGGCTCCACGCGACGGACGACACTGCCAGGCGCAACATCGGCGGCTACCTTGGCGGCGGGCGAGCCCTCGCGGAAGACTTCTTTGCCGCCTTCATACACGACGAGGCTGCCGGGAGCGATATTCGCAACCGGCGCCGGCGCGCTGGCAAGCGGTGGAACAGCAGGCGGCGTCGAGATCGCGGGTGAGTTGGCAACTGCTCCCGCCTGGGATGGGGCCGGGTGCGGTGATTCCGTTGGCACACTTGCCGCCGCTGCCCTGCGTTGCTCGTGATGCGTGGCGCGAATCCATCCCACGCGAATTCCGATCAGTGTCGCCAACAACAGCGCACAAAAAGCCACGGCAGCCGTCAGGGCCAGGGTCAGGCGGCTGTGTTGCTCCTGCGGAAAGTCGCCGCCATCCAAATCCTCCAGCTCCGGACTTTGCTGTTTTTCGCGCTCTTTTTCCCGCTCTTTCGGGCCGAGGCTGGGAAGCGGATTCTCATCGATTTTTTCCGCGATTTTTTCCGCCGGCCGCTCCGGCACTGGGACCACGTGCAATCCCGCATTTTCTTTGGCGATTTCGAAGGGCTGGCTGGCTCGCTCCAGGTTGGCGGCGATCCGCCGCGCCAGCGACATCAGCATCACTTCATCTTTCAGCCCGAAGGCACCGGGCTGCGGCGAAAAGACTTCCAGCACTCCCGCCAATTCCTTTTGCGACACGACGGGCACAACCATGACCGACCGCACGCCCAGCGTGCGGCAGGCTTCGGCATCGGCGCGAGGGTCGGACTGCGTGTCGTTGCAGAGTTGCGTTTGCTGCGTGCGCACGCATTCGGCGGTCAGGCTGGAGTCGTGGCTGAAACGTGCTCCCAGCTCAGGAGCCATGTCTCCGCTGGCGGCGCGGCACACCAGTTCTCCGGCTCGCTCCAGGATCACCGCGGCGCCGCCTGCGCCGGTGGCGCCGCAGGCCTCCTCCACGATTTCGTTGAGAATCACTTCCAGCGCGAGTTGCACGGCCACATCGCGGGACATGCCGGCCCCGGCGTGCGCGCTGAACTTGGCCACCAGCTTTTCCAGGTCCAGATGATGGTGGTCATCCGCCGCAGGCGCACCGGGGTCTTCGAATTCTGAATTGGGCTCCGGGATGAGAGGATGCGCCACAGGAGACGATCGATCGCTTTTCGTCTGTAGCGGAGTTTCGCCTTAAACCCCAGCCTTGTCAATATGCATTCCTTACCAGGGTAACTCCACCAACGGGCCATGCCGATTCCCCCGTTCTGGTGGTACTATTTTGGTCACCTGTCTTCCCCCCGCGGCGTATGCACCGTACAACCAAGATATTGTTAAGTTGCACGCTGGGCTTCTTGAGCCTGCTGGCGGGATGCAGTTCGTCCAACAGCGGAAACGGCACCGTCTCAGCCGCCAAGCCCACGGCGACGCTGGCCGCCAACCCTGCAAGCATCACCTCTGGCCAGCAGGCGATTCTTTCTTTCACTTCGACCAACGCCGACCAGGGTTCCATCGACAACAACATCGGCCCTGTGGGTGCAAATGGCTCGGTGACGGTCATGCCGACCACGACCACCACCTATACCTTCACCGCGACCGGCGCGGGCGGCAACGCGACCGCGCAAGCCACCGTGACGGTAACTCCGGCGCCGCCGGTGACGGCGACATTGAGCGCGAATCCGACCACGGTCACTGTCGGACAGAAAACCAAGCTCTCGTTCACCTCGACCAACGCGACGCAAGGCACGATCGACAATGGCGTAGGCCCGGTCGGCACCAACGGCAGCGTCATCGTTACGCCTTCGGCCACAACCACCTACAAGTTCACAGCTACAGGTGCCGGTGGCACTGCGGCCGCCTCGGCGACGGTCACGGTGAGTACCACGCCTATAGTGACCGCAACACTGACCGCCGATCCTGGCGTAATTTTTCCCGGCCAGAGCACAACCTTGAATTTTTCCTCAACCGACGCTACGAGCGGGACGATCAATGGAACCGCCGTCGGGACAAGCGGAAGCCTGCAGGAATCGCCTGCGCGCACGACGACTTATACCTATGTCGTCTCGGGCGCGGATGGGAGCGCCTCGGCTACTGCCACCGTTACCGTCGGAAACTTTTTCGAAGGGCTGAATGAAGCCAATGCCGGCGGCTCGTCCGCGCCCGACATCGATCCCAACGGCGCCGTCGGGCAGACTCAGTTCATGGAATACGTGAACAGCGAGTTCCAGGCCTATGACAAGACCTTCCAGACCGCCGTCTATGCCAGCCCGCAGCCGATTGGAACTCTATGGCAGGCGGCCGGCATCGCGCAGTGCTCGGGCAACAACATCACAATCGACGCGGTCATCAACTACGACCGGTTGGCGTCGCGCTGGGTGGTCGCGGCCAAAGCCTACGACGGCACCCACTACTATTTCTGTATCGCGGTGTCGAACCAGGACGATCTGAAATCGGCAAGCTGGTACGCGTACGATTTCGACCTGACAACGTATCTTAACAACGGGCACGGCGGACTTTATCTTCCCGACTGGCCCAGGTTGGGCACCTGGTCCGACGCGTATTACGCCACCATGGACCTGGTGGACAGCGCGACGTCGACTGAGTCTGGCGTTCTGGCCTGCGCACTGGATCGCGCCGACATTCTGAACAACGCGCCCATGAAGACGCCGCAATGTTTCAGCGACACCAGTTCCCTGCTGAGCAACGGCATTTATCTCGGGCATAGCCTGATCCCGGCCGACGTCGATGGCACGACTGCTCCTCCCGCAGGGCGCGACGAATTCATGGTGAGCATCCAGAATCCCGTCAACGACGGATCGACCACCACCTCGAGCACAATCAACCTCTGGGACTTCCACGTCGATTGGACACCTTCTGGCGTCTCCACCTTCACGCTGATGGCTCCTGTCACCGTGCCGACCTACACGCCGGGATGTTACCTCTATAAGGCCGGGCTGCCGGGTTACACCAATTGCGTTCCCGAGCCCATATCGGGCGGCGTACCGCAATTTGTCGATTCCGTGGGCGACCGCTTCATGCCGCGCTTTGCGTACCGAAACCTGCCCAGCTACGAGTCGTATCTCGTCAGCCACACCATCTCAAAGCTCCCCAACGCCACCGATCCCTGGCAGACCGGCATTCGCTGGTACGAACTGCGAGACAATGGCAGCGGAACGCCTTCGCTGAATCAATCGGGACTGGTCAACCCCGACAACTCGCTCTACCGCTTCCTGCCCAGCATCGCGCAGGATAAAGACGGCAACGTAGCGGTTGGTTACAGCACCTCCAGCACCAGCACCGCTCCCGCGATCAACTTCTCGTATTGGAACCTGGGAATTTCGGACGACACTCCGATCGAGGCGGTCATAATCAACGGCACCAACGGCGAGGAGGTTACTTCCGGCACCGGCGTCGGGCCTTGGGGCTCGTATTCGAGCATGACGGTCGATCCGTCCAATGACTGCACGTTCTGGTATGTAAACGAATACTGGGTGCCGAGTACCGCGAGTTATTCGTGGGCCACGGGAATTGCGAGTTTTCAGATTCCGGGATGCCAATAAAATCGGCGAGAACAAGATCGATTCCTAAAACGGAATCAAAAAGCAATAGGACAAGAGTTTGGAGTCTTTTGTTTCCTCGATTTCGCGGGGGAAGATGTTAGAATCACCTCATCTTAAGGCGAATCGTGAATGATTCCCCGAGATTTTCAGTGCGCTCCTCCCCAACGATTCTTCTTTAGAAAACGTCGAAAACCAAGCATTTTGATCAAAATAGAGCATCATCAGCATCATTCAGGGAGTTAGAAACATGCGGATCGCTGTGGTTGGCTCCGGATACGTTGGATTGGTGGCGGGCGCCTGCTTCGCCGACCTCGGTCACGATGTAATTCTGGTCGACAATGACGAGCGCAAGCTGGCCGCGCTGAAGAACGGCGAAGTTCCGATTCACGAAAAATTCCTGCCCGAATTGCTGAACCGCCATCGCGGCCAGCGCCTGCAATTTTCCGACGACCTGCAGGAGGCCGTGCGCGCCAGCGCCGCCATCTTCGTAGCCGTGGGCACGCCTCCCACGGACCGCGGCGACGCCGACCTCTCGTTTGTGGAATCGGTCGCCCGCCAGGTTTCCGGCGCTATCAACGATTACAAGGTCGTGGTTGAAAAGAGCACGGTCCCGGTTTACACCAGCGAGTGGGTGCGCAAGATCATCCTGCGCAATGGCGCCGATCCCGATTCTTTTGACGTGGCCAGCAATCCCGAATTTCTGCGCGAAGGCACCGCCGTCACCGACTTCCTGTATCCCGACCGCATTGTGATCGGTTGCGACAGCGAGCGCTCGGCGCAGGTCCTGCGCGACATTTATGCTCCGCTCACCGACGGCAGCTATTACGAGCGCGTCGGAGCCATCCCCGGGCCCGATGGCGCCACCATTCCCGCTCCGATCATCGTGACCAGCACCAAGAGCGCGGAACTGATCAAGCACGCTTCCAACGCGTTTCTCGCGATGAAGATCTCGTTCATCAACGCCGTCGCTTCCATTTGCGAATCGGTGGGGGCGAACGTGAACCAGGTCTGCCACGGCATTGGAACCGACTCGCGCATCGGCCGGCGCTTTTTGAATCCCGGCATCGGCTACGGCGGCTCCTGCTTCCCGAAAGACGTGATGGCTTTCCGCGCGGTCGCCCGCGAATGCGGCTACGACTTCCGCCTGCTCGATGAAGTCATGCGCATCAATGAAGAGCAGCGCACGCGTTTCCTGCGCAAAGTCCGCAGCGCGCTCTGGACGCTGCGCGGCAAGAATCTTGGCGTGCTTGGCCTGGCCTTCAAGGGAGGCACCGACGATATTCGCGAATCGCCCGCGCTCTTCCTGGTCCAGTCTCTGCTGCAGGAAGGCTGCAAAGTGACCGCCTACGATCCCGCGGCCATGGAGCGCACGCAGGAATTGATGAATTCGGGCATCACTTATGCGAATTCACCCTACGAAGCGGCGCAGGGCGCCGACGCGCTGCTGATCCTCACCGAATGGGAGGAATTCGCAAATCTCGATCTCAATCGTTTGAACCGCGAACTGAAATATCCCATCGTGATCGACGGGCGCAACCTGTACGATCCCGAGGTCATGGCCGCCAACGGATTTACTTACTACAGCGTGGGACGCGCCGCCTGCCATCCCGATGGCGTGCCGGCGGCTGCGCTGCGCAACGGCAGCGGCGCGAAGAAAGCATGACTTCACGGCGGGCCTTAGTCACCGGCGGTGCCGGATTTCTCGGCTCTCATCTCTGCGATGCCCTGCTCGGCGAAGGCTGGAGCGTGGTCGTCGTCGATAACCTGCTCACCGGCCGCCTTGCCAACCTTGCCCATCTTTCCAACGACGCGCGGTTGGAATTCATCAACCAGGATATTTGCCAGCCCTTCGACGTGGGCAAGGTCGATTACGTTTTTCACTTCGCCAGCCCGGCCAGCCCCGTGGACTACACTATCCACGGCATCGCCACGCTGCAAGTCGGGTCTGTCGGCACATTTCACGCGCTCGATGTCGCGAAGAAATACAACGCCCGGTATCTGGTGTCGTCGACATCGGAGTGTTACGGCGATCCGCTCGAGCATCCGCAAAAAGAAACTTACTGGGGCAACGTGAATTCGATCGGGCCGCGCTCGGTCTACGACGAGGCCAAGCGCTTCACCGAAGCCGTCACCATGGCGTATCACCGCTATCACAAGGTCGATACGCGCATCGTGCGCATCTTCAACACCTACGGCCCGCGCTTGCAATTGAACGATGGCCGCGTCGTTTCCAACTTCATGAAGCAGGCGCTGCGCGGCGAGCCGCTCACGGTTTACGGCAATGGCCAGCAGACGCGCAGTTTTTGCTACGTGAGCGACGAAATTGACGGCTTTCTGCGGCTGGCAAAATCCGATGAGCATCTGCCGGTCAACATCGGCAATCCCAACGAATTCACGATTCTCGAGTGTGCCCAGCTGGTGCTGAAAATCACCGGCTCGAAAAGCAAGATTGCCTACGAACCGCTGCCGCAGGACGATCCCAAGCAGCGGCGGCCCGACATCAGCAAAGCCCGCGCGCTGCTCGGCTGGGAGCCTAAAATCCAACTCGAAGAAGGCCTGCGCCGCTCGCTGGAATATTTCCAGAAGGCGGTAGCGGAAGAAACCGCAGCCGCCCGCTAGCAGGGCTGATTCTGGAAGAGGCGCCAAGGTCGATTGGCGATGAATCAGCTGACTCCATCTCTGACTGCCCCGAAGATTCCCGGTCCCGAAAACGAACCATGCCTCGCTAAATCACGTGTGAACGTGTTGGTCATCACTGCACCGGTTGAATCCAGACATTAACGTGAGTTTGTAATTTTTCTTCCAAGGGAGCGGGCTCGCTCAGGAGCCCGCATGCACTTGGTTTCGCCTAAGAAACCAGCGCGAGGTTGTTGTCATGCGCTTTCATACCAGAATTCTTACTGCCGCCCTGATTGTGTTTGTCTGCTTTGCCTGCATCGCAGCCAAAAAAAACGACTACACAGTTTCCTCTTTTTCGAAGTATGTGGAGATTCCCGGCGGCAAACCGGTCGGCGCTGAAACCTGCACGGCGTGTCACGCGGACATCGCCAAAGACTATCGCCACGCTTTTCATGCGCAACAGGGCGTGGAGTGTGAGGAGTGCCACGGACCGGGCAGCCTGCATGTGGGATCGGGCGGAGACGTGTCGAAGATCATCTCCTTCCGGAACCGCTCCGCGGCTGATGCCAACGGAGTCTGCCTGAGCTGTCATGCGAAAGAGGCCAGCGTTCGCAACTGGATGACCGGGCCGCATGCTTCCAACAAGGTGCGCTGCATTGACTGTCATCAAACCCACACCTACCACAAGGCAGGATCGAAAGAGGACGCGCCCATTGACGTTCTGACACCCGCCCATGTAGCGAATGTCGAGAAGCTGGTTCCGGAAGCGAGAGCGCTGACGCAGCCCCGCTGGGCAGCGAACGATGCCTGCCTGAAATGTCACCAGACCGAACGCGGGCAAATGAGTTTGCCCTATCATCATCCGCTGCGCGAGGGCAAGATGAGCTGCGCCGATTGTCATGATCCGCACGGCGGCGCCGCCGGCAACAATTTGCGAACGGCCAACACAAATCAGCTTTGCTTAACCTGCCACGCCCAGTATCGCGGACCTTTTGCCTATCAGCATCCACCGGTTTCGGAAAACTGTTTAAGCTGCCACACCGCCCACGGCTCCCCCAATGCCAGCTTGCTGAAGGTGAGTCAGCCGGCACTCTGCCTGCAATGCCACGCCGGCCATCACAATGGGGCGGGCGTGCCGCTGGCGGACCGCTGCACGACTTGCCATGGTTCGATTCATGGCACGGACGTACCCACGCCCAGCGGCGGAAGCCGCTTTATCGACAAAGGACCCACAGAGGGGCAGTTAGCAGCCGCGGCTCGCGGCGCCAGCCGGCAGTCTCCGCATCCGCAAAGTGCGACTGCTCCCGCAATTCGGCCAGTTCCTTCGCACGCGTCAGCCTATGCTGCGAGCGCTGCCGCCGGCGCTTTGGGGCTGCTTTCCGGCTCCGCGCCGATGAGCGGGGCGAGCTTCGCACGTGGCGGATTCGGCGGTAATTCAGGTTCTGGCGAGGTGGCTGCCGAAACTACCGATGCGGCCTTCGCCATTGTGCCCGGTTCCTATCGTTTTGTGGACCAGACCGGTTTTGGCGGGCGTGTGGGCGAGTATGACTCACTGCAACAGTCGGCAGGAGCCGACCTCGCAACATCCTATGTTTCTTCTTTAAATCACCTTACCGTGATCTCGCGAGGCAACGTTCTCAGCAGTCAGGACTACGAGGCTGCATCCGATCTGACGGCGGGCAAGTGGGTGCGCGCAGGCTTTGATCTGCGCAGCTTCATCCAGCAGCAGGATCACACGCCCTTCTACGCGTTTCCGGTGCTCGATGTACCTCCCGGCACTACAACCCCATCCGACACAACCACGGACTTGATTCCTGCCCACACGCCATTCGCCATCGTGCGGCGACTGGGCAAGGCGCAAGCCCAGGTCAAGCTGCCGAAGTTACCTGTGCACCTGTTTGTAAAGGGAAATTGGCAGGCGAGGTCCGGGCTGGGGCAGTTCGCTTATCTCGATGAGAATGTGACGCCCAACTGCGGCGAACTGTGCCACTACAATTCTCAATTCCAGGCCGTGAATTACACCACCCGGAACATAGGCGGAGGAGCCGACGTCGATCTGGGCCCGGTACGCCTCACCTGGGAGCACGCCTATAGCAGCTTTAACGATCGGCGGGTGTATCCCACTGCAAGCTTCGGGCAATTCACTCCGGCCGATGAGCCTCCACCGCCGCCGATACCTGTGCCGCCCGCGGTCGTAGCGGGCAATTATGCAATCGACATTCCTTCGCCAAGCCAGGCATCGTCGGATCGGCTGAGCGTCAACTGGGCGGCGTCTGCCCACCTCGTGCTCAACGGAAATGTGAGTTACACCCGCCTGCGCGACCAGCTGACCAACTACCCGCAGAACGCATTCAATTCCGACCTCAGCGTGAACTGGCTTCCGGTGAACCGCCTGCGGCTTACGGCGGACTATCATGATCAGAACCTGCTCAACAATTTCACTCCATACTTCAGTCTGTTTGGAAATGTGTCTTATCACGACCATTGGGAAGGAGTGCGAGGAGAATACGAACTGGCGAAAGGCTTCGAGCTCGAGGCCAACTATCGCCGCAGCGGAATCACGCGTTCCGACTCCTCCCTTTGGCCGCAGGCATATTCGTTTGACAACACCGATTTGCTGATGGTGGTGCCATCGACCACCAGCAACACTGCCGGGCTCGCCTTGCGCTACCACGATCGGGGGCTGTGGAGCGCCCGCGCCGGTTATGAATGGACGGGAACACACGATCCCGGTTATCTGATCGTGCCCAAGAGCAACAATCGCATGTTCTCCAACGTCACATTCACTCCGTCGTCTCGTCTGGTAGTTGCCGACGACCTGAGCATCATTCTGCAGAACGATTTTGCCGCCATTCCGCTGCCGAATACTCCGGGCGACTTCCAGCGGCGTAATCGCTTCTACATCAACACCGCCAGCGCCACGGTACGCGCCACGCCTGACCTGAACCTCGGCCTCGGCTATTCGTACCAGCAAAACAATCTCACCACCTACATGGCGTTTCAGAACGATGCGGGTGCGGGATATGTGGTCGACGAACCAGCCGTGCCGTATAAGCAGATTACGCAGGCGTATTGGGGCGAGTCGAATTACACGTACAAGGGACGGCTGGGATTGAATCTCCGGCTCACCTACAATTCCGCGCGCAGCGGTATGCGGCCGGACGTGAACCCGGCCGATGCGGTCCAGCTTGGGAACCAGTCGCTGATTTCGTCGGCATCCTTCGATCCGGTGTTTTTTGCGGCCGCTCTGAACAATGTGAATTTCGCCTCGACGCAGATTTCCGAGGTGATCGTTCCGCAATGGATCGGACAAACCAAGGCATACTACGTTTTCCCGCGAAAATTTGAGGGCGGCCTGCTCTTCTATTACGGCAGCTACCGCGATCAATTCAATCCTGATCTGAACGGGGTGCTGCGCACCTTCAATGTGTACGTAGGACGCTCGTGGTGAGGAACGACTGGTAATTTGACGTGCCCGCTCCCGCCCTTTGCGCCGGAAGCAGGAGCGGGCTTACGATGCTCGGGGGGAGATCAAGTTCCGTTTCCCGCCGCACTATGAACGCATCGTCACGCTATCCCTCTGGCAGTTTTCTGATCCGCCTTGCGGTTGGCTTGATCTTCTTCACCCAAGGCATTCTCAAATACATCGACCCCAACCTGAGTGTGGCGCGCTTTACGAAGATCGGCTTCCCTCATCCTTACTTCACGGCGCATTTGGTCGGCGCATTCGAGATCGTCTGCGGCTTGCTGGTTCTGATCGGCTTATGGACGCGGCTGGCTGCGATTCCCTTGCTCGTCATCATCCTGACCGCGATCGCCACCACGAAGATCCCGCAACTCTCGCGACCGAACCAGGGATTCTGGTACATGGTCAGCGATGCACGCACGGATTTCGCCATGCTGTGTTGCCTGATTTTTCTGCTCGTCGCGGGCGCTGGAAACCATTCGCCCGGGGCGAGATTCGGCCGCCAATCGTAGACCTTACAATTCGTGCTCACGACTTGATGCGGTTCATGCACCCGCTTTCTATTCATGGCATCATCGAACGAAACCTCCATGCCCGACAAAAACGGCTCCGCTACCAATCTCGCCAAGCTTGCCTTCCGCTTTGTGCTGATCATCGGCATCGTCAATTTCTTTGCTGACACGACCTACGAAGGCGCGCGCAGCATCATCGGCCCATTTCTCGGCACGCTGGGCGCCAGCGCCACCATCGTCGGCTTTGTGGCCGGCTTCGGCGAGATGGTCGGTTTCGCTCTCCGTTCGCTGACCGGTTACTTCGCCGACAAGACGCACAAGTATTGGACTCTGGCTTTCGTGGGATACGCCGTCAACATGCTGGCCGTGCCGGCGATGGCGCTTTCCGGCAATTGGCCGGTGGCGGCCGCTCTCATCGTCGCCGAGCGCACCGGACGCGCCATTCGCAAGCCAGCCATGGAATCCATGCTCTCTGAGGCCGGTGACGTCATCGGCCACGGCTGGGTCTTCGGCCTGAATGAAGCTCTCGATCAGACCGGCGCCACGCTCGGTCCCCTGATTACGGCCTGGGTGTTATACCGGCGCGGAACGTATCAGCACGCGTTCGCCGTGCTGCTCGCCTCGGCGCTGCTCTGTCTTGCGGTCCTGGTGGTGGCGTGGCGGCTGCATCCGCGCCAGCTCGATCTTAAGCACGCTGCCGCGCGCCCGCATGCCCAGCAAGGGTTTTCGAAGGCCTACTGGCTTTACATGGCGGGCGGCGCGCTGATCGCCGCCGGCTTCGCCGATTTCTCTCTGATCGCGTTTCATTTTCAGCAGGCCGCCACCGTCTCGCAGGGTTTGATACCCGTCTTTTATGCCGTTGCCATGGCTACCGGCGCGATCTCTTCTCTGGTCCTGGGGAGGCTTCTCGATCAATTCGGATTGCCCATCATGCTCATGGCCTTCGCGCTGCCGGCTTTCTTTGCTCCGCTGGTTTTTCTGGATGGAGCCATGGCAGGCCTTTTCGGAATGATTTTGTGGGGCATGGGTATGGCCGCACAAGACTCCTGCCTGAAGGCCGTTCTCGCAAAAATCATTCCTTCTGGAAAACGCAGCACGGCATTCGGAATTTTCGATACTGGGTTTGGAGTTGCCTGGTTCGCTGGCAGTGCGGTGATGGGATTGCTTTATGACAAGTCGATCATGGCACTGGTGGTGTTTTCCGTCGTGTTGCAGATGATGGCGTTGCCCGTATTGGCGCTTGCCCACAAACAGAAGGATTCTCACTAAGCTCAGCGAGCGTTATGCAGGGTGGCCGGGAACGCGCTAGGAAGTTTCCGCGGTGGCGGCAACAAAGTCGATCAACTGCTGCACGCCATGGCGCTCGTCGTGGGTGTTCAGCCTGAACGAGATGCCCATCCCGTAGCCGGGATGCGAAGCCCGCACCTCGCCGCTCAAGCGCAATTTCATATCCTGCGTACGCACCGTGATCTCAACCGGCGTTCCGGTGGGAAACGCTAACGGCATCTCCAGGTAGCAGCCGCCTGGGCTCAGATCGCTTAAGTGGCAATAATTGCGGACGGTGCTTCCCTGCTGGTAGACCTCGGCTCCCAGCCTGCAGGCATAGCGGGTTTGGCCGCGGCGGTTGCCGGGCTCGGCGCGCAGCCGCGTTTTTGCCTCGTGATCGCGCTGCCTGCTCTCCGCCTTGGGCGCTTCCTCTTTTTCCTCGTAGCCGCTGACCGCAACCATGCCGCCGTCGGTCGGCCGAACCGTGTGTTCCACTTCGACCTGGGCAGCCGCCAATTTCGGCTCGGCTGCTTCCGCCAGCGTCTTCTTCAACCACTCCTGCAGCAGGCGCCGCGACGTCTGCGGCACATCCACGAACTGAATGCCGGCGCGCCCGTTCCATTCCTGCCACACCACTTGCCCGGAAAGCCGTACGCTCGATTTCTGCCCCGGCAGTTGAAACTGAAAATATACTTTGCAGGTGGGCGGCAGCTTCTTTCCAAAATTCACCGCCATGCCGTCCTCGGCCAGATCCACCAGCGTGGCCCGGACTTGTTCGCCTCCCGCATAATCCACCGTCGCATGGGTATGAACGGTCGCGCGGGCCTTTCGTCGCTTATCGCGGAACAGCGCGGTCTGCGCCGCCTTCAGGCTGCTCAACGCACGCTCGTACGAGACCGGCTTGTAGAGAACAAAATTCACGCCCAGCGAGAACATCTCGCGAATGCTTTCCTGCCCGGAAACGACCACCACGGTGAGGGTGGAATCTTTTTCGCCGGCGGCGACGCGGTCGCTCAGCAGCGACACCGCTCCTTCATGCGTCGCGCAGTCGAGGATGATCAGGTCGAAATGCTCTTGCGCCAGCCGCACCGCGGCCCGCAACTCGTCGGAACACAATTCCATCTGAATGCTGAGTTCATCCAGCACGCGGCGGATGACGCCTATCACCGCCTCATCGGCGCACACCAGGATCGCAGAGAGAGTCATACTTACCTGCATCGTAGGGTCACACGCGTTCTGGTCACAAGTTACCGGAGTCATGAGCCCACCCGTGGCTTTGGGGCGGTCACCGGTCATCTGGCAACCTAAAGCCGCGCCGCCGGCTTTTGGGTTACTTAAGGCCAATCCGCCGGCGGCCCGCCGGTGCTTCGCAGAACGCATGGGGCGCAGAGGGCGCGATACTTTGTGCGCTTTAATCCCCCAAAGAAGAGGCTCTAAGTTTAAAATAGGCCCGCCCCGTTCATGAGATCATCCCTTCCCAGCTTGCCCCAGGATTCGGCGCGCGCAGACCGTGCCGGCAGCACCATGCGTTGGATCTGGGGTGCTTTCTGCCTCTTCGTTCTGCTTGCCGTAGCGCAGTTCGTCGTTCCCGCCTACGTCATCCAGCCCTTTCGGCGGCAAACCCCGACAGCGCTCAACCTCGCGATGGCGATTCGCCAGCGCGCGCCAGTCGGGACAGCGCTCGCATGCTTCCTGTGCCTGCTTTGCGCTTTTCTGCTATGGAGGTCCGCTTCGTGGTGGCGGAAAATTTTGATTGTATTGCCATTGTTGCTGGCCTTGCTGGCTACCGTCATGGTGCGCGTGAATTATTTCGAATGGATGTTTCATCCCATCGATGGCGCGCAATTTCTGGCGCAGTCCGACAGCAAGCTCGCCAGCGGCGAAATGGTGATGGCTGTCCGCTTCACCGCAGACGCCCGCGCCTATCCCATCAGCCAGATGGCCTACCATCACGTGCTCAACGACATGGTCGGCGGCATTCCGGTGGCAGTCACCTATTGAACGCTCTGTCACACCGGTCTGGTGTGGAAGCGAACGGTCAACGGAGAAGTGCTGCACTTTTATCTTGCCGGAATTAACAACCAGAATTTCCTCATGCGCGATCGCGAAACCGGCAGCTGGTGGCAGCAGATTACCGGCAAGGCAATCTACGGCCCGCTGCAAGGCGCAACTCTCGAACCGGTGCTCAGCGACGAGCTCACTTACGGCGAGTGGAAAAACGAATTCCCCTCCGGTCTGGTGCTGGCCCCTGTGCCGAAATATACGAAAGAGTATGACAGCAACTGGGAGTCCGACGTCGCCAAGCTGCCGGTCGTGATCAGCTTTCCCGGGACCGACGTCAAGTCGCGGGACGTCGTTATCGGACTGACCATGAACGGAGCGGCCCGCGCTTATCCATGGGAGACGTTCGCCAGGCAGTCGCCGGTGCTGGATCGCGTCAACGGCGTGCCGCTGCTGCTGGTGCTGGGCCCCGACCGAAAATCTTTTCGCGTTTTCGTGAGCCGCATCGACGGCCGCGATGCGGAATTTTTTCTTCAGGCTGGTTCTCCGGGCTGGGCGCTTTTCGACTCAACCACTGCCAGCGCATGGAATTTTCAGGGCTGCGCCGTCTCCGGGCCTGCCCAGGGCAAGTGCCTCGAACCGGTTTATGCTTTGAAAGATTATTGGTTCGACTGGCGCAACTACCATCCCGATACCACCATCTATAAACGCTAACCGACGCGTTGCTTGAGCAATGCGTCGCCAGGAGTGATTCGTGTCCGAGATTCGCGCTCTGTTCTGGGATGTTGGCGGCGTGCTGCTCTCCAACGCGTGGGACCACACCGAGCGCGCCGACGCGCTCGCGCATTTTCATCTCGATCCGGCGGAGTTCGATCCCCGCCACGAAATGGTCGTCTCCTCGTTCGAGCGCGGCAAGATCTCCCTGGATGAATATTTGAACCGCACAGTTTTTTACCGCGACCGCCCGTTCACCTGCGAGGACTTCCGCAACTACATGTTTGGCTTGTCCAAACCCAGGGCCGATGTGCTCGCGTTTGCTCGAGCCCTGGCGGATTCGCGCAAGTATTTCATGGGCACCATCAACAACGAATCGCGCGAGTTGAATCTCCACCGCATTGACAGCTTCGGGCTGCGAGGGATTTTTGATCTCTTCGTCAGCTCCTGCTTTGTGAATTTGCGCAAGCCGGAGAGCGGCATTTACCGGCTGGCGATCGAGATGACCCAGCGGGCGCCGGAGGAATGCTGCTTCATTGACGATCGCGCTTTAAATCTGGAGTGCGCCCAGGCCCTGGGCATGAAGACAGTTCAGATGCAATCGCTGGAACAATTGCGCAAGGATTTGCAGAAGATGGAAATCGCATAGCGCGGACCGGGCGGTACCTTAAGCCGCCCGCTAGCTTTTTCGCGCCTGCGCTTTTGCCGCCGGCGTGCTGGGCTTGGCGAAATCGGATTCGGCATCGCCCAGCGTTAGATCGGCGCACCAGCACTCGGAAATCAGCTTCCACTCCCCGTTCGCCTGCTTGGCAAATACCCACAGGTATTTGCCGCGCTCCTCGCGCCGCTTGCCGACGGTGCCTGGAACCAGCGCGCTGTAGCGGCCCACTTCGTGCGCCAGCTCGCCCAGGATTTCCACTCGCATGGGATCAAGCGCAACCTCTCCCAGCCCGGCTTCGAGCGAAGCGTAAAAGTACTCGCGCACCGCACCTGCACCGCGGATCGGCGGCAGGTTCGAGCGAAGCACCAGCGCATCGGTAGCGTAGAGTTCGATCAGTTCATCCAGCTGCCGCGTGTTGCAGGCCAGAATCCATTCCTGGGTCAGGCGCCGCACGGCAGCTTCGCTGCGGCTCATGGGCTCGCCCTTCGCCGCCGCTGCAATTCGCAACCGGTCTGCCTCCCGCGCGCTCTCAGGCGCGTTCGACCGCTGCACTCCAGCGCCCGGGATCGTCGCGCTCAAATCCGATTGCCCGTTCTGAAAAAAATGATGATGGTAATGATGATGGTAATGATGCGCTCCGGCGGGGGCGCCGGCAGCAGGATGAAACTCCGCTGCCGCGGCTTCGGGCGGTGGCGTGAAGTCTTCCACTACGTTCGGAACGTGGGCTTCGGGCGCAATCGGCGCGGGCATGGGAATCTCGGCGTGTACCGCGGCAGGCGGAGCAAACTCGCCAACTTCGCCGGGATCGTCGGACAATGGCAGCCCGCACATGCCGCAAAATTTGTTGCCGACGCGATTCTGATGGCCGCAGACCCGGCAGGCATGCTGCACGCTCTCAGTAATGCCGAGCGTCGCTTCTTCCACCACTGCCTCAGAGTCGGTTTCGACCGTCAAACGCTGCATCGCCTGCAGCGCGGCCGCAATGGCCTCCTGGCTGGGCTTGGGCCGCCGCATCTCCGGATACAGCTTCTGATAAATTTCGCCGAGAGCAGCCTTGCGCGGATCGGCTCCTGTGTTTTCGGTTGCCGGCGCGGCGCTCGCGGGTCGCGAACTCTTTTTGTCTTTTTCTTTATCCACAGTTGAGGCTTGATAAGCTCCTCAGGTCATTCTAGCGCAAGCAGCAACATGCTCAACGGCGCGAGAACTCGATCTTCCCTTCCGACTCGGTGGGTACGCCATTGCAGGTTGCGGGGCGATAACGCCAGGATCGCACGGTGCGCAGAACGTTGCGGTCGCCGGCCGGGCCACCGCTCTCCAGTATGAGCGGACTGTGCACGTGTCCGTCGGTGCCGATGATAAAGCTGACTTTCACCCTTTGCCCTTTGCCGGGCGTAATCAGCAGCGGATCGGGAGTGGTCAGCGCCTCGGGTGGACGCGTGTCCTCGCATCGCGCTCGGGTGCTTACGTGCGGGACATCGCTGAATTCAGAGGCGCGCGTGGGACTTTTCCAGGCCAACTCACGTTGACTGCTTGAACCGGGCAAATGCGTCGGGAGAATGGGCACCGACGCGCCACCTTCCAAGGAGAGAATCAGTACCAACAGACCTGGCCAGATGCGACCCACCATTTCACGAACCCCGTTGCACTCATTACTCTTGATCGCACGCTGGACACCAGCCCTTCTTCTCGCTAAGTGACTTATTTGCAGTAGCTTACGCCATCACTGTGAATGCATCGCGAGAAAAATGTGAACCCGGTTGCACACTTGGGAGCGGTGGTTTGCACAAGAACGGCGAGCTTGCCTCAGCCGCGCCGCATGGTCAGCAGGGTAATTTCAGGCGGGCAATTGAGCCGCATCGGAATTCCGACGGTGCCAATGCCGGGCGTCGTGTAGAGCGGCATCGCGCCTACCTCGTACCGTCCCCACACGTATTTTTTTGCCATCTTGGGCAGGTAAAGCGGCGGCAACAGGGGAAACCGCACCTGGCCGCCGTGAGAGTGCCCCGAGAGTTGTAAGTCGATGGGAAAGCGCGAAGCGTGATCAGCGAAGTCCGGCTCGTGCGCCAGCAGAATCACCGCCTCGCTTGTGGGAATCGCATGCAATGTCTGCTGTAGATCCGCGTGTTTGCCCAGCACATCTTTCACGCCGGCCAGCCAAAATCTGCCGCCTCCGATCTCGATGGGCGTCGACACATTCGCCAGCACGCGAATCCCCTGCTCTTCCAACGCTGCCGTGACGTACTCAGGGTCTGTGCTTGCGTCGTGATTGCCCATCACGGCCCACGACCCGTGAGGCGCACTCATCTGCCGGAGCAGTTCCGCGCAAGGATGCGCCACTTCCGCCGCCCTGCGATCGTCTCCAAACAGCGGCGTCGTCACAAAATCGCCGGCAAGCGCGATCAGGTCAGGATGAAGTTGGTTCACCAGCGGAATAGCGGCGCGGAGCGGATGAATGGAAAAATCCGGATCGAAGTGAAAGTCGCTCAGCAGAGCGATGGTGAACCCGTTGATCGCTTCGGGCCACCTTTTCAGAACATAATCCTGTCGCACCACGCGCGGGCGATTGGGCTCAAAGAGTGTTCCATCCGCCGCGGTCGCCACCGCGGCCGCTGCCGCGCCAGCCAGGAATCGGCGTCTTGTGATGGAAACTGGAGACAAACGGATCGGTAGCCTTGCTCGGATGGTGTTCTATGCCACTCTGTTCAGGATAACCCAGGACCGGCCAAGGATGACGAAGGTGCGGGCGCAACTTTGCAAGAACTGCCGCCGTTCCGGGAATCTTGCTTTCACCCTTTCAAAAACTGAATGTCGCCTGCAAGTCCAGCCGCCGGTTCGCGGCCCCGTTCGAAAACGGCCCCTGTTGCAGTTGGTTGGATGTGTCGAAGAAACGCGAGCCCAGGATTCCGCTGGGACTTGCGAGATTGACTTTATTGAAAACGTTGCGCGCCGTGATTCCGAAAGTCAGGTTGTAGCGGCGATCGGTATTGCTCGACATGCCGCCACCCGGGCCTCCTCCGAACAGCGGCCCGCGTCCTCCTCCGCCACCATGGCCTCCCCCGGAAACGGGCCCACCTCCTCCGCCTCCCGGACCGCCGCCTTGCGGCAGGTTTTGACCTTTCGTTTTCGGTCCGAAGCCGAAGGTCCTGGTCAGGCGCAAGTTCAACACGGCGTGCGCGGGTCCAGTTCCATAATTGATGGGCAGCAGTTTCTCGCCAGCCACCGCCGGTGCGCCGGGATTCGCGTCGAACGTACCCAGTGTCGTGCAATAAATATTCGGAGCAGTGCAACTTGCTCCTGGAGCCAGACCCGGCCGGTCATTGAAAATGGAATCGTTATTCAGATCGTTGGTGGTCGTGATGTTAAACGGCGTACCCGAAGAAACGATCATGAACGGGCTGAGCCGAAACTTGTTCGGGAGGCCTACCGACCCGCCAAAAAACAAGCGCTGCCGCGTATCGAATGCCGCGCGGCCGTAATCCTGGCTGATGTGGTACGAGTTCGACGGAAAACTCGAAACGCCGGAGGCGTCGCTGTTGGCGTAGTTCAATACGTAATATCCAAACAACTGAACTCTTGTTCCCACGCGAACGTTGGTGTTCGCGATCAACTGATTCTGCCGGAATACCGCTTCCGATTCGTATTCGTACAGATTGCCCCCGGCGGGAGTTGGGCAAAGCGGGCTGCACGGCGTTCCCGGAAAAGGCGCGTTAGCGTTGATGGTCAGCAACTGGTCGAAGCCGCGCGAATTCAGGTAGGTCACGTTCAGCGTCGCGGATTTCGTGACCTGGCGCTCCACGCTTACCGCGGCCTGCATGGTGTAAGGCGCGTGCAGGCGCGGGCTGATCTGGTACACCGCCGTCCGCGCCGGAACCACGAAGCCGGTGCAGGAACGAAAATCGCTGCTGGAGCACACCGGGTTGTCGATCACAAACTGTTCCTGTGTCACGCCATTCAGCAGAGATGCTTCCAGAATCTGGCCGACCTGAAAACGGTCGTAGAAGATGCCGTACCCTCCCCGCAACACCACTTTGGGCGGCGAAGATTTTCCGCCCACGCCCCAGGCAAATCCCAGGCGCGGCGCCCAGTCCGCGTGATCCTGGATCCCCGTCTGCATTTCGTACCGCAGGCCGTAGCTCAGCGTGATGTTGGTGCGGATCTTCCAATCATCCTGGTAATAAAGCCCCGCATCGAAACTATTCACCACCAGCGCGGGCGTCGCCGGTACGCATCCCGACGGCCCGATCGCGCAGGTGTAGGAAAGTTGTGTCGCCACCGGCGCCGGCCCCACGCCTCCGCTCGCGGCGTACACGCTGTAGGCGACCGGACACGGTGCCTGCCCCGGCGTGGGCACGCAGGGGGTCTGCTGTGCCTGCGGCAGCAGTGACGAAAACGTGAAAGTCCCGTTGAATCCTGACGTGGTCGTGTTCGCGTCCCGGATGCCGCGCAGCCGCGCGCCGAACTTCACCGTGTGGTTGCCGTGCAGAACGGACGTGTAGTTCTGCAATTCGTAATGATCCTGGTGATCGAGAATGTCGCCCTGGCTGTTGCCTCCCGCGCCAAACGCTCCCGGCACATTCAACGTGGGCGCGGTGTTCTTGGCAAACTGGTTGTCGATTTCCCGCAGGTATTGAAAGCGCAGCTCATTCACGATCTTCGAGCCGATCAGCTGCGTGTCGCTGATCTGCAGCGTGTGCTCGGTCGATTCCGAATCGTAGGCTTGCGACGGCAGGTTGAATTGCCCCACGCCATCGGCTCCTTCGGTATTGCGGAAGTATTGATAGCGAGCCGTCAGGGTATTGTTCTTGGTCAACTGGTAATCGATGCGGGGCGCGATGTTGGTCCGGTGCCGCGGATTCGGCACTGCTTCGATCACCGGCTCTTCCAACCCATTCACCAGCTGGAAGGCGTTCACAGCCGACAAATCGGCAATGTCGCGGCGCTCAAAGTCGAAAAAGAAAGAAGACTTTTTGTTGATCGGGCCGCCGACCGTCCCTCCGTATTGCGTGCGGTAGTAACCGGGTTGATTGACTCCGCCAAATGGATTCGGCGAATTGAAAACAGAATCATTGCCCGAAATCTGCAATTGGCCGTGAAACTTGTCGGTCCCCGGCTTGGTAAAAACCTCGATGCGCCCGTAGCCCAGCTTGTCGAACTCCGCCGAGAATGGATTTTGATTGATGCGAATTTCGCGGATCGATGCTTTTGGCGGGAGCTGCCCGGCGGTGAAACCGTCGATATAAAGTTGCCCGCCATTCGGTCCCGCCGAAGGTCCGGCGAGCGCCTGCAGATCGGTCAGCAAATCATCCGGGTCGTCGGGCAGTGCCTCCAGTTCTTTTCCTGAAAGGACAATCGCGCCGGCATTGTTGGAAGGATTGACGTCGATCGTCGGCGCTGTGTCGGAGACCTGAACCTTCTCCTCTTCCACCTGGATCGTCAGCGCCACATTCAGCCGCAAAGGCTGTGCGCCGCCGATGACTACGCCGTCATTCCGGTAAGTAGAGAAGCCCGGCGCCGCAACGGTTAAAGAATATGTCCCTGCGGCCAGTCCTCGGAATTCGTAACCACCCTGGCCATCGCTCTGCGTTTTTGCCACCGCTGCGCCGCTTTTGGCCGCGGAAGTCATCACCACGCTGGCGCCGGGAATTGCGGCGCCTGAGGGATCACTCACCTGCCCGCGCAAAACTCCGCCGCTCTCGGCGGAACCGCTCTGGCCATTCGCAAATGCGACACAGATAAATAACACGGCAACAAAAATGGCGAGCTTGCAAAACTTCATTCCAGAATTTCCATTCCTGATTTTGATTGATGAGCGTCCGAGGTTTTCTGTGCGTTGAATCAACGTTAAGGCCCGCCCGCATCTCCTGCCGGCATGCTCAAGCTCCAGGGCGTCAAAAAGGCCGCCCCACTGCCTCCCGGCGCCGCTTGCAAAATAGGCTCAACCCCGGTTAACAGGATGACCACGGTTCCCTCGCCCGCCATGCCCTGAGTCGAGAGCGCGATCACCGCCTCGCCTTTGTGCAAATCCGTTAGCGAAGACGCGGGCAGGTGAGTGAGCAGCCGCTGAAAGTCCGATCCGCCCGAGCGCGCCCCGTTTCCCCCAGCGCCGGATCCGTTCGCACCTTGCCCTTGCCCGGTCGCGCCTCCGGCTGCGGCTCCTCCGGTCATGCTCGCCTTCAGGCGCGCCGCAATTCGCTGCGCCATTTCCGGTGGCAGGCTGCGCAATTGCGATTCGCCCGCGACCTTCACCGTCACCGTTTTCCTGGAAAGCAAATCGTGCAAGCTCACCGTCGACGCGCCCGCATCCACCCCGTTCACCGTCCCGGCCAGGTTCTGGAACGATCCGAACACAATTTCTTCCGCCTGCAGTTCACTTCCATCCGCGCTGCGATCGCCGCGCGCGCGCACCTGGTCGCCGGCGTGCAGTTCCTGCAGCGTGCTTGGCTTCGCGTTTTCGAATTGCGCCGAATCGGCGGCGTACTTGCGAATCACCGTGCCTTTGGATGCGCGGACCACTACGCTTTTCTTCGCTGCCAGGCTGCCCACTGAAATCGTGACCGTGCCCGCGGCTGCATCCACTGCAGTCGCCGGACCGTCGATGCCCCGCTTTTGCCAATCCTGCATCGCTTGCTGCCGGGTCGCTTCCACATCGGAGTGCTTCATCAGCACCACGGTCGAAGCGGTCAGCGTGCCGTCGGCCGCAGCCTTGCCCCCCGCCAGAATTCGATCGCCGACCTGTATGTCTTGCCATTGTGCAGGGGTCGCATTCTTCAGATCCTTCTCACCCGGGGCGACCCGCAACACGCGGGTTGAACTCTGCGCCGCAACGGTTACGTCGCCGCCGGAATCCGGCGTCACCGTGAGTTGCATACTCCCAATCGATTTCACCACCCCAATCTTGCGTACAACGGCCGGCGCCGCGGGCTGGTCCTGCGCCCACCCCGCGCACGCCAATGCCAGACCTACCGCCACGGCGGCACGCGCACCAGCGGCGGTGAATTTCACACTCATTGACTGTCGCATGAGTCTCAAGAATCCAATGTACAACGGCGGGATCGAACCAAGGCGGGTTTTACAAACATTTACCGCGACTTAACCGATGCAAAACGCGGAGCTTCGCCACAAGACAAATGTTGACTGTCCCATGATCTTCGAAGTGCGAGTGATCTTTTATTCTGCGATCAGCAGGCTCTCGGCAAACGGCCAGCGGTCATCGATCCACTGTGTATCGCAGCGAAATCCCGTTGCCTCGGCCATGCTGCAGACTTCCTGCTGCGAGTATTTGTGGCTGCTCTCGGTCCAGATGGTTTCGTATTCCTGAAATTCCACCGTTAAATTCGCTGCCGGGATTGTCACCTTCTGCTTGCACATGGAGCGCAGATGCATTTCCACGCTGCGCGTCTCATCGTTCAGGCGAGCCACGTGGTCGAATTGCGCCAGGTCGAAGTTCCCATCCAGCTCGCGATTGATGCGTGCCAGCACATTGCGGTTGAACGCCGCGGTTACTCCCAGCTGGTCGTCGTACGCGGCCAGTAGCTGCGAGCTCGATTTTTCCAGGTCCGTGCCCATCAGCAGCGAGTCTCCGGGCTCGAGGACGCGGCGCACTTCGCTCAGAAAATTCAGCCCCGCCGGCCGATCGAAGTTGCCAATCGTGCTTCCCAGGAAAAGCACCAGCAAGTGCTGCCCGCTGCGCCGCTGTGCCGCCACTTCCAGCAGCCCGTCCAGATACTCGCGCTCGAATCCCAGAATGCTGATCGACTCGATATCGCTCAACTCGCGCTCGCACATCACCAGCGCCGCCCGCGAAATCTCGATCGGGTAATAGGTCGTGCGTTGCCGCCGGCACAAGGCTTCCAGGATGTGCCGCGTCTTTTTGCCTGTGCCGCTACCCAGCTCCGCCACCGCCACGGGCATGGCCAGACGCTCCACGATGTCGGGCGCGTAGCGCCGCAGCAGTCGCTCATCGGCCCGCGTCAGTCCATATTCCGGCAAATGACAGATCACCTCGAACAGCGCCGAGCCCACATCGTCATACAAATACTTGGACAGCAGTTCCTTCTGTCCCGGCTTCGTAAGCCCTGCGCGCACGTCGGCCGCAAAGTCATACGTCGTGTTCGGAGTGATGGAGTGCACTAGCATAGAAGCTCCTTGTCGACCAGCGGCGCGTCACTGAACCTCGACATCTCAGCCCTTCACGCAGCGAAATCCTGCGTACATGTATTGATACTGTCCCTGAAACCAGTTGCGGAACGCGCGCCGCAGCATGCACGCCGCCGTCCGCGTCGATCCGCCCTTCATCACAAAATGCTTTCCGTCAAAAAAATTGGCGGAATATCCGGGATAAAACGGAAAGGGTTCGAAACCGGGAAAAGGCCCGAACTCGGTTGAAGTCCATTCCCAGCCATTGCCCAGCATGTCGGAAACGCCGAACGCGCTTTGCCCGCTGGGCGTTGCGTTCACGGGCACCGGGCTCCATTGCGCAAAATCGAAGTTGCCCCGCGTCGCATCCGGCGCGGCTTCGCCCCACGGATAGCTTCGCTCTTCCCCGCGCGCCGTTCCGTACGCTGCGCGTTGCCACTCCGCTTCGCTCGGCAGCCGCAGGCCGGCCCATTTCGCATAGGCCTTCGCCTCCGCGTGGCTCACGTACACCGGCCACTCCAGCGGCAGCGGCACGTCTTCAAACATGGTGCGATACAGCCAACGCTCCCCGTCTCGCTTCCAGAATGCGGGATGGGAAATTTTGTCGGCCGCTTTCCATTCCCAATCGTCTTTGGACCACAGCTTTTCGTTCTCGTACCCGCCCGCGTCCACGAACGACAAATATTGCCCGTTTGTCACCTTGTATTGCGCAATCTCAAATGCGGGAGTGTGAACGCTGTGCTGTTCGAACTCGTTGTCCCAGCCAAACAGGCCACTCGCGCGCGACGTTCCCAGAGTCACATGTCCTGCCGGAATGGAAATGAATTGTTGTTGAACAGGGCTGGACGTGAGTTGCAGCGGCTCTTTCTGAATGACCTTCTGATGCAGCGGCATCTGGTGCAGCATGTACGCCAGGGTTTCGGCGTGCATCAGCCGGTGCTCGATGGCCACGCTCAGCAGCGTGCTCAGCGGAAAGCCGTCCAGCGACGGCGCGACCGCGTCGCTCAATGCCTCTTCCAGTTTTTGATCCAACACGCGGCGGATTTTTTCGACGTACTCGCGCACTTCCTCAAGCTTCGGCCAGTCCGATGGCTGATCACTCGGCAGGCCCCCATCCACAGGATCGATGCCAAAGGCGAAGAGCCGGTCATATTCAGGATGAAAAGGCTGCAGTTGAAATGCGCGCTCGCTTAGCAGGTTCCAGTCGAACGCTTCCAGGTGACCAACATAGAAGATGATGCGATGGCGCTCGGCAATCGGCCGCTCATATAAACATTCCGGGCGCACCACGGCGAAAATGTCGTCGGTCCGGCGACGCGCTTCCCACAACTGCTGCAGCAGGTCGTGACGGACAATGGCATCACTTGCAAAAACTGGCATCTCGAAATATCTCCTTGCAGCATCCGGCTGCCGGCCGGCAAGAGCGCAATTCTCCGGATTCTACCGTTCGCCGCTTTGCGGGTAACATACTGTAATGTCCCTACCGGTCTTTCATGTGGACGCCTTCACCAGCAGGGCCTTCGCCGGAAATCCGGCCGCGGTCTGTCCCCTGGGCTCATGGTTAGATGATCGCTTGCTGCAGGCAGTCGCAGCGGAAAACAATCTTTCTGAGACCGCATTTTTCGTGGGCCGGGACGGCATTTATGACTTGCGCTGGTTCACTCCCACCTGCGAGGTAAAGCTCTGCGGCCACGCCACTTTAGCCTCCGCATTCGTCGTCCTCACGATCCTCGATCCGGCCCGCGACGCGGTCCACTTTCAGACTCGCTGGAGCGGAGTTCTCACGGTTCACCGTGCAAACCTGGCTTTGGCCATGGACTTCCCGGCGCTTCCACCCTGGCCATCGCAATCGGTCCCCGATGCGGTGGCGCGAGGCTTACGAAAAACTCCATCCTCTGTGGTGCAGATCGAAGACAATTTCTTCGCTATTTTCGAGAGCGAACAGGAAGTGCGGGCTATCTCTCCGGATTTTCGCGTCCTTGGGCAGCTGCATCCCGCCGGCGTGGCGATTTCCGCACCCGGCCAGACCTGCGACTTCGTCTCCCGTTACTTTGCCCCCAGCTATGGCATCCCAGAGGATCCCGTCACCGGCTCCACCCACTGTTCCCTGGCTCCGTACTGGGCCGATCGTTTGGGAAAAACTTCGCTGCGCGCCCAGCAGCTTTCTTCCCGAGGCGGCGAGATCGGGTGCGAGGTGAAGGGTGATCGAGTTGTGCTGAAGGGGAACGCCGTGCTGACGCTGCGTGGGGAATTGCTGATCGGTTAAGACCGTTCAGCGTGCCGACTTACTGGCAGCGCGCCGCCGGCAACTGGCAGGTTTTTTGCAGAAATTCCCGCGCCACGTCTTTCACATCGCGATGCTGCCCATCGAGCGCGTAATTCATGCGCCGCATCTCGTCGTCGGAAATTCTTCCTCCCAGCTGCGCCAGCGACTGTGCAACTTCCGGATGCTGCCGCACCATCTCCTGCCGCATCACCGCGACCGCCTCGTACGGCGGAAAATAATGCCGGTCGTCCTCCAGCACGAACAAATCCAGCGCCGGAATCAATCCATCGGTCGCGTTTCCCGCGGCGATGTCAATCACGTGCTCCTTGAGAGCGCTGGCCAGCAATCCCAGATCCATCACGCGTGGAGTCGCGGCAAAATGCAGTCCGTACGCGGCCGCCAGTCCGCGATACCCGTCCGGCCTTTCCATGAACTCGTAGCCAAATCCGGCGCGCCACTGCGGGGCATAAGCCGCGGCCTCCGACAGCGTCTTAACATTCAGGCGGCGCGCCTCTTCCCCACGAATCTCCATCGCAAACGTGTCGTTGAATCCCAGCGCCGGACCGAGCGTCAGCGAAAACCGCCGTTCGTATTCGTTCTTCACCCGCTGATAGATCGCGCCCTTGTCTCCGATGGCTTTCTCTTTCAGGATGGCCGTTACAGCCGTTCCCGTGTATTCGGGATACACATCGATTCGTCCCGACAGCATTGCTTGCTGGCAGATGTAAGTGCCTGCGAGATAGAAGCGCCGTTCTACTTTCAATTGCGAGTGCGCTTCGATCTGCTGCGCCATAATCTCGCCCAGCAGCAGCGACTCGGTAAAATTCTTGGAGCCGATGGTGATCCGGTTGGCATGGGAGGACGCGCACGACGTTGCCAGCGCCGCGGACATCATCGCGATCAGAATCCACCACGCGCGCAGCTTGAGGCCTGCTCTCATCGCGGTCGCAACCGTTTTTCCAACTGTCCCAGCCCGAAGTCGGCAAGCAACGCCAGGGCCGCTGCGGGAATCGCACCCGCCAGGATGAGTTGGTTATTCACCATCGCCAGCCCGCGAAAAATAAATTCCCCCAGGCCACCGGCTCCAATCGCTGCCGCAATCGTTGCCAGCCCCACCGAAATCACCACTGCGACCCGCACCCCCGATAGAATCACGTTCAGCGCCAGCGGCAGTTGCACTCGCCACAGCAGTTGCCGCTCCGTCAGCCCCATTCCCCGTCCCGCTTCCACCACCGCGGGGTCGACGCCACGAATTCCCGTATACGTATTGCGGATCACGGGCAGCAACGCATACAGAGTCAACGCGAGGATCGCCAGTCGGTCCGCCCTCCCTCCCAGCCACGGCACCGGCAGCAGAAATCCGAACAGCGCCAGGCTGGGGATCGTCTGAATCACGTTCGCTCCGCCCAACACCGGCTTATTCCATCCCGGCCACCGTTCGCTCAGAATACCCAGCGGAATTCCGATCACCACCGCCAGCAGCGTGGAAATCCCCACCAGCCACAAGTGTTCTCCGGTCGACTCCAGGATTTGATCGCTATTCTGCGAGAGAAAATGCAGCAGGTTCATTCCGGCCCTCGTTTCGCTATAACATTCGCTCCATTTCCAAAGGCTCGCACGTACGCCGCAGCCAGCGGGTTGGACGATCGCAGGAATTCCTCCGGCGACACCACGCACTCCAGCTTGCCTTCTTCCATCAGCGCAATTCGCGAACCCAGCAGCAACGCCTCATGCAGATCGTGGGTGACGAAGACGACGGTCATTCCCAGCCGCTGTTGCAGGGCAAGAAACTCGCGTTGCAGTTGATCGCGGGAAAGCGCGTCGAGCGCGCCAAAGGGCTCGTCCATCAGCAGGATTGCAGGTTCCGCGGCCAGCGCTCGCACCACTCCCACGCGCTGACGCTGCCCGCCCGAAAGCTCATGGGGATATCGCCGCGCCAGCTTGTCATCCAACCCTGCCAGCTTCAGCAGCTCCGTCACCCTCCCTCGGATTCGCCCCTCGTCCCAACCTTCAATGCGCGGCACCAGGCCAATGTTGCGCTCGACCGTGTAGTGCGGAAACAGTCCCACGTCCTGAATGACGTATCCAATGCTGCGCCGCAGGCGAATCACGTCGGTTTGCGCCACGGATGTTCCGTTCACCCGCACTTCCCCCGCGCTCGGTTCGAGCAGGCGGTTGATCAGCTTGAGTGCGGTCGTTTTTCCCGAACCGCTGCGCCCCAGCATCACCAGCATTTCGCCGCGCCGCACTTCCAGGTTCAATCCCGAGAACAGCACGCGCCCGTTCGGGAGGGTATACGCCACGTCGCAAAATTCAATTGCCGCTGCCGCGCCCGTATTTGGTTGCATGCCTGTCCGAACAATTCCTGAAGGTTTCAATTCGCTTCCGCCCAGCATATCGAACTATGGCGGCTGCACGCAGAAAACCTCGTCATCCCGCGCCCAACGCCGGGCCCGCACCCAGAGAGTAATAGACGTTGCCACCGCAGCCCGTTACGATTTTGATGAGTTCGTGTGCCGAAAAGCGGTCTGGATATGCGTGTGTCTCTACGCCAACTCGCCTGGATTTTGCTGGTGCTCTGTCCCCGCGCGCTCCTGGGGTCAGAGCCGGGATCGGCCGTTCTGCACGCCCAGGGCGGGGTTTACGTGAATGGCAACGAGGTCGGCGCATCCACTGTCGTGTTTCCCGGAGATCTCATCGAAACTCGCCCCGGCTTCGTGGCCAATCTCGACGCCGAAGGTTCGGCGGTTCTGGTGCAGACCGAATCAATTGTGAAATTCGAGAAGAATTTTCTTTCGCTGGAACACGGCAGTGTCTCGGTGGGAACTTCCACCGCCATGGCCGTCCACATCAAGTGCCTCAAGGTCGAGCCGGTTTCCTCCGAACGCACTCAATACGACGTCACGGATCGCACCGGCAATGTGCTCGTGGTCGCTCACAAGCAGGACGTGAACATTACTCAGGCAGGCGGGTTGCGCAAAGCGGCTTCCGAAAAAGATTCGGCGACATCTTCCGCCACGGTTCACGAGGGCGAACAGGCCTCGCGCGAGGAGAGCAAGGCCTGCGGCGCAGCGGCCCCGCCCGAAGGTCCCACGCAAGGCGTGAACCCGAAGTGGATTGAAATCGGCGCCGCGGCCGGCGGCGGCGTGCTGGTCCTGTGCCTGCTTCTCTGCCGCGGCTCCGGATCATCCAGCGTCAGCCCTTCGCAACCCTGATATCCGCGCACCGCTCATTCAACTGTTACCGCGCCGTCACACACAAAGTGAGCTGAGGTCTGAAATCCGAAGCCGCTCTCCCTATCCTTCCATGGTCGAAACGTCGCCTGCATCCTGTCCCGTCTCTTTCGCCTTGAGGAACCGCCGCAGAATTTTCCCGGACCGTGTTTTCGGCAACGACGCCACAAACTCCAGCGAGGATGGCGTGGCAATCGGCCCTAGCTCCCGGCGTACATGCTCGATCAGCGCCGCCGACAGCGCATCCGACGCCACATGATCCGCCCGCACCTGCACGAACGCCTTGATGGTTTCGCCTTTCAGCGCGTCCGGCACGCCGATCGCCGCCGCCTCCGCCACGGCCGGATGCGATACCAGCGCGCTCTCCACCTCCGCCGTTCCAATGCGATGTCCGGCCACGTTCAGCACATCGTCATATCGCCCGAGCACGGCGATGTATCCATCCTTATCGCGCATGGCCACATCGCCGGTCACGTAGCAACCTGGAATCACCTGCCAGTCGCGCTCGTAACGGGCGGGATCGCGCCACACCGTGCGCAGCATGTGCGGGAAAGGCCGCTTCAGCACCAGACGCCCGCCCACATTCGGCGGCGCGGACTTGCCGTTTTCATCCAGCACGTCGGCTTCGGCGCCGGGCACCGCAACGCCGACTTTGCCCGGGCGCATCGCCATGGATGGCGGCGTGCCCAGCGCCGGCCCGCCCAATTCCGTTTGCCACCAGTTGTCGATGACGTATCCCCATTTACCGTCGCCCGCCAGGTGCGTCTGCGCCCAGCGCCATGCCTCCGGATTCAGCGGCTCGCCCGCGCACGCAATCACGCGAAGACTGCTGATGTCGTGCGCCGCCGGATAGGCCTCTCCAAACCGCATGAACATTCTCAGCGCTGTCGGCGCCGTAAACATCTTGGTCACTCCGTAGCGCTCTACAATTTCCCACGCCGTTCCTGGGTTCGGAAAATCGATTGCGCCTTCGCGGAATAATGTCGTCACGCCCGCGCACAGCGGCGCGTACACGATATAAGAATGTCCAACTACCCATCCGATGTCGGAGGTGCACCAGAAAATATCGCGCTCGCCTACATCGAAATAATTCGTCAGGTGATAGGTCGTGCCCACCATGTAGCCGCCGTGCACGTGCAGTACGCCTTTCGGCTTGCCGGTGGAACCGGACGTATAGAGCAGAAACAGCGGATCCTCCGCCTCCATTTCCGCCGCAGGACAATCCGCCGGAAATTTCATCAGGTCGTTGTAGTCAATCTCGCGCGGGCCGACCAGCTCCGCGCCCCCGCGCACATACACCACCACTTTCTCTACGCATTCCAGCTTGTCGACGGCTTCATCGACAATCGCCTTCAGCGCGACGGTCTTCCCTCTCCGGTAGCCGACGTCGCCGGCGATCACGATCTTCGCCTCGGCGTCGATAATGCGGTCGCGCAGCGCCGTGTGGCCCAGCCCGGCATACACCACCGAATGGATCGCGCCCAGCCGCGCGCATGCCAGCATCGCCACCGTCCCCTCGATCGTGAGCGGCATGTAGATGACCACGCGGTCACCCTTCACCACTCCCAGCGACTTCAAGCCGTTGGCGAAGCGGCACACCATGCGATGCAGTTGCCCGTAGGTGACGATGCGCTCGCTGCCGTCCTCGCCCAGCCAGATAAATGCCGCACGATTGCGCCGCTCGGAATTTGCGTGCCGGTCCAGCGCATTGATCGTGATATTCGTCTTCGCGCCGGTAAACCACTTGTGATGCACGCCATCCCACTCCAGAACCCGCTCCCATGGCCGCGACCACTCGAAGCTGCTCGCATACTCGGCCCAGAATTTTTCTGGATCTTTCGCCGCGCGGGCGCACTCTCCCGCCCAATCTTTTTGCACGGCATCGCGCACCACAATCTTGGGCGCGGCATACTCGTCATTAATCACCAGCAGGTTGGAAATATTTTCGGGCTTGGCAATCGTCAGAGCGCTCATCAAGGCCTCCACAAACACCGGCGTCGCTTGCCGGAGAGATTCCATCGGGTGCATGGATTCTGTGCCGCGCAGAAAGGCTGCGCAGTGACGCCGGTCACAGGGTAGCCCCTTTTTTTGGACAAGGCCAGCCTTGACTGCCTGATCCCCACCCGCAAAAACGCACTCCTCGAACTCACGCCTAGATATCCGGGACGTTGTCCGCATCCCGTTGTCTGCGAAGGAACCATCACCTTGACCTGTGACGCCGGTCACTGCGCGTTTCGGGTGAACAACGAATAAACGTCGAATGCCGGACGGAGGCTCGCTCAGAGAATTCTTGACAAAAGCAGTACACGAACCCTTATATTGCGCCACAGTTTCTGAGCCAGACCTGTACTGAGCCGGAACGAGGAGACAGCGTCTATGTCGAGACTAACTAAGTGGTCGGCCTGCCTGTTACTGCTGGCGATCACGGCTGCACCAGTTTTAGCCGGTGATACTGATTCAAAACCCGCTGCTGCAAGTGCAGCGAACACTGCCGAACCCGCTGCCGCGGCGGCCAGCCCCAGTCTGGCCCCGGCCGCGAGCGACGCGAACCTCACCGCTTTGCTCGGGGTGTTAGTGATGAAAGGCGTGCTGGCCGCGCCGGAAGCGAATGCCATTCGCAACGCCTCCGCGGATGCAAGATTTCAACTCCTGGTCGACGCTCTCAACCGGAAAGGTCTAGTCACGGCTGCGGATCTTTCCGCGGCGGTGAAACCCGCCGCCGCTCCGGACGCCGCGATTCCGGAGGTTGCCGTCGCTGCGCAGGATTCGCAGAAAAAACCGCCTCAAGTTGCCGTCAACGCCGAAAATCCCATGCGCGAAAAGCCGCAGCCGGTGTCCGTCGTTCCCGCTATCGCTCCGCTGCGCGTGCTCCCCGTCGATCCTCCGAAAAAAGACGGCCTGAACGCCGCCTTCAAAATGGGCCCGGTCAAGATGACGCCTTACGGCTTCATCAAGGCCACCGCGGCCCGCGACTCCAGTTCGCCGAATGGCGACGACTTCCCCTTCATCGGTTTGTTCCTGAACACCGCTGCTCCTACCAGCACTGGTCCGACGGCGGGTCCGGAGTTCCACCTGAAAGCACGCTCCACTCGACTCGGCGCTAACTTCGAGTGGCCGGATATCTCTTCCAAGCTCACGTTCACCGGCCGCGTCGAGGGCGACTATGAAGGGAACTTTAGCGAAGTTGACAACCGCGACGTTACCTCCATTCGCAGCAACGCCTTCCAGTTGCGCCTCGCCTGGGCCCGCATGGATTACGCTGCCAGCGAGAAGACCGACTTTTATTTTGAAGGGGGCCAGGACTGGACTCTGTTCGGTTCCAGCCTGCTTCCCAGCATTCTGGAAACCACCTTCCTGGGCGCATTCTACGGCGACATCTACTCGCGCTCGCCCCAGTTCCAGTTCGGCCTGGTGCAAACCGTCGGCGGTTCGCGCAACGTAAAGATCGCTCCCACCTTCGCCATCATGATGCCGAGCAGCGGCCAGATTCTGAAGCTCGGCTCTTTGGGATTGGCGGGACAACTCGGCGAGGGCGAACGCGCCGGCGCCGACTCTGGTCGTCCCGAAATCGAGGGCAGGCTGGCCATCCAGTTCCAGCTCGATAAAGCCCCCGGCGTCTCTCCCGCGCAGCTGATCTGGGATGGATTTGAATCCCGGCGTACTGCCATCGCCGCGGCCTCGCTGTATGCGCCGTGCACCGCAGGGTCGACTCTGTGCACTTACGAAGCCGCATTCCCTAACGGCTTCACTTCCTCCAGCACGCAGTACGGCAATCAGATTGGTGTGCAATTGCCTACCCGCTGGTTCACGCTCGTAGCCACCGGATATCGCGGCGGGGATTTGCGCTTCTTCCTCGGCGGCCAGGTCAACACTTATTACACCGACATATCCGGCTTGTCGAATCCAATCGCGTTCAGCACCACCGATGGCACGCTTGCCGCTGCCGGTCCTACGGTGCTCGCCACGAACTCCGCCGGAAAAGTGGTCGTCGCCCCGCAAAAGCCGATCGAAGCCTTTGGCGGATTCATCAACCTGGGTCTCCCGCTCTCGCGCTGGTTCAATGCCAACCCCAAAGGTCATAACGCAGGCTGGCAACTTTACCTGCACGCGGGCAAGGATCAGGTGGTCAAACGCTATCTCAACATGACCGCCGCTCAAACTGATGGTGGCGCCCTGCCGCTCCTGATGGGCAAGGTCTTCGCCGCCACCCTCTACTACAAAGTGAATCCGTACGTCACCTTTGGTTTCGAGCAATCGGTGTACGGAACGCGGCTCGGCCCGGGCGCTGGAACCAACTGCGCCTTGACGCCGGGCAGTTGCTACAGCATCGCCGGCTCGCTCGACAATCTGTGGCAGGATCACCGCTCCGAGTTTGGACCAATCTTTACCTTCTGAACTCTGGCAACGTTCAGCGCCCGGCTCACCGTTTGAGCCGGGCGCTGTCACGAACTTTCGCTTCGATCGCCCGGAAGAAAGGTTTTCAGCAAACGCAGCCTAACCAGAAACTAGTTGTGCTGGGCTGGGAACAAGTTCACAATGGTCCGCATCTGCGGGGCCGCTTTCGCAACGCGCGGCGCTTTTTTGGGGCGTGATCGGATGCGAGGAGGAAGGTTTCATGATTCGACGCTGGCCTGCGCTCGTGCCTCTGGCTCTGGCTTTGGCGGCCACCTGCGCCGCCGCCGTGAAGGACAACGTTCGCATCAAGGTCCTCGAGTCGGAAACCAGATCGTTTGTCCTCGATGACAGCGGGGTTCCAAAAAATTGCGACCAGGTAAACTTCGACGCCTACTGCCATAACAGCAAAACCACGCAGGTCACCAACATTTTGCTGGTCCAGGTGGGCAACGATCCGCCCTTTCGCGTCTCTTGCACCATCGAATCCAAGTGGTCGCGCTGCATCCCTTTGGAAAAAGGTGAGTCCTTCGACGCTCGCAGGGACAAGCGCGGCTTGATCATTTACTACCAGGACGACAAGGGGAAAGTGCGCGGCCAGTTGTACACGCTGGCCGCAGGCGCCAGCATGCCGGTGGTCGCGGCTGCCCAGCCTCCTTCAGCGCCGCCGGTCGCAGCGGACGCCCCCCGTTCCCCAAAGTCCGCCGCCTCTCGTCCGGCCCAGAGCAACGAGAGTGTCCCGTGCAGCTTCACCACAACCCCCGCCGGCGCCGAAATTACGCTCGATGGAAAATACGTCGGCAGCACTCCGTCGCAAATCGCGGTGGGGGTAGGAAATCATGTCGTGGAATTTTCGCTGGCCGGTTTCGCGCCCTGGAAGCGCGATCTTGCCGTCGTCGCGGGCTCAGGAGCGGTTACTGTTTCGGCTGCCTTGCAGAAAACGCTGCCCTGATGCACGCGATGGCAGCCCGGCTGTTGCGGTAGTTTGCTTTGCAGTTGAATCGTCGCTTTACCGTGCTTCCCCAGTGGGCTGAAGATCGATCTGCCAATGCCGCAGCGGCATCGCATCTTCGCCGGGCACGTCAGTTTATTGGTCGCATTTCATTGCCTCGTCGCGAGAAGGAGCCTTATGCCAGATCAGTTAACGCCAGAGCGTTTTCAGACTACCCAGTCCAACTGGGATCAGATCGCTGAAAGCAAGGACTTCAAAGATCTCATGGCAACGAAAAAGATCTTTATCGTCCCTGCCTTTGTGTTCTTCGTGGTCTACTACTTCGCGCTGCCCGTCTTGGTCGGCTACGCTCCCCAGTTCATGTCCACCAAGGTTTGGGGGCCGGTGAACCTCGCCTACCTGTTCGCTTTATCTCAGTTTTTCGTCGCCTGGATCATCGCCGGTCTCTACGTTCGAGCCGCCAACGACTTTGACCAGCTTGCCAAGGACATCGTCGAAAAAGCCGTGGTCGACAGCAAGGGAGGCAAATAGGTTATGGCGAATATCTCGCTCATCATGTTTTTGCTGTTCATTGCGATCACGCTTGGCATTACCTACTGGGCTTCCAAGCGCTCCTCCGGTTCCAGCGCCTACTTCGCCGCCAGCCGCCAGATCAAAGGCTGGCAGAATGGCATCGCGGTCGCCGGCGATTACATGAGCGCCGCCTCTTTCCTCGGCATCGCCGGCATCATCGCCTTCCAGGGCTATGACGGCTTCATGTTCTCGGTGGGATGGCTGGTGGCTTACCTCACCGTCCTGCTGGTGATTGCCGAGCCGCTGCGCAACGCCGGCAAATACACCATGGCCGACGTGCTGGCCTATCGTCTGAAGCCTCGCCCGGTTCGCGCCATGGCGGCTCTCAGCACCCTGACCGTCAGCACGTTTTACATGATCGCCCAGATGGTCGGCGCCGGCGCGCTGGTCAAACTGCTTCTCGGCGGATACGTCACCTACAACCAGGCTGTCACCGGCGTCGGCATTCTCATGATCGTCTACGTCGTCTTCGGCGGCATGCTCGCCACCACGTGGGTCCAGATCGTGAAGGCGGTTCTGCTGATGGCCGGCACGATCCTGCTCAGCATTCTTGTCCTGGCTCACTTCGGCTTCAGCTTCAGTGATTTCTTTGCCGCCATCTCGCAAGTCAAGTATCACGACGCCAAGGGCGCTGAAGTCGTAAAAGATTTCCTGCAGCCCGGCCTGCGCTACAAGCCGCCCTACGGCGCGCTCGACCTCATCTCGCTCGGTCTCGCCCTCATCTTCGGCACTGCCGGCCTGCCCCACATCCTGGTGCGCTTCTACACCGTGCCCGACGCCAAAACCGCCCGCCACAGCGTGGTCTGGGCCATGGTGCTGATCGGCAGCTTTTACATCATGACCACCTTCCTCGGATTTGGCGCCGCCACGATCGTCGGCCCCGACTTCATCAAGACTCACGGCGGCACCAACATGAGCGCCCCCTTGCTGGCCCAGGCTCTGGCGGGAAACATTTTCTTCGCCTTCATCTCCGCCATCGCCTTCGCCACCATTCTTGCGGTCGTGGCCGGGCTCACCATCAGCGCCACCACTTCGTTCTCGCATGATTTTTGGACCAACGTCATTCACAACGGAGTCGAGCGCAAGCCCGGCGAGGAAGTGCTGGTGGCTCGCATCTCCGCCTTCGGCGTGGGCGCAGTGGCCATCGGGATCGCCATCGTCCTCGGCCCAACCGCCAACGTCGCCTTCCTGGTGGCGCTCGCTTTCGCGGTCGCTGCCTCCGCCAACCTTCCTGTGATCGTGCTCTCCATTTTCTGGCGGCGCTTTAACACAGCAGGCGCGTGCGCAGGACTCGGCGTCGGCCTGCTCGCTTCCATCGGACTGATTCTCGTCAGCCCCAGCCTCATGGCGGTCGATCCTCCCACGGTGACGGGCACGGCCCGCCACTTGATTCAGGCCAAGGCGCTGTTCCCGCTCGAGAATCCCGGGATTCTCAGCATCCCGCTGGGTTTTCTTGGAGCGATTATCGGCACGCTCTTGAGCCACGAACCGCAAGCCAAGAGCAAGTTCAACGAACTGCTCGTGCGCTCGAACACCGGACTCGGTTCGGAGAAAGCCGGCGCGCACTAAACTCATACGCAATCGCAGGGAACAACGCCGGCGCGAAAACTGCGCCGGCGCCCGCGAAATGCGAGCGCAGTATTCGCACATGCGAGCCCGCTGTGATCACACTTTCGCTCAGTGCTCCGCCTTGAAAGCGCAATACGATCGGATCGAATCAAAAAGTCAAAAACACCCTTAGTTGATTCCTAAATCGACTCCCTCCACGGCATTCTCATCGAATGCTCCGAGACCGCGTTCACGCTTGGCACGACCGATAACGGAACTGTTTTGTGCGCATTCTTCTGATTGGCGGGAATGGCTTCATCGGGCGGTTCGTCCAAGCCGCATTAGCGCGGCAAGGGCACACTCTGGCGGTTTTTCACCGCGGGACCACGGCGTTGTCGGCGGGCGTGGAGGAAATTCGCGGCGACCACAACCAACTGATGGCCAGCGCTCCGCAACTGCGCCGATTCGCTCCCGATGTTGTGATTGAGTTCGTGATCAGTTCGGGCCGGCAAGCAGAAGAACTGATGAGCATCCTCCGCGGCGTAGCGCGACGAGTCATTATGGTCAGCAGCATGGACGTCTACCGTGCCGCTGGCGTCTTTCATGGTTTGGAGAACGGGCTGCTGCAAGCTGTGCCCCTTACCGAAGAGTCGGAACTGCGCACCGTTCTGCATCCCTACCCACCTAAGAACATGGAACTCTTGCGCAAGATTTTCCCGTGGGTGACGGACGATTACGACAAGATTCCGGGCGAGCATGTGGTCATGAACGACGCTGAGTTCCCCGGCACCGTGCTTCGCTTGCCTATGGTTTACGGGCCGGGCGATCCGCTGCATCGTTTTTATCCGGTAGTGAAACGCATCGTCGATGGACGGCGCCACATCATCTTTCCCGAAACGCTGGCTGCCTGGCGCTCGCCGCGTGGCTACGTGGAGAACGTGGCGGCAGCCATTGCGCTGGCTGCAACCGATGCTCGCGCAACGCAACGTATCTACAACGTCTGCGAGGAGCCATCGTTCAGCGAACTGGAGTGGGCCCGAAAAATCGCGGGCGAAATGCGCTGGCAGGGCGAGTTTGTCATCCTGCCGGCGGAGCGCACACCGCCCCACCTGCTCATGCCGGGCAACACCGCGCAGCATTGGGCGGCGAGTTCGGCGCGTATCCGACACGAACTCGGGTACGAGGAGCCGGTGGCTACTGAGGAAGCGATCCTACGAACAATCCAGTGGGAGCGGGACAACCCACCGAACGTGGCATGGGCGCAGTTCGACTACGCGGCCGAGGATGCGGCCGCAGCAGGTTAGCGCTCTTCAGCTGTACAACCGGGTGCTCTTCCAACCGGAAGTCTTCGGATCTTCGCGAAAAGTTGCAACTCTGGTTTGGCCCGGTTCCCCAAGCCGCGCCTGTCGAAAGCCTTGGAATGGCGGCCTTTCTCAGTGATAAGCTTTGGTGGCGGGCCCGAAAAAAAGGGGGAATATGTCGTCGTCCCAAAAGGTCATGGTTTGGGCCGTGCTGTTCACAGTTTTGGCAATGCCGGATTTTGCCCGTGCGCAGTTCGAGACGCGATCCGTTTTTCCCGTAGGGCAGGCGCAGCCATTCTCCCTGGCTGTCGGTGACTTCAATCGCGACGGCGTACCAGATCTTGCCGTCATGAACTTCAACAACACCGTCGATATCCTGCTCGGAAACGGCGATGGCACCTTCACATTAAAGACCAGCTACGCGGTTGCGGTGTCATATAACATCGTCACCGCAAGCCTCCGGCATAATGGGATACTCGACCTTGTCGTAGCTGGCACGGGAGCCGACGATTACGTTTCCGTGATGCTCGGCGAGGGTGACGGAACATTTCAGCCCCCCGTTGCCTATTCCACGATGGCCGGATCGAATATGGTAGGCCTTGGAGATTTCACCGGCCACGGCAATGTTGATGTGATGAATCTAGAGGGAACGAGTTCCCTAGGTGTGGCCTGCGATTGCATTCAGACACTCCCCGGCAATGGCGACGGCACCTTCGGAGCCCCAATCACAACGTACATAACCGACATGCGCCCCGGAGCCATCGCCACGGGCGACTTCAACAACGACGGTAAACTTGACGTTGCGGTGTCCGGAGCGTTCTTCTCAACCTATCAGGTGGATATCCTGCTCGGAAGTGGGGACGGAACTTTTGCCGAGCAGGGCTCTTACTCCCTCAGCGGCGGAGGGCCGATAGCCGCCGGATCCTTCACCAGCGACAAGACCAAAGTCGACCTGGCCGTCGGCAATGGCAGCGGAGTCGGCGTCTTGCTAGGCACCGGAGACGGCACCTTTCAGTCGCCCGTGTACTACGAGACGGGTGGTTTTGCGACTTGGGTGATCGCGGAGGACGTCGACGGCGACGGCAAAGTAGATTTGGCGACGTCCAATACAAACCCTGCGGGGGTCAGTGTGTTCAAGGGTAACGGCGACGGAACTTTCCAGGCCGCAGCGCTTTATCCTGTAGGCGACAGTCCCAACCTTCAATATATCGCAGCTGCCGATTTCAACGGCGACGGCAAGCCAGACCTGGTAGTAGCAGCGTTGGATGGGGAACAGGTCACCACGCTGCTGAACACAGGCAGCGCTGCCTTTTCGCCCACCTCGCCGCTGACCTTCTCGAACCAACTCCTCGGCACCACCAGCTCTCCGCAGACCGTGACCCTCACCAACTCCGGCACAACGGCGATGACTATCTCCTCCGTAACCAGCAGCGGCCCGCCGTTTCGCATGACGGCGAACACATGCAGCGGCAGCCTCGCGCCCCACGAGCAGTGCTCCATCTCCGCCGAGTTCAGCGCGTATGTCAAAGGCACGGTGAGCGGCGGTATCACCATAAACGACAGTGCCTCGTCCAAACCGCAGTTTGTGGAACTGATCGGCATCGGGACCGAGTTGGCGATCACGCCCGCTAAAATCCAATTCCCGCCGCAGAAAATTGGCAGCCAGAGCGCCCCGCGCGTGATTCACCTAAACAACATTGGGAAAACGAATATGGGATTTACGCGCACGATCTTTATCAACGGAAACATCATTGATGCCGAGCAGTTTTCCCAGACCAACAATTGCGGCGCCTTCCTTCCCCCGGGAGGAAGCTGCGATGTAACGGTCACGTTCTCTCCACAACGCAAAAGCACCTTCAAGGCATATGTGGATATCGAACAGAACGGCGGTTTCACTCCGGAAAACGTTGCAATCACTGGCAGGGGGGATTGAGTGCTCTCGCACTCTGACAACGCTGCTCACCGCCTGCCTGACGTCTTGTCTGGCAACAAAGCGGCAACGCGCTCCGGACGCCGCGGCATTCTCTGCCGTCAACCAGCGCATCTTTTGAGACGGGATGGAGGCCCCGGGCGGAGTCGAACCGCCGACCAACGGTTTAGGAAACCGCTGCTCTATCCATCTGAGCTACGGGGCCCGACGGACGAAAATTATTATCTCATCCGAGCGAATCGCGCAGATTGCTGTGGCGTTCTGCACAGCCGCTCAGCCGCTCGATTCTTTCGCCTTCTGCATTCCCGTTCGCAGCTTCTGATCTGATCTGAATTTTTCACTTCAAAACTTCCCTTCACGGCGTAGAATCCGCGCGACCTCCGCGAGTAACATCTTTTCACTATCGATATTTTGCTTGACAGTTATTTCCCCCGCATGGTAAACGTTCGCGGTCAGGAATTGGTCCGCTTATCAGACGAGTGGCGTTTGTAACGTAGTTGGCCGTAACCCAGAAATGTTTGGTCCGGGCATCGCGCTATTCGTGTGTCTGGCGCGGTCGCCGCTGAACCTCGTTGCTTTTTACATGTTGTCCGAGAGGGGAAAAGCATGCGTTCGCTAACCGCTTCCTTCGCTCCGCTGCTTCTCATTGCGCTGGGTTCGTTCGCCCAAGCCCAGAGCTCGCAAGCTGGCTCCGCACCCGCGCCCTCCAACGTTGCCAGCAAAGACGAGGTCAATCAGTTGCGCAGCGAAGTGGCCGCGCAGCGCCAGACCATCGAGGAGTTAAAAGCGCTGGTCGAAAAACTCGCCGCCTCCCAGACCGCGAGCGCCAACGCCCCTCAGATCGATCCCGTCTCAGCCGTCGCTGCTCCCGCCGCATCGCCGCGGCCCGTCAACAGCACCGGTGACTTTCATCTGCGCAACGCCGTCTTGCTCGACCCCGGGCCGGTCGCAGTCGATCAGGCTCAGGGCGCTGCTCCCAAGAAAGACGCCGCTCCGCCGGTTGCCGCCGGTTGGAACGGCGAGCACTTCTTCATCAAGAGCGCTGACGGCCAGTTCAGCATCAGTCCCTACGGCTACCTCGACACCGACTACCGCGCTTACAAAGGCGACGGCGCGCCTTCCGACACGTTCCTCGTTCGCCGCGCCCGCTTCGGCTTCCAGGGCAACTACGGTTCGCACTTCGATTTCGCCATCCTCACCGACGCCAACGCTACTACGGGCGCCATCGTACGCGATGCTTACCTCAATGTGCGCATCCGCCCCGAATTTCAATTCCAGGCCGGCCAGTTCAAGGAGCCCTTCGCGCAGGAGACCGGAATCGGCGCCACCAACCTTGATTTCGTCGAGCGCGGCTTGCAGAGTCTGCTTTACCCCTCCACCGTCACTGCCTACCGCAGCCCCGGCATTACGCTGCACGGCGACATTTCCGGCGGCGTGTTGCAATGGTGGGCCGGCGCCTTCAACGGCCGCGGCGGCGTCACCGCCAACGTCACCAACGAACCCGATTTCGTCGGCCGCATTCGCTTCTATCCCTTCCGCAAGGGCAAGGGCACGATGTTCAAGCAACTCGCCTTTGGCGGATCCATCGATCACTCCCGCTCCCGCGGCTTGTCCAACGACTTGAGCTTCAGCGCCGCGCTTCCCGACGCCGCTTATACGTTCTTCCCGCAATTACGCATCAATGGACCCGTCGAGCGCTATGAGGGCGAGTTCACGTATATCTACGGACCGGCCGCGCTTCGCGGTGAGTACGTTCAGATGCAACAGCAGCGCTGGGACGTCGGATCGGAAACTCCCGGCGGCCTCGGCTTTCTCTCGGTTCCCGGCATCGGCGCCAAGGCCTGGAACCTGGGCGCTACTTACCTGCTGACCGGCGAGAAGCGTCCTGAAAATGGCACCCCTCGCGTCAAGAAGCCGCTGTTCGGCCCCGACACTCCCGGCGGCAAAGGCCGCGGCTGGGGCGCCTTTGAGGTCGGTGCACGCTTCACCGGCATTCAGGCTAACGCCCCCGGCGAGGTTTTCAATAACCCGTTTACGCCGGGTTTGGTTCCGACCTACGACTTTCACACCGACGAAATCACACTCGGGCTGAATTGGTATCCGAACTATTGGATCAAGTACATGGTCAACGTCGGTATCGACCAGCTTCATCAACCGAGTACCACCGGACAAGTGCCGCAGAATTTTTTCGTAATCCTGCAGCGCTTGCAGTTCCGCTTCTAGCCGCACGCAGCTTGGTTCAGGCAGTTACGGCATGAGAGTTAAGCGAATTTCGAGTCGAAGGGAAATCGCAGGAGGAATTCGATGAGATCGAGGATTCTGCTTACTGTTCTTCTCACTGGGTTGTTTGTGATCCTGAGCGGATGCGGGACCGTGAAGAACTGTCCGGTGTGCGGCACCACCACGGCCGATGGCTACGCCGTGATCGATATCATGGCTGTGCCGGAGCATAACCCCACCGGCGAGCCTGGCGGGCCCTTCAACTCGTTCGACATCAGCGTTGTCGACTCTGTAAATCACCGCTTCTTCGTCTCAGACCGCATTGGTTTGGACGTGGCGGTCTTTGACACTCAGCAGGACATAGCCGTGAACTTCTTTTCCGGCGCCAACGGCGTCGCCGGCGGCGGAGTCACGGCCAGCAGTTGTGCCGTGGACAATCCAGCAGCGCCCACTCTGTTCATTCCGCCTATTGTTACGGGGTTTGGTAATTGGACCCGCTTCGGCTGCCGAACGCTGGCCTTCCACATCCCCGGCTTTGGGGCCAACAATTTGTTTGGGGGCTTTCCGGGAGCGCAATGTTGCGCAGCCCGTGCCAACGGTGTCAATCCGCTCTCCGCGCCGGATGGGGAAGCCTTGAGCCCAGATAACAACACTCTATTCGTAGGCAACGGCAGTGCCAGCGTTGTGGCGTTCGATCTTAGGACAACTACTTTCAGCACAAGCGCCACAACCCTTCCGCCTGGCCCCACTGTAATCGCGGAATTTTCCACGGGTGTGTCTCCTGACTACGATGGCCCGAACGGCATCGCGCCCTGTGTCGCCTCTGCCAACGGCCGGGCGTTTTCCGACGGCAGTTGCGGGGATCTGCGGGCAGACGAAATGTCCATCGGGGTTGTAAATGGAAGGACGATTCTTCTGGTAGCAAATGGCGATCCCGGATTCCCGTTCATCACCTTAGCCGACGTTACGAACATCGTGACCCCGACAGGCACATATACCGCGGATCACTGCCTCCCCTTTTCGACCCAGACACCGTATGGTCCTCCGGTCGTCGGAAACGGGCAAGGAAACATAGTTCCGGCCGCTGGGCCAGTAAATCCTCCCACCTGCATCTTAGGGCAGATCTATTACGACGGTGCGGTCCAGAACGATTCCACCGTTGTCATCGACGATGGCGGCCTTAACGGACCAGCGGGCTTCATCTGCCCTGACCCCTCCGAAACCGTGGCGTCGGGCGTAACTGGTCACGGGGGCGGAGTAAACATTCTGGGTCCTGACCGCCCTTGCCACCACGGGCCGATGCTCGACCCCAATGCAGCGTACTGCACCAGTCAGGCCCCGCCAGCGGCCGGGTGCTTTGGAGCTGTCGCCATTGCCGGGCTCGGGGGTTCAGCATTCAATCCCAACTCCGGACGCTTCTTGCTTACCAATTCGGACGCAAGCGCCACTGATCTGACTTACGGTACGGTGGACGTCATCAATCCCAACCTCGGAAGTCCAAATGGTCCTTTTGTCGAAAATGCCTTCCGCATGCCGAACTGCATGCCCACCAGCATCGTTCAAGGGCCGGGCAACGACTTCCTTGTCGGCTGTGGCGACCACGATGGCGAAGCCTTTCCGCCTAATATGTACATAATTGATGGAACATCGGGCGAAATCCTGAGCACCATCACCAATGTGGGCGGCGTCGACGAAACTTGGTACAACCCCGGAGACAACAGATACTACCTCGCTGCGAGAGACATGCCGAATGGACCCGTGATGGGCGTTATCGATGCCAAGTCCAGGACCTGGTTGGTGAATGTCACCACCAACTCGAACTCGCACAGCATCTCTGTCGATTCCACCAACAACCACGTGTTCGTGCCTCTGCAGGCAGGCGGCATCTGCACGACACAAAGTTCGAATGGTTGCGTCGGGGTTTACGCGCAACAGTAACGGCGTTAGCGGTGATATAGTGTCGTTGTCAGGATGACTGAGCGTACCAGGCGCGGTTTTTCGCCGCGCCTTTAGTTCCAGGAGATACGTCAGAGCCGCTTCAGCAATTGCTTTTTTGACCCGCGGGAGTTGTTATGAGAACCCTTAGTCGTCTCGCTCCGCTGCTTGCGATCTTCCTTCTGCCTTCTCTGCTCGTCGCCTCGGACCAATCGACATCCCGGCCCACCGACGTGCCCGCCACCGTCATCGCCCACCTGAACTTGCCCCAGGCTACCGGTGCGCAGATGCTTTTGCAGCAAGAATCAAGCAAGCGATATCTCTACGTCCAGCAGGCCGGCAAGACCGGCTTCATGATCGTCGACGTCAGCCGTCCCGAAAAGCCCACCCTGGTTAAGCGCTCGGCCGAATCCAATCAGGCGACATCCGGCAACCTCGAAATGGTCGCGCCCAACGTCGCCATCGCCGAGGCTCCCGAGAAAACTGCTTCCACCCTCACCAACAGCAACCACCCCACGGAGACGGTTCGCGTGCTCGATCTCAGCGATCCCCGTAACCCCAAAACGCTGGAAACCTTTAATAAGGTCACGAGCATGTTGCCCGACGGCAACCACGGCCTCATTTATCTCACCAACGATGAGGGCCTCTGGATTCTCCGATACAATCGTCCCTCGCTGCTCGAACCGGCCAAAAAGAAGCCGCCCTGCGACTCGAACTCCGAGATTATGGCCATGCCCCCGGATTGCGATTAAACCGCCGCCCTAGAATTCCGCGCAACAAAAATTGCGCTTCGCCAACGCGAAGCGCATTTGCATTTCGACGCCGCTATTCCTATTGGCCGCTCATCGTCTCGCAATCTTTGGCTACAGTCTTGATAGACCGAATCGTGATCGTGGTCGGCGCCGCCGAGCCGGTCTTGTTCAGTGCGTCCGAGCTTGAACTCATCGTCGGTCCTTCATTTCCCGTCACCTCAACTCTCTGCCCCAGGTAATTTTTCAGCCGAGTCTTCCCCGTCGCCTGCAATTCGTAGGTGATGGCCGGGTGCTGCTTGGTCAGAACATAGTCGCCATTCTGCCGCCCGACGCATCCCTGCACGGTCACCTGCCCCTTGCTATCTTTTGTCGAATCCTGCGCAAACAAAAAGCTGCCTGAAATCAGCAGCAGAACACAAATCGTTTTCATACACTTTCTCCTTACTTAATCCGATGAAAGTAGCCCCCTCGTGGTTGCTACAGCGGATTGCTGATCCTATTTCACGTGTGTCTCCTGGTAATGCACCTCTTTCCACTCGCCGCCCCGCTTCCGCCACAACTCGCTGATGTAGACTCGCGACATTCGCACCACCGACCGGGGTGGAAACTGCAGGGTCACTTCGTAAATCACCAGCGCCCCATCCGCGCCGACCGGCGTCACCTTGAACCCCCACAGCGTGTAGTTGGCCACATTGCTGGCGGTCATCACCTCGTTCAGAATTTGAATTTTGTTGCGCTCGCCGCGCCCGTCCACTTCCACTCCCTGGTAGTCGTCCGCCAGCAGATCTCCATACGTTTTCTTATCCTGGCGCTTGATGGCCTCCCACTCCGCGATGATCTTTCCCTCCAGCATGTCCCAAAGCTTCGCCTCCTCCGATCCCTTGGCTGGCCGCATCACCCCCGGTGCGCTCGGAATGCCGGCCGCCGTCTCCGCTTTTTTTCCCCCAATCTTTGCACCGGGCTCAGTCGCTTGCGTCTGGCCGCCCGAAGCCAGCGCATACGCCGCCGGCTGCAAGACCCCCATCGCCACCATCCCGGCCAGGATTAGAATCTTCCGCATGCTTCCTCCCTGAAACCAGCGCATCTTAGCAGGCGCGAGCAATCACCCTCAAGATTTCCGGCCAACTTCGCAGAATCCGCCTTTTCCCCATTCCGACTCCCATTTTGTCATTCCGAGCGCAGCGAGGAATCTGCTCTCTTTTTCTCTCTCCACAGATCCGGCCGCCCCCATCCTCAGCGTCCTCCGCGGTCCTGGTTTGCCGTTGCCCCCACCCCGCCTCATGATTTACCCTCGCCCCGATGCCTTCCGACTCCACCTTTTCTCACGCCATGCGCCGCGAGATTTACCAGCAGCCCGAGGCCATCGCCAAAACCATCGCCCAGCACCTGCGCGACGACATCCTCTTCCCCGCCGAACTCGATCCCATCGAGAGCGCGCTGCTCACCTTCGAGAAGCTCATCATCGCCGCCAGCGGCTCCTCGCGCCATGCCGGGCTCGCCGGCGAAATCATGATCGAAGATCTCTCCGGCGTCGCCGTCGACGTCGAATACTCCAGCGAATACTGTTACCGCTCCACCCACGCCGCCGTCGATCCCATCGTCATGGTCATCACGCAATCGGGCGAAACCGCCGACACCATTGCCGCCCAGCGCGAAGCCCTGACTCGCGGCGTCAAAACTATCGCCGTTTCCAACGTGGCCGAAGCGACCATTCCCCGCGAAGCCAGCGCCGCGCTCATCACCGGCGCCGGCCCCGAACTCGCGGTCCCCGCCACCAAGAGCTTCACCACCCAGGTCACCATCGTCTACCTGATGGCTCTTTTCCTTGCCCGCAAGCGCGGCCGCATGACCAGCGAAGTCACCCGCTCCTACCTCCAGCGCCTGCTCCGCCTCCCCGACGCCATCGAGCGCAACCTCCGCCTCTGGGACGACCTCGCCGATCAATTCGGCCAGAAGCATTTCGCCGCTGAAAAATTTCTCTATCTCGGACGCGGCGTCCACTACGCCATCGCCCGCGAAGGCGCGCTCAAGCTGAAGGAAACTTCCTACGCCCACGCCGAAGGCTATCCCGCCGGCGAACTCAAGCACGGTCCCAACGCCCTGGTCGACGAAAAACTTCCCGTCGTCATCCTCGCCACCTGTGACCGCCACGATCCCGACTCCGTTCTGCGCTACCAGCGCACCCTCGACGTGATGAAGGAAGTGAAATCCCGCCGCGGGCCCGTCGTCGCCGTCGCCACCGAAGGCGACGACGAAGTTTCGCAGGTCGCCAACGATGTCTTCTACGTCCCCGCCGCCCCCGAACTGCTCCTGCCCATCGTCGAAGTCATTCCGCTGCAACTCTTCGCCTACCATGTCGCCACTAAGAAAGGCTACGACGTAGACCGCCCCCGCAACTTAGTGAAGGCGGTCGTCACCGAGTGAACCAGACTTTTCACCACAGAGGCACGGAGACACGGAGCCAAGAACAAATGAATCTCTCTGTTTCGATAACGCCCGAAACCCGGTTTTGTACGCCGTGCAAATTTGTTGGTCATTCCGAGCGGGCATTTCTGGCGCGACCAGCGCCAGAGAGCGCAGGCGAGGAATCTGCTTTTGCATAAGAGCGCTCCGACATTCACTGTAATCCACTATTTTCAGGCATCCTTGTTTCTCCGTGCCTCCGTACTTCCGTGGTGAAAAAAAAATGCCGACCCATCCCGATCTTCAGTCCATCGCCAGCGACGTCGTCCGCGCCCGCGGCTTCCAGCCCGACTTCCCGCCGGCCGTTCAGCAGCAACTCGCCGACCTCCGCGCCCATCCGCCCGCCATCGCCCCGGGCAACGACGTTCGAGACCTGCGTTCGCTGCTCTGGTCCTCGATCGACAACGACACTTCCCGAGACCTCGACCAGATCGAAGCCGCCCAGCAACTCCCCAACGACACCGCCAAAGTCTTCGTCGGCATCGCCGACCTCGACGCCTTCATTCCTAAGCAGTCGCCCATCGACATTCACGCCGCCCGCGAAACCACCACCGTCTACGCCGGCGTGCGCAATTTCCCCATGCTGCCCGAGGAGCTTTCCACCGGCAAAACTTCCCTGCTCGAAAATCAGGACCGTCTTGCCTGCGTCGTCGAATTCACCGTCGACAACAGCGGACAGATCGCCGCCAGTGATGTTTACCGCGCTCTGGTCCGTAACCAGGCGCAATTGCAGTACAACTCGCTTGGCGCCTGGCTCGAGGGCAAAGCCGCCGCCCCGCCAAAAGTCGCGGCCAGCAAGGATCTTCAGGCTCAGCTCCAGTTGCAGAACACGGTCGCACAAAAACTGAAGAGCCAGCGCCACGCCCACGGCGCTCTCACCCTCCATACCGACGAATATCAACCCGTTTTTCAGGACGATCAGATCGTTGGCGTCGCGCCGCAGGAAAAAAATCTCGCCACCGAGCTGATCGAGGATTTCATGATCGCCTCGAACGGCGTGGTGGCGCGCCTGCTCGAGAAGGTTTCCTCGCTGCGCCGCATCGTGCGCACTCCCAAGAACTGGGACCGCATCGTAGAACTCGCCGCCGCCCAGGGCGGAAAGCTTCCCGCCCAGCCGGACTCCAGGGCGCTCAACGATTTTCTGTTGCAGCGCAAGGCCGCCGATCCCGACCACTTCGCGGAACTCTCCGTGTCGGTGATCAAGCTCATCGGCCCCGGTGAGTACGTGTTGGAGCGCCCCGGCGATCCTGTCCCCGGCCACTTCGGCCTCGCCGTGCAGGACTATACACACTCCACCGCCCCCAACCGCCGCTTCGCCGACGTCGCCACGCAGCGCATTCTCAAGGCAGTGCTTGCCGGAAAAAACAATCCTTATTCCGATTCCGAGCTTTCTGCGATCGCCGCCAACTGCACGCAAAAAGAAGACGCTGCCCGTAAAGTGGAGCGCGACATGGCCAAGCGCATCGCCGCCGTCACCATGCAGAACCGCATCGGCGCCCAGTTCGACGCCATTGTCACCGGCGTCACCGAGAACGGCACCTTCGTCCGCGCCTTGCAAGCGCATGTCGAAGGATTGTTAGCCCAAGGCGATCACGGCTTGGATGTAGGCGACAAGTTGCGGGTGAAACTCATCCGCGTCGACGTCCAACACGGCTTCATCGATTTCGCCAAGGTGTGAAACGTTGCTTTTGAAAGGGGCGCGGCTTCGTGCCGCGCCGCAAAACTCATCTACTTCAGCCCCCCACGTACCCCACCGCCCCGCGCACGCCGTGCTTGCGTGAATGAGCCGCCGCCAAGCTGATACCATGTTGCTCTCATGCCTCGAGGAACTACTCCACGCCAACCCGCGCGCTCCGGCCGCCAGGATCAGGTGAAGAAGGCCCGTGTGGCGCGGACACTTCTGTCCGCGAAGCCCCGTGTGGCGCGGACACTTCTGTCCGCGAAGCCCACATCCCAACCGCCAGCCAAAAGCAAGAAGCCCGATGCCAAGCGTGCCGCCAAGGCTGGCAAATATAATCCCATCGCCCCGGAACGCATCGCGGAAATTCTGAAGCGTCTCGATCAGACCTATCCCGATGTGACCTGTGCCCTCACTCACACCAGCGTTTGGGAGCTGCTGGTCGCGACCATTCTTTCCGCGCAATCGACCGACGTGAACGTGAATCGCGTGACCCCCGAGTTGTTCCGCAAATATCCCACTGTCCAGGCGTTCGCCGCGCTCACGCCGGAGCAACTGGAACCAGACATTCACTCCACGGGATTCTTTCGCAACAAGTCAAAGTCGGTGGTCGGCGCGGCGAAAACAATCGTGGCCGACTTCGGCGGCCAGGTACCTTCCAACATGAACGACCTGCTCACCCTGCCCGGGGTGGCGCGCAAAACTGCCAATGTCGTGCTCGGCACGTGGTTCAAGATCGCCGATGGCGTGGTTGTGGATACGCACGTGCACCGCATCTCGCGCCGCCTGGAGCTAACGAAGGAAAACGATCCCAAAAACATTGAGCAGGATCTGATGCAAGTGATCCCGCGCGACAAATGGATTCTGTTCGCGCATCAGATCATCTGGCACGGGCGCAAGTTGTGTTATGCCCGCAAGCCCAAGTGCGTCGATTGCCCGCTGGAAAATCTCTGCCACGCCGGCGACAAGACGTGGAGCACTGTCGACATGCATAAGGCGGCGGTGGGTTAGGGCGCGGAACGCCGCCCCCCACGCCAGGAAGCCCTTCCGCTTTTCTCCTTCTGTTAGACTTTCCTTTCCATGGAAGGGTCTTGCCTGCATGCGAGCTTTCACCTGGTTTGCAATCGCCATACTTATGACTACAGTTCTGAGTGAAATTGCCTCTGTCGCACAGAATCTTCCCACCCCCGACGCCATCACCGATCCGAAAAAGATCGCCTCCAAACCGAATGCGCAGGTTGAGCCCAAAAGCCTCAGCATCGAAAAGCTCTATATGACGCGGCAAATCGGCTCAGCGACCTGGTCGCCCGATGGCAAAAGCATCGCCTTCACTTCCAACATGAGCGGCCGAAACAATCTCTGGCTTGTGCCTGCCGATGGAGGCTGGCCCGTGCAGCTCACGGTCAGCGATCAGCGGCAATCGTCGCCCGCGTGGTCGCCGGATGGAAAATGGATCGCCTACCAGTCCGATTATGACGGCGACGAGCAATGGGACATCTTCCTGGTCTCGCCCAAGACCGGCAAGGTGGTCAACCTGACCAGCACCCGCGAGATCGCCGAAATGTATCCCACCTGGTCGCCCGATGGCCGCTACCTTGCTTACACAGTGAAGCCGAAGACTTCGGCCGCTGCCGAGATCGACGTCTACGACATGGCGATGCGCGAGGTGAAGCACATCACCAGCGGCACGCCGCAGGATCAAGGCAACTCGAATCCGATCTGGTCGAAGGATGGCAAGTCCATCGTGTACACGCAAGAGCAGGCCAAGGGCACGGACTCGAACATCTTCATCGCCGATGTGGCCTCCGGAAAAAGCACGTTGCTGACGCCGCATGCGGGCGAGCAGATCTTTTCGGCGAATGATATTTCGCCGGACGGCAAGCGCGTGCTGTTCACTTCGGACGCGGCCAACGGTTACGAGAACATCGGCCTCCTCGAAGTTGCATCGAAGAAGCTCGCGTGGCTGACGAAGGACAAATGGCGGATTCGCGGCGGAGAGTTCTCGCCCGACGGCAAGCACATCACTTTCACTGCCAACGTGGATGGCAACGAAGATATCTTCCTGCATGACCTGGCCGCGGCGAAATCGAGCGTGCTGCCTATCCCCGGGGGCGTAAACAACCTGACGGGCGGCCATTCCGCATTCAGTGCTGATGGATCGCGCGTACTCTACGTCCACAACGGTCCCACAGCTCCCGCCGATCTCTGGGTCTACACGGTCGCGAGCGGCAAGTCGCATCAGGTCACGGAGTCGCTGGTCGGGGGCGTGCGGTCCGAAGATATGGTCGAGCCTTTCCTGGTGCATTATCCCAGCCGCGATGGCAAGTGGACGATCTCTGCTTTTCTTTATGTGCCCTTCAACATGGCGCGCAACGGGCAGAATGCCGCGATCGTTTACATTCATGGCGGACCGAAGTCGCAGAGCATGAACTCGTTTAACCGCTTCGTGCAGTTCGCGGCGAATCAGGGATACATGGTGCTGGCGCCGAACTATCGCGGCGGCACCGGCTACGGCAAGGACTTCGAGAACGCCAATCTGTTCGACATGGGCGGCGGCGATTTGCAGGACGTGCTGGCGGGCGTCGACTGGATCAAGCAAACCGGGCATCTTGATCCGAAAAAGATTGCCGTGATGGGCGGCAGCTATGGCGGCTACTTGAGCATGATGGCCGTGACCAAGTCGCCGGAGACGTGGGCCGCGGGCGTGCCCATCGTGCCCTTCGTGAACTGGTTCACGGAAATCGAACACGAAGATCCGGTGCTGCAGCAGTCAGACCTCGCGACCATGGGCGACGTCGTGAAGAACAAAGCCCTGTATGAGGATCGCTCGCCGATCAACTTCATCGATAAGGTGAAAGCGTCGCTGCTGCTCCTCGCAGGCGGCCACGATCCGCGCTGCCCGAAGGAAGAGACGCAGCAGGTGGTCGAGGCCATCAAGAAGCGCGGCGGCACGGTCGAGGCCAAGATTTACGAAAATGAAGGTCACGGCTTTGCGCGCGTGGAAAATCAGATCGATGCGTATAAGCGAGTGGCGGACTTCCTGCTGGCGCACGTGGTGCCGGCCGATTGCAGTTGTTCGTTGACCGAGTAAGGCCGGATGGACGGCCGAACTCACACACAATTTGAAAGACTTTCTTCTTTTATCGCCGTTGTGCGCGGACGATCGCGGCGACGAGCCCAGGAATCGTGAACTCTTTGGCGGCGATGTCGACCTTGAGCCCCAGCTCGCGCAGGGTAGACGACGTCACCGGGCCGATCGAAGCCATCTTCACATCGTGAAGCACTGCCTCGTTGTGGCGCGCGCCTAACAAATCCACAAAATTCTTGACCGTCGAAGAGCTGGTGAAGGTGACCACGTGGGGGCGGCGGCGCGGGTTGGCGAGCGCGGCCTGCAGGCGCTGGCGCGAGGATTCGGGCACAACGGTTTCGTAGGCTTCGACGACGTCGACTTTCGCGCCCGCTTTGCGCAGTTCGCGCGGGATCACGTCGCGCGCGACCTTGGCGCGGACCAGCAGAACGCGCTTGCCTTTCACTTTGTTCTTCAAGCTGCGGACGACGGATTCCGCGACGTATTCTTTGGGGACGATGTGGACTTTGAGGCCGCGCTTCTCGATGGCCTTTTTTGTAGCGGGGCCGATGGCGGCGATGCGTGGCGCAGGGGCTAAAGCCCCCGTCAAGTGAGCTCCTTTACGCGGGGCTGAAGCGCCGCTCTTCCATAGTTGCGGCAACTGTCGGATATTCCCCTTCCCTCGATTCAACCCTTCCCGGTTTTCACCGACCGCAGGCAGGTGCAAATGATTCAGGCGGTCCCACATGGCCTCGACGCCGTTGGCGCTGGTGAGAATAAGCCAGTCGTAAGAACTCAAATTTTTCAGCGCGGAGTCGAGGGGCTGGAAGCTGCGCGGCTTGCGGATCTCGATGAATGGAATCTCAAGGACAGTCGCGCCCAGCTGGCGCAGCAGCCCCGACAGCGCGCCGGCCTGGTGCTTGGCCCGGCCGATCAGGATACGGGTACCGGCGAGGGGATGGTCGGATTTTGAGTTCTTGCTCATGATTGAATGGACCGGCAGGATTGCCCGTCCCACATGCTCTAAGACTTCTCCTCCTGTTTATGATTCGCCTTTTGCTCGCCGATCGCTTTCATCATGTGCGCGACGGCCGAAATGGTGGAGTCGGGCGAGCGGGAGAGCGATGCGATTACGTTCGTCTGATCGGCGCTGGGCCGGTTTTGGCTGAGCTTGAATTTGCCTTCGATTTTCGTGACCGCGATTTCGAAGCCGACGATCTGGCGCAGCATGTTTTCGCGGAAGGTGTCGCTCAAAGTTTCCCACTGCTCGCGGTACGAGGGTTCGAAAACTTGCATCAGTTCGTTGAGCATGGCGTGCAGGTCGTCGCGTTGATCGAAGAGACGGGCTTCGCCGTAGACATGGACCGCGGCGTAGTTCCAGGTGGGAACGCTTTCGCGGGCTACGTAATTGGTGGGCGAGATGTAGGCGTGGGGTCCGTAGAAAATCGTGAGGCATTGCGGTTGCTGCTCGAGATAGCGCCAGTGCGGATTGGCTTTGGCAACGTGTCCGCGCAGCGTGACCTTGCCTTCCTGTCTTTGGATCGAGAGCGGAAGATGCGTGGCGAAAGGGCCTTGGCCGGTGCACGAGATCAATATGGCGAACGGATTCGCATGCAGGAAGGCGATGGCGTCTTCATCGTGGCGCACGCGGAAATGTTCGGGGATGTACATGCCTCTTTCGCCCCTCCGGGGTGGTTCTGAGCTTGTTCGGCGAACCCACGGCTTACGCCGGGGGCAGCATCTTTCGCCCCGTTCGACTCGCTCACTGCGTTCGCTGGTTCAGGGCAGGCTGCTTCGCGGCTGAGCTTCCGTCTCTTTCAGGCGGACGTAGATCATTTTGTCGACTTCAGCGATTACGATACCGTCTTCGTCTTTCACTTCAATTTTAAATACAGGCTCGTATTTGGGAAGGGTTTTCAATCGTTCGCGAATGTCGTCAAGTTGCGAGTCGGTGAGGCGGAACTCGACGCGCACGGTGCCGCGGCCGGGCTTGCGGTAGCGGATGGTGGCGGCCTTGTCCCAGACGATGTAATCGCGGCCGAGATTGTGCATCAGCATGAGCATGTAAAAGGCGTCGGTGATGGCAAAGAGCGATCCTCCGAAATGCGTGCCGACATAGTTCGCGTTCCACCAGCGGAGTTTCATTTCGACATCGACGGATTTCATGTCGGGCGAGATGTGTTTCACGCGGATGCCCGCGCCCAGAAAGGGCGGCCAGAAATTGACCCAACGGCGCAGGGCGCGGTGATCCTTGGTTCCGCCGAGGAGCTGGAGGAGGACGGAGCGCGTCATGCCGCTGCCCACGGGGGCTGAAGCCCGCAACTTTTTGGACGACCTGTCGCGGCCCTTGAAGGTCCGCTCTTCCACGGTGGCGCGGGCATCGGGGACTTATCCGGAAGGCATGAGGAATGGGGCCGGGCGATGCAGGCGCTTACACCTGGGATCATGGTTGGGGCGGGACGGCCAGGCCGCGGCCGTAGACGGCTTCCAGGATCGCATCGCCGCCGCGGGAGAGCAGGGCGGCACCGGCGGCGTTGCCCAGTTTTTCGGCGTCTTCGATTCTGCCGTCGCGAGAGTCGCGCAGGAGTTTAGAACCGTCGGGGTCGGCGACGATGGAGTCCAGACGCAGCTTTCCGTTTTTCACTTCGGCGAAGGCGCCGATGGGGACCTGGCAGCCGCCGCCCAGCGAGTTCAACAGCGCGCGCTCGCAGGTGGTCGCGGCGCGGGCGGCGAGGTCGTCGAGGAACTTCAAATATTCGCGCGTCCGGGCATCGCCTTCGCGTATTTCGATTCCTAACGCGCCTTGTCCGGCAGCGGGGCACATGATTTCGGCGGGGATGATTTGCTTGATCAGTTCGGTTTTGCCGAGGCGCTTGAGGCCGGCGGAAGCAAGGATGATGGCGTCGTATTCGCCTTGTTCGAGCTTGCGCAGGCGCGTGTCGACGTTGCCACGCAGCGGGTGAATATCGAGATCGGGGCGGATGGCTTTGAGCTGCGCCTGGCGGCGCAGGCTGGAAGTGCCGACGCGCGCGCCTTTGGGCAATTCTTGAAAACTTTTGTGGTGCACGGAGCAGAAGGCGTCGCGCGGATCCTGGCGCTCGGTGATGGCGGCGATTTCGAATCCTTTCGGGAGTTCGGTGGGCAGGTCTTTGAGGGAGTGCACGGCGAGATCGACTTTGCCGGCGGCGAGCGCTTCTTCGATTTCTTTGGTGAACATGCCCTTGGTGCCAACCATGGCGAGGGCGACGTCGGTGATCTTGTCGCCGGTGGTGTGGATGATCTCGATCTCCACTTCATGCCCGCGCTCGCGCAGCAACGCTGAAATGTGGTTTGCCTGCCAGAGGGCAAGCTGGGAGCCGCGGGAGCCGATGCGAAGCTTAGGTCGAGAGCCGTTGGTGGGGGTAGTCATAAGAGGTTGCGAGTGATGAGGCCGCGCTTGTGAGGGGAGGCTTTGCTCCCCCATAGAAAATGCAGAGATCCTTCGCTGCGCTCAGGATGACAATAAGGCTCATTCTTCCCGGGATTTTCGCTGCGCTCAGGATCACCAGCCGCAGTGTCTCGAATCGTTGAGACAGCTGCTACGCGACGCGGCTGCGCCGCTGGAGGGCCGGGGGCGGCTGTCCCCACATGTGCTTTGCTGGCGCCTGGTGTCATTGGCGTGTTCCTACGTCAGATTTCTTGGGCGCTGGTTCGCTGTTTGCTGCATGCGACTGATCTTTCTTGACCTGCAGGTTGAAGAGCCGGCGCACCACGTCGACCACGGTGGTGGCTTCCGCTTCTTTGGCGGCGGTTTTCAGCGTAGTGATGGGCGTGTGCATCACTTTGTTGATGATGCCACGCGTAAGCGCCTCGATCGCCATCTCCTGCTCCGGGGTGATGTGCCCCATGCGGCCGCGAACCCGGTCGATCTCCGCCTGGCGGATGGTCTCGAGATGGTCCTGCAGGGAGACGATGGTGGGCACAACATCGAGCGTGTGCGCGCGCGCTTCAAATTTCTCGACTTCAGCCGCGATGATGGCTTCGGCGAGCTCCGCTTCTTTACGGCGGTCGGCAATGTGTCCGGCGACGGCCTGCTGCAGGTCATCGATGTCGTAGACGAAGATGCCGTCGAGCCCGGCCATTTCGGGGGCGACGTCGCGGGGCACGGCGATGTCGATGAAGAACATCGGCTTGTTCTTGCGGCGATTGAGGAACTGCTCGCCATGCTCGCGGCGGAAAATGGCGTGGGGCGCGCCGGTCGAGGTGATGACGATATCGGCCTTGTCGCAGGAGTTGTAGAGGTCTTCGAACTTGATGGCCTGGCCGTTGAATCGCTGGGCAAGGCCGATGGCCCGCTCGTAGGTGCGGTTGGCCACGAAAATGGAGGCGCAGCCGTGGGCCATGAGATGGCGGGCGGCGAGTTCACTCATTTTGCCGGCGCCGACGATGAAGACGTTCTTGCCCTGCAAAGTTCCGAAAATCTTTTTGGCGAGCTCGACCGCGACGCTGGCGATCGAGACCGAGGAGCTGCCGACGGCGGTTTCGGTGCGCACGCGCTTGGCCACGGCAAAGGCGCGGCTGAAGAGTTGATCGAGTTGTCCGCGCACGGCGCCGACCGCGCGAGCGGTAGCGTAGGCTTCTTTTACCTGGCCCAGAATCTGGGCTTCGCCCACCACCATGGAATCGAGGCTGGCGGCGACGCGGAAGACGTGGCGGACGGCATCTTTCTCGCGAAATTCGTAGAGATGCGGGTCGAGGTCTTCGGGCTTGAGCTGAAAGTGATCGTGCAGAAAGCCGCGCAGGTCGGCCGAGCCATTGACCGTGTGCGTGATCAGTTCCACCCGGTTGCAGGTGGAGATGATCATGGCTTCCTCGATGCCGGGGTGGGCGTTGAGATCGCGGCAGCAATCGGGCAGGCGCTTTTCGGGGATGGCGAGACGCTCGCGGACTTCGAGCGGAGCGCTCTTGTGATTCACGCCGATGAGCTGGTATCTCATGAGGCTGCGAACCTGTGGATCGCGGAGAAATAGTTGGCCGCCCAGGCGACGATGGCGGCGACGAAAGCGAAGGTGGCCAGAACCGCGGCGCGGCGTCCGCGCCAGCCCGAGTTCCAGCGGGTGAACACCATGATCATGTACACCACCCACATCAGGACCGAAAGCAGAATCTTGGGGTCGGTGAAGTCGACGTGGCCGTAGGCGGACATGGCGACGATGGAGCCGGTGATGAGGCCGAGGGTCATGAACGGAAAGCCAAGCAACAGCGAACGGTAGCCGATCTGGTCGATGACTTCGAGCGCGGGCAGGAACGAGATCAGGCTGCTGGGCTTTTTCGCCTTGAGGCGGCCCTCCTGGATCAGGTAAAGCAGGCTGGCGCCGAAGCTGAGCATCAGCGCGGCGTAGCCGGTGAAGATCAGGATGATGTGGGCGATGAGCCATCCTTTGTGCTGGACGAAGGTGGTGAGCAGCACCGGCTGCTGGTCGACGGCGGCCACGAAGGTCAGGAAAAAAACCACTGGGAACACGACGACGCCGGGCGAGGTGGTTTTGTAAATGGCGTAGATGATCATAAAGAACGTCATCGAGAGAAAACCGAGCAGCGACTCGCCGTTGTGGACCGAAGCCCAGACGACCTGGCCGGAGAGGAAAAGCTCAACCAGCGAGACGAAGTGGAAGACCATGCCGAGGCTGGCGGCGTGGAGCGCGATGCGGCTGAACAGGTCGCTGGTGCGGCTGAGCGCGAAGAAAGCATAGGTCAGCCCGATGAAGTAGCAGCCCAGCGCGAAGCGTAGCCAAAGCAATGACATAAGTGTTTGAGACTGAGGGAGTCAGGCGGGCCGGGGCCCGGCTAATTGTTGCGGCGTACAGAACCCCCAGTTCCTTCCACGCATTATATTCTGCACATCGGGCGGGGCGGGGGAAACGGCGGATGTCACTTGGGGGTGTGACGGGGATCACAGGGGAATCCCGGGAGAAAGCAGCTTCCTTATTCGGCTTGGCACCGCAACTTGAGCAAATCACTGCGAAAAGGCAGGGGGTTGTGCTAAGTTGTGGACCCATGTCGGAAGGAGCGCGGAGGCATCCATGCGGCACGCCAGGATTTTGCTGGTTTTGATTTGCGCGACGGCTCTGTTGCCGGCGCAACAGAAGGCGGACGAAGGTCCCACGAACGAGAAGGCGCGGAAAACGTTCCGGGATGCTTTTGAATATGTGCAGCGGCGGATGCCGGGCGCGGCACTGGATGAGTTCAAGAAAGCCGACAAACAAGATGAAGGGCACTGCGTCGCCTGCCAGAAAAACATGATTAAACTGGGAATGGAAATGGGGAAATGGAAAGTAGCGGAGCAGGGGGCGTTGGAATTGGAGGGTGAGGCGCTAGGGCCGAAGGAAGTGTCGATGGCCCGCTACAGGCTGGGCGCCGTGATCTACCAGGAGGCGCTGAACAAGCATAAAGAAGACCTGTTCGAGGCGGCACATCAGGAGTTTGTAAAGGCGCTGCAGGCCGCGCCGAAGTTTCCCAACGCCCTGCTGGACGACGGACGGGCTCTGGCGCACATGAACAAAGACGAAGAAGCCAAGGCGCGCTTCGAGCAAGTTGTGAAAATGTTGCCGGAGGACGCCCCGGACCGGCAGCGGGCGATGAGGTTCATCAGCGAACCGGAACTCGCGCGGGCGCGGATGGCGCCGCCGTTTGCCGTCATCACCGAGGAGGGGCAGCGTTTTTCGATGGATGAACTGGCAGGCAAAGTAGTGCTCATCGACTTTTGGGCCACGTGGTGCGGGCCCTGCCGGGCAGCTTTGCCGCATATGCGGGAGATTGCGAAGAAGTTTCACGGGCAGCCGCTGGTGGTTTTAAGCATCAGCCTTGACGAAGATGAGGAAAAGTGGAAGGCATTCATTGCGAAGAATGAGATGACGTGGCCGCAGTACCGCGATGGCGGCTTTACCGGGCCGATTGCGAAAGCGTTCGGGGTAAGCGCGATTCCCCACACCTTTACCATTGACACCGATGGCGTGCTGCAAGATGAGCACATAGGCGACGCCTCCATCCAGGGCAAGCTGAAAAAGCTGGTGGCGCGGGCGCAGGAGATCCAAGCCAAGACCAAGCCAGCGCAGGGGCAGAACTAGGGGGCTGCACCGCTCGATTCTTGTAGCAGGAGCGCGTCTTACTCGACGCCGAGAGTGGCGAGGGCGTCCTCAAGAGACTGGATGTCGATGACGAGGCGGCGGCCCTGGGTTTTGACGTCTTCGAGTTCGTCGAAGGCGCGGAACAGGCGGAGCTTGGCGGCGCCGTACTGTTCGGGCTCGGTGAGCAGGCGGCCGTGCGTGGAGGCCCAGGCGGAGGCGGCTTTTTCCTGCAGGAAGACGCTGACGGCGAAGGTGAGCTTGCGGTCGGAGGTCACATCGAAGACGAACTCGGTGGCGGGAGCTTCGGGATCGTCGGCGAGGGCGGGACGCTGGCCGACAAAATAGTACTGGTAAACGTAGCCTTGAGCGCCGGCGTAGGTCTTCAGGCGGCGGATAGTCTTGTCGCTCACAAGAGCATTATGCGCTTTGGAAACTCCCTTATGAAGACTATCTGACCTGAGATCGAGAACCTAAAACCGTGAGCGATCGAGCGCACATCCTTTTATCTTCGATGGGGCGGCTTTCCATCGCATCTGTTCCAAGCTAGCTTTACCGCGCTGGGTCGAAAGAATCCTTTCCCGACGAGCGGGCATCGGAATGCGGGATGAAATCTTTCCCCGGCGAAGTTCTGGCCCGGACGAGCGCGCCGGTGGCTGCCTGCGCGGAACAGTCGCGGCCGTGGGTGCTTGCGGCCACGATTCTCGGCTCCAGCATGGCGTTCATCGACAGCACCATCGTCAACGTCGCCCTGCCCGCGCTGCAATCGAGCCTGCACGCGACCGTCGTGGATGTGCAGTGGGTGGTGGAATCGTACGGGCTGTTTCTTTCCGCGCTGATTCTGGTGGGCGGGGCGCTGGGGGATTCGCTGGGGCGGCGCGCCATGTTTTTGGCGGGCGTGGCCGGTTTTGCGCTGGCGTCGGTGGGCTGTGGACTTTCCCCGAGCATCCACAGCTTATTGATCTGGCGCGCAGCGCAGGGGATTGCCGCGGCATTGCTGGTACCCGGAAGCCTGGCGATCATCAGCTCGTGTTTCGACGAGGAGTCGCGCGGCAAGGCGATCGGGACGTGGGCCGGCTTCACCACCATCACCACCGCGCTCGGGCCCGTGCTTGGGGGATGGCTGATCGAACATGTGTCATGGCACTGGATTTTCTTTATTAATGTTCCGTTGGCCGCATTCGCGCTGGTCATATCTCTGGGGCACGTGCCGGAATCGCGCCATGCGAATGCGGCGAAAATCGACTGGCTGGGGGCGGCGATTTCGACGGTCGGTTTGGCTGCGCTGGTGTACGGGTTTCTGGAGTCGTCGATTTACGGTTGGGGGCAGTGGCGCGTGACCGGAAGTTTGATCTTGGGCGTGGCGGCGCTGGCTGGTTTCCTGCTGGCCGAGAAGAAAATAAAGACGACGATGGTGCCGCTGCAGTTGTTTCAAGCCGAGGGCTTCGGCGGCGCGAATCTCTTGACGCTGTTTTTGTATGCGGCGCTGGGAATTTTCTTTTTCCTGTTTCCGCTGAATCTGATTCAGATTCAGAAATATTCAGCGACGGCGACGGGCGCGGCGGCGCTGCCCATGATTCTGCTGATGGCGGGCCTCTCGCGCTGGTCGGGAGGCCTGATCGCCCGCTTCGGCGCGAAGCTTCCCCTGATGGTGGGCCCGCTGATTGCGGCTGCCGCGTTCTCGATGTTTGCCGTGCCGGGCGTGGGCGCGCGTTACTGGAGCGCGTTCTTTCCGGCGTTTGTCGTGCTGGGCCTGGGCATGGCGATCAGCGTCGCGCCGTTGACCACGGTGGTGATGAATTCGGTGGGGCAGGATCGAGCGGGCACGGCGTCGGGCATCAACAATGCCGTGGCGCGAGTGGCAGGCGTGCTGGCAGTCGCGGTGCTGGGCGCGATGATGGCGGCGGCCTATGCGCATTCGCTGCGACGGTCGCTGGCCGGCCTGCATCTGGATGCTGGCATGGTGCAGCAACTGGAGGCGAACGTGGCCAAACTGGGCAGCCTGGATGCGCCGCCGGGCGTGGATGCGCAGACAGGGGCGGCCGTTCGCGCGGCCATCGGCGGCGCGTTCGTATCCGGTTTCCGGCTGATCGTGCTCGTGTGCGCGGGGCTCGCGGTCGCCAGCGCGGTGGTAGCCTGGTGGAAAATTCCTGGGAAGCATGCGGCCGTCGCTGCGCACGTCCCCAGGGCCGCGGCTGACTGACGGCGGTGGTACACTGCAGCCATGCCCACCAAGAAAAAGAAAAAAGCCAGGCAAAAAGCTACGAAATCAGCGAGCGCAAAGCGGCCGAAGAAAGCCTCGCGCAAAAAACCGGCGAAGCGAGCGGCCAAGCCCACGCAGAAAAAGCAGGCTCCCAAGAAGGCGGCGAAACCGACGAGAAAAGCCAGGTCTCCGCGACGTGCGGCGCAACGGCGGGAGTCGTCGTGGGGAAGCACGGGTGCGGTTTCGGGACGGCAGTCTGGCGATTTGGAAGGCTTGTCCCGGGCTGAGCAGGCAGATTCGGAGAGCGTGGACGAATTGGTCGAGGAAGGCAACATCGCCGAGGCCGGCGCGGTGGCGGGCGTGGAAGAAGCCGACGATGAGGACACGAAGGAAGTTCACACCCATGAGCTTCTGGAAGATGATGTGCCTGAGGAGTACGACCAGGATTAGCATATCTCCGCGCGGCTTCAACCTCGTGTCGGAAGTAAATGCTGCACGAGTGAAGACCGCGCGCATGCATCCCTTGGAATAACACGAAGGTCTGCATCCCTCGCGCCCCTATTCGCGAACGCGGGTTCTCGCACGCCGCGCCCCTTCTCCCACGGTTCATCTCCAACCACTAACTCTTTCCCGCAAAATAGCCGATATCTTCCGTATGGTCCCGTTGTGGATGTGGATTCTGCTGGGCGCGATGGGCGCAGCGCTCGCGCTCGAACAGCTTTACGTTTTTCAGGTGAGGCGGGAGTCGAGGAAACGCGACGAGCTGTTCCAGATCGTCACCGAGAACGCGGCCGACATGATTGCGCTGGTCGACGTGAAGGGGCATCGCCTGTACAACAGCCCGGCGTACAAGCGCATTCTCGGCTACAGCCCGGAAGAGTTAAGCGAGACGTCGGCGTTCGAGCAAATCCATCCCGATGACCGCTTCCGGGTGCTGGAGGCGGCGCGGGAGGCGAAGGCGACGGGCGTGGGCCGCAAGCTCGAGTACCGCATCCGGCACAAGGACGGGACGTGGCGGGTGCTGGAGTCGGTGGCGGGAACCATTCGCGACGGCAACGGCGACGTGAGCAAACTGGTGATCGTGAACCGCGACGTCACCGAGCGCAAGCGGGCAGAAGAGCGGGCCGAGCACAACTCGTTCCACGACCTGCTGACGGGCTTGCCGAACCGGCAATTGTTTCTGGACCGGCTGCAGCATGCCGTGAGCCGGGCGCAGCGCGACGAAACCCGGCGCTTCGCGGTGCTGTTCATCGACCTGGACGGCTTCAAAAGCTACAACCACACCATGGGACAGGGCGCGGGCGACCAGATCCTGGTGGAAATGGGGCGGCGGCTGGGCGCATGCCTGCGCGAGCCGGATACGCTGGCGCGGCCGCAGGAAGAGGCGGGCAGAAATGCTTTGCTGTCACGCATGGGCGGGGATGAGTTCACCGTGCTGCTGGAAGTGGTGAGCGATCCGAGCGATGCCATGCGCGTGGCGCAGCGCCTGCTGTCGGGCGTGACGGCGCTGTTTCTGGTGGAGGGGCGCGAGGTGCGGACCTCGGCCAGCATTGGAATCGCGTTGAGCGGGGCGGCGCCCGAGCGCGCCGAGGATTTGCTGCAGGACGCGGAGTCGGCCATGCGGAGGGCGAAGGCGCTGGGCGGCAACCGCTGCGAAGTGTTCGATGAAGCCTCGCACACGCAGGCCGTGACCCGGCTGAAGCTGGAGAGCGAATTGCGCGAGGCCCACGCGGGACGCCAGTTCCGGCTGCTCTACCAGCCGATCGTGCAACTGGAGGCTTCGGAAATTATGGGCTTCGAAGCGTTACTGCGCTGGCAGCATCCGGTGCAGGGATTAATCTCGCCGCACAAATTCCTCGCTGCCGCCGAAGACGCCGGCCTGCTGATCTCCGCCGGCCAGTGGGCGATCCAGGAGGCGTGCCGGCAGCTCAAAGCATGGGAGCTGCAGTTTCCCGCGGCCACGACCGCCGGAATCAGCGTGAATGTGTCGGCGCGGCAACTCGCGGATGACCGCTTCATGCAGGGCGTAGAGCGCACCTTGTGGGAAACGGGCGTGGCGCCGCAGCGGCTGCAGCTGGAGGTGACGGAAGCCGCTGTGGCTGCGAATCCCAAAGTCAGCGAGAGCGTGATTCCGCAGCTGAAGCAGCTGCGCGTGGGCGTGGTGCTGGATGATTTCGGCACCAGCCCTTGTTCACTGCTGGCGCTGCAGCAGGTGCCGACCGACACGCTGAAGATCGACCGCTCGCTGGTGAGCGCCATGATGGCGGACCGCGGCGCTTGCGAGACGATCGAGCTGATCATCCTGCTGGCGCACAAGCTGAAGCGCAAGATTATCGCCGAGGGAATTGAATCGGCGAGGCAGCGCGAGCGGCTGCGCGAGCTGGGCTGCGACTACGGGCAGGGACACTCGATTTCGGAACCCATCGATGCCAAGGCCGCCGGCGAGTGGCTGGCGCGGCAGAATCCGCGGCCGCAGGCGAATGGAGCGCGGGCGCGCTGACGCGGCGCGAGCGCCCTCTGCTCAACCCGCGATTTTGGCCTCGCGCAACTGCTTCACCGCGGTCTCGGAACTCACCGGCGAATAATAAACTTCCTTAAACGTATAAGAACGGGCCTTCGAAGCCAGCACCGGCATGATCTCGATGTGCCAGTGATAGTCCTCGTCGATGGTCTTCCAGTAGCCCAGCCGCTGCGAAGGATGAAGGCTGTTGGGCGAGGTGTGCAGCACGAGATGGAAACCTTCGGTGAGCGCGGTGATGCGCTGCAGCGTCCGCCGCAATAGCGCGGCGAGGTGCACGCGCAGGCCGGGGCGCGACAGTCCGGTGCGCTCAAATGAAGCTTCGTGATTGCGGGGAACGATCCAGGTCTCGTAGGGCACGCGCGGGGCGTAGGGGCCGATGGCGACGTAGTCGCCGTGAGCCTCGATGACGCGGGCCGCCTGGCGCTCCTCCTGAGCCAGAATGTCGCAGAAGACGCAGCGCTCCTTGGAGGTGAAATACTCGCGGCCGGCGCGCAGCTCGTACAGCACACGCCGCGGCACAAACACGGTGGCCGTCAGCTGGGTGATGGGGTGATGAAATTCCTGACCGGAGTGAGGGCCGTAATCCTTGAACAGGCTGACGTACTTGATCCGCGAATCGCGCTTGAGGTCGAGTATGCGCTCGGCGGCCAGGCGAAGAAACTGGCCGATCTCATCGTCGCTGGCGTGCCAGAGCTGGCGCTCGTGGCTGGGATTTTCGACCAGCACCTCGTGCGCGCCGACCGAGCCCATGCGGTCGTAGATGCCGTCGCCGCGGCGGTCGGGCTCGCCCTCAATGTGATAAAGGGGATTGGGGTGGACCATGGAGCGGGCGGACCATCCGCCGGCCGAGGGCATGGCGGCGATGACCTGGGTGGCGTCGGGCGAATCGGGGCAGAAGCGGCAACCGCTGGGCGGGCGGGGAACGGTTTCGACGCGGTCGTCGCCGGTCATGACCCAGGAGCGGGTGATGGGATCTTTGCGGAGTTCCATGCATTAGGTAACCATGGGCGCGAAAGCGAGTCAAGCGGCGGGCAATGGCTTGCCGGCAGAGGCACGAGGATACGACCTTACGGTGGAAAATGCACAGAGCGGAACTTGCTATAATCCGCGCCAAGCCCAAGTGTTGATGACTGAGCCGTCCACTCCGCTGATGCGGCAGTATGCCGCGGTCAAAAAAGAACATCCCACCGCACTCTTGTTTTTCCGCCTGGGCGATTTCTACGAGCTGTTCTTCGACGACGCCGTCGTCGCCGCCAAGGAACTGCAGATCACGCTGACCTCGCGCAACAAGGAAAAAGGCATGGCGGTGCCGATGTGCGGGGTGCCGCATCACGCGGCCGAGGGCTACATCGGCAAGCTGATCCGCAAGGGTTTCAAGGTCGCCATCTGCGAGCAGATGGAAGACCCGCGGCTGGCAAAAAAACTGGTGCGGCGCGAGGTGACACGGGTGGTGACGCCGGGAACGGCCGCGGATTCCCTGCTGGGCTCGGAAGAAAATAATTTTCTGGCCGCGCTGGCCGAGGTTGGCGACCGCGTGGGATTTGCCGCGCTGGATTTATCGACGGGAGAATTTCGCGCCACCGAATTCGCGGGGCCGGAAGCGATGCGGCGGGTGCAGGACGAGCTCGAGCAGCTGCGGCCGAAAGAATTGCTTTATGGCTCGGCCGCGCCGCTGTTTGAGAAAGCGGGCAAGCAGCAAGGCCCGCGTGAGCAGCAGGTCTCGCGTGGGGACGGCCGCCCGGGCCGTCCGTCCGGGCACAGCCCGGCAGCCGCCTGGGCCGAGACCCCGCTCGACGACTGGATCTTCGCCCCCGACCACGCCCTGCCCCTGCTCGAAAATCATTTTGGCGTGTTGTCGCTCGAAGGCTTCGGCCTGGCGGGGCGCGCGGCGGCGGCGAGCGCGGCGGGCGCCATCCTTTATTATGTGCGCTCGAACCAGCGCGGGTCGCTCGACCACGTGGACCGCATCGGCTGGTACGAGCGGCAGAACTGCCTGGTGCTGGACGCGGTGACGGTGCGGAATCTGGAGTTGATCGAGCCGCTGTTTGCCGGCACAGACGCGGGCGTCACGTTATTTCGCTCGATGGATCATGCCGTGACGCCCATGGGCAAGCGCCTGCTGCGGGCGTGGCTGCTGCGGCCGTCGCTCGACCTGGGGGAGATCCACGCGCGGCTCGACGCGGTCGAAGCCGGCGTGAAAGACACGATCGCGCGCGAGGAATTGCGGCGCGCGCTCGACGGCGTGCTTGATCTGGAGCGGCTGCTGAGCCGGGTCACGCTCGAAACCGCCAACCCGCGGGATGTGCTGGCCCTCGGGGCGTCGCTGGGGAAGATTCCAGCGGTGAAGGCCGCGGCGGCGCAGTTGAAGGCGGAGCGGCTCAAGATTCTGGACGGTTCCCTTGACGAGCTGGCCGACCTGCGCGAGCGCATCGAGAAGACGATCGTTCCCGAGCCGCCGCTCAGTTTTGCCGATGGCGGCGTGATCGCCGCGGGCAACGATCGCGATCTCGACGAGCTGCGCGAGCTCTCCCGCAATAGCAAGCAGTTCCTGGCGCAAATTGAGCAACGCGAGCGCGGCCGCACCGGCATCGCCTCGCTGAAGGTAAAATTCAACTCTATTTTCGGTTATTACCTTGAGGTTTCGAAGGCCAACCTGCACCTGGCGCCGCCCGACTACGAGCGCAAGCAGACGCTGGTGAATGCGGAGCGCTTCACCACGCCCGAGCTGAAAGAGTACGAAGCCAAGATTCTGGATGCGCAGGAGAAGATGGTCGAGATCGAGCGGCGGATGTTTGCCGAGCTGCGCGCGGCGATCGCGGCCGAAGCCAGGCGCATCCGGCAGACCGCGCTCGCGCTGGCGGAAGTGGATGTGCTCGCGTCGCTGGCGCATATCGCGGCGCTACGCAATTATTGCCGTCCGCAATTTGTGGACGATCCGGCCGCAGCAGTGGTGGACCGCGGGCAGGGAGCAGAGTGTGAGAGCGGTGTGCTCGAAATCACGCAGGGGCGGCATCCTGTGATCGAGCGGCAGGAGATGGCCGCGGATCCCGGCGGCGCGCGTTTTGTGCCGAACGATCTTCACCTGAACTCGACCACGCACAACATTCTGCTGTTGACCGGGCCGAACATGGGCGGCAAGTCGACGTATCTGCGGCAGACAGCGCTGATCGTGATCCTGGCGCAGATGGGCTCGTTCGTGCCGGCGCGGGCGGCGCGGCTGAGCGTGGTCGACCGCGTGTTCACCCGCATTGGCGCGAGCGACAACCTGGCGCGCGGGCGCTCGACCTTCATGGTCGAGATGACCGAGACGGCCGCGATTTTGCATACGGCGACGGCGCGGTCGCTGATCCTGCTGGATGAAGTTGGCCGCGGGACGTCCACTTACGACGGGTTGGCGATTGCCTGGGCCGCGGTCGAGTATCTGCACACGCGCGTGCGGGCGAAGACTTTATTCGCCACGCATTATTTCGAGCTGACGGAACTGGCCGAGCAGCTCGCCGGCGTAAAAAACTATCACGTGTCGGTAAAAGAGACGGGGAGAGGCATTGTGTTCCTCCGCAAGGTCGAGCCGGGCGCGGCCGACCGCAGCTACGGCATCGAAGTCGCGAAGCTCGCGGGCCTGCCGCACGATGTGATCACGCGCGCTCGCGAAGTATTGATCGAGCACGAGTTCGCCGAGCAGCAGGCGACCGCGCATCTTTCGCCGGGAGCCACGCCGCCGGCGGCGCAGTTGACCATCTTCACGCCGCTGTCGCAGCCGGTGCTCGAGAAACTGCGCGAAGTGGATTTGAACCGGCTCACGCCGCTCGAGGCGCTGAATCTGCTGGCGGAGTTGAAGAGGCAGATCGAATGAAGGCCAGCGGCGTCGGCCAGCTCCTCATTGTCGGCTTCAGCGGCGCCGAGATGTCGCCGCGCCTGGCCTCCCTGCTCCAGCGCATCCAGCCGGCAGGCGTGATCCTGTTTGCCCGCAACATCAAGTCGCCGGAGCAGACCTGGCGGCTGGTGCGAGATTGCCAGAAGTGCGTTCGGACGCCCCTGTTCACCTGCATCGACCTGGAAGGCGGCACCGTCGACCGCTTCCGCGACGTGCTCGGGCCGACTCCGTCGGCCTCCGAGGTGTTCGCGACCGGCTCGCGCCAGCTTTTTCGACGCCACGGCGAAATGATTGGCCAGAACTGCCGCGCGCTGGGATTCAACGTCGACTTCGCGCCCGTGCTCGATCTCGCGTTTCCAGCGTCGCGCGAAGTGTTGAGCTCGCGCGTGGTCTCGACCGATCCCGGCGAAACTGCCGACTATGCCCGAGCCTTCCTGAGTGGCTTGCGGCGCGCCGGCGTCCTCGGCTGCGGCAAGCACTTTCCCGGCCTTGGCGAGGGCACGCTCGACAGCCATCGCGAGCTGCCGGTGATCGACAAGCCGCTGAAGAAACTGCTGGCGCAGGATCTCGCGCCCTACCGCGCGTTGCGCGCGCAGATGGCGATGGTGATGGTGGCGCATGCGGCGTATCCGCAGGTCACGAAGGATCGCACGCCGGCGTCGCTATCGAAGATGTGGATTGCGGACATCTTGCGCAAGCGGATTGGCTACCGGAACCTGATCGTGTCTGATGATCTCGAGATGGGCGGCGTGCTGGCGGCCGCGCCGTTGGGCGAGGCTGCAGTGCAGCACTTTCGCGCCGGCGGCGATTTGTGCCTGGTGTGCCATCACGAAGCGCATGCGCTCGACGCTTTTGAGGCGCTGGAGCGTGAAGTCGAGCGCGATGCGAGGTTTGGCCGCCGCGCGGACCATGCGGCCAAGCGTGTGCTCGCTTTCAAGAAAAAGTGGGCGAGCACGCTGCGCCCCGGAAAAGCGCCCACAAAATCGACCGTGGAGAAACTTTCGCGCCAGCTGTGGGAATTCGGCGAGCAGGTGCGTCTGGAAGCACTTTCGTGATCGGCAACCGGCTATCGTCCTGAGGCGCGTTCTTCGCCGCCCTAGGACCTGTTGCAACGGCGGGCGGCGTGCGCCTCGCGGGAATTGCACAGGTCCTCGCTGCGCTCAGGATGACAAGCTTGAGAACGCAAAATGATCGTAGCCGGAGTGATGAGCGGAACTTCCGCCGACGGCATCAACGTCGCGCTGGTGCGAGTGGAAAGCTTTGGCCAAGGAGGATCGCGCGACCGGGCAGGCACGACTTCGGCGGCACGCGCACAAAAGGGGCCGCGCCACATCGAACTTCTCGGCCACGCTGAATTTCCCTATGCAAAACAAATCCGCGCCGCCGTTTTAGCTGCTATGAATGCGCCGAGCGCGAGCGTTGCCGACTTGGCGCGCCTGAATTTCCTGTTGGGCGAACTTTATGCCGATGCGGTGCTGGCTACGCAGAAGCGATTCCGAATCGAGGCGGAACTTGTCGGTTGCCATGGGCAGACGATCTACCACCAGGGCGAGCCGCAGAAGTTTCTCGGGCGCAAGATCGCGACCACGTGGCAAACGGGCGAAGGCGCGGTCATCGCGGAGCGCGTGGGCGTTCCGGTGGTTTCTGACTTTCGTCCCGCCGACATGGCGGCCGGGGGCAAGGGAGCGCCACTGGTTCCCTTCCTCGACTTCATGCTTTTTCGCGACCAGCGCGTGGGAAGAATCGTGCAGAATATCGGCGGCATCGCCAACCTGACGGCGATTCCAGCGGGAAGTGCGGCGGACGATTTGATGGCCTTCGACACCGGGCCGGGCAACATGGTGATCGACGCGGTGACCGAGAAGCTTTTCGGCAAGCCGTTCGATCGCGGGGGAAGGATTGCCGCGTCGGGAAAGGCAATGGAGCCCATCCTTGTGGGCGTTCTCAAGCAGAAGTTTTTTCGCATGCCGCCACCGAAAACCGCGGGGCGCGAGGAATTCGGCGGCGCCTTCGTACAGAGGTTGCTGAACAGTTGCGGACGCTGCCGCAGGCAGGATGCGGTTGCCACTGCGACCGCACTCACCGCGCGCTCGATCGGCGAGGCGGTCGAGCGCTTTGTTTTGTCCGCCAGGAGGGCGAGCAAGTATGGAGAGATGATTCTGTCGGGCGGCGGCGCTCAAAATGCAACCCTGGTTGCCATGCTGCGCCGGGAACTGGGGCGCCTGGGAGTGCGACTGCGGTTCTCCAACGAACTGGGACTGCCGTCGGCGGCGAAAGAAGCGGCAGCCTTCGCGCTGCTTGCCTACGAGACCTGGCATCGACGCCCGTCTAATATTCCTTCGGCGACCGGCGCCGCAAAGGCGGCCGTGCTTGGTAAGATTTCTTATCCCTGAAACGAAACCATGCCGATTTACGTTGCCATGTTGCGCGGCATCAACGTGGGGCCGCATAAGCGGATGAAGATGGAGAAACTGCGCCAGGCGTTTGAAGCGCTCGGCTTTCATAAGGTGACGACGTACATTCAGAGCGGCAACGTGGTATTTGAATCCGGGAAAGCTTCGCCGACCGCCCTCAGCAAGAAGATCGAAGCCAGAATTGTGGATGATTTCGGTTTCGCCGCTCCCGTCATCTGCCGCACAGCCGAGCAAATGAGCGCGGCCGTGGCCAACAATCCGCTTCTCAAACAGCGCGGGATCGATCCCGAAAAACTGCACGTGATGTTTCTTGCCGAGGCCGCGCCTTCTAGGGCGCTGGCCGAACTGGCGAAGCTTCCCAAGCCGCCGGAGCAACTGCACTGCGATGGCCAGCAAGTCTACCTCTACCTGCCGAACGGCGTGTCGCAAAGTTTTCTCATGAAACTTCCGCCGGAGCGCATCTTGCCCGTGACGCACACTACGCGCAACTGGAAAACTGTTCAGCAACTTTGGCAGATGTGCGAGGACTACCGGGGATGAAGCGACTCCGGCTTTTCCCCGCCGTGCTCGCCCTGGCCGCCTCGCTTTCGTGCGCGAGCAAGCCCGATGCCAACACGCTGGTCATGCTCATCGAATCGAGCCCGACGAATCTCGATCCGCGGATCGGGGTGGACGCACAATCGGAGCGCATTGACAGCTTGATTTTCGACGATCTGCTGACGCGTGGCGATCATCTCGATGTCGCGCCCGGGCTGGCCGAGCGCTGGGAGGTTCCGGACCCGCTCACGTTCATTTTTCATTTACGCCGCGGCGTGCGCTTTCACGACGGGCGGCCGCTGACGGCGCGCGACGTGAAGTGGACCTTTGACTCGCTGCTGTCGGGAAAAATCATCAGCACTAAAAGAGCGACCTTCCGCTTCGTCGACCGCATCGAGACGCCCGACGATGTGACCGTGATCTTCCGCATGAAGGAGCCCGACGCGGCGCTGTTGTGGAACGTATCGGACATGGCCATCGGTATCGTTGCCGAAGGCAGCGGGAATGAAATGACCACGCACCCGGTGGGATCGGGGCCATTCCGATTTGTGAGCGCCGAGACCGACAAGGAAGTGCTGCTTGAGCGCAACGAAGACTACTGGGGAGCAAAGCCCAAGCTGGCGCGGGTGCGATTCGCAGTGGTGCCGGATGCGACCACTGAGGCGCTGGAGCTGCGCAAGCAGAGCGGCGACATGTCGATCAACTCGCTCACCCTGGACACGGTGGCGACGCTCGAACGCGAGCCTTACCTGCAGGTGGAGCATGCGCCCGGCACCGAGATTCAATATCTCGGGTTCAACCTGCGCGATCCGATTTTGAAGGATGTGCGAGTGCGCCAGGCCATCGCCTGCGCGCTCGACTTCGGCCCCATGATCCAGTATCTGTGGCATGGGTGGGCGCGGCCGGCGCGCAGCGTGTTGCCGCCGCAAAGCTGGGCGTACAACGGCGACGTGGCGCAGTATGCGCACGATCCGGCGCGGGCGCGGGCCTTGCTCGACGCGTCCGGCTATCCGGAGATCAACGGCGTGCGCTTTCATCTCACTATGAAGACGTCGACGGTGGAGAGCACGCGGCTGATGGTTGCGGTGATGCAACAGCAGCTGCGCGAGGTGGGCATCGCGCTGGACATCCGCAGCTTCGAGTCGGCGACTTTTCTGGCCGACGTGAGCCGCGGCGCTTTCCAGATGTACGGGCTGCGCTGGGTCGGCGGCAACCAGGACCCGGACATTTTCTACGTGTTCCACTCCTCGCGGTTCCCGCCCAATGGCAGCAATCGCGGGCACTACTCGAACCCGCGAGTGGACGCATTGATCGACCAGGCACGGCGCGAGGTGGATCCCGCGATCCGCAAGCCGCTCTATGCTGAAGTGCAGCGCATCCTGGCCGAAGAGCTGCCCTATGTCAACATGTGGTATCTCGACACGGTGCTGGTGCACAACAAGCGCGTGCGCAACGTGACGCTGAATCCCGCCGGAAATTACGACTTCCTGCGCACGGCGGAGCTGGCGCCGTAGGCAGCATTGATACGTGATGCGCTAGCAACTGGGCGCGGTCCTGTAATTCACGCATTGCGATTTCTGCCCCCCCACGTACCACAGCGCCGACATATCCGCCTGGTTGGCGAAAGCGGTGAACCAGAAGATATAGCCGGAGTCGCCGAAATTGATTTGCTCGCCGAAGCCGAACTGGTCCGCCCAGTCCTTGGGATTGCAGGTAGTGCCGTGATAGAGGACGGCGTTAAACGTATAGGTGCCGGGATGTCCCACGGTGACGTCCACGGCCTGATAGCGATTCTTGCCCTCGCGATACCAACATCCTTTGAAATTCGCATTGGGCCCGCTGGCCGGGATCGCCGCGTTCAGCGGGACTGCGGCGGCGACCGAATCGGCCTGAAACGGAACCGGGGTTACGGGAACGACCGAAACGCTTGTGCCCGCCATGGAAGCGTCGGATTGCGCGCGTACGCTTACCGAGTGAGCTTCGGACACATTTTTGGCGGAGACAGTCGCGGTGGCGGAAGTCTGGCCGGTCGCGACTTCGAGACTGGTCGGAAGGTCGACGATATCCGGCTCAGAGGCCGTCAGCGGAATGTTCACCCCGCCTTCCGGCGCAGGTTGAGCCAGCGTCACAGTCACGGCAAACTGCGAGCCCGCGCTCACGCTGGGCGTCGAGACGCGGAGCGACGACAGGGCGGGCGCGGAGCTGGTCGCAGCGGTGGCTGAGGTCGACTTCATGGCGAAGGCGTGGGAGGCCGGCGCGGTATTAGAACTTCCTGATTGCGCGCCGCAGCCGGCCAGCGCAAGTAGCCCGGCGAGGCCCAGGGTCGCGAAAACGAACGTGCGGCTGGATGTTCCATCGATAAAAATTCTCATGCCCTACATATCGCACCGCGGCGGAATTGCCAACAGAGCTTAGAAGCTCGACAACTGCCGGAAGCCAAAGGGCTGCCTACCCATGCGTGTGTGGCTTGGCGGGTTGGGGTCAGCGAAATTGTTTCGCAACGCCGGCTTTGCGGCGCATAATCGAATTGACAATCGTTTCGCGGAGTGCGCCGTGAATAGTCCTTGGCCCGGATGGTCGCGCGTGCTTTGCAGCTGGCTGCTGCTTTCGGCGGCGGCGAGTCACGCATCGGGCCAACAGCCGCCCGTCGACGTCCCGCCGAAATTCACACGCGACATGGAGACCGCGGCGCAACTGCGCCCGCAACTTCTGGCGCAAAGTGTTGCAGCGGCCGGGCGGTACACGATCGGCAGCCTGGTTTTGCAGAGGCTGGCGGGGCAGATTGCGAAATCGAGTTCGACATTTTCCTGGCAGATTCGCATCGTGGAGGACGGCGCACTGAATGCATACGCTTCTCCGGACGGCACGGTGTACGTGGAAAGTGGGTTAGCGAATCTGGCGGGAGAAAGCACGGGCTTGTGGGCCGCGATTGTGTCGCACGAAATGGCGCACGTTTTGCGGCGCGACTGGGCGCGGCGATACTTGTTTCAAAAGTCGCTCGAGGGGAGCAGCGCCACCATCGTGTTGGATGAGCCCGGCCTTCCCTCGGGATCGTGGACGGACGCACAAAAAGGATCGGCGGACCTGGCCCGTTTTTGCCGCGAAATGGAAATCGAAGCCGACCGCGCCGGGCTGCAGCTGATGGCGCGCGCGGGATACCATCCCGACTTCACTCCCGCCCTGCATCATCTGCTGCACGCGCAATCGGGAACAAGTTCGAAGTCACTCTATGCCATGCATCCCTGCTGGCAGGAACGCGATAAGGAACTGGGCCGAGCGTACCTTGAGGCGCGCACGGAATTTGAGCGCCTGTGGCCGGAGTGGTACGCGTCGCCGGGAGGCAACCCGCCGGTGGTGGTCTTTGCCGAGGAGCCGACGATCAAAAAGGTGGACGGGACCGCATGGCAGCTCCAGATTCCCATGCGTTGCCAGAATCTCGCGGGCGCGGTCGAAGTCGTACTGCGCGTGCGCACGTCAGCCTTGCATGCTGCGCGCAGCGAAGAGCGCGAGCGTAGGGACTCGTCGGCTGGAGAATCCGGCACAGCCTCTGATAAAGAAGTCCGGCAGCTCACCGGATGCACGTCGCCCCGCACCACCGTAACGTTCACGCTTGGGGATGTGCGGCTCCCGTCGAAAGCATCCGCGGAATGGACGGGCATCTATGTGCTCGATGCGTGGGGCGCGGTGCTGGCGCGCGCAGAAGTGCCCAGGCGCCCGCGATAAGTGGGGAGTCAGGTCGTGGGCTGTTTTGAATTTTGCAACTTCTGCCGCGTGCATCAGACTTTGCGCGTAACCCCTGCGATGGAAGCGTGCCTTGCAAATCACGTTTGGAGTTTGGAAGAACTGGTGGGACTATTGGAACGCAGGTCAGACGGAGTGGCGGCTTGAAACGGGCAGCGTTGGCTATAGCAGGGATTCTCGCCGGAGTTTTATTTGCGGCTGGTGCTGGTACAGGAATCAGCGTTCTTGTGACGCATACCTACTGGTCAGCAAAGTATACGATTACTGTAACCTTGGTCGCTCTCTTGATCGCCTACCTCAGCTTCCGCATGGCTCGGCGTGCGATTACCGGGGGAAGATCAAAAATTAAGCCGTGAAATTCAGAACAGCCCACTCCCGGGAATCCGTGTGGCCGGGGACTGCCGCTCTGCGTGGTACCATCGAAGTTCTGCGCCTGGAGCGGCAAGGCAACGCCGGTTTGGGCCACTGTTTATGCGTATTCTTTTTATCGGTGATATTTTCGGGCGGCCCGGCCGCACCATCGTGAAAGACCGCCTGCCCGCAATTGTGCGCGATCACGCCATCGATCTGGTGATCGCCAACGGCGAAAACTCGGCGGCGGGATTCGGCATCACGCCGGCGCTGGCGGAAGAGCTGTTCGACCTGAATATCGACGTCATCACCACCGGCAACCACGTGTGGGACAAGCGCGAGATCATCGATTATTTCCAGATGGTCGAGGGCAATGGCCGCGGCCCGCAGCGCAGAGTCTTGCGTCCCGCCAACTATCCCGAAGACATGCCCGGTTGGGGACTCTACCAGGGACACAAGGGCAAGACGCCTTACGCCGTGATCAATCTGCAAGGACGCGTGTTCATGGCGTCGAATGACGATCCGTTTCGGGTGGCGGATGCGCTGCTGAAAAAGACTGAGGCCAAGATCGTGTTTGTCGACTTCCATGCGGAAGCGACTTCGGAAAAGGTTTCTCTCGGGTGGTACCTCGACGGGCGCGTGACCGCGGTGGTGGGCACGCATACCCACGTGCCCACGGCCGACGAGCGCGTGCTTCCCGGCGGAACAGCCTACATCACCGACGTGGGCATGACCGGGCCTTACGATGGCGTGATCGGCGTGAAGAAGGAACTGGTGGTGGGGCGGTTTCTGAACGGCATGCCGGTGCGCTTTGAGCCGGCCACAGGCGACGTACGTCTGTGCGCGGTTATCGTGGAATGCGACGACAAGACGGGCAAGGCATCGCGCATTGAGCGGCTGATGCTTTCTTGAAGGGAAATGCAAGAAACCGTTCGCGGGCCGTTCTCCGACAGGGCCGATGCGACTAGTAAGCACTGAAGTACCTGGCACTCCTAGGTCGGCCGGTGGCTCGATCTGCGGGTTAAAATGTAAGCCAATGCGGCACGCGTCGTTCCTCCTAACAATTCTGCTGGCGATGATGAGCGGCCTGGCCTTTGCCGGAGCCGACAAGGAGAGTGTGCCCGCGATCGTCTCGTGCGGCAACGGCGTACCCGGTGGGATTGACTGCGCTCCCACCAAAAATGATTTGAAGCAGGCGCGGCTGGCCTACGCTCACGGCGTTAAGTTGCAGGAGCGCCAGCAGGTGCAGGAGGCGTACGAGCAGTTTGACGCGGCGGTGCGGCTGGCGCCGCACGATCCCATGTTTTTTTCGGCGCGGGAGATGGTGAAGTCGCAGCTGGTCTACCAGCACACGCAGCGCGGGGATTCCCTGCTGGCGGATTCGCGGCGCGAGCTGGCGGCGGCGGAGTTCAAGGCGGCGCTCGAGCTCGATCCCGACAATGCCTACGACCAGGAGCGGCTGGCGGATGCCGCGGGCCGTCCTGCTTCCAAAGCTGCGGGCACTTCCCTGCAGCTCGAAGATTCTGCCGAGGTTCAGCTGCAACCGAAGACCGAGCGCGCCACGTTTCACTACAAAGGCGATGTCCGCGGGCTGTTCAGCGAATTGGATCAGGCGTTCGGAGTGAGGACGCAGTTTGATGACTCGGTCGCCGCAAAAAACGTGCGCTTTTACGTGGACGATGTCGACTTTTTCACGGCGCTGCGCCTGGCCTGCCGAGTGAGCAAGACGATGTGGGCGGTCCTGGATGCGCATGAGTTGCTCATCGCCGCCGACAGCACGGAAAATCACAAACAATTTGACCGCATGTCGCTGGCCACGCTCACCGTGCCTGGCGCGACGACGCTGCAGCAATCCACCGAGATGGTCACCGCGCTGCGCAATGTCTGTGACTTTCAGAAAGTCAGCACCGGGCAAACCGGCATCGTGGAGATTCGCGCTCCGCAAGCAACCTTAGCGGCCTGCTCGAAATTGCTGCGCCAGTTCTCCGACGAGCAGCCCGAAGTGATGCTCGACGTAGATGTTTTCCAGGTCAGCCACAACTTCATGCGCGAGATCGGGATGCATGTCCCCGACACTTTCAACCTGTACAACATTCCCGCCGTCGCGTTGGCGGGGCTGGGCGGGCAAAGCATCACATCGCTGATCAACCAGTTGATTTCTTCCGGTGGCATCAACGCGGCGGGCAGTTCGGCGCTGTCAGGCTTGCTGGCGCAGCTGCAGGGGCAATCGAACTCGATTTTCAGCCAGCCGCTGGCGACGTTCGGAGGCGGCCTGACGTTTGAAGGGCTAAGCCTGGATCACCTGACGGCAACCTTGTCGCTGAATGAATCCTGGGCCCGCAGCTTGAGCCATGTTTCGCTGCGCGCCGGCCAGGGCAAAGACGCGACGCTTCATATTGGCGAGCGCTATCCGATTCTGAACGCTTCCTACGCGCCGATTTACAACTCGCCGCAAATTTCCGCGGTGCTCGGCAATCAAAGTTACGTACCGCCGTTTCCTTCGGTGAGTTATGAAGATCTTGGCCTGAGCCTGAAGGCGAAGCCTATGATTCACGGCAACGGCGAAGTCAGCATGACGCTGGAGATGCAAGTGCGCTCGCTCACCGGGCAAAGCGCGAACGGCGTGCCGGTCATCTCCAACCAGGAATATAAGGGCAGCATTCGGTTAAGAGATGGCGAAGGCTCGGTGCTGGCGGGAGAAATTACGACCAACGATCAGCGGGCGATTGCAGGAATCCCCGCGGTTTCTGAAATTCCCGGCATCAACCAGATCACCGCCGACACCACACGCACCAAAGAGTACGACGAACTTCTGATCGTGATGACCCCGCACATCGTGGCCAACCGCGGCCTCCACACCGACGAGATCTGGGTGAGCGAGAAGTAAGTCCGCTCACTTCCCCTGCTTGGCAGCGAAAGTAACCAGCGCCTTGAGCACTTCGACGGGTGTGCCACCCACGTTGCCGATGCTGCGTCCGTTGATAAAGAGCGTGGGCGTGCCGCCGACGTTGACCGTCTTACCCAGCGCGAGCGAGGCATCGATGTGCGCCTTAGTTGCCGGCGAGGTCACGCAAGCGGCAAGCTCCGAGCCTTTGGCGCCGGCTTCGGTGGCGAGCGCGGTCAGCTTCTCATCGGCATTCTCCGCCGTGATCTCCGCCTGGTTCTCGTAGGTCGTCTTGATGAACTTCCAGAAAGCATCGTTGGAAGCGCGGCCAACGCAATCGGCATACGCTGCACCCTTGGCTGCCCAGTTGTGCATTTCCAGGGGAAAGTTTTGAAAGACAAAGCGCGCATTGGGCTCGGCGGCAATCAAGGATTCAATCGCAGGCTGCGCCGCCTTGCAGGCTGGGCATTGAAGATCGCCGAATTCCACGATCAGGACCGGGGCATCTTTGGGGCCGCGGGCCGGGCCGTTGACACCTTTTTCCAAGGCCGCGCGGGCGGGCTCGAAGGGTTTGGCGCCGAAGGGGATGATTTCGCCCACCACTGCGTGGGTGCCGTCGGCGGCGACGTAGAAGCGGCTCAACTGCTGGCCTTGCGGGTTGGCCAGGACGACATCGACTTCGGCGAGGCCGGGCGCGAGCGCGGGCTTGATGCTGGAAATTTTCCAGCTGACTTCGGGCTCATAGCCAAAGGTCTGCTGCATGAAAGACTCGACGGTGGCTTCGGAGGGAAGCGCGACTGCGGGTGCGGCCGGCGCTTTCTCGGCAGGCTTGGCCGTGGTTTGAGCCGCCGCAAAGGATCCGGCCAGACCAATCAGAAGAAGCAGGTTCACAGAAATGCGCATGAGTTCCTTTCCAGTAAGACTTTTCGGCATTCGACGGCTGCGCCGACACGAGCAGAACATGTTTGCAGCGCTTAGGCGAAGCACCCGCAGCCGCCATTAAAAAAGATAAAGTCTATTTTCGCATTGAATTGAAATTGCCGCACGCGGCGCAGGCTAGACCTCGCACTTGGCCGCGATGGGAAAGCGGCGGCCGTAGCCAAAGGCCTTGGCTGAAATCTTGATGCCCGGGGCAGCTTGCTGGCGCTTGTATTCCGCGCGGTCCACCATGCTGAGAACGCGGCGCACCAGTTCCAGATCGAAGTGATGGTCGGCGGCAATCTGCGCGGCAGAACGCGAGCCTTCCACGTAATCTTCGAGTATGGCGTCCAGAATTTCGTAGGGCGGAAGCGAGTCGCTGTCTTTCTGGTCTGGCCGCAACTCGGCGGAGGGCGGCTTGTCGAGGGTAGCCTGCGGAATGACGGCGCGCTGCGCGTTTACATAATGGCTGAGGCGATAGACCATTGTCTTCGGGACGTCGGAGATGACCGCCAGGCCGCCGACCATATCGCCGTAGAGGGTGCAGTAGCCAACGCCAAGCTCGCTTTTGTTTCCGGTCGAGAGCACGATCGCGCCGAACTTGTTGGATAGCGCCATGAGCAACGTGCCGCGGGCCCGCGATTGAATATTTTCCTCGGTGACGTCCTCGCCCCGGCCGGCGAAGACTCCGCTTAGCGTTTCACGGTAGGCCTGGAACGCCTGCGTGATGGAGAGCAGTTCGAAGCGGATGCCGAGATTGGACGCCAAGGCGCGAGCGTCGTCGATGGAACCAGAAGATGAGTAAGGACTGGGCATGCCGACGCCGATGACGTTGTCCGGACCGATGGCGTCGGCGGCGATCACGGCGGTCAGGGCGGAGTCGATGCCGCCGCTGAGGCCCACGATGGCCTTCTGAAATCCGCACTTGCGCATGTAGTCGCGCGTACCCAGTACGAGCGCGGAGTAGACGCTGCCTTCCTCACCTTCGATCTGCGGGTGCAGGTCGCCGGTCAGCGAGCTTGAGTCGAAAAAGATGAGGTCTTCCTCGAACGACTTGCCCTGGGCGATGATCTGGCCCTCACGATCCAGCACGATGCTGGAGCCGTCAAACAAGAGGCTGTCGTTGCCTCCCACCTGATTGACCATGGCGACAGGAACCTGGTGTTGACGGGCGATGGAGGCCAGCATGTCGCGGCGCAGCTCGCGCTTGCCGATCCAGAAAGGCGACGCCGAAATGTTGAGCACGAAGTTGCCGCCCTCGCGGATGAGCGTGTCGATGGGATCGACGGTGTAAAGGCGCTTGGGCCAGAACACCTTGTCGTTCCAGGCGTCCTCGCAGATGGTGAGCGCCATGCGATTGCCGCAGAACGGGAACAGCTGCTGGCTCTTGGCAGGGGCGAAGTTGCGCATCTCGTCGAAGACATCGTAGGTGGGGAGCAGCATCTTCGATTGCTGAAAAGCGATTGCGCCATCCTGCAGGAGCGCGGCCGAATTCATGACCGACTTGCCGGTGTCAGTTTCCGCGGGCGTGACCAGGCCGCAGAGGACGGAGATGCCGCGCGTCTCCCTGGCGATATGCTCGGCACTCTCACGGTTGCGCGCGACGAAGGCGGGGCGCTCGACCAGGTCGCGAGGCGGATAACCGCACACGGAAAGCTCGGGAAACAGAATGAGACCGGCGCCGGCCTCGCGGGCGCGGCGGGCGTAATCAATCATCTTCGCCGCATTGCCGGAAAAATCTCCGACCGTGGGGTCGATCTGGCCAAGGGCAATCTTCACAAAGATAGTGTAAGGCAAGAGCGGACTGAAACTGTGCTCGCGGCTTGCGACTTGAGGTGGCTCGGCTGATGCTGCTTGGACAAAAATCCCACCAGGACCGCAGAGGGCGCCAAGGATTTGAGAATTACGCAGGTGTACGCGCTGCCGTGATCGGCGCGCGCGAAGGGCACTGCCGAGCTTCAGGCGTTACTTTTAAGCCTTCCCTGCACCGGCGGCGGCGGCGAGCGCGGCGGGCGGCGCTGCGGCGCTGGATGCGGGCTCCGGTTTTTTCACGCACAAATCAAGCGCATCCGACATCTTCTTGAGCTCCTGCTGCTTGGTTTCCTGCCACGCGGTGAAGGCGGCTTTCTCGCGGGCAACACCGTCTTCCGCGCGCTCGATGCGGGCAGTGTAGTGAGCCTTGATGCTGTCCAGCTCCGCCTTGATTTGCGCTACTTCTTCCGCCTTGCGCGCCCAATTGCTCTCTGCAAATGTTTTCTGTTCGGCCTCGTAGGCGTCGAGCGCCTCCTGGCGAGCCTTGGCATCGCGCTGCACCTGATCGATCGAGATGCCGGCGGCGTCGAGGGCCATGAGCACGGCAGCTCGCCGAGCTTCCGCGGAGAGATCGCGGAGGTGAGGGCTGTCGAGCATTTCCACGACCTTGGCGACGCTATAGCCTTTGCGCGCGGCCATGATCGAAGCGGCGCGATAGACGTCGTCCATCGGCGCCAACTCAAGCTGGAATTCGGGAACCTCACGCGCGGCCGAGCCGGACTTGGGGTTCAGATCCTGGGACATGGCTTCCTCCTTGTCCGTGTGAACGTTCACTGCGGGCGGATGCGGGGAATCGCTGGGCGGCGAGCCGTGATTCCAGGGCGCGAGTTTCATCCATTTACTAGCCATAGATTTCTCCTCCTTGGGAGATGAACTTTTTGCGGGCGCGTTGGGGGCCGGATCAGGCTCGAGCGGCTCGGATTTGGGCGGATCGGCTGCGGATGCGGGCACTGGCGCCGCAAGCGCCGGAATGACTGGAGGCGCAACGCGCGGTTCGGCGGCTTGCGGTCGAGGAGCCGCCGGCGGCGGGGCGGTTGTGGGCAGAGGCGGAACGTGCTTCCGAGGCACGGTAGGTGGAGCGGAAACGAGCAGTTCCGCATCGCGCTGGATGCCAACCAGGAATTCGTGGCCGTCGCTACGGCAATACTTGACCGTGCCCGAGAACTGTTCGAAACGCCATTGTACGCTGAGCCTGGAACCGGCATGGAGCGGCTTTTTCACGCGGAGGCAGGCGCCTCCCGAAGAACGGTCTTCCATGCGGGCGGGTGTGCTTTGCCAAGCGCCGGTCGAATCCTGCCAGGACGCTTGGACCAGAATCATGACGGGTGCGCGAAATTCAGGCATGGCGGTGGCCATGTGAAAGTGATCGGCAGGAGCGGGAAATAGTACAGTCGGTTTCTGAATGGGAAGATTCCCGGAAAGGGATTGGGCGTGGTGCAATCCCGCACGCGTGTCGCCATGACAACGGTCAGTCGCCGGCGTGCAGCATCGTGTGCCTGGGCGCGGGGACCGGGGCGTCGCCTTTTTGGTCCTGCCACAGGACGCGATTCAGTTGGGCAGCGTTGGCGGCATCGGGGCGGGAGAAATCCATGCGCGCGGATTCTCTGGCGCCGCGGGCCTCGGGCTTGTTGACTTCGAAAATCAATCCATTTTTCTGATTGCTGAAGTCGGCATTGTACGCGGGGTGGTTGCCAGGTCCGGAAAATAACGAGCCCATGACGGGCGCGTAGGCGTCGTTCAAGTTCATGGGCGGCAGGCCGAGCAGGATTTCCATGGTGTGAATGACATTGACGGTGGTGTAGAAGCGATGCTCAATGTAGGGCGCTGCGGCGGAGCCAGGAGAATATTTGCTGATAACGAAGGCGGTGGAGCGGTGGGCATCGACATGGTCGGCGCCGTTCTGGGCGTCGTCTTCGAGAATAAAGATCGCAGTGTCGTCCCAGTAGGGGCTGTGCGAAACGGCCTCGACCACGCGGCCGAGAGCGAGATCGTTATCGGCAACGGATGCGGCAGGGCGTGGGTGGTCGGCGCGCGTGCCGCCGGTGTGGTCGTCAGGAAGATAGAGCAGGACGAAAGCCGGCAACTGCAAATCGGGGCTTTCGTTGGCGATGCGGGCGCGGGTGAAGGCGGCAAATTCGTTCAGGAACTCGTCGGCGCGAAGCTGGTCGGGATAGTCGGTGTTGAAGTCGGGATAGAGCGGATCGACGTGATCGCGCAAGACGGCCTTGGTGGGCGCCACGCCATGAAACAGCGGGATCGCCCAGGGCCAGGGGCTGGATGAAGCATGGGGATTGCCGACGTTGGGCTCGAGCGGTTCGCCCTTGTGCACATCGGTGCGCGGACAAGGAGTTTCCAGAGGCGAGGGGGTTCCCTGCTTGGGTGACGCCACCTTGCGGTGCTTGTTGCACCAGATGGCGCTGACAAATTCGCCATAGTCGCGAAAGCTGACGTGGTGGCGGGCGAGATTGTCCCACAGAAATCCGGTCGCGGGGTCATCGACGTCGGGGACATTCTGATCGAGCATGATTTCTTCGGCGACGGCGCCCCCGAAGTCGTAGGTGCGCTCGTGGCCGCGATAGTTGATCTGCCAGTTTTTCTCGTTGTAGTCGCTGGTGATGGCAGCGGTGGACCAGAGGTGGCCGTCGCCGGAGACTTCGCCGCTGTCATAGAAATTGTCGAGCACGCCGAACTGGAGGGCAAGCTTGTGTTCGTTGGGGGTGACGTCGGCGCCGTAAAGGGTAAGCGAAGAATCTCCGTTGCCCGCGCTGAGGTCGCCGAGAATCTGGTCGTAGGTGCGGTTTTCCTTGATGACGTAAATGACGTGTTTGATGGGATTGGTTTTGTCAGGAAACTGGATGTTGCCGGGATTGGCGTGGATGAGGTTATCGTGCTCGGCGACGCGCGTGAACTCGTCGAGCCTGGCGAGCGTGTCAGAGATGTTGAGGCGGGCAATCGAGCCGCGCAGCAGCGTGGCGATGTAAGGATGATTGTGGTGCTGGATTTCGTAGGCGGTCTTGCCGGGGCCGGGATTGGGACCGGTTCCCTGCCCCTTGGCGGTGGCGATCAGCAGATCGTCGCCGTGGACCGCGAGCGCGCTCGGATACCAATCGGTGGGAATAAATCCAAGAGCATTCACACTGGACGCGGCGGAGCCGTTGCCGGCGAATTTTGATGTGTCGAAAACGGCGATCGCGTTGGCGGCAGCGTCGGCGACAAATAGCCGGCTGCCGTCTTTGGCTTGCGCGAGCGCCGAGGGAGCGGTGCCGGCATACTCCTGGTTGCGGAGGACGGTGCTGAGGAAGGCGATGGGCTGGCCGGAGTCAGTGGAGACTGCGGCTACAGCATCGGCGTTCGAAAGCGCCACGTAAAGGATTTTTTCGTCCGGGCTCAGCAGGAGCGCGGTGGGATGCGAGCCGGGCGCCAGCGGATCGGCGGGCTCTTTTAGTTTGATGGAACGAGCTACTTTGCCGGAGGCGAGATCGAGTTCCGCCACCGAAGACGCGTTCCACAGACTGCACCAGCCGCGGCGGGCGTCACGCGTGACGATGCAGGTGTAGGGGAACGAAGACGGTACCAGGTTCAGCGTGCCGAGATCGAAAGTTTGAAGAGTTTTCCCGGAGGCGGCGTCCAGCAGGATGGCATTGTCGGAAAGATTATTGGCGATCAGCAGGCGATCGGGCTGGCCGCGGCTTGCGATCAGCGCCAGGCCTGCCGGATACGAGATCGCGTTGCCCTCCGGCGCTTTCTGCAAGCCAAAAGGAATTCTCTTTCCCGAAGCCAGAGGTTGCGGTTCGACGGGAAGGAAGCGCTCGGGCTCAATTTTGCCATCGGCAAAGCTGTAGACGGCGATGCCGTCGCCGGTGTTGCCCTTGGTTAATCCATTGGGGTCGCTGACGGAGCCGATCGAGGCATAAAGGTGCTTGCCGTCCGAACTGAAGACCAGGCCGAGGTAATAACTTTGTGCCATGTGATCGCCGAGGCGCTTGTCGGGAAAATCGGCGAGTTGGCTCGTTTTGAGATCGAGGATGGAAATCGATTGCGTAGCCAGAGTTTCCTGCGTGCCGTAGCCATCATTGAGGAGGGCGGCGAAGCGGCCATCGGGGCTGAGCGCAATGGTCGCGGGGAAACTATTAGTGCTTGCGAGGCGGCCAGGCGCGGGAGTCGTGAGGAGTTTGCTGGTGGGCAAATTGATGGAGGATTTGTCTGGTGAGGTTTGCTGCCCTAATGCAAAATGACCGAGGCAGAGCAGGGCGAGCGAACAGATGCGGGTCAGTCGAATCAAGAGGCCTCCGCGAAAGACGGTTGGCGCGCAAGAAATACGAGGGTAATTCAGATTCGGGCGGCGGTCAAAGCGCGCTCCCAAAGGAACCTGCGCTTGCATATCCGGGAGCGCTATGCGCCGGAGACGCGAGGTCTCTCCTGAGGAGACTCGTCCCCGTCGCCCACACCTACGTTGTGGCGAACGTCGGAGCCCTGGACCCAAAAAATGACATCTTCGGCGATGTTGGTGGCGTGGTCGGCGACGCGCTCCAGGTTGCGGGCCACCAGCAGCGCATCGAGCGCCTGCCGGACCACCTCGGGGCGCTGGTTCATGGTCTTGACCAGCTGGATGAAGGCTTCGTCGCGCATGCGATCGATGACGTTATCCATTTCGAGCACGGCCTGGGCGAGCTCAACTTTTCCTTCGATGAAAGATTCGAGCGAGCGGCGGACCATGGCGCTGACCGCGGCGCCCATGCGCGCGATATCGACGGGAAGGTCGGTGGTGGGCAATTCCACCATGTCCATGACGCGCTCGGCGATGTTGACGGCCTGATCGCCGACGCGTTCCAGGTCGGAGTTAATTTTGGTAACAGCGAGGATGAAGCGCAGGTCGACCGCCATCGGCTGTTGCATGGCGAGAAGGTCGAAAGCCATCTCGTCGATCTCGCGCTCGGCGGTGTTAATGAGGCTTTCGCCCTCGAGCACCATCTGGCAGCGAGTGAGGTCACGGTCGACGTACGCCTGGCGGGCGCGGTCGACTGCCTGCTCCGCGAGTCCTCCCATGCGAAGCAGTTTCTGGCGGAGATCGTCGAGGCCCTGTTGAAAACGCGTGCGCATGAATACGTTCCTTCTCCGAAACCTTGTTTATCCGAACCGGCCGGTAATGTAATCCTCGGTTTTTTTGTCGGATGGCTTGGTGAAAATTTTCTCCGTCTTGTCGAACTCGATGAGCTTGCCCAGCAAAAAGAAGCCCGTGAATTCGGCGACGCGGGCGGCCTGCTGCATGTTGTGCGTCACAATCACGATTGTATAGCGTTCCTTGAGTTGGAAGATCAACTCCTCGATCTTGCCGGTGGAGATTGGATCGAGCGCGGAACAGGGCTCATCCATGAGCAGAACTTCGGGCTCAACCGCAAGAGCGCGGGCGATGCACAGGCGCTGCTGCTGGCCGCCGGAGAGGCTGGCGCCGGATTTCTTGTGCACGTGATCTTTCACTTCGTCCCAGAGCGCGGAGGATTCGAGCGAACGGTGGACAATGTCGTCGAGCTTGCGGCGATCGCGGAAGCCGTTGAGTTTCAGGCCGGAGGCGACGTTGTCGTAGATCGACATAGTCGGAAACGGATTGGGCTTCTGGAAAACCATTCCGACGCGACGGCGCAATTGCGTGGCGGAAGTTCCGTTGTAGGCGCTGATCTCGCCGATGCGCACCGAGCCCTCGACGCGGGCCTCTGGAATCGTTTCGTGCATGCGGTTGAGGCAGCGGATGAACGTGGACTTGCCGCAACCGGAAGGCCCGATGAGCGCTGTGGCGTGGTTGGCGGCTACCGACAAATTGATGTCGTACAGCGCCTGGGTCTTGCCGTACCAGGCGTTCAGTTTGTCGACTTGAATGCCAACACCCATGACTAAGCTGCTCCGAAGGTACCACGGCGGACGGCGAAGCGCACCGCCGCGACCGCGGACACGATGAGGACGATGAGCACGAGCGCCCCGGCCCACGCCTGCTTGTGCCATTCCTCATAGGGCGAGATGGCATAGTTGAAAATCTGCAAAGGCAGTGCGGCGGTGGGCTGATCGACGCGCAGATTCCAGAACTGATTGCCGAAGGCGGTGAACAGAAGCGGCGCAGTTTCTCCGGCGACGCGCGCAAAGGCGAGCATGATGCCGGTAATGACGCCGGAGGTCGCAGTGCGCAGCGTGATCGACAAGGTGGTGCGCCAGCGCGGCACGCCCAGCCCGTAGGCGGCCTCGCGCAAGGCTTGCGGCACCAGCAGAAGCATTTCCTCGGTGGTGCGCGTGATGGTCGGAATCATCATGATGGCCAGGGCTGCGCCGCCGGCGGTCGCCGAGAAATGGCGCTGCGTCAGAACCACAAGGGCATAGGCCACGATGCCAATGACGATCGAAGGAACGCCGTTGAGCACGTCGGCGGTGAAGCGAATGGCGTCGCCGAAGCGGTTGCGGCCATACTCAGCGAGATAGATGCCGGCGCCGACTCCGACGGGAACGCCGATGACGCTGGCGATCGCAAGAATCACGATCGAACCGACGATCGCGTTGGCCATCCCGCCTCCGGCTTCGCCGACCGGCTTCGGAGTCTGGGTGAGGAAGGCCCAATTGATCGACCCCACGCCGCGGTAGACGAGATACGCGAAGATGGCAAACAGCGGAACGAGGACGATGATGACCGTCGTCACCGCGACGCCGGTCATGAGGTGATCGGTAACACGGCGGCGCAGGGAGATGGGCGGCACCGTGGCGGAGTTTGCGGCGCTGGAAGTTTCAGGCATTCGTGCTCGCAGGCTGGCCGCGCGTGACAGTCCAGACCATCAGGCGCGCCAGCGCATTCACAACGATGGTGACCAGGAACAGCGCGAGTCCAATTTCAATCAGGGCGGAAAGGTAGACGTCGCCCGTAGCTTCGCTGAATTCGTTGGCCAGAACGCTGGCCATGGTGTAGCCGGGAGCGAACAGCGACTTCGCGATTTCCGGGCGGTTGCCGATGACCATGGTGACGGCCATGGTCTCTCCAAGTGCGCGGCCCAAGCCGAGAATGATGCCGCCGACGATGCCGGCGCGCGCATTGCGCAGCACGCCAATGCGAATCATCTCCCAGCGAGTGGCGCCCAATGCCAGCACCGCTTCGCGCTGGTGCTGCGGCACCACGCTGAGCACTTCGCGCGCGATCGACGAAATGATGGGCACGATCATGATGGCCAGGATGATTCCGGCGGCGAGCATGCCGATACCGTATTTGGGCCCGTCGAACAATCCGGTCCAGCCCAGGGTTTTCCCCAGGAAGGGCTGCACGTAATTGCTCAGAATCGGCACCAGGACAAAAATAGCCCACAAGCCGTAAATCACGCTGGGAATGGCAGCCAGCAATTCCACGAAAAACGACAGCGGCCCGCGCAGGCGGACAGGACACATTTCTGTGGTGAAGACGGCGACGCCGACGGAAAGGGGCACGGCGATGACCAAGGCGAGCAGCGAGGAGACCAGAGTGCCATACAAAAAAGGCAACGCGCCGAATTGCTCGTTGACCGGGTCCCATTCGCGGCCGAAGAAGAATTTGAACCCGAATGCGTGCCAGGAGGGCCCGGAGCGCAGAACGAGTTCGTAGACGATGAGAACGAGCGTGGCCAGGACGGCTACGCCACAAAGAAGCATGGCCCCCTGGAAGATGCGATCGCCGGTTTCTCCGCTTCCTGTGCGCAGGGTGGCAAGAGACTGCCGCGACGCCGGTGGAGCACTACTAAGCTTCGCGGCTTCAGCAGGTTGCGGCCGAGGCATATTGGGTCGTGGCAGTGCAGAATTGGCCATCCCCAGTCACCGTAGCAGACTCCTGTTAACATCGTGTTAAAATGGCCCGGTTTTTGCGGTTGCCTTTTCCCCGGCAAGCGGGTATTTTCATCTCCCAATTTGATTCCTTTTATGGCTATGGACGCCAGGCGAAGCCGCGTTGTTTTCGAGAAGCTTGAGCGTGACTTGCTGAAGCTAGGCTCGAAACCGCGCGCGGAAAATGTGCACGGCTTCCGCACGGGAACGCGGCGCATTCAGATCCTGCTGGGAGAATTGTCGCCCAAGCTGGGGCGCAACGACAAAAAGCTGCTGAAGCTGCTGGAGCGCATTCGCAAGCGCGCCGGCAAGGTGCGGGACCTCGACGTGCAACTGGGCGCGCTGCGCGAGTTGAAGGCGCCACGCGAGCCGAGGCGGAAAACCGAACTGGCGAACCGGTTGATCGGGCGGCGCGGAGACCAGGAAAAGAAGTTGCGGCATGACGTGGATGACCACACGGTCCGGGAAATTCGCAAGCGCCTGAAACGCGCCAGCAAGTCGTTCCGCTCGCAGGCCAGCCGCGATCCTCTGGAAGTGGCCCGGGAAATGTTAAAGCCCATGGACACTCACGAAGAGATGAGCGAGGCGCTGCTGCACCGCTACCGCATTTTGACCAAGCGTGCCCGCTATGCTGCAGAATTCGCCGGAAGATCGGCGGAAGCGACGAAATTTATCTCCGGCTTGAAGCGCATTCAAGATGCTCTGGGCGATTGGCACGACTGGCTGACGCTGCGGCAATCTGCTGTCGCAGTCGTGGGCGAGGTCCAGCAATCTCCGCTCCTGACCGAATTGCAGAACGTGACGGGGGCAAAATTCCGTCACGCGGTCGCGGTGCTGGCGCAGGTTCGAGGCACGCAGATGGCTGCCAAGCCCCGCCCGGCGAGCGCCATGAATCCGTCGAAAGCACGACGAGACGCAGCGGCTTAAACTCGAGCCGTTTTTGAATTTTGTTGCAGCTCCATTCATAATCTCGGCTGCACACTTCCCAAACAAATCTTCTCTTCCTGGCAGCAACAACTCCGAGTGACCGGGAGGGCGTCGCGATGTACACTGTTGCCCACCCCGCATGCCCACGTTCGCCGCAGTCGACATCGGTTCCAACTCTGTGCGGCTGAAGATTGCGCGCCTCACCCGCGGGCGCTTGCGCTCCATTCATGAAGATCGCGAAGTTACGCGGCTCGGCGAAGGCGTGTTCCGCTCGGGATTTCTAACGCCGGAATCGATGGCCGAGACCGTGAAAGTGTTGCGGCGATTTCACCGCGCCACGCAACAAGTGGTGACCGACCCGGTGCGCGTGGTGGCAACCAGCGCCCTGCGCGACGCAAGGAACTCGCAGGCATTTCTGGAGTGGGTGCGCTCGGCCACGGGGTGGAAAGTCGACATCATTTCCGGGCTGGAGGAAGCGCGGCTGATTCACCTCGGACTGGTCTCGAATCTCCGGGTCGATACGTCCCCGGCGCTGATGATCGACCTGGGCGGTGGGAGCTGCGAGCTCACCATTTCCGCGCGCGGCCACATACGCGACATGGTGAGCGTCCCGCTGGGAGCGGTGCGGCTCACCGACGAATTCCTGCGACACGATCCTCCGCGCAAAGGCGAGCTGAAACGGTTGCAAGGTTTTGTGGCGCGCGAAGTCAACCGCATCGCGTCGCGCGTGGTGGCGGCGCGGGTCAAGAGCGTGGTCGCGACGTCGGGCACGGCTGCGGCGCTGGCGGCGGTTGCGAGCCACATGCGGAAAAACGGCAACCACCAGCGCATGGTGGTGACCCGCGCCGACATGACCAGAATTGCCAAGCGGCTGGCAAGGCTTCCCGTGGACGAACGGCGCAAAATTGAAGGTATCGGGCTGCGGCGCGCGGAAATCATCGTGGCCGGAGCCGTGGTGTATCACGAACTGCTCGATCGCTGCCACCTCAAGGGCTTTCGCTATTCCGCATTGGGCTTGCGCGACGGCCTGTTGGCGCAGATGGCGGCCGAACACGACCGCAGCACGCGCTCGGGAAAGCAGATCGAGTCGGAGCGCTGGGAATCGATCAAGCGCGCGGTCGCGCAGTACCACGTAGACATGAAGCACGCACTCGACGTGCGCGACGCGGCGATGCTTTTATTCTCCGCGCTGCGCTCGGTGCACGGGCTGCCGCCGGAATATCGCGAGTGGCTGTCGGCGGCCGCGATGCTGTACGAGGTGGGCGATTATGTGAATCGCAACGGCCATCACCGGCACACGTATTACATCATTTCGAATTCGGAAATTCTTGGCTACACTCCGCCGCAGCGGCGAATCATTGCCGCAATTGCGCGCTACCTGGGAAAGTCGCGGCCCACGCCGGAAGACGGTCCCATGAAAAATGTCGATCCCGTGGACCGGGGCGGAGTGCAGAAAGCAATCCTGCTGCTGCGGCTGGCGCGCGCCCTGAACCTGGGACGCAGCCGCGCGGTAGAACGGGTGAAGGTGAGCTTGCAGGGCGCCAAGGTGAAATTCACGCTGGTGCCGCGACAGCGCATGGGCGTTGACCTGGAAATGTGGGCCATTGAAAAAGACGCCGCCTACTTCCGCGAGGTGTTCGGGCGGGAGCTTTCCACGGCGGCGGAATAAAACGCGCGCAGCGCTTTTGGAGTCAGGCACCACTGCAGCGTGCCTGAGGCGCGCCGCATATCGACGCGCGCGACCGCGCCCTTCTTCAGATCGACCGAAGCTTCACAGCCGGAATCGCTGATGGCCGCGCCCAGGAATTGGCTGAGATTGGGATTGTGGCCGACGACCATGACGGCCTCCAGCTTGGAATATTTTTCCAACATGCGGCGAAAATCGGCAAACGTCGCGCCCGGGCGCAAGGCATTTTCCATTTGCAGCTTACCCTCGAAACCCAGTTCGTTGCCCACGAGAGACGCGGTCTGCGTCGCGCGCTTCAGCGGGCTGGAGACCATTGCGTCGACCTGGACATCGAGAGCGGCGAGCGCGCGGCCGACAAAGCCGCACTGCTCGATGCCTTCTTTATCGAGGGCGCGCTTTTCATCTTTTTTGGGACTGATAAGGCTTTCGCCGGCGCTGGCGTGCCGCAGGAAATATAGGATCATGAGAAATTATCGCACGGCGAGTTATCGCACTTTCCCGGATGCGGTTTTGCGCCGGCGCGGCGCCGGTTCCGGAACGCTCAGCTGCGCTGCAGGTTTGCCCTCGGCCACTCCTATCAGAAAGTCCTGCGCACTGAACGCGGCGGCGCCGATGGGCGGCCTGCGATTGCGTTTGCCGTGCAGCGGCTGCCAGGCGCGGATGTATGTGGCGTCGCGCAGCAAAATGCGAGCCTTGCGGTTATCGGCAAGATAGGCATCCAGAATCTCGCGGCGCAAGCGCTCGCGCAGGAATTCATCGCGCACCGGAACCAGGACCTCGACCCGCTCATAAAGATTGCGCGGCATCCAGTCGGCGCTGCCCATATAAATTTCTTCGTCGCCGCCGTTGGCGAAAAAATAGATGCGGCTGTGCTCGAGGAAGCGGCCCACGATGCTGCGCACGCGAATGCGGTCGCTGACGCCGCGCACGCCCGGCCGCAGCGCGCAGATCCCGCGCACGATCAAATCGATTTCCACTCCCGCCTGCGAGGCGCGGTATAAGGCCTGAATCACGTTACGGTCAAGCAGCGCATTCATCTTGGCGATGATGCGCGCCGGCCGGCCCAGGCGGGCATGTTCGGTTTCGCGGTCGATCAACGCCATGACCTTCTCGGCAAGATCGAGCGGCGCGACCAGCAGCGGTTCGTAGCTCGGGTTCTCCGCGTAGGCGGTGAGGAAACTGAATACATCGTGCACCGCGCGCGTAATCTCAGGATTCGCAGTGAACAAGCTTAAATCGGTGTAGATGCGCGCCGTGGTGGCGTTGTAATTTCCAGTGCCGATATGCGCGTAGCTGCGCACACCATCGGGATCACGGCGCACCAGCAGCGAAAGCTTGCAGTGCGTCTTGAGCCCCACCAGGCCGTGGAAAACCTGCACTCCGGCATCTTCCATGTCGCGCGCCCAGCGGATGTTGGAAGCCTCATCAAAGCGCGCCTTCAATTCGACAACCGCGGTGACATCTTTGCGGGATGCCGCATCCATCAGCGAGGAAACGACGGCCGAGTGCTCGCCGGTGCGGTACAAAGTCTGCTTGATCGAAAGCACGTGCTCGTCTTCCGCGGCCGACTCGATGAACGACAAGACCGCATCGTAGGAATCGAAGGGATGGTGCAGCAGCACATCATGGCGGCGGAGTTCCTCAAACAAATTCTGCGATTTCGCAGTGAGCCGCAACTCGCGCGGCGCAAACGACCGGTACTTGAGATCGGGACGCTGTGCCTGCTCGTACACATTGAACAGGCGCGAAAGATTGACGGGGCCGTTGACCGGGAAAATCTGCCAGGGATCGAGCTCGAACACGGTGCGCAGCCGGTCGATGATTTCGGGGTCGGCATCGGCCTCGATTTCCATGCGCACGGCATCGCCCTTGCGGCGGTTGTGCAGTTCCGTGCGCACCGACTCCAGCAGGCTGCGAGCTTCTTCTTCCTGCAGATAAAGATTGCTGTTGCGGGTGACGCGGAATGGCGCCGAGGAGACGATGTCGTAGCCGCGATACATGTCCTGGGCATGGTGCGCGACCAGGTCGGCAAGAAAAATAAAATCGGTGGTGGTATCGGAAGGCAGGCGCACCAGCCGCGGCAGGGTGCGAGGCACAGAAACGACGCCGGTGTAGGTGAGCGCGGAGCGGCGGCGGCGGCGCAGCAGAAATGCCAGGCACAGCGCCTTATTGATGACGCGGGGGAAAGGATGCGCGGGATCGACCGTGACCGGCGTGAGCAACGGATCCAGTTCTTTGGCGCAATATTCATCCACGAAGCGGCGCGCATCGGCGTCGAGCTCGTGCATGGAGAGCACGCGAATTCCGCGCTCGGCCAGCGCCGGACGCAGGGCATTCCAGCAGTCGTACTGCTCGGTGACAAACTTGTGCAGCAGTTTCGCTAGCGTGTCGCGCCTTTCCGTGAGCGTGACGCCGTCGGGGCCGGCGTCGTTGTAGCCGTCTTCGATCTGCTGCATCATGCCGGCCACGCGAATCTCGAAGAATTCATCCAGGTTGCTGGCGGTGATGGCCAAAAATTTCAGGCGTTCAAGAAGCGGATTGCCTTCGTCGTGGGCTTCATCGAGCACACGTCCGTTGAACGCGAGCCAGGAGGTATCGCGGTTGAGATAGTACTGGGGATTATCCAGTGAAAGTCGGGCCATACCAGAAACGTTCACTTGCGCCCTTCGGCGCCGCCGATGCAGTGTCGACGATTCCTCAGTATAAACAATTCGGCGCCACTATTGCTGGTTCCGGGCCGCCCGGTAACTGACTGATCAACGAAAAGAGCCGCAAAGCATTTCCGCTTTGCGGCCCGATCCGGACCCATGTCGTTCTAGTGAACCGTTTTGATGGCTTCCTTTTCTTTCTGCGCCACGCTATCGGGCAAAGGAGCGTAGGACAGCGCGGCCGTCATTTTTTGCCCGTCGGTGACCATCCAGTTGAGAAAATCGGCCAGGATCTTTCCCTTCGCCGCATCTTTGGATTGCTGCGGAATCAGCAGCCAGGTAAAGCTCGAAATCGGGTAGGCGTCCTTCCCCGGAGCGTTGGTGATGGAGACGCGAAAATCCGCGGGCATCTTTGGCGCCGACGCAGCAGCTGCGGTCACGCTCTCGAGCGAGGCTTTAATGAAAGCTCCGGAAGAGTTGCGGACGCTGCCGTAGGGAATGTTGTTCTGCACGGCATAGATGAGTTCCACGTACCCGACCGATCCCGGCAGGCCGCGAATCAGCCCGGCGACGCCTTCATTGCCTTTGCCAGCCATGCCCAGCGGCCACTTGATCGACGTGCCGCGCCCTTCGCCGCCGATCGTGGACTTCCAGTCCCCCGAGATTTTGGCCAGATAGTCGGTGAAGATGTAGGTCGTGCCGCTGCCGTCCGCGCGGTGAACCACGACAATGTCTTTATCGGGAAAATTCGTCCCAGGGTTCGCCGCGGTGATGGCTTTGTCGTTCCACTTGGTGATCTTGCCAAGGAAAATGCCGGCCAGCGCCTCCGGGGTAAATTTCACTTCACCGGTGACGCCGGGAATGTTGTAAGCAGGCACGACCGCACCCAGCACGGTGGGCATGTGCAGGATTTTCACCTTCGCTTCTTTCAGTTGATCATCGGTCATAGGGCCGTCGCTGGCGCCGAAATCGACCGTGCCCGCGATCAGCTGGCGAATGCCGCCGCCGCTGCCAATCGACTGGTAGTTGATCTGAATATCGGAATGAAGCTTGTGATACTCATTGAACCACTTTGAATACATGGGATAAGGAAATGTGGCACCGGCACCATTGAGCGTGGTCTGTCCCAATGCTGGGATCGCGATGATGGCACACAACAACAGCAGCAGGGTGAGTCTGCGCATGGAACGTTCATCCCCCTCGGGATAACCCTACGTTCTATCGGCGCTATGTTACAGCACGGTTACAGGGGAATGAATTTCTGGTGAATGGGAATGGAGGGATCAGCGGGACACTTGCGACTGCAGGCGTCCGATCTCGCGGGGAAACAGGGTGTTGCCGGGGAAATCGGCGCGCAGCGAATTCAACAACTCCAGGGCGCGATCTTTATTCTTGTCGCGCACGTAGGCGATCGCGAGAAGGATACGGGCGAACGGCGCCAGGTAATGACCGTGTTCCGCGGTGTTCTGCAGGTCGGAAATTCCTGCCTGCTTATCGCCGGGCAATCCGTTCATGCGCAACAGCCAGCGAACGGGCGCCGACATGCTGCCGATGATGTATTTGCTGAAGCCGGTAGCGATCAACGCATCCGAACAATCGTTGCAGATGGCGAGCAATTGCTGCGCCCATTGCGAAGCTTCCTTGGTGTAGTGCAGCGACGCCAGATTTTTCTTGTCGATCAATGCCGCATAGTCGGCCTGCAGCCCGGAAGCCAAGGTCATGGCAAACAGCGCATTGCGGTCTTTGGAATCTTTCGCCAGGCGAGCGCGGGCCAGTTGCTCGGCGCGGTCGAGGGAACTTTGAAATTGCTGGCGCGTGGAGGGGTCGGGGCTCAACTTGGCGCGGGCAGCGAAAGTATTGTCATTCTCGTAAAACTGGCTTTCCAGCACGCCCAGGCGATTAAATTCCGAAAACAAGAATCCCGCAGCCGCACTGGCCGGACCCAGCGGGTCATCAGGATGCTGCACTTCCCAGGTGTTGAAGTCTTTTTGCGCGCCGGCGAAATCCAGGTTGTAAAGCCCGGCGAAGCCGCGATCGAGCGGCGAGGCGATGGTGAACGAGGGCGGCACCGCCACGGCGTTGGCGCAGAACGCCACCGTGAGCAAGAACATTGTCACTCCGGGGCGAGCCCAAGCATCCATTGTGAGGAAACCCTTCATGCTTATTCCGCGTATCGTTCGATTATCTTTACCGGCCCAAGGGTTGCAATCGACAAAGTGTATTCCAACGTATCTATAGTCACAACCACGAACTCCAGCTTTATTGTGCCTTGGCCGGGGTGGCCGGTTGTCAATCTGGTGTAAAACCTGTAAGAGGTAATGGCCTTACTGTGATGAGAAACTTATGACCTCAGCTCGTTACGCGCCCGGATGGCCGGGAATTCCTCCGCGATGGACCTCTAGCGCCAAGACCGGCATCGGTACGGCGCTCAACCAGCAAAGCAAAGTCTGGTTCACCATTAGCCATGGAATCCTGAACGAAGTTTATTTTCCGCGGGTCGATCAGGCTTGCACCCGCGATCTGGGCTTGATCGTCACCGACGGGAAATCCTACTTCTCCGATGAGAAGCGGCACTGCAGCTTCGAAATCCACCCCATGGAACCGGGCGTGCCTGCTTACCAGCTCGTCAACACCGAACTCGGCGGCCGCTATCGCATTCACAAGGAAATTTTCACCGACCACTACCGCAACGTGGTCTTGCAAAAAGTTCGCTTTGAGCCGCTGCAGGGCCAGTTGTCCGACTACCGCGTGTACGCGTTGCTGGCGCCCCACCTGGCTAACTGCGGAGCCGGAAACACGGCCTGGGTAGGCGACTACAAAGGCTTGCCCATGTTTTGCGCGGAGCATGACGGAACGGCTTTATCCTTGGCGGCCTCCGTTCCGTGGAAAAAAATGTCAGTGGGATTTGTCGGGACATCGGACGGCTGGCAGGACCTGGCAGCGCATTTCCAACTGGAGTGGAACTACGATCGCGCCGAGAATGGCAACGTTGCCTGCACCGGCGAAATTGACTTGGCGGCCGCCAACGGAGAATTCGTGCTCGCTCTCGGCTTTGGCGGCATCTGGAACGAAGCCGGGCAGCAGGTTCGATCCAGCCTGTTCGAAGACTATGAAGATCTGCGCAGGCGCTACATGGCCAATTGGCAGACGTGGCAAAAGGGTCTGCTCCCATTGGACAATCCGTCGCGCGAAAACGATCTTTACCGCGCCTCGATGGCTGTACTGCGCTGTCACGAATCCAAGGATTTTCTTGGCGGAATCATCGCCAGCCTTTCGATACCGTGGGGCTTCAACAAAGGCGACGAGGACCTCGGCGGTTATCACCTGGTGTGGCCGCGCGACCTGGTAGAAACGGCGGGAGCTCTGCTGGCAGCGGGCGCCCCCAACGATGCCGTCCGCGTCCTTCGCTACCTGGAAGCGACCCAGGAAGCGGCCGGCAACTGGGCGCAAAATTTATGGCTCGACGGCCGTTCCTACTGGGGCGGCGTGCAGATGGACGAGACCGCTTTCCCCATTCTGTTGCTCGATCTTTTGCGCCGGGAAGCGGCGTCAGGATTGGGCAGGCTCGAGCGCTGGTGGCCGATGGTACGCAATGCCGCCAGTTTCATGCTGCGCAACGGACCGGTCACGCAGCAGGACCGCTGGGAGGAAGATGCCGGATATTCCCCCTTCACGCTGGCGGTCGAGATATCGTCGCTGCTGGCAGCCGCCGACATCGCCGAACTCACCGGCCATAGCGACGCTGCTTCCACAATTCGGGACGCGGCCGATGCCTGGAACGACAACATCGAGCGCTGGATTTATGCGACGGGCGGGGACCTGGCCGAGCAACTTGGAGTGGATGGCTACTACGTCCGCATTGCCCCTCCCGACGGCGACGGTGCGGCATCGCCCACGCAGGGTTTCGTGCCTATCAAGAATCGCCCGCCGGGAGAGGGCCTGGAGCGGGCGGCGCACCTCGTGAGCCCGGATTCTCTGGCGCTGGTGCGTTTTGGATTACGCGCGCCGGACGATCCGCGCATCCTGAATACGATCAAGGTGATCGACGCGCTTTTGCGCGTGCAATTGCCCAAAGGCCCATGCTGGTATCGCTATAACGGCGACGGTTATGGCGAGCACAAAGATGGCTCGGCGTTTGACGGCACCGGCATCGGCCGCCCCTGGCCGCTGCTGGCGGGCGAACGCGCGCACTACGCGCTTGCTGCCGGCCGCATTCAAGAAGCGGAATCGTTGCTGGCGATGATGGAGAGTTGCGCCATCGTGCACAGCCGCCTGCTTCCCGAACAAATCTGGGATCAGCCCGACATTCCGAACCTGGAATTGTTTCGCGGCAAGCCGACCGGATCGGCGTGCCCGCTGGTGTGGGCGCATTCGGAGTACATCAAGCTGCGGCGTTCGCTGCGCGACAGAAAGATTTTCGACCAGCCTCCGCAGACGGTGCAGCGCTACCAGGTGGAGAAACCTCCTCGCCAGGTGTTCGGATGGAGATTCAATAACAAGACGCGCTCGGTGCCGCGTAACAAAAAACTGCGCCTCGTCCTGCTCAATCCCGGGCTCGTGCACTGGAGCATCGACGGTTGGAAGACGGCGGTGGATACCAACACGCGCGACACAGGCCTGGGCATTCACATCCTGGACTTGCCTACGGCCTCGTTGCCCGTGGGCAGCCAGGTCACTTTCACGTTTTACTGGCCGCAGGAGAATCGCTGGGAAGGCAAGGATTACGTTGTGACCGTCACCTAGGCGCCATGAAGAATTGCGGCTAGGCCATGCCCGGCGGAGTGCGGTAGACCAATTCGACGACGGTGCAGTCGTCGCTGAGCGGATTGCCGGCGCAGAATTCGCTGACTGCCGAAAAAATTCCTTCCAGCGTGGGACTTTTGGCCGCAGCCACTTCCAGGCGCGAATCTTCGAAAAAATCTCCCATGGAATTTTCCGCCTCGGTGACGCCGTCGGTCACCAGGATGAAGCGATCGCCGGAATTGAGCTGGCAGCGAGCGCTTTCAAAGGTAGCGTCGGGGAGCAGGCCGACGGGAACATTGCCGTGAGGCGGGCGAATCACCTCCCCGCCGCAGACCAGCAGCGGCTGCACGTGGCCGCAGTTCACATATTCCAGATCGCCGTCACGGCGCAGGCGCACGATCAGTACCGTGGCATATTTCTCGCCCACCAGTTTTTCCGTGAAAAAATGATTTACCGCCGTCACCACGTCGAGCAGCGGCATGCCGGAACTGAGATGCGAATAAATCATCCCCTGCAGGGTGGAAGCCAGCAGCGCCGCGGAAACTCCTTTGCCGCTGACGTCGGCAAGAACGACGGCCAAGCCTTCCTTGGTATTGACCGCATCAAAGAAGTCGCCGCCGATTTCCTTACAAGAAAGATTTTTGCCGCGAAGCGTGGCGAAGGGTACCTCGGGAATTTTCACCTGCATCAGCCGCTGCTGGATCGTCGCGGCAATCGACAACTCCTGCTGGTAGCGGCGGGATTCTTCCTCGGCCTGCACCAGGCGGGCGTTCTCAATCAGCGAGGCCGCTTCTGTAGCGATCGCGCGCAGAATGTCGTGGCCCACACCGCTGAAAGTGCGCGAGGCAAAGCGCGAATCGACGTAGAGGACGCCGGTGACCTCCGTGGGCGGCGCGGGCGCCGGCGTCTGGTCGCGCACCGCCTGCACCTGCCGCTTGCGCAACGGAATGCAGATGACGGTGCGCAGATCGTACGCCACGATGCTTTGCCGCGCCGCCATGTCCATGGAACTGCCGGTATCGGTCAGCAAAAACTCGGAGTTTGACCGCAGCGACTCTTCCAGCGCTGAATGCGAAATGGTTTTATCGTCGAGCAAGGGCTCGCCCTTGCTGTTGCGGCCGGCGCACAGACGCAAGGAACCGTCCTCTTCTTTCAAAAACACGTAGCCCCGCTCGGCGCGAGTCAGGCGGAGCGTCACCTCCAGCATGGTCATCAGGATTTCGTCGAGCACGCCGGCGGTGTTGAGTTTGCGCGCGGCTTCGAGGAACAGCGTGAGTTTCTCCAGGTCTGTGGTTTCCTGCGAAATCTGGATGCCGGAGATCTGGCTGAGGAAATCGCGCGCCGTATTCGAAGTGCCATGGGCAGGATTGAAAATGGCATAGGCGGAGTCGCGCGCTCCGAACTCGAGGCGATCGTTGCGCTCCAGTTTCTGCCGCTGAATGCGCTCGCCGTTAACGAAAGTGCCGTGCTTGCTGCCCTGATCGACAAGAAAAAATCCGCCCTCTTCGAGCACGATGAGAGCGTGATCGCGCGACACGCGCGGATCGGCGATGACCAGATCCTTATCGACCTTGCGCCCCACGCTGAAGGGCGTGCGGTTCAAGACGATATTCTTCTGTTCATTTCCCTGGACCAGTACCAGCGCGGGAAAGACACCCGAACCGCCGGTCTGTGGAGTCCTGATGGTGTTCAAAGCCATGGCACGTGGCGCGGTTTATCCTATGCCAAACTTTACTGCCGCGTGAATAAATAATGACAGGAATCACGCCGCCGCGAAAGGGGCTGAGCCGCGCGCCCCAGGTGGCGCTTTCGCGTTCGGTTGGATACACTGCGGCGTACCGCCGGCAAAATCCAGCGCGCAATCCCGTGACGCCACTGACCAAAAATCTGGTTCTGATTCTGTTTATCGGGGCGCTGGCGGTCTTCGCCGCCAGGCAACTTTCGGCCGCGTTGCAGGCTACCGATTTTCCCGATTTTTATTGTGCCGCGCGCATGCTGGCCGACGGGCAGGGACCTCATCTTTATGATGCCGCGACGCAACGCCAATACCAGGCACGATACTCGGCGCGGGTCGGCACACTCTATATCCATCCTCCCTTCGAAGCGATCGTTTATCTCGCAGTGGCGTGGCTCCCACTGCAAAGCGCGTACGTTCTGTGGTTCGTGCTGAGCCTGGGCTTTCTTGCGATCGCGGATTATACCTTCGCGCACGCGGCGCTGAAGGATTGGAATTGGCATTGGCTGTTCGTGGCGGCGGTGACCTTCGCCCCAGTGCTGCTGTGCCTGATCCAGGGACAGGATTCTCTTTTGCTGCTGCTGCTCGTGGTGATGGCATTTCTGAATCTGCGCCGCGGACGCGCCTTCGCCGCGGGCTGCTGGCTCGGCCTTGCGTTGTTCAAGTTTCAGATTGCGGTGCCCTTGGGGATCATGTTGCTGTTTGCCTGGGGCGCGAAAGCGCGCTGGCACTTCGCCAGGGGCCTGGTGCTGGTGGGGGCTGTGCTGGCGGCGATCTCAGCGGTCCTGTGCGGCGGGCGAGTATTTGCCGCTTACCCCGCATTTCTTCTGCACCTGAAAACGGACCGCTACGCGGGAATCTATCCGGAAGCGATGGGGAATCTGCGCGGGCTGATTTACCTCTTCTTTCATCGCGACCAATCGGCAATTGCCGTCGCAATTCTCGCTGCGGCGAGTGTGGGATTACTGCTCAAAAGCATTGCCGAGTGGAGACGCGTGCCGGCAATTCCGGACGACCCGATTAGCGAGCGTGAACTGGACCGCGCTTTTGCCAACTCGATCCTGGTGGCGCTGCTCGTCAGTTATCACCTCAATCCCCACGACCTGAGTCTTCTCATGATTCCGATTGCGCTGGTGCTGAAGGATCGCAGCTGGCTGGCAGAAAAAGGTTTCGCCAGAGGAATGACTCCGGCGTTGCTGGCGCTGATTTTTCTGCCGCTCCTGCACATCTGGGCGCTGAAGACCGCGGTGTATGGACTGGTTGCACTGCCCTTGCTGGGCTTGCTTGCCCGCAATCGCCGCCCGCAGCAAATCTGACTTAAGAGGTGGCCCTCACGGCGATTTTTTCGCGGCGCGCATCCAAAAACACCAGCGCAAACACAAGCACCGGCAGCGTGAACGTAGCCAGGAATGGCAGCTTCCAGCCAGATAGCGCGCTCTCGCGCCGTCCGAGAAGATAGGCTGCGGTCAGGGTGAGGCTCGCAATCCATTGCCACGCCAGCGCGACGACGCCCACCAGATAGACGAATCGAATCGCGCGCGAGCGACCAAGAAAGTGAAAACGGTCTCGGACCAGAACCAAAATAGCGGGCAGCAGCAGTACCTGGTTATAGGGTGCATACATGGGAACGACCACAACCGTCATAGCCATTACCAGCGCCAGGGCGTGTCCGAAACGGGCGTCCTCCGCCCGGACGGAGCGCAGGCGCCATAACAGCAAGGCGCAGGCGGCGACTGCCGCTAGAGCAAGAATTTTTCCGGCAAACGCCCACGGCAGCAGTTGATCGAGCACTGACTCGTTCCGGGTGTAGCGGTGATACTCGCCGATGGCGGCGGCAAACATCCGCCACCAACCCGGCAACAGAATCTCGGCTCCCGCTAATAACAGAACCATGGCCGCGGAAAATCCAAAGAACAACATTTTCCGGTGACGCCAATCCGTCACCGCCCAGAACAGTAGCCATGCCGCCAAAGGCCAGGCCAGTTGCGGCTTGATCGTCGCCAGTGCCAATAACGCTCCGGACGCAAATAGCCACCTTCGCGAGGCGCAGGCGGCCGACCCCGCCAGCAGCGCTGCCACCAGCAGGCTCAATTGCTGCAGCTTGATTCCCTGCACCGCCGGAACGCTTCCGATGGCGAGGGCGATCCATCCGCCCATGATCCAGGGAGGAAGCCGCCATGAAAGTGCGCGCAACCACAGGCAAACGCTCCAGCCGGTCAGCGCGACCAGCAGCCAATGAAAGAAAATCTGCACGGGATGGAACGGGAAACCGACCAGTGGAGCGAGCAGAAACACCACGTACACCGGATAGGCAAAGCCTTGCTGATCTTTGGGATCGTTCGGCCGTGCCGGATCGAGCACGCGCCCGTAGTATCCCTTCTGAATTTCAATCGTGATATCACTCGCGTAGGGATTGCGGCGGTGAAGCAGCAATTCACGGGCGCCCAGCCAGCGCGGGTACAGATCGGATAAATTGCCGCGAGGCCGCTGCTGCGCGACCGAGTCCCGTACCTGATAGGCCACCAGGATGCGATCGACATAGAACCACATGCTCATCGCGGCCAGAAGTGCGATCAGACAAAAGGCGACGGATTGAATTCGATGCTGCACAGTGCGTGGGTGCGTTCATCGGCCCCATCTCCGCGGACCGCAAAGCTTCGCACTCATGTTACAACTGGTGACGCAAATGCCCAGCATGAGGAAACGGATTGCGGTGGCGCTGCTGGTGGGCACGCTCACAGGTTTGTTTTGCGGCTTCGTGGTGGCGCGTACTCACCAGGAGTCTGGCGACTTTCGCTGGGCCATCCACCTGGCGCAGCGCTTGCTGGCCCGGCAGAATCCTTACGACACCTATTTGGAGCAGTATCCGCTGCCGGCGGCGCTGTTCGCGCTGCCCTTTGTGCGAGTCATGCCGGCAATTGCCGCGGGAGTTTTTTATGGACTCAGTTCGGGACTGTTGGCGCTAGGCTTGACGCGGCACGGCTTCAGCCGGCTGCGAATTTTCCTCGCCTATCCATTTTGGGCGGGCGCGCTGACGGCGCAATGGTCGCCGCTGATCGCAGCCGCCGCATTTTTTCCCTGGCTCATGCCTGCGGCAATGGCCAAGCCTCAGATCGGCTTGCCCGTTTTTCTCACGCGCTTCTCGCGCCGGGGCCTGATCGCATGCATTGCGGTCGCGGCGTTGAGCCTGGCTGTCCTTCCGCGCTGGCCCTGGCTCTGGTTGGGGCAAGCGCATTACTACGAGCACTTCATCCCCATTCTGGTTTTTCCGGGACCACTCGTACTGCTGGCGCTATGGCGATATCGCGATCCCGATGCGTGGCTCCTATTGCTCTCCGCGTGCATGCCGCAGCGCTGGTTTTTTGACGCTTTCACGCTCTGGCTCATTCCCCGTTCGCGCTGGGCGATCGCGCTCACCTCGGGATTCAGCTGGAGCGCGGGAATCTGGCGCTGGTATCACCAGCCCACCAGCTTCACGGAAGTCGGCAGGGCTGCCGTCCTGTTCTTTTACCTGCCGATGCTACTGGTACTTCTCTCCCGGAAAAACGCGCTTGATCCGGAAACTGTACCCGACGCGACCCCATCATGAGCCCGTTGAGCACACCTCGCGTCTTCGTCGTCGTGGTCTTTCTGGGACTATTTGGCATCGCCGCCCGCAACGCGACGGATCCTGATTTGTGTTGGCACTTGCGGACGGGGCAGATGATTGCTGAAAGCGGGAGCGTGCCGCGCTCCGATCCTTTCTCGTTCACTCGCGCAGGGGCGCCGTGGATCGCACATGAATGGTTGAGCGAACTTTTTTTGTGGGCGCTTTATCGTTCGACAGGAATGACCGGCCTGATTCTCGTATTCGCCGCAATCACTGGCGCGGCTTTCGTTCCCCTGTTTCTGCGAAGCGGCGCAAGCAAGCCTTATATCGCCGGAGTAGCGACGCTGGCTTGCGCCTGGGCGACGGTCCCGCTGTGGGGAGTGCGGCCGCAGATCATCTCTTTACTGCTGGCCAGCGTTTGGCTGTTGGTGCTGGAGCATGCTGATGCAAGGCCCAAGCTGCTTTTATGGACAATTCCCCTGACCGTCCTGTGGGTGAACCTGCACGCGGGGTTTGCCTTGGGGCTCGCGATTTCGTTGGCGTTTCTCATCGGCGACGCCGCCGATCATGGTCTGGGGCGGCAGAGTCTGGGGCGGAAAAGTATGGGGTGGCAGCGCCAACGCGGGACCAATTTGCGGTTCGCCACTCTGATCATTGGCCTCGATCTTCTCGTAGTGCCGCTGAACCCGAACGGCGTCAAAATGTTTTCTTATCCGTTCCAGACCCTTGGTTCGGCGGCGATGCAGCAATACATCGCGGAGTGGGCTCCGCCCAACTTTCACCGCGCAGAATATTTTCCGTTTCTCCTGATCGTGCTCATCACTTTCGCGGCCCTGGCTTGGACGCGTCAGAGCCTGCGCCTGCGCGAACTCATTCTCCTTCTATCCAGCCTCTACGTGGCCTTGCATTCCATCCGCATGATTCCATTTTTCGTTTTGATTGCGGTGCCGCTGATCACGCGGCGGCTGGGCGCCTGGCCGCGGAGACAGGCCGGATCCACCGCGGCAGCAAAGCTTTCGAACGCCATCATCCTGGTCGCCATGATGGCCTTTGTCGTGACCCGCTGCGTTCAGGTAGTTCGCGATCAGCCGCGGGCCGAGGCCCAGGCTTTTCCCATGCGGGCCGTGGAATATCTGCAAGCACACCCGCTGGATCGGATTTTCAATCACTACGACTGGGGAGGGTATTTGATATGGCGGCTCTACCCTTCGACCCGGGTCTTTATCGATGGCCGGGCCGACATCTACGGTAAAGAGGTGTTCGATTCATTTGCCCAAGCGTACCAGCTTCGCGAAGGCTGGGAAGAAACGCTGCGGCGGTGGAACATCCATACCATCCTGGTTCCGTCCGATTCCGCCCTCGCCGGCGGGTTGCGCCTCTCCCCAAGTTGGATCGTCCGCTATGAGGACCGCCAGGCGGTCGTTTACACCGTCGCCGAACATGCCTCCGGGGCAGCCCCGGTGGCGCACTAGCCCTACGATGGCTGCTGACGGCTTGAGCGTTCGCTGTTACTATCGGTATGCAAGAAATTACACCTGCCAAGGCAAAAGGCAGGGTATGATGAAGGCAATCGAAACTTCCCGCAGGCGTGCCGGGGTGCATGCTCCCAGATGCATGACGTCCTCACACGTAGGCTGCGCGCGAAGTCAAGTCTTAGGAGGGCGGGAAATCATGAAGCATTTGCAGAGACTGTGGCGTGATGAACAGGGACAGGACATCGCGGAATATGCCGTGATGTTGGCTGTCATCCTGGTCATCGTGGTGGGCACGATTCGCCTGATCGGCTCCAACGCAAACAACGTCTTTTCCAACGTCGCCAGTTCGATTCAGTAGCCCAATCAGCAGCACGACGCAGGGCTGGGGAGCGGTTCCCGCAGGACACGGCGGGAAAGCTGTTTCTCGTCCTGACGGAGCCTTATGAACAGAAGTCGATTGTTGATGATTGGTGCGCTTGCCCTCGCGCTCGGAGCCATTGTCAGCTTGAGCGTGTACAAGAACCTGCGGGGCAAAGCATCCGTCGGAATCGAAGCCGGCACCGACGTCGTGGTGGCTGCCGATGATATCCAGGTGGGCGCCCGCGTCGATGAGCACAACGTGCGCATCGCCAAGTTTCCATCCTCGGGCTTGCCCGCAGGATTTTTTGGCAAGCGTTCGCAGGTGCTCGGGCGCGGCGTGATCATTCCCATCGCCAAAGGTGAATTCATTCTGCCCAGCAAGCTGGCTCCGGAAAATGCGGGATCGGGATTGCCCTCCCTGATTCCTCCCGGCATGCGAGCGGTTTCCGTGCGGGTGAACGAAGTTGTTTCCGTGGCCGGCTTCGTCGGGCCGGGAACCCGGGTGGATGTGCTGCTGACCGGAACGCCCAACGGCAGCGGAGAACCCCAGACCACTACGGTGCTGCAGAATGTGGCCGTGATTGCCTCCGGGCATACGCTGGAACGCAACGCCACAGGCGAGGCCCAGAATACGCCGGTGATCACCTTGCTCGCTTCGCCCGAAGACGCGGAGCGGCTGACGTTGGCCAGCAGCGAAGGCCGAATCCAGTTGTCCCTGCGCAATCCGCTCGACACAAGCCAGGACCCTGTGGATGCCGCCAACGCAAAAGGTCTCTACAAGGGCGGCACTCCCCCACCGGCTCCGCATACTTCCGTCCACCCCGTCAAGCAACAGGCTCATAAGGCCGAGCCAGCGCCATCGCCGACGGTGTTGAGCGTCGAGGTGTATCAGGGCGACAAGAAACCGGACGTCGTCAAATTTCCCGAAGGCGGGGATGAGTCGAAGCAATAGCGCAGTTGGAACTCAGGTTCGTTGGCCAACAACTGTCTTCCCGATGTAGAGAGAAATCACACGATGAAGGTTTGCAAACGATTTTTTATCTCTGCCGCTTTCTGGCTCTCGCTACCCCTGCTGGCCCTGGCGAACGCGCAACAACCGGTGGAGACGGCGACCGCCGCCGCGCAGGACGCATCCCCGCCGCCGACGTCCCAGACCACCTTGCCGGCTCAATCCGCGCAACCTCAGGGTGCGGCGCCGTTGCGCGTCATGGTGGGCAAATCTCTGCTCATCAACACCACGGAACGACTGAAGCGCATTTCCGTCACCGATCCCGCCATCGCCTACGCCACCGTCATCACCCCGACCCAGATCCTCGTGCATGGCCGCGCTCCGGGAGAAGTTTCGTTGCTCATCTGGGACGAGAATGAGCGTTCCCGAAGTTTCGATCTGCGCGTGGATGTCGACGTCAGCGCCTGCGCCGAAGAAGAACACCGCGTATTCCCCGACGAGCAAATCACGGTGACGCCGTCGCGCGCCGCCATCGTACTCTCCGGACACGTCACCACAGAAGATGTAGCCAAGCGCGCCGGCGAGCTGGCCGCGGCCTATTCCAAGAATGTGGTCAACGTACTTACGTTTGGCCCCGTGGGAGCGCAGGAAGTGTTGCTGGAGGTGAAGTTCGCCGAGGTCGATCGCTCGGCGGTCACACAGCTGGGCTCAAATTTCTTCTCCACCGGCGCCGGCAACTTCGTGGGAACCACCACCACCGGACAGTATGGCGGATTCAGTTCGGGCCAGGTCTCGCAGACGACGGGTCAGAGCGGCCCGTTCACTACCAACCAGACCATCAGCAACGTTTTGAACCTGTTTCTGTTCCGCCCGGATATTCACTTCGGCGCGGTCATCGAAACGCTGCAGTCCAAAAATCTGCTGCAGATTCTGGCCGAGCCCAATCTGATTGCGGTGAACGGTAAAAAAGCCAGCTTCCTTGCCGGCGGCCAGTTCCCGTTTCCCATCGTGCAGCCCGGCGCAGGCTTCACCGCGGTCACGATTTCCTTCAAGGAATTCGGCGTGAAACTCGAATTCACGCCCGTGATCATGCCGAACGGCAATATCCACCTGGTGGTTGCGCCCGAGGTCAGCACGCTCGATTTTGCCGATGCGCTCACCATTTCCGGCTTCACCATCCCCGCGTTGAGCACGCGGAAGGCTGAAACCGAATTTGAATTGCGCGACGGGCAGAGTTTTGTGATTGCCGGCCTGATCGACAATCGCGTCACCGATATCTGGAACAAAGTTCCGGGGCTCGGCGATATCCCGATTCTCGGAAATTTTTTTAAGAGCAAGAGCGCCCAGAAAAGCAATTCCGAGTTGATGGTGCTCTGCACCGTGCACCGCGTGTCTCCGAACAACGAAGCGCCGGCGGCACCGAAGAATCCGCAGCCCTTCATTGACAACGGCAAGTTCGACGGCAAGAAACCTTCGGGGATGTAACTGCGTATTTGGGCAGTAGCTCGGCCTGTATCCGAGTAGCTGGGAAAAAGCGCTCATGAGGCGAAGACCTCAAGCGAGACCGGAAATCAAGAAGCGCGAGCAAGTTTATGCCTGAGCTTTCTGTAGTGATTGTGGCCACCGACAACGAGCAGCGCACCGTGCTGCAGGTTTTGGTGGATGGAACCAGCGTGGCGCGAACCGTGCACACCTGCGCAAGTTTCCCGGTGTCCGCCTCCGATCCCATCGCCCGCCGCGTGCACAGCGCCAATCCCGACGTGATGCTGATCGATATCCCCTCCGAGAACCCCGGAATTGCCATGCGGGCCATCGAACTGCTGCACCAGGAACTGCCCGAGTCCGCCGTGTTCGCCATCGGAAGCCTGCACCAGCCGCAGCTGATCGTCAGTGCCATGCGCGCGGGCGCGCGCGAGTTCATCGAACGGCCCACCACCACCACCGACCTGCTGGAAGCGTTTGTGCGCCTCACTGCCGCCCAGCGCCGTGTGCAGAAGGAAGGCCCGCGAGGCAAGGTCTTTTCCGTGGTGAACGCCAAAGGCGGCAGCGGAGCCACCACGGTTGCCGTGAACCTGGCGCTGGCATTGCAGGCCGCGCATGGGCACACGGCGCTGATCGATCTTGCTCCGCTCGGCCACACCGCGCTTCATCTGAACGTCAAGCCGCTATTCACTCTGGCCGACGCCACCCGCAATCTGCACCGCATGGATAGTTCCCTGCTGGAAAGCTTCATGACGCGGCAGTCGGGAGGGCTGCAACTGCTGGCCGGCACCAACGAGCCGGCGGCGATCGAACCTTCGACCACCGAATTTGTGCGCCTGTTCGACATGCTGGTGACGCACTACCGCTACGTCGTAGTCGACAATTCCTCGCGCCTGGACGCGGCCAGCCGCCTGGTGGCCAACCTTTCAGAGACCGTCCTGCTGGTGGCCTGCACCGACGTGGCGTCGCTTTGGAGCGCGGCGCGCGTGCAGCAATACCTGGGCGAAACCGGCAACCGCGAGCGCCTGCGCCTGGTGCTCAACCGCTTCCGCAAGGTTCCCGGATTCAGCGAAGCCGACGCCGAGAATGCCGCCGGCGTTAAACTGATATGGCGGGTTCCCAACCAGTATTTTGCGATTTCTTCCTCCATCGATCGTGGCATCCCGGTGATGGAGCAAAGCCACACCGAGATTGCGCGTTGCTTTTCGGGGCTGGCCCAGGAATTGACCCGCAACGATGTGGATGTAAAGCGGGCGGCTTGGTCTTTGTTTAAAACGGTGTAATCGTTCATGGCGAACCTGCAAACCTTCGAGCACAGCGAGTACCAGCAGGTTAAAGCCGACCTGCATCGCAAGATCCTCGACCGCCTGGACCTGGAAAAGCTGGGCCGCAGCAACGGCGACAGCGCCCGCGAAGAAGTTCTCGTTCTGATCCGCAATTCGGTCAACAGCGAGATCGTTCCTCTCAGCTTCGCCGAGCGCGAGCGCCTGTCGCGCGAAATTCTCGATGAGATTTTCGGCCTCGGCCCGCTCGAGCCCCTGCTCAAAGACCCCACCATCTCCGACATTCTGGTCAACCGCCATGACCGGGTTTACATCGAGCGCTCGGGCAAGCTGGAGCTGACTGGACTGTCCTTTAAGGACAACCAGCACCTGATGCAGATCATCGAGCGCATCGTCTCGCGCGTGGGCCGCCGGGTGGACGAATCTTCACCCATGGTCGACGCCCGTCTGCCCGATGGATCCCGCGTGAACGCCATCATTCCTCCGCTGGCCCTCGACGGCGCCTGCCTGTCCATCCGCCGGTTCGGGCGCGATCCCGTCACCGCCCGCAACATGATCGAAAATCACACCCTGACCGAAGCCATGCTGGAATTGCTCTCTGCCATGGTCAAGGGCAAGTTGAACCTGCTGATTTCGGGCGGCACCGGCGCCGGCAAAACCACCTTGTTGAACGTGCTCTCGGGCTACATCCCCAACGTGGAGCGCATCGTCACCATCGAAGACGCAGCCGAATTGCAGCTGAAGCAGGAACACGTGGTACGGCTGGAAACGCGCGCGCCCAACATCGAAGGCAAGGGCGCGGTTCGCCAGCGGCAGCTGGTCATCAACAGCCTGCGTATGCGGCCCGACCGCATCGTGGTCGGCGAGGTTCGCGGCGAGGAAGCCTTCGACATGTTACAGGCCATGAATACCGGTCACGAGGGGTCGCTGACCACGGTACACGCCAACTCGCCGCGCGACGCGCTGGCCCGCGTGGAAAACATGGTGTCGATGGCCAACCTGAATATTCCGGAGCGCGCCGTTCGGCAGCAGATTTCTTCCGCCATTCACGCCGTGGTGCAAGTCGCGCGCATGTCCGATGGAACACGAAAAGTGACGTCGGTCTCCGAGGTCGTCGGCCTCGAAGATAATGTCATCAACATGCAGGATATTTTTGTTTTCGAGCGCCGCAGCATTGATGAGAGCGGCAAGATTCGGGGCGTGTTCCGGGCGACCGGGTCCAAGCCGGTGTTTGCCGAGCGCCTGGCGACTTCGGGCGCGCGGCTGCGACCGGCGCTGTTTGAATCGAGAACCGAGATTTGAGCTCTACCTTGCGAAACTGACTGATTATGTCTTCGATCGTAATCGCGGTGCTGGTGTTCGTGGTGGTGGCCCTCGCCACTTTTGTGGTCGCGTCTTTATTCGACGACCGCCGCGCCCAGGCTCGCCTCATCAAAGATCGTCTGGCGACCGCCCAGAAGGCTCCCGAGCGCCAGCCTGACGAAGAGCTCGCCCTGCTGCGCGACGAGCAACTGAGCGAAATCCCCGCTCTCGATAACCTGTTGCGCCGTTCTGCCCGGGTTTCGGCCATGCAGGACGCGCTGCTGCAAGCCGGCATGAAACTGCGCGCCGGCAACTTTCTGGTCGTCTGCCTGGCTTGCGGGATTGCCGTCGCTTTTGCCGCCCTTCTCTATACCCGCAATCCCGCCATCACCTGGGCCGCGCTGCTCATCGGCGCTTTCCTGCCCTACGCGGTGGTGTCCTACCGCCGGCAGAAGCGCTTCGAAAAAATCGAGGAGCTGTTTCCCGAGGCCATCGACACGCTGGCGCGCGCAGTCCGCGCGGGCCACGCCTTCACCACCGCCCTCGAGATGATTTCCGCCGAAATCGCCGAGCCGCTGGCCAGCGAATTTCGCCAGCTCTATGAAGAGCAAAAATTCGGCATGCCGGTTCGCGACGCGCTCATGAACCTCACCGAACGCGTGCCGCTGGTCGATATCAAGTTTTTCGTTACTGCCGTCATGCTGCAGCGCGAAACCGGCGGCAACCTGGCCGAGATTCTCGACAATCTTTCCTACGTGATTCGCGAGCGCTTTAAGATTCAGCGCCAGGTGAGGGTGCACACCGCGCAGGGACGGCTGACCATGGCTTTGCTGATGGCCATGCCTCCGGCCGTGGTTGGAATTCTGGAACTTTTCAATCCCGAATTCGTTCACCCTCTATTTCATGATCCCATCGGCCATTCCCTGCTGGTCGCCAGTATCGGCCTGCAGACGGTCGGTTACTTTGTGATCCGGAAAGTGATCAAGATTCAGGTCTAGCCATGCCGCTGCTTCTATTAATCATCGTCGTGTTTGTCACCGTGGTGGCGGTGGTATTCGCCTTCGGCGCGGCCGTGGTCACGCCCAGTTCGGTCCTGGGGGCGCGCTTGCGATCGTTAGGCGGCCAGGCGCTCCAGACTCCGGAGAAGCCGGCCTTGAAGGTCAAAGAGCGCCTGGAGCAGGCTCTGGATCCTCTCAGCAAGGCCATCCCGCTTTCTCCAACTGATGTTTCCCGCACCCGCGCATGGCTCATTCAGGCGGGCTTGCGCGACGCGCGCCACGTCAGCTTTTTCTTTGGCGCCCGCATGGCATTGGCTGCGATCGGCTTCCTTGCGGTTCTTCTCATGACCGGGGGCAGTATCTTCGACAATCTTCCCCTCGTGGTTTGCGTGACCGCGCTTGGCTTCTTCGTCCCGCGCTTCATCCTGAAGCGGATGATTCGCGACCGGCAGCAACGCATCCGAATCGCACTGCCGGACGCGCTGGATCTCACGGTTATCTGCGTCGAGGCAGGACTGGCGCTCGATCAGGCGATGCTGCGCGTGGGCAAAGACCTTCACCACGCTCACCCCGATCTCAGCGACGAATTCCATTTCGTGAACCTTGAGATGCGCGCCGGCAAGCCGCGCGCCGAGGCCCTGCGCAACCTGGTGGACCGCACGGGCGTGGACGATATCCGCTCGCTCGTCGGCACCCTGATCCAGACCGATCGCTTCGGCACCAGCGTCTCCCAGGCGTTGCGCGTGCATTCCGATTCCTTGCGCACCGCCCGCCGGCAGCGCGCGGAAGAGCAGGCCGCCAAGACCACCATCAAGATGGTTCCCCCGCTAGTGATCTTCATTCTCGTCCCGTTCCTGTTTGTCACAGTAGGCCCCGCGCTGATTCAGGCATACCGTTCGCTGGCAGGAAAGTAATCCCGCCGGCTGTGGAGCGTGGAAGATTTGGGTTACCCTCTGGGAAGCCTATGAGCAGCGGAGGGCGGAAAGAGCGGCGTGAATAGTCTCACCGCATTCGGGCTCTTTGCGGTCACGGCAATGCTGGTCATGTATGCGCTGGAAAACCGGCACCACGGTTTCATCCTCGGTTTCGCTTGTGCCTGCCTGCTTGGCTCTGTTTATGGCTTTCTGCAAGGCGCGTGGCCATTTGGTTTAGTGGAGGGCGTTTGGTCGATCGTCGCCGTGCGAAAGTGGTGGATCACTCGAAAGCTTTCAAAGTTGCCCACTACCAAAAAGTTGTGAAGCAAGGGTCCTATTCCCGATTCCCGATCTATTGAACACCGGGGTGGTCAGCTTCTCGCCCATCACCCCGCTTAGTTTCCCTTCACAACTGGTCGGCGCCACTAGCACGTCACAAAGCGTCACGCTTACCAACACCGCACGACCACGCTTACCATCTCCTCCATCACCGAGAGCAGCAGCCAAGTGGGATGTCGCTTAAGTCCCCGTGCCGAGGACTTCGATCACCATCGGTTTGGTCGAGGCGCTGTCGATGATGGTGATGGTGCCCTGCTTCGCGCCTTTTTGCGTAGGAGAGAACGTCGCGCTGATCGTGCACTTCGCCCCTGCAGCCACGCTCGATCCGCAGGTCGAGGTTACAGCGAACTCGCTGCTGGCCTTCATCGACGCAATTCGCAGCGCGGCTGTGCCGGTGTTCGTGAGGGTGACCTTCTGCGGGTTGCTGGTCGTGCCGACGGCTTGCTTTTTGAAGTTCAGCGGCGTGGTGGGCGAGAAACTAACCACCCCAGTGTTGAGAAGCGTCCAGATATAGCCATGGACGGAGTCGAGGACGAGGAGATCGGGCCTGCGGTCGCCGTTGAAATCTCCTGAGGCCGCAAACTGGCCTCCTTCCCCCGCCCCCGTGGGATAAAACGCAGCATTCTGAAACGTGCCGTCGCCGTTGCCGTTCAAGACGCTCACGCCCGGCGGGAACTGTGGCGGCGAACCTGAATCGGAAACGGCCATATCGAGTTTGCCGTCGCCATTGAGATCCTGCACAATGACCCAGCTCGCACCGCCCGCATTGTAAAAGGAAGGTGGCTGAAAGGTGCCGTCGCCACCGCCCAGAAGCACGTCAACCGGGAAGGTCCCGGTCACAAGATCGAGCTTTGTCTTATTGCCGGTGAAATAGCCGGCGGCCATGCCGTTGGGGTAGGACGACCCCAGCGAGTAGAAGTTGCCCAGGTTGAAGGTGCCGTCGCCGTTTCCCAGAAAAATGTCGAGCTGCCCGGTGACGCCAATTCCACCGCCGACCGCAACGTCGAGCTTGCCATCGTCGTTGAAATCGCCGGTGGCAATCGCAACGCCTTCAACACTGCCGGTCACGGGCGTGGTGATCGGCGCACGAAAAGTTCCATCGCCGTTCCCCGGTAGAATCTCGATGCAGTCACAGACAGTGCCCAGAGTGCTGGTTCCTTCCATGTTAACGATGTCGAGGTGACCTTGGCCCATGAAGTCCCCGAGAGCAATCGCGCGAGACTCGGCGGTGGTGGGGTAGGAAACCGGGAGCTGGAAGGTTCCGTCACCGTTGCCGAGCAGCACATAGACCATGTCGGCGCCAGCGGCTCCTACGACAAGATCAAGGATTCCGTTATGCCTGAGGATCCCAGCGAAAGCCGTGGTAGCTGGGTAGGCCAGCAAATAGGTGGCTCCTACCCGAAAGGTTCCATCGCCGTTCCCTAAGAGTATTTCGACGTTGCCGCTGGTGTTATTGACAACGTTAACCACTCCGACATCGGGGCGGCCGTCGCGGTTGAAATCGCCTACGACGAGGAATCTCGGATCCGAAGATCCATTTATGAAAAAGCTCCCGCGGGTCTCAAACTGGGCGTGGGCGGACAAGCTGAAAATTCTCGTTAATGCCAGGGCCAGTGCGATCAGGGCGCGACGCGGCATGCGCGGCATGGGAACTCCAGGGGGGAACTACTGGCAAAGCTTAGCACATCAAGGTTTTCTCTCGACTCCCGCCAGGCGCGCTGCTCCGGCAGGGGATAAACTAGCCTTCACGATGGCTTCGCTCGCCCCCAAGGCCCAGGCCTTCAATCAAACGCGCCAGCTTTTTCTCGCCACCTCGCTGGCCGTGGCCGACACGCACTGGTCCCGGCTGTGCGGGCTGATTGGGGTTTCCCGGGACCACTTTGGTAATGGCACTGGCTTGTGGATTAAGCCCTGCCGCGGCGTTCATACCCTTGCTATGCGCTTCCCGATTGACGTACTCTATCTAGACCGCGCCGGGACGGTGGTGCACATGGAGCACAACCTTCAGCCCTGGCGCTTCTCCCCTGTTCGCATGCAAGCAGCCTCAGTGCTGGAGCTACCCGGCCACACGCTGGCCAGAACTGAAACTGCGTTGGGCGATCGGATAGAAATAAAGTTGAAGGAGTAGTGCTCGCAGTTCTTCCATTCTCCCCCGGGGCCAAAAACTCACGCTGTGACTGAAACTCTCCAAATCGAAGAGATCAGGATTCTCCATCTGCACGAAGCGCCCAAGCTGCTGATCGAATGGGGGTCGCCCTGGCAGGAGTTTGTAACTTCGATTGGTCCGGCCTTTTCGCGATCCGGACGGCGCCTGGCTGGAGAAGCTCCTCATGGCGTCTTTCCGTATCGCGGCATGGCGGCGTCGTATCTGTTGCAGGTGCTTTTTCTCTTTGTGCTGCTGGTTTTGCCGCGAGAAATTTCCAAGTTGCGCCCTTATGCCGCGCCCAAGCTGCGGCCCTATGATGTGATTTATTACTCGGGAGATGAACTGCCGCGCACCGAAGATTTGGGCGGAGCGAAGTCCGGGAGCAAAGGGCGGGCAGGCGGCCAGGAATCGCATCATCGCACGCAAACGATTCATGTGGCGCGCGGGGCTTCCCTGGTGCCTAAGGTAGCCGACGCTCCCAATCTGAAGCTGCCCTCGTCCACCGACGCGGTTGCGAATTTGCTCGCGTTCAAATCCGATCCCGGCCCGCCTCCGGTGGAAGGCGTGAAATCGCTGCGCCGGTCAAATTCCGTTGCGGCGGTCATTGCCCCGGCTCCCGGCGACGTGGTGAACGATCAATCGCGCCGCGTGCGCTCGATCGACACCGTCATTCCTCCCGCGCCCGACGCCAGCGCCGCCCGATCGCGCAACGCGCCGAGCCTTGCCACCAATGTCGTGGCCCCTGCGCCCAACGCGCAGTCCGATCACAAGCTCATCGCTCCGCTGCTGCAACCGAGCGTGGTTGCGCCGGCGCCCAGCGCCTCGCGTGACCACGCCCTGGTCGCGCCCCGGCTCGATGCCAACATCATTGCACCCGCGTCCACGCGCGTCGCGCACGACCGCGGCCGTGCGAGCCCCTCGCTCAGCGCGAATGTAATCGCACCCGCGCCCTCGGCCGACGGACACGAGGTTGCCGCCTCGCGCCTCCGGGTGAATAACGTCAGCGTGGTGCCTCCGCCGGTGTCTGCTCCCGAGCGCGATACGGGCCGAACCGCGAAGCTGAACATGCCGGCGCCCGCGGTGATCGCGCCGCCACCCTCCGCGGATTCCGATCGCGATTTGCGGCGCCTGGAAAGCGGCGGCACGCGCGGCTCTTCGCCCAACGTCGTTCCTCCACCGCCTTCTGCGGCAAATACTGGTTTGGTCAGCAGCATCATCGGAAAACTTTTTGGCACGCAGGATGTCGTTCCGCCGCCCCCCGCGGTGACTGGAAGCGGACGCGGCGGTCCGTCCCAGAGCGCGATGGCCGCCAACGTCGTGCCACCTCCGCCCTCTTCGGCGACAGGCACCGGCCGTGCAGGTCCGGGCGGATCTTTGAATTCACCTTCTGGCGTCGTGGCGCCGCCGCCGTCACTCAACAGCGCGAGCGGAAATTCGATTTCTGGAGGTCGCGGCCGCGGAACTTCGCCCGGCGCATCGAGCGTGGTGCCGCCTCCCCCATCGCTCGCCGGTGCAAGTGGAGACTCCGGCTCGGGAAGCTCCGGACGCGCGGGATCAAATCCAACACTTCTCGCCAGCAATGTAGTTCCTCCGCCACCTTCGATCGGCTCAGGCTCGGGACCGTCGGGTACCGGCCGCACCGGGGTTGGATTCGGCGGCCCCGGCGACGCCGGTTCCGCGCTGGGTCCACCAAAAGGCGGCGGCAGCAGCAATACCGATAACTCCGGCATCGTCGTCTCGTCGCAACCGGGATCGAAAGTTGGAATGCCGGGCAGCGGCAGCAAAGGATCGCTGGCCATGTCGCCCGGCGGCGCCGACAAGCCGGGCCTGGGCGGCTCCGGCGGCGGCACGGGCATCGGCCGCGGAGACGGGCCCGGCAGCGGCATGACCGGAAATGGCCCCGGCGCGGGCAAAACTGGATCAGGGGTCGGGTCCGACACGAATGCGCGCGGCGGCATCTCGCCCATGCCCGGGCCGGGCGGAGCCGGGACTTCCACGACCGGCGTACCCGCGGTGCCCGGCGTGGACGTTCGCGGCGGCAGCACCAGCAACATCGTCAACCTGCCCAGCTTTGCTGAATCGGGCAGCGCACCCACCGCGCCCGGTCGCTCCTCGGTGAAAGATCAGCAAGGGCCCGCGATCACCATTGTCGCCACTTCCCGTTCCGGAGGAGCTTTCGATTTCTACGGCAAGCTTCCCGGCGACAACTACACCGTGTACGTCGATACCAATGTCGGCACGGTGGTAATGCAATTTGCCGAAGTCGCTGCGTCCAGCGCGCAGTCTGGAGCGCTCGTCGGCCCTCAAGGACTCCGCACCGAGCTTCCCGCCGGCCTGCCCCGCGCCCGCGTGGTGGTGAAGTGCAAGCTGGATACTTCCGGGAATTTGAAGAACCTTCAAGTGCTCGAACCCGGGCCCGCCAACATGACCGCCAAGATCGTGGCCGCGCTCCCGACCTGGAAGTTCCGCCCTGCGACCCGGGGCGCGCAGCCCGTCGAAGTCAATGCCATTCTCGGCTTCAATATCGACACCAACGACCGATATTAGCCCGCGAAACTGGCCGCGGTTTTCCCTGTCCTAATTCGTTTGCCCGCCACGTTGTTTTTGAAGCCGCACAAGTGTTTTCTCTCGATCGACTTGCGCGGCGACGGTTGCAGTAACCATCCCGAGTGACCGGCGTTACATTGAAGCTTCCCTGTGCCGGGTCTAACTTCCACGTCAGCTATGACCCCCAAACCACCGCAGCATCGCCGTGTTCCTCATCGCATCGATCCATTTGCCGTATCCGGCATGACCCGCAGCCAGCCTGGAAAGCGGCGCAGCACGCGCATGGCGCTGAACGCTTCCGTGGGCTTGACCGGTCAGGACCGCCAGAAGTGTGCATTCACCATGCCGGCGCGCGCCACCAATCTGAACCGCCATGGGGCGGCCGTGCAACTGGCTCGCGAACTCGCCGTGGGCTCCGTGCTCGTCGTCAAGAACCAGAGAGGCGCAGAAGTTTCCGCCCGCGTGGTGGCGCAGGTCGCCGCCCGGCAAGGCGTTCCCACCTACGCCATCGAATTTGTCGAGCACGACAAGGGCAAAGATTTCTGGGGAATTTCTTTTCCGGCCACCAACACCTAGAGCCGCGCGGATGGCAGGCGCGAATGTTGGATTTTTCGATCTTCGATTCCTTGCGCGTTTTAAGCAGTCTAGCGCTTCTGCAGGCTCAGCCTGGCGCGTAACGCGTACGCCTTGCGAAACCACGGACGCTCGCGCCTCCGCAAATATCCCGGCATGGTGGCCTTCTTATCGAGAATCTTTTGCGCCCACTCCCGTGCTTCCTCCAAGCGCCCTTGCGCCTGCAGAAACAGCGCGTAGTTGTAATAGGTTTCCGAAATAGTCGAAATCTTGGTCGCCTGCTGAAATAGTTGATCCGCTCTTTCGAATTGCCCGGTCTGCGCGTAAGCGTGTGCCAATAAACCTTTCGCGCGGTGAAAATCATAGCCGGGATCGGACGCAACGGCGCGCTCCAGGTCCGGAATTGCAGCAGCAAAGTCTCCCAATTCCACCTCGGCAATGCCCCGGCGGTAAAACGGGTCGGCGGAATCGGTTCGCGACGAGATGGCCTTGTCGTAACAGGCGCGGGCGCGCGCGTAGTCGTGATCGTCGAGATACAGCAAGCCGAGCTCTTCGTAGTTGCCGGCCGAGGGATTATCAAGAATCGCGCGTTCCAGCTCGCGGATGCGCCGCCGCCGCGGAAACGCCTGAAATTCCGTCCGCAGCAGCCCGGCGTCGGGAATCACTTCGGCAACGATGTAGATGAGAGCGCCCACCCATCCCAGGAAAAGTATGACGAAAATCCAATAGGTGTCCGGGCGCCGCCGGATGAAGTGCACGATGGCGATGGCCTGCAGTAAAAATCCCCAGCCGCCAAGAAAAAAGAGCAGAGATCCCATAGGAAAGCCGCACTATATCATGCGGCCGCGAGGCAACCGCAATCACACAAGCGTCCCCTGCAGGCGCGCTTCAACCCAGGCTTTGCAGGAACTCGCGCAACAATTTCGCTGCCTCTTCCGGCTGCTCCCAGGCAGAATAATGGCCGGCCTTGGCAATCACACGAAGCTGGCTGCCTGGAATAAGCCGGCGCATCGATTCCGCTTCCTTCACGCCGGTGAAGTTGTCCTCATCGCCGGTGAGAATGAGCGTGGGTACATTGATGGTCTTCAACGTGGCCGTCGAGTCGGGACGCTCGGCCATGCCGCGCTGCACCTGGGCCACATCCTCGGGAGACATTTTGCGCAGCATGCGGAGCGCGGCCTCCCTAAGGTCCGGCCGCGTTTCCAGCGTAGTCTTGCCCAGCAGACGGGAAATCATGTTCTGGAAAAACATTTCGGTGCCCTGCTCCAGCACTTCGTTCGCGGCCTGCAGCCGCCCGGAGCGGGCGTCGCCGGTATCGGCTTCGGCTTTGGTGTTGCATAAGCCCAACGCGGCCACGCGGCCCCGCGCCAATCGCCAGATTTCAAACAACGCATACCCGCCAATGGAAACGCCGACGAGCGGAGCACGTCCTACATCGGCATCGTCCATCACTCGCAGAATGTCCGCGGCGTGCTTGGCCATGGTGGCCGGACCTTCCCCGACGTCAGAATCGCCGTGACCGCGCAGATCAGGCAGGATCATGCGATAGCGCGACGCCAGCGCCGGCGCGACCGGCAGCCAGAATTCATGATTTGCGGGAAAAGGATGGAGCAGGACGACGGGAGGCCCGTCGCCCACAATGCGATAAGCGATTTCGGCGTCGCCGCTGCGGATGCGCTGCATGCGATCCGTATCTTAAACTACGGATTCGTCACGCGCTGTGCAGTCGCCGGCGGAGGCGCCAGCAAAAGCGGTTCTTCGGGCATGACGATCCACGCGATGGGATAGGAAATCAGGCCGATGCCGGTCATAAAAGATGTGACCAGCCACACCAGACGCACCACCGTCACATCGACGTCAAAATATTCGGCCACGCCGAGGCATACGCCGGCAATTTTGCGGCCCTGCCGCGGACGAATCAAACGCTTGCGCGCGATCGACGCACCCACGCGAATGCCGCAGTAGGCGCAGACCGCAGCGTCATCCTGAATGATTTTGCCGCAATAGTTGCAGTACATGGCACTTCCTTTCCCCCTCTACAAGACGGTACGAGATTGTAGCCTAAAAAGTTCCTCAAGAAACCGGCCGGCAGCCGCTGCATCTCGCTTCATCGCAGGAGGAGAACAGTTTCGACGCCCGCCTTCACTCCCGGTACGCTTCCCGGATGTGCGCGCGCGCTTTTTCTGCAGGCGGCGTGCTGCCGTTTTCGGCCAGCACCACCTCGTACTTTTTCATGGCCAGGTCGCGCTTCTGCAACAGGTCATACATCTCTCCGGCGGCCAGGTTTGCCTTCTGCAAGGTCTCCGGATCCGCATTGGGATTCTCATTGACCAGTTCGTAGGCTGAGGCAGCGCCTGCATAATCCTTCTGGCTGCGCAACAATTCTCCCAGACCCCAGGCGGCCAACTCGTAGCGCAGATCGCCATACTTGCCTTCCCTGCCGTTCTGCCAAACTTTGCGATAGCCGGCCGCAGCTTCCTGCGGGTGTCCGCCGGCACGGTAAAGATTGGCTTCCTCCAGGGGAAAAAGATAATTTCGCGGAAAGCGCGTGGACAAATCGTGCATCAGTGCCCGCGCGTCGTCGTAACGGCGCTCACGGCGCAAAAACAGGCTCAGTACCACTTTCGCATCGATGCTGTTCTCGCCGGTGCTGTCGGCCACCTCGCGGAGATAGCTGAGCCCCTTCTCTTTCGTCCCGCTCAACCCGACCAGCGCGACCGCAACCTTCACGCTCCAGGGCAGGCTGCCCATCACGTAGTTGTGAGCGCCCACCACCAGCTTGGCATCCAGGTAATTGGGATTGAGTTCCAGAACGCGCTCATGATCATGCCGTGCTCCCACCGCGTTGCGCAGCGCGGAAAACCACGCGCGCTCCACCAGCGCCGTATAGAGCGCGAACTGCGCCCGGGTCACGCCCCGATCGTAGAGTGCGTCAGCGTTATTGCCGTTCGTTTTCAGTTGCTGCTCTTCCAGATCCTCGGCGCGCGCAACGAGCTGCTTGATTTGCTCCTTTACCTTGGGATCGGCCGTTCTGTGCGCCTGCCCGATGAAACTGTCGGTGGCATATTCGCCGCTGTTCATCGCTCCCATACGGTACAGCTCCCGCATCAACACAGCGCTCAGAAGGTGATTCACCGCCGCAGGATCGTTCGGATGACGGTCAGAAAACTTCTGGAAGTCCTGGATGGACCGGTCATACTCCATGTTGTAAAAGTGTTCGAAACCGGAATCGACCAGCGAATCGTGCGCAACAGCGGCGGAAACAGGGCCCGCGGATGGATGGCCTTGAGCCGCAGCCGAACAGGCGGATAGGCAGGAAAGCAACAGACACAACAGTCCGCGCGTGTTCAAGCTTGGTTTCAAGTGCGATCTCAGCAACTGAAGTTTGTGGTTGAGTCTTAGTCTAACCGACTTCAACGGTTGCACGGCAAGAACCAAAACGGTTATCGCCACAGCCACGTGTGCGCGTGATCCGCCCGGCATTTATCCCTATAATCGCCATTGTTACGTGGTACACGTACCGTCGTGAGTGCGGCAACTTTACGCGCCACTGCAGGTAATATTTGCGCGAGGCGACAAAAAAGCTGTTAATTCGGCAAGCGCAAGTCGTTCACTTTCAACGGGCTCGCGGCGCGCCGGGTTTGGTTGTCAGTTTGCCCTGCACTCAATAGCGTTCCTACCTATGGCTGAAGTAGTGCAAGATACGCAGCAGGAGTTTTGGCGGTCTCCAACCGTGCTCGAACCAGCGGTGGAGACTGCGCTCCCGGCTGTTCGCCCCGGGCTCGCCCAAGTGTGCGCCCACTGCGGCACCGAGTTCATGATCGGTGCTCAATTCTGTCATGCTTGTGGGCTGTGCCGCACCGCGGCGGCGACTAGCACTTCCGGAGGCGGAAGGATAGCCTCCTGGTGGTCGCAAACTGCGACTCATCTCCATCGCGGAACCAGGACCGTTGTCGCTGCCTGGCGCGCATTCTCCGCGCCCAGCTGGATGCAGCGCCTGCATTTTCATGAGATCAAGCGCTCGGTGGGCTTGCCCACGGCGTCGCTCATCGCTTTCTTTATTGGGTTGGGCTGTGTGACCGGCGCATTGGCGGTCAGCCTTTTCTATCGGGCTTCTAACCTGGCCGAATTTGAAGCCATTCAAATGTGGCGCATCCAGTGGCTTCTGGGTGCAACAGCATCGTTTGTGGCAGGCATCCTGCTTAAGAAGTCGAGCGCGAAGGAATAGCGCGCGCCAACCGTCCCGTTTTAGCTCTGGCCGCCGTTTCCCGCTGCGCGCCGTTGCTGGTTCATGCGATACAAGTGATGCACGGGCCCCGTTCCGCGCCCCAAAGGCTGCCCGGCCATGATGGCCGCGCTGACATAAGTCTTCGCCAACAGCGTTGCTTCGGCGATTCCCCGGTCCAAAGCCAGATGACACGCCACAGCGGTGGCGAAGGCGCAACCAGTGCCATGGGTTGATTTCGATCTCTGGCGCTCCGCTTTGAACACTTCCTCCTCCACACCACGTTTGGTCTTGAAACTCAGAAAATCAATGGCTTTTTCGAGATGCCCTCCGGTAACGATCACATTCGCCGCTCCCATTTCATGAAGCTTGGCGGCAGCCGCGCGCATTTCGTCCAGGTTGGAGACTTTCATGCCGGTCAGGGCCGCCGCTTCGTCCACATTGGGCGTGACTACGTCGGCTGCCTGAATGAGCCGTTCGGCCAGCACTTTCGCCCCTGCGGCATCCAGAAGGTCGGCTCCTGAGGAGGACTTCAGAATTGGATCCAGAACCACGTTGGGCAGCTTCTTGCCCCCTTGGGTCAGGAAGTCAGCGACGGCCTTGGCTACCTTGGCTGTCCCGAGCATTCCGATGTGAACCGCGTCGATCGTAAGGTCGGATGCAAGTTCTTGCAGTGTCTCGGTAACCAGCCCGGGGTCACTACCCTCGACCCGGCTCACGCCCGCCGTCGATTGAACGGTCAGAGCCGTAATGCAAGCCACGCCGTAGCATCCATGAGCAGCGATGGTCTTGATGTCCGCTGTCACACCCGCCCCCGAAGAGGGGTCAAATCCCGCCACTGTGAGGACTATCGTCGGTTTTTCAGCCATTGAAATTTTTCATTGCGATGCCAATTTTTAACTAAAATCTTGAGAATAAACAACTTATAAAATTTTCGCCGCAAACCATTGATTCCGTTGGAGATGTAAATTCTTCCCGGGTTACAGAATGTGTCTTATTTATCATTTGATAAACAAGTAAAGCTCGTATTTTGAGTGACATACTGGACATTGCTGATGATTAAAAAGAAGTTAAGTAAGATATTGATAACGAGCCAATCACCATAGTACAGGGTCTTCCGAGTTGACAACCCTCCCCCTGCCCCCTACCATCTACAGAACGTCAAACACACAGCCTAGCTAGGACCGACTTTTGAGTATGCGAGGAGAACTGAATGCGTGGATTTATTGCTCGTGGACTGATGATCGCTTTATTGATCGTCGGCCTGGGAGCGGCTCAGGGCTCGAACAACTCGGAGGCCAAGTCTCTGCCATATAGCCCCGCCGTCTCTAAGGCCGCAAACCGAACACAAATCGCCAAAGGTCAGCCGTATCAAGTTGGGACAGCGTCCTGGTACGGAGAGTTTTTTGACGGCAAACCGACCGCCAGCGGCGAGAGCTATGACATGTACGACTTGACGGCTGCGCACCCCTCGCTGCCCTTGGGTACCTACGTGAAGGTTACCAATCTGCACAACGGACGCGCTGTCGTGGTCAAAGTGAATGACCGCGGTCCAGTCGTAGCCGGCCGGATCATCGACCTGTCTTATGGCGCCGCCCAGGTGCTGCAATTCGAGCACAAGGGTCTGCAGAAGGTGCGCCTGGACGTGGTCAAGCCGAAGGTTCACCAGCGCCAGGTCTATCAGACCGTCGCCTACAATTATCCTGTGGCGCAATTCCGCTAACCTCAAATAAACTCGAAGGGATGCCGGCTACTCTGCCTCACCGCATCCCTTCCCTGCGGGGAGCCGATCCCCGCGAGCGCCTGATCGTCGCCCTGGATGTTTCCACGTCCGCTGCGGCGCAAAAAATCGTGGCCGCCGTCGGCGACTCGGCCTTTACCTACAAGGTCGGCATGCAGCTTTATACCGCCGAAGGCTCGCAGGTGGTGCGAGAGCTTATCGCTTCCGGCCGGCGCGTCTTCCTCGATCTGAAATATCACGACATCCCCAACACAGTGGCATCCGCGGTGAGAGAAGCCGCCAGGCTCGGCGTAAGCATGCTCACGGTTCACTGTGCCGGCAGCGGAAAAATGCTGCGCGCCGCCGTGGAGGCTGCCCGAGAGATTAATCCTGACCTCCTCGTGCTCGGCGTGACCGTCCTCACCAGCCTCGACGATAACGATCTGGAGAAAATTGGCGTTCGGGGCACGGTTCTCGATGAAGTGCAGCGTCTGGCCGCGCTCGCCCTCGCCAACGGATGCGGCGGCATTGTGACTTCTGCCCGGGAGGCATCTATGCTGCGCGCCGAACTCGGCGATGACTTCGCCATTGTCACTCCGGGCGTCCGCCCGGCAGGATCCGGCCACGGCGACCAGGTTCGGGTCGTCACCCCGGCGGAAGCCATTGCATCCGGCGCCACCCACATCGTGGTCGGCCGCCCTATCACCGCGGCCGCCGACCCAGCCGCCGAAGCGCGCGCCATCCTGAGCCAGATCGGGTGACACACAGAGCTGGCAATCGCCAGCTCACCGCATCAATTCGCGCAACATCGCCACCTCCGCGGCAATGCCTGTGCGCAGCGCCGGATCCACATCGGGCGCAAATCGCGACGAGTGATTCGATGGCAGGCTCTCTGCGACTTTGGGGTCGGCGAATTTTTCCGGATCGGCCCCGCCCAACGACAGATAAAAGCCAGGGACTCCCTGCGCCAGATAAAAGGAAAAGTCCTCCGATGCCGTAATAGGCTCTGCCGCCACCACGCGATCTTTCCCCAAAGCGGCTTCCAGCGCGGGCTTCAGGCGATCGGCCAGCGCCGGATCGTTATAGACAAGGTCTGTGAACTCGTAGCGCTCAATCAGCGGAGCTTTCGGCGCTCCCGCCGCCTCCGCCTCGGCCTTCACCATCCGGTCGATCGCCGAGAGCACCTGCTGCCGCACCTCGGGCCGATTGGTGCGCACCGTCAGGCCCAACTCAGCCTGATCCGGAATGATATTGTTTTTCGTGCCCGCCCGGATGTAGCCGACGGTAACGATCGCCAGCTGCCCGGGCTTCACCTCGCGCGCGGCGATGGTTTGCAACGTCAGGATGGTGCGCGCGGCAATCACGATCGGATCAATCGTGGTCTGCGGAGCCGCTCCGTGCCCGCCCCTGCCGTAAATTGTGACGCGCAGCGAATCGGCGTTCGTGTTATACGCGCCCGGCGTGATGCCCACGGTTCCCGCCGCCTGCCGGTTGCCGACGTGCATCGCGAGCGCGAAATCCGGCTTGGGAAAGCGGGTGAACAGACCGTCGGCAATCATCGCCTTGGCGCCGCTGATCGTCTCTTCCGCGGGCTGGCCCTCGATCATCAACGTTCCGTGCCACGCTTTTTTATCCCGCGCCATGATCGCCGCCGTGCCCAGCACAGAGGCCATGTGCAGATCGTGACCGCAAGCATGCATGACTGCAACGTCCTGCCCGGCATCATCCTTGGCGTGAACCTTGCTCGCATAACTCAAGCCGGTTTTTTCCTCCACCGGAAGCGCATCCATTTCCGTGCGCAACATCACCGTAGGACCTCCGCCATTTTTCAGGACCGCCACGATCCCGGTACCACCCACATGCTCGGTCACCTCGTATCCTGAAGCTCTTAGCCGCTCCGCCATCTTCTGCGCGGTTTGCGTCTCGTGACCGGAAAGCTCGGGATTTTTGTGCAGCTCCACGTAGACGCCATACGATTCTGGATAGACCGCGTCTACTTCCTTCGAAGGCGTCTGCGCAACCGAGGCTGCAAATCCGCAGACGAGCCAGCAAGCCCCAAGCAAAATTGGCGTGACGTGTGACCGAATCATGAGCACATGCATGGTGGATGGCATCATAGCCGATCTCGCCTCCGTAAATAAATTTGCCCTCAGGATTCTCATACTCAATTCCCGAAATAGACGTTTTCCGCAATCAAGCTTTTACCTGAGTGAATTCTTGCCTTTACCTTCTTCCGGCGAGGTGTACAATTTTCTTAGCTAGCACTGGCACGCTACTTCGTTCGGCGAGCCTGAGGTGCTCATGAACGTCCACATAAGTTATCGTCTTGCAAAAACTCCCGCCGTAGAAAAAGACCTCCAACATCAAATCGAAAAACTGCGCAAGCGCCTGCAGGTATTTCGCCCCGAGCTGATCCACCTGAAGGGGATGGTCGAAGAGGTTTCAGCGCGCGAGGGCATCAGTGTCTCGCTGAATCTCCGCCTGCCTTCCGGGCAGATGGCGGTTCAAACCAAAGCCCCAACGGCCGCAGCCGCCTGCAAGACCGCTTTCGAAGACCTCATCCAGCAACTCAATAAGCACAAGGAAATCCTCCGTTCCTCGCACAAGTGGCCACGGCGGCGCAATGAAGATTCGGGGCGCCGCCTGGCCGCCGTTCCTTTTGAGCAGACCCTCGCCGCGGTCTTCCCGCCCACCATCTGTGCCGACGACGTTCGCTCCTACGTCAACGCCAATCTCGCTCGCCTCGAGCGTTATGTCGAGCGCGAAATCTTCTTCCGCGAGACCGCCGACCTGTTCCCCGCGGATTCGATCAGTAAAGAAGAAGTCATCGACGAGACCATCGCCGCCGCCCTGAGCGACGCGCTCGAGAAGCCGGAGCGCCTGGCCCTCGAGCCCTGGCTTTACCAGCTTGCTCTCAAAGCTCTCGACGAGCTTTCCCGCCCCGAAGGCTCCAATGGCAGCGCAGTTCACCTCGAAGACTCGGCCCGCAAGCAGAACGTCAAGGCCAGCGACGAGCCCGAACTCCAGTTTCACCAGCCCGACGAAACCATCACCGAGGAAACCATCATTGCCGACGGGCGCATCGCCACTCCGGAACAGATTGTCGGTTCCGACGAAATGTTTCGCCTGATCGCTGTCGCTTTACGCGACCTTGCGCCTTACCAGCGCGAAGCTTTCATCCTGCACGCCATTGAGGGCTTCGGCATTGACGAAATCTCCGCCATCACCGGCAATCCGCCGGACCATGTTTTGACCTGCATTTCCGCGGCGCGCGATCACCTGCGCAAATCGCCCCGGCTCTCCATGCAATTCCGCGGGCGCTTTCCGGTCACCGGCACCGCCTAATCCAATCCCATTTCATAGGAGCATGACCGAGTATGGTTACTCGCGACCAAATCCACGAATTAGCACAATTCGAAGATCCTTCCGCCTGCGCTCTCAGCTTCTACTTTCAGCCAGCCACTCCGCGGAACAAGGCGCATAAGGAAGACGCCATCGTCGCCAAAGACCTGGCTCGCGAGACGCTTCGACGGCTGGAAGCCCAGGGCCGCTCCGACTCCGCCCGCGCGGATCTGGAGCGCATGGTCCGCCTGGCCCACGAGTGGCGCGCCAATGGCGTTCGCTCCAAGGCGGTCTTCGCCTGCGCGGCGCAGAATTTCTGGCGCGAGTACGATCTGCCGGCGCAGTTGAGCGCCACCGAACTCAACGCCGACCGTCACTTCCGGCTCAAGCCCCTGGCGCAGCTGCTCGGCGCCTTCCCGCGCCTGGCCATCGTTCTGCTCGACCGCCACCGCGCCCGCCTGTTCGATCTCCGTCTGGGCGAGTTGACGGAGCGCGAAGACTTTTTCCATCCGCTTTCCCGGCGCGGCCGCAGCGACGGTTTCCGCGGCTACGACGGCGGCCACGCCGAGCGCCGTGTCGCCGACGAGGCCCGCGAGCACTTCAAGCACCTCGCCGACATCGTCAAGGATGGCCTGGAAAAAGGGGTTTTCGAAAAATGGATTCTCGGCTGTCAGGACACGCACTGGCCGCAGTTCTCGCAGCAGCTGCATTCGCACGCGTCGCAGAAACTGCTGGGCCGCTTCTCCGCCGAAGTGGGCCACATCGGGCGGGAGCAGGTGCGGAGCGAAGCGGAGCGGGTTTACTCCGAGTGGCAGTCTCGCCGGCGCGGCGAAGTGGTTCGAGAGACCATCAACCAGGCCCGGCAGAATGGCCGCGGCGTCACCGGCTTGCGCCGGGTGCTGCGCTCGCTCGAACTGGGAGAAGTACAAACCCTGCTCGTCGGCCAGAAGTATCACGCCCAGGCGGTCGAGTGCGCGGGCTGCGGCCACCTCGACGCTCACCTCGTCAACTCGTGCCCGGTCTGCGGCCGCGAAACACGCCAGGTGGTTGATGTGGGCGAAGCCATCCTGCCGTGGGTCATTCGCCACGACATCGAACTGTTCTACGTCAACGGAGATCCCGAGTTCGACCAGGTCGGCAACATCGCTGCCCTGCTGCGCTTTCGCGCCGACTCCGGCAAGGTCCGATCCATCTCAGATGCGTCATCCAGCCAGCGGGTAGGCCGCGAGGCGCTGCCCGAACCGCGCTATCGGGGAGCCGTCGGCAGGTGAGGTTTCGGCAATCCGACAGCTGCGGGTTGACCGCTCACGCGTTTCCGGCCGTCATCCTGAGCGGCAGCAATGCCGCCGCGAGGGCTCTTACGACAGTGAATCTGTCGATGCCGCAGTCGGGACTTGCGTAGTCCCGATTGCGGCATCATTCGCAGCTTGCACTGCCCCTATCGCATCCTTGTTGTTAGAAGGCGGGAATCTTCCCCACGCCCCCAATGTCGAAGTACGTCACCCACATATTGCTCCCGTCGAATGCAACTAGCATGGGCCGATCCGGCAACGAGACCGTGCCAACCGTGGCGCCAGTGCTACTTTGTATTTTCGTGACTGTGGTCCCCGTTTGATCGGTGACCCAGATGTTGCTTCCGTCAAACGCCAGCGCGTATGCGCCCGAGCCTGCTGGATAGGTACCGAGTACGTTCCCATTGCTGGCTTGCAGCTTTGTGACTGAACCGCTGCCGGTGTTGGCTACCCAGATGTTGGCCCCATCAAAGGCCACACCTAGCGGCCCACTCCCGACGCTGTACGTGCCAACCACCTGGCCATTGCTCGATGCCAGCTCCGTGACGCTGTTGCCGTTGTTATTCGTCACCCACATGTTGGCCCCGTCGAACGCAATACCCGAGGGCTGCACTCCTACGCCATAGATTCCTAGAACCTGACCCCCTTCGTTCATTTTCGTAACCGAATTGCTCAGGTGATTCACGATCCAAATGCTGGTACCGTCGAACGCAATTCCTTGCGGGTCAGACCCTACGGAGAAATTGCCGGCCTCCTGGAAGGTCGCGGCGTTGATTTTTGTGACCGTGTCGTTGGCATTCGTTACCCAGATGTAAGTGCCGTCGAAGGCCACGCAATTGGGCTGACCTCCGACATAAAGGTTACCCAGATTTTGCCCCGTGGCTGCCCCCAGCTTGAAAACATAACCGTTCTCGCTCGCAACCCATATGTTGGCTCCGTCAAAGGCGACACCATAAGAAGTGCCGCCCGTTGTTGGATAGGTCACACTGCTCCACCATTGCAAGAGTGCCACGTGACCCGGAATACCTCCTGCTGGTCCTTGAACGCCTTGCGGCCCCTGGGGTCCAGTCGGTCCCGACGGTCCTGCAGGCCCAGCCTGGCCGGGAAAACCCTGGGGCCCGGCAGGACCCGCAGGCCCTGCTTGTCCTTGCTGGCCTTGTGGTCCTTGCGGTCCCATCGCGCCCGTCAGTCCCTGCGGCCCTTGCGGCCCGGCCGCTCCGGTCGCGCCTTGTTGTGCCAGCACACCCCACTGCGTCGTGCTCGTATCCGGCTCGTTCCCCTGATTGTTTCCGACCAGCGAAATGTAACTCGATCCGTTGTAGAAAACTGCGTCGCCGAGATTGTAGGAATTCGCGGCCTGCCAGTTTCCCTGGAATGTAGTCGGCGGCCCCTGTGGCCCAACTGCCCCTTGCGGACCCGCTGGTCCCGCAGAACCCTGCGGACCCGGTGATCCCATCGGCCCCGCCGGTCCCGCCGCTCCGGCGGGACCAGACACTCCTTGTGGACCTGCTGGCCCTTGCGGTCCCATCGCGCCCGTCAGTCCCTGCGCCCCTTGCGGGCCAGCCGCTCCCGTCGCGCCCTGTTGCGCCAGTACTGCCCATTGCGTCGTGCTCGTATCCGGCTCGTTGCCCTGGTTGTTCGCGACCAGCGAAATGTAACTCGATCCGTTGTAAAAAACTGCGTCACCCATGTTGTAGGAACTCGCCTGCTGCCACGTGCCTTGAAATGTCACGGGGGGTCCTTGCAGTCCAGCGGCACCGGCTGGTCCCTGCGGGCCAGTCGCTCCCGTCAGTCCTTGCGGGCCTTGCGGTCCGGCGGGACCTGCAGGTCCTGAAACGCCCTGCGGACCCTGCAGCCCCGTTGGGCCTTGTGGGCCGGCAGGCCCGGCGGGACCTTGCGGACCGGCAGGTCCAACCGCGCCCACACTGACGTCGAAGGTTTCCGAACTGGCCGCGCTGTTCGTGATCGTCAATTGATAGGTTCCGGCCTTCGTTCCGCTCGCGATGGAAGCTACAATCGAGCCGTTCGTAAAAGAAATTAAACTCAGGGTGCTGGTATTGAATGTAACTGTCGGCGCCGTGCCCGAAGGATCGAAACCTTTGCCGAGTATGCTGATCTGATTGTTCTTATAGTTGATCGAAACGCTGTCAATTACGACGCTCGACGAAGTTGCAGCGAATGCGGGAGTGAGGAACAAGAGGACACACGCAGCCCTCAGACTCCTCCACAGGAGGCGAGTCTTCATTTTTTAAATCGTCCTTTTGGCGTGAAGTATCCTGGCAGGCGCGCTGCGGCGCGCAGGCAGGCCTTTCCTTGCCGCTGAAGTCCAGCTTCAGCGTCGAACCCCTGGGTAAATGTTCTTTGAAGCTTGCGCGTACTGCCGCCGCACGAGCTGGCGGGAAAGTCTGCCGGATGAAGAACCGGACGAGCGGTGCCGGTCTACATCTCCGGAGATTTTCCGATATTGCCGCAGAAAGCCGCGACTGTCAAGGCTTTTCACTGACGAGCGACTGGGCGCGCACGAACACAACGGCGCACCCCAGCCAGCACTTTTGCCGCGCGGGTCCTTCGCTTACACTGTTGCCGCCAAGGGGGCCATTGGCATTTCCTACAGCTCCCGCAAAACTCAAAGGGGGCAACCGTGGCGCACGGGCATCCGGAACTGCTTTCCGAATTTCAGCAATTCGCTTCTACCGCTTCCTCCATCAAAGCTCTGATGGAGCATATGGTGCAGCGGCTGCACGAAACGCTTGCGCACTATAACTGGGTGGGCTTTTACCTGATCGACCCCGACGACTCGAACACGCTTGTGGTCGGCCCGTTCGTGGGCAGCTTCACGCCCAACGCCCGCATCCCGCTGAACACCGGGCTGTGCGGAGCGGCGGCCACCACCGGCAGGACCGTTGTGGTCGACGACGTTGCCAAAGATCCTCGCTATCTTTCCGGCTCGACGATAGTCAAATCAGAAGTGGTGGTCCCGATCTTTGTGCAAGGCAAGATCGCCGCCGAACTCGACGTCGAAAGCTATTTTGCGAATACATTCAATCCAGCGGAACAGAAGTTCGTGGAAGACTGCGCCGCCGTGGTGCAAGGCTACTTATCCAGGTCCGGAAAGTAAGAAAGCGATTGCTTGAAGCAGTCAGCAGTCAGCACTCAGCCAACACGCTACGTTGAAGCGCCCGCACAGCTTAGAGGCTGAGTGCTGACTGCTGAGTGCTAACTGCCGACTGCTGCCAGGAGCCATCCAATGAAACGATTTCTCGCCGCTACTCTGCTATGTGTAGGTTTGTCCGCGCCCAGGCTGTTCGCCCAACTTCCCGAGGGTGCGTTTGAAGGCTATGACGGCGAATGGAAGCACGTTTCCCAGCAGCTGGTGGCATTGGCCGAAGCCACGCCGGCGGAAAAATTCGCCTGGCGTCCCGCGCCCAACGTGCGCTCGACCAGCGAAGTCTACATGCACATTGCGTACGCGAACTTCCTGTTGCTGGCCTACGCCGGCCCCAAGATGCCCGAAGGCTTCAACCGTGACGTTGCCAAGTCCGTCACGTCGAAGGCCGAGGTCGTCGGCTGGCTGAAGCGCTCACTTGAGGCTGTCAGGCAGGCGCACGCCAACGCTACCGCCAAGGATTTGGAACGCCACGTCAGAGTGTTCGATGAGCGCGACTGCACGGTCGAGGGCGTATACCTGCGCATCCTGGTGCATGACAACGAGCACATGGGGCAACTGATCGGCTACGCGCGCATGTCTGGCGTGGTGCCGCCCTGGGCGGATAAATAGCGCTAAACCCGAACCCATGCACGTTCGCTTCCCCTTGCACCGCCCAGCAAGCCACCAAACTTATACTTTGGGCGTGAACTGAGCCAGGTCGTAGATTCCGAGTTTTTTCTCCAGTTGCGCCACCTGGTCGACCACCTTGAAAAATCCTTCGTCGCCGAACAGTTCATCTTCCTTCTTTTCGAAGTCGTCGCCAAGCGCGTCGTATTCGTGCGGAGAGACCACCGAGCGAAATGCCGGAAACAAGACCGTATCCTCGCGCGCTTCATGCGGACGGTACATGCGCAGAAAAGCCCGCAGCGTATCGGCGAGCTTATCCTGATCGGAAACATATTTCAGGGTGGCCAGTTGCCCCAATTGGTGCACCTGTGCAGTCAGTTCCCGCCCGGCTTTGTGCTGCGCCAGAAGCGTCTCGACCAAAGGAACCAGCTTGTTGGCTTTGCGGAAGCGCGGAAACAGGAAATCTTCTTCCAGCTTTTCGTGATAATCCTCGACAAAGCGGCGCACGATGTCAGCCGCCGCGGCCAGCACCGACCCGTCAAACGGCTGCTTGGTCGCGAGCAGGTGAAGATGGTGATCATAAATCAGCAAAATACGGTTGAGCACGCCGTGCTCTCGCATCAAATCTTCGGCGGGAGAGATTTTGTCGTCTTCATCTTTTTTATCGGTTTTCTTTTCGGCTGCGTCTTGCCCGACCGCAAAACTTACGGCGGGGAATAAAGCGGCTGCGCTTACAAGGCTGGTTTGCTGCAGAAAATGGCGGCGCGTGGCAGCATCGGACATGACGTTTCCTCGCTTTCAAGTAACATTTAGCTGACTGATGTCTGGCTGATTGGACGTCGCAGCGCGGTCATGGGGTTGTGTCTCAGGCTGCGCGATAGATGCCCAGGACTTTTATGAAATCGGCCACTTCGCCCAGGTGGCGCAGTGCATTGCGAGCGGCTTCGTCGTCACCGCGCAAAAAATCGACGTAAAAGACATACTCCCAAGGCCGCCCGCGCATGGGCCGCGACTCAATCTTGCTCAGGCTGATCCCGCGCAGCGCAAAGACGCTCAGCGATTTGAACAAAGCGCCGGCAACATTTTTTACCTGGAAGGCAATCGACGTCTTGTTCGCGCCACGGGCAATTTTCGGCCGGTTTGCCCTGCCGCCTGCCCGCGTGCGCGCAATTTTGCGAATCAGGAAAAAGCGCGTAAAGTTGCTCTTCTCGTCTTCAATCCCTGCCTGCAGAATCTTGCCCGAGTACTCCCGGGCGGCATGCCGCCCGGCGATTGCCGCCGCGTCCGGCAGCCGCCGCTCCAATACATATTTCACGCTGCCCGCGGTGTCATAAAACGGAACGGGTTCGACCTGCCGATGCCGGCGAAAGAAATCCCGGCACTGATCGAGCGCCACGGGATGGGAGAATACTTTTCTGATCGCGCTCATCTTCACGCCCGGCGGCGCAATCAGGTTGTGCACGATTCGCAGCCGGAACTCGGCTTCAATCCACACGCCATGCGTCACCAGCAGATCGGCGTGCTCGGCCACTGTGCCCGCCAGCGTGTTCTCGATGGGAATAACGGCGGCGTTCACGTCCCCTCGTGTAACCCGATCAAAAACCTGCGCCGAGCGCGCACACGGCACGATCCTCCAGCCGGGAAGCATCCGCTCGGCCGCTTCGTGGCTAAACGAACCCAGTTCGCCCTGGATGGCTACCGATTTCATTTGCCATCAAAGTAAAGAGGAAAACGGAAAAGCGCAAACCATTTTCGGGAATGGCGGTGGCTTTGTCAGATCGGCGCACAAACACGCCAAAAAATTCATGAGAATTTCCTTTCCCGCAAAGAGCACCCGAATGTGCATCTTCTGCGCAGCGGCGTGGCCGGATTTTCATCCTCGACGCTGCGCCAAGTTAAATGGGCCTTACTGTCAGCGCTCGATTCGTGGACTGAATCGTCGTTTTTCCCGAAATAGTCGTGCCGGCTCGTGCGCCGTCACCGGCTTGTGACACTTCTAACGTCGCTTCCCGCCGTTTTCGTCGAAAATGATTCTTGAGGTAGAGATTCGACTGTGACCAACTCCGAATATCGCTGGACCCGTTTTCTGGACCCTTTGGCCGTGGCGTTGGATTTTGCTTTTGGCTGCCATCACTCGAACCTGAGCCGCGTGTTCACCCTGGAAGGGCGCAGCTACAAAGTCTGTTTCGATTGCGGGCGCAAGTTCGATTACTCCCTGCGCGATATGGCCATGTCGCGCAGGCGCGAGTCGCATCCCGCCCCTCGTGTGCTGCGCACGCGACACACGTGACGTTCGCCGCGCTCACGTCATTTGAGGCTAGCCGGGCACGCCCGGGCAGAAGCCCGGCGGCCTCTCGTTGACCACGCCCAAGGCGCGTGATTGCGGAAGGAAGTTCGACTACTCGCTACGCGAAATGGCCGTCGTACGGCCACACCGCCTCCGCCCCGTCATGCCGTCGTTGCGGGCTTGGCACACCTGATGCGATGGCCTGGACTTACTGCCTGTCGTAAACGGAAACCGCCTGCACTTCCTTGCCTGACGCATCCATCCCGTGCACGGTCACGGTACGGCTTTTGCCATCGGCCGAGGTGACAATTTTGCCCGAAATGGTAACCTTGCCGCCCTTCTTGACGGTCAAATCCATCGTCCGGTCATTGACTTTCTTGTAGGCCCTCGTGTCGGAGTTGGGATCGCCGGTAACCGGATAATCCTTGCCGTCGGATTTTCCCGTCCACTCGTTGTGGGTCGGCTTTCCCATGCCATCCACTCCGTCGACCGTCACCTTCGTGCTGTCGCCCGCCGCTTCTACCTTGACCATAAGGTTTTTCGGCATTCCCGCCGCCAGCTTCGACTTCGATTCATTCAGCTTCCACGTGCCCACGTTCGGATCTTGCGCAGAACAGATCCCCACAGCGACCAACAGCACAGCCAACGCGCACAGCACTCGTCTCGGTGTCATATTGTCTCCTGGGTGTGAAGCGTTATCCCGCATCGGCGGGCAGAGCATTCTAGAACCACGGCGTATCGTGCCGCAACTGCGTCCCCCCTGGCCGGCTCTGACTAGAAGCCCGGCGGTCGTTCATTCACGACGTTGAACGCGCGTTCCAGCGCCAGGCCTGCCTGCGCCAGCGTGCCTTCATCAAACAAGCGGCCGATCAAGGTCACGCCATCGGGCACACGCCGAGGCTGCGCAAATCTCGCTGCCGGATGGTTGGGGTCGGGCGCCCAATCGCTGCGCGCCTTTGACACTTCAATGAATCCCGCCCGCAACGTGAGCGAGGGATGCCCGGTGAAGTTCGTGATGGTCAGCATCTCGTCGCGCAGCGACGGCACCAGCAGCAGGTCGACCTCCGAAAATACCCGCGCCATCTCCTCGGCCACTTTGCGCCGGAAGCGGTCCGTCTGCACGAAATCGACTGCGGAAAGGAATCTGGCCTCGCGAAACAGATTCGGCCAGGCATCGGGCACCTGCATTTTGAGCTCGTTGATCCCGCCGCTCAAGGTCAGCTGCTCAAACGCCGCGGCCGCTTCGGCAAATAAAATCACGCTCAGCGATCCATAAGGCCAGTCGGGAATGCTCACTTCCTTCACGTTCATCCCTAGCTTCTTCGCCGTCTCAACCGCGTCGCGATCGACCGCCGTCGCCGGATTCTCCTTCAGCCACTTGGGGAAAAATCCCACTCGCAACCCCTGCACGCCGGCATGCGCGTCGAAATTGAGGGAGCTGGGCACGCAGGCCACGTCGCCCGGATCCGGCCCGGAGATCGCGTGCAGCACCAGCATCGCATCCTCGACCGAGCGCGTCATCGGCCCGAGCTTGTCGAGCGACCAGCACAGCGTCATGGCGCCGGTGCGCGGCACGCGGCCATACGTCGGGCGCAGGCCAGTCACGCCGCAGCGCATCGACGGGCTCACGATGCTCCCTCCGGTTTCACTTCCGATGGCGAATCCTACCAATGCAGCAGCCGTCGCCGCGCCCGGCCCGGCGCTCGATCCGGAAGAGCCTTCTTCCGGCAGCCACGGGTTCACAGTCTGCCCGCCAAACCACACGTCGTTGAGCGCGAGCGCCCCCAGGCTCAACTTCGCAATCAGGACCGCGCCCGCCTCGTGCAACCGCTTCACTACCGCGGCATCGGCCGCCGGAATTCGATTGCGGTACGGCTCGGCTCCGTAGGTCGTGGCGATTCCCGCCGTGTCCAGCAAATCTTTTCCGCCCCACGGAATCCCGTGCAGCGGCCCGCGATAATGTCCGGCGGCGATCTCTTCATCCGCCTTTTTTGCCTGCGCCAGCGCCAGGTCGCGCGTCAGCGTGATCACGCACTTCAGCTGCGGATCAAACTGCTCGATGCGCTTCAGATAAATGCGAGTCAGGCGGTCGGAAGTGAGCTTGCGCTGCTCGATCCAGCGCGAAAGCTGCGTGACTGGCGCAAACGCAATGTCTTCGTCTTTGGCAGGCAATGGGCCGGGATCGATTCTGCTGCGCAGGAACTTGTCCTTGCCCGGCCCGATCGGGATGCCGGGCAATGCCGGGTTCCACTTCGTGGCCGGCGCCAGCGACTCCTCCAACGCCACTTTGCGCGGGCCGGTGCGGCGCTCGTAGAGTCCGGCCATGGTTCGCCGCCAAGTAGTGGCCGCCATCTGCCGCTCGGGCGAAGTCAACTCGAACTGCACCAGCTTTTCCGCTTCCGCGAATGTAGCGGCCGAAACCTCCGGGCCGACCGGCGGGCTGGTGCCGAAGGCGGAAGGAGAAGCCGGCGGCAACTCGGATGGCTGCTGCGGTTGGGCACGCCCGCTTAGCGGCGCAGACGCAACCAGCAACGCGAGCGAACTGGCAGTAAGAAATTCCCGGCGCGATGTGGACATGGCTCCTCCGACAGGCATTGTAGCGGGTACCGCGACTTACCGTGTCAGAAGCCGAACTGTTGCCGGGGAGGTGCAGCCAGATGCAAAAACGCCCGGGCTCGCGCCCAGGCGTTTTCAGTGGCAGAACTGCAGCCTTTTAGAACAAATTCCACAGGAATTGGTTGTAAACATCGTGATGATATTGGACTTCCGGGGCCTTCACGAAGGTCCCCAAAAGCCGCGGGCAGCGGTCGGCGGCGGCCTGCTTCAGGTCGGCATACCGGCCTTTCACGTCTTCGCCAAGCAGCTTGCTGGTCCAATCGGCCTTGCGGAAGTTCGCCAGCGCGTCGTAGATGTTGTCGGGCAGGTAGCGCTCGGCCTGGCGCAGGTTTTTGATCTTGGACGTCTCCCCTTCGAGACCCGTCTTGAAGATGGCCAGCATCACCATGTAAGGGTTGGCGTCGGGCGCCACCGACCGCACCTCGACGCGCATGCTTTTCTCGTTGCCGATCGGAATGCGGATCATCGAGCCGCGATCGACCGGCGAAGCCTTGATCTGGTTCGGCGCCTCGAAATGCGGATCCAGCCGCCGGTAGGCATTGACGCTGGCGTTCAGCAGCAGGCAGATGTCGTTGCCGTGGGTCAGGATGCGATCGAGAAACGCCCAGCCCATCTTGCTCAACTTCTCTTCGCCCTTGGCGTCCCAGAAAAGATTCTTGTTGCCATCGCTGATCGATACGTTGGTGTGCATGCCGCTGCCGTTCACGCCCACAACCGGCTTGGGCAGGAACGACGCGGTCAGCCCCATGTTCGTGGCGACTTGCCGGCAGATCAGCTTATAGATCTGGATCTGGTCGGCGGCGGAGACCACCTCGCCGTATCCGTAATTGATTTCGAATTGCGAAGGCGCCACCTCAGGATGGTCCTTCTCGTTCTGAAAGCCCATGCAGCGCTGCACTTCGGCTGTGGTGTCGATGAACGTACGCAGCGCGTCGCCCGGAAGCGAGTGGTAGTATCCGCCGGTGTTGACGTACTCGAACTTGCCGGTTTCGTGGTAGCGGCGCTCGGCATCCGATCCCTTGAACAAAAAGCCCTCGATTTCATTGGCGGCGTTCAGGGTGTAGCCCTTCTTTTTGTTGAGTTCCTCGGCAAAGTTCTTGAGCACGCCGCGGATGTCGGCCGCGTAGGACGCTCCGCCTTTGTCGATGACTTCGCCGAAAACCAGAACTTTTCCCGAGCCGAACACGTCGGCCGGCGCCCAGTAAAACGCCGACCAATCGATGCCCAGCCGCAGGTCGCTTTCGCGCTGCGCGGTGAAGCCGCGAATGGAAGAGCCGTCGAACGTCAGGTTGTCCCAACTCTTGATCAGGAACTTCTTGTCGTAATCGAGCATGTGCAGCCGGCCTTCCAGGTCGCTGAACAGCACGGTCACGGCCTTGATGCGCTTCTCGTCGGCCAGATATTTCAGGCGCTTTTCCTGAATCTTGCCGATGGGTACGCGGTTCCTGCGCTGCTCCTTGGCTTCCAGATTGAGTGCTTCCAGCTCGTCGTATGTGAGCGCGAGGAAATTTCGCAGTTCATTAGGCATGGATATCCTTCCGTCTCCTATCGCTTGTCGGCAGAATGTTGTCGGCTAGCAAAGCTTGGATAAACGCGGTTGAAAATTAGCTGGGGGTTTCAACTGGGAAGGATAACGCAAACAAAACAAGGGGGACAATCGAAAAAAAAGATCGTACTTAGAAAAGCTGCTTCTGCCAACTGCTTCAATTCTGCCCTGACGTGTGGACCGGCTCGGTGTTCAGCATCTTTTTTGTGGCCAGGGCCAGTCTCATCAGGGATTCGGAGTGCTGCGCAAGCTCGGGATTGTCGGCGATCTGCAGCGAATGCAGAATTGCGATGGCCTCGTCCGGTTGCTGGTCCACCACGTACAGGCTGGCCAGGTTGTACCAGTAGCTCTGGTTGCGCGGGCTGATGCTCAAGGCTTTGCGCTGCGCCGCAATCGCCCCGGGTTGATCGCCGGCGCTTGAGCGCGCTTGCGCCAGGAGCGTGTAGGAATCGGCGAACTCCGGATTCAGCCGAATCGCCGCCTCCAGTTCCGCAATCATCGCGTCCGCATCCACCTTGTGCTCGCTGCCACCTTCATGGGCCATCAGCAAGCCCATGTAATAGTGAACCCAAAAGTCATCCGTCTTCAGCTCTTCCGCTCGCCGCAAATACTCTCTGGCTTGCGCCAGATTCTCCTGCTGCAGGTAGGCATAACCTAATCCCCGGCACCCTCCCGCGCTGTGGGGGTCCGATTTCACAATGTCTTGAAATTCTGCCAGCGCCTGCTGGTGCCGGTCCTGCGAATGCTGATGAATGTCGGCCACCACCGCCTTCGCATCCGCGGCGCTCATTGGCTGCGCCTGGTAGCTTAGGTTCGACAATCCGGGCGGATGGGCAATGCTGTAGCTGCGGGAATGACGCCTGGCAAGATAGGCGCGAAAGGTCGCGTCGAATTCGGCCGCCTTCATGCCAAATGCCTGGTGAATCGCCTCTTCCACGTCGAGATGTTTGTTTTCCCGCAGGTCAAAATAGGCGGCGACCTTGGGCATCAGTTGGTGGTCGAAAATGTAATGCGCGAGCACCGCGCATTCCGCGTAGAAAACGTTCTGCCGGTCCCCGTTCTCCCGGTAGGTTCCCGAATCCTCTCTCACTCGCATCAAATCGGCCACGCCCATCATCCGCCCCTGCCCCAGGATGGCGTAGTCGTAGTCGGGAACCCGCCCCACGTGCGCCTGCTTGCCGTCGACCTCGATGCTGGAAAAATACTCGGCAAATCCTTCTTCAAACCACGGTGCAAGCGCGCCTTCCATATTCCCATTCAACAATTGATGCGCATATTCGTGAAAAACCACTCTCCACGGATTGTCCACCGACATGTCCAGCAGGATGAAGCAGCGCACCCCGCTATCCAGGAACAGGCCCGCCGGGGCGGTCGGTTTGCCGTTAAACAGCGGCGCCACCTGCTGCATTTCTTTGCTGTTGCGGAAGGCGACGATTTGCAGAGGAGTGGGCAAATTCACTTTCGCCTTGGTCATCAGCGAGCCGAACACGCTCCGCATCTGCTCAAAGCGCATGGCGACTTCGCGCCCGCGCTTCTCTCCGGCGTCGGTGACCACCGAAAAATTCGGCGACCGCACTTCCACCCACTGTGGCTCGCCCGCCAGCACGGGCGACGTTAGAATCAAGGTAATCAGAATGATCGGCAAGCGGCGCACACAACCGCCCATCGGAAAACTCCCCGCTAACCCCGAATTGGCCCAGCATGTTACCACGAACGCGGCCCACCGGCCGCGTCTGGATTCTTGGACTCCGCCCGCCTGGAAATGTTCCGAAAAAGATGCCGCAGAATGAAAAGAAAGGAGGAAAAAGGTATTATTGCCGGTGCGCCGAAGCGCCCGCCGCTATCTCACGCAGGGCGCTCACAAATCCCGCCGCCGCCTCGGGATCTGCTAGCGCTTCCAGGTGCACGGTAGCGGAAAACTGCGGCGATTCCGGGCGGAATCGCACTCTTAAAATGTCCTGTCTCCGCGCCGACATCAGCGCGCTCAGTTCCGCGCTTGGGTCCTGCTTCCAGTGCGTGCGGGTGGTCAGGATGATCGGTCCCGGCTCGTACACATCCCACTCGCGCTCGTCGTTCTTGCGCAGAGCCGTGCCGCGGTTATGCGCCGACCAGCGGTGCCGCACTACTTCCAGATGAAAGCTGGGCGAGCCGCCCAGATCGGCCTCAAAGGTCAACGTTTCTTTCTGATGCCGCCAAAAGCTCATCAACCAGTGGATGGGCATGGCTCGCGGCCGAAACTTTACCGTCACCCGCGCATTCTCGAACCATCGCGAGGCGAAGTGCACGCGTGCCTGCAGCCGCGAACTGTTCACCCAGTGCGACTCCAGGATGCGCCCTTTGCCGTCGGCGCACGCTCTCTGCACCCAGCGCAGCGCTGCCGCTCCTTTTTTTCGATTGTAGGTGGCAAACACGAAGTACCACAGCCCCAGAATGGCCGCGGATCCGGCGACGTCAATCAGCAGAAGGCGCCCCACAACGCTTCCTCTGATGCTCATGGTACGTCCGAGGTTGCGGGGAAGCAAGGGGTCAATTTTCTCCATTCGCCCGTGACCAGGCGTTTTCGCCTGCTCGGCTTGTGGAAATCGAAGATTCTTTAGAATTGTTAGGGAGTGGTGCTGTTTGGCGTACGCGCGCGGCCCGCGGAGCAGGGCGATCCGCAAATTCAAGCGGCAAACTGCACCACTGCCAATGCTTAGAAGATCTTCGCAATCATCCCGAGCCCGCTCCCCCGTTACAATGGCCGCGTGTCTTTCTCCATCCGGGAGTTCCAGCCCGCTGACTTCGACACCCTGTGGCGGCTCGACCAGACCTGCTTCCCCGCCGGCATCTCCTACTCGCGTGCTGAACTGAAAATTTACATTCGCCGCCGCGGCGCTTTCACCCTGATCGCAGAAAGTCCAGCCCCGGCAGGAGCCATCGCAGACTCAGCCGCTTCTCCCATCGCCGGATTCATCATTGCCGAAGCCAGCCCGCGCGCTGTCGGCCACATCATCACCATCGACGTGGTCGCTGCCGCCCGCCGCTCCGGCGTAGGATCGCTCCTGCTCACCGCCGCGGAGGACCGCCTGCGCTCCGCCAACTGTCGCTCCGTCGATCTCGAAACCGCGGTCGACAATATTTCGGCCTTGTCGTTTTACAAGCGCCACGGCTACAGCGTCGTCCGCGTCTTCCCCCGCTATTACTCCAACGGAGTCGACGCCCTGGTGCTCACCAAGACGCTGTAAGTCTTCCGAAGGGATTTCAAAGCGAGCGATGCGGCCGGGGGGAGAAATCAGGCAGGAAGGAGTTCATTTCTTTTCCGGATTCGCCATGAACCGGTAGCCGACGCCGCGCACCGTTAACAGGTGCTTGGGATCGGCGGGATCGTCTTCGATGTAACGCCGCAACCGCACGATAAAGTTGTCGATCGCCCGCGTGTCGGTGTCTTCGTGCAGGCCCCAGACTTCTTCGAGAATCTGCTTGCGCGAAACCACGCGCCCGTCATTGCGGATCAGGTGCCGCAGCAGGTCCGACTCCATCAGCGTCAGGCGGATCGTGCCGCCGTGCGCCGTCATCTCCAGCGTCCCAAAGTCAATGGTCTTGCCGGCAAAGGAAAATTTTCCGAAGTCGCCCAGCTGGTTCGCTTCTCCGCGACCTGGATGTTGTTCCGCCGGCGCTCCCCGCATCCATGCGCTTCGCCGCAACAATCCCTGCAAACGCGCCAGCAAAATCGACAGATCGAACGGCTTGGCCAGGTAATCGTCGGCGCCCGCGGCAAATCCCTGCAGCACGTCTTCGGGACGGTTCCGCGCTGTCAGCATCAGCACCGGCACGTAGTTTTTCGCCGCCCGCAGCTCCGATACCACGCGGAACCCGTCCTTGCCCGGCAGCATGATGTCCAGCAAAATGACGTCGAAACTTTCTTTCTGGCCGAGCAACCGCTCGGTCGCCGCCTCGCCATCTCCCACCACTTCTGCAGAGTAGCCCTCAGCTTCCAGGTTGAAGCGCAGGCCCTGCGCCAGATGCTCCTCGTCTTCCACGACCAGCACGCGGCTCATGCCTTCGACCTCGGCAGCACCAGCGTAATCGTCGTTCCCTGCCCTTCGCCGGCGCTTTCTGCAAACACGCGCCCGCCGTGCTTTTCGGCAATCGACTTCACAATAAAAAGTCCGAGCCCGCTGCCTTTCACCTGCGAGTGCGACCGGTCATGCGCGCGGTAAAAACGCTTGAATACGCGCTTGACGTCGTCGCTCGGAATCCCCACTCCCTGATCTTCCACGCTCAGCACCACGCGCTTGTCTTCTGCGTTCAGCCGCACGCACACCTCCACGTGCTCGCCCGAATACTTCACCGCGTTATCCAGCACGTTAAACACGGCCGTGCGCAAATCCTCAGGATTGCCCAGCACGTCCGCGCCGGCGCCGTTATTGCTTCGCTCCTCGTAGCGCAGCGCGCCCTCGGCCAGGTGATGCCGCGCCCGCGCCGCCTCCATGCATTGCTGCACAATCCCGCGGAAATCGACCGCCAGCTTTTCCCGGCCCGCGCGCTTGTCGCCGGCCCGGCCTGCCCGCAAGACCTGCTCCACCGTGTCCGTCAAGCGGTCGGTATCGCTCAGCATCAGTCGGTAGAACTCATGCTTCTGCGCGTCGCTGAGCTCGCGGCGTTGCAAGGTTTCGAGATGCAGGCGGATCGAAGCGACGGGCGTCTTCAGCTCGTGAGTGACGGCGTTGATAAAGCTGTCATGCTGCTCGCTGCGCCGAAGTTCGCGCACCAGGAAACTGGTGTTGACGATCATTCCGGCAATGATGAGGGCGAAAAAGACGATGCCGAAAAACAACAGCACGCCCTGGCGCCAGTTGAGGATGATCCAGCCGACGTTGAGCGCGACAGCCAGCGCGACCAGGCCAATGCCCAGCGAGGCAAAGAAGACGATGGTGCCGCGGCGGCTCGTGATGCGCATGGCGTCACGCTGATTTTACCGCTTGCCGCGTTCCTCGGCAGGTTTCTAAAGCGAAGCGCGATCTCCCGCTTGCAAGAGATCGCGCCGCATTCGAAATGTCCTGTAACGAGCTCCCACTACCGGCCTGCGGCCCTTCCACCGGGCATCCCCGTAAGAGGACGCCGCGCATGCCGCCTGGTTATTTCTTTCGGCTCGGATCATCCTCAGGATTGACATAGTTGAACTGCAGCGGGGCGGCCCCGTGAACCTGCACCACAACTTCCCCGCTGGCCATCGCGTAATGATGCATGTCGGGGTCGAGAAAAGCGAAGCTGCCGGCGGGAAAGTCTCCCATTTTGCTCTCGTCAAATCGGTCTCCCATCCCGACTTTAAAGGTGCCCGAAATTACAGTGACGTTCTCGCGCTTCGGGTGCCAGTGCGGCGCGATGCGATATCCATCCGGCATCTTGAGCCGTACTGTGTAGTCCCCGCTGGCTGCACCCGGATTGCCTTCGAGCACCGCGAGCTGCGCACCGGCCGCCACAAATGCAGGCGCCGGACCGTAGGGAATCGCATCTGGCGTGAATGCGTGTTTCGCAGAACCAGTCTGCCCCGCGATCGTGAACACACAACCCAACCCGCACAACAACCCCAGCAATGTCACTTTGAAGTAGCTTCTCCGCGTCATAGTCTCTGCCCTCCATCAGTCAGTATGGTCACCGGTCGCCCACGATAATCCTCCATTCCGTGTGCGCTGGCAATCTGCGGCGGATAATCCTTCCATATCTTTCCTCTATCGTCGTAAATTATTCAATCTTAGGGGATAATGCTGGCGACGCACCTCCCATGCCCGGCGCCAAACCACAAGTCGGGGCAGTTGAACTGGATCTCGGCCGCTATGAACTGCGGCATCATGGCCGTCCCGTCAAATTAGAAAAGAAGCCTATGGAGTTGTTGATCTTTTTGGTGGCCCGGCGCGAGCAGTTGGTGACGCGGCAGGATATCGTCACCAAGCTGTGGCGCTCCGACCTCTTTGTGGATACCGAGGCCAGCCTCAACAACATCATCCGAAAAATCAGGACGGCCCTGGGCGACAGCTCGACGAAACCTCGTTTTCTGGAAACCGTGGTGGGCAAAGGCTACCGCTTCGTGGGTCCCGTGCGCGTGATCAATGCACCGTTCTCTCGTACTGGAGTCGATGAAGGCTCGGCAGGCGAAGGCATTCGCCCGCCCAATTTTCTCGCGGACGAGCGCACCACGCTTGCCGTGCTGCCACTGTGTCTCCTCGGCAATGTTGCGGACGACCAGGGGGTGTGCCTAGGTTTCGCGGATGCTCTGGTATCCCGCCTGGGCAACTTGAAAGATGTGGACGTTTTGCCCACATCGTCGATGCTGGGCATCCCTGCGGATATGAGCGCCACCGACGTTGGTTCACGCCTCGGGGTTCGCTTTGTCATTCATGGGGCCGTTCGGGAATCAAAAGGACGCTGGCATCTTGCTTTGCAGATGCTCGACACTCACCTGCAAGGTGCAGGCTCAACCTGGAAGCGGGACTTCGACCTCGATCACCTGGCGGAACTGGAAGATGAGCTGGCCCGGCAGATTGCGGCCAAGCTGAACCGGCCATTGCGCCCTCAAGCGCCGCCGGCACAGCGCTACAGCAAGGATCCGTTGGCGTACGCGGAATTCATGCGCGGCTACCGACTCAGCTCCGCGGGAGATCATTCGCTGCTGGATGAAGCCGTGCAGCGGCTTAGCAATGCGGTCACGCGAGATCCGTCCTTCGCTCTGGCGCATGCCACGCTTTCGCTGGCCTGCATGAGTCGCTATCTCGAAGTCGAACCGGCCGGAAAATGGTCGGAGAAGGCCGAGTTTCATTGCGCTCGGGCGCTTGAACTGAGCCGGAATTTGCCCGAAGCGCACGTCGCCAACGCTTTTTTGCTGTGGAGCCCGTTAAAGAATTTTCAGCATCTGGATGCGATCGCCGAACTGCGGAAGGCGATTGCCCTGCAGAAAAATCTGCCGCGCGCTTACAACCGGCTGGGCACTATTCTCGCGCACATCGGATTGCTCGATCATGCCCGCGAAATGTATGAGAGGGGGCGGCCCTTCCAGCCAAACAAGGCCGTCAATCACAGCGTCGTCCAGGTGTATCTGTGGAATTGGGATCTTGATCGTGCCGAAGAAGAAATCCAGGCCTGGCGCGGTGAAAGCCTGAGCAACAAATATGTCAGTTACTTTGCCGCCCAACTCGCGCTGATGGCCGGTGACCGAAACCAGGCGAAAGCCTTGCTGGAGGAACAGAACCGGGTTTTTCCCGAGGAACCGCTGATCGCCAGCTTAATGGGTGTGTATTGGGCGTTGAATGGAGATGCGGAGCAGGCCATGCAGTGTGTGACTCGCGCTTGCAGCAGCGCAAAATCCTTCGGGCATGCTCACCACACCGATTATCAGCTGGCTTCCATTTTCTCGCTGTTGGGCCGGCCTGATGTCGCTTTTGAATGGCTCGAACGCGCCGTCAATCACGGATTTGCCTGCTGGCCGTTCTTTCTGAGGGATCCGTGTCTTCGCAACCTGCGAAACCTTCCCGAATTCGACACGCTAATCAACTCTCTGCAAGGCAAGTATCCCGATCATCTCGGATTGCTGTAACCACGAATGCGAGAGATATCGGCGATACTTCAACGGCTGCGGCGATGTTTTGGAACAAAAAAATCCCGGCACTGGGCGTGCCGGGATCAGCAACTCTTATTCAGTTAGTCTCCCGCGGCCGCACCCTCCGGCAGCTCTGCGCCAATCAGCACGCCATTCGGCGCTGCGACCAATCCTTTTTCCAGCTCCGCCAGCCGCACGCGCTTGATGTCCCAAGCAAGCCCCAGCTGCTTCAGCGTCCAGATGCCATACCAGTTCATGTCGACTTCATACCAGGTGAATCCATGCTGCGCGGCGGTCGGATGCGCGTGATGGTTGTTGTGCCAGCCCTCGCCGAAAGTCAGCAGCGCCACCCACCAGCTGTTGGTGGAAAGATCGCGAGTGGCGAAGCGGCGAGTGCCCCAGGAGTGCGTGGCCGAATTGACCAGCCAGGTGGCGTGCAGGCCAACCACGGTGCGCATGAAAATGCCCCACAGCAAGAATGGAAGTCCGCCGATGGCGAACAGAATCACGCCCAGCACGATCATTGGGACGTAGTGATATTTCGTGATCCAGACGTGAAACTTGTCTTTGGCGAGGTCGGGAACGTATCGGGCCAGCGTCGTGGTGTCGTGGTGCATCGACTTGCCCATCAGAATCCATCCCATGTGCGCCCACCACTTGCCGTCGATCGGCGAGTGCGGGTCGCCATCCTGGTCGGAATACTGATGATGAATGCGGTGGGTCGCCACCCAGAAAATCGGCCCGCCCTCGAGCGCCAGCGTGGCGCAGACAGTCAGGAAATACTCGACCCACTTCGGAGTCTTGTAGCCGCGGTGCGTGAGCAGGCGGTGGTAGCTCATCCCGATGCCGAGGCTTCCCGACACCCACCAGAGAAACATGGCTACGAAGAGAGCTTTCCAGGTGAAGAAAAAGAGAGCCGCTACGGCGCCTACGTGAAAGGCCGCCATGAAAATTGCCGTGATCCAGTTGACTTCGTCGTTCGACGCCTGCCGCTTTTCCAAGCTTTCCAGTTGCATGTGGTGCATCGCCCCGTTTGGCTGGTTTTGACTCAGGTCCTGCTTGGTCTACCCTACCAAGAGGGCACGGTATGTCACTGTAATACTTGTGTAATAGCGGCGTTTCGACGTTACCGAAGTCTGCCCGGGATCAGGAGATGGGCCGACAGGAAAGGTGAACTCAATGATGTTGAGCTTTGGGCAGATTCGCTAGGGCAGGACACCGGCAGGTCAAAACCATCGCCTACATCTTGTACTTTCCGAGGTCTTCGTCATTCAGTCCTTCAAGATACTTCCGCAACTCCTCCGCGGTCACGCGGTCTGACATGTTCGAAGCCTGCTTGGAATTCTTGAGCACGACTTCATCCACAAAAATCGGGCAATCGACGCGCAAGGCCAGCGCCAGCGCGTCCGAGGGACGCGAGTCCACGCTGATCACTTCCCCGCCCCGCTCCAGCCAGATGACCGCATAAAACGTGTCTTCTTTCAGGTCGGTCACGACGACTTTATGCACCTGCGTTTCCAGCCCGGTCAGCACGTTCTTGATCAGGTCGTGCGTCATGGGCCGCGGCGTCGACACTTTCTCCATCTCCAGCGCGATGGCATTCGCCTCGTACACTCCCACCCAGATCGGCAGCACACTCTCCCCGGCCACATCCTTCAAGATCACAATCGGCATGTTCGACACCGGATCCATTAAAAGCCCGCGGATGGTCATCTCTACTTCCATGGGGAACTCCTTGATTGCTGCCTAAACCTTGCTTGCCGCCCGCTAACGACAGCCTGCCGCCTACGTTCCTTAGATGCAACAGCGAACAGCGTTGCCTCGATCTTATACCACCATTTCTCCCAGAAGGCTGTTGGGAAAGCTGCTGGTAACGCGCACGGTGACGTAGCTTCCCACCTTCGGATAAGCCTCCGCAGGAGCGGTGAAGTTCAAGGTTTTGTTCTGGCTGGTGCGGCCGATCCATTGCGCTCGCGACTCGTTCCTGCCCTCGACCATAACCTCGCAGGCCGATCCAATATATTTCCTGTAACGCGCGACCTGAATTTCTTTTTGTTTTTGCATCAGCACGTCGAGGCGGCGCGCTTTTTCGGCGTCGGGGATGGCATCGTCCAGGCTGAGCGCAGGCGTGTTGGGGCGTGGCGAATATTTGAAAGTGAAGATGCCGTCGTAGCCGACTTCGTCGAGCAGGGCCAATGTCTGCTGGAAATCGGCATCGGTTTCGCCGGGGAAACCGACGATCACATCGGAGGTGATGGCGATATCGCGCCTGGCAGCCTTCATCCAGGAAATGCGCTCGAGGTATTGCTCGCGGGTGTAGAGACGCTGCATCGCGTCGAGGACTTTGTTCGATCCGCTCTGCACCGGAAGATGCACGTGGTCGCAAAGCGTGGGGACAGCCTCGATGGCGTCGATAATGTCGCGGCCGAAGTCGCGGGGATGCGAGGTGGTGAAGCGCACGCGGCGGATGCCGGGAACTTCGCCAACGGCGGCCAGCAGTTCGGCGAAGCTGCGTTTTCCCGCGGAGTCTTTGTACGAGTTGACGTTCTGGCCGAGCAGTTGAATTTCGGTGTAGCCGAGGTCGGCCATCTGGCGGGCTTCGGCGAGGACGGAGTCGGAGGTGCGGCTGCGCTCCTTGCCGCGCGTGAAGGGGACGACGCAGTAGGCGCAGAACTTGTCGCAGCCTTCGATGATGGTGATGTAGCCGCGATGGGGATTGGTGCGGGCGGTGTATTCGGTTTCAAAGCAGAGGTCGGTGGCGCGATCGTCCAGGCCTGTGATGCGGATCAGGTCTTGAGTCCTGGGCCCTGAGTCCTGAGTCGGGGGGGCTAGATCCGAGTGCAATGAGATCCCTCGCGCGGTTGGTGAAAGCACCGCACTTCGGGATGACGCAGCATCTTTGCTGGTGGCGTGAGTTACGCCTTCGAGTTTGTGCAACATTTGCGGCAGGTTGCGGTAGCTGGCAGAGCCGCAGACAAGCGAGACGTGGGGGGCGCGCTCGAAAATTTTTTCGCCTTCCTGCTGAGCGACGCAACCGAGGACTCCGAATTTTTTGCCCTGGGCCTGGAGCTTTTTGAAGTCGGCGAGGCGGTGAAAAACCTTCTGTTCGGCCTTGTCGCGGATGGAGCAGGTGTTGTAGAGGATAAGCCCGGCCTGCTCGACGGTGTCCACCTGGCGATAGCCTTCGTGCAGGAGCGTGCCGATGACTTTTTCAGAGTCATGCACGTTCATCTGGCAGCCGAAGGTTTCCAGGTAGAAGGTCTTATCCCCAGACATGAAGCAAGTATAACGCGGGTCGGCGGGTGGGACAGCAGAACCGCGGAGGATGAGTGTCTATGGCCGGCCCGGATAGTTATGGTGAGCTGGATTTGCCTTTTTGCGCGCGGTCGCGAACGAAGGCGACGCCGCGTTTCAGTTCCGAAGTCAGGTCGGTTGCCGGCGTGACCACGTGCAAGGGCTTGCCGGATTCGCGTCCCAGCCAGGCGTTCAACTGGTCGGGAGTAGCGGTGACGAATCGGCCTTGCTCGACGACGGGCATGCCTTCGCCTCTCCAGCGCTTCACGACGGAGAGCGGCTCTCCCAAAAAATCCGAGATGGCTTTCCAACCTTTCAGCGTCTGCGGCGGGCTGGCTTGCGCTGTGGCGGCCTTTGATCGGTTGGGCACAGATATGGGATGCCAAAATCCATGCGGCGGTGAGGGCGAAATGGTGGGACTCGAACGCACGCGGCTCCCCTTCGGCACTTTCGCCGACACCAGGGAGCAGCGCCTCCGCGGCGAGCGGATGAGATAAACTTAAAAACAATCCTGTGAACAAGACCCTGTTACGAATTTTCCTGACGCGGATGGCGAGAATCAGCGTCATCCTCCTCTTGCTGATTAGCGCAGGCATTCCGCAAACCAAAGAACAGACGCAGCCGCCCGCGGTGAAAGCGATCGGGCGCAGGCTGAAGGAGAAGGGCGTGCCCAACTTCGGCGAGGTGACGCCGAGCCTCTATCGCGGCGGGCTGGTCAGCGTGGACGGGATCAAGGCGCTGAAGAAGTTGGGGATCAACGTGGTGATCGACACGCACAAGGATGACGAGGCGGAAGAGCGCGAGGTCAAGGCGCTGGGGATGAAGTACGTGGCGATCCCGTGGCATTGCCCGTGGCCGCACGACGCGGTGTTTGAAAAATTTCTGGACGTGGTGCACGAGAATAAGGGAAAAAAGATTTTTGTGCATTGCCGGCTGGGCGACGATCGCACCGGCATGATGGTGGCGGCGTATCGCATGGCCGAAGAGGGTTGGACCGCGAACGAGGCGATGACGGAGATGAAGTCGTTCGGATTTACGAGGTCCCATCATCTGTTGTGCCCGAGCCTGGCGGGATACGAGCGGGATTTTCCGGATCATTTGAAGAATGATCCGGAGTTTGCGACGGAGCGGAAGAGGCACGAGAAGTAGGACGCCGGCCGGCTTGAGGTGTGGCGGCTGCGCCTTCGCTCAGGAATGATAATTACTGCTCATGATGACAATCACCGACGAGCAGCTCTAGACTTCTTCGCTCTCCTTCAATTTTGCAATCACGCCGAAATCTTCGAGCGTGGTGGTGTCGCCTTTGACGTCTCCGCTGCTGGCGAGTTCGCGCAGCAGGCGGCGCATGATTTTGCCGCTACGGGTTTTGGGCAGGCTGTCGGTGAAACGAATGTCGTCGGGCTTGGCCAGCGCGCCGATCTCTTTAGCCACCCATTTGCGCAATTCTTCTTTTAATTCATTCGACGGGATTCTCCCCTGCTCGAGGGTGACGAAGGCGGAGATGGCCTGCCCTTTGAGATCGTCAGGACGGCCGACGACTGCGGCCTCGGCGACCGCGTCGTGGGCGACCAGAGCCGATTCGACTTCCATGGTGCTCAGGCGGTGGCCGCTGACGTTGAGCACATCGTCGACGCGGCCCATGATCCAGAAATAGCCGTCTTTATCTTTCCGGGCGCCGTCTCCGGTGAAATAGACGCCGGGAATCTGCGACCAGTAGTTTTTCACGTAGCGGTCGGGATCGCCGTAAACGGTGCGCAGCATGCCGGGCCACGGACGCTTGAGGATGAGAAACCCTCCGGAACCTTCCGGAACGGGCTGGCCATCCATGGTGACGACTTCAGGCACGACGCCGGGCATGGGTCGGGTGGCGGAGCCGGGCTTGGTGGCCACGGCGCCGGGGATGGGGGCAATCATGATGTGGCCGGTTTCGGTTTGCCACCAGGTGTCGGTAATGGGACAGCGGTTGCCGCCGATCACGTCGCGGTACCACATCCAGGCCTCGGGATTGATGGGCTCGCCGACGGTACCGAGCAGGCGGAGACTGGACATGTCGTGCTTTTTCGGCCACTGGTCGCCCCACTTGATGAAGGTGCGAATGGCGGTGGGCGCGGTGTAGAAGATATTGACCTTGTGGCGTTCGATGATCGACCAGAAGCGGTCCGGCTCGGGGAAATTGGGCGCGCCTTCGTACATCAGGCTGGTGGCGCCATTTTGCAGCGGGCCGTAAACGATGTAGCTGTGGCCGGTCACCCATCCGATGTCGGCGGTACACCAGTACGTGTCTTCGTCCTTGAGATCGAAGACCCACTTGGTGGTGAGGTAAGTGCCAACGGAGTAGCCGCCGGTCGTGTGCACGACGCCTTTGGGCTTTCCGGTGGTGCCGGAAGTGTAAAGAATGTAGAGCGGATGCTCGGCGTCGAGCGGCTCGGCGGGGCAAACGTCGGAGGCGTTGGCCATCAGTTCATGCCACCAGTGATCGCGTCCCGCCTGCAGGTTGATGGGAGTTTTGGTGCGCTGGTAAATGACGACGTGCTTGACGCTGGGACAGGATTTCAGGGCTTCTTCGACCGCGGGGAAAAGTTTGACTTCGGCGCCGCGGCGGTAAGAGCCATCCTGCGTGATCACGATGCTGGCCTGCGAGTCGTGGATGCGATCGATGAGAGCGTTGGAGGAAAACCCTCCGAAGACAATGGTGTGCGGCGCGCCGATGCGGGCGCAGGCGAGCATGGCGATGGGCAGCTCGGGAGTCATGCCCATGTAGATGGCGACGCGATCGCCCTTCTTGACACCGAGAGATTTGAGCACGTTGGCGAACTTCTGCACTTCGCGGTGCAGCTGCTGATAGGTGAGGGTGCGGATTTCGCCGGGCTCGCTTTCCCAGATGATGGCGGCTTTATTCTTACGATGATTGGCAACGTGGCGGTCGAGGCAGTTGTAGGAAAGATTGATCTGGCCGCCAACGAACCATTTCGCCCAGGGGCAATTCCATTCGAGAATTTTTTCCCACGGCTTGAACCAGTGCAGCTCACCGGCGATGCGGCTCCAGAATTTATCGGGGTCGTCGATCGATTCCTTGTAGAGGCGCTCGTACTGAGCGAGAGTTTCGATGTGGGCGTGGCGGCTGAAATCCGCGGGCGGCTCGAACTTGCGCTGCTCGTGAAGGATGGAATCGATGCTGGTGGACTGCGGCGGTGTAGCAATCGCTTTCTCGGCCATGGAGTGAACCTCGGCTTGGAGCAATTTGAATACAGTCGTTGGTCGCCGGTCGTTTTCCGCGGGGCGGACGGCGCTTAGAAATACCGCGACATTTTACTACTATAGGACGACGGGGCGGCTGTGATCCAGGTCACAGCACTGGATTCGAGAGGAAACATGGGAAAGCGCGTTTGTCCGTGGTGGATCGGGTATCTGCTGGCCAGCCCGGTGCGGCGCTGGCTGCAGGATCCGGCGGAGATTGTGCAGTCGTTTGTGCAGCCGGGAATGACGGTGCTGGAACCGGGGCCGGGGATGGGCTTTTTCACGTCGGAGCTGGCACGGCGGGTTGGCGAACAAGGACGAGTGGTGGCGGTGGATGTGCAGGAACGCATGATTGCGGAGTTGAAAAAACGGTTGACCAGAGCGGGCTTGCTCGAGCGGGTGGACGCGCGGCTGGGGACGCCGGATTCGCTTGGGGTGGACGATCTGCGGGGAGAAGTAGATTTTACTTTGGCGATGGCGGTGGTGCATGAGATGCCGACACCCGCGGGATTCTTTTCGCAAGCGGCGGCCGCGATGAAGGCCGGAGGTACTCTTTTGCTGGTGGAACCGGCGGGGCATGTGACAGACGCGGAATTCGAAGAAGAATTGGAAGCCGCGAAGCGAGCGGGATTTTCTGTGAGCGCTGGGCCGAAGATCCGGCGCAGCCACAGCGCAGTGCTGGTAAAAGGCTGAAGTCCCCTTATCTCGCCGCGCAGGCAAGCTATATGTGACCGCCTCGTTCGGGGGCGCGAACCTGTGCACCGCGACCGGCACCGAAGGCTGCGGAACGATGATCAAACTCACTCCCAGCGGGAACGGGACCTACTCCGAGAGCACGATTTACGAGTTCAGTCAGAGTGCCGGCGGGCTGCCCATCGGCGGACTGCTGCTGCATAAAGGCTTCTTGATCGGCGCAGCGGCCGAGGGCGGGTCAACCACGGGTTCGGGTGGGGGCACGATCTACGAAATCCAGCCGTAGTGGAGGCCGCCGGGGCCTTCGGAAGGCGGCGCGGGATCAACTGCGGCTGTTCCGCGGAAAGCCCCCGCGATGGCAAAGTTCCCCTCGCGCCGATATGCCGACGCGAGGGCGAGCGCTCGCAATTCCAGATTAACAATTCCGCGAACCGCTTCCATCCTCCCGTCAGCTAGTGACGGCGGATACAGCCGGCCAGCATTGACGTACTGATAGCATCGAAGCCGGAGACGCCCTGCGGCGTGACCCCCTGCGTGACGCCCTCCACCCCAAGGCAGTGGTCGATCCGGGTGAGGGAAAAACCAGCCGTTTGGGAGTGATTGGTGAACTGCTGGAAGAAGTACTGGGCCTGCGCAGCGGAGTTATTGTGTTCCTTGTCGACGTTGCTGCACAGCCAGCCCGCCATGGAAGTCTGCGGGTAAGAAAAGCTGCCGTTACCGGTTCCATCGACGATGCTCATCGCCTTCCAGGCGGAGTTGGCAGATTGGGCGGTCTTGGCTCCGCTGTTGCAGTTCTGAAAGCCCGACCACTCTCCGACCATGCGCTGGTTTGGACTTTGGTACGAAGGATCATCGCTCCACGAACCGCCGTCGCACCCGTATTGCCCGGATGAGCACACGGTGAGGTTGCGCGGATTGGGGACGATGCAACCTTGTTCGATGTCGCCAAAGACCGGTCCGGAAAGCAGTTCGACATGGTCCAGGGTGGAACCGCCGCCGTACCAGGCCAGGGCGTAGCCGAGCGCTCCCGCGCCGGCGCTGGCCCCCTGCGCGCACATGCCGCCAGAAGTGTAGACGTGCTGGCGGACATACTGCAGAAAAGTGGCGGGACGGCAGGCCGCACTCTTGATGCTCTTGCCGGTGTTGCCGTTGGTGTATTCCCAGTCCTGGTCCCACGTTAAATAGACGACCTGAAAGCCGTGCTGCAGGTAGGTTTCGGCATAGTCAGGCTCGGGCGCGCCGTAAGTGCCGCCGCCGCCTTCCAGGAAAATGATAGTTCCCGCAGATCTCTGCGCAGGATCCTTGACGCCATAGGTGAAGCCGAGATCGACGGTCTGCGGGCAAGCCTGCACCTGGCCCTTGTAGCAAGTCATGCCGTGAATGTATCCGGCGGGGCAGGAGCGGAGTTGAATGACTGTTTGGGGATTGATGGTTCCGGTTGCGAGAGCGGTCTTTTGCCCGAACGCAAACGGTGCTGTCACTGCGATGAGGAAGACAATGACGGCCACGGGGGAGGGTAAGTTTTTAGTCGTCATACAAGTCTTATCTTGACAGGGATATACGCGGATTTTCAAAACCAGAAGTTCTAGCCCCTACGCTTCCGGTTTCTCGCCGGGGACATTACTGATTCATGAACAACGGTTAGGCGTGAGGGGAACCAAGCCGGAGAATTTCGCTGCGCAGTCGCGGCAGCTTCTGGGTGAGGCGGAGGTAAGACACTTCATTGCGGGCTGATTTAGAGCGGAGAATGCGCACGAGTTGCTGTTTTTCGGAGGCTGACCAGCGCGGCAGACCGGGAATCCGGGCGAGCACCAGCGACCAGTTTTCGAACGATTGGATTTCGGTTCGAGTTAATGAGGAGAGATTCACGCGCAGGATGCGGGCTAGGTTGCGGACGGCCTGGCTGCGCATTCGTTCGCTGTCGCCCGCGAATTCCTTCGCCATTCGGCGGTTGATGGAGAGGCCGATATTGCGGACGGAAAAGTTGGACCATGCGTTGGCGCTGGGCTTTCCCGGCAAGTCGTAAAACATGTGAGCCCGGGCGAGGCGCTTCAGCGTGCGGGGCGGCGTGCGGTATCCGGGGTTGGCGGCGATGCGCCTCTCTTCCCGCTCGCACAACGCCCGCAGATCGGGCCGGCCGGAGTGAAATCCGAGCTTGCGGTAGAACCAGAAAGCGCCGGAGTCAATGGCCTCGTCGTTGTTGTCGCCGATCTGGTAGGGATAAATCGAAATCGTGGTCGCACCGGTGAGCGCGTGCAGGCAGCGCAGGGCCTGGGCGTAAATCCACGCGGTCTCGCCCTGACGGTACGTGTAAAAGGTGTTGAAGCCAACCTCAATCCATTCGCACAGCCCGATGGCCTCAATGTAATTGATGGGCACGCCGTTTTTGAGCGTGTAGCCGGCAAGATAGGCGCGAAGCGGCAAGCGGCGTTCCGGGGGCAGTCCCCAGAAATGCATGACTACGCCCCGGCCCAGATCGGCGCGGACGACGGTCCGCGGATCGCCGAGAGTGGTGCCATAGAGTTCGCGATAGCGGACGAGCATGATCTCGCGAATGGCATGCATGACGGCCTCGCCTTGCACCCGGGAGAGTTTGAGGAAGCGAGGCGCAGGTTTAGACAGTTCTGCTTTCAAGGAGACATCTCGGCGCTCGATCAAAGGCGCATCGTGAAAATAGAAGCGGCGCGGGCGGGACCAGTTGCGAGTGCGGGTCAGCTTCAAGTTTTCAAGGCGCCAGCGAATGGGGATGCGGAGGGAGTCATAAAGCTCGGAGCGCTGGCGCGGGGGAAGCGAAAGTGGGGAGAACCGTTCCAGAATCCAGGGCAGGGCTTGATGACGACCGCGGGCGGCATCAAGCCAGCGCGACCACGGGATGTTGGCTTCCACATCGGCGTCTTCGGCCAGCAGCGGGATGAAGCGAGGCCAGGTGGCGCCGCGGGAGCGCTCGGCTGCGAAGTCGTCCCAATAATCTTGCCAGGCGATATCGACGTTGCGCGGAATGCGGCGCGCGAGCCATTGCGCGACGTCGTAGGAAAGCGTGTCCTGCATGACGGTGCCGGCAATGCCGGAGGTATCGAAGTCGTCGAAGAGCGACATGTCGGCGTCGCGAAGTGGTTGCACGCGAGAATGAAACGTGTTGAGCAGGCGCTCAACGGTGCTGACTTGTGGCGGCGCGTGCGGAAAGGCGCGAAGAAAGAGCAGAATCTCGTGGAAGCGAATCAAGTCCGAGGGATTTTGGAATTGAATTCGCGCCAGGCGCGTCAGCAGGGCCGCGACCCGGGCGGCGTGGCCGGGGTCGAAGCGATTCTTCAGGCTATCGAGTTGCGCGAGCAGCCGGCCGGCGTCGCGGGAATGTTCAGGCATGGGCGGCTCCACAGTGTATCGCAAGCACAGATCGGGGTGGGTTGATCGCGGGTTGCCGCTCGGTTTACGTCACTTCCCTGGCTGTAGCGCGTGCAGGATCTCCTCGGCGATAACCTGGTTCCCTTGAGCGGAGGGATGAGCGGGATCGGCGGGAATCATCCGGTTGTGCAGATACATCTCGCGGGAAGGATGAGCACGGAATGCGGGCAACGGGTCCACAAAGGGGATCCCGAACGTTGCAGCAAAAGTCCGCAAGCGGCGCTGCGGCTCCGCGGAAAGAACAGCATCGCCCAGATGCAGGCGATATTTCTCGCGATAGAACTGGAGGTCGGCGGCGGACATCTGCATCTGCATGGGGATGACGAGCAGGAGCAGGCGATATCCGCGCTGACGGCACAGAATCGAAATTCTTTCCAGCATGGCCGTACTCGACTGCCAAGCCTGCTCCTGATAGCTGGAGGGCGGGGCGAGCGCCACGTAGTTCGATCCCTGCATTTTGTTGATGTCGAGCAGACCAAAGCCGTACAAAGACGACTTCAGCCGGGAGTAGCAAAGCAGATAGAGTTGGGAATGCCGCAGCAGAAACTGGTTGGCACGCCGCGGAACCGGCAGCCGGCTGCCGTGCCACTCGGCATCCTGCTCAGAAACTCCTCCAGCAGAATCGTAAACGAGGATGTCATTGAGAGAGACACCAACGACGACGATATCCGGCTGAAGAGTGTCCGCCTTACTGTTGAGAAAATGAAGGTAATCGCCGAGGGAACCTCCCAGAGCTCCGCCATTCAGAACTTCATAGCGCATGCCAGAGGACGCATTTTGGTTCAAGCGCTTTTCCAACACCTTGGCGTAGGTGGCTTCGACGGGAATGCCATAACCGAAGGTAGCGGAATCTCCGACGACGAGAACGCGAACTGTGCGGGGCGGTTTGGGTACGCTGACTTCGTCCCCTCGCAAGCCAAGGGAATTTATGGAGACCGGCACCCCGAGAAAGATCGCACGGCTGCCTGGAATATTTTCAACGAAGTGCGGCGAAGCAGGCTGCAGGCGTCGAAACGGACGGCTGTCCCAGTAGTGAAGATCTTGCGGCGCCAGCAGGCGAACGCCGGCTTCCAGCAATAAAAGCGTTCCGAGGACGGCGATCAGAGACAGGGCCACGCGAGCCAGGAAAAGTTTCCATGAGAAAATTCGCGGCGACCAGCCGGCTGGCGTAGAGCCCGTCATAGGAGGCAGTGCGCATAGTGAGGCAGGTTTGGCGGAGAGTCAAGCGGCAGGAGGGGTGACGGGCGAGTATTGCGCAGATACGGAATGCGACTATCGCGATGCGGGCGGGAAAGGCGCGATTGACCGCTCCCCGAGGGTGAGGTAACATTCTCGCCCGGACGACGGCGCCCCAGGCCATCGGTGTCGTTTATGAGCCTTTCCTCCACAGTGGCAAGACGAAGCGCGGCCGCCAAAGAATTTTTGGCTTTCCTGCGCAGCAACAAGCGCTGGATTCTGCAGCCGATGGTGGTGGTTCTCTTCTTGCTCGCGCTGTTGCTGGCTCTTGGCCAAAGTTCGGCCATCGCGCCTTTTATTTACACGATGTTTTAGCGCGAGATCAGGCGTAGCCTTTTTTCTTCCACACTTCCCAATCGGAGCGGACGGCGTCCAGCATCAATTCTGCGGCTTCGTGCAGCCAGCGACCTTTGTGCTTGTTCAAGTGGCGCAGGATGGATTTGCGGGCCGAGGGCGTGCCGAGATGAACATTGGCCGTCTCCCATCCCATGGCGTGAATCAAGCGCAATTCCACACTGGCCGCCGGGACAGCGGCCAGCTCGATGCGCGAGCAGTGCGGACCGAGACGGCGAACGATCCAGCGGCCGCGCAGTTGGACGAAAGGATCGGGACAGCGAACGGCGCGGTTGATGATGGTCTGGTAAAGGATTTCGGCGGCAGGTTGAGACTTTTTCTTTTCCAGAGTTTCAGCCCAGTAGGTGGCAGAAGGCGCGAGGGCTTTGGCTTCGCGAGCGATGCGGCCTCCGTGCCACTCGGCGATCGCGACATAACGGGCGTGGCCGAGGCTGCCGAGGCCGGCGACGCGGTGGGCAACGCGGTACGGAATTTCGCGATCAGGCAGGAGGTGCGCAATGGCATCGACGGCGCTGACGGGAATTTCGGCTTTGAGCGTGGGCAGCGCATCCATTTTTGCCCAGAAGCGGACGGGATCGCGAAGCTCGCCCTCGGCGATGAGCCGCAGCCACTGATGCTTTTCGCCGAGAACCCAGGGCAAGCCTTTCTCGGTCAGCCCCTGATGATAGCCTTCGAGCAGGACGGCGCAGATATCCTGGCGCTTGAGCGGCAGTTTGCCCGCATCGACCGCGAGGTGAGCGCTGACCGCGAGCCGCACCAGATCGAGAGTATAGGCGGCAGGCCAGGCTTCATCGAAATCATTGACTCCCCAAATGAGGCGGCCTTCCAGGTCGCGCCAGGTACCGAAATTCTCGATGTGCAGGTCACCCACGGCGAGAACGCGCGGGGCGCGGGCCAAGTCGGGGCAGACCTGGGGCCAAATCTGGGCCCAGCGATAGTACGTCGCGCGCAGGAACATGAAGACATCGGCCTTCATATTCTTGTGCTTGAGGCGCAGGTCCTGCGGGTCCATGTGGGTGCGCTGCGCCAGCCAATCCTCGAAGTGGCGCGTGGCTTTGACGACGTTCATGCGGGCAACGATAGTAGGGCGACGGCGCGGAAGTCAACGTGGACGCACGTTCCGGGGCGAGGAGAGATGCAAAGACGGCACGGCTCTGTCGACACTCCCGTGCCATCTCAAAAACGGCGACTAGAAATGATCCGCGGATGCAGTGGTGCCCGCGGAAATGTAATACCCCTTGCGAGCAGGCGCCGCAGCCAGCCGCCTCCTCCACCGATTGACGGTCCAATTTTCGTCCTAAAGAACAGCGGCGGTCACCACGCGCGCCTCCTGTTTTGCGAGGTGCCCTCAATCGCGCTCAATGAAATTCTTGATCTGCAGCAGCAGGCCGGGCCAACCCTCGCTATAGCCTTTTGCTCCGTCGCGAATCGCAGCAAGACCGCTATGCGTGACTCTCACATGCGTGCCTCCCTCGATAGGAGTAAGGTCCCAGCGAACGATTGTGCGATGATCTGGATCGGAATGCCAGCTGGCGAACCAGGAATATTCGAGAAGGCGCGGCGGATCGAACGCGGTGATTTCGCCGTGATGCTGGTAAACTTTTCCGTGGCCGGAGGGCGTGCGCTCTCTGGAGGTAAATTCCCACTGGCCGCCAGGGCGCGCATCCATTTCCCAATGCGTCATTTCAAAGGCCTCGCCGGATCCCCATTGCAAAGCCTGACTGCGCTCCACCAGAGCGCGGAACACGCGCGCCGGCGGCGCCGCGATCTCGATGTGAGTAATTACGACGTCGGTCTCCGGCGTAATCTTCGTCTGTGTCATTTCGCTCCGCCTGCACAGCGATCATATTCAAGCAGTCTTCTTCATGCAGTCTTCCGCGACTCGACGGTTGCGCCAGTTTCGAGATAAGCGCGAATCCAACCGAGAATCATTGGCCAGCCGCGATAGCTCTGGGCCAACTCCGGCCGAGCTGCCAGTACGCTGTGGCGAATGCGCACGAGGGTGCCATTCGCTGTGGGCGCAAGCTCCCACCGAACAGTCGTCTGGGCATCACCAGTCCAGCTTGCGGTCCAGGTATATGCAAGAGCGCGAGGAGGATCGACTTCCAAGTACTCACCAAAAACAGTAAATGGGCCGCCATCCATGGCCTCGCCCGACGAATGCCACTTGCCGCCGGGGCGGGGATCAGAGCTGAATTCTGTGCAGCGGTACATTCCGCGCTGGCCCCACCAGAGCACAACCTGCCGGGGATCGGTCAAAGCCTGGAAAACGCGTTCCGCGGGCGCCTGGATTTCGATTTCGCTGATAAGCACATCGTTATCGGCGCTGATTCTCGAGTTTGCCGTTACTTCCATCATCGTAGCCTCCGATTCGTAATCCACTCGCCCCTGATCGAACTTCGAAATCTATTTCTTGGCGACTTCGCTGCGGTGCAGATCGAAGAATTCCTTGGTCTGCTTGCCGTGATCGGAGAAGGTCCAATCCTCCGTGTGGTGATTGGCGTCCATCAGAGTGACCACTAGGCGCTGCATGTGGCCATCTTCGGGAGAAGGAAGATTGGTGGCGTCAAGGAAGTCGAAAGTGATGGTTTTGCCGTCGGGAGAAGCGGTAGCCGTCATGCGGGGCTGGTTGCCCGCGCCGCAATAATGAGTAATCAGCAGGCGATTGGGGCCATCGAGATGGAACATGGTCACCATGTTCTCCGGACCGTGCCCGTGAATTTCGCTCATCAGCGCCGAGCCGCCGGCAACATCTTTGAAGGTGACCAGCAGGTGTTCCCCTTGAGAATTCTTCCCTTCCCACGAACCGATGAGGGTTTTGAGTTGGTCGAAGGACTTCTGGGCGGAGGTTTGGGCCAGAGCGGCGGGAGCGGCGAGCAAGGTTGACAGCATGATGGCGAAGCGAATGGTCTTCATTTTAGCGATCTCCTTTTCGAGCATTGCGAACCGGTTTGGTGGCCTGAGGCCTGCCGGTCTCCTTGGCGTATTCGGCCTCGACAAAAGTCTTCAGGTTAGCCAGGTTGAGGTTCCAGAAGCGGCGGTAGTGGTCGAGCCACGAGTCTACGGCGCGGAGCGGTTCGGGATTGAGCTGGTAGACGCGATGACGGCCGTGGCGATGCTCGCGCACCAGGTGGGCGCGGCGCAAGAGCCGCAGATGTTTCGAAATTGCGGGACGCGAGATAGGAAATGCTCCGGCGATCTCTCCCGCGGGCCGGCTGCGCTGGCGGAGCAAGTCGAGCACGGCGCGGCGCGTGGGATCGGCGAGAGCCTGAAATGCCGCCTCCGTAAGCGCCGGCGAATATGTAACCGAAGGGTGACGCATAATGCGTAACCATACAGTTACGCACACTCGTTGTCAAGCCCCAAATTTTCACGTGTCTTCTTAGACTTCGCCGCCGACTCCGATGGAAGCGCGCCAGCCGTCAAATTTCGATGGAACTGTTGCCGAGGTGAAAGGGCGCTGGTGACAAAAAAGCCGGCCGCCTTTTCGTTGACTCCGGGCCGGGGCGGCGGCGAGAATGATTTGCCGCAGAAGGGCCTATGAGCGACACGATTTCTTCCGACAATTCCTTCCTCTTTGTCGCCGTCGACCTGCCGACGCCTGAAGCCTACGCGCTCGCTGCCGGAGCAGCCGGGGTGAGTGTGCTGGCATTGGGGCAGACGGCGGAAGCGAAGGTGGTGCATGCGTACGAAACGGAGCCGAACACGCCCCTCAAGGCCGGTCAAACCAGCGGTTCGGAAGATGCGCTCAGGCGGCCAGGGCCGAGACCGCAGGCCACCGGCACACTCGGGTTGCTGGCCGCGGGCAATGCGGGAATGGAACTGTGGCGGCGCGAAGATCCGCTCGCGGCGGCGTAAGCGGCTGGACGGAAGAACTTGGATCGAGCCTTAGTGCTTCTTGCCATTGCGCACCAGCTCCAGAAACGCCTGGTGAACGCGCGCATCCGGCGACAGTTCCGGATGAAAAGTGGCGGCCATCGCAGTTCCCTGCCGGACCGCGACGGGATCGTCGCCCTGAGTCGCGATCACTTCCACCTCCTTGCCCAGGCGCTCAATTTTCGGCGCGCGAATGAAAACCATTTCCAGCGGTGACGCTCCATCCTGGCCAACCAGCTCTCCTTGCCGGATGGAGCTGTCGATTTGCCGGCCATACGCATTGCGGCGGATGCCGATATCGATGGCCCCGAGGCCGGTTTGTTGCGGATTCTCCACCTCGCTGGCGAGAAGGATTGCGCCGGCGCAGGTTCCGAACGTGGGCTTCAGCCGCACGAACTGCTTGAGCTTGTCGAATCCTTTTTTTCCGAGCAGCTTCAAGAAAGTGCCGGACTCGCCCCCCGGGATTACCAAACCGTCGATTGAGTCCAACTGCTCCGGCTTTTTCACCAAAACAACTTCGGCCCCCAATTCTTCGAGGCGGCGGCGATGCGCGTCGAAATCGCCCTGCAGCGCCAGCACCCCGATGAGGGGGTGGCTGAGCGCTTTCGTGAAACTCGTTTTGTTGTTTTTATGGGACGGCACTTTCAACCCGCTCCTGATTTTAATGGATGATCGCACCGAGCCGATCGACTCAACCGCTCCACGGCCCAGCGGGGCGGGCGGCCTCTCCCATCATCAGAAACGAACAAACGGACCAAAAGTGATGCGCAGATTGTTGTGCGCTCCGTGGTTGAAGTAGATCTCATCGCCGGCTTCGAAGCGCAGTCCGACCGGGCCAAGCGCCGCCTCGATTCCGGCCGCGGGATAAAGCGCGGCGTTGAGATTTGAGGTGCGCAGATCCAGCACGCTGCTGACGACGTCGCTGTAAGGCAGCAGACTCGGGCTTAGACGGAAATCGACAAAACCGCCTTTCACCGTGGCGTAGGGGCGGAAGGCGCCTCCGGCGGGTTGCAGCTTCGGGCCGACCAATCCTTGCGTGACCCCAACCGACGTGTTCTCGAGGGCGGAAAGGTTTGCATTGGCGAGGTTGCGATAGGCTTCATGAAAGTTCACCCCATAGTCGTACGCCACCTCTCCTTCCAACAGGACGTCGTGATGAACGCGAAAGCCGAAGCGGCCGCCGACTCCGAAGTTGTTGGTGGCGGTTTGCGCGACGCTGAGATAGTCAACGAAAACTCCGAGTTCCACTCGCTGCTGGGCCGTGCCGGGTACGTTCGCCAGCAACAGAACCATGAGGATCAGGGTGAGTAAGCGCATTTCCAAAAAGTCTCCCGAGTCTGCATGAGATGCCAGGACACGGCAGGCTGGCTGCGAGGTGGGCGATTTCCGTATCGCCGCACCGCACCACGCGAGGCAATAGCGGTGAAGACCTGTGCAAGCTATTCTTCCGAAAGGAGTTCTGTGCGGAACGAAGGCGGGAGTTTTATTGCAGCAATGGCGCAATCTGATGTGTGGGGCGATGATCGTGCTTTTGCCGGCGTCGCTCTTGGGGCAGAATCCGTCGGAGCAAGCCTCCTCAGCGCAGGTTTCGGACGATAAAGCCTGGACCGGCGCATCCGGGGCCATGCTTCACGCAAACGGCGGAGTCTGGCTCAACGGAAGCCCTGCGCCCAAATCATCCGCCATCTTTCCCAACGACGTGGTGCAAACGCAAAAAAACAGCAGTGCGACGATTGACGTGAGCGGGTCGGCGGTGACCATCGGGCCGGAAACGATCGTGCAATTTGCCGGCGCCGACGAACTTGACCTCGACCACGGTTCGCTGGAGTTGAACACTGCGCGGGAGATGCGGGTGCGCGTCAACTGTCTGACGGTCACTCCGATTGCTGCTGCCTGGACTCACTACAGCGTCGTCGATGTGGACGGGAAAGTGCGAATTGCCGCTATCACCAACGACGTGAGAACCAATCGCCGCGGTGGGACGGCCCGGCAAGCCAAGCAGAGCGAGTCGCCGAGCGGGATCGTACATCAGGGCGAAGAGGCGACCCGCGACGAGCACTGTGGAGCGGCGGCAAAGCCGGCCGACATGGTCGACGCCAAGGGCGCACTTCTCGATTCCTGGTGGGCCAAGGGCACGGCGATTGGCGCCATCGGCCTGACTTGCCTGCTGATCTGCACCGGCGACGATCCGATCAGCCCATCCACGCCCAGGTAGGGCGCGCCTCACTCAGTTCTTATTCGAAACTAACTGCGATCGCGCAGGCGATCGATGTCGGCGTTGGTGTAAACGCGCGTCGCTGAACGCTTATGCGCCTTGGCATAGGCCGCGACCTCAGCCACATTCATTCCGTATCCGCGCTCATGCAAATCGGAACTGGTGGTGAACTGCCGGACGCCGGGGTTGAAATTCTGGTGCGAAGCCACCGGGGAAGCTGGCGCGGCCGCACCCTCCGAGCCGAAACCCACGTCCCCGCCGGCCGCGGGACCGTAGTAGATGGGATAAAGATCGGGAGGCGCCGCAGTCTGTGGCAGAGCCGTTTGATTTTCCGCGCCCGCCGAAAGGCCAGCCGTGGCATTACTGGCTCCCGACTGCAGGGCAGGTCCTTGCAGCGACAGAGTGGGCGTCGAAAGCGGGGAATAAACAGGCGTGCTCTGGCCAAACGACAGCGAGACAGCAAAAAGCACTACGAAAAAGAAAACTGAGAGAGTTCGCATGCAGCCTCCTACCTGAAACTTGCGGCTATTATGATGCGAAAAGCGGGCGCGTGGCGAGAGCCGTTCGACTCTACTTCCCGCTCTGGTCAAGGGTTTCCAGCAAGGCGCGGCGGCGCTCGCGGCGGTGGCGGCGCTCATCCCGCAGCAAGAAGCCCATGTAAAGAATGATGCCCAGATTGATCACGAACACCAGCGAACGAAGAATGGTGATGCCGTGCGCCAGTTCCCGAATCTCGACGGGGACAAACAGCATTCCGGACAAAAAGGCAATCCATTCTCCCCAGGTGCGCTGCTTCCAAAGTCCGTAGGCTTCGGCAAAGCGCAGGGCGGAATAGGCGAAGGCAAACTCGGCGGCGATCCACAAGCGCGAATCGGTGAGGCTGTCGGCGAAATCGAGAAACAGCTGCGCCGATTTGCGGTCGGTGCTGATATGCAGCAAGGCGAGGAGACTTTCGGCGAGCACCCAAGCGTCCTTGCGGACAAGAAGGATCGCAATCACTCCAACCAAAATGGCCAGAATGCCTTTGGTGAATTCGATGGAGGCGACGGCGCGAAGCAGGCCCTTCTGCGCGCGGTGCAGGTCGATGTGATGGACCGAGGGAAGCATGCTGCGAGCGGAAGTTTCAGACTATCACGGCGCGGTTGTGTCGCCAGGTACGCATCGCGCCGCCGCACTCAACGCTTGCGCGAGCGCACGGCGGCGCGAAGTTCCTGCACAATCTCGCGCGAAGCTTCGATGGCAGCCGCGTGCTGGTTCACGTTGAAGGAAATGGCGCCCACGCGGGCGTGCCCGCCGCCGCCGTAACGCTCGCAGATTTTTGCCAGGTTCACGACCGGCTCTTCCGGGGCCCAGGGATTCGATCCCACCGACACTTTTACGCGAAAGCTGCTCTTGCTCAGGCCCACGCTATAAATCGATTCGGGATGCAGGTAGTAAGGCACAAACTTGTTGTAGCCCTCGAGTTCATGATCGCTGACGTCGAAGAAAATGGTGCCGTCGATGCACTCGGTGCGCTGGCGAAGGATTTCAATGGACAATTCGTGCCGCCGGAGCAGCGGCGGCAGCAAGGGCGCGACAAACGGTTCCTCCAGAATCGCGGCCAGCGGCTTGGTGGCGAGCAGCGGAATCAGGTTGGGCACGAAGCGCTGGTCGGGGGCCGACTCGATCACCATGGTCAGCTTCATGGCCGGTTCTTTCATTTCCACCGCGGTCTGGGCGTTTTCGTAGAGCGCGCCGTCGATCACGTCGGTCCAATGCACGAGGTCGGACACCGGGCCGGGATTAAAGCCAAAGCGCTGCTGCGCAATCATGGCAATGAAGCTGGTGCAGGACTTGAATGCCGGGTCGTAGAACTTGCGGTTGCTTTCGTCGTGCTCGAAATGAGCGGCGTCCTCCGGGGAGAGAAACGCGCTCTCGTGGTGATCGAACCACCAGGTAATCCTGGGCGAACTGGAATACTTGAAGTCGACGATCGCGTTCTCGTCGCCGTCAAAGTGGGATTCGTCGAACAACGCTCCGGCCCGGTGCAGCAGCCCGGAGAAAGTGAAGTCCACATCGTCGCGGATGCGTTCGCGATAGAAACGGGCAAACAGGGCGGCCGACGATGCGCCATCGAAACACTTATCGTGATAAAAAACTTTGACTTTCAATCGAACTCCAAAGAGGCCCAGATTTCCGCCGCAGGTTTCCCCACAGACAAGATTTTAGCGGCGAAGTAAAAGCTAATAGGATTGACAGCTTGCGCGACGAAAGTCAAGGGGAAGCTGGCGAGAACGGAGACGCGCGGCAGAATCTTCCGTGAAATTTTTATGTGCTGCAACCATGGGCTTCGCGGTGAAGTGTTTTATCCCGCCTGCTGCTGGGCCAGATCGCCAATCACCGGCAGTTTATACATTTGTCCCTGATTGGCCTTGATCACCAAGATGAGCCAGACAATAAATCCGCCGAGCCAAATCAGGGGAAGGAGAAAGAGCGTCATGAACCCGAAGAACGGGATGTGGAGCATGATGCGCAGACCGAACCAGAGGATCCACCACGCCACGTTGAAAAAGATGCACTGCCAGGCGTGAAAGCGAACGAAGCGATTCCGGCTGTAGGGCTCGATGATCAAAAATACAATCGCCGGGATGATGGTGATGTAGGCAATCATGCCGGCAACATTGTCGGCCAGGCCGGAAGAGGGAGCGCTGGGCGTAACCGCCGGCCGAGCGCTGCAGGCTGGGCAGAGTGTTGCCCCATCAGCAATCTGGGTGCCGCAAGAGCTGCAGTATGCCATGTTCTCTCTCCAGGCTCAGCTCGGCGGAACGCGCGAGCGTGTGCTGTAGTCGGTCGCGGCAAAATAACAGGAAAGTGCGCGCGAAGCAAGCGGAACGCTGAACGAGTCAGGCCCGGTTCTCCGCGTATTCTCCGATGATGGGCAATTCGTACATCTCGCCTTGCAGCGCTTTCACCATCAGAACAAGCCAAATCGCGAAGAACGCCAGGAAAGAAAGCATGGCGGTGAGCCACACCACCAGATGGCCCACGATGGGGATGAACGACACAAGAAAACTGGCCAGGCGAAGCACGGATCCGATGATCACCGCCGCGAGCCACAGCCCGAGGCATTGAAACGAATGAAAGCGGATGAAGCGGTCTTTGCGGTAAGGCTCGACCAGCAGAAACGCGATCGCGGGCAGGAACGTGAGGTAGGCGAGCGCGCCCGCGATGGTGACCGGCAGAGCGCCGACGGAACCGTGCGCGCGCTCGATCGGTTGCATCGAGCGGCCGCAGCCGGGGCAGTAAGCGGCCGAATCGGGCATGGAAAATGCGCATTGAGGACAAAACGTCGGCATCGCGTCAGGCAGGCCGGAGGGTCCCGTTTTTCTTGCGGCAGTCTTCGCAGACGCCATAAATCTGGAAGGTGTGGCGGGTGGTGGCGTAATGGTGGCGGCGGCCGATTTCCTGCTCCAGTTCACTGACTTCGGGCGAAAAAAATTCTACCGAGCTGCCGCATTGGGTGCACACCATGTGATGGTGGCTGCGCCGGTTGTACTGGTGCTCGAAGCGGGCAATGCCGTCGTGGAAGGCGACCTCGCTGGCCAATCCGCATTCGGAGAGCAGCTTCAGGGTTCGGTAGACGGTGGTGTAGCCGATTCCGGAGTCCTTTTTCTGCACCAGGCGGTGGAGCTCGTCTGTGGAAAGATGGTCGCGGGTTTCCAGAAAAGTGCGCAGGATGGTGTCGCGTTGCGCGGTCTGCTTCAGGCCCACGCGCTTGAGATGCTCGTGCAGAATGCCCTGGGCCTCGCGTGCCATCTCGCGCGAGATGGAGGGCTGATCATCGATGCGCTTGGCAGGCATGAAAGGTCAGGATAGCAAAGGGCGAGTTGAAAATGAAAATCGTTTTCAACGGCGGCCGAGGGCATACGGGTTGAGGCGGCGGCGAGTTCCAAGAGAGTTTTGCTGCTTTGCGGGAGCGGGCATGGGGCGGCTCCTTTGGCGGGCGTTGGGCATTTTGACAACAGCAACCTCGCGAGTCAACCGTTCCGCGGCTGCTAAAATCGACCATTCATGGCCACTTCCATTCCCACCAGTCACGTGACCGCGAGGCGGTCGCCCGTCGTCCGCATTGTAGGGTCGTTGCTGGTCGTGCTCGTTTTTTTGGCGGCGGCAATTGTCGGATATGCCTATTTCACCGCGCGAGCCGCCCTGCCGCAGTTGGACGGAAGCATTCGTCTGAAAAGCCTGTCGGCGAACGTGAAAGTCACTCGCGACCAGCGCGGTGTTCCCACCATTGAGGCGCAATCGCTGCAGGATCTGTTTTTCGCGCAAGGCTTTGTGACCGCCCAGGATCGCCTGTGGCAAATGGATGTCATGCGCCGTTACGGCAGCGGAGAGCTCTCCGAAATTCTGGGCGAAGACACGCTGAAAATCGATCGCGAGCAGCGCGTTCTGGGACTGAGAGCGGCGGCGCGCAAGTCGCTGCAGATGGCCAGCCCCCGCGACCTGGCTTATCTGGATGCGTACACGCGGGGCGTCAATGCCTACATCGAATCGCGCGGTAGTCATCTTCCCCTCGAGTTTCGCATCTTGAAATACCGTCCCAAGCCTTGGCAAATCGAGGACACGCTGGTGATCGCCAACCAGATGGTCAAGGATCTCAACTACTACACCCTTCCCGACACGCTGGCGCGCGAAAAAGTGACGGCCAAGATGGGGCCGGATCTGGCCGCCGACTTGTATGTGAACCGCTCATGGCACGATCGCCCGCCGACCGTGATGCGCGAAGATCTCAATGAACAGGATCAGGGAGATTCCGACGACGAAGACGATGACGATGACGGCCCGGACACTTCCGTCACGCAGCGTTGGCAGCCGGCGCGTTTCGGAGCGATTCCTGAGGCGGTGAATGGTTCGAATGACTGGGTCGTCTCCGGCGCGCACACGGTGACGGGAAAGCCGCTGCTTTCAAACGACATGCATCTCGGCCACCAGATGCCCAACCTCTGGTACGAGGCGCATCTGAAATCTGGCAACTTCGAAGTTGCCGGCGTCACGCTGCCGGGAATGCCTTGGGTTGTGGTTGGGCACAATCGCCGCATCGCGTGGGGATTCACCAATGTCGGCCCCAGCGTTACCGACGTCTTTATCGAAAACTTCAACGCCCAAGGCGCGTATCAAACGCCGCAGGGATGGCAGCAGCCCGATCATCGCGTGGAAGTGATCCACGTAAAAGACCGGCCCGATGTGAATGTGGACGTGCGCATCACGCGTCACGGGCCCATCATCTCCGAGATCATTCCCGGCGAAACGCGGCAGATTGCGCTGCGATGGACGCTGTATGACGGGCTGCATATTCCCTTTTTCGATGTGAACAGTGCGCGCAACTGGGATGACTTTCTGCAGGCTTTTTCCCAGCTGGATGCGCCCGGGCAAAACGTGGTGTACGCCGACGTCGACGGCAACATCGGCTACCACACCACGGGAAAGATTCCCATTCGTGCCGCAGGCGACGGGAGCGTCCCCGTCAGCGGGGCCGATGATGCGCACGAGTGGAAGGGATTCGTTCCTTTTGACAAGCTGCCGAACATTTACAACCCGCCCTCGGGCGTAATCGCGACGGCGAACGGGCGCATCACCCCCGACAAATATCTCCCCCCGTTAAGCGCGGAGTGGGAAGCGCCCTGGCGCACCGAGCGCATTTATCACGTGCTCGAATCCGGCCGGCAATTTTCAGCCGCCGACATGCTCGCCCTGGAAAATGACATCCACTCGGAAAACGATCTGTTCACGGCCGAGCGCTTTGTGTATGCCGTGGATCACGCTGCGAAACCTTCGCCGCGTGCGCGGCAGGCAGCGGACCTGATGCGGAACTGGGATGGGCGAATGTCAGCCAATTCCGCGGCTCCCACTCTCGCGGTGCGGTCAGCCCGAGAGTTGATGCGGCTGCTGCTTGAGCCGCATCTCGGCCCCGCAGCCAGCGATGTGCATGCGGGCCAAGTGAGCTGGGAAAGTTACCGCTGGGAGATGAGTTCAGTCTGGCTGCAGAACGTGCTGCTGCACCAGCCGAAAAAGTGGCTGCCGCAGAAGTACGCGAATTATGACGAACTGCTGGCGGCAGCGGTCGAAGCCGCGGTCAGCGAGCCGGAATCTCCTCAGGATCTGGCGGCGTGGCATTGGGGACGGGTGAATGCTGTGAAGATTGAGCACCCGATCCTGGGAAAAATTCCGATTGTCCGTCGCTGGTCGGGGCCGGGAGAAGCCGAGCAGTCGGGCAGCGGCTTCACCGTGAAGGCGGTCACGCCACATCACGGGCCATCGGAGCGGTTCACCGCGAACATGGCGGACCTGGACGAGTCGACGCTGAATCTCGTGACCGGACAGGGCGGAAATTTTCTGAGCCCCTATTACATGGATCAATGGAAGGCGTGGCGTGAGGGAAGCACGTTCAGGCTACCGTTCAGTTCGCAAGCGGTGGAAAGTTCGGCCGCGCACCGGCTCACGCTCGAGCCGGCGAAGTAGTGGGAAGATGCGTCAGAAAAAATCGACGGCTTTTATATCCACAAACTGCCCGGGATAGATAATGGTGCCGGTGGTGACGAAGTCGTTCAGCAGCAAGCTGTCGAGTTGGGTGTTATACACTCGCAGCCGGTTCCCTTCCACCACGTATTCCGCAAAACGGGTCGAGAAATTCTGCAAGCCGGTGACATCGCCGTTGTCCGGCGGAATCACGACGGCGGCCGTTGAAGTATTGAAGATTCCCAGGCAGCCGCGCACCTCACCCACCGGATTATTGACATCGCCAACGTTGGTGCAGCCCTGCGAGCCGATGAAGAGCTGGCCGTTCTCACTCATGTCAATGCGATTGTGATAGCCATCGGGGATGGCGATTTCGACCGCGGGATTATTGAAGTAGGAATCCTGCAGGGTGCCGATGTCGATCAGGTCGAGAGTCCCGCAATGTTGCGCCGCCGTTGCCGCGGCGTTGGCAATCGAAGCGCAAAGCGGGCCGGACGGCGATCCGTTCCCGGCAACGTACAGCGTTGATCCCTGCAGCAGGGCGGTGGTCGCCCCATTCACCGAGACTTTTGCTCCCAGCGACGGAGGAGTGGTGGTCATGTTGAGCAGCTGAACGCTGGCCTGCACGCCGCCGCACTCCAAGCCGCAATTCACGACGTAGGCGGTGCTGCCGTCACTGGAGAACACGGCATACACAGGACGGTCAAACCCGGCAACCACCGCGGTCACCTGGTTGCTGGAGTCCACCAGATTCGGCGAGAGAACCGTGACCGAATCCGAATCGTTGCTGAATACCAGCAGCTGCGACTCCTGCGCATTGGTGACGATCGTCTGCGCGTTAGGAACGCTGACCGTGCCAAAAATATTTCCGGTCGCCAGGTTGATCGCGACCACCGCGCCCGGCGGCGAGCCCACGACCGGAGCCGACGGATCGGGCACGAACGCCGCTCCCGAAGCCAAGGCAACCATGCTGGTGATGGGGCTGCCGGGCGGGCCCGGCATGGCAACGCTGCCGAGCGAGGATTCTTTGCTGGCATTGATGATGCTCACATTGTTGGTAGCGGCATCAAGGACCAGCACGGTCTTGCGGTCCGAGGTAATCGCCATCAGGCCGGGCGAGGCTCCGGCAGGAATCTCCGCGGCGGAAGGAAGCGTGTCATTGAAGCCGTTTACGACGATAATGCCCGGCCGGGCGGTAGGCGCCGCGACGCTTTGGGTGACAAAAACGCGCGTGCTCAGCCCGCTGGGACCGGGCGCCGAACGCTTGGATCCGCCGCAAGCGGTAACCGTCGCGGCCACCAGACCAAGGACCAGCGAATAGGCTGCTTTGTGTACAAAGGAGGTTCTCAACCGCATGAATGATTTTAGATTGCTGCGAAAGAGCGGATTATAACAAACCGGTCGCACCTGCCTGCTCGCTCACCGCTTTGCATGAGAGTCTTGATGACGCTTGCGCTGCGCCATCGCCGGATCCCACAGGATGCATGTCGCCTTTCAATCCTGTATTCTGAACACGTCGAGATTTTTGAGGCTGAGACATTCAAAACCATTATTTTGACTACCTATGCCGGATAATCTCTTAAACCGGATCAAGCAGTCGCCTGTCTTGTGCGATGGAGCGATGGGAACGCTGCTTTATTCCAAGGGCGTCTTCATCAACCGTTGCTACGACGAACTGAACCTGTCGCAGCCCGAACTGATCCGCGCCATCCACCACGAATACCTGCAGGCGGGCGCCGAGATCATTGAAACCAATACGTTTGGAGCCAATTCGTTCCGGTTGGCGCGGCACAGCCTTGCCGACAAAGTGCACGACATTAACCGGAGTGGGGCGCGGCTGGCTCACGAGGCCGCCAAGAGCTTCGATGTGTGGGTGGCGGGATCGGTTGGCCCGCTGGGAACCAGAATCGAGCCGCTGGGCAAAACTTCTTTCGACGAAGCTCGCGAAGCCTTTCGCCAGCAGATTGCTGCTTTGGTTGAGGGCGGCGTCGACCTGGTGATGCTGGAAACCTTCGGCTACCTGGAGGAGCTGCACCAGGCGATGCTGGCCGCCAAGGAAGTCGCCCCCAGGCTGCCGATCGTGGCGCAAGTCACTATCGACGAAGATGGAAACTGCCTGGACGGCTCGGATCCCGAAACCTTTGTGCCTCGCCTGCAGGAATGGGGCGCGGATGTCATCGGGTGCAACTGCAGCGTCGGCCCGGTGGCCATGCTGGACGCGATTGAGCGCGTGCGAGCGCTCACTTCCCTTCCGCTGTCGGCCCAGCCGAATGCCGGAATTCCACGCTCGGTCGAGGGGCGCAATATCTACTTGTGCTCGCCCGAATACATGGCGAGCTATGCGCGCAAATTCGCCGCCGCAGGAGTGCGCATTGTGGGCGGATGCTGCGGCACGACCCCGGATCACACCCGCGTCATGAAGTCGGCTTTGCGGGTTGGGGAGGCGCGAGGAAAAACCGCTTCCGCGCAAGTGGTCAGTCACGCTGCGCAGCAAGCCAAACCCGCGCTGCCCCTGGCGGAGCGATCGAATCTGGGCGCCAAGCTCGCACGCGGCGAATTTGTCACCATGGTGGAAGTTGTCCCGCCGAAAGGCACCGACATCGGCAAGGAACTCGAAGGTTCGCGGTTCCTCAAGTCAGTAGGCGTGGATGCGGTCAACATCCCGGACAGCCCGCGAGCTTCGGCGCGCATGAGCAATCAGGCGCTGTGCCTGCTGGTGCAACGCGACGCCACGATCGAGACGATTCTGCACTATACCTGCCGCGATCGAAACGTATTGTGCATTCAGAGCGACCTGCTGGGCGCGGCCGCCGTGGGCATCAGGAACCTGATCTGCATCACGGGCGATCCGCCGAAGATGGGAAACTATCCCGACGCAACGGCCGTGTTTGACGTCGATGCCATTGGTCTGGTCAACATCGTTCACAACCTGAACCGCGGCCTCGATCTTGGCGGCAATCCGCTGGGAACCGGGACAGGATTTGTGATCGGCGTGGGGGCAAACCCGGGCCTGACGGATCTGGATGAAGAGATTCGCCGCTTCGAGTTCAAGGTTCAGGCCGGCGCGGAATACGCTGTCACGCAACCGGTTTTCGACATTCGATTACTGGAAAACTTTCTTCATCGCATCGAGCACTGCCGCATTCCCGTGGTGGCCGGAATCTGGCCGCTGGTCAGCGTGCGCAATGCCGAGTTCATGAAGAACGAGCTGCGGGTTTCGGTGCCCGACTCAATCCTCGAGCGCATGGCCAAGGCGCCCAATCCGGAGGCGGCCCGGCACGAAGGCGTAGCCATCGCCCGCGAGATGCTGCTGGCCGTGCGCGACCGCGTGCAGGGAGCGCAAATCAGCGCGCCCCAGGGACGGTATAGCTCGGCCGTGGATGTGCTGGAAGCGCTGGGGACGAAGGCTTCAGTGGGGGAGTAATCAGACTTTTCTTGCGGGCCGATGGCCCACTTTCTTGATGTGGAAGCCCCATCCTGTCGCGCTTCCTGCGAAAGGGTGAGAGTCACGGATGTTTGCCGTGAGGTCCCGAAACCCCTAGAAGTCTGCGTTCGAAATGCCCACCCTTGCAAAAAACGCAAGTATGGGGCACCCGCAGTTGTAGTAGCTTCGGCAAGAAGAGGGCGGGCCACCCGCCCGTGGACCTTTGCCGAGACCAGTGGTACGTTAGTCTGGTCGTCTCTCCCCTGCGACCATGGGTTTCGGCGTCCGCACCGACCCGAGGAGTACAGGCTCTGACTCGCCTTGACGTAAACCTATCCCGCGTCGCACTGGCCGCGATATGCCTCTGGTCTTTGAGCGCAGTTGCGACCGCTCAGTTTGAAACGCGAGGGCAGTTCGCAGCGCTGAACGCGTCCGGACCGTATTCGTTAGCCGTAGGGGATTTCAACCGTGATGGCAAACTCGATCTCGCTGTCGTGAGTGACTGCTGCCCGGGCAGCGGCGTTTCGATCCTTTTGGGCAATGGCGATGGCACCTTCCAGCCAGCCGCGCAGTACTTGGTCGGGGACGAGCCGTACTCCATCGTGGCCGCCGACTTTAACCACGATGGCAATCTGGACTTGGCGGTGGCGAATCGCCTGAGCAACTATTTAAGCATCCTGATGGGCAACGGCGACGGGACATTTCAGCCCGCGACGCCGACGCCGCCGGTGCCGGAAGGGCAACCGTTCGTGACTGTGGGCGACTTCAACGGCGACGGCAACCTTGACCTTATCTCGATGGGGTTCCTTACGATCAACGTGCTCTTCGGCAACGGCGATGGAACGTTTCAGAGCCCCGTGACCACCCGTCCGTCCTTTGCGTTTCAGGCCCTCGGCGTGGGCGACTTCAACGGAGATGGCAGCCTGGACGTTGTCACGTCAGGGCAGTTCGGCGCGGCGACCACTGTGAACATCCTCCTCGGCAATGGCGACGGGACGTTTACAGCAGGGGCAAGTTATAAGGGCGACAGCGAACCCGTCTCCATTGCGGTCGCCGACTTCAACGGCGATCACAAGCTCGACTTCGCGGTGGCCAACCTGACGGGCGTCGGGATCGGAGTGTTTTTGGGCAATGGTGACGGGACTTTTCAACCTGGCTTGAACTACACGACGTCAGTCC